>WBZR01000003.1_pt1 | contig 601753 bp, 458 predicted proteins | sample 5204231 | NCBI WGS metagenome assembly WBZR01 (sample SAMN12412403, study PRJNA552823) | activated sludge metagenome | isolation source: activated sludge from anammox sidestream of wastewater treatment plant... | place: USA: Virginia | collected 2017-08 | reverse complement strand
CTTCGTTCGGGCGGCGACCCGGTGATGACCTGGGTCGGCGGCGCCGAGGTCGAGGGCATCGAGTACAACTCGGCGACGCACAAGTACCGCGTCGCGCTCGAGGTCGCGGGCCAGCCGCGGCTCGAGGAGGCCGACCAGGTGATCGTCAACGCCGGCTATCGCCCCGACCTGTCGTTCTGCCGCGAGCTGGAGGTGCGCGAGACGGGCGGCGCGCTCGAGTGCGCCGAGCCCGGCTTCCACGTGGTCGGCGCCAAGGCGTGCGGCCGCAACGGCGGCTTCACGCCCGAGCGGGGCTGGGCGCGGATCGAGGCCGCGCTTGGCGCGCTCGCCGCGAATCTCGTGGCGCCGGCCGGGGCGTAGCGCAGGCGCGGCGCTGAGCCCAACCGGCGACCGCAGGGGCCCGGCCCGCCTTGCGGACGCGCGTTCACGAGGGCCGATCGGAGACGCAGGCTCGTAACAGGTGCCGTCCCCCAACTTCGGAAGAGATCGTGTCCCTTGCCAGGTGACAAATACTCGGACAGGCTCCTAGACTCCCCTCACCTCGCCGTCCACCCCCGGGAGCGAGTCGCGCTTCGTGCCGCCGGCGCAGGAAGTGCCGGTCAAGTCCAGGGAGGCCGCATGTTCGCAGGCCATCGCAGGCCGCGAATCACCCGCACGACCGTGCTGTTCGCGGCGGCGTTCGCCCTCGCCGGCGCCGCCCCCACCTTCGCGCTCGACACCCGCGTGCGCATCGACAGCGAACCCGGGGCCGCGCCGGCCGGCTGGCATCTGGACGTCGTGCCCGGGGCCTCGAACCTCGTCATCACGAGCGGAGGCCCGCGCTTCGGGGCGAGCGTCTCGCTCTCCGGCTACGGGCCGACCTGGCGATTCGACTTCTCGAACCCGATCGGCATCCCGTTCGGCCAGGGTATCTGCGACCCGGCCGGGCCGATCTACCCGACGAAGGGGGAGCTCCCCACGTTGCAGCTGACCTACGACAACGGCTCCACCACCATGCCGACCGGTCGCTACGAGATCCGCAAGGCGACGTGGGACGCCAGCGGCCGCAACTTGACCTCGTTGTGGGCGGTGGTGCGGTACACCGGCGCCAACCGCTTCGGGCCGGGCGTGAACGCCGAGATCCGCTGGAACGCGGACACCAGCCTCTACCTGCGCTGCCCGCGCGTGGTGAGGGTCTACACCGCCGACTCGGCGAGCATCCCGCTGGCGGGCATCGACACTCGCGGCCGGCCCGTGACGCTCGCGGCGTCGCCGCTGCCGCCGGGAGCCGACCTCGTTCCGACGGGCCCGGGCGTGGCGGTCCTCCGCTGGCCCGCGACCCCGGCGGCGGAAGGCAGCTGGCCCGTGCGCATCACCGCCACGAACGACGAGGGCCTCCAGGACACCTGCCTCACCGTGATCCGCGTCGTGCACCGACTCCAGTTCTCGGTCTCGGGCGGCACGTCCGATCCCGTGACGAACGGCCAAAGCCTCGTCCTGCAGCGTCCCGACGTGACGTTTTACAAGTCGGCAAGCGCGACGCTCCTGGGGACCGACCTCTACAGCTGGTACAAGATGTACGACTTCGACGCCACCGCGAGCGCGGCCCTCGGGATCGCCGAGGGCACCTACGAGCATGTGCAGACGTGGGGCGCGCAGTCGAGCGAGGAGGTCGGGATCAACTTCGCGAGCTTCGGGCGCTCCTGCAGCGCGCTCGGTGCCGGCCGCCTCGTGATCCGCCGCCTCCGGTACGCGTCCGACGGAACGCTCGCGAGCGTCTGGACCCAACTCGAAGAAACGTGCGCCAGCGCGACAGAGGGGCTCCGCTCCGAGCTGCGCTGGAACGCCGACACCACGATCGACGTCCAGGCGCCGGTCCTGGCGCTCGCGAAACGCGGCGAGCCCGTGCGGTTCGACGTGACGAGCCTCGTGGCCGGCCCCGGGCCCGCGCGCCTCGAAGCCCTCTCGCTCCCGGCGGGCGCCGCCTTCTCGGACGACGGCGACGGCACGGGCGCGTTCCAGTGGGACGCGGGACCGGCGATGGGCACGACGGCAACGGCGCGCTTCCGCGCCATCGCGCCCTCGGGATCGGCGGACACGGTCACGGCCCGTATCCAGTCGCGCGTGCCGTTCTTCGTGCGGCTCTGGGGAGCGCCAGGCACATTCCAGTACCTGGGGCGGTCGTGGCTCTACGATTCGCCGTACGAGCCCGTCGCGATCACCGAATCCGCCGCCGACAGCAGCCTGACCTTCGCTGTGCAGGGACAGGGGCACTCGTGGGCGTTCACCTTCACCGCACCGGCGAGCCGCCGCCTCACGACCGGCGCCTACGACTCGACCGACGACGACCACGCGCACCTCACGCCGCGCGCGCGATTCCGCTCCGGGCGGGACAACTTCGGCTCGGGCTACGCCTCGTCCTTCCACATCCGGCGCCTGGCCCGCACGCCCGCCGGCGCCGTCCGCTCCCTGTGGGCGACATTCCGGTTCTCGGAGGAGCCCGGCGCACCGCCCGACAGCGGCGAGATCCGTTTCGACACGGACACGACGCTCTACGTGCTCGCCCCCGGAGAGCTCGCCCGGCCCACGGGCGCACCGTTCGCGTTCGATGCCCGCGCCGTGGAGCAGACGGGAGCGGCCGTCGCGTTCGACCTGCTGTCGGCGCCGCCCGGCGCGACGCTCGCCGATCACGGCGACGCGACGGCCGCGGTCGAGGTGCCGGGCGGGCTGCCGCCCGGGCTCTGGCCGGTCGTGCTACGAACCGCCTCGGCCTCGGGCGTCGCCGACACCACGACCGTCACACTGCGCGTGCTCGCGCCGGCGACCCTCGTGGCGGCGAGCGACGTGACGGATCCCGTGGCCCTCGGGGAGAGCGCCACGCTCGACGAGGCAGACGCGTACTTCCGGGTCGCGCCCACGACGGGCAACGGCGTGCAGGCCACCGTGGCGACGGGCGAGCATGTCTGGTCGCTCGGCTTCTGGGCGCCGAACGGCGCCCCGCTCTCGACCGGGATCTACGAGCATCCCGTGCTCTGCAACGACTGCGGGTACGCCGCGGGCGCTCGCCCCCGCATGAACCTCCTGCGCGACGGACACGTCTGCCAGACCGGCATCGACGGCTCGTTCGACGTCCGCCGCCTGCGCCGGGCGCCCGACGGCTCGATCCGGTCCATGTGGGTGGTCTTCGCGCAAACCTGCAACTGGAACGGCGGCCTGCGCGGCGACCTGCGCTACGACGCCGACACCTCCGTGTACCTGCGCGTCCCGTCGTACGTTGCAACCGAGGTCGGGCGCCCGACCACCGTGGCCGTCGCCGCCGTGGACACGCGCGGTCTGCCCGTCTCCTTCGCCGCGCTCGGTGCGCCGCCCGGCACGCAGGTCGTCGATCACGGAGACGGCACGGCCGCGCTCGAATGGCCGCTCGGGCCCACGATGCCCGGCCCCGTCACGCTGACGTGGATCGCCACCAGCGGCGACGGCCGCGCCGACACGGCCTCGACCGTGATCGAAGCGTTCCGCACCGCACTGTTCGTACTGAAGGGCGAGCCGGGGGATCCCGTGAGCCTCGGCGGCTCGATGCGATGGACCGGCTCCGACGGAACGGTGACCACTTCGGTCTTCTCGGACAGCACGGTGAACGTGAAGTTCTCGGGGAGCGGTCACACGCTCGAGTTCGACTTCGCCGCCCCGTTCGGGCGCGCCCTGCGCGAGGGCCTCTACGAGGAGGCGCGGATCTACACGAAGCAGCAGCGCAGCGAGCCCGGGCTGCTCGTGAAGGTGGACGGCAGGCTCTGCGATCCGGACTCTGCGGGCTTCGAGGTGCGGCAGGTCCGTCGCGACGCCGCCGGAGCGGTCACGTCGCTGTGGGTCACGTTCGCGCAGCGCTGCGCCGGGAACACGGCCGCGCTCGCCGGGGAAGTGCGACTGTCGGCCGACACGTCGCTCTACGTCGTGGCCCCGGCCGATCGCTCACGGCGCTCCGGACAGGACGTCGCGTTCGACGTGCGGGCCGTGGACACACGCGGGCCCGCCGCGCTGCTGGAAGCCGTCGAGTTGCCCGATGGGGCGGTCTTCACTCCCGCTGGCCCGGGAGTCGGCCGCCTCGACTGGAGCCCCACGGACGCGGCAGGGGCGGTCCGCCGCGTCGCATTCGCCGCCCGCTCGACCGACGGCCGGACCGACACCGTCGTCACGCTCGTGAGAACGTTCGCGCCCGACGTCATGCACCTCGCGAGCGTGACCGGGGACTACATCGGCCTCGGCAAGACCTACGTGCTGGCGGGGCGTGATGGCCCATTCCGCATGAGCCGTTCGGGCAGCGCGCTCGCCGTGGACTGGACCGGCCTTCACGATTCCTGGCATGTCCAACTCGCCGTCCCCTATGGCCGCGCCCCGGCGGTCGGCCGCTACGAAGGTGCGCTCGGCGTCAACGCGCGCTCGCTGCCGCAGCCCGGCATCGACGTTTCGACCACGGGGCGCGCGGACAACGCGAAGCGGGGCCGCTTCGAGATCCGCAAGCTCCGGTTGAGCCCGGACAATACGGTCGAGACCCTGTGGATGACCTTCGAATCCAGCCTGACCGAAGGCCCCGGGCTGAGGGGAGACGCCTGGATCGGCGAACCCGACACAACGTTCTGGCTCGACGCTCCCGCCGACGTGTTCACGGATCCCTCGCTGCCCGCTTCCTGGGTCGCCGCCGCTCACGGCTCGCTGACCCCGGTCGCCCACTGGGCCCTCGTGGACGAGCCGGCCGGCTGCACGCTCGCGGCTACGAACGACACCTCGGCCACGGTGCTCTGGCCGGGCACCACGGCACCCGGGGACTACCCGGTGATCCTGGCCGCCGAGGGGAACGACGTCCAAGACACGTTGACGACCTGGATCCATGTCGCGGGCCCGGACTACATCGAACTGCACGCGGCCCCCATGTACTTCCTCCCGCAGGGGCTCGATCGGCGCTTCCTCGACCGCGACGGGACGTTCGCGTTCTGGCGAAACGCGAACGGCGCGATCAGCGTCGTGCTCGACGCTCCCTGGAACCACGGCCACTGGGACTTCTCCCGCGCGAACGGCGAGCGCATCGTGCCCGGCACGTATCCCGTGACCGGATCGATCCCGCCGTGGGGCACTTCTCCGAACGGGATCTACTTCGTGTGGGGTTCGCTGGTGCCCGGGGTGAGGGACGGCTATTTCAACGTCACGCAGGCCGACTACTCCCCCTCGGATTCGTTGCTGGCGTTCGTCGCCACGTTCGAGATCAACCTGCTCAACTCCAGCGTCCCCCTGCGCGGCGAGATCCACCTGCCGGGTGCCGACCTCCCGACACCGGCGCTGGTCACCCTCGTCGAGGCCATCTGGACGCCCGCCGGCGCGCGCGTCCGATGGCACCTGGCCGGACGGGCGGGAACCTTCGTGACGGTGGAGCGGAATCGAGGAGCAGGCTGGGAGGCATTCGCGACGGCCGCGGTGGACGGAACCGACGGCGTGCTCGTGGAGGATTGCGAGCCCGCTCCCGGATCGCGCGTGGGTTACCGGCTTCGGGCGGCCGACGGAACGCGGTTCCCGGCGGAGGCCTGGATCGACGTCCCCGTCGTGGTGGCATTCGATCTCCAGCGCCTCGGGGCAAATCCGGCCGGGGGCCCGCTCGAACTGGCCGCTTCGACCCCCGTGGCGGGAGCTGCGTCGCTCGACATGCTGGACGTCGCGGGCCGGATCGTGGACCACCGGTCGTGGGATGCGCTCCCCGCGGGCCGCCACGTCGTGACGCTCGATGGCATGCGCTCGCTCACCCCCGGAATCTACTTCGTTCGCTGGGCGAGCGGCGGACGCACGCTGACCCGCAGCATCGTCGTGCTGCGCTGAACCGCGCGGAGCACGATGCGGGCCCGCGGGCGGCACACTTCCGCGGGCCCGCATCGGCGCCGATCAGCGTACCGTCGCGAGCCCGGCGTCGAGCCGGGCCTGCGTGCCGCCCTCCATGAAGCTCACGCACGAGTAGCCGAGCTCCCGCAGCTCGTGGGCCGCGATGGCCCCATCGGGCCGCCCTGGCAGGCGGTGATCACGCGCGTGAACGGACCGCCGAACCCGGCCGGCAGGCGTGGTTCCTCGTGAACTTCATCGGCAATTACATGACGGGCTACCTCGGCACGTTCTGCACGAAGATGCCGAAGACGCAGTTCTTCCTGATGCTGACCGGCATCGACGTCGCCGCCGGCGTCGTGCTCCTCCTGCGGAGCCGCCCGATGGAGAAGGTCGTCGCGGCGCACGACGAGCACACGGCCTGACGGCCGCGCGAAGCGCATTGCGAAGGCCCGGGCGGCCACGTCGCCCGGGCGTTTCGCGCGCCGCAGCACGAATAGACCTTGGGGCCGCGCACCACGTCGCTAGACTTTTCCATGGGTGCTGGCCGCCGTCGCACCCGGGGACGCCGTCGCGGTCTTTGCAGGCGGCCGACGGCGCGCCTTTGGGGGTCGCGATGAACGCAGTGACTCGACAGGTCCTCACCTGCACCGCGCTCGGAGCGCTTCTCGCGCCCGCCACGGGCGTGCTCGCGGCCAGCACCGCGTACCGCTTCACGGACCTCGACCTGCGCGATCCGCATGCCTACGTCAGCTTCTTCGGCTGCCGGGACATCACCGACATCGCGCTCGCCGGGCTCAGCTTGAATGGCGATCTCCAGGCCGGCATTCAGGCGGACTCGAGTGCCGACGGATTGCTCGACCTGAGCCCTGCTCGTCGTCTTCGATCCGCTCGACCTGGCGGGCCCGGGCGGCCCGATGCGCTTCGGCGAATCGAGCTGCTCGGCGCCGATGTCCGACACGAGCTGCGGGCCCGTCCCGTACGAGAACCTGCAGGCGCTGGTCGCGACGAACTCGGCGGCGGGCTCGTGCCTCGCCCCGCTCGCCGGCACGACGCACGGCTACAGCCCCTCCATCGTCGCGCCCTCCGGGCCGTGCTTCGTTTCCTCGGAGGCGCCGCTCCTCGTGTTGCCGCTCTTCGGCGGCACCACGCCCCTGTCGCTTCGTCACGCCCGCGTCGGTGCGACCTTCGGTGGAAACCCGCCCGGCTCGGGCCTCTTGAACGGGCTCCTGCTGGGGTTCCTGACCGAGGCAGACGCCAACAACACCATCCTGCCCGCCAGCGTCGCGCTCGTCGGCGGGCAGCCGCTTTCCCTCCTGCTGCCCGGCGGCCACCCGCCCGGAACGTCGGGCTGCTGCGCGAGCCACAGCGACCTCTACACGGGTCCCGCGGGGGAACGCGGCTGGTGGATGTACTTCAACTTCGTCGCGGAGCCCGTGCCGTACACCGGGCCTTCGGTGAGCGTCGGGCGGGAGAGCGGTGCGCGACTCGCGCTCGCGTTCCCAAACCCGAACCGCGGGAGCGTCGCCCTCACCTGTCGGCTCGAGAGCGACGGGCCCATGAGCCTCACGGTCCACGACATCGTCGGCCGGCGAATTGCCGAGCTGGAGAGCGGCTGGCGGACGGCGGGAACGCACCGCCTCGCGTGGGATGGACGGCGCGCGGACGGCGCCGCCGCCGCGCCGGGCCTGTACGTGATCCGATTGTCGTGCGCGGACGGCACGATCGCCCGCAAGGCCGTGCTCCTGCGCTAGCCTCAGCGCATCCCGGCCGTCGCGGCGACGAGCGACTCGTGCAGGCGGAGCTGTTCGCGAACGCGCACGCACTTCGTTCGGGCGGCGACCCGGTGATGACCTGGGTCGGCGGCGCCGAGGTCGAGGGCATCGAGTACAACTCGGCGACGCACAAGTACCGCGTCGCGCTCGAGGTCGCGGGCCAGCCGCGGCTCGAGGAGGCCGACCAGGTGATCGTCAACGCCGGCTATCGCCCCGACCTGTCGTTCTGCCGCGAGCTGGAGGTGCGCGAGACGGGCGGCGCGCTCGAGTGCGCCGAGCCCGGCTTCCACGTGGTCGGCGCCAAGGCCTGCGGGCGCAACGGCGGCTTCACGCCCGAGCGGGGCTGGGCGCGGATCGAGGCCGCGCTCGGCACGCTCGCCGCGAACCTCGGAGCGCCGGCCGGGGCGTAGCGCAGGCGTGGCGCTGAGCTCTGAGCCACGGGGCGACCCGGCCCACCTCGCGAACGCGCGTTCACGAGGGCCGATCGGAGACGCAGGCTCGTAACAGATGCCGTCCCCCAACTTCGGAAGAGATCGTGTGCCTTGCCACGTGAAGCGCATTTCGTAATGCGAGGAACCACCGAGGGCCGGGAAATCCCGGCCCTCGGTGCGAGATCGACCCAAGCCGCAGGCTGCCGGCCCTGACCGCCTGGCCATGGCGCCCCCGCGCTTTGCCCCGCTCCGCGCCGCGGTCTAGCTTCCCGCCATGCCCCTGACTCCCGCGGCGCTCGCGGAGCTGCGCGCGCTGCTCGGCCCCGAAGGCGTGCTGGCGAGCGACGCCGCGCTCTTCACCTACGAGGCGGACTCGCTGGTCATCGAGAAGTTCCGCCCCGAGGTCGTCGCGCTGCCGACCTCGACCGACGAGGTGTGCGCGGTCGTGCGCTGGGCGCGCGCGCACGGGCTGGGCGTCACGCCGCGCGGCGCGGGCACGGGGCTCGCGGGTGGCTGCACCTGCGAGCAGGGCGGCGTGTCGCTGTCGCTCAACCGCATGAACGGGGTGCTGCGGCTCGACGAGGAGCGCCTGTTCGCCTGGGTGCACCCGGGGCTCGTGAACCTGCAGCTCTCGCAGCAGCTCGCGCCCGCGGGCCTCTACTTCGCGCCCGATCCGGCGTCGCAGCAGGTGAGCACGATCGGCGGCAACGTCTCGACCAACGCGGGCGGGCCGCATTGCCTCAAGTACGGGGTCACGCTCAATCACGTGCTCGGGCTCACGGTCGTGCTCGCCGACGGCGTCGCGGCGACGCTGGGCGGCGAGGCGTGCGACGCGCCGGACTTCGACCTCGCGAGCGTCGTGGTCGGCAGCGAGGGCACGTGCGCGATCGTGACCGAGGTGTGCGTGCGGCTGCTGCCGGTTCCCGAGGGCGTCAAGACGATGCTGTTCGACTACGCCGACATCGGCGACGCGTGCGAGACGGTCTCGCGCGTCATCGCGGCCGGCATCGTGCCCGCGGCGATGGAGATCATGGACCGCGTGACGACCGGCGTGGTCGAGGCGTGGCTGCACATGGGCCTGCCGACCGACGCCGGCGCGGTGCTGCTGATCGAACTCGACGGCCCGCAGGTCGCGCTCGAGCCGCAGGCCGCCCGTATCGAGCAGATCGCGAAGGCGCACCGCGCGCGCTCGACGCGCGTGGCGCAGGACGCGGCCGAGCGGGCGCTCCTGTGGAAGGGCCGCAAGTCGGCGTTCGGCGCGTTCGGGCGAGCGGCGAGCGGGTTCTACGTGATGGACGGCGTCGTGCCGCGCACGAAGCTGGCCGAGGCGCTGGCCGCCACCTACCGGCTGAGCGGGGAGCGCGGCCTCACGGTCGGCAACGTCTTCCACGCGGGCGACGGCAACCTGCACCCCAACGTGATGTTCGACGCGCGCTCGCCGAAGCAGCAGGCCGACGCGCTCGAGGTCTCGCAGGAGATCCTGCGTCTGTGCATCCGGCTCGGCGGCACGATCTCGGGCGAGCATGGCGTCGGCATCGAGAAGCGGCCGATGATGTCCGAGCTGTTCGGCGCGGACGACCTCGCGGTCATGGAGCGGGTGCGGCACGCGTTCAACCCGGATGGCGTGCTCAATCCCGGCAAGGTCCTGCCCGCGGGCGCGGGTTGCGGCGAGGCGCACGCGCGCGGGCCCGCGCAGCTCGGGGGCATGCGTCCGCGCCCCGACGCGGAAGGACCGTGGATATGAGCGGCCTCCTGTCGGCGATCGCGCCGGGGCGCGCGCAGGACGTCACGCGCTTCGCGCTCGGCGGCGCGGCGCCCGCGCACGCGGTCAGGCCCGCGAGCGTCGAGGAGGCGGCCGAGGTCGTGCGCGCGTGCGCGGCCGACGGGCTCGCGCTCGTGCCGTGGGGCGGTGGCGTCGCGCTGGAGGGCGAGGCGTTCGAGGGCCGCTACGACGTGGCGCTCGACCTCACCGGCCTCGACCGCGTGACCGTGTACGACCCCGACGACTTCACGGTCTCGGCCGAGTGCGGCGTGACGCTCGCGACGCTGCGCGCGGCGCTGCTTTCGCACGGTCACGAGCTGCCGCTAGAGGGCGCGCACGGTTCACGCGCGACGCTGGGCGGCGTGCTCGCGGCGAACGCGAGCGGCGCGCGGCGGCTGCGCCTGGGCGCGCCGCGCGACCGCATCCTCGGCGCGCGCTTCGTGACCGGCGACGGCGTGCCCGCGAAGACCGGCGGGCGCGTGGTCAAGAATGTCGCCGGCCACGCCGTTCACCGGCTGCTCGCCGGCTCGCGCGGCGGGCTCGGCGTGCTGCTGGAAGCGAGCCTCAAGCTCGCGCCGCTGCCGCCCGCGCGCGTCGCGCTCGCCTACGAATGCGACGCGGCGACGCTGGCCGACGCGCCCCGCTGGGCGGTTTTCCCCCGCCGCGAGCCCGCCGCGCTCACCGTGCTCGGCCACGATGCGGCGGCCGGCCTCGGCGATTTCGCGACCCCTGCCGCGTTCACGGTCGTGCTCGGCTGGGAGGACGAAGCGGCCTGGCTCGCCGAGTGCGAAGCGTTCGCCGTCGCGAATCTCGGCCCCCCCGTCTCGCGGGCCGAGGGCGGGGCCGTGCCGCCGATCTGGCAGGCGGCCGCCGATCTCGAGGAGGCGAAGGGCCCACGCCTGTCGTTCGTGAGCGCGCACAACACGCCGGCCGCGGTCGCGTTCCTCGCGGGGCGTGCGTGCGCCGGGAGACTCGTCTTCCACGCCCCGAGCGGCCGGCTGCTGCTCTGGCCCGGGCCGGCCGAGGCGGCGGCGCTCGTCGCCGAGCTGGCCGGGCGGGGCTTCACGCTCGCCGAAGCCCGCGGCGTCGCGCTCGAGCGGCCCGCGCCCGCGGTCGCGATCGCGGCGCTGCGCGCGTCCCTGCGCCGGTCGCTGGATCCCGCCGGCGTGATGGCGCTGGGCGGGCGCTGGGAGCGCGGCGAGTAGCGGACGCGCGTCACGCGCATCGCTTCCTTCCCGCGCGACACCGGAGCCCCGCGACGAACGAAGCGAGGCGTTGCCGGGCCTTCGCGCCCGCGCGCCGTCGCCGTGCCCACCACCCCCACACCAACAAATTCCTTGCGCGCTGCTCGTCCGCGGGGCGACCATTGAGCCCCCCGCCCCTTGCCGCCAACTCTCCAGCCCGGCTGCGATCCGGGTCGTGCGCTACAGCTCGAACCGCCAGGACGTTTTCGCAAAGACCTGCCGCGAGGTCGCCGTCATGCGCCGGTCCGCCGCGCGCTCGTCGAAGCCGCCGTTGACGCCCGCGTAGAGCACCGTGCCCGGGTGCAGCACCCAGCCGACGAGCGCGTTCACCGCGAGATGCTTCGAACCGCCGTCGTACTGCGGGTAGACGCGCGCCGACAGCCTGCGGGTGAACTGCGCGTTCGCGTTGACGCCGACGAGCCACACGTTCACGACCTCGCCGCGCGTCGGCGTGCGCGCGACGCGGAAGTGCTTCAGGTTGATCGCGGCGGTCAGCCACGGTTGCGGGCGCAGCGTGCCGTCGAACAGCCATGTCTCGGTCCAGGCGCGGTACGACTCGGCCGGGGTCGCGCCATACCACAGCCCGTCGCCCGTGATCGTCTCGAGCGTCCAGGTGAACGGCCGCCAGCGGTTGTCGGCGAGGAAGGCGTGGACGCGCTCCTGCGGGTAGCGCCGATCGAGCCAGAACTCGTCGAGCGCCTCGAAGCCGAGCGAGAACTCGAAGTTCCTCCGCAGCTGGAAGTCCCACCACGAGTTCAGGAACGAATAGTCGAGCGCGTTGTTCCGGCCGTGAATGACGAGCGCCTCGTTCGTCCACATCGCGCGCTGGAGCGGTCCGTCCCGCGGGTCCATGCGCCATTCGGCGATCGCCTGCTGGTAGCGGACGCCGACGCGCTCCTGGAATCCCAGCTCGTCGCGAAACCGCGGTCCCATGCCGCGGACGCGCGCGTGCAGCGTCAGCGAGCGCGTGTCGTAGCGCAGGCGCGAGACCCACGCGCCGCCGGAGAAGCGCTCGGCGCGGAACTCGGGTTGCAGCCCCGAAAAGACGAGCGAGGTGTCCGTGTACGCGCTGTCGAGGCGCGTCGCCGTCCGTGCGATCTGGCCCGTCCACGACAGCCGGTCCGAAAGCTTGAGCTTCGCGTCGGCCGCGAGGACCGTGTTGCGCGAGCCCCGTGCGACCGCGGGCGCGGTCGGGCCGAAGGTGCCCGGGAAGTCGCCGTCCTGGTCGTGCAGCGCGCCGAGCACGGCGACCGTGTTGCCTTCCCCGAACGGCAGTTCGACGCGCGAGAGCAGGTAGTCGCCGCGCTTCGAGTCGGCGGCGGGTCCGTGCCCCGAGCCCGCCATCGAGACGCCACCCTCGTCGCGCACCCACAGCGCGCCCGTGCGGAGCGCGCCGACCCGGCCCGCCACCTTCGCTCCCGCGATCGGGCTCGCCATGCGGCGCGTGTAGACCAGCTCCAGCGGCGTCTGGAACACGTCGCCGCCTTCGAGGAAGAACGGCCGTTTCTCGACGTACTGGAGCGGGAAGCGCTGGTTGGCCTCGATGAGCAGCGCGTCGGCCTCGATCTGGCTGAAGTCGGGGCGGTAGGTCGCGTTGAGCGTGAGCGCGCTCGTCACCGCCGCCTGCGCATCGAGGCCGGCCGCGCGGCGCCTCGAGTCGTTCCACGCGCTCGATTCGGGCGCGTCGGTCCCGCGGGCGGCGTCGAGCGAGCCAGCCACGTAGGGCTCGAGGTACACCGCGTGCCCGCCGCGCAGGCCGGCGAGGCCCGTGAGGTCGGCGGCCTGCAGCATGATCGCGCCCGCTTCGCCCTGCCTCCAGAGCGGCCACGAGGAAACCTCGTTCAGCGGCTCGCACTGGCGGCGCAGCCACAGCCGCCAGGGCCTCGCGCCGCCCTCGGTGAAGCGCAGCGTGCGGAACGGGATCGCGACCTCGGCCGTCCAGCGGTCGGGCCCGCGCCGCACCTCGGCGTCCCACACGCCGTCCCACTGGAAATCGGGCTCGTCGGTGAGCGTGCCGTCGAGCTGCACGCCGAACGCGTTCACGCCGAAGATGTACGCGCGCTGGCCGTCGCCGTCGGTGTCGAGGTGGATCGCGATGAAGTCGCCATCGGTGATGCGGTCGCGCGGCATGACGCTCGCCGCGGGGCGATGGGATTCCATGCAGGTGATGCCGAACACGATCCGGCGCTCGTCCACCAGCACGCGCACCTCGGTGGACTCGCCCGGCGCCTGGCCTTCGCGCGCGTACAGCAGCCGGAAGTCGGTGATCGGCGGCGCCGCCGCCCACGCCGGCTCGTCAAGGACGCCGTCCACGCGCAGCGGCCCGCTCGCGCGCGTCACCGCGCAGGTCGGGCGGGCCGATGGCGAAGCGGAAGCGGCCGCCGGGACGAGCACGACCAGGAAGACGGCCAGCGCGTGGCCGCGAAGCGAGTTCAAGGGGGATCTCCGCCGGGGACGGGGACGGCAGCAGGGTGAGGCGAGGCGCAGGGTAGCCGCGCGGCCCGGGGCGGCTCAATCGAGATCGTGTTCGCGGGCCTGCCATTCTCCTGCATTCCTTATAGTGTCGCCCGTTCCCGCCGCGACCCACCCGGTCTGGAGGTTCCGCTCATGCGTTCCGCCCCTGCCGCGCCGCTCGCCCTTGCCCTCGTCGCCGCGATCGCCACGCCCGCCTGCGCGGGCGTCGTGGCCGCCGGCCGGCCGAACCCGATCGCGCACACCTACTCGATCGTCGCGCGCGACGCGAGGACCGGCGAGATGGGCGTCGCCGTGCAGTCGCATTACTTCTCGGTCGGGCCGGTGGTGCCGTGGGCCGAGGCCGGCGTCGGCGCGGTGGCGACGCAGTCGCTCGTGCTCGTGGACTACGGCCCGCTCGGCCTGCAGCTCATGCGCGAGGGGCTCACGGCGAAGGAGGCGCTCGACTCGCTGCTCAGGGCCGATCCGCACAACGAGGGCCGGCAGGTGGCGATGGTGGACGCCTTCGGCGGCATCGCCGCGTACACGGGCAAGGCGTGCATTCCGGACGCGGGCGACGCGCAGGGCGACGGCTTCTCGTGCCAGGCGAACCTGATGGCGAACGCGACCGTGTGGCCGGCGATGAAGGCGGCCTTCGAGAGCGCGCAGGGCGATCTCGCCGAGCGGATGATGCAGGCGCTGGAAGCGGCCGAGAAGGCGGGCGGCGACATCCGCGGCCGCCAGTCGGCGGCGATGGTGATCGTGAAGGGCAGGTCCTCGGGCAAGCCGTGGAACGACTACGTCATCAACCTGCGCGTCGAGGACTCGCCGAAGCCGCTCGAGGAGCTGCGGCGGCTCATCACGCTGCGCCGGGCCTACAACGCCGAGGACCGCGGCGACGCCTTCACGGCCGAGAAGAAACCCGCCGAGGCCGCCGCGGCGTACGCGGAAGCGGTGAAGCTCGCGCCCGACGTGGTCGAGCTGCAGTTCTGGGCGGCGCTCACGATGTACACGACCGGCCAGACGAAGGAGGGGCTCGAGCTCTTCCGCAAGGTGTTCGCGCGCGAACCGCGCTGGCTGGAGCTGATCCCGCGGCTCGCGAAGGTGGGCCTGTTCCCCGACGACGCGAGGAAAATCGCCGAAGTGCAGGGCATGCGGTCCCGCTCCCGGCTGAGCCGCTGACGCGGACCATCCGTGGCGGGGCGCCGCCCGGGCGGCGCGCACCGGTAGCGGCGGCCGCACGCCGGGGTTATCTTTCGCGCCCTCGCACGCCACGCACCCAGTCCCCGAGGACGAGATGAGCAAGCACGAAAAGCCGTCGAGCGGTTACCTGCGCGGCACCCGCATCAACCCGCCGGCGATCACGGGCAGGGAAACCGTCGCCGACCTGGTGGATCAGGCGTTCCTCGCCTACAACGGCGCCCGCCTGCGCGAGGGCGCGCGGCTGCTGGTCGAGCGGATGCTCGCCGACGACGTCACGGTGGCGCTGTCGGTGACGGGAGCGCTGACGCCCGCGGGGCTCGGCATGAGCGCGATCATCCCGCTCATGCGCGCCGGGTTCGTGGACTGGATCGTCTCGACCGGCGCGAACCTGTACCACGACGCCCACTTCGGCCTCGGGCTGGCGATGCACCAGGGCACGTTCGCGGTGGACGACGTCGAGCTGCGCGAGAAGGGTGTCGTGCGCATCTACGACATCTTCTTCGACTACGAGGTGCTGCTCGACACCGACGCCTTCTTCCGCGAGATCATCGCGGGCCCCGAGTTCCAGCGCACCATGAGCACCGCCGAGTTCCACCACCTGTGCGGCAGGTACCTGCGCGCGCGCGAGCAGAAGCTGGGGCTCGAAGCCCGCTCGCTGCTGGCCGCCGCGTACGAATACGGCGTGCCGATCTACACCTCGTCGCCGGGCGATTCGTCCATCGGCATGAACATCGCGGCCAAGGCGCTGGAGGGCGGCCAGCTGCTGCTCGACGTGAACGCCGACGTCAACGAGACGGCCGGCATCGTCTGGGACGCGAAGGCGCGCGGCGGACGGAGCGCCGTGTGGATCCTGGGAGGCGGCAGCCCGAAGAATTTCCTGCTGCAGACCGAACCGCAGATCCAGGAGGTTCTGGGCATCGCCGAGAAGGGTCACGACTACTTCCTCGCCTGCACCGACGCGCGGCCGGACACCGGCGGGCTTTCCGGCGCGACGCCGGCCGAGGCGGTGAGCTGGGGCAAGATCGACCCCGACCAGCTGCCGGGCACGGTGATCTGCTACGCCGACTCGACGATCACGCTGCCGCTGCTCACCGCGTACGCGCTCGCCCGCCACGCGCCGCGCGAGCGCAAGCGCCTCTACGATCGCCGCGCCGACGTCATGCAGCGCCTGAAGGACGCGTACTTCGCGCACGGACGGGCGAACGAGGGCGCGGCGAAGGAGTAACGGCGCCGCGGCGATGGGCGCTCAGGGCAGGACGACGATCCGTTTCACCGACTCGCCGCGCGCCGCACGCAGCCGGCACAGGTATAGGCCCGGCGCAAGACCCGAGACGTCGGCGTCCAGCGTGTGCGAGCCGGCGGACCATGCACCGTTCGCCAGCTCCGCGACGCGCCGACCGGCGGGGTCGAAGACCTCCAGGCGCAGGGACCCCGCGGAGGCGAGCTCGACGGTGAACGAGACGCTCGAGCGCGCGGGGTTGGGCACGATGCCCGCGAGCCGGCAGCCGGCCGGCGCGCCGCCGTCCGCGGCGAGCCACGCGGCGACCGTGGCCGCGCGCGCCCGCAGGAACGACGCCAGCCCGGGCACGACGAGGTCGCCCAGGCGCACGTCGGAAATCAGGCTCTCCTCGAACTGCTCGTTCGTCGTCACCTTCTTCGGATCGGCGAGGACGTACGGGCGTACGAGGGCCGCGAGCGAATCCACCCGCGCGAGCAGGCGCGGAACCGAGAACTGATCGCGGAAGAGCGCCGCGTAGCCGTCGAGATAGTCCCGACGCAGCGCCGGCTCCCCGAGCAGCCTGGCGAGCAGCGGGCGGTCGTCGTCGTCGCTCACGTAGTCGGGCGGAAGCGTCCGCGGGTCGGTACGGTCCACCCGATAGGCGCCGAAGCTCAGGCCGGCGTCCCACGCGATCCACTCCATCGGACGACCGTCCTTTGGGAAGTAGGCGTAGAAGTTGCGCCCGCTGCCCGCGTACGAGTCGAGGTTGCCGAGCAGGTTGTCGGCCGCCATCGCCCGACCGAAGCGCTCGAGCTGGACGAGCGAGGGAAGCGCCGCGGGCAGGTCCGGCGAGTGCGCGAGTGCGTCCGCCACCGCGAGAAGGTCGGACCACGGGCGCTCCGAGTCGTCGGTCTTGAGCTCGTAGCGATCCGTGTACGCGGCCGGGTCGGGCCCGTACCAGCGGAAGTCCGACAGTGGCGGCGGTCCCCCGCCCGCGTTCGTGGCGATTCCGTCCACGGCCTTGTAGAGGTTGCCGTCTTTCTCCCCGAAGCGGGACTCGAGGAACTTCTTGTCCACGTGCTCGACGAGCACGTAAAGCCCCCATGGCTCCCCGTTCACCTCCAGCGTCGCGTGGTTGGCGCGGGGCGCCGCGACGCCGGCATCGCGAAGAAAGCCCAGGTGGAGCTTCTCGCGCAGGAACGAAGGGTCCCGCCAGGCGTTGTTGAGGTGCACGCTCTTGAGCCCGTCGAGCCGCTGCGAACCGCGGAACTCGTCGAACACGAGCCGGAAGGGCTTCTTGTCGTTCGAGAACAGGTACGACGACTGACCCTTGAATCGGACCCCGACGCTGTCGTAGCTCGCGCCGTTCACCACCACGACGGCCGGCAGGTACGTCTCGACGCCCGCGTCGTGCCATGCGGCGAGCGTCTCGCGCCACGCCGGCTGCGCGAACGCGATCGAGATCGCGTGCACCTGATCGCCGGCGAACAGCGAATCGCCGGCGGCCAGCGACTCGCGCACCAGCGGGCCCGCCGCCAGCGCCGCTCCGCACGCGAGCATCACGAACCCGCGCTGGTGCCGCCTCCCTTGCGGCGCGGCGCACCGCGGACCGCACGGCTCCCGGCTCATCTCGGCGCCTCCGGCACGGCGGCGTGCCCGCCGATGCTTCCGCTCGACAGCCGGCGCAGCGAGGCGACGACGGCCGCCGCCTCGGTGTCGTCGCGGCCCTCGCCGGCGAGCAGCGCCTGGTACCGCTGCAGCGAGCGCAGCGCCGCCTCGTACTGGCGTTCGGCGAGCTGCGCCGCGGCCCACTTTCGCCAGGCGTCCGGGGCCCGCGGCCGCAGCACGCGATAGGCGTAGGCCTCGATCGCGCCCTGTGTCCGCCGCTCCGGCGACGCCAGGTACAACGCCGCGAGGCGGGCGTGAAGATTCGGCGAGAGTCCGGCCAGCCGCACGGCCGCCTCGAGCGACGCGATGCGCGCGGCCGTGTCCGGCACCGCCTTCACGCCGCCCGCCGTGCTGTCGAGCGCCGCGGAAAAGACGGGTGTGATGCCCGCCGCCCGCAGGTCCGAGTACGCCGCCAGCGTGTCGCCCTGGGCGAGCTTCGCCCAGCCGCGCCAGCGGCGGAGGTCCCGCGCGGAGGGGTCCTTCGTCAGCGCCAGGTCGAGCGCGTCGCTGGCGGCCTGCGGACGGTCGGCCAGCAGCATGCTGTAGGCGAACGACGGCAGCATCATCGGATCGTCGCTGTGGTCCACCAGCGCGCCGTTCTCGACGCTGAAGAAGTAGATCGGCCCGCGGGCGGCGAGTCCCGCGCCGAACTCGCCGAGAAAATGGCTGCGCAGCGACGTGTCGCGGTACGCCCAGCGAAGCAGCGCTCCGCTTCCGGCCTGCCAGCCGGCGGCCGGTGGAACGTCGGCGAAGAAGACGGTGCTGCGTCGCGGCAGCGTCGGTCGCGCGGATTTCAGCTCGGCGAGGAACTTCGAGCTCAGCCCCATGGCGCGGCGCACGGAATGGTCGGTGACGTGCGAGCGCCAGGCCCAGGGATCCGGCCGGCCGGCGAACTCGTCGAGCCGGGTGGCCTGAACGCTGAGCAGCGTGGTCAGCGCGATCGTCGCGGCGACCACCGTGCGCGGGGCGGTGGCGAGCAGGGCGGCGAGCGAAAGCGCCGCGCCGCCGAGCGCGAACAGGTAGAAGTACGCGCTCCAGATGGACGACACCGCCACGACGGGCGCAGCGCCCGCCGCCGCCCATGCGAGACCGGCGAAGGCCACCCGGCCGCGCGCGCCGGCCGGCAGCGCGGCGTCCGGCGCGCCGGCCCGCGCGCCGCCGGCCAGCCAGATCAGCAGCCCGGCGGAAATCGCCAGCCACTGCGCCGACGCGCTCCAGTGGCCGAGCACGGGTTGGCCGGCGCGGAACTCGAGGCCGAACGCGACCTGCAGCCCGTGAACGAACGCCGCGAGCGGCGCCGCGGCGACGCCCGTCGGAAGCTCGGGCCGCGCCGGGCGCGCGCCGGAGGTGGCCAGCCACAACGCGAGCCACAGCACGAGCACGCCCCCGAGCGCCGCGCTCGCGCGCAACGCGCCGCGCAGGTCCGCGCCCCGCGCCCACAGCAGCGCCACCACGGCCACCGGCGCCGCGACCGCGGATTCCTTCGACAGCAGCGCGAGCGCCAGCGCCGCGGCGGAGGCGGTCCGGTGGCCGCCGAGCGCGGTCTCGATGCAGAGCAGCCCGAAGAAGGACGCGAGAATGTCCTGCGAACCCGAAATCCACAGCAGCGGGACGGCCGCGGCGTAATGAAGCCCGAAGAACGCGGCCGCGACCAGCGCCGCGCGGCCGCCGAGCAGCCGGCGCGCGATGCGGAACAGCAGAACCGTGGCCGCCAGGAAGAGGCCGAGGTTCACCAGCCGGTACACCCACGGCTGTTCGCCCCCGAGCCCGCCGACCAGCGCGAAGAACACCTGGCGGCCGACGGGCCGGAAGTAGTTCCCGAGCGGGTCGGCGCCGGTCAGCGCCTCCCACAGCCGCCCGGCGCGCACCTGCTCGAGAAACAGGTAGTCGTCGGTCATGAACGGCTGCCGCAGGTCGGCGGCATGCAGCGCGGCGATGCCGGCGAGGAGCACGATCAGCAGGACGACCACGCCGGGCCGCCGCGATCCCGCCTGCGCCGTGTGCTCGGTGGCCATCCGTGGGACCTCGCCAGGGTTCGGACACGTCGTTCGTCGCCGCCTCCGGGAAACTAGCCCGGGCGATTCCCGATCCGCCAGCCGGGAATGCCGAATGCGCCCGCGAAGCGGGGAGCCGTCCGGCTGCGGGGCGCAGGTGCGCCGGCGACACGCCGGGGGCCGCGGCCGATGCGCGCCGCCGCGCGTCGCGCGCCGGCCTGCGCGAGCGGACGGCCGCGCAGAAGGGGCGGTCGGCTACCGGCGCGAAGCCCCTCCATATAGAGTGCCAGCCCATGTCGAGCACCGACGTCCGACTTCCCGACCTGCGGTTCGTATCCGTGGAGTCCGTCTTCCCGCACGAGTACCACGACCTGCAGCGGACGCTGCCGCTGGTCGGGAAGCTGCGCGAATCGGGCGTGCTGCGGAACCCGCCGATCGTCACGCAGGTGGGCGACAGGCACCGGGTCGAGCCGCGCTTCGTGGTGCTCGACGGGGCCAACCGCACGACGGCCGCGAAGGCGGCCGGCTGGCCGCACATCGTCGCGCAGGTCGTGCGCTACGAGACGCCGGCGGTGCAGCTCTTCACCTGGTACCACGGCCTCACGAGCACGGCCCACGCCGACCTCGAGACGAGCCTTTCGCGAATCGCCGGGCTCACGGTCACGCACGACCGGCACCTGCGCGCGCGCGCGATGCTGGCGCGGCGGGAGGCGCTCGCCTGCGTGGTCCTGGCCGACGGCGACGCGCTCGCCGTGCAGGGCGGGCGCACGCTGCACGAGCGCAACGCCCTGCTCAACGAGGTCGTGCGCGTGTATCAGGACAAGGTGCCGTACATTCGCGTCACCACGGACTCGCTGACGCAGGCGCACCTCGAGCATCCCGAGATCTCGGCGCTGGTCGTTTTCCCGCGCTTCGATCCGGCGGAGGTGATCGAGCTCGCCGGCGCCGGCGAGCACCTGCCCGCCGGCATCACGCGCCACCTGATCCAGTGGCGGGCGCTGCGCCTCAACGTGCCGCTGGAGAAGTGCATGGACCGCGTGACGCCGATCGAGGAGAAGAACGCCTGGCTCAAACGCTGGCTGGCCGAGCGGCTGCTGACCCGCCAGGTGCGCTTCTACGAGGAGCCCACCGTCATGTTCGACGAGTAGTCCGGTGCAGGCGACCGTCTTCGACCGCCACGGCGGACCCGAGGTGCTCGAGTTCCGCGAGATTCCCGATCCGCTCCCCGCCGCCGGCGAGGCGCTCGTCCGGGTGCGCGCCTGCGGGATCAACCATCTCGATCTGTGGGTGCGCTCCGGGCTGCCGGGCCTGGTCGTCGAGATGCCGCACGTGCTCGGCAGCGACGTGGTCGGCGAAGTCGCGGCGCTCGGACCCGGCGTGTCCGGCCTCGCCGTGGGAGCGAGGACGCTCGTCCACCCGACGCTCTCGTGCGGCGAGTGCGACGCCTGCCGCGCGGGCGAGGACAACCTCTGCCGGCACCACGACGTGCTCGGCCGGCGGCGCAACGGCGGCTACGCCGGGTACGTGCGCGTGCCGGCGCGCAACTGTCTGCCCTTCCCCGACCGGCTCACCTGGGAGCAGGCCGCGGCGGCGCCGCTGGTGTTCCTGACCGCGTGGCACATGCTGGTCGGCCGCGCGAAGCTGCGCGCCGGCGAGGACGTGCTGGTGATCGGCGCCGGCGGCGGCGTCGGTAGCGCCGCCGTGCAGGTGGCCCGGCTGCTCGGCGCGCGCGTCATCGCGACCGCGGGCAGCGCGGCCAAGCTCGAGCGCGCCCGCTCGCTCGGCGCGGAGCAGCTCGTGAACCACGCGAGCGAGGACATCGCCGCGCGCGTGCGCGAGATCACCGCCCGCAAGGGCGTCGAGGTCGTGTTCGAGCACGTCGGCGGACGCGTCTTCGAGGCCGGCGTCGCCTCGCTGGCCCGCAACGGCCGGCTCGTCACCTGTGGGGCGACGATCGGCGCGAAGGCGACGCTCGACCTGAACCTGCTGTTCGGCCGCCACCTCTCGCTGCTCGGCTCGTGGATGGGCACGCGCGACGAGATGGTCGCGGTGCTCGCCGAGCTGTCGGCCGGCCGCCTCGAGCCGGTCGTGGATTCCGTGCTGCCGCTGGCCCGGGCGCGCGCCGCACACGAGCGGATCGAATCGCGCGCCCATTTCGGAAAGGTGGTGCTGGTGCCATGAAACGCCGCCGCAGGGCACCCTTCGAGTTCGAGCACGTCACCGAACCGCTCGCGCCCCCGCGGGTCTTTCGCGCCCGCATGCTGCGCAGCGCCGCCCTCGCCACGGGGATCATCGCCTTCTCCCTGCTCATCGGCGTCGTCGGCTATCACACCCTCGGCGGGATCCCGAGCTGGGTGGACTGCGTCTACAACGCCTCCATGATCCTCGGCGGCATGGGGCCGGTGGCCGAGATCGGGACCGAGGAAGGCAAGATCTTCGCGTCCGTCTACGCGCTCTACAGCGGCGTCGTGCTGCTCGCCAGCGTCGGCGTGCTCCTCTCGCCCGCGCTGCACCGCGTCCTTCACCACTTCCACCTCGAGCGCGACGAGGATGGCGAGGACTGAACGCGAGCTTCCGTATCGCGGCGGGCGTGACTCCGCGCGGGGCGCGCGCAGCGCCCACGCGTGCACGCGTACGGACGCGCGCCGCACGGGGGAACCGGTGCTAACCTGCCGCGCATGAGCGCGCCCAGCAGTCCGGCCCCCGGGAGCCGTTCGTGGTTCGACTCCGCGGACCCGCCGTCGCGGACCGGGATCGAGACCTGCATTCACTGCGGCCTGTGCCTGACGGCGTGCCCGACCTACCGGACGCTGCGCACCGAGCCCGATTCGCCGCGCGGCCGCATCTACCTGATGCGCGGGCTGCTCGAAGGCCGGCTCGCGCCGAGCGAGGAGCTGGTCACGCACCTCGACCGCTGCCTCGACTGCCGCGCGTGCGAGACGGCCTGCCCGGCGGGCGTGCCCTACTCGCAGCTCCTGGAGGCCTCGCGCGCGCAGATCGAGCGGCGCGTCCGCCGTGCGAGCCCGCTGCGGCTCCTCGGCCGCTGGGTGCTCGGTCACGTCCTGCCGCATCGCGGCCGCATGCAGCTCGCCGCCGACCTGCTGCGCCTGTCGCAGTCCGGCCCGCTCGCGGCCCTCGCCCGCGCCGCCGACCGCCGCGGCTGGCTGCCGCGCTTCGCCTCGCGCGGGCTGGCGATGACGCCCGCGCTCGAGCCCCGCGCCGAGCGAAGGCTCGAACGCGTCGAGCACCGGCTGCCGCGCGGCGCGCGGCTCGAGCGGCGGGCCGAAGGGCTCGTCCTTCGCCCCGCGGGCGCGGCGAAGGCGCGTGTCGCGTTCCACACCTCGTGCGTCATGGAGACCCTGTTCCCGGCGATCAATCGCGAAACGGTGAGGCTGCTCGTGCTGGCCGGCGCCGAGGTGCACGTGCCGGAGGCGCAGGGCTGTTGCGGCGCGCTGCACGCGCACTCGGGCGACCGCGACGCCGCACGGCGCCTCGCGCGGGCGAACGCGAACGCCTTCGGAGCCGACTGCGAGTACGTGGTCTCGAACTCGGCGGGCTGCGGCGCGGCGCTGCGCGAGGCGGGGCATCTGTGCGGCGGCGACGCCGGGGTCGAGCGCTTCTCCGGCCGGGTGCGCGACGTGTCGGAGGTGCTCGAGCAGCTCGGGCTGCCGGCCGCCGGAACGCGCCTGCACGCGCGGGGCGATTCCTCGCACGACCTGCTCGTCGCCTACCACGACGCCTGCCACCTCGCGCACGCGCAGAAGGTGCGCGAGGCGCCGCGGCGCCTGCTGCGCGCGCTGCCCGGCGTGCGGCTCGTGGACCTGCCGAACAGCGACTGGTGCTGCGGCAGCGCCGGCGTCTACAACCTCGTCCAGCCCGAGCTGGCCGACGCGCAGCTCGAAGGCAAGCTCGACAGCATCGCGAGCGTCTCGCCCGGCATGGTCGTGGCCTCGAACCCCGGCTGCCTGATGCACATGCGCCGCGGCGCCGACGGGCGCGGCGCCCAGGTCGCCTTCGCGCACCTGGTCGAAGTGCTCGGCGCCGCCTACCCGGCCGGCGGCGGCGCGTGAAAAGCGTGCGCACGCGCCGTCGGGTCCGGCCGCGGGTTCCGGCGCCACCGGAGCCCCGGCGGGCGGGGTCCCGCGGACACGCGAACGGCGGCCCGAGGGCATGAGCGTCCCGGTCTTTCCGCGCCGCGCCGCCGCGGCGCTGTTCCTCGCCCGCCAGCGGCTCGACCGGCCGCGCACGCGACGCTTCACCGCCCGCTCGCTGGCGGACTTCGTCGGCGGGACCTGCGGACTGCAGATTGACAGCGTGAACGTGCTCGAGCGCGCGCACCTGCTGACGCTGTGGAGCCGGTTCGGCGCCTTCGAACGCGCCGCCTTCGACCGGCTCGCCTATCGCCGCCGGCTGCTTCTCGAGTACCTCACGCACGTCGCCTGCTTCGTGGACGCGCGCGACCTGCCGCTGTGGCGGGCGACGATGGAATCCATGCCGGCGCACTTCCGGCGACGCCACCGCTACCCGGGGCGGCGGCAGCCGTTCGTGGATCAGGTGGAACGCGAGATCGCCGCGCGCGCGCCGCTCGGCAATTCCGGTTTCGAGCGTCCCGGCGGCGGCAAGGGCGGCGGCTGGTGGACGTGGAAGCCGGCGACGCACGCGCTCGATTACCTGTGGAAGGCCGGGCGCATCGCCGTCCACTCGCGCCGCAATTTCGAGAAGCTCTACGCGCCGATGGAGCGCGTGCTGCCACGCTACGCCTCGACCCGGCCGCTGTCCCCCGGCGAACTCGCCCGCGAACGGGTGCTGCGCTCGCTGCGCGCGATGGGCGCGGCGAGCCTCGACGACCTCGCCGCCTACTGGACGTGGCCCAAACTCTTCATGCCCGACCTGCGCGGCGCGGTCGCCGGGCTCGAACGCGAGGGCCGGATCGTGCCGGTCGCGATCGAAGGCCTGCGCGGTCACTGGTACGCGCTCGCGGGCGACCTTGCGGCGCTCGCGAAGGCGGCCAGGGTGCGGCGGCCTTCGCGCGGAACGACCCTGCTGTGTCCGTTCGATTCGTTCCTGTGGCACCGCGAACGCATCCTGCGGTTGTGGGGGTTTCACTACCGGATCGAGATCTACGTGCCCGGTCACCGGCGCAAGCACGGCTACTACGTGCTGCCGATCCTGCACGAGGGGCGGTTCGTGGGCCGGGTGGATCCGAAGCTGCACCGCGGTCAGGGCGTGCTCGAGGCCCGCCGCGTCGGCTTCGAGCCGTGGCTCGTGAACGGCGGGACGCCGCCCGGGGGCGCCTGGGGCGCGATCCGGCTGAACGATGCGCTGCGCGGCACGGCCGACAGCCTGCGCTCGCTCGCCCGGTTCACCGGCGCCAGCCGGGTGAAGCTCGGCCGCGTCGTGCCCGCGGTGCTCCGCGCTCCGCTCGCGCGGGCGTTGCGGGAAGCGGGGCCCGAACCGTAGAATTCGCGCGGACGACCTCCCCCGCACGGATCGCGCGACCTCACCCTTCAGGAGCACCCGCCATGCCGCGCACCCGCACCTGTGTCCGACTCGGCGTGCTGCTCGCCGGCCTCGCGCTCGTCGCCGGCGCGCCGCTGCTGGTCGGGCAGCTCCGCGAACGGCGCGCCGGCGACGACGAGGAGCGCCGCGAGCGCGCCGAGGGCGGGCCGCAGCGGCCGGCCGACTGGTTCTGGGCGCAGCGCGTGAACGCCGACGGCACCTGGCCGCAGGCGCGCTACGACGCGGCGGTGAACGCCACGCTGGCCGAACGCGACGGCGCGCTGCGCGCCAGCGCGGGTCCCATGCAGTGGGAAAACGTCGGCCCCTACAACATCGGCGGACGCGTCACTGCGCTCGATGCGACGCCCGGCGGCGCGACGCTGTGGCTGGGCGCGGCCGACGGCGGCGTCTGGAAATCGGGCGACGGCGGCGCCAACTGGACGTGCATGACCGACCGCAACTCGTTCGCCTCGATCGGCGCGCTGGCCGTGGACCCGTCGAACCCCGACGTCGTCTGGGTGGGCACGGGCGAGGCGAACGGCTCGGTGGACTCCTACGACGGCAACGGCCTGTGGGTCACGACCGACGCGGGCGCGAGCTGGAACTTTCGCGGGCTCGGCGCGGCGGGCCGGATCAGCTCGGTGGTCGTGGACCCGGCCGACCCGCAGCACGTGCTGGTCGGCGTCATGGGCCGCCAGTTCTCGACCGGGCCCGACCGCGGCCTCTACCGCACGCTCGACGGCGGCACGACCTGGGACCAGGTCCTGTTCGTGAGCGACAGCACGGGCGTGAGCGACATCGCGATGAACCCGCTGCACCCCGACACCGTCTTCTGCTCGACCTGGGAGCGCGTGCGGCGCAACACCTACCGGCGCGCCTACGGCCCCGAGTGCGGGATCTGGCGCAGCGTGGACCGCGGCGCGACGTGGACCCGCATGACGAGCGGGCTGCCCGTGCCCTCGGACGACGTCGGCCGCATCGGGCTGGCGGTCTCGCGCTCGCGGCCCTCCATCGTGCACGCGCAGATCAGCAGCGGCGCGGCCAGCGGCTACGTCGGCCTCGGCTGGTACCGGAGCACCGACGGCGGAACGACCTGGACGAAGCGTGACGTCGGCACGACGTTCCGCAACGCCTTCGGCGGCTTCGCCTGGTACTTCGGCGAGAACGGCGTGGACCCGCTCAACGCCGACCACGTCTACGCGCTCGGCGTCTCGATGCTCCAGTCCTTCGACGGCGGAGCCACCTGGAGCGGGGTCGGCGGCTCCATGCACGTGGACCATCACGCGCTGTGGCTCGACCCGGCCAGCTCGACGCGCTATGTGGTCGGCAACGACGGCGGGCTCTACTGGACGAACGACGGCTCGAACTTCGCCAAGTCGCTGAACCTGCCCATCACGCAGTTCTACGCAGGCGAGGTGGACCCCACCGACGCGACGAAGCTCTACGGCGGCGCCCAGGACAACAGCTCGATCAAGACCGCCACCGGCCCCTCCGGCTGGTTCACGATCCTGGGCGGGGACGGCTTCTACCAGCTCGTGGACCCGGTGAACCCGAACATCGTCTTCAGCGAGTGGCAGTACTGCTGCAGCAACTCCGGCTTCCGACGCTCGACCACCGGCGGACCTTCGGGCGCGACCACGTCAGGGTGGGTGTCGTCGGACCGCTACGGCTGGAGCACGCCGATCTGCATGGACCCGTCCGACCACAACGTCCTGCTGGCCGGCAGCCAATACGTCTACAAGAGCACCGACAACGGCCTCACCTGGGCGAAGGTGAGCGGCGACCTCTCGACCAACCCGGTCACGCAGCTGCTCTACGGCACCATCACCACGCTCGCGATTTCGCCGGCCAGCTCCAGCGTGTACTACGCGGGCACCGACGACGGAAGAGTCTGGCGCTCGCTCAACGCCGGCGCCTCGTGGGACGACATCTCGGCGGGGCTGCCGAAGCGCTGGGTGACGCGCGTCGTGCCGGACCCGGCCAACGCGCTCGGCGTCTACGTGACGCACTCGGGCTACACCTCGGACGATCAGGCCACGCTCGTCCACCGCAGCCTGAACCAGGGCGGCTCGTGGACCAACGTCTCGGGCAACCTCGCCAACATGCCCGCCAACGACCTGGTCGTGGACCCGGCGAATCCCCAGCGCCTCTACCTGGCGACCGACACCGGCGTGTGGACCACGGCGGACGGCGGGGCCTGGTGGTACGCCCTCGGCTCCGGGCTGCCGCTGCAGGTGATCGCCGACCTCGTCCTGCACGCGGGATCCCGGCAACTTTTCGCCTTCACCCACGGACGCTCGACCTGGAAGCTGGACCTCGGCGCGATGCCGCTCGCCGCCGGTCCGGGCGCTCCGCCGGCGCGTCTCGCGCTGTCGGCGCCGTGGCCGAACCCCGCCCGCGAGTCGCTTCGGCTGACGCTCGACCTTCCTCGCAACGAACGCGCGGAAGTGGCGGTCTTCGACGTGGTTGGCCGCCGGGTCGCGTCGCTCGATCCGGGCGCCCCCGGCGCGGGCCGGCGCACGATCCGCTGGGACCGGCGCGACGCCGCAGGGCATCTCGCGCGCGCCGGCGTCTACTACGTCCGCGCCACCTCGGGCGGCGCGAGCGTCTCGCGCCGGGTCGTGCTCGCCGACTGACGCGGACGGTTCCGCCCGGCTGCGCGGACGAGCGCGCCGGGCGGCCGCGACCGACCGCCGTTTCGACCGCGCCAGCCGCGGCCCGAATGTTGCGAGCGGTTTCGACCGCGCCAGCCGGGCGCGAAACCACCCCCCCTGCCGATTTTCCCTTTGAAATCGCGGTCGTCGCTGCTATACCCACGTCCGGCTAGGGCGCTCGACTCGCGTCCGTCCGTTTTGCAGCACCGTTCCACCGTCTCCAGAGAGGAAGGATCCCCGATGGCGAAGATGATGACGAAGACCCAGATCGCCGGCCACATCGCGAACAAGTTCGAGCTCAGCAAGAAGCAGAGCACCGAGATCCTGATGGAGCTGGCCTCGCTCGCCGCCAAGCAGGCGAAGAACGGCTTCGTGTTCCCGGGCGTCGGCAAGCTCGTGATCGTGAACCGCAAGGCGCGCATGGGCCGCAACCCGCAGACGGGCGAAGCCATCAAGATCGCCGCCAAGCGCGTCCTCAAGTTCCGCATCGCGAAGGCCATGAAGGACTCGGTGCTGAAGTAGATCGCTTCGGCATCACGGCTTTTTCCGGGGCCCCGGCGTACACGCCGGGGCCTTCGGTTTTGCGGCCCGCCGGCGGGGTTCAGCGCCGCCCCCGATCCGCCGATACCCCGGCCGAGTCGGAGGCTCCCAACCGCATGCCCGTGGACGTCACGCTGCTCGAACGCCTGCCGGATCCCGTGCTGCTCGTGCTGCCCGGCGGCGAGACGCTGTATGCGAACCGCGCGTTCCACGACCTCGCCGCGCGGCACGGCGTCGAGCCGAAGCTGACCGCGCTGTTCGGTCCGTCGGCGCAGGTCGTGCTCGCCGAAGCGCGCCGCTCCGGACGCTCGAACGCGTTCCTGCCCGTGGTCGCGAGCGAACACGCCGACCAGGGCTTCCGCCTGACCGCGCAGGCCGGCGACGACGACGGCACCATCGCCGTCCAGCTCACCGATCTCTCGGAAGAAGTCGCGTGGCGCCACCAGTTGTTCCTGCGCAACAGCGAGCTGACCGTGCTCAACGACATCGGCATGGCGCTCTCGGGAACGCTCGAGATGGACGTCCTCGCGCGCCGGATCTGGGAACAGACCGGTCGCATGATGGACAACTCGCACTTCTTCCTCGCCCTGCACGACCGCGAAACGAACAGCATCCAGTTCGCGCTGTGGGTCGAGGAAGGTCGCATCGCCGGCGTCAACCGTGCGCGACCCTTCAGCAACAGCGTGACCGAGCACATGATCCTGAGCCGCCAGCCCGTGCTGCTGAACGGCGACGTCCACGCGCAGCTCCAGCAGATGGGCGTCGAGCCGCTCGGGCGGCCGAGTGTTTCGTTCGTCGGCGTGCCGATCCTCTCGGACGGCGAGGCGATCGGCATCCTCGCGCTGCAGGACTACGAGGTCGAGGGCCGCTACGGCCGTCACGAGCTGGGCGTGCTCAACGTGGTCGGCACGCAGGCGAGCGCCGCGATCCGCAACGCGCGGCTGTTCGAGACCACGCGTCGCGCCTACGAGGAGCTGTCGGCGGCCCAGTCGCGGCTGCTCGAGTCCGAGCGCCTGCGCGGCGTGACCGAGACCGTCGGCGCGCTCAACCACGAGGTGAACAACCCGCTCGCGACCATCGTCGGCACGGCGCAGTTGCTGCTGCGGGCCGCAGACCTCGACGCCGAGACGCGCCAGAAGGTCGAGCGCGTGCTCGAGGGAGCCAAGCGCATCCAGAGCGTGACCGGCAAGATGGCGACCCTCATCCAGGCCAACTCGCGCCCCTACCCCGGGCAGACCCGCATCCTCGACCTGCGCGGCTCGCTCGCGCACGGCGATGGCGCGAAGCCGAAGTCCGACTCGGCGCTGCTGCGCGCGGCCCGCGAAGCGCTCGCCCTGCGGGCGGCCGCCGCCGTGGACCGGCCGGCGGCGCCGCCGTCCGCCACCCGCGAAGCAGGCCCGGAGGCCGGCGCGGCGTAGGGCTGGTGCGGCCCCGGCGTCCGCCTTCCAGCGTGACCGCGCCGCGCCGCGATGGTAGAAACACGCGCATGGCGATGATCTCGGTCGAGAATCTGAGCAAGACCTACCGCCGCCTGAGCCCGGCGGGCGCCGTGAAGGCGCTGGAAAGCGTCTCGCTCTCGGTCGAGCGCGGCGAGACGCTCGGCATCATCGGCCCCAACGGCGCCGGCAAGACGACGCTTTTGGGCTGCCTGCTCGGCTACCTCACGCCCGACTCCGGGCGGATCGAGGTGGACGGCCACGCGCCCGACGACCTCGAGATCCGCGCCATCACCGGCTACCTGCCCGAGAGGCTCGTGCTCGACCGCTGGATGAGCGGGTTCGGCTTCCTCCACCTGCACCACGCGCTCGCGAAACTGCCCGCCGCGACGCGCACGTCCGATTGCGAGGCGGTGCTCGAGCGCGTCGGCCTCGAGCGCTCAGCCGGCGCCCAGCGCATCGGCCGCTACTCGCGCGGCATGCTCCAGCGGCTCGGCCTCGCGCAGGCGCTGCTCGGCTCGCCGCGACTGCTGTTCCTCGACGAGCCCATCTCGGGCGTGGACCCGGCGGGCGTGGTGCTGTTCCGGCGGCTGCTCTCCGAGCTCGCGCACACCGGCGTCACGATCCTGGTCAACTCGCACCAGCTCGCCGAAGTCGAGCGGATCTGCACGCGCGTCGTGTTCGTCAAGGCCGGCCGTATCGAAGCGATGGACACCGTCCGCGCCGGCGCCGCGCACGCGCGCGTGCTGCGCGTGCGGCTCGCGGCCGACGCGCCGCCACCCGATGCCGTGCGGCTCGCGGCCATCGCGCTCGAGGCGGGCGCGCAGTGGAAGGACTGGGTCGCGCCCGAGGCTCGCTTCATCGTCGCCGACGACGCCGGCGCGACACGCCTGCTCGCGAAGCTGCTCGCCGACGGCCAGCCCGTCGTCGAGGCGGCTCCGGAGGAAGGCCGCCTCGAGCGGCTGTTCGCCGCGCCCGGCGGGGAGGCGCGATGAGCCCGGCCCTGATCGTCGCGTTCCTGCGCCAGCGGCTCACCAGCCCGCTGCGAATCATCATGCTCGGCTTCAGCTTCCTCGCGCCCCTCGGCGCCGTCGCGATCACGCGGAAGCTCGCGGTGCTCGAAGGCTCGCCGCTGTGGTTCGCCTTCGTGCTCGCCGCGGGAGCCATCGGACAGGAGGTCTCGAGCGGCGTGCTCACGCTGACCTTCGCGCGCCCGCTGCGGCGCAGCGCCTACGTCTTCAGTCGCTGGGCGGGCGCCGGCGGCTTCGCGGCGGCGCTCGGACTCGCGCAGATCGCGCTCGGCGTCATGGCCCTCGCCGCGCGCGACGCGATGCCCTCCGGCGCCGACGTCGCGGCGCTCGCGCTCGAGTGCGTGCTCGTCTCGTCCGCAGGCGCCGCGCTCATGGTGATGCTCTCGTCGCTTCTGAACGGTCTCGGCGACGTCGGCGTGTGGGTGATTCTCGCCATCGTCGGCTCCCTCCTCGGAGGAATCGCCCAGTTGAAGAACTGGGCGATCCTGGAGCGCGCCTCACAAGAGCTGCAGCTCACGCTGATGCCGAGCGTGCACGCCGGCTGGCTGTTCGGCGCGGGCGATCCGCGGCCCTAAGGGCTCATCGCCGCGCTCTCGACGCTGACCGCTTCGCTGGCCGTGGCCGTGTGGGTCGTCAATCGAAAGGAGCTGTCCTATGCCGCCGGCTGAGACGCGCCCCGGCTCGACGCGCTTCGACCCCTCGTGGCTGCTGCTGGTCGCCGCAGCGCTGTTCCTGGTCCGCGTGGGCTGGGGCGTGTGGGAGTCGTACAACCCGCCGAAGAAGTCCGAAAAGATCGCGTGGGTCGAGTTCGCGGGCGCCGAAGCGCTCGCGAAGCAGACCGGCAAGCCGATCCTCTACGACTTCACCGCCGACTGGTGCCCGCCCTGCAAGCTGATGAAGGCCGAGCTGTTCTCGGACGAGAAGTCCGCGAAGGCGATCACCGCCATGGTCGTTCCCGTCCGCGTGCTCGACCGCCAGCGCGAGGAGGGCCGCAACGCCGCGTGGGTGGACTCGCTGCAGCGCGCCTACGCCGTGGACGGCTTCCCGACGCTGGTCGTGTACTCGCCCAGGACCGGCCGCAGCCAGATGAGCACCGGCTACGCCGGCGACCAGCCGACGCTGCAGTGGATGTCGCGCAGCGCCTACGCCGTTCAGTCCGGCGTCGCCCCCGACGGCACTCCGGTGCGCTGAGCGAGGTGGTTCGCCGGGCGCGCGCTCGCGAAGCGGCGCACGAGGTCGGCCAGCGCCTGCGGCCGGTCGAGCATGACGAAGTGGCCGGTGTGCTCCATCCGGACGGGCACGGCGCCGGGCGCCCGGGCGTAGCCGAGCTCCGCCGCGCAGTCGCGCCAGCTCTCGGAGTCCGGCCACGAGCGCGACGAGAGCACGACCAGCAGCGGCACCGACAGGTGCTCGATCTGGCGCGAGAGGTCCTCGGTCACGGCGAGCCGGATCCAGTCCTTCATGACCGTCGAGTCGAGCCGCGCGGCCTCGGCGAACAGCGCCGCGCCCTGCGCGGAGTCGCGGCCGAAGGGCACGTACGCCTCGCGCAGCGTGCCGCGATAGTCCTTCTCGAGCGCGGCGAGCAGCCCGGCCCGCTCGGCCGGCGACATCTGGGGTTTCAGCGCCGTCTCGACCAGCACCAGCGCGCGCACGCGCCCCGGCGCGTGCAGCGCCTCGGCCGCGGCGACGAGACCACCCACCGAGTGCCCGACCAGCACGACCGGGCCGTGGCATTCGTCGGCGATCTCGCGGTCCAGCGCGAGCGCGGCGCCCGAAAGCGTGAGTGGCCGTGCCATGCTCGCGATGCCATGACCGGGCAGCTCGGTGAGGATCACGCGATGGTCGCGGGCGAGGTCGCGCGCCATGGGCAGCCAGTGCTCGGCGCGGCTGCCGAGCCCGTGCACCAGCACGACCTCGGGCCCCGAACCGAAGGAGCCGAGCGCCGCGGGCGCGCGCCGCACGGCCGCCACGCGCCCGAGCACCAGGACGAGCGCGACAAGCGGCACGAGGACGAGCAGCAGGCGACGGGTCATGGCGGGCCCCGGGCGGAACTCACGGCATCCCTCGCGAAGGAGGGGCTCGCGTCCGGTATCGGCCGCCGCCGCGGCGCGCTTGCGCCCGACGTGAAGGCCCGCCCGGAGCGGCCGGGCGGGCCTTCGTCAGCGCGGTGTCGGGGCGTGGTCCGGGCCGCTCGTCGCGCGGCGGCCCGCGGCGTCGCGGGGCTGCGCGCTACTTCTTCGCCGCCCCCAGCCGTGCCGCGCCGTAGGCCGAGAGGATCGCCGCGAGCGTGTCGGGCTGGTCCCTGGCCATCTGCATGCCCGAACCGCCGACGCGTCGCGGCACCGCGATCGTCGTGTCCTCGTAACCGAAGCGCTTCGCGACCTCGCCCCACGGCTCGCCCTGCTTCCAGGTGCGCTCGCTGAAGATCAGCTCGACGGGAAGCCCGACCGACTTGAGTTCGCGGTTCGCGTCGGCGCGCAGGAGGTTGCGCATGTACGCCTTGACCGTCGCCGGCTCGACCGCGGCCAGCTTGGCGTACAGGATCGCGCTCTCGGCCGAGTCGCGACCCATCTTCGAGAACGCCATCTGCGTGAACGTCGTGTAGTTGTCGTTCATGAAGCGGACGAGCTGCTGGACCTGCTGGTCGTCCACCGGAATCGGCGACTTGAGCGCCGCGTCAATCAGCACGAGGCCGCGCGCCTGCCCCGGGTGCGCGGCGAGCGCCTTCAGGGCCAGCATGCCGCCCAGGCCCTGCCCGACCACGATCGTGCTCTCGGGTTTCTGCAGCGCGATCACGCTGTCGAGCTGCGCGGCGGCGGCTTCCAGCGAGAAGGGGTCCGGCAGCGGGCTGGTGCCGTGCCCGGGCAGCTCGACCATCACCAGCCGGTAGCGGTCCTTGAGGCGCTTGAAGAGCGGCAGCCAGTCCGTGCGCGAGCCGCCGAGGCCGTGGACCAGCACCATCGTGGCGCCGCCAGTGCCCATTTCGGTGACCTGCAGGCTGGGCGCCGGGCCGGCGGCGAACGCCGCGGCGATCGTGGCGGCCAGGACCAGCGCGGGGACTGCGAGTCGGGCGAGTCGCACGTCGAAGACCTCCTGTCGTTGCGCGAACTGCTGGGGTGTCTGCGCGGCGTTTCTACACCCGGCCCGCGCAGGGCGCCAACGCGGGCGCGGTGCGGCCCGCGCTTCGTGCGGTGCCGGCGCGGTGCGGACGCGTGTGCGGGCGCCGCCCGGACACGGTGCGGGCGCGGTGTTCGCGCGGTGTCCGGTCGCACCCTCGTCGCACGTCCGCGCCGGCCCGAAAAAAAGAGTCTTGCATTGCTGCACACATGTGCAGTAGATTGCCCGGCGTCGGCGCGACCCGCCCCGCCACGGCGGCGCGGCTGATCGCAAACGGGACCTCCGAAGCCATGCGAAGCGAAGCGATCGACGAAGCCGTGGCGGTGCGCGCCGATTTTTCGGGCGGCACCGCCACCCCGGTGGCCTTCCGGCGCCGGGGCCGCGAGTACCGGATCCGGCGCGTCAACACGCGCTGGGTGGACCGGGTCGGGAAGCACCCGCGTTTCTATTTCTCCGTCACCGACGAGAACGGCGACGTCTACCAGTTGCAGCTCCACGGCGGAGACCTGCTCTGGTGGCTCGACTCGGTCTCGCTGGAGGCCTGATGAACCGCAGCATCGCGCGCTCGGTCGCGGCGCCGGCGGGAACGCATGACGCGTCCCTGCCTCCGGCCACGAACGACAAGGCACCCGTGACGCCGCGGCAAGGCGCCGCGATCGAACGCGCGAACGCGACGGCAACGACACCACACTCGGGCGCGGCCGCGTCCGGCGCCGGCATCGCGGGGATGGCCGGGCCCGCCGGACCGGCCCGCCCGGAGACATCTTCCATGACGCCCGGCGCGTCGCCGCAGCCGCGCACCGTCCTGCACGTGGACATTGACGCCTTCTTCGCGGCGATCGAGCAGCAGCGCGATCCGCGGCTGAAGGGCAGACCGGTCATCGTGGGCGCGGGCGTGATCGCGTCGTGCTCGTACGAGGCGAGGGCGTTCGGGCTCAAGGCCGGCATGACGCTGACCGAGGCGAAGCGCCTGTGCCCGAAGGCCGTGATCCTCGAAGGCCACGCGCAGGTCTATCGCTGCTTCGCCGAGCGCATCTTCGAGCGCTGCCGCGCGCTCTCGCCCGACGTCGAGACCTATCTCGACGAGGCCTACCTCGAGCTGACCGGCACCGAGCGCACGCACGGCGGCGACCTGGTGGCGGCGGCCGCGCGCCTGAAGCGCGCGATCCTGGACGACACGGGCCTCACGGTCACCTGCGGGCTCGGGCCCAACCGCATGCTCGCCAAGCTCGCCGGCAAGACGGTCAAGCCCGACGGCCTCGCCCGCGTGCTCGAGTGCGAAGCCGAGGAGTTCCTCGTCGGGCGGCCCATCGAGCAACTCGCGGGCGTGGGCCACGCGCACGCGCGGACGCTGCGCTCGATGAACCTGCGCACCATCGGCGAGCTGCGCGCGCTGCCCGTCGGCGCGCTCGAAGCGTTGTTCGGCTCGCCCGGGCGGCTCCTGTACGAGCGCTGCCGCGGCCGCGACACCGCGCCGGTCACGACACGCGAGGTCCCGCTCACGATCTCGCGCGAGACCTCGTTCCACCGCGACACTGCCGACGTGGCCGGGATCGAGGGCATGCTCGACTACCTCACGGGCCGCGCCTGCCGCGCGGCGCGCGAGCTGGGCCTCGCCGCGCGCACGGTCGCGGTGCGGCTGCGCTACAGCGACGGCGAGGGCGCCGAGCAGGCGCGCTCGCTCGGCTCGCCGAGCGCCGTGGACCCGGTCGTGCTCGCGCTCGCGCTCGAGCTGCTGCGGCGGCAGTTCACGCGCCGCGTCTCGCTGCACGCGGTCGGCGTCACGCTGTCGGGCTTCACGCGCGACACCGCCGAGCAGGGCGCGCTGTTCGACGAGCGCGAGGCCGGCCGGCGCGCGGCACTCTGCGAGGCGCTCGACCGCGTGCGCGGCAGCTTCGGCCACGGCTCGGTCGTCTCGGGCCGCGCGCTGCACCTGAAGACCGAAGTCGAGCAGGATCGCCACGGCTTCCGCCTGCGGACGCCGTCGCTCACCCGGTAACCCGCGGGCGCGCACCGCCCGTCCCATTCCATGAGGAGGATGCGATGCCCCACTTCACCGCGATCGCCACGGCCATCTACCCCACCGCCGACCTCGCCAAGGCGAAGGCCTGGTACGCGCAGGTGTTCGGCGCCGAGCCCTACTTCGACCAGCCGTTCTACGTCGGCTTCGACATCGGCGGCTACGAGCTGGGCCTGATGCCCGCCGAGCCGCCCGCGCACCAGCCCGGCAACCGCGGCGTCGTCGCCTACTGGCGCGTCGCCGACTGCGCCGCCGCGCACGCCCGCGTGCTCTCGCTCGGCGCCCGGGACCTCTCCCCCGTCCAGGACGTCGGCGAAGGCATCAAGGTCGCCACCGTCACCGACCCCGACGGCAACGCCCTCGGCCTCATCGAGAACCCGCACTTCAAGAAGTAGAGGGGATTGCACATGAAGGCGTAGGCCCGCGGGGCGAGGGGCCGGCGCCCCCGCATGACAGAACACCCCGAGACGTGAGGACACCCATGCCCTTCACCCCGCTCCGCGTCCGCTCCCACGGCTCGCTCCTCGCCGGCGTCGCCGCTCCCGAAGCGCTCGCGGACCGCGCCCTCGAACTCGGCTACCGGGCGCTCGCGCTGACCGACCGCGACAACCTCTATCTCGCCGTCCGCTTCCTCCAGCACGCCGCAGCCAACGGCCTGCGGGCGCTGCCCGGCGCCGAGCTGACGCACGGCCGCGCGGCCGTGCTGCTGCTGCCGCTCGACCGCCGCGGCTGGGCCAACCTGTGCGCGCTGCTCACCGCCCGCCACCTCGATCCCGCCTTCGACCTCGCCGTCGCCGTCGGCGAACTGCACGCCGGACTCCACGTCGTCGCCGAGTCGCCCGCGCTCGCCGCCGCGCTGCTCGCCGCCGGCGTGCCGGCCGCCGCGGGCGCCACCGCGCCCGCCCGCGAAGGCCGCACGCCCGCGCGCCCCGTGGACGGCCGCCGCGGCGGGCTGTGGCTCGGCGTGCGCGGGCTGCCGTTCGAGCGGCCGCGCCTGCGCGAGCGGCTCCTCGCCGCGCGCGAGCTCGGCGTGCCCGCCGTCGCGACCGGCGACGTGCTCCTGCTCTCGCCCGCCGACCACGAAGCGCACCGCGTCGCCGTGACCGTCGCCGCGAACGAGCTGCTCGAACGCATGCCGCCCGGCTCCTTCGGCGCGCGCGAGGCCTGGCTCGCATCGCCCGCGGAGTGGGTGCGCCGCGTGCGCGCGGTGTGCGCCGGCGCCGGCTGCGCCGACGCCGCCGGCGTGCTGCTCGCCAACAACGAGGCGCTCGCCGAACGCTGCCGCTGCGCGATCGAGATGGGCGTGCCCATCTTCCCGCGCGCTCCGCGCCGGCCGGGCGACGACGCGTCGGCGAACGCACCGCCGGCCGCGGGCGCGCACGCCGATGACGATGACCGCCGCTGGGCGATCCGCCGCCTGCGCGAGCTGGCGCGCGAGGGCCTCGAACGCCGCTACCCGGAGCGCACGTCCGTCGCGGGCGCGTCCGCGCGCGCCGCGTCCCCCGCCGTGCGCCGCGCGGCGCGGGCCCGTTGCGAGACCGAGCTCGCGCTCATCGAACGCATGGGCTTCACCGATTACTTCCTGCTCGTCGCCGACATCGTCGGCTTCGCGCGCTCGCGCGGCATCCCGACCGTCGGCCGCGGCTCGGGCGCCGCGTCCATCGTCGCCTACCTGCTCGGCGTGACCAACGTGGACCCGATCCGCTACGGCCTGCGCTTCGAGCGCTTCCTGCACCCGCAACGGCGCGACTGCCCCGACCTCGACGTGGACCTGTGCTGGCGCCGCCGCGACGAGGTGATCGCGCACGTCTACGAGACCTACGGCGCGAGCCGCGTGGCGATGATCGCGACGCACGCGACGCTCGGCCCGCGCGCGGCGTTCCGCGAGGCGGCCAAGGTCCTCGGCGTGCCGCTGCCGCGCGTCAACGCGCTCGCGCGCCGCGTCCCGCGCGGCGCCCTGCCCGACCCCTCGGCGCTCGAACGCACGCTGCACGCCGGGCATGCGGACGAGTTCCGCGAGCCGCGCATCGCCGAGGCGCTGCGCCTCGCCGCGAAGCTCGCGGGCGCGCCGCGGCACCTGGGCGTCCACTGTGGCGGGCTCGTCATCGCCGACCGCGAGCTGACGCACTACCTGCCGCTCGAGCGCGCGGCCAAGGGCGTCGTGATCTCGCAGTTCGAAATGCGCGCGGTCGAGGCGATCGGGCTCGTCAAGATGGACCTGCTCGGCAATCGCGCGATCACCACCATCGGCGAATGCCTCGAGCTCACGACGCGCGGCGCACACGGCGGCGCGGCCGCCTTCGCGGACGTGCGTCAGGTCGTGCCCGACTTCGTGCCCGACCCGGACGACATCCCCGACGACGACACGCGGACCGGCGAGGTGGTCGCCGCGGGCGACACGCTCAACTGCTTCCAGCTCGAGTCGCCCGCGATGCGCGGCCTGCTGCGCATGCTGGCGGGCGACACGCTCGACGACACGGTGGCGGCGGTCGCGCTCGTGCGGCCGGGGCCCGCCGAGTCCGGCGCCAAGGAGGCGTTCTGCCGCCGCCGCCGCGGGCTCGAGCCGGTCACGTTCCCGCACGAGCGGCTGCGCGAAACGCTCGCCGGCACGCACGGCGTGCTGCTCTACGAAGAGGACGTCATGCGCGTCGCGCACGCGCTCGTCGGCCTGCCGTTCGCCGAGGGCGAGACGCTGCGCCGCGCGATCGCCGCGGCGCGCGACGAGGAGGAGTTCCGCTTCCTCGAGCGCGGCTTCCTCGCGCGTTGCGCGCGCACGGGCGTCGCCGAAGCCGACGGCCGGCGCGTGTGGGCCGAACTCGCGCGCTTCGCCGGCTACGCGTTCTGCAAGGCGCACGCGGCCGGCTACGGCCGGCTCGCCTGGCAGAGCGCGTGGCTCAAGACGCGCCTGCCCGCGGCCTGGCTCGTCGGCGTGCTGCACTCGCACGCCGGCATGTACCCGACATGGGTGCACGTCGAGGACCTGCGCCGCGGCGGGCTTCATCGCCCGCCGGTGCGGGTGCTCGCGCCCTGCGTGCTGCGCTCGGCCTGGGAGAGCCGGCTCGAGGACGACGGCGGCGCGTGGCCGCGCGCGACCGGGCCGACGGCGGCGCGTGGCGCTTCGGCCGGCGCGGACCTGGCGGCGGAGGAGGGCGCCGCGAGGCGGCGCGTCGTGGCGGTCGGCGTCGTGGTGGCGGCCCGCGCCGCGCCATCAGCGGCGAGCGGCGGCGCGCCACCTGCGGCGCTGCTCGCCCGCCACGGCGCCGTGCGCGTCGGGCTGCATCGCGTCACCGGGCTTTCGCACGCGACCGGCGCGCGGATCGTCGCGGCGCGCGGGGCGCGCGCGTTCGCGAGCCTGGCCGATCTCGTGGACCGCGCGCGCGCCACGCCGCCCGAGCTGGAAGCGCTGGTGCTCGCGGGCGCGTGCGATGCGCTGCCGGGTCCGGGCGGCCGCCCGCGTACGCGCGCGTCCATGCTGCTCGAAGCGCGCGTCGGCACGGCGCTCGCCGCGGCCGCGGGCCGGCGCGGCGGGGCGCGCGCGGGAGCGCGCGGCACGCTGGTCTCGCCCGACGGCGTTCCGCTCGCGCCGGCGGCCGGGGCCCCGAAACCGGGAGGCGAGGCGCTGCCCGAGCTGCCCGAGCTGCCGCGCGCCGAGCGCGTGCGCGGTGAGTTCGCCTCGACGGGCCTGTGGTTCAGCGCCCATCCGCTCGAGGTGTTCGCGCCGCCTGAGGCGCTCGAGGACACCGTGTCGTGCGCTTCGCTCCACCACTGGGTGGGCCGCTGGGTCGCCCTTTGCGGCGTGCCGTGCGCCTCACGGCGCGTCGAGGCGAAGACCGGCGGTCACGTGCTGTTCACGACGCTCGCCGACCGTGGTGGCGCCGCCGAGTGCGTCGTCTTCCCCCGCGACTACCGGCGGCTCGGCGCCGCGATGTCCGGCGAGGTCGTGCGCGTCGAGGGCCGCGTGGACGAGACGCTCGGCGCGCTCACGGTGGTCGTCGAGCGCGCGGCCTCGTTCGGAGCCGGCGGCTCGCGATCCGAAGGCGCGCCCTCACGCAACCGGCCCGAGTCCGCGCTCACCCGCCGGGCCGGCGAGCAGGGCCCGCCGTCGCGATACCGCGTCGCGCCGTAGCGGTGCACGCGCGAACCGCACGCGACGGGGCGCGTCCGCCCGTTGCGTGCGCCCGGCGTGGGTCGCGGTGCCGGCGGAAGGCGCCGCGTGGACTGGAAACCATCGCGCGGGCGGACCGCCCTCAGCCCGCGTGCCGCGCCGCCTCGGCGCATGCCTGCACGATGTCGCCCGCGGGCACGATCGAGCGGATCGCGCCGACGCTCTTGCCGGCCTGCCAGACCTCGCGGTTCCCGCGTGAATCGTAGGCGTCGCGCTTCATGAGCCACAGCGACTTGAGCGCGAACACCGTCCGCATCCAGTGCTTGCGCCGCCGGCCGCGCAGCATCCAGCGCTCGAACGCGTTCACCTTGAGGCCCGCGCGCTTCACGCCCGGTGTGTTCAGCACCGCCACCGGCACGCCGGTGATGCGCTCGGAGAGCACGACGTCGTCCTCGTCCGCGTCGAGGATCGCCTGCTTGTACGACGCGCTCGCCGTGCACTCGGGCGTGGCGATGAAGCGGGTGCCCATCTGAACGCCCGCGTAGCCGAGGCGCAGCGCCTCGACGAAGCCGGCGGCGTCGCCGACGCCGCCCGCGCACACCACGGGCAGGCCGAACGGCGCAAGCTCGGCGAGCAACTCCCGCGCGCCGCGCGGTCCGGCGTGGCCGCCCGCGCGGCGGTTCACGGCGATGAGGCCGTCCACTCCGCCGTCGATCGCCTTGGCCGCCCACTTCGCCTCGGTCACGTCGTGGTACACGACCCCGCCCGCCGCGTGCGCCGCCTCGCACACCCAGCGCGGGTTGCCGAGCGAGGTGACGAAGAACCGCACGCCCTCCTCCAGCGCCTCGTCCACCCAGCGTCGCATGCGCTCCAGGTAGGCCTTCGAGGATTTCTCGATGAGCGCGTTCATGCCGATCGGCTTCGCGGTGAGGGTCCGCATGTAGCGCAGCGCGGCGCGGAACTCGCGCTTGTGCACGTAGGTCAGAGACACGGGCTGGGCGATGCCGATGCCGCCGGCTTCCGAGACCGCGGCGACCAGCTCGGGGTTGCCGCACGGATACATGGCCCCGCCGATGAGCGGCACCTCGATGCCGGCGTGTCGCGTCAGCGGCGTTTGGAGCAGGCCGGCACTCACCGCGGTTCCGGCCCGGGCGCGGGCGGCGGCGCCGGACCGAGCCGCCAGCGAACAATGATGACCGCCACCACGTCGCCCGCGGCGTCGCGGATCTCGGCGCGCACGTCGTGCTCGACGTCGCCCGTCACCGCGGGCACGGTCACGTTCGCCTCGGCGAGCAATGTGCCGCGGGCCTTCTTCGCGTAGGTCGCGTTCAGGCCGAGCACGATGCCGCGCACGCCGGAGGGCAGCGCGGTCGTCATGGCGAGCCCGCTCGCCAGCTCGCCCAGGTTGGCGAGCGCGACGGCGTGGACCGAGTTCAGGTGATTGCGAATGCCGCGGCGGTCACGCAACTCGAGCTTCACGCGACCGGGTTCGAGCACGATCACCCGCGCGCCGAGCGCGCCGCTGTACGGCACGAGGCGGCCGAAGACGAACATGAACAGCGCGCGGCCGAACGGCAGCGGCGAAAGCGTGCGCCACAGGGCGAGCACGCGGGTCCCGGGAGACTCGGCGGGCGGCATGGCGGCACTCTCCCAGCGCCCGCGCGGACGGGCAAGCAGGCGGTCAGGCCTTCGGGGCCTCGCCGGAGGCCTTGCGCATCCGCCCGACCTGGACGAGCAGGTCCCACGACATGCCCGCGGCGTTCACCAGCGTGACGATGGTGAGCATCATGAATTGCAGCATGCGCGCCGGTCCGGGTTCGACCAGGAACCCGATCGAGGCGGCCACCGCGATGCCGAAGACGAAGCCCGCGAGCCCGAGTCGCCGGCGCAGAAACTGCTCGTGCCGGGTCAACTGTCGTCGGGCACGCGCCCGGTACATGTTCCAGGCGATGTATCCGAGGCTCACGGTGGACAGCACGAACACCGCGAGCCCGAGCACGCGCGGCGGCGGGTCCGGGATGAGAAAGAAGAGCGAGAGCGTCAGCACGAAGATGAAGTTCAGGTACGCCATCCGTGCGGCCGCGAGCAGGTGGGCGCGCTCGTCGTGGAGCAGCGTGTCCAGATGGAACGAGAGAGCCACGAACAGCAGGCCGACGAGCGTGACGGCGGCCGTGCCGGCGAGCAGGTAGAACTCGTGCCAGCCTTCGATCGCGTGCCTGAGCGCCGTGGCGGCGACAGCGGCCGAGTCGGGCGCGGCGCCGCTCTTCGCGTGCAGGAACGGCAGCGAGAGGAGCAGCGCCGCCGGGCTCACAATTCCAGTTCCGTCCGTCGGGACTTGAGCGCACCCAGCACGAACGAGAGGTGCTGGTCGAGGTCCACGCCCAGTTCGGCGGCGCCGTTGACGATGTCGTCGCGGTTCACGTTGCGGGCGAAGTCGGCGCGCTTGAGCTTCTTCTTCACCGACGCGACCTCGACGCCGGCGATGGACTTGTCGGGCTGGACGAGCGTGCACGCCACGAGGAAACCGCACAGCTCGTCGCACGCGAACAGCGCCTTCGCCATCGGCGTGTCGCGCGGCACGCCGGTGTGCGTCGCATGGCCGAGCACGGCGCGGCACACATCCTCGGGCCAGCCCTTCCCGCGCAGCACGGCGACGCCCTGCACGGGGTGACGCTCGAGATCGGGGTGGCGCTCCCAGTCGAAATCGTGGATGAGGCCGGTGATCCCGTAGCGCTCGACGTCGCCGCCATGCGCCTCGGCGTACGCGCGCATGGTGGCCTCGACGACGAGGCAGTGCTTGCGCAGCGCGGGGTTCGCGATCCACTCGTGCAGCAGCGAGAGCGCTTCCTCGCGGGTGGGCAGGGTGGCCGCGGACATCAGCGTTCGCGGACGTGCGGTTCGCGCGAAAGGGCGACCACGACCGGCGCCGGGCTCACTTCTGGAAGAACTCCCGGTTCTTCGCGGTGAAGCTCGCCCACTTCTCGGGCACGCCGTTGTCCGGGAAGATCGCCTGCACGGGGCAGGCGGCTTCGCAGGCCTGGCAATCAATGCACTCGTCGGGATGGATATAGAACTGGTCCTCGCCCTCGTAGATGCAGTTGACGGGGCAGACCTCGACGCACGACTTGTCCTTCACACCGATGCACGGCTCGGCGATGACGAACGGCATGGCGACAACCTCCGATGCGAAACCAGCGTGCCGGGATCGAACCGGCGCGCGAGCAGGCGGGCCCTTGGAAACCGCGGACCAGTCTAGGTAAGCCGCCGCGATGCGGCAAGGCGGCCCCGCGATCCGGACCGCGTTCCCGCGCGTCCGCCCCCCGCGTTCGAGCGACGGTGCGGCGCCATGCGACCCGCGGGCAGGACGGCCCGCCTAGATCTCGGCCTTCTCCACGCGTGCGCGCTCGAGGCCGGTGCAGCCCGCGAGCGCGTCCATGAGCGTCTCGTGCGGGGTCTCGCGCGAGACGCGGACCTCGAGCGAGGCGGTCAGCCGGTTCTCGGCGACGAACCGCTCCGCCTGCACGAGTCCGACGTGCGCGCCGGTGCGGCGCAGCCGCGAATACACCTCGTCCAGCGAGTCCTGCTCGAGCAGAGAGACCTGCACCCGGCGGGTCTCGAGCCGGTCGTCCTTGTCCTCGAGGCGGCGCAGCAGCGTGAGGGCGACCAGTCCCAGCGCGGTGACGAACACGGCGGTCATGTACATGCCGCCGCCGGCGGCCATGCCGATCGCGCCGACCAGCCACAGCCCCGCGGCCGTCGTCAGGCCCAGCACGTTGAGCCCGGTGCGCATGATCGCGCCGCCGCCCAGGAAGCCGATGCCCGTCACGATGGACGCCGCGATTCGCGAAACGTCCACCTCGACGTGCTCGGCGCTCGTGTAGGTCTGGTGATCGATGAAGTGCGTGGAGACGACCATGTAGGTCGCCGAGGCGAGCGCCACGATCATGTGCGTGCGCAGCCCGGCCGGTCGGCCGCGCCGGTCGCGCTCCATGCCGATGACGCCGCCGAGCAGCGCGGCCACCACGATCCGCAGCATCTCCCAGCCGTGCATTCCGTCCGCCTCCGTCTCCCCATCCCGCCGCAGGCGCGCCGGTGCGCGCCAGGACGACCTCCGGCGGGGCGCTGTTCCCGCGTGCATACCACGGCGTGCGCGCGAACGCACGGGAAAGCGACGGACGCGGCGGGCGGCCCCGGGTCCGCGCCCCTTACCGCAGGCGCACGATGCGCCGCGAGAGCGTCGCGCCCGCGGTCTCGAGCCGGGCGAGATAGATGCCCGCCGGCGCGGCGCGACCGCCGGCGTCGCGGCCATCCCAGTCTTCCGAGTGAGCACCCGCGACCAGCGCGCCGTCCACCAGGACTCGCACGCTCCGCCCCTGCACATCCAGGATCGAGAGTCGCGCGTGTCCGGGGGCCGCCAGCGTGAAGGCGAGCGTCGTTCCACCCCGCGCGGGATTCGGCCACGGCCGGGCGAACGCCAGCGTCGCGGCGGCGGCGTTCACGTCCGCCGTCGCACCGTAGGTGATCCGGCGGACCTGCCCGCCGGTGTACTGCGTGTAGTAGAGGGCGCCGTCGCCACCCATCAGCAGGTCCACCGGACCTCCGCCCCAGCCCCAGCCCGCGGTCGTGCCCCAGGGCATCGTGACCGAAACGACGCTGTCGCCAGCGAGCACCATGCGGCCGATCTGCCCGCGCGAGTGATCCACGAAGAAATAGTTGCCCGCGTACCCGGGCGGGAACGATCCGCCGGTGTAGAACGCGGCGCCGGTGATCGAGGCGCCGCTGCCCGCGTGCGGGTAGGTGAAGATCGGATTCACCGCGTCGGCCGGGGCGGGCTGTTCGGCGCCTTCGTGGTCGGGCCAGCCGAAGTCGGCTCCCGGGTCGCCGCGGTTGATCTCCTCCCACAGGTAGGAGCCGACATCGTTCACGAACGGCCGCAGCGTTCCCGGCTGGAGCGCGAAGCGAAACGGGCTGCGAAGGCCCTTCTGCCAGATCTCGCCGCGCGCCCCGGGAACGCCGGCGAGCGGATTGTCCGCCGGGATCGAGCCGTCCAGGTTCAGGCGCAGCAGCTTGCCCTCGAGCCGGTCGTTCATGCGCGGCCAGCCGAAGAACTCGCCGTCGCTCACGTCGCCGATCGTCAGCCACAGATGCCCGTCGGAGCTCGTCCGCAGGCCGCCGCCGACGTGATAACCGGCGCCGGTGGGCAGGGGTGCGATCACCACGACTTCGCTGCCCGCCAGGACCGTGTCCGCCTGAACCGTGAAACGGGAGACGCGGTTCTCCGGCGCGGGCTGCGAGCCCGTGTACGGCGTCCAGAACACGTACAGCCAGCGATTCACCGCGTAGTCCGGATCGAGCGCGATGCCGAGCAGGCCCTGCTCCTCGTAGGTTTCGACCGGCAGCGTGAGCATGGGCGCGGGAAGCAGGCCGCCCTGATCCACGACGCGGATCACGCCGCCCCGAAGCCCGATGAACAGCCTGCCCTCGGGGGTCATCGCCAGCGTCGTGGGCTGTTCGAGCCCGCTCACGACGGGTTGGTCGTCGAAACCGGCGGGGTGGGTCTGGGCGCGCAGCCCGGACGTGGCGAACAGCAGGATCAGCAGGTGCAACAAGACGCGATTCCGCGGCACGGGAAGCTCCGAGTCCAAGGGTGCTGGAAACTTCGGCGGGCCGCTCGCAGGGCCGGCATCGCGCGAACCCCGCCGCGGCCGCGCCGGGGAATTCTAGTGGTGCCCGCCAACGCGTCACCAGCCCAAAGTGTCCAGCGGCCGCAAAACGCTCCGTTCCGAAGGGCGCCCGGTGAACCTTTCCGGACGCGGGTGCCTCTCAACATGAGCAACCGGCCCCGCCGCGCGAACGACGCCCGCCATCTGCTCCCGCCGGTTGGCGGAGCCGCACCGGGCGAGGCTAATATCCGCGGCGCTCGCCACACCTTATGACCTGCATGGGAGGCGCCAGTGTCGCGCGTTCACGACGTCCTGATCCTCGGCTCCGGCCCTGCTGGCTACACGGCCGCCATCTACGCGGCGCGAGCCAATCTCAAGCCCGTCGTCTTCACCGGCCTTCAGCCCGGCGGCCAGCTCACGATCACGACGGAGGTCGAGAACTACCCCGGCTTCCCCGAGGGTCTGCTCGGGCCCGAGCTGATGGACAAGTTCCGCGAACAGGCCGCCCGCTTCGGCACCGAGATCCTCGATCAGACGGTCGAACGCGTGGACTTCTCGGGCCGCCCGCTGCGCGTCTGGTCCAACGAGGTCGAATACGCGGCGCGCAGCGTGATCGTCGCGACCGGCGCGAGCGCCATGCTGCTGGGGCTGCCGAGCGAGGCCGAGTTCATGGGCGCGGGGGTCAGCGCCTGCGCGACGTGCGACGGCTTTTTCTTCAAGGGCAAGCGGGTGATCGTGGTCGGCGGCGGCGACACGGCGATGGAGGAAGCCACGTACCTGACGCGCTTCTGCTCCGAGGTCGTGGTCGTCCACCGTCGCGACGAGCTGCGCGCCTCGAAGATCATGCAGGAGCGGGCGCTCGCGAACGCGAAGATCCGGTTCGTCTGGAACAGCGAGATCGCCGAGGTGCTCGGCGAGCCGCACCGCCGCGTCACCGGCGTCCGGCTGCGCGACACGAAGACGGGCGCGCTCACCGAAATGGCGGTGGACGGCGTGTTCGTCGCGATCGGTCACCAGCCGAACACCGGGTTCCTCGGCGGCCAGCTCGAGACGAACGCCAAGGGCTATCTCAAGGTGAAGCCGGGCACGTCGTACACGAGCGTCGAGGGCGTGTTCGCCGCCGGCGACGTTTTCGACTCGGTGTACCGTCAGGCGGTGACCGCGGCCGGCAGCGGCTGCATGGCGGCGATCGACGCCGAGCGCTGGCTCGAAGCGCAGGCCCACGCCGAGCATGCGGCGGCCTCGCGCGCATGACGCGGCGCTAGGCAGGGGAACGGAGGCGGATCTTGGAACGCGAAGTCCTCGAGTTCGACGTCCAGTTCGTCGGCGCGGGCCCGGCCGGCCTTGCGGGTGCGATTCACCTCGCGAGCCTGATCGCCCGGCACGATGAGGCCGTCGCCGCCGGCGGCGCCGGAAAGGCGCTCGGCGAGATCGGCATCGCGGTGCTCGAGAAGGGCGCCGAGGTCGGCGCGCACGGCTTCTCGGGCGCGGTCATGGACCCGCGCGGCATGGCGGAGCTGCTGCCCGACTGGCGCGAGCGCGGCTGCCCGGTCGCCGCCGACGTCGCGCACGACGACGTCTACATTCTCTCGCGCGACGGACAGTTCAAGCTGCCCTTCCTGCCGCCCGTGCTCAGGAACCACGGCAACGTCATCGTCAGCCTCGGCGACGTGTGCCGGTGGCTGGCGACGATCGCCGAGGAGAAGGGCGTCCTGATCGCGACCGAGACCCCGGCCGCCGCACCGCTGCTCGAGAACGGCCGGTTGCTCGGTGTGCGGACGGGCGACAAGGGCGTGAGCAAGTCGGGCGGGAAGAAGAGCACCTACCAGCCCGGCGCCGACGCGCTCGCCAAGGTCACGGTCCTGTGCGAGGGCCCGCGCGGCTCGCTCACGAAGCAGCTCGAAGGACCGCTCGGCCTGCTCGCCGGCCGCGATCCGCAGGTGTACGCGACCGGCGTGAAGGAGCTGTGGGAGGTGCCGCCCGGACGCGCCGCCAAAGGCCGCGTCATCCACACGATGGCCTGGCCGCTCGACCGTCACACGTTCGGCGGCGGCTTCATCTACGGACTTTCCGACACGCAGTGGTACGTGGGCTTCTGCACCGGACTCGACGCGCCCGACCCGACCAGCGACCCGCACGGCAACCTGCAGAGGTTCAAGGAGCACCCGCTCGTGCGCGGCCTGCTCGAAGGCGGCAAACCCGTCGGCTACGGCGCCAAGGCGATCCCCGAGGGCGGCTGGTACTCGATGCCGAAGCTGTCGGCCGAAGGCCTGCTGCTCGCCGGCGACAACGGCGGGTTCCTGAACGGCGGGCGGCTCAAGGGCATTCACCTCGCGATCAAGTCGGGCATGCTCGCGGCCGAGACGATCTTCGAGTGCCTCAAGGCGGGCGATTTCTCGAAGGAGAAGCTCGCGGACTACGAAGCGCGCGTCGCCGCATCGTGGGCGGGCGAAGAGCTGCGCTCGATGCGCAACTTTCACCAGGCGTTCGACGGCGGACTCTGGCAGGCGCTGCCGCGCACCGGCTTCCAGATGTACTTCGGCGGCCGCGACCCGTTCGGCGACCACCTGCCGGGCCACGCGAGCCACGAGCGCATGCGCAAGCTCGCCGAGGTGCACCCCAACGGCAAGCCGGCGCCGCGCAAGTTCGACGGCAAGCTCACCTTCGACAAGCTCGCCGACGTCTATCTCTCGGGCACCCTGCACGAGGAGGACCAGCCCGTGCACCTGGTGGTCGCCGACCTCAACGTCTGCGCCACGACCTGCCGCACCCAGTACGGCAACCCGTGCCAGCATTTCTGCCCGGCGAACGTCTACGAGATGGTCCCCGACGAGGCGAAACCCGGAGCGCTGAGGCTGCAGATCAACGCCGCGAACTGCGTGCACTGCAAGACCTGCGACATCGCCGATCCATTCCAGATCATCACCTGGACCACGCCCGAAGGCGGCGGCGGCCCGAACTACAAGCACCTCTAGAAGAGAGGAGCCCATGTCGCTCCGCCCGCTGTTCGGCTTCGCCCTCGTCGTGCTGCTCGCGACGACGTTGTCGTGCGCCGTCTCGGACGTGCCGGGGGTGTACGCGCCCGGCGAAAGCCCGGCCATGCCGCTGCAGAGCGCCGCGCGCGAGGGGCTCGCTCCCCCGTATCGCGGATTCTACGACGCGCTCGAAGGCGAGGGCGACTGGACGCTGATCGAGCCCTACGGCTGGGTCTTCCGGCCGCGGGTCAACTTCGACTCGTGGCGTCCCTACGAACAAGGCTGGTGGGAGCCGTCGGACGCCTACGGCTGGGTCTGGTATTCGAACGACCCGTTCGGCTGGATCACCGATCACTACGGCGCGTGGTTCTACGATTCGTTCCAGGGCTGGGTCTGGCAGCCCGGCCCCGTCTGGGGACCGGCGTGGGTGGCGTGGGTTTCGGTCGGCGACTATCTGGGCTGGGCGCCGCTCGGTCCCCCGGGCTACGACGACTACGCGGACGCGCCCGGCGGCGTCTTCACGTTCGCCGGCGCGCAGCAGTTCAATGGCATGAACCAGACCTCGACCGCGCTCTACGTGATGCGCCCGCCGGTCACCGACCGGCCGGTGCGCGAGATCGCGAACTGGGCGCGGCGCGGCGGCGTGACCTACAACCGTGGTCCGGATGCGGCGCTCCTCACGCGATTGGGCGGAGCGTTCAGCGCGCCGCTGCAGGAACCTGCCGTGCGCCGGGTGAAGCTTCCCGCGCTCGCGCCGCCGGGCGAGTCGGATCTCATCCGGCGGACCGAGCGCGCCGTGAACGCGGGCGCGCGCGTCCTCGGCCAGGCGCGCGTCGAAGCGCCGCCGCCCATGCCGACCGCGCCGAGAATGAAGGCGCCCGTGCCGGTTCCCGTGCCTCCCGAGCCCGCGACGCCGGCCGACAGCGTCGTGCGTAACGACTCGACGCGCGTCGGTCATCCGGGTCCGCGGCCTCCGAAGAAGCACCCCGGGCCGCCCCGCCCGCAGCGCGAGCCGCGGCACCCCCGTGCCGAACCCGACAGCACGAAGGGCTGATCCGCCGCGCGACGCATCGCCCGGCGAGCGGCTCAAGGCGCGCGCCCTGGCGCTCGGTTTCGACGCCGCGGGCATCGCGCGCGTGGAGCCCCTCGAGGCGATCGGGCGCTACGAGGCGTGGCTCGCCGCCGGCCGTCATGGCGACATGGCGTGGCTCGCCAGCGACAAGCACCGCTCCCGGCGGGCGGACCCGGCCCGCCTGCTCGCCGGCATCCGCTCGGTGCTGTGCGTCGCGCTCGCGTATCCGCCGGCGCGCGAGGAGGCGCTCGACGCGCGCGTCGGTCGCATCGCGCGCTACGCCGCCGGCGGGGACTACCACGCGCTCATGAAGGAGAAGCTCGGCGCGCTCGAGGACTGGATCCGCGCCGAACTCCTCCCCGGCTCGGGCTCGCTCTGGTACTCCGACACCGGCGCGATCCTCGAGCGCGGCTGGGCCGAACGCGCCGGGCTCGGCTGGATCGGCAAGCACTCGGGGCTGCTCTCGCCCGCGCGCGGCTCGTACTTCCTGCTCGGCGAAGTGCTCGTGGACCGCGACCTCGAGCCCGACGCGCCGCTCGCGGGCGAGCACTGCGGCACCTGCACGCGCTGCCTCGACCAGTGTCCGACACACGCGATCGTCGCGCCCTACCAGGTGGACGCGCGCCTGTGCATCTCCTACCTGACGATCGAGCTGCGCGGGCCCATTCCGCGCGAGCTGCGGCCGCTCGTCGGCGACTGGATCTTCGGCTGCGACGTCTGCCAGGAAGTGTGTCCCTGGAACCGCTTCGCCCCGCCCGCGCGCGAGGCGCGCCTGCACGCTCGTGAGCTCGAGGGCTGGACGCTCGAGCGCTTCCTCGCGCTCGATGAACCCGGGTTCCGGGAACTGTTCGCGACCAGCCCGATCCGGCGCGCGGACCGCGAAGGGTTCCTGCGCAACGTGTGCGTCGCGCTCGGCAACCGGGCCCGCTCCGACGCGCTGCCGGCGCTGACACGCACGCTGGCGCACGATCCCTCGCCGCTCGTTCGCGGGCACGCCGCATGGGCGATCGGCCGGATCGCCGCCGCGGCGGGCCTCGCGACGGCGGACGGCGCGGCCGCGGGCTTCGATCGGGCGCGCCGCGATCGGACGGACAACGGCCCGGCGGGCGGCGACGCGGGGAACGGGTCGCGCACGGTGGACGCCGGCGGCGCGATCCGCGAACGGGCGAACGCGGCGCTGCGGGCGGCGGAGGACGACGACTCCACGTTCGTGCGCGAGGAAGCGACTCTCGCGCTCGCCGGGGTGCGCGCTTGACGCTCCTGCGCCCCGCATGCGTGCGCCCGGCGGTCGCGGTGGCGCTGGCGGCGCTGCTGGCCGCGCCCGCAGGGGCGGGCAGGCCCGTCATCGGCGCCGATCTCTCCTCGCTGCCGCGCGTGGAAGCCGGCGGCGGCGTCTTTCGCGTGCGGGGCGACACGGTGAATGCGATGGTCGCGCTGCGCGACGCCGGCCTGGACGCCGTGCGGCTGCGCGTCTGGCACTCTCCCGCCGGCGGCGAGTGCGGGCCCGCGGCCACGGTCGGGATGGCGAAGCGGGCGCACGCGCTGGGCCTGCGCGTGATGCTCGACCTGCACTACTCGGACACCTGGGCCGACCCGGGGAAGCAGACGCCTCCGGCCGCCTGGCGCGGACTGCCGCCCGCGACGCTCGCCGACAGCGTGCGCGCGTGGACGCGCGACGTGCTCGCGAACTGCGTCGCCGCCGGCGCGCCGCCCGAGTGGGTTCAGCTCGGCAACGAGGTGGACGCGGGGATGCTCTGGGACGCTGGCCGCCTCGGCGCGGGCGGCGCGAACGCCGACGGCTTCGCCGCGCTGCTGCGCGCCGCGGCCGAGGGCGCGCGCGAGGGCGCGCCGCACGTCCGGCGCATCGTGCATTTCTCGCGCGGCGGCGATGCGGCGGCGAGCGCGGCGTTCTTCGGCCGGCTCGTCCGGCTCGGCGTGCCGTTCGAGATCGCGGGGCTCTCCTACTACCCGTGGTGGCACGGCTCCCTGGCGGACCTCGAGCGCAACCTCGATGCTCTCGCGCGCAGCCTCGGCCGCGATGTGATGGTGGTCGAGACCGCCCATCCGTGGACGCTGCGGGCGTTCGACTCCACGCACAACCCGGTGGGCGAGCCGCGGCAGGTCGGCGCGTGGCCGGCCACGCCGCGCGGCCAGGCCACGTTCGCGCGCGCCGTGCGCGGCGCGGTCGCGGGCGTACCCGGTGGCCGCGGCGCGGGTGTCTTCTGGTGGGAACCCGCGTGGATCGCCGCGCCCGGCTACGGCTCGCCGTGGGAGAACTGCGCGCTCTTCGACTCCGCCGGCGCCGCGCTTCCGGCGCTGCGCGCCTTCGCGCGCTGAACAGGCTTCGGCGATTCGGCATCCGTGGCTCGACGGCGGTGCGCCCGGCGAGGGCGCAGCCATGGATGGCGAGAGCCCGAGTGGATGCAGCGCAGCGAGGCAGGAAGCCGAGCAAGCGGGCCGCCGTCGAGCCACGGATGCCGAATCGCTGAATGTCCGCTAGTCGGCGCCCAGCGTCTGGCCCGATGCCCATGAGGCTTCGCCGCCTTCGAAGTGCTCCTTCTTCCAGATCGGCACGGCGCGCTTGAGCTCGTCCATCGCCCAGCGGCAGGCGTCGAACGCGGGCCCGCGGTGCTCGGCGGCGACGACCACCACGACGCTCGCCTCGGCCGCGGGCACGTCGCCCAGCCGGTGGACGATCATGCAGGTGGCGATCGCGAACCTTCCGCGCGCCTCACGCTCGATGCGGCCGAGCGCCTCGAGCGCCATCGGCTCGTAGGCCTCGTACTCGAGCCGCGTCACGCGCCGGCCTTCGTGATGGTCGCGCGTCGTGCCCAGGAACGTGACGATCGCGCCCAGGTCGGCGCGCGCCGCCGCGGCGGTGAGCGCGGCGTCGTCAATGCGCGCGCGGGTCAGCGCCGGCACGCGTCTAGCCTCCGCTCACCGGCGGCAGCAGCGCGATCTCGGCGCCATCGGCGAGCGCGTCGCCCTCGCGTGCGAGCGCGCCGTTGACCGCGACCGCCAGGTGCGGGCGGAGCGCGGCCAGCCGCGGGTGCAGGTGTATCAAGGTCTCGAGCGCGTCGCTCACGCGCGCGCCCGGCGCCAGCGAGATCGTCTCCTGCCCGCGCCCCGCCTGCTCGCGCGCCTGCGCGAACAACAGCACGTTCACCTTCAGCTCCGCCGCGCTCACCCTTGGACCCTCCCTCGCCGAGCGCCTATGCTCGCGGGCCCATGGACCCGACGCAAGCGCCTCCTGGCGGCGGCCCGCCGCAGCCCCCGGCCGACACTCCCGACTCCGCCGCGCTCGCGGCGCCCCCCGTGCCCGAAACGGGCCGGCCCTCCCCGCAGCGCGGACTGCTGGCGTGGGTGGTCCTGATCGGTGCGGGCTCGCTGGCCAGCACGCTGCTCTTGCACCCCGAGCTCGCGTTGCTCTTCGCGGGCGCGGGCGTGTTCGCGCTCGCCCAGGCGACCGACGCGGCGTCCGAGGCTTCGGCCTATCGCCACTGGGTGCGCGACCTGTTTCCGGAGCGCAGCCTCGGCGGTGAGTTCTTCCGGCTCATCGTCGGCGCCATCGTGCCCGCGGCGGGGGCGCTCGTCTACCTCGGCATCGGCAGCTACGCCTGGAAACTCGGCGACGAGTTCCACCACCGCTTCGCGGCGCTCTGGAGCTTCGCCGCCGCCGGCGTCAGTCTGCTGCTCATCGCCCGGCCGATCGCCGACCGCGTGACCACGATGATCTTTCGCTCCGCCGTCATCAGCCGGACGCGGCGGCTCGCGGCGCGGCTCTTCGTGCTCGGCGTCCTGCTGCCCGTGCCCATGCAGGCGATGCTGCCCGACCTGCTCGACGCCATGCGTGACAGCCCCGTGCCGCTCGCCGACGCGCGCGCGCTGATCGCGCAGCTGCTGGGCGAGATCGCCATCGCGCTGGCGGGCGTCGGCTGGCTCGTGCACCGGCGCTGGCCGCAGGCGCGCGAGCGGCTGGGCCTGGGCGGCGTGAAGCTCTCGTACGTCGGCTTCGTGCTCGCCGGGCTGGTCGGCGCCATCGTCATCAACTCGGGCACCGAAATGCTCCAGCGCGCCGCGTTTCCCGGGCTGTGGCGGCACGACCAGGAAGTCACCCGGCTCATCGCCGGACAGATGCCCGTGTGGACCGCGCTGCTCCTGGGCCTGAGCGCCGGCCTCGGCGAGGAGGTCATGCTGCGCGGCGCGCTGCAGCCGCGGCTCGGCATCGTGCTCACGTCGGTGCTGTTCGCGAGCGGGCACGTGCAGTACTCGTGGTACGGCATGACGACCATCGCGCTGCTCGGCATCCTGCTCGGCGTGGTGCGCCGGCGGACCAACACGACGACCGCGATCCTCGTGCACTCGCTCTACGACGTGTTCGCGGTCCTGACGTCGCAGGGCTGACACCGGGCGGGCCAGCCGCTGCGTCAGCGCGCGCCACCGCCCGCGGGCTGCGCGAGTCCGAACAACGGCGGCACGCCCCTGAACGCCCCGGGCCAGTTTTCGCCCTGCGCTCTCCGTCCCGACATTGTTCTGCGCGTGACGCCCGATGGCTTTCCCCGAAGGATCGGCCGCTGGCATTCCCAATGCTGGGTTCCCGGGCGTACGAGTCGTTCGAGTCGTCCGGCCGCGGTCAGAAGGAGGGCAGCCCATGAAACGTCAGTCCTGGTTCCGTACGGCACTCGCGCTGGTGGGCGTTGCGGGCTTCGGCCTGCTCGCCGCAGGCTGCACCAATGCGCGCGTCGTGGGCGTCTGGTCGGATCCCAACCGGCCGGCGGGCCCCGCGGGTTCGTTCCTCGTCGTCTCGCAGCGCAAGGACGCCGTTCAGCGGCGGCAGTGGGAGGACGATGTCCAGGCGCAGCTCGCGCGCTCGGGCCTGCGCGCGGTTTCGTCGTACACGCTCTTTCCCGACGGCGTCCCGAGCCAGCAGGCGCTCGACGACGCGATGACCAGCCAGCACTTCGACGCCGCGATCGTGCTCAAGCCCCTCAAGGCGACCCGGGACACCCGCTGGGTGCCCGGCTGGCGCAGCGTCGAGCCCGTCAACTACTACAACCCCTGGACCGGCTACGACCGCATCGTGTACCGCGGGCGCTGGCATCCGGGTTACGCCGAGACCGATCACACGCTGCGCGAGCAGGTGACGGTCTGGGACGCGGCCGCGGGCGGCAGGATGGTCTGGGCCGCCACGGTCGAGAGCACGAACCCGTCCTCGGCGAGCGATCTGCGCCAGTCCATCGGCCGCGGCATCGTGCCGGGCCTGCGCAAGGCGGGCGTGATCGCGTAGCGCGCGGGTGGTCAACGCACGGCGGACTTCGCGAGCCGGTCGAGCCTACTCGACCGGCTCGCCCGGTTGCGGCGCGACGACCACGGCGCCGCAACCGCGTGCCGCGAGCTCGGCGCGCAGCGCCTCGGGCGTGCCGGTCAGCGCCGGAAACGTCCCGTAATGCATGGGCACCACCCACTTCGCGTCGAGCTTCGCCGCCGCCCACGCCGCTTCGCGCGGCCCCATCGTGAACAGGTCGCCGATCGGCAGCAGCGCGACCTCGGGCGCGTAGAGCTCGGCGACCACCGCGAAGTCCGCCATCGGTCCGGTGTCGCCGGCGTGGTAGAGGCGGAAGCCGTGCTCGAGCGTGACCACGTAGCCCGCTTCGCCGCCGCCGTACGGCTGACCCGGGGCGTCGAAGCTCGAGGAGTGCGCCGCATGAGTCATCGTGAAGGTGAGCCCGGCCGCCTGCTGCGTGCCACCCTTGCCCATCGGCAGGCAGGTCGAAACCCCCTGGGCCGCCAGCCAGATCGAGCACTCGTAGCTGCACACCACCTTGCAGCCGGTCCGCCCGACGATTCCGACCACGTCGCCGACGTGGTCGCCATGGGCGTGCGTCAGGGCGATGACGTCGGCCCTCCGCGGCGCACGCAGCGCCTCGGGCGTCCGCGGGTTGCCGGTCAGCCACGGATCGAAGAGCACGACCTTGCCGGTCTTCGTCACCAGCTCGAAGGCGCTGTGCCCGAGCCAGGTCAGACGAAAGCCACGATTGAAGACGTTCACTCGGAACTTCTCCCCGCTCGCGTCGCGGCCGATGGACTCCGGTCCGGCGCGCCCGGTGCGAGAGCAACGCGTCAGCGCGCCGTGCCGACTTCGCGGTCCGTGATCTCCTCCAGGCGCGCCGTGAAATGGCGCAGCACGGGCGCTTCCCAGGTGATTCGAAGCCCCTTCAGCCGCGCGCGCTGGCGGTGCAGCTCGATGACCGATTCGGCCACGTAGCGCATGTGCTCGGTCGTGTACACGCGCCGCGGCACCGCGAGTCGGACCAGCTCGAGCCGCGGGTAGGCGACTTCGCCGCTGTGCGCGTCGCGGTGAGCGAACATCAGGCTGCCCACCTCCACCGCGCGGATGCCGTAATCGCGGTAGAGCGCGGCGACCAGCGCCTGCCCCGGAAACTGCGACTGCGGGATCTGCGGCAGGAAGCGCTTCGCGTCCACGTACACCGCATGCCCGCCCACCGGCTTGACGATCGGCACGCCCGCCTGATCGAGCATCTCGCCCAGGTGCGCGACCTGGCCGATGCGGAACGCGAGGTAGTCCTCGTCCAGGACCTCCCGCAGGCCGCGCGCCATCGCCTCGAGATCCCGGCCGGCGAGCCCGCCGTAGGTCGGGAAACCCTCGATCAGGATGAGCAGGTTCGTGATCGCCGACACCCACTCGGCATTATTGAGCGCCAGGAAGCCGCCGATGTTGACGAGGCCGTCCTTCTTGGCGCTCATGGTGCAGCCGTCGCCGTGGGAGAACAGTTCCCTCGCGATTTCCGCCACGGACTTGTTCGCGTAGCCGCTCTCGCGCTGCTGGATGAAATAGCAGTTCTCCGCGAAGCGGCAGGCGTCGAAGATCAGCGGCACGCCATGGCGCCGGCACACCTCGCGCACCTGGCGAACGTTGGCGATCGAGACCGGCTGGCCGCCGCCCGAGTTGTTCGTGACCGTGATCATCACGAGCGGCACGCGACCCTTCTTTTCGGTCAGCAGCCGGTCGAGCTTGCCCGGGTCGAGGTCGCCCTTGAACGGGTGCAGCGAGGTCGGGTCGAGCCCTTCGTCAATCACCAGGTCGGCCGCTTCCGCCTGCTGGTGTTCGACGTTCGCGCGCGTCGTGTCGAAGTGGATGTTGTTCGGCACCACGTCGCCCGGCTTGAGGAGCGTCGAGAACAGCAGGTTCTCGGCGACCCGGCCCTGATGCGTGGGAATGACGTGCTCGAAGCCGAAGATTTCGCGGACCGTCTTCTCGAAGTGAAAGTAGTTCCGGCTGCCCGAGTACGACTCGTCGCCGAGCATCAGCCCGGCCCACTGGTTGTCGCTCATCGCCGACGTGCCGCTGTCGGTGAGCAGGTCCACGTAGATGCTGTCCGCGGGCACCGCGAAGATGTTCAGGCCCGCCTCGCGGATCAGTTTCTCGCGCTCCTCGCGCGACACACGGCGGATGGGCTCGACGACCTTGATGCGGAACGGCTCTGCTGGAAAACGCATGGGGAAGCCCCGGGGGTGTTCGTTCGGCGCTGCGGGGGAATGGACTTCGGGCAGGATAGCGATGGCGCTCGCGAGCGGGCAACGGGCCGTGAGGCCCATGCCGCCGGGCGCCGTCAGCGCCGGAGCTTGCTCCGCACGGTGGACCACCATCCCTGCACCACGTCCACGCGCGCCAACTCGGGGCCCTCGACGGGGTCCAGCGCGCACACGACGGTGCCGTCCGGCAGCTGGAGGCCGCTCACGATCCGGAAGCCCTCCGGGCCGAGCGTGAAGAGCCGGCGCGCGGGCCCCGGGGTGATGCCTCCGGCGCTGGAGACCTGCATCTCCCAGGCCTCGGCGGAGGTCGGGCCGGCGACGTACCAGAGCCGCCGGCCGTCGGCCGACCATGCCGGGATCGCCCCCGAGCGCACGAGCACGACCGGAAGGCCGGTCGCTCCATCCGGCGAGATCGTGCAGCCGAGGACTTGCTGGTTCCCGGTGCGGCGCGTGTCGAACGCGAGCAGCCGGCCGTCCGGTGAGAGATCCGTCTCGCCCACCTGCCACGCAGGGAGCACGGCCCGCACGCGCGACGCGCCCCCGCTCGCCGGAGCAACCTCGGCGATGAACAGGCGTTCGTTGCCGCGCGCACCGCCGCGGAACAGCAGGTGCCGGCCGTCGGGGAACCACTTCACGGCCCGCACCACGGAGTCGCCCCGGACGACGACGACCTTCAGCGCCGCTTCCTCCGCCCCGTAGCGACGGACGAACAGCCCCGAGCCGTACTGGTCAACCGACTGGTTGTACGCCATCCACTCCCCGTCGTGCGTGAACACCGGCCGGGTGACGTCCGCGCCCTCGACGCGGAGGATTCGCTGCCCCAGGCTGTCGCCCGGCTCGAAGGCCCAGATCTCGTCGAAACCCCGCGCATTGGTCACCGAGATCGCGAGGCGCCGGCCGTCGAGGGCGACACCGGGTGCGTTGCCGAAGGCGCGCGGCGCGATGGGCAGCGGGGTGAACCTGCCGTCCAGTCCGAGCCGCTCGAGCGTGCGCCGCTCACCGACCGCGCCGCCCGGCGAGTAGAACAGGTCGCCGCGCGCCGTGAGCGCGAAGTGCCCGGGCAACCACTGGCCGCGCGTGCGAACGCCTTCGAAGAGCGGCACCGCGTCCCCGCGCGTGGCATGCGCCCGCGCGTCGTAGCGCGTGGCCAGGATGCTCGAGCCGCGCGAGAACAGCAGCACGCCGTCGCCGGTCAGATGCGCGTACTGCCCGTCTCGCATCACGGGAGACAGCCGCCCGGTGCGTACGTCGAGAACGGCCGTGCCCTGGTGCCAGCCGTCGGTCGCGTAATCGGTCGTGCCGACGAACACCTCGTCGCGGCCGGCACCGGCCATGGACGGCGGCACGAACGACGAAATCGTGCCCGCGTACTTTCCGCGCTCGACCACCTTCCAGCCGGACAGTCCCCCCGCCGCCGGGTCGTAGAGCGCGATGCGCTCGCCGTCGCCGTGGATGAACAGAACGCGGCCGCCGCTCAGCGGGGCCATCATTCCCATGCCCGCGGGGACGTCACAGACGGAAACCGCCGGGCTGCCGTCGTCGGTGTTGGCCTTCATCACCCGCTCTTCGGGCGAATCGTCGGAGATCCGGGAGACGAACCAGAGCGTCCGCCCGTCGTCGCCGAACAGAGGCGCGTCCACGACCCGCTCGCCACCGGGCACGACCCGCCAGTCGGCCTCCGAGAGTCGGCGCACGAACAGGTCGGGTCCCTTGCGGTCGCGGTTCGGCGTCGTCAGCCGTGCGGCGATACGATCGCCGCTCGCCGGCACGTCCCAGTAGGCCGCGGCGGTGAAGCCGTCCACCTCGATGACGTCACCCGGCGGGGGCGGCACCGGGTAGCGCACCACGCGTGCCGCCTCGCGCCCGGCGAAGCGCATCGCACCCGCGCCCAGCAGCGCGCCCGCGACCAGCACGAGCGCCCCGAACGCGAGCGTGCGGCCGCGCGCGGACCGCGCCGGGGCGCCCTCCTCGCCCGCGGGCTCGGCGAGCGCGCGCTCGAGGGCGATGCGCGCCTCGCCCGCGTCGCGGAGGCGCTTGCGCGGGTCGCGCTCGAGGCAGCGCGCGAGCAACTCGCGCACCCGGCGGGGCGTCGCGCGCGGCAGCGCGGTCCAGTCCGGATCGCTCTGCAGGATCATCGCGATCGTGTCCGACAGCGTCTCGCCCGCGAAGCACTGCCGGCCGGCCAGGCATTCGTAGAGCACGGCGCCGAACGACCAGATGTCGGTGCGCCGGTCCACCGGCTTGCCGCGCGCCTGCTCGGGGCTCATGTACGCGGCCGTGCCGAGGATGACGTTCGCACCCGTCAGGCCGCCCGTCAGCGTCGGGGAGTGCGAGTAGTCCGACACCGCGCCCGAGCTGGCGAGGTCGCCGCGCGCCAGGCCGAAGTCGAGCAGGCGCACCTCGCCGCCAGGCGTGACCATGATGTTCGCCGGTTTGAGGTCGCGGTGGACGATGCCGCTTTCGTGCGCGGCCTCGAGGCCCGTCGCCACCTGCCGGCACAGCTCGATCGCCTCGGCGACCGGCAGCGGGCCGGAGGCCAGGCGCTGCGCGAGCGATTCGCCCTCGACGCACTCCATGACGATGAAGCGCTGCGCGCCGTCGCTTTCGAGCCCGTGCAGCGTGGCCACGTTCGGATGGCGCAGCGAGGCGAGCAATCGCGCCTCGCGTTCGAAGCGGGTGATGCGCTCCGGATCGGCGGCGACGTCCTCGGGAATGACCTTGATCGCGACGTCGCGACCGAGCCGCGTGTCGCGCGCGCGCCAGACCTCGCCCATGCCGCCGGCGCCGAGCGGGGAGAGGACTTCGTAGGCGCCCAGTTTCGTTCCCGGTTGAATGGGCACGGGGCGCACCTTACCCCATGGAGGAACGCCCGCGCGGGGATTCTTGCGCCGAAGGCCCGGCGCGCACCAGCGGGACGCGCGAGCGGCGCGTCCGGGTCATTCGCGGCGCAGCGCGTGGAGCGTCTCGTCCAGCGCCTGCAGGAAGCGCGAGCGGTCGCGCGCGTCGAAGGGCGCGGGACCGGTCGTGGTCTCGAGCCCCGCGCCGCGGAGGTCGGCGAGCAGGTTTCTCGTCGCCAGCGCCTCGCCGACGTTCTCCTCGGTGAACGGCTGCCCCGTCGGCCCCAGCACGCGCGCCCCGTTCGCGACGCATCGCGCCGCGAGCGGGATGTCGGCCGTGACCACGACGTCGCCGGCTCCCGCGTGCGACGCGATCCACTCGTCCGCCGCGTCGAGGCCCGCCTCGACCACCTCGAGCGCGACGTCCTGGACCGGCGGCACGCGCAGCCACGTCGCGGCCACCAGCGTCACGCCCACGCCGTGGCGCTTCGCGACGCGATAGACCTCGGGCTTCACGGGGCAGGCGTCGGCGTCCACGTAGATTCGCATGGGGATGGACAGCCTCCCGGAGACCTGGGCTGCGCAGGGCTGGGACCCCTGGCCCTCGACCGCCCGCCGCGAGTCGCCGGCCATGGGTCGGTGCATGGGTGCTTCGAGTGGCGGCGACCGGCCCGCGCACGATTGCAGAGTACGGCGACGGACTGATCCGATCACGGCCCGAGATGTGAGTCATGCGCGTTATCGTTGCGTCGCTCCGGAGCGGACCGAAACCAGCCTTCGGAGGGAGGCACCACTCCGTTGCAGAGATCTGTCTTGACGCCTCCACGTGCGCACGCCGTGATCGTTCGGTCGGCGTGCCTCGCGCATCGCGTCAGCACTCCGCGGGTCGCGTACCGCCGCCCTTCTCGCACGGATCTCGCGAAATCGCGGCTTCGCCCGCGTTCGCCGCCGTGGCCCGACCTGCGGGCGCCGCGAACGCCCGTGCTTCAATGGGCTCGCCCCGCAAGTGGACCCGCCCCCCAATGGTGGAGTCCCGATGCGCCGGTTCGAGTACCGTCGGTTCGAGTCGCGCGAGCTGCACGCGCGCGTGGTGTCGGCACTGGAGGTGGAGCACGGAGGCAAGGCGGATGTGCTCGGCCTGCTGGGCGAGATCGTGGCCCGCCGCGCGTTCGTGCCCGAAGGCTTCGACGCTCCCAAGGCCTACTGCCTCCGGGCGCTCGGGATGTCGCCCGACCAGGCGACGCGCCGGCTGCGGGCCGCCCGCACCGCGCACGAGTTCCCGGCGCTGCTGCCCGCGATCGCCGCCGGCCGGCTCGGCGTGACCGCCGTCAACACGCTCGCGCCCCACCTGAGACCTGAGAACGTCAACGATCTGGTCTCGCTCGCGGCGGGCCGGACGATCGAGGACCTCGAGCGGACGCTGCGAGTGCGGCACGCGTCCGCGAGCACGCCGATGCTCGAGGCGGTCGCCGATTCTGGTTCGCAGACCGCTCCGGATTCGACGGTCGCAGTGGATCCGCAGGCGCCAGCGCCTGCAATCGTCAAGGATTGCCCCGAGCCGGCGCCGACCGTGGAGCCGGTGTTCGCAGCGCCGGCGCCGGTCGTGCGACGCATCGCGATCACCGCGGATGTGCAGGAGAAGCTCGAGTATGCGAAGGCGCTGCTCTCGCATGCCACACGCAACGAGTCCGCCGTGCTCGAGCGCGCGCTGGACGCGCTGATCGCGAAGCTGGAAGCGAGGAAGTTCGCGAAGACCGCTCGTCCGCGCCCGGTGCGCCCCGGCGCAGGCCCGCGCCAGATCCCGGCCGAGGTCCGGCGCGCGGTGGTCGTCCGCGACGAGGGCCGCTGCACGTTCGTCGGCGACCATGGCCACCGCTGCGGTACGCGCGAGCTCCTCCAGTTCGACCACACCGTGCCCGTGGCCAGGGGCGGCCGCTCGACCGAGGACAACCTCCGACTGCGCTGCCGGGCGCACAACCAGCTCGAAGCCGAGCGCGTCTTCGGCACCGGGTTCATGCGGCGCAAGCGCGAAGCGCGGGGCGCCGCCGAGGCGCTGGCGCCTTACCGAGATCTGGCTCGCGATGAGGCGCTGGCGCCTGAGCTGGCCGCGAAGCAGAAGGACCTGCTCGGCGCGCTGCGCACCCTCGGCTACAACGCGAAGCAGGCGAAGTGGGCCGTGGCGAAGTGCGCGGACCGCCCCGACCTGTCGCTGGAGGGCCTGCTGCGCCTGGCGCTCTCGTACCTGGTGCCGTCCTGCGTACGCCGACGCGAGGCGCCAGCGCCTGCGGCGTGAGGCAGGCGCCGGCGCCTGCGGACGGTGAGCCGCAGGCGCGTGAGCTGGGGATTGGGAACTCTCTGGCCCTGAACCAATCGCCGCGAGTCACCGAACGCCGGACGGTGAACGAGTGCTTCTACTTACCGCGACGGGCACGCGCGCTTTCGGGGGGCGCGAGAACCCGCCTGCTACAGCCGCTGCTACGAACTCCCCTTTCGCACCTCTCGCCTTCGCCCTACCCAGACGAGCAGAGACCCCGCCAGCATCGTCGTGCCGGGCCACAACGGATTCGGCACCTCGGCGAGGGCGATGTCTACGGCGCGATTCACGGCATCGTAGGCGCTCGTTAGGGGAATGGCCTGGGTCGTGTCGCGAGCGAGTGTGTCCGAGGAGAGGATCGCCGAGTACTTGCCTCGGCCGACGATCCTGCTGTCTTGAACAAGCCACAAGTAACCCAGCACAACCAGAATGAGCCCTAGCGTCCGCACGCAGCACCTCCCCCGATTCTCTCCGCTTCCCGCAGCACCGCTTCGTCGCTCAGCCGCGCGTAGCGCTGCGTCGTGACGACACTGGCGTGTCCGAAGATCTGCTGCAACGCAGCGAGACTGCCGTTGCGCTCGACCCATTGACACCCGAACGTGTGCCGCATCCGATGCACATGGAAGCGCTCGATGCCGGTCTCCTTGCGAACCGCCTTGGTGAACGACCCCGGTGAGCCTTCCGCGTAGGGAACGAGCCTGCCCACTCGCCCGCGAATCTCCCGTAGCAACTCCGGCGCAAGCGGAACCCGGCGCACTCTCCCCGACTTGGTCTGACTCACCACGAGCATGTCCCCCTCGACGTGCGCGGCTTGCGCGCGGGTCAACTCTCCCCACCGCAGGCCCGTCCCGAGCGCCAGCCTGATCAACAAACCCGTACGGCTCCCGGATCGCCAGCAGGCGGGCAACCTCGGCATCGCTGAGCCGATCTGGCGGCTGCTCCTGGAGCCGGGGCATCACCCGGCGCGGGAACGGTGTCCGCTCGACCAGCCCCACTTCCTCACACCACCGCAGCAGGCACCGAAGGTCAGACAACACGTGCCACACCGTCGTCGGCGAGATGTCGTGGCCCTTGGAGTTGACCCGGTTTCGTGGACACCTGACCATTTGGGTCGGAGGTTTCCACGATGCCGAAGAAGTCCGCACCACCGCCGCCGTATCCGGATGAGTTTCGCGCCCGCCTGATCGAGCTGGTTCGCGGCGGGCAGACGCCCGAGGAGTTGTCCCGCAAGTTCGAGCCGACGGCCCAGACGATCCGGAACTGGGTCCGCCAGGCCGACCTCGATGCCGGCACGCGCACCGATGGGCTGACCAGCGAGGAGCGCGAGGAGGTTGTCCGTCTCCGCCGCGAGGTTCGCACGCTGCGTGAAGAGCGGGAGATACTGAAAAAAGCCGCGGCCTGGTTCGCGCAGGAGACGCAGTCGACCCCGAACAAGCGTTCGGGTTCATGAGCGCCCATCAGGCCGAGCACCGGATCACGACGATGAGCCGCGTCCTGGGAGTCTCCACCAGCGGCTACTACGCATGGAAGCGACGCCAACCGTCGGCGCGAGCGAAGGCGAACGAGCAGTTGCTCGGACGCATTCGCGAGCACCACGCGAACTCGGACGGTAACTACGGCTCGCCCCGCATCCTGCGGGATCTTCTCGCCGAGGGCCTTGCCGTCAGCCAGAAGCGAGTGGCTCGCCTGATGCGCAAGGCCGGCCTCGTGGGCGTGAGTCGTCGCAAGGGCTGCTGGACCACCGTTCGCGACCGCTCGGCGCGCCCCGCGCCCGATCTCGTGCAGCGCGAGTTCGTCGCCGATGCGCCGAACAAGCTCTGGGTCGCCGACATCACCTACGTTCCGACGTGGGCGGGGTTCCTGTACCTGTCGGTGGTGCTGGACGTGTTCAGCCGACGCATCGTCGGCTGGGCGATGGCGAACCACCTGCGCACCGAGCTGATCCTCGAGGCGCTGGACATGGCGTTGTTCCGTCGCCGGCCGCAGGATGTGATCCACCACTCGGACCAGGGCTGTCAGTACACGTCGCTGGCCTTCGGGTCCCGATGCCGCGAGAAAGGCGTGCGGCCGTCGATGGGCTCGGTCGGCGACTGCTACGACAACGCGATGTGCGAGTCGTTCTTCGCCACGCTCGAGTGCGAGCTGCTGGCCAAGCATCGCTTCCAGTCGCAGGTGCAGGCGCGCCCGATCGTGTTCGGGTTCATCGAGGGCTGGTACAACACCCGGCGACGCCACTCGTCGATCGACTACCTTTCGCCGATCGAGTTCGAAAAGAGGCACGAAGCCGCATTCGAGGGCGAGCTCCGAGAAAACGGCTTCCAAGGATCCCCCCAGAGGCACGATCATGCTCCTGCTTGAGACGCAGGTCGGGGGCTGGCGAGGCGAAACCGCTTTGCGCGCAGCCGCCGATCAACCGCAGTCCTCACCCGTCCACCGAAACGGGGCAACTCCAGCTCAATGAGAGCGACTTTGCGAACAACTCCGCGTCACGAGTTGTCGTGCTCGGGGAGCCGCTCGGCGTCGGGCCTGGCGATCTTCCGTCGGGTCTGCGCCTTGATCCGCCGTACCCGAATCCGACATCGACCCACGTGGTTCTGGCGTTCACGGTGCCCCTGGCGGGCGCCGGAGCGCTGGAAATCTACGATCTCTTGGGTCGCCGGGTCTGCGAGTGGCGCTGGACTCACCTCGCACCGGGGCGTCATGTCGTCGAGTGGGATGGGCGCCGGTCGTCTGGCCAACGACTCAGCCCGGGGGTGTATCTCTGTCGGCTGGAGGTTGGCGATGAGAGGATCCAGCGAAAGGTCGTCCTGCGGCGCTAGCGCACTCCGGGCTCAGTGCCCCGCGAGTTCGCAATGACGCATCTCCGTCGGACTTGGTTCGTCACAATCCTATTTGTAGTCGTCTCGACTGCGATCTGGTGGACGCTCATCGATGCGTCCTTCGCCCTGAGGCAGTTGGTCCCGACGGTTCTGGTCACGCCGCTGGTCTGGTGGGCGATCGCCGGTCATCGGGCCAAGCCCGGCCTCGTTCGCGGGATCGTGGGGGGAGCGCTTGCTGGCTTCGTGGCGCAGGGAGTTGAGTACGTCCCGACGCTCTGGCGCATGCATGTGAATCGGGAGAATGTCCGCGGGGAGGACGGCCTCGCCGTAGCGGCCGCGGCGGTCGCGTACCTGATGATCGGTGCTTGCGCGACGGTCATTGGAGCGTTGCTCGGCCTCCTCTCCGTTATCGTGCAGCGACGCATGAACGGTCGGGATCGGCCCCGATTACCGGTGCGGTGAAGCCTCCACTCCTGGGATTGCTGCCCACACTGGCTACGAGGGTGGCTACGAGAACCGTGTCAAAGCCTGTCCGCTCGTGTCCTCACCTGTCCGCTCAAACGTGAAGCCCTCGCGCCGGCAACCGACGCGAGGGCTTCGACATGAGCGCTGCCCACAATGGCTTACGTGAAGGTGTTCGATTCGCTCCGAAAACACCCGGGAGCGCTTAGGAAACCGCTGCTCTATCCGTCTGAGCTACGGGGTCGCGACGCGGGAGCACGATGCACCGATGCGTGACGGCGAAGCGTGAGGACGGGCGCGAACTTCACTGCCCGCGCCTCAGTTCCTTCCCAGCGAGCTCGCGGGGCCTGGTGGGTTCGGCCCGCCGAACCGCTTGAGGTGCTCCTGCAGCCGCCGCGCTCGGTCAATGACGTTGTCCATGGCCAGCAGCTCGAGCCGGGCGGCCACATCCATGCGCAGGCGCTGCGCGATCGAGTTTACGATCGCCGCGAAGGGCGCTTCCTCGTGGGGCAGCGGCGGCGCGACCCAGGCCTCGGCGCCGAGCGGCAGAAGCTTCTTCGCGGCTTCGAGCAGCGCCGCCCGCTCGATCTGCACGGGCGGGTCGGTCTCGTCGAGCGGGGCTTCGTCGAGCACGTCCACGGCGCAGGCGCGGTACGGGAACTCGCGCGCGACGCGTCCGAGGCGCACGCGTCGCACGCCGCGCAGCTTCAGGTCGTAGCAGTCGTTCGGCAGCCACTCGACTTGTTCGAAGCGGCCGAGGCAGCCGAGCTCGTAATACTCGGGGCTGCCGTGGTAGTCGGCTTCCCAGCCGGGTTTGAGTGTCGCGATCGCCAGCCAGCGCTCGCCCGAGAGCGCCTCGCGCACCATGGTGCGGTAGCGCAGCTCGAAGACGTGCAGCGGCAGCTCGACATCGGGAAACAGCACGAGGTCGGGCAGCGGGAACACCGGGACGGGATGCCGGGGCGGAGCGAACATGGCGGGCCTGTGTGCGCGACGGCCGGGCGGCGCGCGCCGGCGCACGGTGCGCCGGCGCGACGCGGTCAGTCCTCGCCCAGGAACGCGAGCACGTCGGCGACGTGCCCTTCGACCTTCACCTTCGGGTAGATCTGGGCGATGCGGCCGGTGCGGTCGATGATGAACGTGGTCCGCTCGATGCCCATGTACTTCTTCCCATACAGGTTCTTCTGCTTGTAGACGCCGTAGGCCTTCGACACGGACGCGTCCTCGTCGGCGAGCAGCTCGAACGGCAGTTTGAACTTGTCGCGGAACTTCACGTGCGAATCCACGGGATCGTTCGAAACGCCGAGGATCACGGCGCCGGCCTTCTCGAACTCGGCGGTCAGGTCGCGGAAGCCGCAGGCCTCCTTGGTGCAGCCCGGCGTGTCGTCCTTCGGATAGAAGTAGAGGACGACCGACTTGTGGTTCTTGAACGACTTGAGCGACACGCTCTCGCCCGACGACGAGGGCAGCGTGAAATCGGGTGCCGGCTTGCCGATCACCGGCAGAAGGCTGGTCGTGGCCATGCGACCTCCGAAACGCGCCCGGGCCTCCTGTGGAGGCCCGGACGGGAGCGGCGGCGCCGCTCCAGGATGTGGGGAGTTACTTCGCGACCGCCTGCATCGCGAGCGCGCGCTCGAGATTCTGCTCGACCACGTTCCAGTCGAGGTTGTTGAAGAACGCCTCGATGTACTTGCCGCGCGCCCGACCGTAGTCGAACCAGTAGGCGTGCTCGTACACGTCCAGCGCCAGGATCGGGGTGGCGTTCCAGAGCGGGAAGGTGTTCTGCGCGTCGCCGACGACGGTCGTGAGCATGTTGAGGTCGTGGTCGTAGGCGAGCCACACCCAGCCGCGCGCCGCGAGGCCGGAGGCCTTGAAGTCGGCGAGCCAGGCGTCGTACGAGGGATAGTCGCGGTTGATGAGCGCGAGGGTCTGCTTGCCGGGGTGGCCACCCTTGCCGCCGAGGTGGCCGAAGTAGATCTCGTGATTCTTCACGCCGCCGATCGCGAACGACAGCTCGACGCGCAGCGAGCGCAGGTCGCTGTAGGTCTGGTTCGCGGTCGAGCGATCCACGGTGTCGAGCTTCTTCTGGATCTCGTTGGTCTTGGCGATGTAGCCCTTGTACAGCTCGTAGTGCTCTTCCTGCGTGCGCTGCGAGATGCCGTTCAGTTCGCGGATGGACGCGAACGTCCTGGGCGTCAGTTCCTTCCAGGCCATGTCGAACCTCCGTTGCGAGAGGGAATGACGGGGCGGCCCCGGCGGTGTCTCGGTGGGATCGGACCGCGAGACTAGGGGTCGCTTCGCGAGGGTGTCAACAATCCCCGTGTCACTCGGATGCGGCCGCCGCGGCCGCGGATTCCGGGCGTTTTCGCAGGCCTCGCACGTCGGCGACGAGGCCGCGCGAGACCGAATCGAGCAGCGCCGCGACGAGCGGTCCGCTGATCTCGCAGGTCGGATCGAAGCGCCGGCAGGCGGCCAGCGTGAAGCCGCATCCGCAGGTGCAGCGCCGGGCGTTGGCGAAGCGCAGGAAGATCTCCACCCGGGCGGGATCGAGACTGGTCAGATCGGCCGACGGGATCTCGTCCACCCATTCGTTCTTCTTCGTGCTGTCCACGCCGGCCAGGCGGCGCGCGCGCGCGAGGCTGTCGTCCGGCGCGAGCGACACGAGCGGCGGGACGTGCGAATCGTCGTGCCGGTACGAGTCGCGGTACACGACCGCGGCGGCGGCGAGCGAGGCGACGATCGCGAGCATCACGACCAGCCGCCGGAAGCCCGACGACTGGGGCGACGCGCGCGGATCCGGCGAGCCGGGCGGCGTGGGCGGCGACGATTCGGCCATGCGCGGAATGTAGCGCGTGCGCGTGCGCCCGGCATCACGGGCGGGTCAAGACCCGCGCCGGTCCGCGCCGGTCCGCGCCGCGCCGGCGCGGGCCGGTGCTCGCCGTGCCGCCGGTGCCGGGCCGGGAGGCCGCTCCCGCGAAGCGCCCTGCCGCCGGTGCGCGCCCGGACGGGCCCTCCTTTCGTATGCGCCCGCTCGCCGGCTGGCGGCTCGCGAAGGGTCCGGGCTAACCTGCGCGGCTCAAGCACAAGGAGGAGGTCGTCATGAGCTGGACCCGCAGCATCGCCCCCGAATCGGCCCCGCCCGAGCTGCGAGGTGTGTACGAGCGCATCGCGTCCCGCAGCTCGTCGGGGCGTGTCTCGAACGTCTGGCAGGCGCTGGCACTGAGCCCGGCGGCGCTCGAGTCCGCCCACGCTTCGTACGTCGCGCTCACCACGGAGCCAGCGCCGCTCACGGCGGCGCAGGTCGAGTTGATCGCCGTCGTCGTCTCCGCGACCAACGGCTGCGGCTACTGCGTCGCGCACCACGGGCCGAAGCTCGCGAAGCTCTCGGGCGACGAACTGGCCCGCGGAGTGGCGCGCGACTACCGCGAGGCCAACCTCGCGGCGCGCGACCGGGTGCTGCTCGACATGGCGGTCGCGCTCACCTGCGAGCCGGACGAACGCGGCGTCGCCGACCTCGAGCGCGTGCGCGAGTACGGTTTCACCGACGAGGCCATCGTGCGCGCGGTGGCGATCGCGGCCTGGTACTCGTTCATCAACCGCGTGGTGCTCGCGCTCGGGGTCGAGCTGGAGGCCGGCCGCGAGCCGTGGGCCTTCGGCGCGCAGCGCTGAGCGGTCGCGGACGGCGGCCCCGCGCGCCGTGGCTCCGCTCCGGGTCCGGCTTCGTCCGGCGCCCGCCGCTCGCGTCAGCGTCCGCCCTGCGCGCCGCTTCCCTTCGCCTTCTCGGCCGCGCGCTTCGCGGCGGCGGCCTGCTCGCGCGCGGTCCACGGCGGCACGACGCCGTTCATGCGCGCGTAGGCGATGGACTGGCCGAGGTGTTCGTGCGTGTGCGTCGCCATGGCCAGCATGATCGCCTCCTTGGTCATCGGCGTGCCGAAGAAGCTGGCGGTCGCGGCGAGCTCGGAGTCGGGCGTGTCGGCGATGGTCCGCTCGGCGAACGCGAACGAGTCCTTCAGCAATTGCAACGTGCGCTCGACGGTGGTCGGCGTGGTGTCGAGCTTCGAGAGCACGGCCTCGGACAGCGGCGGTTTCGCGCCGAGGAACGAACTGAGCAGGTAGTTGGCCTGCGCGATGTGCAGGTAGGCCTCACCCACGGAGCGCACCCCCTTTGCGGGCCGCCAGCCCCACTTGCGGGCCGGAACGGCGCCGGCCAGCTCGATCACCTTTCCGCTCGCGTCCTTCAGGTTGGCGATGATCTCGCCGCGGATGCCCGCGACCTCGGGCGTGGCCGCGGCGTGCGCCGAAGGTTCGTCGGCGAATGCCGGCGCGGCCGACAGCAGCGCGAGGCCACAGAGCGCGGCGAGCGGGTAACGGGTCCAGCGGTTCATGGGTCCTCCTCGTCGTCGAAGTTCGGGGAGCCTTGCGACCGTCGCGCTCGTGTCCCGGGCGCGACTCAATCCCAGCCCTGCGCGATCAGCGCCCGCGTCTCCTCGATCGCGACGCGCCAGATCGCGTACATCTCGTCGTCGGCCCGTTCGTAGCGTCCGGCGAAGCAGCCGTCGCCGAGCCGCTCACGGATCTCCTTCGGTCCCAGGTGCAGCCATTGCGCGAACGGCACCTCGGCCTTCGGCTCCTTCGGCAGCGCGACGCCCTCGATGCGCGTCCACGGAAAGTTCTCCATCCACGAGGCGTGCGAAGCCAGCGGGTCGGTCGCGACCACCTTCGCCCACACCTGCGGCGCGTTCCACCAGTTGTGCCAGCGTACGCGCATGTGCGGCCGGCCCGCGAGCCATTCGGCGACGAAACCCTGCGCCGGCGCGTTGCCGCCGTGCCCGTTCACCACCAGCACGCGCCGGAAGCCCTGCGCCTCGAGTCCGTCGAGCAGGTCGCGCACGATCGCGCACAGCGTCCCGACACGCAGCGAGAGCGTGCCCGGGAAGGCGGTGAAGTTCGGTGTGATCCCGTAGGCGGCGACTGGAAAGACCGGCACGCCGAGCGGCTCCGCGGCTTCGACGGCGAGCCGCTCGGCGAGGATCGCGTCGGTCGCGAGGCTCAGGTAGGCGTGCTGCTCGACGCTGCCCACGGGCAGGACGGCGCGGTCGTCGGCCTTCAGGTACTTCTCGATCTGCATCCAGTTCGTCGCGTCCACGCGCATCGTCACCTCCACTCGCCGGTGGCCGGCGCTTCCAGGGCCTCCCGGTAGATGCCGAGCAGTCCCGCCAGGTGGGCCGCGGGCGCGCTCATCCGCTCGACACGTTCGCGTCCGGCGGCGCCCCAGCGCGGCGCCGCCGGATCGTCCAGCGCCCGGCGAACCGCCGCCGCGAAGCCCGGGCCGTCGCCGGGCGCGACGAGCAGCCCCGTCCCCTCGTGCTCGATCAGCTCGGGCAGCGCGCCGATATTCGCCGCGACGACGGGCCGCGCGTCGAGCAACGCTTCGGCGACGGTGTAGCCGTAGTGCTCGACGAACAGGCTCGGCACGATCACCGTCGCCGCCCGCGCGCGCAGTCCGGCGAGCGCGGCGTCGCTCAGGTGCCCGAGGAGCCGCAGGTCGGACCGCGCATGGGCGGCGAGCCAGCCCGCGAGCGGGCCTTCGCCGGCGACGAGCAGCGGTGTCGGGCGGATCGCCTCGGCGATCGCGGGCAGCAGCCGCACGCCCTTCTCGGTCGAGATCCGCCCGGCGAAGAGCGCGTAGCGCCCGGGCGCGTCCGCGGGCGGCGCGAGCGTCTCGCGCGCGGGCTCGACGCCGTGCGAGAGCACGCGCAGGCGCGCGTCGTCCACGCCGTTCTCGCGCGCCTTGTCGTACACGAACCGGGACGGCGCGATCCAGCGCCGCACCGAACGGTACGCGTTCAGCGCGTCGTGAAGGTAGGCCTCGATCGAGCCGACGGCGCTCTTCGCGCGCGAGTCCTGCACGCACGCGGTCGTCACGGCGTGCCAGTGCCGGCCGCCGCGGCAGCGCTCGCACACCTCGCCGTGCGCGAACAGGATGCGGTTCGTGCACCACGGCTTGAAGTCGTGGAGCGTCATGACCACCGGCACGCGCGCGCGCTCGAGCGGCCGCAGGATGCTGGGCGTCAGGTGCCGGCTCGGCGCGTGCAGGTGCGCGACATCGGGTTTCCAGGCGGCGACGAGCCGGGCCATCGCCGCCGCCGCCGGCGCCGACCACAGGACGCGCGGAAGCTGCTTCAGCTGCGCCAGCGTCGAGCCGCCTTCGGTGAAGTCGGCGGGCGGCGCGAAGTATTCGGCGGTCGGACTGGGCTCGTTGCCGTCGTGACGGGTGGCGAAATGGGCGACCTCGTGGCCGGCCGCGGCCAGCCAGCGCGACTCGTCGAAGTAGGTGCGCTCGACGCCGCCTTTGAGCCAGTGGAACGCATTGACGAGCAGGACGCGCATGGCCCGCGCAGGCTACCCGCGTTCCGCCGGAGCGGCCAGCGGGCGGGTCGCGCCCGCGGGCCGCGACGTCGTCAGTCCGCGCGCCCCAGCTGGAACTCGACGAGCGCGGTGCCGATCCCGGGTGAGGTCTCGTGCTCGAGCACGGCGCCGCGCGCGCTGTCGAGCGCGAGGAAGCCGCGCAGCACTTCGAGGTGCCGCAGGTCCGCCTCCGGCCGCGCCCGTTCCGCGTGCTGCGCCGCGAGCTCCGCGAGGCGGTCCCAGTCCGGTCGCGACATCGCCTCGAGCACGCCCTCGTCGAGATCCCGGCACTCGGGCACGTCGCGTTTCAGGTTGAAGGCGTGCAGATTCCACGACAGCGCCCCGCCGACCACGAAGGCCACGCGCTCCGGCCAGTCGTCGAGCGCCTGCCGGATCGCCGCGCCCCAGGCGCGGTGTTCCTCGCGCGTGCCCTCGCCGATCGAGACCGGTACGACCGGCAGGGCGCGCGACCGATCGAGGAAATGGAGCGGAATGCTGATCGCCGTGTCGGCTCCGCGCCGTGCGGTCGTCGCTCGCAGGCCGTTCCTCGTCGCGCGCCCGATGATGGCGCGCGCCAGCGCCGGCTGTCCGTCCGCGTCGTGACGCGGTTCGACGCCGAAGCCCGGAAGGTCGATCACCGAGCGGTGGCGCCGGGCGTCGTCGGCGTGAAACGCGCCCGGCGCCACCCAGCGGGCCGAGAGCGCGACGATGGCGGCCGGCTCGTCGGCCAGCATCCGCCGCCCGGCGGCCTCGAGGGCTTCGATCATCTCGGTCACGTCCCCGCGCTGCTCGTCAATGAGCATGGTCGGAACGCTGGGGGCGAGCAGGGCGGCGGTCGTGAGCATGGCCGAAGCACCTTAGAAGAGGCGGGAGGAATCGGGCAACGCGGCCGCCGGGCGCCGCGCCGGTTCAGTGATGACGAACGCGCATCTCGTCGCGGGCGCGCCGCGCCGCGAGGGCGTTGCCCGGCGACAGCTCGATGCCCCGCTCCTCGGCGGCCGCGGCCAGCTCGCCGGGCAGCGGGAACACGACGCGTTCCTCGACCAGGCGGAACTCCTCGACCCGGTAGTCCCCCAGCTCGCGAACACGCGCGACGCACGCCTGCACGACGTGCTCGGGGGTCGAGGCGCCGGCGGTCAGGCCGACGTTGCCGGTCAGCCACTCGGGGCGGATGTCGGCGGCGGACTCGATCAGCCAGGCCCGCGAGCCGAGTCCCGCGGCCACCTCGACGAGGCGGTTCGCGTTGCTGCTGGCCGGCGCGCCGACGACGAGTACGGTCGGGCAAAGGGGCGCCATGTACCGCACCGCGTGCTGCCGGTTGGTGGTGGCGTAGCAGATGTCGTCCTTCGCCGGCTCCTTCACCTTCGGGTAGCGCCGGCGCAGAGCCTCGACCATCGCGTTGCAGTCGTCGATCGAGAGCGTGGTCTGCGTGATGTACGCGACCTTTTCGGGATCGGGCAGCGCGAGCGCCTCGACCTCGGCGACGCTCTCGCACACGACGATCGCCTCGGGGGCTTCGCCGAGCGTGCCGATGACCTCGACGTGCTGGCGATGGCCGATGAGCACGATCGAGTAGCCCTGCTTCGCGTAGCGCAGCGCCTCGAGGTGCACCTTGGTGACGAGCGGGCAGGTCGCGTCCAGCGTGCGCAGGCCGCGCGCCTTGGCCTCGGCGCGCACCGCCGGCGAAACGCCATGGGCGGAGAACACCACCACCGCGCCCGCGGGCACGTCCGCGAGATCGTCGGTGAACACCGCGCCCTTGGCGCGCAGGGCGTCCACGACGTGGCGGTTGTGCACGATCTCGTGCCGCACCCAGATCGGCGCCCCGTGGACTTCGAGCGCCATCTCGACGATGTCAATGGCGCGGTCCACGCCGGCGCAGAAGCCGCGGGGCGCCGCGAGGTAGAGCGTGCGGGTCGGCGAAGTCATGCGATCACCTCGGTGCGGGCGGCCGCGGAGCGGATCGGCCGGTCAGGCTAGCGGAAGGCCCGCGGCACGGCAAAAGCCGCGGTCAGCGGCGCGAGACCGAGTCCGCGGCGGCGCCCCCCGGCGGCGCGGTCCCGGGCGTCGCGTCGCGCCGGGCGGCTCCGGGCACCTCGTGCGCGAGACTGTCGGCGGTGTACACCGCGCGCAGCGAGTCCGGCGCCTGCGCGCGCAGCGAAGCGATCGTGGCGCGCAGGCGGTCGCGCTGCTCGGGCTGCCGCAGAAGCTTCTCGGCCCTGCGCAGCTCGGTCAGCATGCCCGCGGCGTCGCCGGTCGCGTCGAGCGCCATTCCGAGCGCGACGTGCGCCTCGCCCGAAGCGGGGTTCGCGCGCACGCCGTCGCGCGCCAGCTCGAGCGCGATGTCGTCGCGATCGCGCGCCGAGAAGTAGCGGATCGCCTCGATGCGCGCCTCCGGCGAGTCGGGCCGCACGGCCAGCCAGCGCCGGTAGATCGCGCCGACCTCCCCGCTGCGCCCGAGCGCGACGAGCGCCTTGATCTGCCCGGCGTACGCGGGAGCGAGCGTCGAGTCGCGCGACACCGCCTCGCGGTAGTCGGCGAGCGCGGCCGGCCAGCGGCCTTCGCGGGCTTCGAGGTTGCCGGCGTTGAGCGACGCGCTTCCGTCCCTGGGCGCCAGCCTCGCCGATCGGCGGTACGCCTCGCGCGCTTCGGGCGCGCGGCCGAGCAGCGACAGCACCAGTCCGAGATCGCGCCAGGTGCCGGCGTCGCGGGCGTCGAGCGACAGCGCGTGGCGCAGCGCGCGCTCGGAGTCGGCCGGCCGGCGGGCGAGGCCGTAGGCGAAGCCGAGCGCCTTCCACGAAGCGGTGTCCTTCGCGCCGCGGCGCGTCAGCAGCTCGAGCTGGCGCACCGCGTTCGCGGTGTCGCCGTCGCTCGCGAGCGCGAGCCCGAGGGCGCGCGCGGCCACGCGGTTGCCGGGATCGAGCGTCACCTCGGCCGCGTACTCGCTCACCGCCGCGCGGTGCTGGCCCACCGCCGTGTACAGCAGGCCCATCCGGTAGTGCGCGTCGAGCAGCTTCGGGTCGTTGCGCACGGCGTTCCGATACGCGGCGATGGCCGCGGCCGGAACGCGCTGCGCCTCGAGCGCGCGCCCCAGCTCGTACTGCTCGCGCGCGAACTTCTCGCGCGAGACGCGCTCGGCGTCGGCGGGCCCTGGACGACCGGGTTGCAGCAGCGGTGCCGGTTCCGACTCGATGGAGACGGTCGTGTCGCGATGCGGCGGCAGCAGGATCGGCGGCACGTCGGCGCGCGTCACTGGCACGCGGGCGGGCGCGAGCAGCGCGGCGAGGAGCGGGGCGGCGAACGCGGCCGCGAGCGTCAGGCGGCGGGTTTTCACGGGCGGGCAGGGTAGCACGGCGCCCGCCAGAGCCGGGTCAGGGCGGCGACAACCCGCGCCGGATCGGAACCCCCCGGCGCCCGCGGCGGACGCCGCGCCCCCGCGAGTGGCCCGGCACGCTGTGATACCGTTCCCGCCCACCGATGAAACGCACGTTCGTCCGCCACGCGCTCGCGCTCGCCGTCGCCGTCATGGGCGCCGTTGACCTGCTCTCGGCGCTGCTCTCGCGTCCGCCGGAACGCGTCCTTGCGCTGCGTCACCTGGTCCCGACCGCCGTGCTGGACACGAGCCGCACCTTCACGCTGCTCGCGGGCGTACTGCTGCTTCTGACCGCCGACGGCATGCGCCGGGGCAAGCGGCGCGCGTTCGTGACCGCGCTCTTTCTGTGCGCGCTGTCGGTTCCGGTCAACCTGCTCAAGGCCTTCGATCTCGAGGAGGCCACGGTCGCGGCCGGACTGATGTTCCTGCTCGGCATGAACGCCGAGGCGTTCCCGGTGCGCAGCCGCGACCTGTCGTTCCGCGGCCTGGTGGCGCCGCTGGCGCTGTCGCTGGCGGCGGTCGTCGCCTACGCCGTGGCGGGCAGCTGGATCGTCGAGGCGCTCTTCAGTCCGCACGACGCGTCGGTCGCCCGCGCCTCGGCGGAGGCGCTCTACCAGCTCTTCGGCATCGGCTCGCCGGTGCTCGACGTCGAACGCACGCACGGCCCGGTGCGCTGGTTCCTCGGCTCGATCAGCGTCGTCGGCATCACGCTGCTCGTGGGCTTCGTCGTCGCGCTGCTCAGCCCGGCGCAGCACCGCCGCCGGCATCGCGCCGACGTCGAGCGCATGCGCACGATCGCGGCCGCGTACGGCGACAGCACGGTCGCGGCGTTCGCGCTCGGCGACGACGTGGACCACTTCTTCAGCGCCAACGGACGCGCGGCGATCGCCTACCATTTCGAAGCCGACACGCTCCTCGTGATCGGCGACCCGATGGGACCGCCGGAGGAGATTCCGCCGCTGCTCGAGGCGTTCGAACGCTTCTGCCGCGAACGCGACTGGCAGTTCGCGTTCTACCAGGCGCGCCGCGAACGACTGCCGCTCTACCGCGCACGTGGCTGGAGCGCGGCGCACATCGGCGTGGACCCGATCCTGCACCCGGCCGGCTTCACGCTCGAAGGGGGGGCCCGCGGTACGGTTCGGCGCGCGGTGAACAAACTCGCGCGCCAGGGAATCCAAGTCCGGCACTGGGTGCCCGGCGAGCGGCCCTTCGGCTCCGATCCCGACTCGGCCGCGATGCTCGAGCCCATGCGCGCCATCTCGGCCGAATGGATGCAGGGCCGCGCCGGCGGCGAGAAGGGGTTCTGCATGGGCCGATTCGAGCCGGCCACGCTCGGCGAACGGTGGGTGTCGGTCGCATGGAACGTCGCCGCCGGGCGCGCCGAGGCGTTCTGCACGTGGACGCCCGTGTGGGCGCGGCGCGGCTGGGCGCTCGACCTGATGCGCCGCCGGCACTCGGCCCCCTCGGGCGTGATGGAGCTGCTGGTCGTGCGTGGCGTCGAGCACGCGCGCGAGCGCGGCGACGAGATGATGTCGCTCTCGCTGTCGGCCCTGGTCCGCGTTCCGACCGCGGGCGGAGCCGCCGAGACGATCGCGAGCGACGATCCGGCGCGCGCGTTCCTGATCGAGCGGCTGAAGCGCTTCTACGATTTCCGCGGCCTGTTCGAGTGGAAGCGCAAGTTCGATCCCGCGTTCGAGGACCGCTACCTCGTCTACCCGGGGGCGTTCGCGCTGCCGCGCATCGCGCTGTCGCTGGCGCGCGCGCAGAGCCCGGCGGGCCTGCTCTCCTACCTGCGCCCCGAGCGCGCGTCCGCGCCGCCGCCGGGCGGCGGCGTGAAAGGCCGCGCCGCGTGAGCGCGAACGTGGACCTCGCCACGGCGCGCGCGATCGAGCGCGCCGAGATCGAGGCGTGGCGCGACGCCTTCGCGGCCGCCTCGCGCGAGACCCGGGACGGACTCGGACTCGCCGAGCGCGACTTCGGTCACGCCTTCGCGCTCGCCTCGCGCTGGCTGGCGTCGCTGCTCTTCAACCGCGTCATCGGCCTCGGGCTCTTCGAACCCGTCACCGACGGGACGCTCGACGCCATCGCCGCGCATTTCGCGGAGGTCGGCGAGGACCACGCGCTCAACGTTTCGCCCCTGGCCGAACCCGAGGGCCTCGGCGAACGCCTCGCGGCGCGCGGGTACTCCACCTTCTTCCATCACGTGAAGTGGGTGCGCGACACCTCGCCCCCGGCGCCGGTCGAGAGTCCGCTGCGCGTCGAACGCGTGCGGCCCGAGCGCGCCGAGGTCTTCGCGGGCCTGCTCGTCCGGGTTCTCGCGCGGGGCGCGCCGCTGCGCCGCGACTGGATGGCCGAGAGCGTCGGGCGCACGGGCTGGAGTCATTATCTGGCGCTCGACGGCGAGACGCCGGTCGGCTGTGCCGCGATGCGCGCTCACGACGACGTCGCCTGGCTCGGCTGGGGCGCGACGCTGCCCGAGGCGCGCGGGCGCGGCGCGCAGTCGCTGCTGCTCGCCGCGCGCCTCGACGACGCGCGCGCCGCCGGCTGCCGGCTGGCGACGACCGAGACCGGCCCCAACGACCCGGACCTGAACCCGGTCAGCTGGCGCAACGTCCAGCGCGCCGGTTTCCGCGTCGCCTACGACCGGCCGAGCTGGGTGCGGCCGGAATAGCGCCGCGCGGGCCGGGCGGCAGACCGTCCGCGCTCACGGCCCGGGCATGCGAACGGCCCCGGACGTCTCGCGTCCGGGGCCGTCGCCCGTCACGGTCGCGGCTCGCGCCGCGCGGCTCACTTCGCGGTGAAATTCGGCTTGCGCTTCTCGATGTAGGCCGCGAGCCCTTCCTTCGCGTCGTCGCCCTGGAAGAGCAGCTGCTGCAACTCGCGCTCGACGGCCAGCGCGCTCTCGAACGGCAGGTCCGCGCCCGACTGCACCGAGCGCTTGATGCGGCCGACCGCCTTCGAGGCGCGATTCGGCGGGCAGAAGCCCTCGGCGTAGGTCTGCACCTTGTCGAGGAACTCCTGGTGGGTCGCCGTCTCCCAGATGTCGTTGATGATGCCGAGGTCGAGCGCCTTCTCGAAGGCGAACACCTCCGCCGTGCACATCAACTCGATCGCCTTCGACTTGTTGACGAGCCGGGCCAGGCGCTGCGTGCCGCCCGTGCCGGGAAGCACGCCGAGATTGATCTCGGGCAGGCCGACCTTGCCGGCGCCCTTGCGGGCGATGCGGATGTCGGCGGCCATCGCGATCTCGAGCCCGCCGCCGACCGTGTGGCCGTTGAGCGCCGCGATGACGATCTTGGGCGTGTGCTCGAGCCGGTTCAGCGTCTCGTTGGCGTGCAGGCAGAAGTAGTACTTGAAGGTCGGATCGGCCTTCTTGAGCATGTTGATGTCGGCGCCCGCGCAGAAGAACTTCTCGCCGGCCCCGCGGATCACGATGGCCTGCACGTCGTTGTTGAAGCGCGCCTCGAGGATGGCTGCGTCGAGCTGCTTCATCATCTCGTGTGTGTAGCAGTTGCCCGGATCGAACGTGAGTTCGAGGGTCATCACGCCGTTCTTGACGGACGTGTTCACCATCGTCTGCGTGGCTTGCATGACGGTCTTCCCCCTGCTGGATGGGTCGGAAATCGGCGCGGCCCGCGGGCCTGGACGCCCTCGGGCGGGGCCGGCGCGCGCGTGATCCTGTGAGCGGCGGGCAGTATAGGAGGCCGCGAAAAACCCGGTCAATGCCGGGGATTCGCGCGGTCCGCCCGCGCCTCCCGCGGCCCGCGCCGCGCAGGCCCCGCGTCTGTCAGGCCCGGGCAAGGTCTTGCGTCCGGCGAGCAAAGTCCCTGGACGAATCTCGTCCCTTCATCGTAGATTGCCGATGAACGATGATCGGGCGGCCGCCATGACGCCGACTTCGCTGAACCCGGAGGAACCGAAGGCCATGACCACCACCCGATCCGCGAGGGCGCCGATCACCGCGGCCGACGAAGAGCTGGCCGTGTTCGCGAAGGCGCTCGGTCACCCGGCGCGCGTCGCGATCCTGAGGCAGCTCGCCGCGGAAGGAACCTGCGTCTGCGGACAGATCGTGAGCGCGCTTCCGCTGGCCCAGGCCACCGTCTCGCAGCACCTGAAGGTGCTGAAGAACGCCGGCCTGGTGCAGGGCGAGATCGACGGCCCGCGGGTCTGCTACTGCCTGAATCCGAAAACGCTGAAGCGCTTCCGCAAGCTCGTGAACGAGCTGCCCACTTCCGAGGAGTGAACGCGATGAGCACCGACACGAAGAACCCGCCTCCGGCCACCGCCCCCGCCTCTCCCTGCTGCGCCCCGACGACGTCCGCGGATCGCTGCTGCGATCCGCTGCCCGCCGCCGGCGGGTCCGCGGCCGCGCCGACCACGACCGACGCCCCGGAGAACTCCGACATTCGCACCCTCGTGCGCGAACGCTACGGCGCCGCCGCGAAGGGCGAGGCCTGCGGCTGCGGCGGCGGCTGCTGCGCGGCCCCCGGCGACGCCGAAGCCGCGCTCGCGAGGCTCGGCTACACGGCCGAACAGGCGGCGGCGATCCCCGAGGGCGCGAACCTCGGGCTCGGCTGCGGCAATCCGATCGCGCACGCGGCGCTCCAGCCCGGCGAGACCGTGCTCGACCTGGGCTCGGGGGCCGGCATCGACTGCTTCCTCGCCGCGCGCGAGGTGGGTCCGACGGGCCGCGCGATCGGCGTGGACATGACGCCCGCGATGATCGAGCGCTCGCGCGCCCTCGGAACGAAGCTGGGTGCGGGCAACGTCGAGTTCCGGCTCGGCGAGATCGAACACCTGCCCCTCGCCGACGCGAGCGTGGACGTGGTGATCTCGAACTGCGTCGTCAACCTTTCGCCCGACAAACCGCGGGTGTTCCGTGAAGCGCTGCGCGTGCTCCGCCCGGGCGGCCGGCTCGTGGTGAGCGACCTGGTGCTGACGCGGGAGCCGGGCCCCGGCGTCCGGCGCAACGCCGAGCTGTACGTGGGCTGCGTCGCGGGCGCTTCGTCCGAAGCGGAATACCTGCGGTCCGTGCGCGAGGCCGGATTCGGCGACGTGCAGGTGGTCGAGCGGACCGGTTACGACATCGGCGCGGACTCGTATCCGGAAGGCAGCGAGGAGCGCGAGGCGTTCGGGGCCGTCGTCTCGATCAAGGTTCGCGCGGTGAAGAAGCCCTGACCGCCGCGTGACACCGCGCGCGGGCGGGCCCCGGTAGACTTTTCGCAACCATGCCCGCCGCCCCCGCCATTCCCACCCGGCTCGCGCTCGCGAGCGCCCTTGTGCTGGCGCTCGCGGGCGTCGCCGTCTCCGCCACGGCCCCGCGGTCTCCCGCGTCCGCACCCGGCGCGCGTCATTCGCCCGCGCCGGCGCGCGAAGCCCTGCTCACCGTTCCGGCCGACGTGCCGCCCGCGCTGCTCGGCGGGAAGCTCCCGGCGAGCGTCGCGGTGCGCGTGCACGTGACGGCCGCGGGGCTCGTGGACAGCGCGCGCTCCGGCGCCGGCGATGCGCGCCTGCGCGCTTCGGCCGAGGCCGCGGCGCGCTGGTGGGTGTTCGCGCCCGCGGCGGGCGGCGCGGCCTTCGAGGTCCGCGTTCCGGTGGCCGCCGCCCACGACGCGGTCCCGCTCCACCCGGACGTGCTCGCGATCGCACGCAAGGCCGAGGCGCGGGGCGACCTGCCGATGGCGCTCGCGGCGTGGGTCGGCGCGCTCGGCCGCGTCGGCGAGAGCCCCGTCGTCGCCAACGAGTGGGCGATCCGCGAACAGGTGATCGCGATCGCGCACCGCATGTCACCTCCGCCGCACACTCCCGGGGAGATCGCCGCGCGGGCACGCGGCGCCCGCAACCGGCAGCTGCGCACGGTCGCGCGCGCGGAGCACGGCGAACTGGTCGGACTCTTCGACGAAGCGTTGCGCGGGGCGCCGTGGTGGGACGAGCCCTACCTGTGGCGGGCCGGCTCGCTCGCCGGCTGCGGCCGCACGGCCGAGGCGCTGCGTTCGCTGCGCGCGTACCGGCTCGCGTCCACGGACAGCGCGGGCGCCGCGTTCGCCGGACGCCTCATCGGCCGCCTGGCCGCGTCCGACACGGTCGGCGTGTGCGAGGCGATCAAGACCTGGCGCGTCGTTTCGGAGCCGGTCGCCCGCTGACGAGGCGGGCCGGGCTACTCGAACGCGCGTGACGCGCGGCTCGGCGTCCGTTCGAAGTCGCCGTCCGGCGCCGCGCCGAAGACGGCCGGGCGCTTCTCGACGAACGCGCGCACGCCTTCGGCCGCGTCGGGCGATCCCCAGCAGGCCGACTGCGCGATCCGCTCCGCGGCCAGGCACTCCTCGAGCGAGCGCAGCGGCGCCGCGCGCAGCGAGGCCTTCGCGGCCCGGACGGCGAGTTGCGGACCGGCCGCGAGGCTCGCCGCCCACGCGCGCCATTCGCGCTCGAAGCTCTCCGCCGGCCAGAGGCGCTGCACCAGCCCGAGCCGCAGCGCCTCATCGGCCGCGATGAGGTCGCCGCTCCAGCACAGCTCGAGCGCCTTCGCCACCCCGACGAGCCGCGGCAGGTGATGGGTGCCGCCCCAGTCCGGATGCAGCGCCAGCTTCACGAACGTCTCGCCGAACTTCGCCGCCGCGGAGGCGACCCGCACGTCGCAGGCGAGCGCGAGGTTCGCGCCGGCGCCCGCGGCCACGCCGTTGAGCGCCGCGATCACCGGAAACGGCAGCGCCGAGAGGCGGCGCACCGCGCGCTCACCCGCCTCGAGCAGCGGCTCGAGCTCGCCGAAGGGCGCCCCGCGCGCGGCGAGACCCGCCATGTGCTCGACATCGCCCCCCGCGCAGAATGCCCTGCCCGCGCCGGTCAGGACCAGAACCCGGACGTCGTCGCGCCCGGCGACCTCGTCGAGACGGGCGATCAGCCGCTCGCGCATGTCTCCGGCGAAGGCGTTGAGTTTTTCAGGACGGTTCAGCGTCACGACCGCGACGCCGCGAGCGACGTCGAGCAGAACGGTTTCCGGGGACATGGGTGGGCGGCTCCTGGGAAAGTTCGAGCGGGCCGGCTCCGGGAGGCGGGCCCGGACGGGCCGGGTGAGCCCCGGGTCGGGAGATTCCGGCCGGGAAAGGCCGGCGCCGGGCCCCGGCGGACTCCGGAGTTCCGCCGGTGGCCCCGACCGACCACTCAATCCGCAGCATAACAGCGGCTTACCCTCCGGACCCACCGGCTTCGCCGGGCCATACGAACCCTTGAAGCGGCCCGGGCGACAGGCCTATCGTCCGCTGCTCATGGTCCGGGCCGTACCGCGTCGAATGGATTCGCTCGCCGAGCTGGTCGGGTTCGTGCGCGAGTTCCTCGCGGCCGAGAAGATGTCGGAGGATGCCGCCTTCGACGTGGATCTCGTGCTCGAGGAGCTTTTCACGAACCTCGTCCGGCACGGTCGTGGCGCTGGCGATGTCGAAGTGGAGCTTTCCCGCGCGCCGGGGGAGCTCCGTATCCGTCTGCGTGCCGCCGAGCCCTCACCCTTCGATCCGACCGCGGCGCCGCGCGTGAACGTGCACCTGCCGATCGAGGAGCGACGGCCGGGCGGCCTGGGGATACATTTCGTCCGCGAGCTTTGCCACATCTTTCGTTACGAGTGGAGCGACGGCGTGGGAACGACGCTCGTCGTCATGGGAGTGACCGACTAGTGCTCGAGTTGCGGATCGAAGCAGGCGGGCTCGTGAAGGTGCAGGGGCGCCTCGATGCGGCGGAGTCCGATCGGGCGCTGGCGACGCTCGAGAAGCTCGCCGGGCCCCTGACGCTGGACTGCAGCCAGCTCGAATACATCTCGAGCGCCGGAATCAGCGTGGTCATGCAGACCTGGAAACGCCTGAACGGCCAGGGTTCCTCGCTGCGCATGACCGGAATGACCCCGCGGGTGCGAAACGTGTTCGCCTACGCGGGCCTCGACAAGGTCCTCGACATTCAGTAGCGCCGCCCCCCGAGGCGCCCGAAAGCGTTTTCCCGTGTGGCGATATGCCGCCCGGGCCCGCCCCGGCCCCCGCCCCGTCGTGCCCGGACTGCCCGGTCCCTGCGGACCGAACTCCCCCCAGCGCCCAACTTCCGGGCGGACAGGCGTGTATTGATGGACGACGAAGCCCTGGTCCAGAGGTGCCTTTCGGGCGACACCGAGGCCTTCGGCGAACTGGTGGGCCGGTACGAGCGGCCGCTCTTCAACGTCGCCCTGCGCATGCTGCGGGACCGCGAGGAAGCCCGGGACGCCACTCAGAACGTCTTCGTGAAAGCCTGGCAGCACCTGGACCAGTTCGACCGCAACCGGCGGTTCTTCTCGTGGCTGTACCGGATCGCGGTCAACGAAGCGCTGAACCGGGCGACCCGGCGCAGGAAGGCCGAGCCGCTCGACGAGAACCTCGTGGACCGGGGGCACAGCCCGGCCGAGCAGGCCGAACGCAGTGAGCAGTCCGCGCTCCTCGAGCGCGCGGTGGACCAGCTGTCGGACACCTATCGGGAGGTCATCGTGCTGAGGCACTGGCTCGACCTGTCGTACGACGAGATCGCCGACGCGCTGCACGTTCCGGCGAAGACCGTCAAGTCGCGCCTGTTCTCGGCCCGCACCCGGCTCGGCGAGATTCTCGCCGCCATGGGAGTCGAGTCGTGAGCGACGAACTCCTCGACGATCTGATCCAGCGGACGCTGGAAGGCGACGCGAGCGCGGCCGAGCGCGAACGGCTCGAGTCGCGCATGGCCGCGGACCCGGCCGCCCGCGGGCGGTACGACGAGCTCTCGAGGGTGTTCCAGGCGCTCGCGGGCGTCCGGGCGGCGGAGCCACCGGCCGGCCTGCGGGACGAGGTACTGCGCGCCGTTCGCGGGGCTGCCCCCGCGTGGGCGCCCGCCGCGGCGCGTACCGGCCAGTCGGCTTCGCCGCGGCCCTCGAAGCCCCTGACGCTCCCGCGCCGGTCCACGTTCGCCTGGCTGCGGGTCGCGCTTCCGGCGGCGGCCGCGCTGGTCGCGGTGTTCTTCGCCTACGCGAGCTGGCGTGGCGCCGGCCAGCCGGCGGGAGGCGGGCTGGCGAGCGGCGCGATGTCGGGCGCTTCGGACCTGGTGCGGATCGGTCCGGGCGACAGCGCCGTGCTCGTGCGCTGGAGTCCCTCGGCCACCGGCTTCCAGCTCCGGATCAAGGCGGGGAACTCGCCGGTCCGGATCGTCCTCGAAACCCTGTCGTCCGGCGCCCTCTTGAGCCTCGCCCCGGACGCCCCCACGCCTTCCCCCAGAGTCGAAGCGAACCTGCCCGCGAATGCCCTCGTCGTCGCCGAGGGCACGGCCCCGGATACCCAGGCCACCGTTCGCGTGAGCGTCACCCTCCCCGACGGCCGGTTGGCGGCCGGGGAAGTCAGGCTGCGCGGGCTGAGCCCCTCCCGCTGACCTGAACATTTTCGGGCCCGGCGCCCAACTTCGGCCGCAGCGTCGGGTCATTCCTTCGGCCACCGTTCAGAGAAACGTTCGATCACGAACCGCAGGGAGAGGAGGGTCCATCCATGGCCAGCAATCGCAATTCGATCGTCGCCGGGGTCATCGTCCTGGCAGCCGCCGTCGGGTTCCTCGCATGGAAGGGCGTCCTGGGCTACCCCCCGAAGGGCACCGAAGGCACGATCGGCGCCGCGAAGCGCTACCAGGCGCAGCAGATCACCCCGAACGACGTGGAGCTGAACGACCCGCAGACGCAGGCGTTCATCCAGAGCGACCTGTTCCACCGCATGCAGACGGACGCCGAGTTCCGCAAGGCCGTCGTGGACGGCGGACTCGACCGCTTCGTCTCGGCCCAGGCCCGCGCCACCGACCTCGCCCGCGCCGCGCGCGACGTCGGCAAGGCGGCCGACGCCGCGAAGCTGACGGACGTGTCGGCCCGCGCGCTCGACGTCGCCAGCCGCGCCGAAGCCCTCGCGAAGGCGAAGGACTTCGCCCGCATGGTGGACGCGGACAAGATGGTGGCGGACCTCTCGAAGGCCTCGCTCGACCTCGCGCGCATGACGGACGTCGCCAGGGCCGTGGATGCCGAGAAGCTCGCCGACCTGGCGCGTTGCACGGAAGCGTTCGCACGCTACTCCGACGCCTCGCGCATGATCGTGACCGCGGCTCGCGCCGAGGAGCTGGCCGCTTCGGCCCGCGACCTCGAGAAGTCCGCGGACGCGGCGAAGCAGGTGGACGCGGCGAAGCGCGCCCGTGACCTGGCCGCCCGCTCCGAGGAGCTCGCCCGCATGAAGACCGCCGGCAAGTCCGTGGACACCGAGAAGATGATCGCCGACGTGGCGAAGGCCGCCTCGGCGCTCTCGCGGTCCGAGGATCTCGCGAAGCTCGTCTCCGCCGACCGGATGATCGCGTTCGCGAGCCGTGCGGACGCCTTCGCCCGCTGCTCCGACGCCGCCCGCGCCAACATCGCGCTCGAACGCATGAGCGAGGTCGCGGCCCAGGCCCGGGACCTCGAGAAGGCGGCCGACGCGGCGAAGCAGGCGGACGTGGCGAAGCAGGCCCGTGACGTGGCCGCCCGCGCGGAGGAGTTGGCCCGCCGCCGCAGCGCCGACAAGGCCGTGACGGTGGATGCCGGCATGCGCGACCTGGCCCGTGCGTCGCTCGACCTGGCGAAGGCCGCGGACGCCGCGAAGCTCGTCAGCGTCGAGGCCCGCGTGCGTGACCTGGCGCGGAGCGCGACGTCGTTCGCCCGGCTGACGGACGCGAGCCGCATGGCCGACGCGGCGGTGCGCTTCAACGACCTGGCGAGGATGATCGACGCCGGCAAGTTCTCGACGGCCAACTGAACCCGGCGGGGGGCGGCCTGCTCTCCCCGGCCGCTCCCGCCGAGCGCGGACCCGAGGCTGTTCGCCGAGGGTCCGCGCTTCGTCGTTCCTCCCGGAGGCCCATCCCCATGCCCCGCCCGGTGCGCCGCGCGTTCGCGCTCTGCTGCCTGCTCCCGCTGCTGGCGCTCGCGTCGGCGGCGCGCGCGCAGGTGGAGCTGATCGAGGCCGACGACCTGCGCCTGACCTACCCGGCCCCGCTGCTGTCGTTCATCGCGCCCTACACCGCGCGCTGCTTCGAGAACAGCATGCGCTTCCACAAGAAGCTCTGGGGCTACACGCCCTCGGACCCGGTCAATGTGATGCTCGACGACTTCACCGACTACGGGAACGCGGGCGTGTGGGTGAACCCGCGCAACAGCATGGTGCTGCACATCGCCCCGTCGAGCTTCGTCTACGAGACGGGTCCCTCCAACGAGCGCATCCACTTCACCATGAACCACGAGGTCGTCCACGTGCTCGCGCTCGATGGAGCGGGCGGCGCTGACCCGCTCTACCGCGGATTCTTCCACGGCAAGGTGCGCGAGACCGACGAGCACCCCGAGACGATCCTGTACGGCAACCTCACCGTTCCGCGCCGCGCAGCGCCGCGCTGGTACCACGAAGGCATCGCCACGTTCATGGAAACGTGGATGGCCGGCGGCATCGGCCGCGCGCAGGGCCCCTACGACGAGATGGTGTTCCGCGCGATGGTCCGCGACAGCGCGCATTTCTACGATCCGCTCGGCCTCGAGTCCGAAGGCACCCGGGTGGACTTCCAGGTGGGCGCGAACTCGTATCTTTACGGCACGCGTTTCATGACCTGGCTGGCCTGGGAATATTCGCCGGAGAAGGTGCTGGAGTGGGTCGGGCGAGGACCGGGAAGCCGCCGCTACTTCGCCAGCCAGTTCCGGCACGTGTTCGGCAGGTCGCTCAACGACGCCTGGAGCGACTGGATCCGCTTCGAACACGAGTTCCAGACGTCCAACCTCGCGCAGGTGAGACAGCACCCCACCACGGCGTACCGCGACCTCTCCCCGCTGGCGCTGGGCTCGGTCTCGCGCGCCTACGTGGACACCGTGAGCCGGTCCATTCTCGCCGCCGTGTTCCATCCGGGCGCGCTCGCACACCTGGCTGCGATCCCGCTCGACGGCGGGCCCGAGCGCGTGCTGCAGGAGGTCAAGGGACCGGCGCTCTACTTCGTCACCTCGCTGGCGTTCGACCCCGCCGCGCGCCGGCTTTACTACACGACCGACAACAACGACTGGCGCGACCTGCGCGAATACGACCTGGCGGACGGCCGCGACCGGCTGCTGATCCGCGACGCGCGCATCGGCGACCTCGCGTTCGACCGCGCGAACCGGGTGCTGTGGGGCGTGCGGCACCTGAACGGCATCTCGGCGTTCGTGCGGCTCGAAGCGCCGTACCGCAACTGGCAGCTCGTCTGGGCGCTGCCCTACGGGCTCGACGCCCTCGACCTCGACGTCTCGCCCGACGGCCGCACGCTCGCCGCGTCGTTCGCCGAGATCAGCGGCCGCCAGACGCTGCGCCTGCTCGACGTCGCCTCGCTGGCGGCCGGCGACACGGCCTCGCGCACCCTGTGGGACTTCGGCACCGCGCCCCCTGCGGGCTTCACGTTCGACCCCTCGGGTCGCGCGCTGTGGGGCAGCTCGTACTACACGGGCGTCTCGAACATCTTCCGCTACGACCTCGATCGCGACTCGATGGACGTGGTTTCGAACTCGGAAACCGGCTTCTTCCGCCCGGTCCCGACCGGCGAGGAGTCGCTGCTGGTCTTCCACTACAGCGGCCGGGGCTTCCGGCCCGCGCGCTTCGTGCCGCGGCCGCTCACCGACGTCAGCTCGATCCGCTTTCTCGGCGAGCAGCTCGTGGAGAAGCGCCCGGTCCTGAAGTCTTGGGCCGTGCCGCCCCCCTCCCGGATCCAGCTCGATCCCGTGCGCTCGGCTCCGAAGACGTACAGCGGCATCGCGCACGTCGCGATGACGACCGCGTATCCGATCGTCGGCGCCTACAAGGACCGGGTCGCCGTCGGCTGGCACGCCGACTTCACCGACCCGCTGTTCTTCCACGAGTTCGGCCTCGACGCGTCGTGGACGCCGCAGCGCGACGTGCCCGACGACCAGCGACTGCACCTGACCGCGCGCTACAAGCGGTACGACCTCGCGCTCACGCTGCGCTGGAACCCCGCGTCGTTCTACGACCTCGTCGGCCCGACCAAGACGAGCCGCAAGGGCTTCGGCACGTCGCTCTCCTGGCACCGCGCGCTCGTCCACGACAAGCCGCGATCCCTGGAATGGTCCATGGACGTCAGCCACTGGGGCGGACTCGAGCGGCTGCCCGATCACCAGAACGTCGCGACGTCCGCCGGCTTCGACCAGCTGCTGTCCGGCGGCAGCGAGCTGCACTGGACGAACCTGCGCACCTCCATGGGCGCTCCCGACTTCGTGAAGGGCTTGGACGCGTGGGGCGGCGTGCGCGAGAACGGCGTGCGTTTCGTGCGTCAGGGCGCCGTGCTGTGGCGCGGCTACTGGTTCGCCGACGGCGGCCTGTCGGTCGGCCATCCCGTGCCGGGGCTGCGCAACTCGTCGCTGTGGCTGCGCTCCGCGGCCGGCTACGCCACCGGCGAGCGCGAGGAGCCGTTCGCCAACTTCTACTTCGGCGGCTTCGGCAACAACTGGCTCGACCACGGAGAGCCCAAGCGCTACCGCGACGCCTACAGCTTCCCCGGCACCGACCTCGACGCCGTCGCCGGAACCAACTTCGCGCGCACGATGCTCGACTGGAACCTGCCGGCGCTGCGCTTCCGCCGCGCCGGGACGCTCGCGTTGTACGCGAGCTGGGCTCGCCTGTCGTTCTTCGGCGGCGTGCTTGCCACCAACCTCGACGACGCGCCCTCGCGCCGCCGGCTCGCCAACGCAGGCGCGCAGGTGGACGTGCGGTTCCAGCTCCTGACCCAGGCGCCGCTGACGCTGTCGTTCGGCTGGGCGCAGGCGTACGAGAAGGGAGAAAGACCTTCCCGCGAGGGCATGGTTTCGCTGAAGATTCTCTGACGATGAACTTCTGGAGCCTTCTCGCGGGGTTCGTGCCGGTCGTCGTCTTCCTGCTCGGGCTGCGGCTGATGGACAGCTACAAGCTCGTCCATCGCACCCTGCTGGTGCTGGCCATCGCCGGCGGAATCGTGGCCGCGCTGGCGGCCTTCGGCGCGAACAGCATGCTGCTCGACACCTTGCACGTGCCCTCGGGCATCCTGCGCGCCTGGGCCGCGCCCGTCGTCGAGGAGGTGCTCAAGGCGTTGCTCGTCGTCTGGCTCGTCAGCACCGACCGCGTCGGGTTCGTCGTGGACGCGGCCGTGGTCGGCTTCGCGGTCGGCACCGGGTTCGCGCTCGCCGAGAACCTCTACTACGCGAACGCGCTGCACGACCCTTCGATCGCGCTGTGGCTCGTCCGTGGCCTCGGCACCGCCATCATGCACGGCACCGCGACGGCCCTGTTCGCGATCTTCGGCAAGGGGCTTTCGGACCGCTGGGCGGGTGCGGGGATGCTCGCGTTCCTGCCCGGCATCGTGCTGGCGATCGTCGTGCACGCCACGTTCAACCAGCTCAGCGCCACGCCGCTGGTCACGACCGCCATCCTGCTCGCGACCAGCCCCGTGCTGCTGCTGGCCGCCTTCGAGTACAGCGACCGCGCCACCCGCGACTGGCTCGCCAGCGGCTTCGACGGCGAGGTCGAGATGCTCGAATCCATTCTCGACGGCGCCGTGGGCGAGACCCCCGTCGGCCGCTACCTCGAGACGCTCCGCACGCGCTTCGAGCCGCTGGTGGTGGCGGACCTGTTCTGCCTGCTGACCATCCATCTGGAGCTCTCGCTGCGCGCCAAGGGCATGCTCATCGCCCGCTCCGCCGGCGTGGAAGTGCCGGTGGACGACAGCGTGCGCGAGAACCTGCTGGAGATGGCCTACCTCGAGAAGTCGGTCGGCCCGACCGGCTGCCTCGCGATGCTTCCGCTTCGCCAGCGAAGCCGCCGCGACCTGTGGCAGATCCTGCTGCTCCGGCGGGCGAGCGCGGGATAGCGGGAGGCCCCGTCACTTCCCCGCGAACGCCACCACGTGGCCGTCCGGGTCGAGACAGTACGAGACCACCGCGCCCCAGTCGCGCGGCAGCGGCGGGCTCAGTTCGCGCGCACCGGCCGCGAGCGCGCGGGAATGGGCGGCCGCGGGCGACGGCACCACGAGATAGAGCTCCGCGCGGGGAACTCCGCGCGCGCCGGCGGGATCGGGAAGGGCGGGCCCGAGCAGCCGGCGGATGCCGGACTCGGGCATCAGGCCCAGCACCGCGTCGCCGCCGAGGTCGAACTCCGTCATGCCGGGAACGTCGAGCCGCGGCGGCGAATCGAGGACGGCGGCGTAGAAGTCGCGTGCCCGCTTCGGGTCCGTCACGTAAAGAATGAAGTGGGCTCTCATCGCGGCCATCCGTCCTGCTGTTCCCGCGGCCTCACGCCGTCCTCCTCACCACCACGATCGTCACGTCGTCCGCCGTGAGGCCCGCGCCCGCGTAGGAGGTGACGTCCGCCAGCAGCGCACGGCCGATCGCCTCCGCGCCGTCCCCCGCGGCGACGCGCGCGGCGACCACGGCCTTGAGCCGTTCCTCGCCGTAGAACTCCCTGCCCTTCGGAGCCTCGGGGATGCCGTCGGAGTAGAGCACGAGCACGTCGCCCGGACGGAATCCGCGCCGCTCTTCGGTGTAGCCCATGCCCTCGACCATCGCGAGCGGCAGGCCGGTCGCGCCAAGTTCCTCCATCGCGCCCTCGCGCACGAGCAGCATCGGGTTGTGGCCGGCGCTGCACCAGATCAGCTCGTGGCCTTCGCGCGGGAGCAGCGCCATGAAGAACGTCGCGAACCTGCCGCGCGTCGCCGCGCGGCACAGCGATGCGTGCACGGCTCCCAGCACGTCGCGCGGCGCGACGCCGGGCCGCGCCTCGGCGTGGAACGACGCTCGCAGGTGGCTCATCAGCAGCGCCGCGGGCACGCCGTGGCCCGAAACGTCGCCGACCACCACCGCCAGGCGGTCCCCGCCGATCGGAACCCAATCGTAGTAATCGCCGCCGATCGCCTCCGCGGGCACGTTGATTCCCCAGCAGTCGAGGCCGGGAACGTCGGGGGGGCCGGCGGGCAGCAGGTGCTGCTGGATGTCGCGCGCGACCTGGAGTTCCTTCGCGCGTTCGCGCACGTGCTGTTCGGCGCGGGTGCGCCGCCAGCCCTCGATCACGATCCACGCGAGCGGCGGCAGCAGCAGCGCCGCCGTGGGCGGCACGTCGAGGTCGGCGAACAGGAACAGGCCCATGTCGAGCCCGGCGATCGCGACGACCGCGCCGCCGGCCAGCAGCGCCGAGCGCGCGAGCGGCAGGCTGGAGAGCGCGGCGCCGAGCAGCAGGCCGGCGAGCAGCAGCGGCAGCAGCAGCGTCCAGCCGGAGAGCCGGTCAAGAAATCGGCCTTCGATCGCGGCGTTGACGGCGTTGGCGTGAATGTAGACGAGCGGTGTCGCGGCCGAGAACGGCGTCGCTCCGAGATCGGTCGCGACCTGCTCGACCGCCGTCACTCCGACCAGCACCAGCTTGCCCGCGAAGGCGCGCCGCAGCGACGTCGAATCCCCGTCGCGGTACCACTGCAGCGCCTGGAGCAGCGGGTAGCGGTGGGCGAACGAACCGCGATCGCCGGCGAAGACGATGGACGCCGAGCCCTCGCCGTCCACCGGCACGCGCACCTGCGCGTGCCCGCGGTGCAGACGGATCCCGTCCTCGGCCAGCTCGAACTGGGGCAGCGTCGTGTCCGCGCGCGCCGCCGCCTCGACGAGGCGGATCGCGAGCGACGGATACGCCCACTCGCCGAAGCGCGCGAACAGCGGCACGCGCCGCGCGACGCCGTCGCCATCCACCGCGACCGCCGTGTGTCCGAGCCCCGGCGAAGCCTCGAGCAGATCCTCGTAGGGCAGCGAGACCTGCCGCGCGAGGGGCAGTCGCTGGCGGGTCACGGGCCGGCCGTGACGGATGAGCGCCGCGCGCGCCGCGGCGCTGCCGGCCTCCTGCCCGCCCAGCGAGGCGTCGTCGCGCAGGAAAGAGATCGCGTGCACGACGTTTTCGTGCGATCCGGTGACCACCGCGAGCAACCGATCGCTGAGCGGGTCGGCGCCATTCTCGCCGAGAAACAGCAGGTCGAAGCCCACGGCCTGCGCGCCGGCGCCCTCGAGCGCATCAATCAGGACGGCGTAGGTCGAGCGCGGCAGCGGCCATTCGCCCCGGTACGCCTCGAGCGTCGCGTCGTCAATCTCGACGAGCGCGATGCGGTCCGAGGCCGGGCGGTTGCCGCGCAGCCGGTAGCGCGCGTCCTGAAAGCGCAGGTCGAAGGGGTGGAACGCGCCGAGCAGCCACAGCACACCGAGCAGCGCCGCGCAGCCCAGGCCGAGCGCGGCGCCGAGGCGAACGGGCAGTCGTTCGTGGTGCGTGATCCGATCGGCCACGGGCTGGGCGGTCAGTGCTTCCAGTACAGCACGTTGGCCGCGTCGCTCTGGTCCGCGGCCCGGGGTCCGGCGGAGCGCCACGCGGTTCCGCTCTTCGGCTTCGCGGTCGCGGCCCCGGTGCCCGCGGCGGGCTTCGGCGCCGCGTTCGGCACTCCCGCGGCGGCGTTCTTCAGCATTGCCCGGATCTCGCCACGGTTGACGAACGCCTTCTTGTCGGCGCGCCCGGCCGGCGCGTCGCTCTTCAGGCCGAGCAGCGTCTGCGCCTGCTCGAGCCCGCCCGCGAGGCGCACGCCGGCCGCCGCCGCCTCGTTCGCGCGCGCGTCGTCGCCCATCAGCAGCAGCGCGGTCGCGCGATTGAGCTGGATGCCGGCGTCGGCGGAGTCGCCCCGCGCGGCACGATCGTAGAACGCGAGCGCGACGCCGAGGTCGCCCGACAGCAGCTTCAGGTTCCCGAGGTTGTTGAGCGCGCGCGCATCGCCGCGCGTGTCGGAGAGCATGGACACGAACAGCGACTCGGCGCGTGAGAGCTCGCCGCGCATCGCGAGCGAGACGCCCATGTCCGCGCGTTCGGCCGCGGAAGGGCCCGCGAAGGCGGTGCCCGGGCAGCCGCACGCCCACAGAAGGGCGAGGGTCGGAAGCCACGGCCCGTGGCGGAGCTTCTCGAGTGCCATCGGAGTCTCCTTCGCGTGAAAGGTTCGCTTCGAGGGTCGGTTCCTACGGCCGGGCGGAGCGGGCCGTCCTCCGGCACACGCTAACGCTCGACCCAGAACATGTAACGGTAAATACCCGGGATCCCCGCTCCAGGTTGGTCCCGCGGCGCGGCCGGCTCCCGTCCCGGGCGGGCGCCGGTCGCGGCCTGCGTTCCGGGGCTCACCGCCGCCCGGTCGCCGGCGCGCCGCAGCGCCGCCCGCAGTCTCGCCCGCAGCGCCCCGTCGCCGCTCCCCGGGCCGCTCGCCCGGTCCAGCGAGTCGCTGGGCGCCAGTCCCGTCAGGCGGCAGGCCGCGTCGTAGCCGCCCGCGTCCGCCAGGCCCCGCGCCAGCAGCCCGGCGGCCGCCGAGGAGTCCCCGCGGGCCAGGCGCGAGAGTCCGAGGTTGATCCGGACGCCGGCGTCCGAACCGCCCAGCGCCAGCGCCGTGCGCCAGTGCTCCTCGGCCTGCGGCAGGCTGTCGAGCGCGGCCAGCACCACGCCGAGGTTGTTGTGCGCCATCACCGACTGCGGAGCCTTGCGCAACGCCTGCTCGAGCTGTCCGCGCGCGCCCTCGAGGTCGCCGCCGTCCAGGAAGACGCGCGCCAGCTCGTTGAGCGCCTCCGCCGAGGCCTCCAGATCGCGCGCGGCGCCGCCGAAGTGGGCGGCGAAGTACTCGTCGCGCAGCTTCGAGAGGGTCGCGGCCTCGGCCGCCAGCCGCTCGCCGAATCGCGCCTCGTCGAGCGTCCGCACCTGTCGCTCACCCGGCGGCAGCACCGGTTCGTAGCGTTCCTGCGATTCGGTCACGTCCACGTAGCCGATCTGCCCGCGCGACGACCAGCTCGCGACCTCCTCGGCGCCCATGCGCCAGGCTTCGGCGAAACCCCTGCCCACCGCCGTCGTCTCGAGCGGCAGCCAGAGCTGCTCGTCGGCCACGACCGTCATCGAGCTGTCCACGCCGAGCGCCGCGCGGTTGCGGGGATGGAGGCCCGTGTCCACGAGCAGGAAGATGTGCCCCGGCGCGTCCACGAACCGCGTGTTCACGCCGACGTTGCCGAGCAGCGAGGCGAGCAGCACGGTGGTGTCGTCGCAGTCGCCGCTCAGCCGCTCGAGGGTCTGGTAGGGGTAGTGGATCGTGTCCACCGCGTGCGGGGTCTCGGAAGTCGTCGCGAACGGGTTCGCCGGATCGGGCACGTACGCCATGCCCATCTCCGCGAGCGCGTCGGTCATCGCCGCGGCGAAGGCGACGTTGCGGCTGCCGAAGGCGCGGTCCTCGCGCAGCGCGGCGATGCGGCTCGCCTGCCGGGCCAGCTCGTCCACGGCCGGGTCGCGCGGGGTGACGAACGCCGCCGCCTGCGCCATGCCGGCGCTCCAGTCGATGGCGCCGGGGGCGTAGGCGACCGTGCGCGCCGCGGCCTTCTCGCGCCGCACCAGCCGGCGGCTCTGGTAGCTGGCGCTGACCTGCACCTGTACGGGCTGATCGCCCCGCTGCGCGAGCACGCGCTCGTCGAACACCGCGGTGAGCGGCACCTCCTGCGAAACGCGCGGGCGCAGCACGATCTCCTGTTCGCTCGGCGCCGACATCAGCTCCGGTACGAACACGCTCAGGCGCGTGGTGAGCGGACGGTCCTGGAGGTTGCGCACCTGCACGCTGCCGATCGGCTCGCGCGCGTAGCTCTTGTAGAGCGACGTGTAGAGGTCGTTCACCTGCACCTTCTCGAGCCGCACCTGCGCCGGATTGAAGTTGAACTCGAAGGCCACCGCGAAATGGTCGGTCGCTTCCAGCGTCGGCGGCAGCGTGCGCGCCCAGTCCACGCGCAGCAGTCCCGCGTGCAGGCCGAGCCCGAACGCCGGCGTCGGCGGCTCGGGCCCCTTGCGGTCGTCCTCGAGTCCGAGTCGCACCGCGAGCAGCTCGTGCGGCGTCGCCTCGAGCCCCAGGTGCCAGCGGTCGTCCACGTCGAGCGCCGCCGTGCCCCAGCGGCCCCACGCGTACGACACGCCGGCGCGTACGTTGCGCGGGTAGGCGGTCTCCTCGCCGCCCTCGCTCTCGCGCACGCGCGTGTTCAGCAGATCCTGCGCGACCAGCCCGACCCGCCAGCGCTCGGCGGGCACGACCAGGACGCCCGCGTCCGCGCCGAGTCCGCGTGCCGAACCGAGCGACGCGCCGTCGAGGTCGGTCGTGCGCGTGAGCAGCTTGCCGCCGAGCCCCGCCCACACGCCGGGCGCGACCTTGAGCGACCAGCCGAGCGTCACGCGGTTCTCGCCGAAGCCGAGCTCGCCGTCGTCGTAGCCCGAGTGGTACCAGTCGAGCGCCAGCGCCTGATCGGGCGAAAGCGGCACGACGAACGAACCGAGGTTGTCGCGCACGCCGCTCTGGAACAGGTTCGCGTGCGAGGCGGCGATCTCCTGATGCCCGATCCGCGCGAGGCCCGCCGGGTTCCAGAAGAGCGCCGTCGCGTCGTCGGCGATGGACGTGAAGGCGCCGCCCATGCCGATCGCGCGCGCACCGATCGGCACCTGGTAGCTGGGCGAGGCGCCGGCGGGCGGGGCCGCCAGCAGGCCCAGCGCGGCCATCAGGCTCCACGTCACGCGGCGGCGTGCGCGCGCAAGCGGCGCCCTCGCGGTCGTGCCCACCGCGGAGAGCCGGGGCGCGTCCGACCCGGGGCTTCCCTTCACTGCACCACCGCCAGCGGCTTCGTGAGCGTCCCGCCGAGGGCTTCGACCGTCACCAGGTAGAGCCCGGCGTCCACCAGACGCCCGTCGTCATCGCGGCCGTTCCAGCGCACCAGGTTCCCGCCCGCCACCGCGCCCATGCCGCTCGCGATCACGCGCACGAGCCGGCCGGCGCGGTTGTAGAGCTTGACCGTCGCGGCGCCCGGGCGCGCGAGCGAGAAGCCGATCGCCACCTCGCTCGTCGCGAAGCCGCCGCGCGGCGAGAACGCGCGCGGCGTGAGCGTGAGCGCCGAGAGCCCGCCGCCCGGCGCCGCCGCGGGCGGCTGCGCGAACAGCGCGTACTGGCCCGGGCCCGAGAGCGTCAGCGCGAGCGCGCCGCCGTCCTGCGGCGAGCCGCCGAGCCGCTCCCACGCGCCCGCTCCCTGCCGGCGCCAGACCGCGAGATCGCCGCCACCGGCCCACGGCCGCAGTTCGAGCACGCCGTCCTTGCGCAGCGCACCGCCCGTCCAGCCGATGGACCATGCCGGCCCGCGGCGAAGCGGGCCGCCCGGAAGCGTGTCGGGAGCGCCGCCTGCCGTGACCGAATCCACGTTCACGACCGGATCGGCGTCGAAGGCGTTCGGCGGGAAGTACAGATGCGCTTCGGCGTTCGTGGTGAAGACGTCGCCGCCCTCGCCCGCCACGAGCCGCACCGGCGAGGTGACGTTCGCGAACGGCGCGACGTTGTCCACGATCACCCGGATGCGCGCGACACCGGTCAGGCCGAGCGTGTCGTCCACCGCGACGCGAATCTCCCAGTCGCCATCCGGCAGCGCCGCGGTGTCCCACGTCGCGAGCGTGTCCGCCGTGACCGGCACGTCGCCGCTCGCGAGCGTGTAGGTCCACGTCGCGGCGCCCAGCGGGCGGGCCTCGACCGCCGCGTGAAGAAAGCGCGCGTCGGCCGTGCTGCCGACGATCGCGCACGTGCCCCTCACCGGCAGGCCGGCGGCGGGCGCGAGGATCTCGGCGGCGGGCGGGGTGGCGTCAATCTCGAAGGCGTAGGTCGCGGGTGTGGGATCCACGTTGCCCGCCCAGTCGCGCGAGCGCACCGAGAACGTGTGAGGGCCGTCGGCGACGCCCTGGCGGTACCAGGTGTTGTCGGCGGTCCAGTCCGACCACGGCTGGCCGTCCCACTGGCTCATGTACTCGAGGTCGGCCAGCTCGCCGTAGGCCGCGCCGAAGACGAGCGAAACGTTGCGCGAGGGCGAGACCTTCTCGTTCGTGTTGACGAACACGGTCTGCGGCGCCGCCAGGTCCGGCTCGTACTCGGCGAGGCCCGACAGCCCGAGCACCCACATGCGCTGCTGGGTGTCGGTCACCACGCCGACGATCTCGTCCACGGTGAGCCCGTTGCCGCGACTGTCGAGTTTCTTCCACGAGCGGCCGTCGTAGCGCCCGACGCCGGCGGGAGTCGCGGCCCACACCGTGCCGTTGGGTTCGAATGCGATGTCCTTCACCGGCGTACCCGGCACCGCCTGCGGCCAGGAATGGACTTCCCACGACGAACCGTTCCACCTGCGCGCGTCGAGCGAGGTGCCGGCCCAGACGTCGCCGTTCGGGGCCTCACGAAGCGCGCTGACGGAGTTGCCGGGCCAGCTCGTCCATGTGCCCTGATCGAAGCGTGAGACGCCCGCGGTCGTCCCGAACCACATCGCGCCGTTCCTCGCGGCGAGCAGCGCGGTCGGATAGTCGTCGGGCAGACCGTCGGCCGTCGTCCACTGTTTCACCTGCGTGCGCGCGGGGTCCACGGACCACAGACCCTGAAGCGTGAGCACCCAGAGCCGGCCCGTCGCGTCCTCGGCGAAGCGCTGCACTTCGGCGGGCGGGCCGCCGAGGGCGTAGCGGGTCCATCCGCCGACGGCGCGACGGGCCGCACCCGACGCGGTGCCCGCCCACAGCTCGCCCGCGCCGTCCACGAACAACGTCCGCACGTCGTCCGACGGAAGGCCGCTCGCCTGCGAGTGCGGCGTCCACGCGGTGCGTGTCGAGTCGAGCGCCACGAGGCCGGAGCCCGGCGAGGCGAACCACAGCGTGCCCTGCCGGTCCTCGACCATCGCCGAGATCGAGTCCGGCAGAGGCCGCGCGAAGCCGCGACGCAGCGTGGACCAGTTCCCGGCGCGTCCGAGCCGCGCGAGACCCGTGTCGAGCGTCCCGAACCACAACTCGCCCGCGCGGTCCTGCAGTCCCGCGGTCATGCAGTTCCCGGGCAGCGGGTACGACGTGGGAATGTTCGGCGATGGCTGGGCGAAGCAGCCGGCCGAGGGGTCGGTGAAGAAGTAGTTGCGCCACGCCACGCCGTCGAAGCGGAACACGCCCTGCGACGTGACGCCGAGATACTCGTAGGTGAGCCCGCCCATCCAGACGTTGCCCGAACCGTCCACGAGCAGGGAGGCGACCGGCCCGACGAGCTGGCCATCGGAAGTGCGGTTGTCGTAGCGAAAAGTGACGCCGTCGCCATGCGACACGCCGTTGAGACCTCCCAGCCAGATGCGTCCGGATCGGTCGGCGGCGATGCTCAGGATCACGTTGCCGGGCAGGCCATCGGCGCCCGTCCAGTGATCCCAGCCGGCGGCGCCGTATCGCCAGACGCCCTGGTCCGTGCCCACCCAGACGTTGCCACCGGGATCTTCACCCAGCGAAAGGACGCTGTCCCGGCCGAGCGCGCTGGGGTCCGAACGAAAGGTCGTCCACTGGGTCCGCGTCGAATCGAGCATGCTGAGCCCCAGCGGCGTGCCGATCCACAGGCGGTGCTGCCGATCCTCGAGCAGGTGGTTGGCACGCGGGTCCACCAGCCCGCTGGTGGACGGGGTGAGAGTCGTCCATGTGCCGGTGCCGGGCTGATGGCGCACGAGTCCTCCCCCGGTGCCGAGCCAGACGTCCCCGCGGTGGTCCTCGCACAGGGCGTTGATCGTCGGATCCGGCAGCTCGGGACTCGAAGCGTCGTAGCGTCGCCAGGCGCCGCCATCGAGCACCGCGGCCCCCGCGACCGTTCCGAACCACAATCGGCCCTGCCGATCGCGAAGCAGCGAGGACACCCTCCGATCGGGCAGCGAGTCCAGCTGGGTCGCCCAGCGCGTGCCGTCGAAACGACAGGCTCCCGCGTCGGTGCCCACCCATACCGAACCGTCCCGGTCCTCGAGGAGGCAGCGGACGGCGTTGCTCGCCAGACCGCCCGCGGCCGACTTGAAGTTCTGCCATTCCGCCGCGGCCGGCGCGGGGATCAGGCAAAGCGCCAGCAGGGCGGCCGCGACGCCCCCGGCCCGCGACCCGATCCCGGGCGGCTGCTCGCAATGCTGCGGATTCCTGCGGGCCAACTGCCCTCCCGGCCTCCTGGCGAATGGCCTCGGCCCGAAGCTTCGCGGTCTAACGGTCGCTGGAGCGCGCCGCGAACGCGTGGATCCGGCGTGTGCCGTCAAACCCCGAGCTCCTCGCGTGGAACGTCGTCCGGTCGAGGTTCAGGTCCCTCTCGGAAGCGCATGCTGCGCACGACCCGAGCCGGCGCCACCGGTGGATGGCGCCGGCCCATGGAAGCTACTACGGGATGAGGACCATGCGGCGGGTCTTTTCGTAGTCCCCGGCCCGCAGCCGATAGAAGTAAACGCTCGCGCCCCGCGGCAGCCGGGTGATGTCCACGACGTGGCTGCCGGCCTCGAGCCGCTTCGCGTCCAGGGGCTGGCTCACGAGCCGGCCCTGGACGTCGAAGATGTCGAGCGTGACGGTTTCGTCGCGCGCCAGATCGAACCGCACCCGGGTGCCGGCGCGGAACGGATTGGGGAAGTTCTGGTAGAGCAGCGTGACGCGCGGCGGCCCGTTGTCCGTGCCGAGCTGCGGGCTGCCGACGGTGACCGCCGCCTCGGGGTCCGACTTCGTGACCTCGGCGTTGCCGACGTTGTCCGCCGCGAGCGTGTAGAACCCGAACGTGTGTCCATCCGCGACCGGCACCTCCAGCGACGTGCCGCTGGTGGGGGGGGCGACCGGTGTGAACGCGCCCACGTCCTGGCGCACGTAGAGCGTCACGTTTGCCAGGCCCGCCCCGGTCGAGTCGTCCGAGCCGGTCCAGTGAACCCGCACGCGCGAGGCATCGAGCTGCTCGATGCCCGTGAGCGCGGCGCTCGAAGGCAGCCGGGTGTCCACCCGGTTCATGGCCATGTTCGTCGGCATGGGCGTGTTGACGTCGAACTGGATGGAGGCCTGCGCCTGCACCGTGCCGCCCGAGACGGCGTTCGCGTAGGGCTGAATGCTGTAGGTCACGAATCCGGTGCCGTCGCCGAACTGGTTGTTCACGGGCAGGAAGCCGATGTACGGATTGGTGGGCTGCTGGCCCGTCGCCGGGTCTATGGTCGTGAACACCCAGCTCGCTTCCCGCGTCTGCAGATTGATGCCCGCCGTGACCCGCACCGCGAGACCGAGGTCCGCGTAGCCGTTTTGCGCACTGTAGCTCGTGCGCCCTCCCGGCACGTTGATCTGGTGCGTGCCGCCGAACCCCATGCTGCCCACCCGGAACGTCGTCAGGTCGAGGTTCGGATCGATCGGAACCGTGATGCGCACGACCTGGGCCGGCGCCGACGCGACGCCCGGCAGGTTTTCGAAGTCCACGCGGTACGGCATCGGCGCCGCGCCCCGCACCCACTTCTCGGTGCCGAACCCGGCCGGACCGGTCATCAGGTTCGGGTCGCACGGCACGACGACGCGCGCATTCGCGCTGGCCGTGACCGCGAACCCGGCCGCCGAGCCGCCGGCGACGCGCGCGACGCGGCCATCGGCGACCGCCACCGGCACGGGCAGATCAGCCGCGTCGAAGACGCTGACGCACGCGGGCAACGCCGTGCCCGGCACGGCCACGTCCGGCGCGCACTCCGGCACGACGCCCGCACCGCCGCACGGTCCGCCGGCCGCCAGTTCGTCGAGCAGCGTCTGCGGGCCCGCGGGAAGGGCGAAGTCCGGCGACGGCAGGACGAGGTGATCAATGATGAACAGATAGTCCTCGACGTCGCTCGCCGCCAGCATGCCCGGGCGGACGTAAGTGTTGATCAGCGACGTGTCGCGAAACGCGAAGGCGTCACCGGCGAGCGCCACCAGATCCGCCGGCAGCCCGGCCGGATCGGAGAGCAGCGCCCGCCTCGCCGCCTCGTGCGCCGCCTGCTGCCGGTCGAGGAAGGCGATCACGGTCGTCGCGTCCGCCAGCACGCGGATCGAATACGGGCTGCTGTCGAATCCCGAGACGCCCAGCGTCAGGGCCCGGGACTCGCCCGGGGCGAGGTTCGCACCGACGACCTCCACCGCGAGAAGCGAATCGCCACCGCCGGCACGGTGAAGCACCGCCGCGTCACCGGCGACGGGAGTGAGCGACGGCACCAGCGCGCTGGCCGGGAACAGTCCCGGATCCGCCTCGAGCGAACGCAGCGCCGAGGTCGCCGGGAACAGCACGCGCGCCCGCACCACCGGCGCGTCCTGGTTCGAGGGGTTGCGCAGCCGAACGGTGAACGGCGCGGTCGCGCTGCGCCGCAACACGTCGGCGTTGTCCGTCTCGATCGCGACCTCGACGGGACGCGCGGGCTCCACCGAGAAGCCGCCGGGAATCACGACGGTCGTCAGGCCGTTGGCCGCGACGAGGTCGTACAGACCCTCGGCGACGCCCGTCAGGTCGAAGCGGGCGAGCACGTCGGTCGAGTTCGTGAACTTCGCGAGCCGCGCGCGGGCCTTGACGACGCCCGATTGCTCGAGCCGGAACTCCGTCGTGTCGCGCAGGCCGGCGCCGCGCACGCGCATCGTCACCCGTCCGCCCGCGCCGCCGGCCGTCGGCGCGTGCGAGGTGATCGAGAACGGCAGCGTCTCGGCGAGCAGCGTCAGGTGTTCGAGGCCCGCCACCTGGCCGAGATCGCGGGCGACGACCATCAGGTAGTAGGTGCCCGCCTGCGTCTGCGGAACCAGCACCACCGGGTTCGCGGTGAAGCCGGCCGGGCCGCTGAAGTCCCACTCGTTCTCGTCGGGTGTGCGCGCGAACGCCGTGAACATCTCGTTCGTCGCGTCCGCCACGTCGCTGGAGAGCGTCAGCTCGAGATCGAAGTCGGCGGGCACGCTCACCTTCCAGAACCGCGCCTGACCGTCCGCGAGGTCGAAGGCGGCCGGGATCCCGAGCGAGAGCGCCGGCAGGTCGGTCAGCACCTGCGCCGCCGAGATCGTCTGGTTGTTCGCTCCGTCGGACTCGCGGATGTTGTCGCGGATGTTGGCCCGGACGATCGCGTGGTAGGAGCCGGGCGAGAGTGGTGGCAGCGTCCCGGTGACGTTGCCGTCGAGGTCCACCTGCAGCGGCCGCGCGGACGCCCGCGCCGTGAAGCGCTGTGATCCGCCGGGCGGCAGGTTGATGTTGACGATCTCGACGCCGACCAGCGGATCCACGCTCGAGATGAACGCCGAGTCCGACGACATGAAGACCGCGTTCTGCAGCTGGCCCACCGCCGGGTTCGCACCCTGGTTCGCCAGCGTGTAGGTCACCGTGATCGGTTCGCCCGGCACCGCCGCGGGCGGCACCAGGACATCGGTCACGACGAGATCCGAGGGCGGCGGCAGCGTGAGGGTCGTCGGCGCGGTCGCGGCGTTGTCGTTCTCGGCGCCGGCTTCCCACACTTCGCCGCGGTTGTCGGCGCGCACGATCACGTAGTAGGCGCCCGAAGCCCAGCCCGGCATCGTCGCCGTGAGCTGCTGCGGAGCGCTCGAGCCGCCGCCGAGCGCGGCCGGCCCGGCCACGCTGCCGAGCGAGACGTCGCTGCCGTCCAGCCACGGGTCCTGCGACAGGTAGGCGCCGACGTACCACTCGCTGTTCGGCACCGCCCCGGCGCCGCCGTTGTTCACCTGCCAGCCCACCAGCGCCGGCTGGCCCGCGTCGAGGTTCGCCGCCACCGTCACGCCGCTCACGGTGAGCTGCGGCGGAGCCGGCGAGGTCACGAGCACCGTGCCCGCCGATACGGCGGTGTTGTTCGCCAGCGCGCCGTCGCCGGAGGCGCCGCCCGGGTCCGAGCGCACGATCACGTGGTAGGCGCCGTTCAATCCCTGCGGCACCGTACCGCTGACGTCACGCGCGTAGCCCGCACCCGCCGCAAGTGCGCCGGCGTGGCCGGGAGTCGCGACCTGGTGGTCCTGCGCGGGATTGAAAGACGTGTCCGACGACAGCCAGACTTCCTCGGGCCACCAGCCGGCGAGCGTCGCTCCCTGCCCGCCGTTGGCCACCGAGTAGCTCACCGGCAGCGGCCCGCCGCCCGAGGCGGCGGCCGGCCCGGAGACGTTCGTGACCCCGAGATCAATGGCCGGGTAGGGCTTCACATACACCGTGCCGATGGCCACGATGTTGTCGCCCTCGTCGGTGTGCTCGAACACCTCGTTCTGCGCGTCGGTGCGCGCGAACACCCAGTACGTGCCCGCGTACGACGCCGGCACGTTGAACGTCGCGCTCGCCGAATACGACTCGGCCGGCTGAAGCACGTGGTTCGCGCGCTGCGAACCCGAGACGCGCGCGCTGGAAGTCCAGATGGCGCCCGTGCCCAGTTCGACGTTGTCCGTGAAGGCAGCGGCGACGCTCCCGGTGCCGGCGTTCGAAACCTGCCATTGCGCGGTGCCCGAGCCGCCGGCAAGAACCGTGTCGCTCACCGAGACCGCCACCGGCGCGAGGTTCGGCCACGGCGAGAGCGCCACGTTGACGGGCTGCGCGAGGGGCGTGACGTTGTTGCTTTCGAGGTACTCCACGAGCTGGCCGTAGACGTCCAGCTTCGCGATCAGCCACCGCGGCCCGCTGATGCCCTTGGGAAGGTTCACGACGACGTTCCGCGAGTAGCTCGCGTCCAGGTCCAGGTTGCCGCTCTGCGGGTAGGAGCCCAGCAGGACGTCGGCCACGTCGAGCAGGGAATCGGCGGACAGCCAGAGCTGGTCCGTCCACGCACCGGCGCCGGTCGCGTTGAAGCCGTGGTTGCCGACCGTGAACGAAGCCTGGAGCCCGCCGCCCGAGACCGGCTGCCCGTTCGTCGTGAGCGCGTCCACGCGCAGGTCCGGCGGGAGCTGCTGGGTCACCTCGGTCGCCGCGCCGGCCGTCGCGTTGATTTCCTGCTGGTCCTCGAACACGAGCCCGCGCTCACCCACGGACTGGTTGTCGGTGGATGCGTTCATGTCGCTCGCCACGATCAGATAGCGCGTGCCGCCGAAGTAGGGCGGCAACGTCACCTGCAGGCTGGCGGTGTACGAGGAATCCGCCTCGAGCACGCCGGTGTGCTGCGTGCGTGCGAGCCAGTCGTCGGTAGCACGAATGCTCTGGCCGCCGAGCACGTCGAAGTCGAAAGTCGCATCCGTCGAGAGGAAGACCGCGTCGTACCATTGCGAGGCGTCGGTGCGGCCGGCGCCGTCGTTGCGCACCGTCCACGAGACGGTAACGGTCTCGCCCGAGAGCGCCGTCGGGGGGGCGACCACCTGCGTCACGACCAGGTCGGCGACGGCGCCGAGCGCGACCGCCACCGCGCCCGAAGCGGACGTGTTGTCCGTGCCGTCGGTTTCTGGGACGGCGTCGCCGCCATCGGCGGTCGCCAGCACGTAACGCGTGCCGCTGGTGCCGAGGGGCACGGTGCCCGTCACCGAGCCGGTGTAGGACTCGCCCACTCCGAGGAAGGTGACGTTCTGCCGCTGTCCGAGCAGCACGGCCGTCTGCGCGTCGTAGGTCGGAGTCGGCGACAGCCAGACGGATTCCCACCACGACGGCGTGCTCGTCGGACCGGCGCCGTTGTTCGCCACCGTGTAGTCCACCACGATCGGCTGGCCGGAGGTCGCCGTCGGCGGCGCGGTCACGTTCGTGACCACCAGGTTCGGCAGGCTCGCGAGGATCGCGACGTTCGAAGGGCCCGTGAACGCCGTCAGGTTTCCGGCGCAGTCGGACGCCTGCGAGCGGGCGTAGTACGAGCTGCCTGGCACGCCGATGAAGTCATGGGTGCCGCTCGCGCCGATCTGCACGTCGGCCGCGAGCGAGCCGAACGCCGGATCGGTCGAGACCTGCACGCGGAAGCCGGTCACGCCCGAGTTGTCGCTCGCGGTGCACTGGATGCGGATCCTCGAGCTGTCCAGCACGCGCGTCGTCGGCGCCGCCGCGACCGGAGCCGATACGTCCACCCGGAACGAGCGCGTGACGCTCGTCACGTGGCCGCTGCCGTCGCGGGCCTGCAGCGTGAACGTGTGCAGGCCTTCGGCGAGCGACGTGAACGAGGCGCTCGTGTCCGGCCCGTAGGCCGTGAAGGGCGTGGCGTCCAGCTGGTACGAGAACTCGATTTGTCCCTGCGGCGTCACCGCGTCGGTCGCCGACCACGCGTACGCCACATCGGCCGTGTCCACGCAGGCGTTGTTCGCCGGCCCACTGGCGATGAGGATCGCCGGTCCCTGCGCGTCCACCGTGAACGTGCGGGCCGCAGGCGTGCCGTCTGCGAGCCCGGCGAGGTCCACCGCCCGCGCCTGGAAGGCGTGCGGCCCGTCCGGCAGGCCGGCGTAGCCCCGGCTCGTGGCGGTCGAGATTGCATCGAACGCCGCCCCATCGAGCCGGGCCTGGAAGCGCAACGAGGCGAGGGGCGTCAGGTTGTCGGTGCCCGTGAAGTCGAACGTCACGCTGTTCGAGCCCAGGGTGTCGCCGTCCGCCGGTCCGCCGGCGATCTGGGTCTCGGGCGGCGAAAGGTCCACGGTCCACTGGCGGACCACCTCGGCGCTCACGTTGTCCGCAGCGTCGTGGGCGCGGACGCCGAACGTGTGCGGTCCGGGCCCGAGGTCGGCGTAGTTCGCGCCCGCCGTCGTGGAGGGCGGCGTGAACGCGCCTCCGTCGAGGCGGTACGAGTACCGCATCTGGACCGCGGGAGTCAGATTGTCGGTCGAGGAGAAGGTGAAGGCGACGCCTGCGGGCGAGTACCCGCCCTCGGGCGGACCGCTCGCGATCGAAACGGTGGGAGCCGTGAGGTCCACGGTGAACGCTCGCGAACGCGTGTTCGCCAGGCCCGCCTCGTCGGTGACCCGCACCTCGACCGAGTGCGGGCCCTCGGCCAGTCCGCTCAGGGCCAGCGACGAATCGCGCGCGGGCGCGCTGAACGCGCCCGAGTCCAGCCGGGACGAGAAGAAGATGCTGTCGGGGTTCGAAACCAGGCTGCGGGCGATCAGGTGCCAGGTCACGCCGACGCCGCCGCCGGTGAACGCCCCGGCGGCGGGACTGTCGAAGGCCACGTCGGGGGCCGTGCGGTGCACGCGCAGCGTGCGCGCGATCGGCGCGCTGATGCCGCCGGCGAGATCCCTCGCCTCGACGCGGAACGTGTGCGGGCCGTCGGTCAGGCCGGCGAGCGAACGCGAGGTTTCGTAACCGTAGGCGCCGGAAAACGGCCCGTCGAGCGCCGAGCGGTAGGTGATGGAGTCGCCCGGCGTCAGGTTGTCGGTGGCCGACCATGCGTACGACGCCGTGTCGCCGAACAGGACCGCGTTGTCGGCCGGACCCGCTTCGAACGTCACGACCGGAGGGATCCCGTCCAGGATCGCGAACTCGTCGGCGCCGATGTCGGGCGCCGTGAGGCTGCGCGGCTCGCCGTCAATGTCGGTCGTCACCTCGGCCAGCGGCGTGCCGGTCCCGTCGAGCGCCGCCGCCTGCGCGTGCAGGTCGGTGGCGGAGACGAACGACGGATTCGCCGAGACCGACTGCGCCTCGAAACCGGTTCCGGCGCGCAGGTCGGCGAGCGTCGGGTAGTCGGTGAAGTTGAACCGGGCCAGCGCCGGCCCGGTCACGTAGAGGTCGTTGTAGTTCGAGAGCGCGATGTGCGAGGGCGGCCCGTTGACCGAGAGCGCGTACCCGCCGCCCGTGGCGGCGAGGACGTTGTCCACCAGCGTCACCGCGCCGAGGGCGCTCGGGGAAACATGAACGGCGCTGCCGCTCGCCCCGGTGTGGTTCACGCTGTTGTGGTAGAGACGGATCGAGGCCGGGCTCTGCAGGAAGAACCCGTAGCCGCCGGCCTGCACGAAATTGTTCGCCACCAGCGTGGAACCGTCCATGTACTGCAGGTTCATCCCGTAGCCGTCGCTGGCGATCCGGTTCCCCGTCACTTCGCCGCCGTTCAGAAAGGACAGCAGGAAGCCGGTGCCACTGCTGCCCATCGTGCACGTGTTGTCGCGCACGATCATGCCGTTCGACGCCAGGCTCGGCACCCAGTAGATGCCGGTGAGGCCCCCGGTGAAGTCATTGCCTTCGATGACAGCGCCATGTGCGGTCGAGAATCCCGCGGCGGAGACACCGTAGCCGTAGCTGCTGCCGCTGGGCATCGAGAACGTGCAGTTGCGGACCACGAGGCTGTCCATCACGGCGGAGAATCCGTAGATGCCGTACAGGCCGCCGAGCGCGAGATCGAGGGTGCAGCCGAGGAACCGGTCATTGTCGGTCGCGGACGCGAGCCAGGCGAGCGTGCCGCTCGCTCCCGGCACGGTCGAGCGGAGCGTGACGGCCTCCACGTCCACGTAACGGGCGCCGGCCAGGCGGAGCACGGCGTCGCTGCCGTCCGAGTTCGCCGCGGACGCGCGCAGCACGACATCGCCGGCGGCGCCCGACTGCGAGGCGAAGCGGACGCGCGCGCCGGGACCCGCCCCCGCGATCGTGGTCAGCGTCACGGTGCCGTCGTACGTGCCCGACTGAATCAGGAAGTTCACCTGCCCGGAGACGCCGCGCAGCGTCAGGTCCGCCGCCGCGGCCGCCGGAGTCGCGTAGTCGCCGGCCGTGCCGACCGTGTAGTCGCCCGCGAGCGGCGCGGCGAGGGCGAACTCGTCGGCGCCGATGTCGGGCGCCGTGAGGCTGCGCGGCTCGCCGTCAATGTCCGCCGGAACCGCCGCGAGCGGCGTGCCCGCGCCGTCGAGCAGCGGGGCGGACGAGTGCAGATCGCTCGCGGACGTGAACTGTGGATCCCCGCTGACCGAGTGGGCATCCTGTCCGGTGGCCGCCTGGTGCGCCGCGAGGGTCGCGTAGTTCGAGCCGCCCCAGCGGGTCAGCACGGGTCCTCCGGCGGTGTAGAGATCGTTGTAATCCGAAACGGCGATCACCGAGGGCAACGCGACCACCAGCGGTCGCCCGTTTCCGGCGCACGCGAACACGTTGTCCTCGATCCGGGCCGAACCCGCCGGGGCCGAAATGTTGATGGTCAGCACGCACGCGTCGAGGGCTCCTGAGGTCCGCACGCTGTTGTGGTAGATCTCGAGCCCGTTCGAACCCGGGCTCTGGACGATGTTGATCCATGCGTTCCCACGGCAGAAGTTGTTGGCGATGAGCAGCGACCCCGAGGCGGGGCCGTTCCAACCGTTCACGATGAGACCGCCGGTCGTGGCGTTCGAGACGCCCTCGAGGACGTTGCCCAGGATCTGCGCCCCGGTGAGGTTCCCCGACAGGTTCATGGACTCGCCCGTCAGCGGGAACCGGTTGCCTTCGATGAGAACGCTATCGAGCGTCGCGCCGGCCGCGAGCAGACCGCGTCCCGACAACGACGAGCCGGCGAGCACGCAGTTCGTGATCCACACGGCGCCGACGGAGTTCGTCAGGTACACGGCGGCGCCGGCGGTGCCCCCTCCTCCGGACATCGCGATCGTCAGATCGCGGAACGTCACGTGTGACACGCCCGAGAGCTGCAGGACGCCGCTCGAGTTCAGGTTGTTGGCGAACCGCAGCGTCGCATCGGCCGCGTTCCCGGTCTGCGAGCGGAACGTGACACGGCTGGCCGGAGACGCGCCCGGAACCGAGTTGAGCGTGACCTGTTCGTTGTAGATCCCGGGCAGCACGTCGAACGTCACCGGCGCCGAGACGCCGCGCGATGCGAGATCGCCCACGGCGGCGGCGAACGACAGGTAGCTCCCGCCCGCGCCGATCGTGTACGTGCCGGCGAGCGGCGGACCGGACGGCGTGTACTCGTCGGCGCCGATGTCCGGCGTCGCGGGATCGCGCGGCTGGCCGTCGAAGTCGTCGGCGATTCCGGCCACGGGCGTTCCCGCTCCCGCCAGCAGGTTCGCGCTCGTGTGCAGGTCGGTGAGCGACACGAAGAGCGGGTCGCCGCTGACCGACTGGGCGTCCTTCCCGCTGGCGGCCTGAAGCGCGGCGAGAGTCGAGACGGCCGTGCCCCCCCAGTTGGCCAGCGTTCCGCCGGACGGCTTGTGGAAGTCGTTGTGGTCGGACTCGGCCACGACGGATCCGTTCGAGACCGTCAGCGCCGGACCGGTCGCGTTTCGATTCTGGAAGATGTTGTTCAGCAGCCGCACCGATCCCGCGGGCGGGGCGCCGCCGCTCTCGCCCAGCGAGACCGCCCCGGAGCCATTCGTGACGTTCACGCTGTTGAAACTGAACTCGAGCCCCGCCGACGACGAGCCCTGGAACAGGCTCACCCTGCCGTTTCCGGTGAGGAAGTTGTTGGCGATGAAGAGCGACCCGCTCGCCGGTCCGGTCCAGTTCTGGACGCTGATGGGCGAGCCGGTCGAGACCGTGATGCCGAACCAGTTGCGCAGCACGCGGACGCCGGTCAGCGTGATCCCGGCGCCGCCGAGGAGCCCGAAACCAACCCCCGTGACCGTGCTGCGGTGCACCAGCAGGCTTTCGGCGGCGGCGCCGCCGGCGATGTTGATGCCGACCCCGCCCGAACCGAGCGACGCGAATGTGCAACCTTCGATCGTGCTCGAGGTGCTCCGGCCGGAGACGAACACGCCGCACGCCGAGGTGACAGGTCCGTTGTTGCGCAGCGTAAGGTCGGCGATCGAGACGTGGTCGGCGCCGCGGAACTCGACGATGCCGGTCGTGAGACCAGGCGAGGGGTACTGGAGGGACACGTCGGCGGCGTTGCCGGTCTGCGAACGGAACGTCACCCGGTTGGCGGCCGAGGCGCCCGCGGGTGTCTGCAGCTTCCACTGCCCCGTGTACGTGCCCGTCAGGAGCTGGAACGTGACCGGACCCGCGACTCCCCGCTGGTAGAGATCGTCCAGCATCGCGGTGGGCGTCTGGTAGTCGCCGCCGGCCCCGACCGTGTACGCGCCCGTCGCGATCGGGGCGACGGCGATGAACTCGTCGGCGCCGATATCGGGAGCCGAACCGCTTCGAATCTGCCCGTCGAAGTCCTCGGTCACGCCCGCCACCGGCGTACCCAGGCCGTCGAGGAAACTGCTCGCCGTGTGCAGATCGTCCGAGACGTCCGCGAAGCCCGGGTGCACGGCGATCGAGTGGGTGTCGAAACCGCTCGCGGCCTGCCAGGCCGAGAGGTCGGCGTGGTTCACCGCGCCCGCCGCCGCGAGAGTCGTGCCCGGCGTGAAGTAGTCGTTGTAGTCGCACTCCGCGAGCGTCGAGGAGGAGGGCACCTGCAGTGCGCGACCGCCGGCGAACGACGCGAAGACATTGTTCTTTAGCCGCACGGCGTTTGCGGGGGCTGTGCCCGAGGCGACGCTGAGCGAAAACGCGGTGTACGAGGCCGAGGTGATGCTGATGCTGTTGTGGTAGGCCTCCACGCCGACGGACCCGGGTCCGCTGGTGCGCAACTCCAGGGGCGCCGACATCCAGTTGTTCGCGATGAGCATCGCGCCGCCCGCCGGACCATCCCACCCGCGCACGTAGACCGAGCTGGTGCCGCCGTTCATGAACGAGTTGCGCAGCACCTGAACGCCCCGAAGCGTGACCGTCTCGAGGTTGATCCCGCGCGCGCCGGAGTCCACGAGGTTGTCGGTGACGCGCAGGGAGTCGGCCCTGCCGCTGGCGAGGTTCACGCCGTAGCCGCTCGCCTGCAGACCGGTCATGGCGCAACCTTGAATCGCCGCGGACTCGACGAACCCGGAGAGCCGGACGCCCGAGCCGCCGCCCCCGACCGTGGTGATCCGCAGCGTCAGGTTGCGCACCGTGGTCCAGCTCGCGCCCTGAAGCTCGAAGACGCCCGGAGTGTAGGAAGGAGTGCTGTACTGCACGGTGACGTCGGAGCGTGAACCGCTCTGCGACTCGAACGTGACGCGGTTCGCGGACGACATGCCGCCCGCCGTCCGCACGATCACTTGCTCGGTGTAGGTGCCCGTGAGCGCCGCGAACGTGACGGGGCCGGACACGCCACGCAGCAGCAGGTCCGACGTCGCGGCCGAGAACGTCGCGTAGTCGCCGCCCGCGCCGATCGTGTAGGTGCCGGTGGCGAGCGGCGAGCCGGGAGCGAACTCGTCGGCGCCGATGTCCGGCGTCGAAGGGTCCCGCGGCTGGCCGTCGAAGTCCGTCACGACGGATGCCACCGGCGTGCCGCGGCCGTCGAGCGCGGTGAGCGTCGTGTGCAGGTCCGTGGCGGATACGACGCCGGGGTGGAAACTGACGGAGTTCAGGTCAATCGAGTTCGCAGCCCGATGTTCGGCGAGCGTCTGTGACGCGTTGGGCCCGACCGAGGTCAGCACCCAGCCGGTCGTGTAGAGATCGTTGTGGTCGCAACTCCCCGGGGGAATCGCCTGATTCGACACCAGGGGGCGCCCGCCGCCCACACACGCGAGGATGTTGTTCTGAATCTGGATCGTGCCCGGGAGGGGAACCGCGGAGGACAGCGACAGCGCGTCACTCAGCCCGCTCATGTACACCGTGTTGTTCCAGCACTCCAGGCCCAGCGAGGCGCCGCCCAGGCCGAGCTCGATGTCCGCGTTCGACATCATGTTGTTCGCGATCCGTACCGCGCCGCTCGCGGGGCCCGTCCACGAGGGAAGTGAAATCCCGGCGCTCGCGGCGTCGCGGATCGTGTTGCCCATGATGCGCACGCCCGTCAGGGTCACGACGTTTCCGGTCACACCCCGGCTCGAGGCCGCGATCGTATTGCCCGAAACCTCGGTGCTGTCGGCCCTCGAGCCGTACGGGAACAGCACGCCGTAGCCGGACAGCATCCCGGTGATCACGCAGCGCTGAACCCGCACCGCGACGGTCGCGCCGGCGATCGCCACACCGGAGCCAAGTCCGATCCCCCCCACCTGCAGCGTGAGATCGGACAGCGTGACGTGGTCGGCTCCGTTCAGATGCACGACGCCTTCGGCGGTGTTGCCCGGGTCGAACGTCACGGTCACGTCCGCCGCATCCCCCGTCTGGGAGCGGAACGTCACGCGGTTCGTGGCCGAGACTCCGATCGGGGAATAGAACTCGAGCTGCTCGGGAAACGTCTGGCTGATCAGCTCGAAGGTCACCGGGCCCGAGACCCCGCGGAGCTGCAGGTCCACGGCGGCGCTCGCGAGATCGTTGTACTGCGCCCCCGCACCCACCGAGTACGTGCCGGCGAGCGGCGTGTACGGCGTCGCGAACTCGTCGGCGCCGATGTCGGGCGTCGCGGGATCGCGCGGATCGCCGTCGAAGTCCTCGGTGACGTTCGCGAGCGGCTGGGCGGCGGCATTGAGGAACGAGGAGCGCGTGTGCAGCAGCTCGTCAATGAAGCCCGGGAAGCCTTCGATGGAGGCGAGGTCCCTGCCGCTCGCCGAGCGGAGTTCGGCGAGCGAGCCGTGGTCGGAGCCGCCCCAGGACGCGAGGGTCGCGCCGGTCGTGTGCAGGGAGTTGTGGTCCGAAGCGGCGATCGCCGCCGGATCGCCCACGTTCAGCACGACGCCATCGCCAATGTTGGAGAAGACGTTGTTCAGGATGCTGACGGCGTTCGGCGACATGCCGTACAAGGTCGAAACGCTGAGCACCGGGGCCGCCGCCGCCCGCGAGACCGAGTTGTGAAGGATCTCGACTCCTCTGCTGGTCCCCGCGCCTTGCTGGATCAGGATGCCGCCGTTCTGAACCACGTTGTTGGCGATGCGGACCGCTCCGGTGAGCGGTCCTGTCCAGCCTGCGAGCTCGATCGCCCACTGGCCCAGGGTTCCGATCAGGTTCCGCTCGACGCGAACACCGGTGTAGGTGGCGGCGAAGAGAGCGATGCCATTGGCGCCCACGGGGATCGTGTTCTGGCGGATCACGAGACTGTCGTGCGCGCCGGAGGAGACACGAACCCCGGTGCCGCTCGAAGCCAGGCCGTTGATGACGCAGCCCTCGATGCGCACGCCCTGGGTGACGCCCTGTAGCGTCAGGCCGGAGCCATTGCCCGACCCCTGGGTGACCTGGAGGGTCAGCGTCGAGATCGTGAGGTAGTCCGCGTCCGCGATCTCGATCACGCCCTGTGCCGAGCTGACGGGGTCGAACTGCAACGTGACGTCCGCGGCGTTGCCGCTCTGCGAGCGGAACGTGACCCGGTTCGCGGGCGAGGCGCCCGGGACGGGCGCAAGGTTCACCTGGCCCGCGTACGTTCCGCTGAGCACGTCGAACGTCACCGGGCCCGAGACGCCCTTGCTCTCGAGATCCGCCGTCGCCGCGGCGAAGGTCGCGTAATCGCCGCCCGCGCCCACGGTGTAGGTTCCGGCGAGGCCTGCCACCGCGGTGAACTCGTCGGCGCCGATGTCCGGAGTGACCGGGTTTCGGAGCTCGCCGTCAATGTCTTCGGCGACCCCGGCGATCGGACTGCCGGCCCCATCCAGGGCGGCCGTCGCCGTATGCAGATCGGTTGCCCCCGCGAACGATGGCGGAACGCTGATCGAGTTCGCTTCCTTTCCGCCCGCCGCCTGGAGCGCCGAGAGGGTCGTGCAGTTGGTTCCGGCCCAGTTCGCGAGGACCGCGCCGCCGCCGGCGCTGAGGTCGTTGTAGTCGGACTCGGCGATCATGGCCGTGTCGGAGACGAGGTAGGCGTATCCGGCGCCCTCGGCGCGGATGATGTTGTTCTTCACGACCGCCAGCCCGTTCGGGCCGGAGCCGCTGATGACCAGTCCGTCACCCGTCACGTCGCGGAAGATGCTGTTGAACACGAACTGAAGGCCGTCCGACGACGGTCCCGGATAGATCGCGACCTGCGAGTTCGGAAAGAAGTTGTTCGCGATCAGCAGCGCACCGGCCCCACCCTGCCAGTCGTCGAGGATCAGGCCCATCGTGGACAGGAAACGGTTGCGCAGAATGCGGCAATCGAGGAACTGCGTTTCGGTGGAGAGCAGTCCATATCCGGCCGGTCCGAGCACGCAATCCGAAATCTCGAGGTCGGTCTGGCTCGTCCCGGATTCGATGGTCACGGCCTCCCCGCTCGTGAAGGTGCTGGTCCGGAGCACGCAACCCGAAAGAACGGTTCCCTCCGCGGTGCCGCTGATCCGCACGGCGGAAGTCGGGCCCACATCCGTTGTCCCGACGATGGTCAGTTTTCGAAGGGTGACCCAGCTCGCGCCGTTCAACTCCACGGTCGGCTCGCTGCCCGTTGGCGGACTCCACTGGAGAATGACGGTCAGCGGGTCGTCCAGCGCCGACTGAAACGTCACCCGATTGGTCACGCTTGACCCCGGGGCGTCGAGAACCACGAGCTGTTCGGAGTAGAGGCCGGGGAGCACGGAAAACGTCACCGGGCCCGAGACGCCCTGCACCTGCAGTGCGGTGGTCGCGGCCGCAAAGGTCGCGTAGTCGCCACCCGCACCGATCGTGTAGGCGCCGGAGAGCTGCGCGTGCGCGGGGCCGGCGGCTGCAAGAAGCAGCGCGGAAAGCATGGCGGGAACCGCGCGGACGCTGCCGGGGCGGGTGCGAACGAGGGCGTGAGCGAACATGCCGGCACCTCCGGGATGGGTCGAAGGGCGCACGGACGACAGCTCGGGGGGAGGCCGCGGAGCGGGCGCGAACGTGTCGGTTCATCAGGAGGAACTGCTTGCCTGACGACTTCGTCACATAAAGATTAGGAGCGCGTCCCGAAAGTTGGCGAGGGAATTCCGCGGCGCGGCCGCGCCCCGGGGGGCGGCCGGCGCCCTCCGCTACACCCGCTCGACCAGCACCGCCATGCCCTGGCCGCCGCTGACGCAAAGCGTCGCAACGCCGTAGCGGCCTTTGCGCCGCCGCAGCTCGTGGAGCAGGGCGACCACGATCCGGGCGCCGCTGCAGCCGGTCGGGTGGCCGAGGGCGATTCCGCCGCCGTTCGGGTTGAGCCGCTCGTGGTCGAACTTCAGCTCCCGATCGCAGGCGAGCACCTGGGCGGCGAATGCCTCATTCAGCTCGACCACGTCAATGTCGGCGAGCGCGAGGCGGTGCTTATCGAGCAGCTTGCGGACGGCCGGCACCGGGCTGATCCCCATGCGCGCCGGGTCCACGCCGACGCTCGTCGCGCCGAGCAGCGCGCCGAGCGGGCTCACGCCGTGCTTCGCGGCCGCGGCCTCCGAGAGCACGGCCAGCGCCGCGGCGCCGTCGGTGATCGCCGAGGCGTTGCCGGCGGTGACGGTGCCGTCCTTGCGGAACACGGGCCGGAGCTTCGCCATGGACTCGAGGCTCGCATCGGCACGGAAGTGTTCGTCGCGCGCGAAGACGGTCGCGCGCCGGCCCTCCCCCACCGGCACGGGCACGATCTCGGTATCGAAGACGCCGGCCTCCCACGCGCGCGCGGCGCGCTGGTGGCTGCGCAGCGCGTACGCGTCCTGTTCGGCGCGCGGGATCGCGTAATCGTCGGCGAGCGTCTCGGCGGTCTCGCCCATCACCTGATCGCAGAGCGGGCACAGGTAGCCGTCGCGATACATCGAGTCCACCAGAGGCTCGTCGCCGAGCTTCTTTCCCCAGCGCGCGTTCATGACCAGGAACGGCACGCTCGACATGTGCTCGACGCCGCCGGCCACGACCACGTCGGAGTCGCCGAGCCGCACCGACTGCGCGGCCGAGACGATCGCCTGCATGCCGCTCGCGCACGCCTTGTGGATCGTGAAGGCGGGCACGGCGTCGGACAGCGCCGCGCGCCGCACGATCTGCCGCGCGATGTTGGGTCCGTTGCCCGCCTGGCGCGCGTGGCCGAAGAGCAGTTCGTCCACCGACTCCGCCGGCACGCCCGCGCGCTCGAGCGCCGTGGCGGCGACGATCCCGCCGAGGTGCGCGGCGTTCGTCGGCAGCAGCGATCCGCCGAAGCTGCCGATAGGCGTTCGGACGGCGCCGGCAAGCAGGACGCGAGGCTGGCTCATCGGGGGAAGGTCCTTTCGGTACGTGGGGTCGGAAGCGAGGTGCGGCGGTCGGCGCGTCAGCCGCGCTCGCCACTGGAGCCGCCGGGGCGCGACGGACCGCCGGGCCGCGGGCCACCCGGACGAGGCGGGCCGCCGGGTCCGCCCGGCCTCGGGCCGCCGGGACGGGGAGGGCCGCCCGAGCGAGACGGACCCCCCGGGCCACCGGGCCTGGGGCCTGAACCAGAACCACCTGGTCGTGGCGGACCGCCCGGTCCGGCAGGTCTGGGACCTGAACCAAATCCGCCCGGACGCGGCGGGCCGCCGGGTCCGGCGGGGCGAGGACCTGAACCAAAACCGCCCGGACGCGGCGGGCCGCCGGGTCCGGCCGGACGCGGTCCCGGCGCCGAGCCCTCACCGCGCCCGGGCGCACCGCCACGTTCGCCTTCGCGCGTGCGCGAGAGGCCCTCGAAGTTCTTGGTCGCCGCCCGCTCGCTGGTCTTGCGCGCGAGCTTGCCCGCGGTCAGGCGCTTCTTCGTGCTCTCGCCCGAACTCTCGCCGGGCTTGCGGATCATCTGCGTGCGCGCCGGCGCGTCGTCGTCGTCGAGGAAGTCCTCGGCGAGTTCCTCCTCGCGCGACTCCTCGGGCGGCGGCCCGTGCAGCACGACGAACCAGCCGTCGGCGTCCTCGACCTCGGCCTGCACGCCGAGGTCGGCCTCCATGGGCGCGGCCGCGAACGTGACGCCGCGCTCGCGCAGTTCGTCGGCCCACGCATCCAGGTCCTCGTCCTCGATCGCGAACGTCACGCGCTGCCCGGCGTGCAGCGTCAGCGAGTCGCCCTCGTCGCGGTCGTGGATCACCAGCCGGGTCGGGCCGGTGTCGAACTCGACCCAACCCTCGTGCTCCTCGACCACCCGCAGCCCGAGGACTTCGCGGTAGAAGTGCAGGGTGCTCGCGAAGCGGGACGAGTTCACGATCGCGTACGAAAGCCGCGGCCAGGTCGCCTGCGGCTCCGCGTCCTTCGGCTCCACGAGCCGCACGCGGTTGCCGTCCGGGTCGCGCAGCAGCGCGAGCCGGCACGCGGGCTCGTCCTCGATGCCGCCCTCGAACGCCACGCCCCGGGCGGCCAGCGCCTCGACGCGCGCGGCGAGGGGTTGCGCGAGGATCGCGATCTGGAGTTCGGCGGCGGCGCCGGCCGGAGCCGCGCGCAGAACCAGCGACGCGCCGCGCAGCGTGAACGAAACCCAGTCGGGGGAAGTCCGGGCGACGCCGAGTCCGAGCTTGTGCTCGTAGAACGCCTTCTGGCGTTCGAGTTCGGGGGTCAGCAGGATGATGCAGTGCAGGCGGCCCATGGGGCTCGCGCCATCCTTCCCTATTCGAGGTTCAGCCAGACGCTCTTCAATTGAGTGTACTCGTTCAGGCACGCGGCGCCGAGGTCGCGCCCGAAGCCGCTCCCCTTGTAGCCCCCGAACGGCATGCCGGGATCGAAGTAATTGTAAGTGTTGATCCAGACCGTGCCCGCCTTGAGCCGGCGCGCCACGGAGTGCGCCTTCTTCACGTCGCGCGTCCAGACGCCGGAGGCGAGACCGTAGAACACGTCGTTGGCCTTCGCGACCGCGTCGTCCGCGCCGTCGAACGGGATGACCGCCAGCACCGGTCCGAAGATCTCCTCCTGCGCGACCCGCATGCCGTTGTTCACGTCGGCGAGAACCGTCGCCTGGACGAACGTGCCCTTGCCGTTGACCGGCTGACGGGCGCCTCCGGCGACCAGCTTCGCGCCTTCCCGGACGCCCGTCTCGACGTATCCGAGCACGCTGTTCATCTGCTTCACGTTGACGAGCGCGCCGAGGCGGGTCCTGGGGTCCATCGGGTCCGCCGGCACGAGCTTCTTCGCGCGCTCGGCGAGCTTCGACACGAAGTCGTCGTACACCGCCTTTTCGACGAGCAGCCGGGAACCCGCGGCGCAGACCTCGCCCTTGCCGTAGAAGATGCCGTTCATGGCGCCGCGCACGGCCGCGTCGAGATCGGCGTCGGCGAACACGATGTTCGGCGACTTGCCGCCCAGCTCGAGCGTCAGCTTCTTCACCGAGCCGGCGGCCGCCCGCATGATGTGCTGTCCCACCTCGGTCGAGCCGGTGAAGCTGATCTTGTCCACGTGCGCGTGCTGCACCAGCGCTTCGCCCGCGACCGAACCGCGGCCGGGCACGATGTTGAGCACGCCCGGCGGCAGGCCGGCCTCGAGCGCCAGCTCGCCGATGCGGATCGCCGACAGCGGCGTCTCGGCGGCCGGCTTGACGATCACGGTGTTGCCCGCCGCCAGGGCGGGGGCGGCCTTCCAGCCGACCATGATCATCGGGAAGTTCCACGGGATGATCGCGCCCACGACGCCGACCGGCTCGCGCAGCGTGTACGTGAAGAAGGCGGGCGAGACGTTCGTCGTCTCTCCGGTCAGCTTGCTGGCCCAGCCCGAGAAATAATGGAAGCAGCCGGCCACCATCGGGATGTCGATCTGGCGCGATTCGAAGATGGGCTTGCCGTTGTCCAGGGTTTCGAGGCGCGCGATCTCGTCGGCGTTCGCGAGGATCAGGTCGCCGAGCCTGTGCAGCACGCGGGCGCGCTCGGCGGGCTTCATCTTCGGCCACGGCCCGCTCTCGAACGCGGCGCGCGCCGCCTGCACGGCGCGGTCCACGTCCTCGGCGCCCGCCTCCGCGACCGTGGTGATGCGCTCCTCGGTCGCCGGATTGTGCGTCTCGAACGTGGCGCCCGAAGCCGCGTCCACGGCCTCGCCACCGATGATGAGCTTGCCCGGCCGAACCGGAGCCAGCGTTTCCGACATGAACCTTCCCCCTGGGGCTCAGCCCGCGATGCGGGCCTTCTTGATCGCTTCCGCGTGCCCGCGGTCGTGATCGGGCAGCCGGCGCATGGTCGCGCCGAACGGATGGGATGCGCTCCACACCCCGGCGGGTTCCGACGGGACCGCCTGCAGGCGCTCGAGCAGCGCCGCCCGCGTGGTCATCAACATTCGCACCGCTTCGTCCCACGACATCCCGCGCAGCGGCACGAGATGGGCTTCGTTCTCGGCCGCCTGCTCGGCGCCCGGCGAGACGTTCGTCCACGAAGCCGCGTGGCCCGCGAGCAGCGAGTCGAATTCCTCGACCCGCACGCGGTCGCGCACCGCCAGGTGCAGCACCAGCTCGTGGATGGACCAGCGGCCCTCGCCCATGGGGCGCGTCGCCGTGCCCGCCCCGATCCCCTGGATGGCCGCGAGCACCGCCACGCGCGCTCGTTCGAGCTCGAACAGGAACAGGTCCTTCGCCGTGGCGCCGGCCTTCTGGGGGGCGAACGCCGGCGACGCGGCGGGTCCCGGCCTTCCGGCGCGCCGGGCGACCCTCGCCGGGCGCGGCTTCGCGGACTTGCGGACGGCCGTGACGAGGCGCTTCGCCGCCCGGCGGGCCGGACGCTTCTTCGCGGCGCGTTTCGGCGCCGTCTTGCGGGCGGGTTTGGCGGCGCGACGTGCCGGACGCTTCTTCGTCACGCGCTTCTTCGCCGCGCGGCGGGCTGGCTTCGCGGCGCGCTTCTTCGACGCGCGCCTGCCCGCCGCTTTCTTCTTCGCCGCCTTGCGCGTGGCCATGGAGCGTCCCTTCAGCCCTTGTGCGCGTATTCGTAAACGCCGCGACCGGACTTGCGGCCGAGCCGTCCGGCGGCGACGTACTGCTCGAGCAACGGGCACGGCCGGAACTTCTCGCCCAGCGAGCGGTGCAGGAACTTCAGGATGGACAGCCGCGTGTCGAGTCCGACCAGGTCCACCAGCTCGAACGGGCCCATCGGATGGTTCAGGCCCAGCTTGAGCGCCTTGTCGATGTCGGCGGCGCTCGCGACGCCCTCCTGCAGCATGTAGAAGGCCTCGTTGCCGATCATGGCGTTGATGCGCGAGGTCACGAACCCGGGCGACTCGCGCACCACCACGCTTTCCTTGCCCATGCGCGCGCCGGCCGCTTCGCAGGCCGCGATCGTCGCCTCGCTCGTCTCGAGCGCGCGCACGATCTCGAGCAGTTTCATGCGGTGCACCGGATTGAAGAAGTGCATTCCCACGACCTGCGGGGCGCGGCGGGTGGCCGCGGCCATCTCGGTGACCGACAGCGAGGAGGTGTTCGAGGCGAGAATCGCGTGCGGCGGCGCGAGCCGGTCCAGCTCGGCGAAGACCTCGATCTTGAGCTCGATCCGCTCGGGCACCGCCTCGATCACGAGGTCGGCTTCCGCGACCGCCGCCTCGAGCGAGTCCGCGCCCGACAGGCGCTTGCGCGAAGCGATGGCGTCCGCGTGTCCGACCTTGCCGGTGGCGAAGCCCTTCTCGAGGATGGCGTCGATCTCGGCGAGGCCCTTTTCGAGCTGCGGCCGCGAAGCGTCGTGCAGCCGGGTCGTGAATCCTCCGAGCGCCGAGACGTAGGCGATGCCCCGTCCCATCAGTCCCGCGCCGAGAATCGCGACGGTGTGGACGCTCACTTCGCCTCCAGCCCCCGGACGAACCGCCACGCGACCGGAAACGCCAGCGCCGCGAGCGCGGACTTGGCGAGGTCGCCCGGCACGAACGGCAGCAGGCCGCTCGCCAGCAGCCGATCGGCGGGCACGAAGCGCGAGAGCTGCGCGAGGCCGAGCGCGAAGATCACGGTGCTGCCGAGCAGCATGGCGAGGAACATCGTCGCCGGGCGCCGGTCCCACGCGCGTTCGGCGAGCGCGCCGGTGACGAACGCCGCGAACGGGAACGAAACCAGGTAGCCGCCGGTCGGACCGGCCATCACGAGCGCGCCGGCGGCGCCGCCCGAGAAGACCGGCAGCCCGCACGCGCCTTCGAGCAGGTAGAGCATCTGGGCGAGGAACGCGCGCCGCGCGCCGAGCACGACGCCCGCGAGCAGCACCGCGAACGTCTGGCCGCTGACCGGCACCGGCGTCCACGGCAGGCGGATCTCGAGCTGCGCCGCCGCCGCGGTGAGCAGCGAGGCGATCACGACGAGCGCGGCGTTCTGCAGCGTTCCGGCGCGCGGCATCGCCGCGTCCGCGAGCGTCTGCGAGCGAGTCAGGGAGGTCATCGGGGCCTCGTGTTCCGGGCGAGTGGCACGCGCGCGGCGGTCGGGTCCAGCCCGCCGGCGAGGCCAGTGGATCGTGTGGAAACGGGAGACGGCAATGTAGCAGGGCGTTCGCGGGGATTCCACGCCCCGGGCGCTTCACCGGCGGGCGCGCCGGGCAGCACGCCCACGGTGCGCGGCACCGGCTCGACGACCACTTCCAGCGTGTCGGCGAGCCGCGCCGGATTCACGGTCGTCCGCCGCTTGCTGACGAAAAGCGGCCTGCCGTGAAGCAGCACGCGGGCCTGCACGGCGTAGGCGTGCCGCGGGTCGAGAACCGAAAGGCTGTCGGCGCGCAGCTGGAACGGCCACGGCGGCGCGCCGAGCGGTCCGTAGAGGCGCCGGGCGATCACCACCGGGGCTTCGTTCTCGCGCGTGACGTCGGCCACCTGGACCTCGAGCTCGGCGCCGGCGGGAACGGTCACCGTCGAGCGCGGGTGCACCAGCCCCAGGATCTCGGGGCGGCTCGCCCGGCAGGAGCCGAGCGCGACGGCGAGACAGCCGCCAAGCAGGATCAGCGGGAAACGGGGTCGCATGGCTCGAAGGGCTCTCGGGGCGTTCGCGGGTGGGAACTCGCGCGTCAGGCTACCACGCGGGACGCGCCCCGGGGCTCACCGAAATGCGGCGCGGGCGGCCCGGCGATGCTCGTACATGCGCGCGTCGGCGCGTGCGATCAGCTCGCCGAGCGGCGGCGCCGACCGGGAGTCGGCGCGGATCCAGCCGAAGCTCGCCCGCAGCGGCCAGCTCGTTCCGCCGCCCGAGTTCCGCATCTCGAGCAGGCCCGCGAGCCTCTCCAGCGCCGAGTCCGCGCCGTTCGACTCGGTTTCGGTCGCGAGCACCACGAACTCGTCGCCGCCGAAGCGCGCGACCACGTCCGTTTCGCGGAAGCTGCGCCGCAGCAGGACCGCCATCTCGATGATGGCCCGGTCCCCGTCGGCGTGGCCGTACGTGTCGTTGATGGCCTTGAGGCCGTCCACGTCCACCGACACGATCACGACCTGCTGGCCCGAACGCGCCGCGAGGCGAAGCTGCTGCGCGGCGAACATCGAGAACCCGCGGCGGTTGAAGAGCCCGGTCAGGTCGTCCACGAACGTCAGCGCTTCGACGGACCGCTCCCAGCGCTTGCGCTCGGTCAGGTCGCGCACGGTGGCCACGAATTGCGCGCGGCCGGCGATGCGCGTCAGGCCGACCTCGACGGGGAACTCGGTGCCGTCCGCACGCAACCCGACCGTCTCGAACCGCCGCCCGTCCCCGGCCTCGTTCGCGCCCGGCAGCGCCAGCCCCGGGAGGAGGTGGCCGGCGCGCGGCCGCGAGTCGCCGGGCTCGCGGGCGCCGAACAGCCGCCGGGCGGCCGGGTTCCATTCGAGCAGCACCCCGTCGCCGTCGAGCACCATGAGCCCGTCGAGCGCCGCTTCGAGCACCGCCGACTTGTGCGCCTCGCTCGCTCGCAGGCGGGCCTCGTCGCGCTCGCGCGCCTCGAGCCCGCGTTCCAGCGCGGCCGCCATGACGTCGAACGCGCGCGACAGCACCGACAGCTCGCCACGACCGTAGGGCAGGCCGGTGCGCGCCGACAGGTCGCCTTCCCGCAATCGCTCGGTCGCTCCGACCAGCGCCTCGACCCGGCGCACGACGACCGCCTGGGCGCCGAACCAGGCGACGACGGCGACGATCGCGCCGACCAGCAGCAGCACGGCGAGGCTGTTGGCGAACTCACGTCGTGCACCGGCCACGACCTCCGCGCGGTCGAGGCTGACGCCCACGTAGAGCGACGGAGGCTCGGCGCCCGGCAAGGGCGAGAACGCCACGATGTGCGGGTGCCCCTCGCCGCCGCGGACGCGCTCGATCCAGCGGCCCGGAGCCAGCGGGGGCGCGGTCAGCACCGAATCGCCCCGCCGTGCCGCCAGCGGCGGCCTCTGCGCCACGACCCGGCCGCGGCGGTCCACGACGAGGAACGCCGTGCGCCCGGGCAGGCGCGAGTGGGCGCGGCCGCCGCTCCGCAGACCGGCTTCGACGTCCGAGCCGACGTACGCGAGCAGGTGCTCGAGCCTGCGGCGCGTCGCCGCGGGAGAACGCACGCTCGCGGAGTCGAAGTCTGCGAGCGTTCCCGCCAGGCGCGGCGAGCGCGCCAGCAGGTTGTCGGCCGCGACCGCGGCGAGGCGGCTCATGAGCGCGGCTTCCGCGGCCGCCGCGCCGATCGCGGCATCGCGCTGCCGCGCGGCCTGGACGACCATCAGCGCCATCGAGCTGCCCACGGTGAATGCGATGAGCATCATGAGCCGGGGACGCAACCCGGCGGGAAGCCAGCGGGTGAACCTCGTGCGGGAAATCATCGCGAACCTCGCTCGAACCTTCGGCCCTGCCCCTGCCGTGCGGCCGTTGGCGGGTCACGCCGCGTCGCGCGGAAGCGGCTGCCGGCGACATCCGGTGCATCGGCGGACGGCCCCCGGGGCTCGACTCCGAAGCGGGGTTCCGCCCGGGTGCGTCCGCAACGTTGACCGTCTCCGAAACCGCCGTTAGCGTCGGCGTGACGTTTCCGGCGTCTCGCGCATCCCGATCGCGCCGACGCGCCTCCGGCCGCCGACTCCCACCCCGAGGTCCGCCCCGACATGCCCGAGACGATCCGCATCGCCAACGCCGGCGGTTACTGGGGAGACGACCTCGGGCAGTTCCGCCGCCAGGTCGAGCTCGGGCCGGTGGACTACGTGACGCTCGATTTCCTCGCCGAGATCACGATGTCCATCATGCAGAAGCAGCGCGCGCGCGACCCGCGCGCCGGCTTCGCCCGCGATTTCGTGAAGCAGGTCGAGGACACGCTCGCGCTGCTGATCGCACGCGACGTGCGCGTCATCACCAACGCGGGCGGGGTGAATCCGATCGCCTGCCGCGACGCCCTGCTCGAGACCGCCGCGAAGCGCGACCTGCCGCTCGAGGTCGCGGCCGTCGTCGGCGACGACCTCATGGACCGCATCGCCGAGCTGAACGCCGCCGGCGCCTCGCTCGACAACATGGACGACGGCGCGCCGTTCGCGGGCGTACGGGAACGCGTCAGCAGCGCCAACGCCTACTACGGCGCGTGGCCGGTGGTCGAGGCGCTGGCGAGCGGGGCGCGCATCGTCGTGACCGGTCGCTGCACGGACACCGGCATCACGCTGGCGCCGATGATCCACGCCTTCGGCTGGGCGGCCGACGACTGGGACCGGCTCGCCGCCGGCATCGTCGCCGGGCACATCGTCGAGTGCGGCGCGCAGTCCACCGGCGGCAACTTCACCGACTGGCGGCGTGTTCCGCGCTTCGAGGCGATCGGCTATCCGCTGATCGAGGTGAGCGCCGACGGCTCTTTCGTGGTGACCAAGCACGCCGGCACCGGCGGCGCGGTCACCGTGCGCACCGTCAAGGAGCAGCTCGTCTACGAGATGGGCGATCCGCGCGGCTACATCACGCCCGACGTGGTCGCCGACTTCGCGAGCATCCGGCTCGAGCAGGCCGGGCGCGACCGCGTGCGCGTCTGGGGCGTGAAGGGCCGGCCCGCTCCCGCTTCGCTCAAGGTGAGCGCCGCGTACGCCGACGGCTGGAAGGCGAGCGGCTCGCTCATCATCTCGGCGCCCGACGCCGCCGCGAAGGCGCGCGCGTTCGCGGCGCTCTTCTGGAAGCGCCTCGGCTTGACGTTCGCCGCCACGCACACCGAGCTGATCGGTCATTCCGCGTGCTGGGGCCCGCTCGCGCCGCCCGTCGAGGCGCCCGAGGTCCTGCTGCGCCTGTCGGTGCGCGACGACGATCGCGCGAAGATCGAGGCGTTCTCGAAGATGGTGCCGGCCGTGATCCTTTCCGGCCCGCCGGGCGTCGCGGTGACCGGCGGCCGCCCGCAGGCGCAGGAGGTCGTCGCCTACTGGCCGGCGCTCGTGCCCCGCGATCTCGTGCGGCCGCGCCTCGTGACCGCCGCGGGCGAGCGCGCGCTCGACTGGCCGACGCCGCTGGTTCCGGCGCCGAAGCCCGCGCCGCTGGCGAAGGAGGCCTGGCCGAGGGCGAAGGGAGCCGCGGGCAGCGTGCGCGTTCCGCTGTCGGCGCTCGCGCACGGCAGGAGCGGCGACAAGGGCGACACCGCGAACGTCGGCGTTGTCGCGCGCAGTCCCGAGATCTACCCGTGGCTCGCGCGCACGCTCACGGCGGCGGTCGTCAAGCGGCGCTTCAAGGGAATCTGCCTCGGCAAGGTCGAGCGCCACGAGGTGCCGAACCTGTGGGCGCTCAACTTCCTGCTGCACGAATCGCTGGGCGGCGGCGGCACGGTCAGCCTGCGGCTCGACGCACAGGGCAAGACGCTCTCGCACGCGCTGCTGGCGATGGAAGTGCGCGCGCCGAGGGCGCTGCTCGCGGCCGCCCGGCGCGGCGACGCCGCCGACGGCGCGCCGGCCCGGCGGGCGGGAGCGCCCGCGCGGCGCGCGAAGTCGAAGCGCCGGCGCTGAAACCCCGGCCGCGCCGGGCGCCAGCGAGCGCGCCGACGACGGGTTCGCCGATCGCACCCCGCGCGCCGCGCGTCGGGCGCGAACGCGTCAGGCGCCGCGGTCCAGGATCTGCTTGAGGAGCAGCGCCTCGTTGTGGACTTCGTCCCGGGCGGCGTAGATCAGCGTGATCCGGCTCTTTCGAGCGAGCGACTTGAGCTCCGCGAGCGCCGGGCTGTTCCGGAGCTCGGCGCGGTAGCGCTTCCTGAACTCGATCCACCGCCCGGGATCGTGCCCGAACCACTTGCGAAGCTCGGTGGAGGGCGCGACGTCCTTGAGCCAGAGATCGATCTTCGCCTTCGCCTTCGCGACCCCGCGCGGCCAGAGCCGGTCCACCAGGATTCGCTTGCCGTCCGATGCCGCCGGCGGTTCGTACGCACGCTTCAGCAGGACCTTCATCGCCCACCTCCCCGCGGCCCGTCTCACGTCAGCGCGGCGGAACGAGCGCGTTCCGCCGGGTGGACTCCCCGGCAACGCGATCACCGCGGGGCCCTTTCCCTTAGCGAGCGGAGCTTACTCCCTATTGCCCCGCGGGCGGCTCCCAGAGCTCGACCCTGTTCCCCTCCGGGTCAATGACCCAGGCGAACTTGCCGTACTCGGATTCGTCCACCCGCTCGAGCACGTTGCAGCCTTCCTGCCTGAGCGCCCCGATCAGCGCGACGAGGTCCCGGACCCGATAGTTGATCATGAAAGGCGACTCGCTCGGCGCGAAGGCGTCGCTCTCCCGCGGATGGATGTGCCAGGCCGTCGTTCCCGCCACCGGCCGGCCGGCGTCGTCGGTCCATTCGAAGGCCGCTCCGCCCCAGTCCTGCACGTCGATTCCCAGGTGACGCCTGTACCATTCGCGCAACGCGGGAGCGTTCGCGGCCTTGAAGAAGACGCCGCCCACCCCGGTGACCCGCTTCATCTCTCCTCCGATCGTGGCCCGACGCCCGCATGCGTTCGCGCGCGGGCCCGGGACCTCAGCCCGCGGGCTGCGAGAACCACAACACCGACCAGACATGCCCGTCGGGATCGGCGAAGCCACCCACGTATCCGAACGGCTCCTCCCTCGCGTTGCCGAGCGAACGACCGCCCGCGGCCGCCGCGCGGGCGATCAAGGCGTCCACGTCCTCCCGCCGGGTGGCCGTGACGCTCTGGATGATTTCCTGCGCACGTTCCGAGTCGCAGATCTCACCCGGGATCATCGAGCGGAAGGTCGCGTGCGGGAACAGGCAGACCATCGAGCTGGCGTCGGGGCAGACCACGACGCCCGCGCCGCCGGGCATCGGGCGGATCTTGAAGCCGATGGCTTCGTAGAAGCGGCTGGAAACCTCGAGGTTCCCGACCGCCATCGTGTTCCAGAACGTGACCGCCATCGAATCGGTTCCTTTCGTGACGCGTGAACTTCTCAGGCCTTCCTGTCCCGGACCCATTGAAAGACGTCGTCGAGCCTGACCCCGAACGCGTCGGCGATGCGGAAGGCGGACTCGAGGGACGGAGAATACTTCCCGGCCTCAATGGCGGCGATGGTCCAGCCCGTCGAGCGGAACGGCTCGTAGATTCCGACGAGGATCATGCCGGTCTGGTTCGAGGTCCACTCCGCATCCCGCGAACGACCGGGAAAGCCCGGCGTGCGATGTAAAGAACGCACTACACGATGTCAAAGATGGTCGCCAACGCCTTTCGTGGCGCCCGGACCCCATCGCAGAGCGACCACCCCCGCTCGCGGGGGTGGTCGCCGGATGGCTGCATGTCACGCCGGGTTCAGCGGTACAGCGCCTTCACCCGCCCCCAGCTCGTGTTCGCGGCCGGCACGACCTGCTCGGTCGAGAGCACGAGGTCGTCGAACAGGGCGGTCAGGCCGCCGACGCTGAAGTTGAAGTTGTACACGCCGACGAAGCCCGTCAGGTAGGGGCTGTTCGTGTCGGTGATCGGGTTGCCCGCGGTCAGCTCGGTGTTGTCCCACCACAGCCGGAACTGGTTCGCGGTGGCCTGGACCTTCATGTGGTGCCAGCTGTTCAGCGCCGGAATACCGCCGGGCAGCGTGCCGGTGATCCACGTGCCGAGCGAGGTCGGCGTCTGGCCGGCGAGCTTGCGGAACTGGATCTGGGCCATGCCGGCGTAGAGCACGAACACGTAGCAGTTGGAGAAGTTCGACGCGTAATCGGCGCGCACGACGAGGCCGCGGCGGCTGTCGCCGTTGCCGGTGAACACGTCGCCTTCCCACACGTAGTCGGCCTGGCCGAGCGGGTCCACGCACGACAGCGCGATGCCACCGCTGTCGGGGATCGCGGTCGTGAGCGAGCCGACCGTGTGGTCGCCCGAGGGGTTGGCGTAGGCGGGGTCGAGCGAGCCCAGAGTGAGTCCCTCGAGCCGGCGGTTGGTGTCGAAGCCGGTCAGCCAGTTGAGCTGCGTGACGCCGCCGGGGATATGCTCCTCGGTCACGACCGCGGCGCTCGCGGCGCCGCAGGCAAGGGTCAGGGTCACGGCAAGCGCGAGGAGAGTACGAGCAGGGTGCATGGCTGCCTCCTTAGGAAGTAACGATGAATCGCGAAACGAGCACGGGGCTCATCGAGCGATGACGAACCGGACCGCGCTCGAAGCGGGGTCGTCGGACATCCGGGCGAAGTAGACGCCCGGCGAAACCCGGCCGCCGCCGGCGGAGCGCACGTCCCACAGGACGCTGCCCGACGAAAGCGGCAGGGAGGCGATGCGCCGTCCGTCCACGCCGTAGATCTCGGCGAGCCGGCCGGCCGGCGTGCCCGGCGCCGCTTCGAAGCGGACGCGGGAGGAGCCGAAGACGGGATTGGGCCACACGCGCAGCGCCGGGCCGGCTCCCGAGGCTCCGGGCGTCACGGCGAGCACGCTCGCGGCGGGGCGCTTCTCGAGGTAGGCGATGCGGCGGAGGATGTTGCCGGGCGCCGCGCCGCGGTCGCCGATGAGCGCGCTGCCGGCCTGGTCGGTGGCGCTCGCCTGGTAGATCAGGTGCAGCCGGCCGCCGGGATTGCGCGCGGCGAGCGAGAAGAACCGCTCGTCGCACTTCGGCGTGTTGGTCAGGTTCTCGGGCGCGCTCCACGCGCCGGCCGGCCCCTGCGCCACGCTGGCGGCGATGTCGCCGAAGCCGACGCCGGTGCAGATGCCCGTGAGCTGCATGTCGGCGGTCGGGTCCACCTCGCCGTCCACGAACCGCAGCCAGGCGATGTAGGTCTCGGAGCCGTCCTCCGAGAAGCCGACCTGGGGCCAGTCCACGGTGATGGAGTTGAAGCCGCACAGCGGGCCGTTCAGGCCTTCGTCGATGTTCGCGTAGGAATCGGCGACGCCCGCGGGCACCTGGTACACGACCGAGGCCCCGCGGACGCTGTTCCAGTGACGGATCCGGCTGTGCCAGTCGTAGAACTGGACGACGCCGCCGACGCGGCGCGCCTGCAGCTCGCTCCACACGACGTTCGGCGTCGTGTCGTTGTAGGCGATCGCGCAATTGATGTAGGCGCGATACTGCGTCGAGGTCGAGTCCGCCGCCGTCACCTGCGCGTCGGTGTAGTTCGTCAGGTTGCGAATCGTGATCGTGCCGGCCGCGAACGAGCCGTTCGAGGACTCGATCAGGTAGACGTTGCCGCCGAAGTCGCCGACGGCGATGCCGACGCGTCCGTCCGTCGCCGCCGCGATCGCCGGGAACGCCGGAAAACCGTCGCGGAACAGCGACGTCGGCGCGGGCAGGGTCCACGCGCCGCCCTGGAAGTTGAAGCAGCTGAACGTCGTGTTGCCCGACGGAAACCAGCTCACGCCGATCTGGTTCACCTCGGCGTAGCTGCCGGCTTCCGGCACCTCGCCCATCAGCGTGAATCCGCCGCCGGGCGTCGCCGCGACCTGCGGGAACAGGAAGCTGTTGCCGCTCGGGGTGACGAACGACGGAAGCTGCGCCGACCAGGCCGTGCCGCCGACGGCTTCCTGAAGATAGAACTGCGCGCGCAGGTCGCAGCTTTCCTCGTTGATGTGCTGGGCGATCGCGACCTTGCCGCCCGGCGCCAGCGTGAGGCTGCCGAAGCCGCCGATCGGATCGGGATTGGCGCAGCAATGCAGCGCCGCGACGTCCGGGTCGCTCACCTTGCCCAGGTTGTGCCAGGTGCCCGAGGCGTCGCGCCAGGCGTAGGCCTGCCCGCGCTCGGGATACGGATTCGGCAGCGACAGGTTCGGAGGGCACTGGCCGCCGAGTTCGCAGAACTCGTCCTGCCACGAGACGTGCACGCGGCCATCCGGGCCGACGACGACGTGTTCGCCCATCGAGCCCATGTCCTGCAGGTCGTACCAGACCGAGTCGAGCTGCACGGCCCCGGCCGCGAGGCCGACGGCCTGCGCCGTCACCGCGCTCGCGCGCAGCGGCTGGGACAGGTCTGCCCCGGGCGCCCGCACGAGGCGGCCCGGCGGATTGGCGGAAGTGCGTGCGGCGGCCGGCGCCGAAACGCCGGTCGCCAGTGCGAGAGCGAGAAGCAGGGACCTGGCACGCACGTTCCAATGGGTATTCCGCGAACCGCGAATGGTCCGCAACCGCGTCGCGGCCCCGGCCTCCGAAGGCCGGCGTACGGCGCGAGCGGAGCCGGCGGGCGCGGAGTGCGCGGCGGCGTCGAGCCCGCGCGGCTTCGGACGACAAGTCGAGTCAATAAGGATCATCGGGATCTCCGGTGCGCCGAAAGTCCGCTGATCTCGCCGTCCCAGCGAGCGGCCAGCGTGAACGTGCGGCCGGGCTCGTCGAGGAAGCTCAGGGGCTCCTGGTAGCGCGTGTTGGTGAGATTTCGGACGGCGAGCGTCAGGCGCAGGTTCGACCAGCCCCCGCTCGCTTCGGCGGAGGCCGTCCAGAAGGCCGGCCGCGCCAGCACGTCCTCGGTGCCGCGCGTGGCGTTCGTCCAGCGCACCCGCAGCGACAGCAGCCCCATCGGGATGAAGCGCGGCGCCGCGGTGCGCAGGTCGAGCGTCGCGCGCGCGGCGCCGACGTCGTTGAGCGGCTCGCCCGTTTCCCGATCGCGTCCGCGCGGGAAGCCGGCGCCCAGTTGCGCCTGAACACGTCCCAGGCGCAGGTCGGCCTCGGTCTCGATTCCTTCGAGGCGCGCCCGATGGATGTTCGTGAACTGGAAGCGCGGCACGAGGTAGAGCTGCCCGATGTACTTGAGCGTGATCATGTCGTCCACGTCCGAGCGGTAGACCGAGACTCGGAACGCGCGCAGATGCCCCGCCAGCGTTTCGCCGGAGCGCAGGCCGATCTCGGCGGTGCCCGAGTTCTCGGCGCGCAGGTCGGGGTTGCCGAACACGCGCAGGCCGCCGTGCACGCTGCTGTTGAAGTAGCGCTCCTCGAGGTTCGGGGCGCGGAATCCGGTCGCGAGCCGCGCGTACGGCGTCCAGGCGCCGAACGCGCGCGACAGCCCGACATCGCCGCTCGTCCGCCGGTCGGTCACGTCGAGGACCGGCGTGAAGCTGTAGATCGTCGAGTCGGCCCGCGAGCGCAGCCAGTCGTGGCGGACGCTGCCCTCGAGCCGCAACCCGCGCCAGGTCGCCGCGGCCGCCGCACCCCCGGCGAGCGCCTCGCGGCGGGCCGGCGGAACGCTCTCGGAGGGAGTCTCGGTGTCGGAGGTGACGGTGCCCGCGGCGTTGCGCACCACCAGGTTCGTCGAGCGCGGGCCGCTGGTGTTCTCCCTGCGCCATTCGCCGAAGAGTCGCAGCGCGCCGTAGCGCACGGCCGGCTGCAGGCTTCGCGACCAGGTCGTGAGCTTGTCGCGCGCCACGTTGGTCCGCTGCGCCACGAAGCGGCCGCGCACGAACTGGCTGTCCACAGCCGTCTCGTCGTAGTGCGTGCGAAAGCGCTGCTGCACGGCCAGCAGGCGCAGCTCCGGACGCAGCCCGGACTCGTGCAGCGAGAACTCGAACCGGTCGGCGTCGCGCGACTGCAGCGGGAACTCGGCGCTCGCGCCCGCCGACGACGTGAACGCCGGCAGGCCGATGTCGCGGCTCATGTGCGTCGAATGCTCGTAGTCGAACACGCCCTGCCCGAGCTGCGCCTGGGTGCGCACCGAGACGTCCTGGTCGTGGTAGCCGCTGTTGGGCACCTCGCCCCCCGGCGTGGACAGGGCGCGCAGGCGGCCGAGCCCCGCGAACACCTCGCCCCCGAGGATGGGCCCGACGCATCGGACGCGCGCGCTTTCGTCGAAGCCGTCCCCGGGCACGGCGCCGCGGGCGTTGAGCGACAGGCTCGTCCGCCGCTCCGCTCCGAGCAGCGGCCGGTGCGTGTTCAGCTCGACCATGCCGCCGAGCGCGTCGGAGCCGTACTGCGCGCTGCTCGCGCCCGGCTGGATCTCGACGCCCTCGAGCTTGTCCACGGGCACGAGCGACGTCTGCGCGCCGTGGCCGCGCCCCGACTGCAGCCGCACGCCGTCCACCATGACGAGCACGCGCTCGCCCGAGAGTCCGCGCATCGAGACGTGCGATGCCCACGGGCCCGTGCTGACGACGTCCACTCCCGGCGCGGCGACCAGCACGTCGGCGGTGGTCGCGGGCAGGTAGCGGTTCACGCGGCCGCGATCGAGGCGGACGGTGGTCGCGCTGCTGCGCTCGGGAATCGAGGAGCGCGTTCCGCTGACGAGGACGGGCTTGAGGACCGTGACCGTGTCCTGCATGCCGCGCGGCTTCGGCAGGCTGTCGGGCGCAGCGCTCGGCGGAACCGGCACGGGCACAGGCTCTTCGGCCGCGGGCGCGGGCCGCGCGGGACCGAGGACCGCGGCCAGCAGGACCACGAATGTGGCGGTGCGCAGCTGAATCGGGGAGTGACTCATTCAGCGGCGAATATCGGCCCCGAACCGGCCCCGGGCCATTCGAAGAACCACGGAATTCGCGCTCCGTGGAATTACGGAGCGCGGTGCGGCCCGACGTGCGAGTCGCCGCTCAGGAGGGCGGCGGCTCGATCAGGCCCGCTCGGATCGCGAACTGCGTGAGCAGGGCGACCGAGCGGATCTCGAGCTTGCGCATGATCGCGGCGCGGTGCGTCTCGACGGTGCGCGTACTGATGTTGAACTCCGCCGCGATTTCCTTGGTCGTCTGGCCGCGCGCGACGCCGGCGAGCACCTCTCGTTCGCGTGCGGTCAGCCGCTCGAGCGGCGGCGCCGCGTCCGCCGGGCGCCGCACCGAGTCGGCGAGCGCGCGCTGCGCAGGCTCGCTGTAGTAGGGCCGGCCCGCGGTCACCGACTCGATCGCCGCCGCGAGGTCGCGCACCGCGGTGTCCTTGAGCAGGTAGCCGTCGGCGCCCTCACGCACCGCGCGCGAAACGTACTCGACCGACGAATGCATCGTCAGCACCAGGATGCGCACCCCCGGTGCGGCGTCGCGGGCCTCGCGCAGCACCGCGAAACCGTCGCGGTTGGGCATGTTCAGGTCGAGCACGAGCAGGTCGGGCTCGAGCTCGGCGAGCAGCCGGAGCGCCTCGTCGCCGTCCCCGGCCTCGCCGACGATGCTCACCGCGGGCTGCTGCTCGAGCACCTTGCGCACGCCGGCGCGCACCAGCGGGTGATCGTCCGCCAGCAGCACCCGGATCGGCGCGCGCGAGCTCATGCGGCTCCCGTCATCGGCAGCGTGGCTTCGAGCCGCATGCCGCCGCGGCCGCCGCGGCCGAGCGACAGCCGGCCGCCGACGTCCACCACGCGCTCCTGCATGCCGAGCAGTCCCAGGTGCGGCTTCATCGCCGCGTCGGGTCCGTGACCGTCGTCCTCGACCACCAGGCGCGCCTCGCGGCCGTCGAACTCGAGCGACACCCACGCGCGCTTCGCGCCCGCGTGGCGAGCGACGTTGGTGAGCGCCTCCTGGCCGACGCGGTACAGCGTCAGCGCCGTCTCGGGCGGGCAGCTGGCCGACTCGGGCAGCGCCAGCGAGACGTCGAGCTGCGTGCGCGCGGCGAAGTCCTCGGCCATGCCGCGCAGCGCGGGCACCAGTCCCAGGTCGTCAATGGCCTGCGGCCGGAGCAGGTTGCTCACGTCGCGGACCTGCGCGAGCGCCCGCGCCGCCAGTTCGCTCGCCGTGGTGCGGCCCTCCAGGTCCAGCTCGATCTTGAGCGCCGTCAGCGCCTGTCCCGCCTCGTCGTGCAGTTCGCGCGCGATTCGGCGGCGCTCCTCCTCCTGCGCCCGCAGCAACAGCCGCGTGAGCTGTTCGAGTTCGGCGGTGCGCAGCGCGAGCGCGCGCCGGCCCTCGCCCAGCACCAGCACCAGCGTGCCGACCGCCACCAGCACGATGATCGCGACGTCGGCGAACACCCCGTACAGCAGCCCTGCACCCTGCGAGCGCAGCAGCGGATAGTCGAGGTGGTGAAGCGCCCAGAGCGTGAAGGCCCAGGCGAGGATCCGCGAGCCGGTCGAAGGCTCGCGCCGCTCGCGCACCCAGAAGACCGCGGCCGTCCACAGCGTCACGGTGAAGAGCAGCAGCGTGGACGTGGTGCCGGCGATGGCGTAGTTGCGGATGCCCCAGATCGCCAGCGCCGCCCACGCGGGAGCGGCGAGGCCGACCAGCGCGTACTCCCGCCGCCACGGCACGCGCCCGTTGAATTGCAGCGCCGCGAGCAGCAGCAGCAGCGCCGCCCATCCGGTCACGGTCTGGTGCGCGAACAGCCAGGCCTGGTGGCGGGTCACCAGGAACATCGAGATCGCGCCCAGGCGCAGCGCGTAGAACGTCCAGGCCAGCGACCAGCTCAGGTGGTAGGGCCGCGCCTGCGCGCGCCACAGGCCGAAGTGCACCCCGGCCAGGGCCAGGGTGCAGAGCGCCTGGAAGCCGAGCGCCACGAGCTGGAGCGGCAGGTCGTTCACGGGCAAGTCCTTTCGGCGGCGCACACTGGCGGGTCCGCCGCCGGCGTGCAACCCGCGGGCGGGGTTCGCGCGTATGGACAGGCGCTAGCGAAATGATATCATCCTGCTAGCTGACTACCCAGGAGGAGGCCGACCATGATTCGCGAGAAGCTCACGCAGTTCAGTTCCGGAATGGCGATGCTGGTGTTCCTGCCGCTGGTGCTCATCGGCTGCGCCGGCGGCATCGTCTGGGCGGCCCGCATGGACTCGCCGCCGCTGGCGATCGCGTTCATGCTCGCGCTCATCGTGGACATGATCCTGTTCGCCGGGTTCTTCGTCGTGGACCCCAACCTGGGCATCGTCGTCACGCTCTTCGGCCAGTACGTCGGCACCGAACGCCGCCCGGGCCTGTGGTGGGCCAACCCGTTCACCGCCAAGCGCAAGGTGTCGCTGCGCGTGCGCAACTTCGAGAGCTCGAAGCTCAAGGTGAACGACCACGAGGGCAATCCCATCGAGATCGCCGCGGTCGTGGTGTGGCGGGTCGTGGACACCGCCGAGGCGGTGTTCCAGGTGGACAACTACGACGACTTCGTGCACGTGCAGAGCGAAGCGGCGCTGCGCAACCTGGCCACGACGCACGCCTACGACTCGCACGTCGAGGGCGCGATGTCGCTGCGCGGCAACACGGCCGAAGTCGCCGAGGAGCTCAAGAAGGAAATCCAGGCCCGGCTCGAGAAGGCGGGCGTCGAGGTGATCGAGGCGCGGATCAGCCACCTCGCCTACGCGGCCGAGATCGCCAACGCGATGCTCCGGCGCCAGCAGGCGAGCGCGGTCATCGCCGCCCGCTCGAAGATCGTCGAGGGCGCGGTCAGCATGGTGCAGATGGCGCTCGACGAACTGTCCAAGCGCGGCGTCGTGCAGCTCGACGAGGAGCGCAAGGCGGCCATGGTCAGCAACCTGCTGGTCGTGCTGTGCAGCGAGCACGAGACGCAACCGATCGTGAACACCGGCACGCTCTACCAGTGAGAGGGAGTCGTGGCGGATCGCAAGCCCTTCCTGCTGCGGATTGATCCGGCGGTCCTGAACGCCCTGCAGAAGTGGGCGGCGGACGACCTGCGGAGCCTGAACGGTCAGCTCGAGTTCGTGCTGCGCCGCGCGCTCCAGCAGGAGGGGCGGCTGCCGGCGGGCGACGTCGCCCGCCGGAGCGCGAAGCGGACCCGCGGATCCTGAAGATTCACGTAACGCGCCTGCTTCCGGCGGTACTCACCTTCGAACCGTGCCTGCGTCCCGCACCCGCAGGCACATTTCCGGAGGCAGGCATGAAACGTCGCGTCGCACTCGCCCTCGCCGCACTCGCATCGCTCGTTCTCGTCGTCGTCGTCGGCTGTGGTGGTGGAGGCTCCAACTCGACGAACCCGGGAGGCGGCGGCGGCAGCGGACCGGCGTTCGATCTGCGATTCACTTCCACCGGGACCTCGCAGACGTTCGTGTTCACCCCCGCCGGCTCGTGGGCCTACCACTGCATACCGCACGGCAGCTCGGGGATGACGGGCACCGTGGTCGTGGACGCGAACTCGGCGAACGACTCGGCCCTGGTGACCGTCGGGCCGTCGAACACGCTCACGTTCTCGCCCGCTTCGGTGACGATCAAACCCGGCGGCGTGGTGCGCTGGGTGAACGCCAGCTCGATGACGAACCACACCGTGACGCGGCCCTGACGAGTCGCGGCGGCGGGGTGTGACGGCTGTGGCGCAGGCGCCACAGCCGTTCGTCGTTGCCCGGGCCTGCCCGGCCCCATGAGTCGCGCCCCAAGCGCGCAAACCCCGGTGAAATCACGTCCCGGCGCGATGGCCCGACGCTGGCACACCGCCTGCAATCCTCCCGCTTCGAAGACGCACCACCCGACGAACGGAGGATTGCCATGAAGCTTCCCAGCCCGCTCCACCGGACCCTCGCGGTCGCGCTGCTCGCCTCGACTTCCCTGCTGACGATCGCTCCCGCCGCGTTCGCCGGCCACGGCCACGGCCGCTACAAGCGGATCGCGACCTCGCGCTGGAACGGTCACGGACAACGCGTCGTCGTCCGCGAGTCGGGCGCCGCCCCGCTGGTCGCGGGCCTGATCGGCGGCTTCCTGCTCGGCGCCGCGGTCTCGAACGCGCACTCCGCACCGGTCGTCACGCGCGACTACGTTCACGCCTCGCCCGCGCCGCGTTACCGGTACTTCGATCCCTACTGCGGGCAGTGGTTCGTGTCGCTGAGCGCGTGCCGCGAGCACAGCTGGCGCGACGGCCACCCCGCGGTCGCGCGGGTGTTCGACGCCGGCGGCGGGCCGTGCCTGCGCACGATGAGCTGGTCGGACGGCTCCTGGTACGACGTCGGCGATCGCGACTGGCGCGACCGCGACTGGCGCGACCGCGACCGCGACGACTGCGACAGGGACTGACGCGAGGCGTCGTCCCCACACCGGTGGGGCCACGGCGGTGGAGCTGGAACAACGGGGAGCGTCCAGGCTCGCACGGTGGTCTCACTGAAACGCGAAGGGCGGTGCCGATCCGGCACCGCCCTTTCGCATGCGGCCCGCGAGCGCCGACGGTCCGGGTTCTCGTCCGCGGTCGCGGCGCCGTTCAGGCCGCGAGCAGTTCCTTCGTGTCGTGCCGGTGCTCCTCGGGCTTGAGGACGCGGTTCGCGTGCTCGGACTCCGGCATGGGTTCCCACAGTTCCGGGGCGTCGTCGGGCGGCGCCGTGCCGTCGGGGCGCGCGAGCACCCGGCAGTTGGGGCGCGTGACGTCCTTCGGGTTCGGGCTCATCACCATCACCACGTGGTTGTTCGCCGTCTGCAGCACCGTTCCCGCCGGGTAGAGGCCGACCGTGCGCACCAGCGACCACAGCACCGCCGGGTCGAAGTTCACGCGAATCGGGCCGAGCAACAGCTGCAGTCCCTCGAACGGGGTGCGCGGGCGGGTGTCGTAGGCGCGGTGCGCGGTGATGGCGTCGAAGCAGTCCGCCATGGCGACGATGCGCGAGACCGTCGCCTGCCCCCAGTCGAGGTCGATCTCGGGGTAACCGGTGCGGTTGTAGTTCATGTGGTGCTCGAGGCAGGCGCGCATCGTGTCGAGCATCACCCCCGACAGCCCGGGCATGCGCGACACCATGATCGCGCCTTCGATCGGATGGCGTCGCATGAGCGTCCACTCCTCGGCGTCGAGCTTTCCGGGCTTTCGCAGCACCTCTCCGGGAATGGTCATCTTGCCCAGGTCGTGCAGCAGCCCGGCGACGCCGAGATCGGCGAGCGCCTGCCGCGGCAGCCGCAGCGTCTGGCCCATGCCGATGGACATCACCGAGACGTTGACGCAGTGCGCGTACGTGTATTCGTCGTGGTCCTTGAGCGCGCTAAGGCCGACGAGCGAGTAGTCCTGTTTCATGATGCTGTCCACGATCGGCTGCACGACACGCTTGGCGTGGCGAAGGTCGGGCCGGCCGGTCTGCTGCGCCCTCAGGACGATCCGCTTCGCGCCCATCATCGCGCGCCAGAAGACCTTCTTCGCGCGGCGGCGTTCGGTCGTGTGCTTCGGTTCGCTCGCCAGCTCGCGGCCGAGGTCCTCGGCTTCGAGGTCCGAGGCCGGCACGATCGCGATGTTCGTGACCGCGGCCTCCTGCACGGTCTCGGGCAGGCGCTCGGCGAGCGCCGGGTCCTCGGCGGCGAGGAAGATCTGGAAGAAGCGCTCGACTTCGGCTTCCTCGAGCGCGTTCAGGAACCGCAGCCCGCCCACCTGCCGCCGCTCGAAGTCGGCGAGCAGGCCGTGGTAGGCGCCGAGGATCTCGGCGCGCGCCTTGACGCGCACGCCGTTCAGGTAGAAGTAGTCCGCGACGACCACGAGCGTCGCCTCCTCGGCGTCCTCGAGCAGGCCGCGGATGACGCCCATGAACTCGCGCATCTGGCGCTGGAACGCCTGGTTCGACACGTCGTAGGTCCGTGCCGTGCGCATCAGCGCCGAAAGCCGCACGAGCAGGGCCGCGCCCTGCTCGGCGAGCTGCGCCGTTTCGTCAACCGGGGCCGGGACGCCTTCGGGCTCGCTCATGCCGCACCCCTCAGCCACGCCAGCGCGGACTGCGCGGCCTGGCGCACGGTCGCCTGCTTCGACTGCGCGCCGCGTTCGAGCGCCGCGAGCGCCCGCGGCGTGCCGATGCGCGCCAGGCAGCGCGCCACGTTGTGGCGGTGGATCTCGATCTGCTTGTCGAACCAATTGGCGCGCTGCAGTTCGGCTTCGAGGTCGCTCGCCACCTCGTCGCCGCCCACCGAGGCGAGCGCGGCGTAGATCGCGCGGCGTTCCTCGGCGGGCCGGGTCGCGAACTTCTCCTGCTGCAGGAACGCGAACACGAAGCGCGCGGTGGCCGGGTCCCGTTCGCCCGAGAGCTGGTGGAGGATCTGGCAGAACAGGGTCGTCGGGGCGCGCTCGAGCGCCTTGACGAGCAGCGGGCGCGCCAGCGCGAGTTCGAGGTTCGTGAGCGCGCCGATCGCCTGCTCGCGCACGCGCGCGTCCGGGTGGCGCAGCGCCGTGCCCAGCAGGTTCACCACGTCCCGGCCGCCGATCCAGCCGAGGATGTGGACGATGTTGCGGACCACGTACCAGCGTCCGTCGGTCAGCCACGGGGCGAGGCGCTCGGGGTTCTCGCGGCAGCGTGAGGCCAGCGATTGCGCGAGCGCGAGGCGCGTCGCCCGCTCCTGGCTCTCCGACAGCACGAGCGTCAGCCAGTCCACGCCGGCGTCCCCCAGTTCCTGCGCGAGGGCGACGAACTCGGCCAGCGCCGCATCGCCCTGCGCGTCGAGCTTCTCGACCGTGCGCTGGATCGAGACGGGCTGCATGAGCTCCTGGAGCAGTGTTTCCTCGGACCAGTTCGCGAGCGTCTCGTCGCGCAACTCGCGCAGCGAACCGCGCGCGTCGGCCCACGCGCCCGCTCCGAGTGCCGCCCGCAGGACGCGGGGAATGAATTGTCCGATCTCGGTGCGGTCGTGCTCGTTCGCGTTCGCGCGCCGGCAGGCCGCCGCGATGGCGACCGCCGCGGTCACCTCGGGCACCTGGTGCTCGCGCTCGTACTCGGCGCGGAAACGCTCGACCTCGACCGCGGCCATCGCGTCGAGCTCGACGTAGCTGGCCTCGACTTCGACCGTCGTGTCGCCGAGCTGCCAGTCCTCGGCGCGGCCCTCCACCTTCGCGGCCTGCGCTTCGTCGGCCGACGGCGCGGGCTCCGAGGAGGAGACGGTCGGCCAGGGCAGCAGGGGCCCGGATCCGGGGCCAGCGCCCGACGACGAGCCCGCGCCGCCCCCTTCGCCATCGCTCTCGCCGACGTCGCCCTCGGCCGGGATGTAGTCCACCTCGATGTGCCGGAGGTTCGACTCCCACAGCAGCGTCACGAGGTCGCCATCGTCGAGGTTCGGACCGGTCGCGGCGAGCACGGCGTCCACGAGCGCGTTGACGTCGTCCGCGTCCACGCCGGGGTTGAACGTCAGCCCGCGCACGCCGTCGCGATGGAACGGGTACGCGAGGTTGTCGTCGCGCGAACGGGCCGGGTGCAGCGACTCGCCGTCGAGCGTCACGTCGGCCGACTCGAAGCGCAGGGTCAGCGCCCCGTGATCCAGCACCAGGCGCGAGGCCGCGGTGGACAGCTCGTTGCGGAACTTGAGCACGGTCGGGTTGCCGGCTTCGTAGAGCCGGCAGGTCTTCAGGGTGCGCGCGAACTGCGCCACCCACCAGGCGGCCGCCTTCAGGGTCGCGTCCGAAACGGTGCGTTCGCGCTCGTGCCCGTGCCGATCCGGGCGCGTGCCGACCTTCATACCGGGTCCCCAGTGCCTGTCGGAAGGAGGAGGTGAGCCGTCCGCGGCGTTATCGGTCCGCCCGGGGCCGCGCTTGAGGGGGCGGTGCCCTCCTTACCGCGGCCGGCTCCACCCCGGAATCCCCCGTCCCGCACGCCACCCGCGAGGACGCGGCGCGGCGGACCAGCGCCGCGCCCGGCGGGCCGGACGCCGCGCTGGCGAGCGGCGGCTTGACCGCGGGGAGGCGGCGGGCGCTGAGTGCCTGCGCTGACGCCGCATCACTCCAGCTTCCCTCGCGACCCCGGGAGGATCCCCGACATGCTCCGCCGTTCGCTGTTCGTGCTGTTCGCCCTCGTGGCGTGCGCCGCGCCCGCCCTCGCGCTCGAGGAATGCCGGCTCATGCGAATGCCCGACATCCAGGGCGACCGCATCGTGTTCGTCTACGCCGGCAATCTGTGGACCGTGGCCCGCGCCGGAGGCACGGCGCAGCGCCTCACGACCCACGAAGGGGTCGAGGCCTTCCCCAAGTTCTCCCCCGACGGGCAGACGGTCGCGTTCACCGGCGAGTACGACGGCAACACGGACGTCTTCACGGTCCCGACGGTGGGCGGCGAGCCGCTTCGCCTGAGCTATCACCCCGGCGCCGACATGGTCGCGGAGTGGTATCCCGACGGAAAGTCCATCCTGATCCGCTCGATGCGCGCCTCCTCGATCCAGCGCTTCACGCGCTTCTTCAAGGTGCCCGCCACCGGCGGCTTCGAGGAGATGCTCGCGCTGCCGACCGCCGGCTACGCCAGCCTGTCGGCCGACGCGAAGCTCATCGCCTACGTCAGCCCGAGCTACGACAACCGCACCTGGAAGCGCTACCGCGGCGGCAACGCGCCGAACATCCTGGTCTACGACTTCGCGCGGAACACCTCGGAGAACGTCACGAAGGACTGGGACGGGCCCGACGAGTGGCCGATGTTCCACGGCCGCACGCTCTACTACTGCTCGGACCGCGGCGGCCGCACCGCCAACGTATGGGCCTACGACCTCGACAAGAAGACGCAGCGCCAGGTCACACGCTTCACCGAGTACGACGTGAAGTGGCCGAGCATCGGCAGCGACGCCATCGTGTTCGAGAACGGCGGCTGGCTGTACGTGATGGACCTGCCGTCCGAGAAGCTCACGAAGCTCTCGGTGAAGGTCCCCGACGACAAGCCGGCCACGCGCGCCGAGTACCGCCGGGTCGGCGACTGGCTGACCGGCATGGACCTCTCTCCTTCGGCGAAGCGCGCGGTGCTCGAAGCGCGCGGCGAACTGTTCAGCGTGCCGGCCGAGAAGGGCGACGTGCGCAACCTGACCAACACCCCCGGCGCCCGCGAGCGCAATCCGGCCTGGTCCCCCGACGGCCGCTGGATCGCCTACCTGTCCGACGCCACGGGCGAGTACCAGTGGTACGTGCTCGGCGCCGACGGCAAGACGCCGCCGCGACAGGTCACGAAGGAGGGCGCGACGTTCCGCTACGGGCCGCAGTGGTCGCCCGACTCGAAGAAGCTGGCGTTCTCGGACAAGACCGGCCGCCTGTGGCTGACCGACGTGGCGAGCGGCAAGCTCACGCAGATGGACAAGAGCGAATACGGCGAGCTGTTCCAGTACGGCTGGTCGAAGGATTCGAAGTGGGTCTGCTACATGAAGCCGAGCCCGGCCGGCTTCGGCACCCTCCAGCTCTACTCGCTCGAGAGCGGCAGGGTGACGCCGGTGACCGACGGGCTGACGGACGACTTCTCGCCGTCGTTCGATCCCGAGGGCAGGTACCTCTACTTCATCTCGCGTCGGACGCTGACGCCGCAGTTCGGAACGTTCGAGCTCGACATGCACTTCACCGCGACCGACAAGCTGTACGCGATGTCGCTGCAGGACTCGCTGCTCTCGCCGGTCGCGCCCGAAAGCGACGAGGAGCCCGGCGAGGCCGCGAAGTCCGACGACAAGGCGAAGGGCAAGGACGACAAGGGCGCGAAGGCGAAGGAGGAGAAGGCGGCCGATCCCGGCATGCGGATCGACCTCGCCGGGCTCGGATCGCGCGTCGCCGAGCTGCCGGTGCCGGCCGGGCGCTACACCGCGCTGACCGCCACGAAGGGCAAGGTGGTCTACCTGTCGTTCGACGAGACGCCCGACGAGGACGGTCAGGCGCCGTGCAGCCTCCACTACTTCGACCTCGACAAGCGCGAGGACAAGACGGTCCTCTCGGGCGTGGACGCCGGCTACTCGCTGTCGAAGGACGGCGAAAAGGTGCTGTACCGCAAGGACGACCAGGTCGGCATCGTGGACGTCGCCCCCGACAAGAAGGCCGGCGACGGCAAGCTCGCCACGGACCAGCTCATGGCGCTGGTGGACCCGCGTCAGGAGTGGATGCAGATGTTCAACGAGGCCTGGCGGCTCGAACGCGACTTCTACTACGACCCGGGCATGGGCGGGCTCGACTGGAAGGCGATCGGAGACCGCTATCGCCAGCTCGTTCCGTACGTCGCGCACCGTTCGGACCTCAACTACATCCTCGGCGAGCTGATCGGCGAGCTGTCCACCTCGCACACGTACGTCGGCGGCGGCGACATGCCGCGCGTGCCGCGCGTCGGCGTCGGCCTGCTCGGGGCCGACTTTTCGTTCGACGCCGGAACGGGCCTTTACCGGTTCGCGAAGGTCTACCGCGGCCGCGACTGGAACTCGCGCGTGGACGCGCCGCTCGGCGAGCCGGGCATCGGCGTGAAGGACGGTGACCTGCTGCTCGAGGTGAACGGCCGCCCGCTGCGCGCGCCGGAGAACGTCTACTCCGCCTTCATCGGCACCGTCGGCAAACAGACGACGATCAAGGTGGGCGCGTCGGCGAACGACCCGAAGGCCCGCACGTACACCGTGGAGCCGATCGGCAACGAGGCGTCGCTGCGCTACGTGGACTGGGTGCGCGCCAACTACGACAAGGTGCAGGCCGCGACCGGCGGCAGGATCGGCTACATCCACGTCCCGAACACCGCCATCGAGGGCATGCAGGAGTTCACCAAGGGCTATTACCCGCAGGTGCACAAGGACGGCATGATCGTGGACGAACGCTTCAACGGCGGCGGGTTCATTCCCGACTTCTTCGTCGAGAAGCTCATGCAGTCCACCTGGACCTACTGGTCGAACCGCGACATGGCGCCGTTCCGCACGCCGCAGACTTCGGTGGACGGACCCAAGTGCATCCTCGCGAACGAGTATGCGGGCTCCGGCGGCGACGCGTTCCCCTACTACTTCAAGCTCAAGGGTGTCGGACCCATCATCGGCAAGCGCACGTGGGGCGGGCTCGTGGGCATCAGCCACAGCCTGCCGCTGGTGGACGGCGGGGTGGTGACCATGCCCGACTTCGGCGTCTACAGCACCGAGGGCAGGTGGATGATCGAGAACCACGGCGTGGACCCCGACTTCGAGGTGGACAACACGCCCGAGGCGATGGTCAGCGGCCACGATCCGCAGCTCGAGAAGGCGATCGAATGGTCGCTCGAGCAGCTCAAGGCGCACCCGGTCGTCCGTCCCGAACGGCCCGCGTACAAGAAGCAGCAGTTCTGATCGCGCCCACCCCCGAGGCGCGAACGAGGGCCCCGGCTCCGCGAGGAGTCGGGGCCTTTCGCCTTCCGCCCGGCCGGCCGCCGGCCGGTCAGTCCGCCAGCAGGTACTCGAGGTCGGAGCGCGACAGCGTGCGCGCGAAACCCTCGTCCCCGAGCACGTCCTTCACGAGCTTCGCCTTGCGCGCCTGCAGCTCGGCGATGCGGCCCTCGATCGTGCCGTCGGCGATCAGCCGGTAGGCGATCACCGTGCGGTCCTGGCCGATGCGATGCGTGCGGTCGATGGCCTGCGCCTCCACGGCCGGGTTCCACCACGGATCGAAGAGCACGACGTCGCGCGCCGCGGTCAGGTTGAGGCCGGTGCCGCCCGCCTTGAGCGAGACGAGGAAGCAGCAGGCCCGCGGGTCGTTCGAGAACGCGTCCACGACCGCGCCGCGCTCGCGCGTGTTCGTGCTGCCGGTGAGCATGTGGAAGGGGATGCGGCGGTCCTTCATGTCGGCCGCGATGAGCTTGAGGCACTCGACGAACTGCGAGAAGACGAGGACCTTCCGGCCCTCCGCGAGCAGCGGTTCCAGCAGGTCGAACAGGGCCGTGAACTTGCCCGAACCGAGCTCGCGCCTGCCTCCCGCGAGCGCCGGGTGGCAGCAGATCTGCCGCAGGCGCGTGAGCACCGCGAGCACGATGAGCTTCTGTTTCGCCAGCGCCTGCTCGCCGGGCGCGAGCCTGCCGAGCAGCTCGCGGCTGCGCACCAGCTCGGCCGCGTACAGCTTGCGCTGCCCGGGCGTGAGCTCGCAGTCGAGGCGCTCCTCGATGCGGGGCGGCAGCTCCTTCGCGACCTGCTCCTTGAGCCGGCGCAGCAGCACCGGACGCAGGCGTGCCGACAGCAGGCGCCGCAGGTGCGGCGGAGCGTCGGGCCGGTCGTAGCGCGCCACGAACTTCGCGCGCGGCGGCAGCCAGCCCGGGTTGACGATCGCCAGGATGCTCCACAGGTCGAGCGCGCGGTTCTCGAGCGGCGTGCCGGTGAGCGCCAGCCGGTGCGTCGCCCGCAGCTCGCGCGCGACGCGCGAGACGGCGGCGTCCGGGTTCTTCACGTTCTGGGCTTCGTCGAAGATCACCGCGCTCAGCGCGTGCTCCTTCCAGCGCTCGGCGTCGCGCCGGAGCAGCGCGTAGTTGGTGATGACGAGGTCGTGGCCGCCCGCTTCGCCCATGCGCGCGCGGCGGTCGCGGCCGCTGCCCAGCACGAGCACGCGCAACCGCGGCGTGAAGCGCGCCGCCTCGCGCTCCCAGTTGTGCATCACCGACGCCGGGCACACGACCAGCGCCGGGCCCGCGCCCGGTTCCGCCTCGCGCAGGCGCGCCAGCCAGACCAGCGCCTGCACCGTCTTGCCCAGGCCCATGTCGTCGGCGAGCACCGAGCCGAGCTTCAGGCTGCCGGTCCAGGCGAGGAAGTCGAGCCCTTCGCGCTGGTAGGGCCGCAGCTCGCCGCGAAACCCCGCGGGAATCGGCACCCGCGGCAGGCCCTTGAAGCGTTCGAGCGTCCCGCGCAACCGGGCGACGGTTTCCAGCGTCCCCGCGCCGGCCCCGGTCGCGGCCAGCGTGTCGAGGCTCTCGGAGCGCGCCTGCGCGAGCTGCCATGCGGTGACCCGCTGCTCGGGCTGGTTCGGTTCGAGGCCCAGATCGGCGAGGGCGGCGGCGATCGCGTCCTGCGCCTCGGCGTCCTCGCGCCGCGCCCAGCCGCCCGCGAGACGCACGAACGGCCGCTTCGACTCGCGAAGCGTGGCGAGGTCGGCTTCGGTGAGCGCCAGCCCCTCGCTCTCCCAGTCGGCCCGGATCGTCAACCAGTCGAGACCCGAGGCGACGACGCTGAGCCGGGCATGGACCTGACGCTCGCCCTCGAACAGGCGCCTAACCTCGTCGTTGCCGAACCAGCCCGCCTCGTGCGGTCGCTCGCGCCAGGCGGCGATCAGCGACTCGACGTTCGACTCGTCGAGCCGCAGCCACCATCCGGTGCCCGCGTCGGGCTCCGGGTTCGCGCGCGCGCGGCCGCGCGCCGCGCCCCGCTTCTCGAGCGCGCGCTCGAGCCACTCGAGCGCGCCGGCGACGCGCGCGGCGGCCGGCACTTCCCGCCAGGGCGCGGGGCCCTCGCCCGCCGGCGACGCCAGCGTCGCGAGCGCCGAGGTCGCGCCGGCCGCCGCCGCGCCGGGCGCTTGCGGAGCGCCGGAGCCGGCATCGTGCACACCCGCCGCTTCGTCGGCCGCGGGCGTGCCACCGCCCGCCATCGTCGCGACGCGCGCGGCCAGCGCCTCGTCGGCCGCGGGGGCGGGCGCGAGGCGCACCCAGCCGTCGGCCGGCCCGTACTCGAACAGGTCGCGGCCCGACGCGGGCTCGCCGGGCGTCCACAGCGTCTCACCCGACGCGGCGAAGAGCCGCACCTGCAGCCAGTCGCTGCCGCGCAGGTCGAGGGCGAACACCGGCCGCGCGTCGAAGGTGCGGGTCAGCGATTCGAGCGCGCTGGCGATGGCGGGAAAGCGCGCGGTCAGCCGGTCGAGCAGCGGGCCGTCCTCGCGCCGCAGCGGCAGGCCGCGCATCTCGGCCAGCGTCCGCACGATGTCCGCCGGCGGCTCCTCGACGACGCGGTGGAACGCGCCGTCCATCAACGCGATCGAGGGGTGAGCGGCGAACGCATGGCGCTCCGCGGGCCACACGAGCGCGGCGCCGGCCGGGCGCGACCTGCCGTCGGCGTGCGCAATCGCGAGCGCCAGGCGCAGCTCGCCGCCCTCGATGTTCGCCTCGAGCGTCATGCGCAGGTCGTCGCCTTCGAGGTCCGCCTTCGCTCCCGGCCGGACGCCGCAGCGGGCGGCGAGCGGCGCGGACAGCGCCGTGTCCCACGCCACGAACGGCGAACCGGCCGCACGATCGAGAAGCAGGTTGAGCTGTCCGTTCGACATCACCCCTGGATGGCGCGCGTCGTCGAACAGCCCGAGCATCTCCGCTTCGGTCAGGACGCGCAGCAGCCGCGCCTGCGGTGGCGAGAGCAGGTGCGGGTCGCGCCGCAGCTCGGAGTGCAGCTGGTTGAGCTGCTGCCGGCCGCGGGGCGCGTCCTGCGTCTGCGGGCCGGTCAGCCGGGCCTGGATCGTGACGCGCGGCCCGCCATCGTCCTCGATCAACCCCAGCACGACACGCAGATGACGCGGCGCGCGCTCGCGTGCGCCGGCCCAGCTGCTGATGCGCTCGACCACGTCGCGCCGCTCGCTCTCGACGCCGCGCTCGCTCAGCTCGCGCCGCTCGAGGTAGGGCTTGAGCGGCTTCGGCACGCGATCCGGCCACTGGCGTTGAATGGCGTGCGCGAGCCGCCAGCACCGCACGTCGGGATCGTCCTCGTGCACGATGCCCCCGACGTCGAGCGCGCCGAGTTCCCAGTACTCGAAGCCGTGCCGGTGCAGGAACGACTGCGCCGCTTCGAGGCGCAGCCACGAACCTTCCGCCCGGCGCAGCGCCGCGAGCTGCGGCGGTTCCGCGGCCGGCGGGCGCTCGAGCGAGCGCGGCGGCGCGGGGGCTTCGCCCGAAAGGCGGCGGGTCAGCGCCCGCGGCAGCAGCTCCAGGTCGCGTGGGACCGGCCGCCCCGCGGCCCGCGCCGCGGCGATCAGCGCGAGCCCGACCGCGTAGGCATGCTTGCAGATCGGGCCGACCGGGCACGAGCACAGCGGCTCGGCCGCGCCGGCCCGGAACGCCCAGCGCACCGCGTACGTGCGCGTTCCGCGAACCTTCGCCAGAACCGATCGCACGGCCGCGCGCCCGTCCAGCTGGCACTGACGCACGCGCTCCGCCATCAGGTATTCCTCGCCGCGCGCGCGGATGTAGGGCGGGAACGAGCCCAGCACATTGGCCAGGCGGGCCAGCTCGTCGTCCTCGAGGTCGTTGGAAACCTGAAGCGGAAGTTCGGTCAAGGTCGGGTTCCGGGGCGGCGGTGTCGGCGGTGGGCGAATCGCGCAGGTTACGGGCGGGCGCGCCGGTCGGGCAAGTGCGGAAGCCGTGAAGCTCGCCGGCAATCCGCCGCTCTCAGGATGCACGCTGCGCTCGCGTGCCCGGCGGCGCCCCCGCAAGCGCGTCCGACCTCCCAACTCGGGACTTTTCGGCGGCGCGGGCGGACGGTAGCCTTCACGGGTTCCCCCGGCAGCACCGTGGCCCCGCGCGGAGGCTCTACTCGTGTCGAGCGATCTCTATCCCGTCAAGCCCCAGATTCAGAAGAACGCGCACATCCGCTCCATGGAGCAGTACCGGCAGCTCTACCGGCGCTCGATCGAGGACCCGGCCGGCTTCTGGGCCGAGCAGGCGCGGCTCCTGGACTGGTTCCACCCGTGGAACACGGTGCTCGACGCCGACCACGACGAGATCGACTTCGCCTGGTTCTCGGGCGGCCGGCTCAACGCCTGCTTCAACTGCGTGGACCGCCATCTCGAAAAGCGCGGCGAACAGACCGCGATCCTCTGGGCGGCCGACGAGCCGGGCGTCTACAGGCACATCTCGTATCGCGAGCTCAAGCACAACGTCTGCCGGCTCGCGAACGTGCTGCTCGCGCACGGCGTTCGCAAGGGCGACCGCGTGTGCATCTACATGCCCATGATTCCCGAGACCGCGTACGCGATGCTCGCCTGCGCGCGCATCGGCGCGGTGCACTCGGTGGTCTTCGGCGGGTTCTCGTCCGACGCGCTGCGGGACCGCATCGTGGACGCGCGCTGCAAGGTGCTGATCACCGCCAACGAAGGGCTGCGTGGCGGACGGCCGATCCCGCTCAAGCAGATCGCCGATCGCGCGATCGAGGGCATGGACCTGGTCGAGACGGTGCTCGTCGCGCGCCGCACGGAGCGCGAGGTGCCGATGGTGCAGGGACGCGACCACTGGCTCGACGAGGAGATGAGCCGGCAGCGCTCGACCTGCACGGTCGAGTGGATGGGCGCCGAGGATCCGCTCTACATCCTCTACACCTCGGGCAGCACCGGGAAACCCAAGGGCCTCCTGCACACGACCGGCGGCTACCTCGTGTACGCCGCGCTCACGCACAAGCTCGTCTTCGACTATCACGACGGCGACGTTTACTGCTGCGCCGCCGACGTCGGCTGGGTGACCGGGCACACCTACATCGTCTACGGGCCCCTCGCCAATGGCGCGACGACCGTGATGTTCGAATCCACGCCCCTGTATCCCGACGCCGGCCGCTACTGGCGGATGGTGGACGACCTCGGCATCAACATCTTCTACACCGCGCCCACCGCGCTGCGCGCCATCGCGCAGGCGGGCGACAAGCCGGTGAAGCGCCACTCGCGAAAGTCGCTGCGTATCCTCGGCTCGGTCGGCGAGCCCATCAACCCCGAGACCTGGCGCTGGTATCACGACGTCGTCGGCGAAGGCCGCTGCGCCGTGGTGGACACCTGGTGGCAGACCGAGACCGGCGGCATCCTCATCACGCCGCTGCCCGGCGTCACCGACACCAAGCCCGGCAGCGCGACGCTGCCGTTCTTCGGAGTCAAGCCGGTGGTCCTCAACCCCGAGAACGGCCAGGTGCTCGAGGGCAACGGCGTCTCCGGCGCGCTCTGCCTGGCCGCTCCCTGGCCCGGCCAGGCGCGCACGGTGTGGGGCGACCACCAGCGCTTCAAGGAGACCTACTTCAGCCAGTACCGCGGCACCTACTTCACGGGCGACGGCTGCACGCGCGACGCGGACGGCTACTACTGGATCACCGGACGCATTGACGACGTGCTCAACGTCTCGGGCCACCGGCTGGGCACCGCCGAGGTCGAGAGCGCGCTCGTCGCGCACGAGGCCGTGACCGAGGCCGCGGTCGTCGGCTACCCGCACACCCTCAAGGGGCAGGGCATCTACGCCTACGTGATCCTCGCCGCGGACTTCGCGAAGACGCCGAAGGCCGAGCTCGAAGGCGCGCTCAAGGAGCAGGTCCGCCAGGCCATCGGCGGCTTCGCGGTGCCCGACATCATCCACATCGCGCCCGGGCTGCCCAAGACGCGAAGCGGAAAGATCATGCGCCGCATCCTGCGCAAGATCGCCGGCAGCGAGTACGCCGGACTCGGCGACGTCTCGACGCTCGCCGAGCCCGAAGTGGTGGACCGGCTGGTCGCCGAGCACCGCTCGCGGGGCGTTTGACCGAGCGCCCTAACGCGACGCGCCCCGCGACCCCGCCGCGGCTCAGGCGTGCTTCGCCATCTCGGCGCGCTTCGCGGGCTGGTAGGAGCCGACGTCCGAGTGGAAGCCGATCGCCAGCCGGTTCCAGCCGTTGATGGCGACGATGGCCAGACTCAGGTTCACGAGTTCCTGCTCGCTGAAGTGACGGCGGGCCTCCTCGTAAACCGCGTCGGGGACGCCGGCCCGCGAGACGAGCGTCATCGCCTCGGTCCACGCCAGGGCGGCCCGCTCCCGCGGTGTGTAGAAGGGCGCCTCGCGCCAGGCGTTGAGCACGTAGAGCCGCTGCTCCGTCTCGCCCGCCGCGCGCGCGTCCTTCGAGTGCATGTCGAGGCAGTAGGCGCAGCCGTTGATCTGCGACGCGCGCATCTTGACGAGCTCGAGCAGCGAGGACTCCAGCCCGCAATCGTGAACGTACTTCTCCAGGCCGAGCATGGCCTGCATGGCACCCGGTGCGGCGGACCGGTAATTCGGTCTCGACGACATTGGTTCCGCTCCTTTCGCTTTCCCGTTCTGCGCGGCCACTCGCGGCAACGCTGCCTCACGCCCGACTTCGGCGCCGGCGCACGTGCGGACTATCGCGCGTCCGGGGGCCGAACGCGACCGGGAGCGGCGAAGCGTCAGGGTTTCGTCCTGTCTCCACGCGCCGTCACCACCGTCCGCCGGCCGCTCGTGAAAGCCCGGTCACCCGTAGGCGTATTCGGCCGCCAGGTACAGCTCCCCCGCTTCGGTGAGCACGACGTAGAAGTTCTCGAACTGCCCCCCGTCGCCCAGCCGAAAGCGTTCGGGTCGTCCGGAGAGTCCCCACATCCGCCGGATGCCGGTCGGAACCCCGACCCGCACGGCAACGTCCTTCCACTCGCGCCCGCCCGGCGTCACCGGCTCGAGTCCGAACTCCGAGACGATCCTCGCGGCCAGCCCGTCCGTGCGCTTCACCACGAGGTAGCCGCCGCGGGACGACCACGGAGCGTGCGTCCGCAGCGGCTCGATCCGTATGCCGGCGCGGGCGAGGTGCCGGGCGAGGTCCGTGGGCAGACCGTTGTCGCGCCCGCAGCCCGGAAGGGTCGCCAGCAGCGCCAGCGGCAGCAGGCCGGCCCACCGGCGCACCGTGCGCACGCGCAGGCTAACGAAGCACTCCCTTGCCGGCGAGGAATCGCGCGTAGAAGAGGAGGGCGACGCCGATCGCGACGATCGCGGCGGTGAACGCCAGCGCTCCGGCGCCGCCCATGATCGCGAGACCATTCGTGAAGACGAAGTTGTGCAGGAAGGTCGGCGCCATGGCCACCAGCGAGATCGCGAGGATCAGCACCGCCAGCCGCCGGCGCAGCAGCACCAGCAACGATCCGGCGACGCCGCCCCACACGCTCGTCGCCCACGAGGCGACGGACCAGGCGGGGAACGCCTCGAAGTAGGCCCGCTGCTCCGGGGTGAACGAGGCCAGGTAGCCCGCGTTCCGCGTCTGCGTCATCAGGTAGTCGAACGCGCCACCGCCGTTCCACAGCAGCGCCAGCGCGCCGACCACCCAGAGGTGCCAGGGGGTTCGGGGCGCGGAAGTCGGGACGTTCATGCGGCCTCCAGATGGAAAGTCACCGGGACGCAACCCGCGGGTGCGCAGACGCGCATCATGGGCGGCGGGTCTGGCGGCGGCAAGCACGATTCAGCGCGCGCGGAGTCCCTTCGAGCGAATCCGTTTTCATGAAGTGCCCCGACCCGGAGGCCATTGGGCGCGGCCGAGCCACAGCAGCCAGACGATTCGAAGATCAATGGTCGCGTGCAGGACCATCACCACCCAGAGATGCCCGGTCAGGATGAACAGCAGCGCGAAGATCAGCGCGAGGACCATGGTGGTCAGGATTCCGCCCACGCCCTGGTAGCCGTGATCCACGCCGAAGACGACGGCCGCGGCCACGACGGCCAGCCAGGCGGGAAAATGCAACGGTGGATGCGCGAAGTACTGGATGAGGAACCCGCGGAAGATCAGTTCCTCGCAGACGCCGGCGCTGACGCTGACCGCCGCGAACCATGCCCGCTCCGTCGCCGACTGCGGAAGAAAGAACGCGAGCGGACCCAGCTGGCGCAGGTGGGCGTCCAGGAACTTCGGCGAGCGCGAGGCGAGCAGCGCGGGTCCGAGAATGCCGGCCGAAAGGCTGGCCAGCAGACCCCAGCCGAGACCTCCGCGCAGCGACGCGGGAACCCAGGTCGCGGGTGGCGGCGTGAGCAGCGCGGCCCACGGCGTCGTCACGACGACGAACACGGTCGCCAGCCAGAGCCAGGCGATGGTCTTCCGGTAACTCCGAATGCGCGTGGCCGGGGACGGAAGCGCCTTGAGCCGCGCCGTCTCACGCCGGTCCCAAAGCGGAAAGCCGACGAGAAGGAAGAGCACGAATGCCGCGTGAAGAATGGGAATCATGTTCGGTCCTGGTCGCCGGGGTCGGCATCAAGGCATTCGCGGGGGTGATGCTCGGGACGATCCGGCTTTCGGCGTGGGCCCCAAACCCTCCGAGCCGGCGGCGCGCGCCTGCCATCAATCCCGCCCGCTCGTGCCTTCGCACGACGTGCCAGCGTGAACCGTAGCAGAGCCCGTGACGCACCGAGCCTCCCTCCCGGCCCGTCTCAAGCGAATCCGGATTTCTCCTTCGGAGGTCGGCGGCATGTTTTCGATCACGGGCGGCGTCATGCCCGGCGGCGGTCACGTGCTCTTTCACCTGTCCGAGCCGTCCCGGGTGCGCGTGAGCCTTTTCGACCTCGCCGGCCGGGAGTCCGCCCGCCTGGCGGACGGAAGCTATGACGCTGGCTGGCAGTCGCTTGCCGTGCCGGCCTGGCTCGCGCCAGGGGTCTATGTGGCGCGCGCCAGAGTCGGCGAGCGGGTGCTGTCGAGGAAGTTCGCGATCCTCGACTGAGCAGCGATTCGAAGGCCTGTTTGCCCGCGCCCCGCCGCGAAGTTAGGCTATCTCAACTTTGTTGAGGCCGAGGTCCGGAGCGGGGTTCGCGAGCGGTCGCCGCGCGTCACGATCGGACGGCCTTCGCGGCCGCGGCTGAACGCACTTGAGGAAACCCACGTGGACATCTGGAAGCGATTCGGCGAGAAGGAAGTCAGTCACTCGATGGCGCACTACCTTCAGGCGGTCGCATCGCTCAAGGCCGACAAGGGTCACGCGCGCGTCGTGGACATCGCCGACCAGCTCGGCGTCTCCAAGAGCGGCGTCACTTCGATGCTGCGCTCGCTCCAGTCCCGCGGCCTCGTGACCCACGAGCGCTACGGCGCCGTCGAACTGACGCCCGCGGGCAGGCGCCTGGCGGTGCGCACGGAATCGAGCCGTCGCGTGCTGACGATGTTCCTGACCGAAATCCTCGGCGTCCCCGAGGAGGTCGCGAGCGAGGACGCGTGCATGATCGAGCACCTCGTGAGCCCGGAGGTCTCGGTCGAGTTGCTGCGCCTGACCTCGTTCATGCGCTCGCAACACGCGGCCGCGAAGGATTTCCGCGAGGCCTACAAGGCCAGCCCGCGTTCGTGCGCCGAACACGATCCGGGCGCGTGCGACCTGTGCGGCTCGACCTGCCTGCGCGAGTCGCTGGTCAGCGAGATCGGCGAAGGCGGGAAGACGGCATGAGCGCCAACGCGAACGGCCCCGGGCGGGACGAACGTCCGCTCGCCCGGCTCGCCCCCGGCGAGGATGGCCGCATCGAGCGCATTGACGCCGAGCCGGCGATCACCCGCCGGCTGATGGAGCTGGGCCTCGTGCCCGGCTCCGAAGTCCGCATGGTGCGCACCGCACCGCTCGGCGATCCGATCGAGGTGGCCGTGCGCGGACTGCGCCTGTCGCTGCGGCGTTCCGAAGCGGAGTGCATCCATGTCGCGCTCCGCTGACCTCGCGCCCGGCGCGCCGCTGACGATCGCGCCCGCGCGCGCGACGCGCGCGCACGACACGGCGACCGGGCCCCGCCGCATCGCGATCCTCGGCAATCCCAACGCCGGCAAGTCCACGCTCTTCAACGCGCTCACCGGCCTGCGCCAGAAGGTGGGCAACTATCCGGGCGTGACGGTCGAGAAGAAGACCGGCACCTGCGAGCTGCCCTCCGGAGCGCGCGCGGAGCTGATCGACCTGCCGGGCAGCTACAGCCTGCATCCGGCCTCGCCCGACGAGCGCATCGTTCGCGACGTCCTGCTCGGCCTGCAGAGCGACACGCCGCCGCCCGACCTGATCGTGTTCGTGGTGGACGCGACCAATCTCGACCGCCACCTCAATCTGGCACTGCAGGTCATCGAGCTGGGCCGGCCGGTCGTGCTGGCGCTGAACATGATGGACTCGGCGCGCGGACAGGGCCTGGAGATCGACCTCGCCGCGCTCGAGCGCCAGTTCGGCACGCCGGTGGTCGGCATCTCGGCCGTCAAGGGCGAGGGGCTCGGCTACCTGCGCCGGCTCATGGAGCGCGAAATCGAGCCGAGCACGCGGCGCTTTCGCGAGCGGCCGGCCTACCTGCAGCGCGTGCTCGACCGGCTCGAGGCGCGGCTGCCGCGGCACCCGCAGCTGCCCGATCGGGCCCGCCACGATTTCGCGCTCGCCCTGCTGCTCGACGACGGCGAGGACGACGCGCTCGCGCGCGTGACCGAGCCGGACGTGCTCGAGGACGCGCACACGCTCGCGCGCCGGCTCGACCAGCTCTCGCCGGGCTGGCGCTCGGACGACGTCCAGGGCCGCTTCGTGGCGATCCGCGAGGCCCTGGCCGCCGCGGTCACCACACGCGGCGAGCGTCGCGACCGGCGCCGCGACTCGATCGACCGCGTGCTCACGCACCGCGTCCTGGGTCCGGTGCTGTTCGTGGTGCTCATGGGCGCCGTGTTCCAGTCGGTGTTCGCCTGGGCGATTCCGGCGATGGACCTGATTGACGCGGCGGTCCGCGGGCTCGGCAACTCGCTCGAGGCGCTGATGCCGCCGGGGCCGCTTCGCTCACTGATCGTGGACGGCATCGTGGCGGGCGTCGGCACGACGCTCACCTTCGTGCCGCAGATCGCCATCCTGTTCTTCTTCCTCGGCGTGCTCGAGGACACCGGCTACATGGCGCGGGCGGCGTTCATCATGGATCGCGTCATGAGCCGCGTCGGCCTGTCGGGCCGCGCCTTCATTCCGCTGCTGTCGTCGTTCGCCTGCGCGATTCCCGGCATCATGGCGACCCGCACCATCGGCAACCGTCGCGACCGCATCACCACCATCATCATCGCGCCGTTCATGTCGTGCAGCGCCCGGCTGCCGGTCTACGCGCTGCTCATCGGCGCGTTCATTCCGAACCTCTGGATCGGGCCCTTGACCCTGCCCGGGCTCGTGCTGTTCTCGATGTACATGCTCGGCATCGTCGCGGCGATCGTGGTCGCGGCCCTGCTCAAGCGCACCGTGCTGCGCGGTGGTCGGCCGCTGTACGTGATGGAGCTGCCGCCCTACCGGATGCCCTCCTGGAGATCGATCCTGATCTCCGTTCGTGAGCGCTCGTGGCTGTTCGTCAAGAACGCCGGCACCGTGATCCTCGCGATCACCATCGTGCTGTGGTTTCTCGCCTCCTACCCCCGCGGCGGCCCCGAGGTGAAGGCGCTCGAAGCGCAGCGCGCGGCCGTCACCGCCAGCGGAGACGCCGCGGCGGCCCGGCAGCTCGACGCGCACATCGCCGGGGTGTCGCTCGAGCACTCGTTCGCCGGCCGCGTCGGCCGTTTCCTCGAGCCGGCGATCGCGCCGCTCGGCTTCGACTGGCGGATCGGCGTCGGGCTGGTGACGTCGTTCGCCGCGCGCGAGGTCATGGTTTCGACGCTGGCGACCGTCTTCAACCTCGGCAACGGCGGCGACCAGGTGGTCCCGCTGCGCGACAGCCTGCGCGAGGCGACCGATCCGCACACGGGCCGCAGGGCGTACACTCCGCTCGTGGCGGTCAGCCTGATGGTGTTCTTCGTCCTCGCGTGCCAGTGCATGTCCACGGTCGCGGTGGTCCGGCGCGAGACGAACTCGTGGCGCTGGCCGCTGTTCATGCTGTTCATGATGAACGCGCTCGCCTGGATCGCGTCGTTCGTCGTCTACCAGGGTGGCCGCGCATTGGGGTTGGGATCATGAGCAACGAAACGCTGCAGAACATCGCCGTCGCGGTCCTCGTTCTCGGAGCCGCGGTCTTCCTCGTCTGGAAGCGCGTTCACCGCAAGGCGCGTCCGAGCCCGCTGTGCGGCGACTGCCCGGCGTGCGCGACGGCGGAGAAACAGAAGTCCGACTGGGGCCTGATCGGAGGCCTCCGCGCGCCGCGGCCGAAACCCGGCGCGGCGACACGCCGGGGCTGAGCCATGGGACCCGCGGCGGCGGGCGCTCCCGAGTGAGGAAGCGATGAGCCAGAAGATTCCGAAGTTCTTCGAGGACTTCCGCGCCGCGTACCCCGACGTCGCGGCGAAGTACAACGCCCTGAGCGAGGCCGCGAAGAAGGCCGGCCCGCTCGACGAGCGGACGGCGGAGCTGGTCAAGCTCGGCATCGCGATGGGTGCGGGAGCCGAGGGCGCCGCGCATTCCCACGCCCGCCGCGCGCGGGCGGCGGGCGCGACCGACCAGCAACTCGAGCACGTCGCGCTGCTCGCGATCACGACGCTCGGCTTTCCGCGCGCCATGACCGGCCTCGCCTGGGTGCGCGACGTGACGAAGCCCGGGGCCTGAGGCCCGGAGGCCGCCGGCCGCATGTCCGCACAGCCGATTCGCAAGATCGCCATCAGCACCGGCGGCGGCGACGCGCCGGGGCTGAACGCGGTGATTCGCGCCGTCACCGTATCGGCGCTCAAGCGCGGCTGGGAGGTCTGGGGCATCCGCGACGGCTACAACGGCCTGCTCGATCCGGAGGCGTTCCCCGACGGCGGCCTCGTGCGGCTCACGCGCCAGCGCGTCTCGGGCATCATGCACCAGGGCGGCACGACGCTCGGCACGACCAACCGCGGCAACCCGCTGTCCTTCCCGGTGCGTAACCCCGACGGCTCGTGGAGCGAGGTGGACCGCTGCGCGGAACTGATCGGCAAGTTCCGGGCCGCCGGGTTCGACGCGCTCGTCACGGTCGGCGGCGACGGCTCGCTGGCGATCGGCCACCGCCTCGCCGGCCTCGGGCTGCGGGTCGTCGGTGTTCCCAAGACGATTGACAACGATCTCGACCGCACGTTCATGACCTTCGGCTTCGACTCGGCGGTTTCGTTCGCGACCGAGTGCCTCGATCGGCTGCACGCCACGGCGACCTCGCATCGCCGGATCATGGTCGTCGAGGTCATGGGCCGCTACGCCGGCTGGATCGCGCTGCACGCCGGCATCGCCGGCAACGCGCACGCCATCCTCATTCCCGAGATCGCGTACGACATCGAGAAGGTCGCGCAGGCCGTGCGCGATCGCGAACAGAACGGCAACGAGTACGCGCTCGTCGTGGTCGCCGAGGGAGCGAAACCGGTCGGGGGCGCGGTGTCGGTGCGCGACAAGGCCGTCGGCCAGGCCGAACGCCTGGGCGGCGTCGGCGAGAAGGTCGCGGCCCGGCTGCAGGAGCTGACCGGGCGCGAATCGCGCACCGTCGTGCTCGGGCACCTGCTGCGCGGCGGATCGCCGACTTCATTCGACCGGCTGGTGGCGCTGCGCTTCGGCACGGCGGCGGTGCGCGCGCTCGAAGCCGGCCTGTCGTCGGTGATGGTTTCGCTCGCGCCGCCGACGGTGCGCTACGAACCGCTCGAGGCGGTGATCCGCCGCATGAAGGTCGTACCGCTCGATTGCGACACGATGCAGGCCGCGCGCGACCTGGGCATACGCTTCGGCGACTGACGCCGCCGCGAATGCCGGCGTCCGGCTGCCGGGCCGGTCGGTCGCCGACGCCCGCCCGGCACGAAAGCACGCCCGCGCCGGCGCGGCCGCCGGTCCCGCCCCCGCGCGACGTTGCGATTTGCATGGGCGCAAGGTTGCCCGTGACCTGAGGCCGCCCGGCGCGATACGCTTCCGGCGCCTCTTGCGGGCGACCGCGGGGCGGAACGAACCTTGCGCTCCGTTACCGGTGCCGAGGCTCCGGCACCCGCGGCAGGTACGGGAGTCCGCTTCGTCCGACCGGCACCGCGACCCGATCTTCACGACCCGAACGTCCTGAGTCCGCCACCATGATCCGACCACTCGCTCTCGTCGCTCTCGGACTGCTGATCGGCGTCCCGCTCCTCGCCTCCCCCGCTTCCGCACGCACGTGGCGCGCGGGCGGCGTTCGCTCGAGCGGCGAGCCGGTCGTTCCCCGCACCTTCACCTTCAGCTCCCTGCCGCAGCGGCTTCCCGGCGAGGGCTTCGTGCGCAACGTCCCGCGACCGCGCGGCCTCGACCCCGGGCACGACCGCGAGCTGGAACGGCTCAAGAGCGCCCCCCCGCTCATCCGCCCGGAAGACCTGCGGACGTTCACGCTCGACCGCAACGCCGGCGTCGCGGGCCTGCGCGCCCGCCCGGGCGCCGAACCGCTCGCGCCGGTCGCGGGCAACGGCTTCGAGGGAATCTCGCAGGCGGGCTACATCCCCGGCGAGCCCACCGTCGGAGCGGGGCCACTCAACGTCTTCACGCTCGGCAACGTCAGCGTGACGGTCACCAACAAGGACGGCTCGAACCGCGTCGAGACGCTGGGCACGACCTTCTTCGGCGTCACCCCCGGCGAGGGATCGATCTCGGACGGACAGTGCTACTACGACGCGGTGAACGGGCGGTTCGTGGCTCTGGCGTTCACGCTCGGCTCGAACTGGTCCAACTTCTATCTCGCGATCAGCAAGACGAACGACGCGCGCGGACAGTGGTGGCTCTACAAGTTCGACATGACGAAGGACGGCACGACGCAGACCGGCAACTGGGCCGACTACCATTCGCTCGGCGTGAGCGGCGACAAGATCGCGATGACCGCGCAGATGTTCGCGTTCGTCGGCGGCGCCTACCAGTACCAGAAGATCCGCGTCCTCGACCGCGCCGCCGCCTACGCGGGCCAGACACTGTCGTACGTGGACTTCGCGAACTTCGCTCCGCCTCCGGGCGGTGACGAGAACGACCTGTTCGTCACCAAGGCGGCGCGCAACCTCACCCCCGGCGACAACACGCTCCACCTGCTGTGCATCCGCGTGCTGGGCGGCAGCAACGTCACCTACCGCACGATCACCGGCTCGCCCGCGGCGCCGACGCTCTCGGCGGGCGAGCGCGTGCCCGTCAGCCCGTACTCGCCGGCGCCGCCGGCGGAGCAGAAGGGCACCACCGCGCTCGTGCCGACCAACGACTGCCGTCCGGGTGACTTCTACGTTCGCAACGGCGTCCTGACCTGCGCGTGGAGCACCGGCATCACGCTCGGCGGGTTCGTGGGCGCGCTGCGGCTCTTCCAGCTCCGCACCGGCGACCGCGCGGTGCTCACCGACGAAACCTACGCGGCGAGCGGCATGCACCTTTACTTCCCGGCCGTGACGGTGGACTCCGTGGGAACGGTCTTCCTCGGCTACGACCGCTCGAGCGGAAACGAATACCCTTCCTCGTACGCGACCGGACGGCGCCGCACCGACGCGACCCTGCAGCCGAGCGTGCTGCTGCGTTCTGGCCTCGCCCCGAACCTGACCACGCGCTGGGGCGACTACACGGGCATGGACCTGGACGCGACGCTCACCGGACCCGGAGCCGCGGTCGCCTGGTACGCCGGCCAGTACACGCGCGGCACGAACCTGTTCGGAACCTGGATCAACCGGCTGACCTTCCACTACGGGCAGGTGGCGGGCTTCGTGCACGACGACTGCGACGGCGACACGCTCACTTCCGGCGACCGCACGCCCCTCGCGGGCGCGGTGCTGACGCTCAAGCAGGGATCGGCCACGGTCGCGACGACCACGACCGGCGCCGGCGGCGCCTACAACTTCGGCTGGCTCGAGTCGGGCACCTACGACGTGTTCGTGACCCCGCCCGCGGGCGGCGCGGCGGTGAGCGCGATCGCGGGCAGCGGCGGAAACTCGCAGCTGCGGATCGCCGAAGACGACCTGCGCGTGGACCTGGTGAACACGCAGACGTCGGCGGGCAACGTCTTCCTCGTCAGCGCGCCGCACGACGCTCCGATCTCGACCGCGCTCACGCCCAACGGCCGCCTCGCCGGCTCGGGCGCGTTCACGCTCACGGTGAACGGCGCCGGCTTCACGAAGTGCTCGCTCGTGCGCTGGGACGGCGCCGACCGTCCGACCACCTGGGTCTCGGCCTCGCAGCTCACCGCCTCGATCCCGGGACCGGACGTCGCGGCCGCGGGCACCCACGCGGTCACGGTCTTCACCGGATCGCCGGCGGGCGGAACCTCGAACCCGCAGGTCTTCACCACCAGCGGCGCCGCCGACACGCAGGCGCCGACCGTCACGCTCACCTCACCCGTGGGCGGCGAGAGCTGGGCCATCGGTTCGTCGCACAACGTCACCTGGAGCGCGGGCGACGACATCGGCGTCACGGCGGTGGACATCGCCTGGTCGGTCAACGGCGGCGCGACGTTCCCCGATTCGATCGCCACCGGCGTGCCCAACACGGGCTCGTACGCGTGGACCGTTTCCGGCCTTCCGAGCGCCAGCGCGCGTGTCCGCGTCGTGGCGCACGACGGCGGCGGCAATCTCGGCGCCGACTCGAGCCAGGCGAACTTCACGATCGCGGGCTGGACCGTGACGGCGAGTGCCGGCGCGAACGGCTCCGTCAGTCCCGCGGGAACGATCGGGGTGGGCGACGGCGCGACGCCGTCCTACGCGATCGTGCCCGACGCCGGCTCCATGGTCGCCGACGTGCTCGTCAACGGCGGCTCGGTCGGCGCGGTGACGAATTTCACGTTCCCGCCCGTGCACGCGAACCAGACGATCGCCGCGACGTTCGCGCCCGCGACCTACCCGCTGAACATCACCTACTCGGGATCCGGCACGGTGGCGCGCGCACCCGACCTGGCCGCCTACCCGTCGGGGAGTTCGGTGACGCTCACCGCGACGCCCGCGGTGGGCTGGTCGTTCGACGGCTGGACCGGCGACTTCGTCTCGACGCAGAACCCGGTCGGCGTCGAGGTGGACGGACCCACCGACATCACCGCGGTGTTTTCGGAGCGCGTCTACACCTGGAACCAGACGGGCGCCGGCGACTGGACGGTCGCGACGAACTGGACCCCGCCGCGCACCGATCCGTCGGCCAACGACATGCTCGTGTTCTCCGGCGGCGATTCCGTCCTGGTCACCAGCGTGCCGACCCAGACCATCGGCCGGCTGCAGATCACGAACAACTCCACCGTCGCGCTGCGCTGCGGCACGGTCACGGCGCTCACGATCTCCGGCCGCGCCGGCCCCGACCTCGACATCCCGGCGGGCTCGCGCCTGGTGCTCGACGGCAGCAGCGAGCTTAGCCTGATGCTGGGCGCGGCCGCGACCGGCATCGTCGGCGGCAGCATCCACGTCTGGAACGCCTCGCACCGCATTCTCGCGGCGGCGCCGGGCGCGCTGGTGTTCACCGGCGGCGCGAGCGTGACCATCGGCACGGCGTTCACCGGCAGCCTGTTCGGCACCGGCGCCTCGGGCAGCAGCGTCAACTCGGTGCTGTTCCAGAACGGCTCGCTGTTCGCGCAGGCCTCGGGCGCCAATCCGTTCGGCGTGAGTCCGCCGAACTCGGTCGTGATCTTCCAGGGCGGCAGCCGCTACCGCGTGGACGGCCCGCTCACGCTGGCGATGACCGGCCGCACCTACGCGGACTTCGAATACAACTACAGCGGCGCCACGAACGTCACCGGAGCGCTGGCGTTCAACCTGGACAGCCTGATCGTCTCGAAGGGCACGCTGAACCTGAACCTCGCCGGCGGCGGTTCGATCCGGGGCGGAATCCGCGTCAACGCCGGGGCGGCGCTCAACGTCAGTCCCGCCTCGGGCACGCCGACGGTCGTGCTCGCGGGCGCGGCGCCGCAGACGGTCAACGTCCTCGGCTCGTTCGGCAACACGCCCAACGCGACCCTCGCGGTCAACAATTCCAGCGGCGTGAACCTGCTCACCGACTGGACGGTCGCGGGGCCGCTGGCGTTCGCCGCCGGCGTGCTCGACGCCGGTGCGACGACGATGGCGATCTCGAACACCGGCAGCGTGACGGGCGCCGGCGCGGGTACCGGCTGGGTCGCGGGCCGGTTGCGCCGCCAGTTTCCGGCGGGCAGCGCGACGCGCGTGTACGACGTCGGCGACGCCACCACTTACGCGCCCGTCAGCGTCTCGGTGACCGGCGCCGCGGGTCCATTCGGTCTCGTCGCCCGCAGCGTGGGCGGCGAGCACCCGGAGATCGGCGGTTCGGGCCTCGATCCCGCCGCGGACGCGAACCGCTGGTGGTCCCTGGTGCCCGACGGCTCACCGTCGTTCGCTTCGGGCGACGCGACGTTCTCCTTCGCCGCTTCCGACCTCGACGCGGGCGCCGCGCCGGCCCAGTTCGAGGTCCGTCGCTGGAGCGGCCTCGCGTGGGACGCCCCCGCGACCGGAACGCGCACCGCGACGAGCACGCAGGCCACCGGGCTCGACTCGTTCGGCGAGTTCGCGGTCGGCGGGATCGCCTCGACCGACGTCGTCGCCCCCGTCGTCTCGGTGACGTCCCCGAACGGCGGCGAGGTGCTGATCGCGGGCGCGAACACGAACCTCGCATGGAACGCGTCCGACAACGTCGGCGTCACGGCCGTGGACCTGCTGCTGTCGCGCGCGGGAGCGGACGGTCCGTTCGACCCGATCGCGAGCGGAATCCCCAACACGGGCTCGTACGCCTGGTCGGCGACGACGCCGTACACCTCGACGGCGCTGCTGCGCGTCGTCGCCCACGATGCGGCCGGCAACTCGGCCGCCGACACGAGCGACGCGGTGTTCGCGATCCTCGCGACGACCGGAGTGGATCGCGGCCCCGCGACGGCGTTCGCCCTCGCGCCGGCGTATCCGAACCCGATGCGCGCGGGCGGAACGTTCGCGTTCGCCCTGCCCGAGCCGGCGCACGTGCGCCTGAGCGTCCTCGACGTGCAGGGTCGCGAGGTGCTGGTGCTGGCCGACGAGGACCGCGCCTCCGGCTGGCACTCGCTCGCCTGGCGCAACGGCGGACGCGCGACGCTCGGCGCGGGGCTCTACTTCGTGCGCATGAGCGCCGGCGGGCGCACGTTCACCCGGCGCTTCGTGCTCGCCCGTTAGCGCGGCGCGTCAGCGCCGTACCGTTTCGCAGAGCACGGACTGGCGGTCGTTGAAGACGACCCGCACGGGCTTCGCCGGTACGGGCGGCATCTCGAACTCGGTCACGGGCCCGCGGACCCAGACCCGCTGGCGCACGAACCTGCCGTCGCGGTAGTCGGCGCGCACGAACACCGGGAAGCGGAACGACGCGGGCACGCCACGCCGCTCGATGCGGCCGGCGACCCTCCACGCCCCGCCCGCGGGTTCCGCCTTCCAGGTGAACCGGCAGACGGGCACGTCGGTCCCGTAAACCCACTGGTCGAAGAACCAGCCCATGTCCTCTCCGACCGCACGTTCGACGGCGTCGCGGAAGTCCCGGGTCGTGGCCCTGCGCCCCGCGAAGCGCGTGTAGAAATCCTTCAGCATGCCGGCGAAGCGCCGGTCGTCGAGGTCGGTCGCGTCGTACAGGTAGTTCCGCAGCATGTGCAGGACCCACGCGCCCTTCTGGTAGACGACGAGGCGGTAGTCCTCGGGGGTCGCGCTGGTGTACGTGCGCGTGCCCAGCCAGACGGGGCCCGCCTCGACGCCCCTGCCGAGCACGTAGCGGCGGTTCGACAGCAACTGGTCCCGCCAGGTCGCGAGAATCGCGTCGTAGTCCTTCGCGTCGTGCCGGACTTCCTGCAGGTACCAGAGGCTGCAGAAGTTGGCGAAGCCCTCGCGCAGCCAGGCGTCGTGGTAGGTCGCCGGCGCGAGCGCCAGACCGAACCACTGGTGCGACACCTCGTGAGCACGCACGACCTCGGGCGAGAACTCCGCCCCGGGCGGACGGGGCGCGCCACGGCGCATCATGTGCACGAGTCCCGGGTAGCTCTCGTAACGATCCAGCGGCGTCTCCACGGCGTTGAACTCCGGCGCGAGCGGCGGACCGAACTGGCGCTGGAAGAACCTGAACGCGAGCGCGACGTCGAAGGCGACCTGCCCGTCGTAATCCTTCGCCTCCGCCAGCGCCGGCAGCGTCTCGGTCCGCACCTGGCCGGCTCCCTCGACGTGGCGCAGCCACACCGTGAGGGGCGGCAACGAATCGTCCACCACCTTCGTGCCGCGCAGGAAGTTCACGTCGAAGGAAGCCCACGGAACCGGCAGGCGCAGGCGCCAGGTGGTGTGCAGCGTCGTGCCGTCGTCCCGCAGCGACGTGCGCTCGCCCGCCGAGATCAACTGGATCTCGCGCGGCGAGTGGTACGTCAGGTCCCAGGTCGCGTCCGCCCCGTACCAGGGGCGCGGGTACCAGGAGCTCGAGAAGCGCGGAATCGCCCAGTCCGACTCGCGCTCGAACAGCCGTCCGTGGTAGCGCACCCGCAGAGTCGCGATGGAATCGGCCGCGATCGCGCGGTCGAGTCGGACCCAGACCATCGGGTTGCCGTCCTCCTCGAAGAACCGCTGCGTCCGGCCGGCGAGCGTGACCTCGTCCACGGTCAGCGGCTCGGGCAACTCGAGCCCGATCCAGGCGCGCGGCCGGTCGTGCGCGAGCAGGTCGAGGTCCGCGATCACGTCGCACCGCAGGTCGGTGGCGACCGTCACGTCCATCGCGTAGTGAACGGCTTCGTACGCCGGTCGCCGGTCGCGGCGCGTCGTGTCGGGGTCGCCCCGCGAGGGGAACGAGCTGACGAGCTCGGTGTTGTAGCGGCGCACCAGCGGACCCGCGCGGTCGCCGACCGGGCGCCGCTCGAGCACCACGCGCTCGGTGTAGTCGGGCACGAGCGAGAAGATCAGCGGGTCCTCGTTGCGCCGGTCGGTCATCAGCGCCCAGAAGAGACCGTTGTCGGCGCCATCGAGCAGCATCTGCGTCACCGGCAGCGGACGCGCGTACTCGAGCTTCGCCACCGTCAGGTAGGGAAACGCGGCCAGCCAGGCGCGGCGCAGCAGGCCGAGCGTGTCGGTCCGCAGGCGCAGCGCCGGAGCGAGTTCGGCCATCGTCGTGTCGGCGACGATCAGCACCAGCCGCTCGAACGAGCGGCGCACCAGCGTGTCCCCGTAAAAGCGCCGCAGCTGCTGGCGCTCGCCCTCGGGCCCGGGAGCGAAGCGGAACGAGCCCCGGCCGGTGAACACGGCCGCGACGTCGCGCCCGCCGAACGGCTCCGCCAGCGCGAGGCGGCCCTCCTCGAGCACGAGCGTGCCCGCGTCGCGCTCGATGCGCAGGTCGTGCACGTCCGCGATCCTGAGCGAGTCGGGGGACCATCGCGTGAACGCGCTCCAGAACCCGTCCCAGTCCGCGAACGGACTCGCCGCCCCGGCGGGCGCGGCGACCGCGAACCCGAACAGGACCGCCAGCGCGAGCGCCGTCCGCACGACCGGCCCGTTCCCGGCTACTTCGCCATCTCGCAGAGCACCGCGTCGAGGTCGTTGAACACGACGCCGGCCGGCTCTTGCGGCGACAGCGGAAGTTCGAACTCCGTGACGGGCCCGCGCACCCACACGCGCTGCCGCGAGTACCGCCCGTCGGCGAAGTCCACGCGCAGGAACACCGGATAGCGGAACGACTCGGGAACCCCGGTCTGCTCGATGCGGCCGGTCACCTTCCAGCGGTCGCCGGCCGGCTCGACCTTCCAGGCGAAGCGGCAGACCGGAACGTCGGCGCCGTAGACCCACTGCTCGAAGAACCAGCCCATGTCCTCGCCGGTCGCGCGCTCGACGGCGGCGCGGAAGTCCTCGGTGAACGCGCGCCGGCCGCGGAAGCGCGTGTAGAAGTCCCGCAGCATCCCGCGGAAGCGCGTCTCGCCGGGATCGGAGTCCTCGAGCAGGTAGTTGCGCAGCATGTGCAGCACCCACGCGCCCTTCGCATAGACGACCAGGCGGTAGTCCTCGGGTGTCGCGCTCGTGACCGAGCGGGTGCCGAGCCAGACCGGACCCGCCTTCTGCCCGCGGCCGAAGGCGAAGCGGCGGTTGGAAACGAGCTGGTCGCGCCACGACTCGAGCACCTTGAAATAGTTGCGGGCGTCCTTCCGCGACGCCTGCAGGTACCAGATGCTGCAGAAGTCGGCGAAGCCCTCCGACAGCCAGGCGTCGTGATAGGTCGCGTGATCCATGCCGAGCCCGAACCACTGGTGCGACACCTCGTGGGCGCGGAAGACGTCCGGCGTGTTTTCCGGTCCCGGCAGCATCTTGTCCTCGCGCATCATCAGGTGCACGAGCCCGGGGTAGGCCACGTACACCCACAGCGGCGTCTCGACGGCGTTGAACGAGGCCGCGAGCGGCGGACCGAGCTGCTCCTCGAAGAACTGGAAGGCGTGCGCGACGTCGAGCGCGGTTCGACGGTCGTGGTCCTTCGACCCGCGCAACCCGGCCAGCGTCGCGTCCTCGACCTGGCCGGCGCGTTCCACATGACGCAGCCACACGGTCAGCGGCGGCAGCGAGTCGCTCACGACGCGGATGCCGCGCAGGAAGCTCACGTCGAACGAGGCGGAAGCGGCCGGATGGCGCGTCCGCCATGTCGAGTGCCGGATCCCGCGATCCTCGCGGTCGCCCGTCTTTTCGCCGGAGCCGATGACCTGCAGCTCGCGCGGGTGGTGGAACGTCAGGTCCCAGGTCGCGAGCGAGCCGTACCAGGGTTCGGGGTACCAGCTGCTCGGGAAACGGTGATAGATCCAGTCGCCGCGGCGCTCGAACATCAGGCCGTGGTAGCGGACCTTCAGCGTGTCGGCGGCGCCTGGCTCGATCGCCCGGTCGAGGCGGACCCAGACCATCGGGTTCTCGGCCTCCTGGAAGAACGCCTGCTCGCGACCGCCGAGCGAGACGCGATCCAGCTTCAGCTCGGGCGGGAATCGCAGCCCGATCCACGCGCGCGGCCGGCCGTGCGCGAGCAGCGCGATGTCGGCGGTCACGGTGCTGGACAGGTCGCTCGTGAGCGTCACGTCGAGCGCGTAGTGAACCGCTTCGTATCCGGGCTGCAGGTCGCGGCGCAGCGTGTCCGGATCGCCGGCCGCGAAAGCCTGGCTGACCACTTCGGCGTTGTAGCGCCGCAGCAGCCCGGAGCGGTCGTCCTCCGGACGACGTTCGAGCACGACGCGTTCGGTGTAGTCGGGAACGATCGAGAAGAACAGCGGGTCCTCGTCGCGGCGATCGCTGATGTAGGACCAGAAGAGGCCGTTGTCGGCGCCGTCGAGCAGCATCTGCGCGACCGGCAGCGGCCGGGGGTGCTGGAGTCCCCGCACGGTCAGGTTGGGGAACGTGGCCTGCCACGCGCGGTCGAGCTCGCCCAGCGTGTCGGTGCGGAACTGCAGCGCCGGCATCAGCTCCGCGAACGTCGTGTCGGACACGATCAGCGTCAGCCGTCCGAACGGCCGCCGGAGCACCGGCGTCTCGTAGAAGCGCCGGAGCTGTTCGCGTTCGACCTTCGAGCGCGGCGCGAACACGAACGAGCCGCGCCCGACGAACACCGCCGCGACGCGGCGGCCGCCCAGCGGCTTCGCCAGCGCGAGCCGGCCCTCCTCGAGCACGAACGTGCCGGTCTCGCGCTGGAGCATCAGGCTGCGAACGTCGGCGATCTTCGAGGAATCGAGCGACCACGAGGTGAACGCGCCGTGGAACGAGCTCCAGTCCGGGAACGGCGAATCGGCGCGGGCCGGCGGTGCGGCGATCAGGAACAGGAGTGCGATCAGCCAGTTCAAGCGACGAAACACGAGGCCTCCGGGCGAACGGGGACGGCGCGCCCAAGGTGCGACCGGAATGCGCCGCCGTCAATCGGCGCATGACCTCCGCGGCGGCTTCGGACACGACCGTCGCGCGATGACCGCGGCGCGGGCGCCGGGCGCCGGTTTGCTAGACTGCGCCCGGCCTTCCTCCCCGCCCGTCACCCGGAGCCCGCATTGCCCCCGATCCGTGACCGCGTCCCGCCGGCGCAGCGCCCGCGGAACACACACACGTGAGACGCTTGCTGCCCGCCGCCCTCGCGGCCCTGCTCGCACTGGTGCTGCTGCCCGGGCTGCGCTCGGTCGGGCCGCTCGACTGGCGCGAGGCGCGCGACGCGCGGGTGGTGGTCGAGTCGGAGACGAGCGGTGAATGGTACGGCCCGGTGTACGCGAACGAGCCGCTGTTCGAGAAGCCGCTCGCCGGCTACGCGCCGGATCTGATCGCGCGCCGCCTGCCGCCCGCCCGGTTCCGCCCGCCGCCCGCCGACGCGGGCGCGTCCCGCCTGGTGCGCGCGGCGCTGGCGGCGGCGCTGGCGCTCGTCGTCGCGGCGATCGGCACGCGCGCGTTCGGTGCGCGCGCGGGCTGGCTCGCGGCCTGCGCGCTGGCGAGCAGCCTCGGCCTGCCGCTCGCGGCCCGCGCCGACGGCGCGCAGCTGCTGGCGACGCTGTGCGGCTGGCTCGGCGCCGGCGGACTGCTGGCGGTCTCGCGCGGCCGCGCGCGCGGCACCACGCTGACGCTGCTCGCGTCGTGGTTCGCGCTCGGCGCGGCGGCGGTCAGCGGCGGGCCGCTTTCGGCGCTCTGGCCCGTCGCCGGCGCGGGGCTGTACTTCGCGCTCGTCCGCTCGCGCGCCGGCTGGGGCGCGATCCGCCCCGCCGAGGGCCTGGCCATCGTCGCCGGCATCGCCCTGCCCTGGTACGGCATGATGACGGCGCTCTACGGCGGCGAGTTTCTCCGGCGCGCGTGGTGGTTTCCGTACGCGATCGAACCGCGGGGCGGCTGGCTCGCGGGCCCGCTGGTCGCGCTGTCGTTCACGGCGGTGATCGGCTTCCCGTGGACCGCGCTGCTCGGCGCGGCGCTGAGCGACGCCGCCGGCCGCGTGCGCGCCCGTCACGCCGCGGACCCCGCGGACCTGCGCGAGCCGGGGCACGCCGCGAGCTTCGTGCTCGCGCTCGGCTTCGCGGCCGCGGTGCCGCTCGCGCTCTGGCCGCAGCCGCCGCTGACCGGGGCGCTGCCCGTGCTGCCCGCGATCGCGCTGCTCTCGGGCCGGTTCCTCGACCGGGCGCTCGAGGGCGACGTGGACCGGCGGCACCTGACGCACTCCACCTGGCTGGCGGCGCTGCTCGGCACGATGACGGCCGTGCTCGGCGCGGTGCTCGCACTGCGTCTCGGGGACGCCGGCCACGGTCTGCGTCTTGCGGCGATCGTCGTGCTCGCGGCCTCGTGGGCGCCGCTGCTCGCGAACCTGGCCGGCCGCCGCCGACTCGCGGCGGCGCTGTTCGCGCTGCCCGTCGGGCTCGGCGCGCCGCTGGTGCTCGCGCGGGTGCTGCCGGAGATCGAACCGTGGCTGTCCACGCGGACCGTCGCGCGGGCGATGGCGGCCCGCTCGCCCGGGGACGCTCCGCTCGTGCTCGCGCAGGCGGCGCCGCCGACGCTGCGCCTGCTGCTGGATCGCAACCTCGTGGTCGCGCCGGATGTGACGCGCGGGCACGACACGGCGCCGGGCTTCGCGGCGGCCGATGGCTGGACGTACGTCGCGCTGCGCGACGCGCGCAAGCTCGGGGCGCTTCGGGCGGCCTGGCCGGTCGCGGAGACCCTGGCGCGCACGCCGTCGCTGGTGCTCGTGCGGGTGCGGACCGGGCGGCCGGCCGCCGGAGCGGCGCCGGCCGGAGAGGGGCCGCTCCCGGCCCCGTCCGAAGCGGCCGCGCCGCCAGTTCCGAATTCGTCCGCACCGGCCCGGCGCGCGGTGCTATAACCCGGTCCATGACGCTGGACCCCGAGATCAGCTGGCGCGCCTGGACGACGCGCGACCGCCGCTTCGACGGCGCCGTGTTCATGGGCGTCTCCTCGACCGGCATCTACTGCCGGCCCGTCTGCCCGGCCCGCCTGCCGGCCCGCCGCAACTGCACGTTCTTCGCCAGTGCCGCGGCGGCCGAGGCCGCGGGCTACCGTCCGTGCCTGCGCTGCCGGCCCGAAACGGCGCCGGGCTCGCCCGCCTGGCGCGGCACGTCCGCGCTCGTCCAGCGCGCGCTCCGGCTGATCGAGTCCGGCGCGATGGAGGACGGCTCGGTCGAGACGCTCGCGGAGCGGCTCGGCGTGACGTCGCGCTGGCTGCGCGGGCTGTTCGCCGAGCACGTCGGGGCCTCGCCGCTCGAGGTCGCGCTCACACGCCGCGTGCACTTCGCGCGGCGGCTGCTCGACGAGACCGGGCTTCCGGTCGCCGACGTCGCCGCCGCTTCGGGCTTCGCCAGCGCTCGCCGGCTGCGGGCGGCGTTCGGCCGCACGTTCCGCCGGGCGCCGGCCGATGTCCGGCGCGCGCCGCACGCGGGGCCTCCGGGCTCGCTCGCGCTGCGCCTGCCGGCGCGCGAACCGTTCGAGCCCGAGCCGCTGCTGGCGTTCCTTTCGGCGCGTGCGATCCCGGGTGTCGAGCAGGTCGAGGGCCGGGTGTACCGCCGCACGCTGGCCGCCGGCGACGCCGCGACGACCGTCGAGATCGAGGCCTCGCCACGCGGGCTGGTGCTGCGCGTCGCCGGCGCCGCGCCCGCGACATTGCCCCGGCTCGTCGCGAAGGCCGCGAGAGTGTTCGATCTCGACGCCGACGCCGCGGCGATCTCCCGGCACCTCGCCCGCGACCCGCTGCTGCGGCGCGCGCTCGCCGGCCGCACGGTGCGCGTGCCGGGCGCGTGGGACGCGTTCGAGCTGGGCGTTCGCGCGCTGCTCGGCCAGCAGGTTTCGGTGGCGGCCGCGCGCACGCTCGCGGGCCGGCTGGTGCGCGCCTGCGGCACGGCGCTGTCCCGGCCGGAGGGCCCGCTCACGCACCGGTTTCCCTCACCGGCGGCGGTGGCGGCCGCGCCGCTCGACTCGCTCGGCCTGACGCGCGCGCGGGCGGCGGCGCTGCGCGGTTTCGCGCGCGCGGTGGCCGGCGGAACGCTCGAGCTGGACGCCTTCACCGGACCCGGCGACGCGCTCGAACGCCTGACCGCCCTGCCGGGCATCGGCGAGTGGACGGCTCAGTACCTGGCCATGCGGGCGCTCGGCGAGCCCGACGCGTTCCCGGCCGGCGACCTCGGCGTGCGCCGGGCGCTCGCCGCCGGCGGGGCCCTGCCCGCGGAACGCCAGGTGCTCGCGCGCGCCGAGGCGTGGCGGCCGTGGCGGGCCTACGCGACGCTGGCGCTGTGGCAGGGCGGGTCGCAAGGCGCCACCGCGAACACCCCATCGAGAAGGGCGAAGCCATGACGCTGTCGGTCTGCACCTTCGCAAGCCCCATCGGGCCGCTGTACGTGGTCGCGAACGATCGGGCCGTCGTCGGGCTCGAGTTCGCCGACGCCCTCGCGCGCCGCGACTCGCTGACGCGCCACCTGGAGCGCCGGCTGGGCCCGCACGCGCGTCGCGAGGCGGCCGACCCGGCCGGCGCCGCGACCCGCCTGGCGCGCTACTTCGCCGGCGAGAAGGACGCGCTCGACGAACAGCCGGTCGGCATTCTCGGCACGGAGTTCCAGGTCCGCGTCTGGTCCGCGCTGCGCCGGATCCCCGCGGGCTCGACCTGGACCTACTCGCAACTGGCCGCGCACCTCGGTCGGCCGGAGGCGCGCCGCGCGGTCGGCGCCGCCAACGGCGCGAACCCGATCGCGCTGTTCGTGCCCTGCCACCGCGTGATCGCCGCGGACCACACGCTGTGGGGATACGGCGGCGGGCTGGAGCGCAAGCGCTGGCTGCTCGCGCACGAAGGCGCGAGCTTCGCCGACCCGCGCGCGCAGGGCGAGCTGACCCTGGGCGGCGCCTGAGGCGCGGCTTGCCGCGGGACCGCCGGCTGCTCGCCTGGTCGAGCGATCACGTCGGGATGCCGCTGCCCGAAGGCCACCCCTTCCCCGTCGCCAAGTACGGGATGCTGCGCGAACTGCTGCTGCGCGAGGGCGTGCTCGCGGCGCAGGACGTGGCGCGCTCCGAGCCGGCGCCGATCGAGTGGCTGCTCGCCGCGCACGATCCGGCCTACGTCGAGCGCGCCTTCGCCGGCCGGTTCGACGCCGCCGAAATCCGGCGGCTCGGCCTGCCGTGGTCCGAGGGGCTCGTGGCGCGGGCGCGGGCGAGCGTCCACGGCACGGTCCTGGCGGCGCGCGCGGCGCTCGAACACGGCGTCGCCGGCAACCTCGCCGGCGGAACGCACCACGCCTTTCGCGATCGCGGCGAGGCCTACTGCCTGTTCAACGACCACGCGGTCGCGATCGCGCTGCTGCGCCGCGAAGGTCGCGTGCGCCGCCCGTTCGTCGTGGACCTCGACGTCCATCAGGGCAACGGCACCGCCGCCCTGTTCGCGGGCGACCGGGACGTCTTCACCTACTCGCTGCACGCGCGGCACAACTACCCGCTGCGCAAGGAGGCCGGATCGCTCGACGTCGAGCTGCCGGACGGCGCGGGCGACGACGAGCTGCTCGGCGCGCTCGAGCGCACGCTGCCCGCGGCGCTCGACCGTCACGCGCCCGACGTGGCGTTCTACCAGGCCGGCGTGGACGCCCTGCACGCCGACCGGCTCGGCCGCCTGCGCGCGACCCACGAGGGGCTCGCCGAACGGGACCGCCGCGTGTTCGCGTGGCTCGAATCGCGCGGCGTGCCCGTCGTCCTCACCGCAGGCGGCGGCTACGGCCGGCCGCTCGAGGCGACCGTCGAGGCGCACGCGAACGTCTGGCGCGCCGCGCGACTCGCGCTCGGCCGCCGCGCCACGCCGCCGCGCTGAGCCGCGGCGACGTCGCCGGCGTTGACGCCCGCGGGCGGGCGGCGCGGCACGGCGACGCGAACCCCCGCGCCGTTCGCCGTCGCGAGGGGCGTCGCGACGCGCGTCGCCGGCGTTGACGCGTTCGCGCACCGCGGCGACGCGCGCGAATTCGCTTGCGGCGCGCATCCGGCGTGCGCATGGTGCGCGCGGCCCTGCCCCCGGGGAAGCGGGAGGAGGTGAGGAGAATGAAGCAGGGTCGGAGGTTCCTGGCGGTCGCGCTGGCGGCGCTGCTCGGCGGGCCGGTCGTCATGGCCGTTCGCGCCGAGGCGGCGACGAAGAAGCCGGTCGCCGCGGTGTCGGGCGCGAAGAAGAGCTACGCGTTCCGGCAGTTCACCGGCGTCGTCACGTCGCTCGACAAGAGCTCGCTGACGGTGGCCCGGTCCGGCAAGCTCGCGAAGACCGTCGTCTTCACGCGGCATGCCGAGATGAAGACGACCGGCGAGATCGAGAAGGACGCCCGCGTCACGGTGTACTACCGCGACGAGGGCGGCCAGCCGGTGGCGCACAAGGTGGTGGTCAAGGCCGCGCCGCTCGCGGCCTCGCGCTGACGAACGGCGCACGGGACGGGCCGGGCATCCGCGAGGACGCCCGGCCCGCCACGCTTCACGCCGTCGGCGCCGCCGCCGCCTGCGGACCCGCGGTCGCCGGCTCGTCGTCGGCGTGCGCGTCCACCAGGGCCCAGTCGGGCGACGCCGGGCCTTCGCCCACCTCGTGCCGGCGCCACAGGTAGTAGATGGCCGGGTAGACCAGCAGTTCGAGCAGGAACGAGGTCACCAGCCCGCCGACCATCGGCGCGGCGATGCGCTTCATGAGATCGGAGCCGGTCTCGGTGGACCACATGATCGGCAGCAGGCCCATGAACGCCGCCGCCACCGTCATCGCCTTGGGCCGGATCCGCTTGACCGCGCCGTGGATGATCGCCTCGACCAGATCGCCGGTCGTGCGCAGCCGGCCGTGCTCCTTCGCCTCGTCGTGCGAGAGGTCCAGGAACAGCAGCATGAACACTCCGGTCTCGGCGTCCAGGCCGGCCAGCGCGATGATGCCGACCCACACCGCGATGGACATGTTGTAGCCGAGCATCCACAGCAGCAGGACCGCGCCGATCAGCGAGAACGGCACCGCCAGCATCACCACCATGGACTTGAACGCGGACTTCGTGTTCAGGTAGAGCAGGCCGAAGATCAGCACGAGCGTGAGCGGCACGATGAACTTCATGCGCTCCGAGACGCGCAGCATGTTCTCGTACTGCCCGCTCCAGGCGAGCGCGTAGCCGGTCGGCAGTTTCACCTCGGCCGCGACCGCCTTCTTCGCGCGCTCGACGTAGCGGCCGATGTCGGTCTTCGCGACGTCGAAGTCCACGTAGACGTAGCCGGAGAGCAGCCCGTTCTCGTCGCGGATCATGGACGGTCCTTCGACGAGCTTGACGTCGGCGATCTCGGACATCGGGATCTGTCCGCGCCCGCCGGGCAGCGAAATCAGCACGCGCCTGAGCGCGCCGAGGTCCTCGCGGTAGTCGCGGGCGTAGCGCACGCTCACGCCGTAGCGCTCTCGGCCCTCGACCGTGGTCGTCTGGTTGTCGCCCCCGACCGCGGTCATGATCATCATGTTCGCGTCGTCCACCGTCAGGCCGTAGCGCGCAAGATGGTCGCGATCGAGCACGAAGTCCACGAAGTAGCCGCTCGCGACGCGCTCGGCGTACACGCTGCGGGTGTCCGGCACCTTCTGCAGCGCCGACTCGATCTCGAGCGCGGTCCGCTGGATCACCTGCAGGTCGGCGCCGCTCACCTTGATGCCGACCGGCGTGCGGATGCCCGTCGAAAGCATGTCGAGCCGCGCCTTGATCGGCATCGTCCAGGCGTTGCTGATCCCGGGCAGCCGCAGCGCCGCGTCCATCTCCTCGACGAGCTGCTCTTCGGAGATGCGGTCGCGCCAGACCGGCCGCAGCACGCCCTTCAGCCACTCCGGCGCCCAGCCCGAATACCAGCGCTTCCGTTCGCGCCACTGCGACTCCGGCTTGAGCAGGACCGTGGTCTCCATCATCGAGAGCGGAGCCGGGTCGGTGGGCGTGTCGGCGCGGCCCGCCTTGCCGAACACGGTCGCGACCTCCGGGAACGTCCGCAGCAGCTTGTCCTGCACCTGCAGCGCCTTCTGCGCCTCGGCGACGGACATGCCCGGCTGCACGGCCGACGGCATGTAAAGGAGCGAGCCTTCGTCGAGCGGCGGCATGAACTCCGAGCCGAGCGACAGGAAGACCGGAACCGTCGCCAGCACGAGCAGGCCGCTGGCGGCCACCGTCGCCTTCGCGTGCCGGACGACGAACCGGCAGGGACGCTCGTAGAGGCGGTGCAGCACGCGGCTGATGGGATGCCGCGATTCGGAATAGTAGCGGCCGACGAGCAGCGTCGTCGCCAGGCGCGCCAGCCAGCGCGGCCGGAAGGTGAACGGGTCGATGCGGGCGAACATCATCCGCGTCGCCGGATTGAACGTGATGGCGAGGATCGCCGCGATCGCCATGGTCAGGTTCTTCGTGTAGGCGAGCGGCTTGAACAGCCGGCCTTCCTGGTCCACCAGCGTGAAGACCGGCAGGAACGCCACGGCGATGATCAGCAGCGAGAAGAACACCGACGGCCCGACCTCGAGCAGCGCCTGCAGCCGGACCTCGTGGAAGTCGCCCTTGCGGCCGCCGGCCTGCCAGCGGTGGATCTTGTTGTAGGCGTTCTCGACCTCGATGATCGCGCCGTCCACGAGCACGCCGATCGAGATGGCGATGCCCGCCATGGACAGCAGGTTGGCGTTGAGCCCCATCGCGTACATCGGGATGAACGCCAGCGCGACGCTGACCGGAATCGTCAGGATGGGCACGGTCGCCGACGGGATGTGCCACAGGAACAGCAGGATCACGAGCGCGACGATCAGCACTTCCTCGAGGATCTTGCTCTTCACCGTGTGGATCGCGCGGTGGATCAGCTCCGAGCGGTCGTACGTCGTGACCACCTCGACGCCGGCCGGCAGCGACGGCTTGAGCTCCTCGAGCTTTTCCTTGACGCGCTCGATGACGTTGAGGGCGTTCTCGCCCTGCCGCATCACGACGATGCCGCCGACCACGTCGCCCTCGCCGTTGTAGTCGGCGATGCCGCGCCGCATCTCGGGACCGAGCACCACCGTCGCGACGTCCTTGACCTGGATGGGCGTGCCCTTCTCGGTCTTGAGCACCAGCTTCTCGAGGTCGCCGATGGATTTCACGTAGCCGCGGCCGCGCACCATGTACTCGCGCCCCGACAGTTCGACGAGCCGGCCGCCGACGTCGTTGTTGCCGCGGCGCACCGCCTCGACGACCGCCTCGAGCGGCAGCCCGTAGGCCGCCAGGCTCGCGGGGTTCACCGTGACCTGGTACTGGCGCACCTGCCCGCCCACGGTCGCGACTTCGGCCACGCCGGGCACGCTCTGCACGGCGTAGCGCAGGAACCAGTCCTGGTAGCTGCGCAGTTCGTCGGTCGAGTGGCGGCCCGAGCGGTCCACGAGCGCGTACTGGAACACCCAGCCCACGCTGGTCGCGTCGGGGCCCAGCTCGGTCCTGACCCCCTCCGGCAGTCGCGCCGAGATCTTCGAGAGGTATTCGAGCACGCGGCTGCGGGCCCAGTAGATGTCGGTGCCGTCCTGGAAGACCACGTACACGTAGCTGAACCCGAAGTCCGAGAAGCCGCGGATGGCCTTGACCTTCGGCGCGCCCAGCAGCGAGGTGATGATCGGGTAGGTGACCTGGTCCTCGATGATGTCCGGGCTGCGGTCCCAGCGCGTGTAGACGATCACCTGCGTGTCGGAAAGATCCGGCAGCGCGTCGAGGGCGATGTGGTTCATCGTCCAGAACGAGATCACCAGCGCCACCAGCGTGGCGGCGATGACCAGGTAACGGTTCTCGGCCGAGAAGCGGATGATCCGCCGGATCATGGCTGCTTCCCGGCCATCGCCGCGAGCGAGGCGCGCAGCTGCGACTCGGAATCCACGAGGAAGTTCGCCCGCGTCACGACCTCCTGGCCGGCTTCGAGCGAGCCGCGGACCTCGACCTCGGTGCCGCTGCGCACCCCGAGCTGGACCTCGCGCGGCGCGAACCGGCCCTCGCCGAGCGCGACGAACACGACGTCGCGCGTGCCGGTGTGGATGACCGCGTCGGCGGGAATGATCAGGCCTTCGCGGTCGCGGCCCTCGAGAACGACCTCGCCGAACATCTCCGGCTTGAGCACGCCGCCCGGGTTGGGAAAGTGCATGTGCACCTTCGCCGTGCGCGTCGCCGCGTCCAGCAGCGGATCAATGAACGCCACCATGCCGCGGAAGGTCCGGCCCGGATAGGCCTTCAGCGTCAGGACCGCCGGCATGTCCACGCGCACGCTGGCCAGGTCGCCTTCGTAGGCGTCGGCCATGACCCAGACCTCACCGAGATCGGTGATCTCGTACGGCGTGTCGCCGGGCTTGAGGCTCGCGCCCTGCACGACGTTCTTGGCCGTGACCACGCCGCCGATCGGCGAGAGGAACGTCAGCGTGCGCGAGGGCGAGCGCGATTGCTCGAGCCGGCGGATCTCCTCCGGCGGCACGTCCCACAGCTCGAGCTTGCGGCGCGCCGCCTCGACGAGCGCCGGACCGTCGTCGTCCGCGGAGCCCGCGCCCGCGAGCGCGTCGCGGGTCTTGAGCGCGAGGACGTACTCGTTCTCGGCCGCCAGCAGCGAGGGGCTGTAGAGCGAGAACAGCGGCTCGCCGCGCCGCACCGGCTGGCCCACGAAGTCCACGTACAGCTTCTCGACGTAGCCCTCGACCTTGACGTTCGTGCGGCGGACCCGCGTCGGGTCCACCTCGACGCGCCCGACGGTGCGCCAGCTTCCCGACAGCGTGCCGCTCAGGACCGGCGCGGTGTGCAGGCCGATAAGCTGCTGGCGCGCGGGATCGATCGTCACGGTCGCGAGCCCGTCCACCTTCACGTTCTCCGACTGCATCTCGTCCGCGTAGACGGGAAGGTAGTCCATCCCCATCTCGTCCTTGCGCGGCGTGTGCGAGGTCTGCAGCGGATCCATCGGCGAGCGGTAGAAGAGGATCTTGCGCTCCGGCGTTCCCGCCTCGGCGTCGGCCTTCGCCTCGCCGTGCACCTCGACCAGCTTCATCCCGCAGATCGGGCAGTCGCCCGGATGGTCCGACGTGATGGTCGGGTGCATCGGGCACTGGTAGAGGGGCTTCTCGGCCGCGGCCTTCCCGCTCGCCGGCGCGGGCGCCTTCGCCGGTTGGCGCATCGCCAGCCAGGTCGCGCCGACTCCCAGCGCCACGCCGGTGACGATCAGCACGGTGGCCAGCGTCGCGGTGCGTGCCGCTCCGCCCCTGCGGGCGGCCTGCGCTCCGGTTTCGTTCGGTTCGTCGTTCACGGGGTCCTCCGTCCTACATCCTGGGCATGGCCGACGCGCCGGACGCGGCGGCCGGGGCGGGCGATGCGCCGCCGGCGGACGCGGGCGTGCCGCTCATACCGCCGGCGCCGGGCATCGGCCCGCCGCCCAGGCCGCCGGCCGCGGGACCGGCGATGGGTTCGAGACTCAGTTCGCGCCGCGCGATGTCCACGCGCTGCGTGGTCGCGACCGATTCGTAGAAGCCGGCGAGGTCGCCGAGCCAGCCTTCGAGCGCCTCGAGCACCGAGGCGAAGGGCACGCGCCCGACCCGGTACTGGGCCATCGTGCTGGAGACCGTCGCCTCCGACTGGACGAGGAGCCCGGCGCGGTAGAGCCGATTCGTCTCGAGCAGCGCCGTCAGCGCGCCGCGCCTTTCCTCGAGCCGCTGCCGCAGCGTCCGCCGGACGGCCTCCGCGCCGCCCTCGGCCGCCTGCGCGCGCAGGCGCGACTCGCGCACCGCGCGGGACTGCTTGCCCGCCGCCCACAGCGGCAGCGGCAGCGAAACGCCCGCCTGCCACATCGGCTCGAACGCCCCGCCGCGCGGCATCACGCCGCCGCTCAGGGTGAGGTCGGGGAAGTAGTCGCGGCGCGCGAGCGTGACCAGCGCCCGCGACTGCTCGAGGCCGAGCCTGGCGCGGCGCAGCTCGGGGCTGCGCGCTTCCGCGTCCGCCGCCGCCGCCGCCGAGTCGGGCAGCACCGGGTCGTCGAGATCTCCGAGCGACAGCGTCGTCACCAGCGGCGCGTTCGCGGAGCGGCCGGTCGCGCGGTCGAGCTCGGCCAGGCTGCGCCGCTCCTCGGCGATCAGCGCCCAGCGCTGCTGGCGCAGCCGGCTGCGCTCGAGCTGCGCGCGCAGGATGTCGGACTGCGCCCCTTCGCCGGTTTCGTAGCGCGAACGCGAGAGCCCCTCGGCCTGCGCCCACACGGTCTCGAGCCGCGCGAGGATCGCGAGCCGGTCGCGGGCGAGCAGCAGGTCCACGTACGCGCGCTCGACGTCCGCCCGCGCCGTGAGCCGCGCGCGTTCGAGGTCGGCTTCCGCCTGCTCCGCGCCCAGCGACTGCGCGCGTCCCCGCAGGCCGCGCTTGCCGGGCCATGGAAAGGTCTGCGCGCCCGCGACCGTCCAGTAGCTCGTTTCCATCTCGCCGATCATCAGGCGCTCGAAGCCGTCGTTCTGCAGGCTCAGCGACAGCACCGGGTCGGGCAGGGCGCGCGCCTGGGGCACGCGCTCGGCCTCGGCCTTCGCCGCCGCCTGCGCCTGCACGACCTCGGGGCGATTCGCGAGCGCTTCGCGCACCAGCCCCGCGAGCAGCGAGTCGCGCGTCAGCTCGACGCCCGCCGCCGCGACCGCGGGGGAGGCGATCGCGACGACGAGCAGCGCCAGCAGGCCGCGAAGCGGCCCGCGCCACCGATTGCCTGAGGAGGGCATCACGACCTCCGGTTCACTGGACGACGATCTTGCCGGCGATCATGTCCATCGCGCAGGCGTAGCGGATCGTACCCGCCTTCTTCGGCGTGAAGCGCACCTCGACCGTCTTGCCCAGGGGCAGCGGCCGCTGGATGCCGTAGTCCTTGAGGACGATCTCGGTCGCGCACGTCCCCTCGGCCTTGCGCGTGACGACGAGCCGCACGGGACGGTCGGCGAACACGCGCACCGCCGCGGGCTCGAAGCCCTTCTTGGTCACGGTGAGGACGACCTTCTGTTCCCGCGCCGGCGCGGGCGCCGCGCTCGCGAGGGCGAGCGAACCGGCGGTGGCGGCGAGCGCGAGGGTGAGCGTGAGGATCCGGGTCATGGGCTTCATGGCCTGCTCCTTCAAGGTATGGGTTCGGCCGCGAACGGCCGGTGCGATGAAGACGTGGAAATCGCGAAGCGTCGGAACGAGTGGCCGCCCTCCGGCCGCGCGGGTGGAGCGGGGCGCGGGCCGGGTGGAACCGCCGGGCGGCCCGACCCGGTTCAGGGCGCCAACGTGCGTGGCGTCCTCACCGGGCTGCAGACGTCGCTTCGGGCGGTCCCTTACGCGCGCGGGGGCGCGCGCGAGCCGGCCGCCGAAAGGGGCGGCGCGCAGCCCGGCGCGAGGACGTCGCCGGGACGGGGCGGCGCGGGCGCCGTGGCGGGCGCCACGGCGAGCTGCGCGGTGACGAGCACCGCGGCGAGTGCCTGGAAGCCGGTCGCGGCCGGCGGATGCAGCTCGGGCGCCGCGGCGGTCGTGACCTGGACGCAGCACGGCCGCGTGCTCTCGTGCGGCGCCGGAGACTGGGGCGCCGGGTGCCGCAGCGGGCTGTCCGCGGTGTTCGCGGCGTCGGCCTTCACGCAGCACTGGTGCGCAAGCGACGTGGACTTGCCGGGCGCGCACTGCACGACCATGCACACCTGTGCGCCGAACAGCAGCGCCAGCGTGCTCACGATCGCGAAGAAACGAAAGCCCTGGGTGCGCATGAAAGTCCCCGTGGTTCGCAACGACGCCGCGCAGGGTGCCGCGCGGCGGCGGTTCGCGCAAGGGATTATCGCGGGGCCGCGGACGGCGGTTGTCTGTGCCGCGTCAGGTCTCCGCCCCGGTTCTCGGCGTTCGCGCGCCGCGTCTGGAGCGCGGCGTCGCCGCCGGCGCCGCGCCGGGGCTTCGCGGGGCCCGTTCCGCCCGACAATTGACCCGGCCTGAACCGCCCGCGGGCGCGCTTGCGCGCGCCCGTCCGTCGGCTACCCTGCGCGCTTCACCGTCGTCCGGCGCATCGCCAGCCCCCGAGGGGCGCGTACGCGCCGCCGCCCTCGCGGGCCCTCGCCCGCGGAAGCAAGGAGCCTCGTGAAGAACCCCGGATCGCTCGCCCGCGCCCTCGTGCTGCTGCTGCTGATCGCGGCGTTCGCGGCGTTCGTATGGCCCACGCGCTGGCGCTACGACCACATGACGGTGGACGGCGACTTCGTGCCCGTGCGCATTGACCGATTCACCGGCGACGCCGACATGCTCGTGCCCGACAGCGGCTGGATCCCGGTCGAGGCCGGGAGCGACCCGCAGCCCGGCGCGTCCGCGAGCCGGGCCGGCTGACGCGCATGGCGCCTTCGCGCCGGCGTGAGCCGGCCGCAGCGAAAGTGCTGGCGCGCCTCGAGGCGATCCGCTTCGAGTTCGGTCCCCGCTTCGCGCGCGAACGCCGCGCGCTGCTCGCGCGCGCCGCGCGCACGCGGCACCGGCGTGCGCGCGACGTCCTGCGGCTGCACGAGTGCCTCGTGCTGGCGCGCGCCTATCCCGACGATCGCGCCACGCTCGCGCGGGTCGAGCGGCTGCTGCGGAGCTTCGCGAAACGCGCCGACCTGGCGCGCCACCGGCGCGCGCTGGCCGGCAGCGGCATCGCCGGCACGCTGACGCGCTACCGCTTCTTCGCCCCGACCGCGCTGCGGCTCGCGCGGCTGTGGCCCGGGCGCCTCACCTACGATTGGAACGAGTGGGACGACCCGGCCCGGCTCGAGGAGCTGCTGTCGCTGCTCGCCGTGCACGGCGAATCGCCCGCGCTCGACGAGTACGACCTCGGCGTGCGCGGCTGGCTTGCGCGCATGAAGGGCCCGCGTGAGGGCGACGCCGCGTTCGTGATGCGGCGTCTTGCCGCGCGCGTCCGCGACCCGTTCGTGTTCGAGAAGCTGGTGGACGGCATGGACGCGCCGATGGCGCTGGCCGCCGGCCCGGGCGGCCCCTCGCGCACGCTCGCGAAGTGGCGGCAGGCGAAGGTCCGCTTCCAGCGCGGGCCGCTGCGCCGCGACCGGCCCGACCTGCGCGCCGAGCTCGCGCGGGCGCCACTCTCGGTCCGGGAGCTTTCGGCGCGCGAGGGCGGACGCTTCGTGGCGATGGCGGGCGAGGCCATGGTGACGCGCTCGCGCGACCTCGACGCGTTCGCCTACGCCGACCCGCGCGACGTGCGGCTCGTGGACTGCGGCGACGGGCTCGTGTTCGCGTGCCTCGGGATGCTGCCCGAGCGGCGGCTGCTGACCGAGTCGGTGTACGGCTTCCTCACCCTGCGCAACGGCGTGCCGACCGGTTACGTGCTGACCAGCACGCTCTATCGCAGCGCCGAAATCGCCTACAACATCTTCGAGACGAATCGCGGCGGCGAGGCCGCGGCCGTGTACGGCCGCGTGCTGGCGATGACGCGGCATCTGTTCGGCGCGGACAGCTTCGTCGTGACCCCCTACCAGCTCGGCGGCGCCGGCAACGAGGAAGGCCTCGCGAGCGGCGCCTGGTGGTTCTACCGCAAGCTCGGCTTCGCGCCGCGCGCCGCGTGGGCGCGCCGCGCCATGCGCGCCGAGGAGGCGAGCCTCGCGCGCCAACCCGGGCGCCGCTCGGGCCGCCGCTTTCTCGCGCGCATCGCCGAGGAGAACGTCCACTGGCACGCGGGGGCGGCCCGCTCCGACGTGCTCGGCGTGCTGCCGCTCGCCAAAGCCGGCTTCGCCGTCACCGACTACCTGGCGAGGCGCTTCGGCGGTGAGGGCGACCGCGGCGCCGCGGTGTGCGCCCGCGAGGCCGCCGCGCTGCTGGGCGCAGGCCCCGGCCGCGGCTGGACCGCGGGCGAGCGCCTCGCGTGGGAACGCTGGGCCCCGCTCGCGCTGATCCTGCCGGGCGTGAAGCGCTGGAGCGCCGCCGAGCGGCGCGCGCTCGCGGCCGTGATGCGCGCCAAGGGCGGCCGCCGCGAGAGCGACTTCGTGCGGGCCTTCGACGCCCACCCGAAGCTCGGGGCGGCGGTGGCGCGGGTGGCGCGGGAGGCGAAGGCCTAGGTTCTGTTCGAGAACTCCGCGTGACCGCGTGGGTAAAGCCCGCTCCCGAATCCGCCGCGTCGACGCCGGAAGTCGAACCGGCACGGGTCGCTACACGTATCCCAGCTCGATGCCCTTGAGCACGGCGCGCGTGCGATCACGCACGCCCAGCTTCGAAAGAACGTGCGAGATGTGGTTCTTGACGGTCCCTTCGCCCGCGTGAAGCGCGTCGGCGATCTCGCGATTGCTGTACCCGCCGGCGATCAGCCGCAGGATCTCGGTCTCCCGCGGGGTCAATCGGTCAGGGGGATCGAGCGCGTCGAACGCCGGCGGGGATTCGGCCAGCACCCGCACGGCCCGTTCGGTGACCGCGGGCAGCAACGCGGTGCCGCCGCGCGCGACCGTGCGCACGGCGTCGGCCAGGCGCTCGAACGCCACGTCCTTGAGCAGCCAGCCGCGCGCCCCCGCCCGCACGCCGGCGAGCAGCGCCGCGTCGTCGTCGAACGTGGTCAGAAGCAGGGCGGGCACGCGGAATCCCCGCTTCTGCAGCGCCTCGAGCACTTCCACGCCCGTGCGCTTCGGCATACGCACGTCGAGCAGCAGGACGTCGACTTCGTGTCGTTCCAGCTCAGCCAGCACGGCGTCGCCGTCGGCCGCCTCCGCCACGACGCGCAGGTCCTCGGTCAGGTCGAACATGCCACGCAGCCCGCGCCGCAGCAGCGTCTGGTCGTCGGCGAGCAGGAGGCGGATCACACTTCACCCCCCGCCGGCAGGCGCACGGCCAGCTCGAATCCGCGGCCGGCGCCCGACGTCACCGTCAGCGTGCCGCCGAACGGCGCGAGTCGCTCGCGCATGCCGCGCAGGCCGAAGCCTTCGATCGGCGCCGCGGCACCGTGCCCGTCGTCGCGCACGTCCAGCGCGACGAGCCCGTCGCTGCGGCGCAGGTCGATGGACACCCGGGCGGCGCCGGAGTGGCGGATCACGTTGGTGAGCGCTTCCTGGGCACAGCGCAGCAGCGCGTGCGCGCGCGCCGGGTCACGCAACTCGAACCCGGGCGACAGCGTGAAATCCACCTTGATGGACTCCAACCCGCCGATGAGCTGCGCGATCGCGCGCTTCAGGTCGACGGGCCGCTCCTGGCGCAGCGCGCCGACGACCTGCCGGACCTCGCCGAGCAGGTCGTGAGTGGCGTCGCGCGCCTCGCGCAGCGCGACCGCCGACTCCCCCGCCACGCGTCGGCTCTCGAGATCGAGTGACACGCCGAGCGCCGCCAGTCGATGTCCGACCGTGTCGTGCAGCTCGCGGGCGATGTGCAGGCGTTCGGCCTCGCGGCTCGTGTCCTCGAGCGCGTGGCCGGTGAGCCGCAACTCGCTCGCGAGCCGTGCGATTTCGAGTCGGGCCCGCGCTTCGGTTGCCGCGAGCAGACCACCCGCGAACGCGAGCAGCAGCCAGCCGGCGGTCATCGCCATCGTGAGCCACACCTGCTGCGGCCATTCGAGCGACGCGAACTCGGGTGCCGCGAAGAAGGTGCCGAAACGCGCCTCGGCGAACCCCACGGCCATGACGAGCGCCACCACGACCACGAACGCGGTCACCGCCCGGCGGGGACGCAACACGAGCGGCAGCTGGATCGCGACCAGGAACATGAAGTCGGTCGCGATCAGGATGCCGCTGACCACCTGCACGGCCACGAGTCCGAGTGCGCGGCGCTCGGCCCGCGCGAGCGGCGCGCCGGCGAGGTTCGCCCACATCGCGGCGAAGTAGACGACCAGCGCGGTGCCGGAGATCGCGCCGACGGACGGGCCCTGCACGCGCCCGGAGACCAGCGCACTGAACCCGATCAGCCCCCACGCCACGACGAGGGCGAGGCGGAGCACGATCAGGGTCGGCGAAGGGCCGGGTGAGGAACGCGCGTCCAGGGCCATGCGGACATCTTGCGCCGGGCCGGCGGCCGGCCACCAGTGCCGAAAGTCATGGCCGATTTCGTGACGACCGGCACGCGCCCGGGCTCGTCCTCGACCGCGAGGATCCTCCCGGGGTCGCGACGCCCGCCGATCGGCGGCCGGCGTCAAGCCCCGGGGAGGAATCCGATGCACACCACGATTCGCCGTACCTCGTTCGCCCTGGTTCTCGCTCTCGTTCTGGTGCCCGCCGCCGGCTGCAGCCGCGGGTCGAGCCCCGTCGCACCCGGACCCGGCGTCTCGCTCGCGAGTGCCGTCGAACAGGCGCGCACCCGGCACGCCCTGCCCGCCATCGCCGCGGCGTCGTTCTCGCTCGACGATGTCGAAGTCGCGGTGAGCGGCGTTCGCCGGCTGGGCGCGCCGGACGTCGCGACACCGTCGGACCTGTTCCACATCGGCTCGCTGGCGAAAAGCATGACGGCGACCGCGATCGGCACCCTGGTCGAAGCGGGCGTGCTCTCGTGGTCGCTCACCCTGGCCGAGGCCTTCCCGGAGCTCGCGACGACGATGGACACCGCCTACCGCGATGTGACGCTCGCCGAGCTGCTGCAGAATCGCAGCGGTGCGCCGGGCCTCAACGACCTCGAGGAGTTCCTCGCGCTTCCCCCGTTCCCGGGCGACGGCGCGACGCAGCGGCGTGCGTTCGTGGCCTGGCTCCTCGCGCAGCCTCCCGCCGTGCCACGCGGAACCTACCTCTACTCGACCGCTGGTTTCAGCGTGGCCGCAGCCATGGCCGAGGCGCGCAGCGGAAAGGCCTGGGACGAGCTGGTGCGCGCGCGCGTGCTCGACGCCGTCGACGTCGGCATGTTCGTGGGCTGGCCGCTCGAGGCCGGACCCGACGAACCCTCGGGCCACATGCCCGTGAACGGCGTGCTACAGCCGATCAGCCCGGCTGCCGGCCACATTCCCGCCGTGCTCGCGCCCGGCGGCGACGTGAGCATGACCGTTCGCGACTACGCCGCCTACGCGCAGCTGCACCTGCAGGCGCTATGCGGCCGGCCGGCGCTGCTCGCGCCCGCGACGTGGTCTGCGCTGCACGCGCCGGTGGGGGACTACGCGATGGGCTGGTCGGTGATCGAGGCGGACGACAACGTCGTGCTCACGCACACCGGCAGTCCCGCCACGTTCTTCGCCTTCGTCGTGCTCTACCGGAACCAGCGCCACGGGTACGTCGTGATCACCAACGCGGACAGCCCCGAAGTCGACGGCGCGATCATCGACATCCTGACCGCGATGGCCCCCGGTGTCTCCGCGACGATGGCCCGCCACGCGGTCGCGCGCGCCCGGGCCACCACACCGCGCCACGGCGCTTGAAAGGAGACAACCATGAATGCGCTTCCATTCGTCCGCCTGTTCGCGCTCGCGGCCTGCCTGGGTCTCGCGAGCGGCGCCCCGGCCGTGCACGCGAAGTCCGAGCCTGACTCGGGACCCGCGGCGCGCCCGCGCCGCTGGGTCGACGCCGCCGGCCACGAGAACGGCTCCGTGGCTGGTGCCGGCACGACGCTCCACTACATCGACTACGGCGGCTGCGGCCCCGTGCTCGTGTTCCTGGCCGGGCTGGGCAACTCGGCGCACGTGTTCGACGACTTCGGGCCGTCGTTCACGGACGCGTATCGCGTGTTCGCCTTCACGCGCCGGGGCTACGGCGAGAGCGGGCGGCCGCGCGACGGCTACGACACCGGCACGCTGGCCGAGGACGTCCGCACGCTGCTGGACTCGCTCGGCGTGGCCCGCGCCGTGCTCGTGGGGCATTCGGTGGCCGGCGACGAACTGGTCGAATTCGCCGTCCGGCATCCGGAACGCACCGCGGGTCTCGTGTTCCTCGATGCCGCCTACGACCGCTCGCGCACCACGCGCAGGCTGCTCGGCATGGCCGTGCTCGGGCAACTCCCGCCCGTACCGCCGCGGCCCACCGGCCGGGACCGGGCCTCGGCCGACGCGGCACGGGACTACCTCGCGCGCATCTACGGCGTGCGCTGGCCCGTCGGGGAGATCGCGGCGACGCGCGTATTCGACTCCCGCGGTCGTTGGGTGCGTGATGCGACGCGGGGTTCCACGAACGCGCAGGTGATGCGCGGTGAGTGCGCGCCGCGCTGGTCGGAGGTGCGGGCGCCGGCGCTCGCGCTCTACGCGGTCGATCGCTCGGAAGACCGCGACTTCGCGTGGATCCGCACGATCCTGGTCGGCCGGGGAAATGCACGCCTGCGGGCCAATCGTTATCGCGCCGCGCAGGCGCGCTGGGAAGCCGGGCAGCGGCATGTATTCGCACGCGAGTTGCGCACCGCGCGCGTGATCGAGGTGCCCGACGCGTCGCACTACCTGTTCCTCTCGCACCCGGTGCAGGTCGAACGGGAGATGCGGGCGTTCCTCGCCGAGGTCGAGGCGAGCGAAGCCTCGTGACCGCGAGGGGTCAGGCCGGCGTTCCCGTTCGCGGCCCGGGGCTCCGAGTCGACTCCGTGCGGCGCCCGGCGCGGATGAGCGCGCCGGGCGCCGGCATCGGGGCGCCGCTCCGGCCGCTCGGGTCCCCGCGGTCGAAGGCTGGCAACCGGGCGCGCTTCCCGAGGGCGCTCCCCCCACCCCGGCGCCAGGCCCGAAGCGGCCGCTCCCGCCGCTGGCCGCGGACCTGGCCGGAGTGATGGAGCAGCACGCCGGACGGATGACCGCGCTCGTGGCCGAGCTCGAGAAGGCGGCGGACGCGACACAGTCGCTGGCCGTCCAGCGCCGCATTGAGCAGGACAAGAAGGACACCGAGATCGAGCTGCTGCGCGTTCGGCTCGCGACCGCGCCAGCGCCCGGCTACAGGATCGTCTTCCCCAACGCGCTCTGCGCCAGCTCGGCGGCGAGCACCCCGGTCATGTTCTGGGTGTCGAGCACCGGGTTCACCTCGACCAGGTCCATGGCCACGATGTTGGCGCGGTCGGCGAACATCTCCATGGCCAGGTGCGCCTCGCGGTAGCTGATGCCGCCCCAGACGGGCGTGCCCGTGCCGGGCGCGTCCTCGGGGTCCACGACGTCGAGGTCGAACGACAGGTGGATGCCCGCCGTGCCGTCGCTCGCCAGGCGAATCGCCTCGTCGAGCACGTCGCGCATCCCGCGCTCGTCGAGATCGCGCATGGTGTAGCACGTGACGCCGCTCTTCTTGAGGAAGTCGCGCTCGCCCGGGTCGAGGTCGCGGATGCCGATGAGCACGGCGTTGCGGGTCTGCACCTTCGGCGCGCGGCCGCCGAGGTGAACCAGCTCCTGGTCGCCGAAGCCGAGCGAGACCGCCAGCGCCATGCCGTGGATGTTGCCGCTCGGCGTCGTCTCGGGCGTGTTCGCGTCGCCGTGCGCGTCGAACCAGATGAGGCCGATGGACTCGTCGCGGCGCGCGTACCAGTTGGTCGAGCCGGCCACGGAGCCGATGGCGATGCTGTGATCCCCGCCCAGCACCAGCGGCATGCGGCCCTCTTCCAGGCAGCGGTCCACCGACTTCATCAGTCCGGTGCACGCCGCGAGGATCGGCTGCTTGTAGCGCAGCCGGCCGGTGCCGACTTTCTGGGTCTCGGGGATCATGACGTCGAGGTCGCCGTAGTCCACGACCTTGTGGCCGAGGTCCTCGAGCCGCTTCTCAAGGTCGCCGATGCGGATGGCGGAAGGGCCCATGTCCACGCCGCGGCGGCCCGCGCCGAGATCAATGGGCACTCCGATGATGCCGATGTTGCGTCGCTTACGTCCCATGAGGTCGGAAAGGCTACACGCCGGGCGCAGGCGCGGCAATGTCACCCGCGGGGAGCGGCGTTCCGGCGACGGCCGGGCGGCGAAGCGGCCGCTGGTCGGACGACGCCTTCCTTTCGCTTGCGTCCCGCCGCGTGACGCGCTCTAGTAGCGGGCGATGCGCTCCGCCCTCGCAAGGATCGCGGTGCCGGCGCTCGCGTTGCTGCTGACGGGGGCGGACGACCCGACCCGTTTCGCCCTGCCGCCCTCGCCGCCGCCGTTCGCGCTGCCGGCGGACAGCGTGCTGTTCTCCGACGACTTCTCGGGCGGGCTCGGCAAGTGGGCGCCGGACTCGGTGACCGCCTGGTCGGCGTGGCGGCACATGCTGCGGGCCGACCTGCCCGACCGAAAGCAGGCGCGCTCGTTCCTGTTCGCGGGCAGCGAGGAATGGCGCGACTACGCCCTCGACTTCGACGTCTGCGGCATGCGCGGCGTGGACAAGGGCGGGGCCATCCGGGTGCTCGGCACCGCCGGGTTCGCGGTGGACCTGCGCGGCGGCGGCTACCAGGACATCGTCGCCCACATCCGCGAGTGGCCGGTCGGCAGGGCGAGGGTCACCAACGCGAACGCCACCTGGAGCCACGTGCGGATCGAGGCGAAGGGCGACCGCTTCCGCGTGTACGTGAACGGCGACCTCAAGATTCAGCGCTCCGACGCGCGCCGCCCCAACGGCCGCATCGCGCTGGCCGCGTACACCGGCGGCGTCGGCAAGTTCACCGCCTACTACGACAACGTGGTGGTGACGCGGCTCGAGTGAGCGCGGGGCGCGCCGGCGAAGGCCGGAGCGCGGACTCCGGCAGGCTCACGCTCCCGCGCGCCGCCCGGCGAGCAGCCGCAGGCCGTTCAGGATGACGACCACCGTGCTGCCTTCGTGCCCCGACACCGCGACCGGCAGTTTGAGCTGGCCCATCGGCAGGTGCTGGCCGGCGAACACCCACACCACCAGCGCCAGCATGACCCCCGTGGCGATCACCAGGTTCTGCAGGACGACCTGGTTGGCGCGCTGCGCGAGCCGCAGCGCGTAGGGCAGCGCGGTCAGGTCGTCGGCCATGAGCACGACGTCGGCGCTTTCCATGGCGACGTCGCTGCCGATGCCGCCCATCGCCACCCCGACGGTGGCGCGCGCCAGCGCCGGCGCGTCGTTCACGCCGTCGCCGAGCATCGCGACCGGACCGTGCCGCTGCTCGAGCTCGGCGATCACACGGACCTTGCCTTCGGGCAGCAGCTGGCCGAAGCGCTCGTCCACGCCGGTGCGCTCGGCGACCGCCTCGACGGTCCGGGCGTTGTCGCCCGACAGCATGGCGACGTGCGCGATGCCGAGCCCGCGCAGGTCCTTCACGACCGCGGCCGCCGCCGGCCGCTGCTCGTCGGCCGCCGCGATCACGCCCCACGATCCTTCGTGGTGCACGAGCATCGCCGTCTTGGCGTCGGCCGCCAGCGCCCGGGCGCGCTCGATCGGCTCGGGCGGAATCCCGATGCCGAGCGAGTCGAACAGCTCGGGCGTTCCCACTTCGGTCGTCCGGCCGTGCCGGGTCGCGACCAGGCCCTTGCCGGGATGGTTCACCATCTGCTGCGCGGGCTCGAACGCGATGCCGCGCGACTCCGCGGCGCGCACCACCGCCTGCGCCAGCGGGTGCGGCGAGCGCTTCTCGGCGGCGGCGGCTACCGCCAGCAGCTCCCGCTCGCCCGCGCCGCCCAGCGCGACGACGTCCGTCACCTCGAAACGCCCGCGCGTCAGCGTGCCCGTCTTGTCGAACGCCACCACCCGCACGCGGCCGAGCGCCTCGATGCTGCGGCCGCCCTTGAACAGGATGCCGTTGCGGGCGGCGTTCGCGATCGCCGACAGGATCGTGGCCGGGGTGGCGATCACCAGCGCGCACGGCGAGGCGACGACCAGCAGCGTCATCGCGCGGTACACCGACGCGCGCCACGGCTCGCCCAGCAGCAGCGGCGGAAGGAACAGCATGAGCGCCGCGCCGGCCATGACCGCGATCGTGTAGTAGCGGCCCACCCACTCGGCGGCCTCCTCGGTCTTCGACTTCTGCTTCTGCGCCTCCTGCACGAGCGCGACGATGCGCGCGATCGCGCTGTTCGCGGCGACGCGCGTGGCCATCAGCTCGAGCGCCCCGAGCTGGTTGAGCGTGCCCGCGAAGACCTTGTCGCCCGGGTTCTTCGGGACCGGCATGGACTCGCCGGTCAGGCTGCTCTGGTCCGCGAGCGACGTTCCGAGCGTGACGCTGCCGTCCACGGGGAAGGCTTCGCCGGGTTTCACGATCACGGTCTCGCCGACCTGCACGGCCTCGGCTTCGACCTCGATCTCGCGGCCCTCGCGGCGCACCAGCGCGCGGGCGGGGCGCAGCTTGAGCAGCGCGCGCAGGGCGCTGCGCGTGCGCCCCATCGTGTAGACCTCGAGCGTGTTGCTGAGCGAGAACAGGAACATCAGGACCGCGGCCTCGAACACGTAGCCGATCGCTGCCGCGCCCGCGGCCGACAGGATCATCAGCAGGTTGACGTCGAACTCGAGCCGGCGAAGGGCCGCGAAGGAGCTGCGCGCGGCGAACCAGCCGCCGGTCACGGCCGCGACGTAATAGAGCGCCTGCGACCCGGGGTTCCCGGGCGGGAGCAGCCGCTCGGCCGCGATGCCGGCCAGCAGGCTGGTCAGGCACACGCCGGTCAGAACGGCCATGGCCCGGCCGCGCGCGCGACGCATTTCCTCCTGCTGCGAGAGCGGCGCGCCCCACGGCTTCGCTCCCGCGAGCGGCCGCACCACCTCGACGCCGTCCCCCTCGGCGTCGCGGCGGGACAGTCCCACGCGCCCGGGCGTCGCGACGGCGCGATAGCGCGCGTGGTCCTCGCCCGAGAGATGCCCGAAGCGCAGGGCGCACTCCGCGCACGCCTCGAGCGACTCGCGCTTCTCGCACGCCGTGACGCGCTGGGCGAACAGCGCGCCCACGTCGTCCGCGAACGAGTTCAGCTGTTCGGGCGAAACCTCGCGCGGCTCGTAGCGCACGGTGAGCGTGCTCTGGCGGAAGTCCGCTTCGATGGCGAGCACGCCCGGCCAGTCGCGCAGGCGGTGGGCGAGCAGCTCGATGCAGCCTTCGCGGCCGGCGGCGACGGGCAGGTGCGCGGCGCCCGGCGCGAGCGCCGCCGCGCCCGCGAAGGCCGCGCCCTTGAAGTCGTTGGGGCTCATGGCGCGCGCAAGATACACCGCGCCGCGCGGGCGCGGCCAAGCCGCCCGCCGCCCCGGCGGACTTCCCCGCGCGCCGGGCGCTCATGCGGCCCGCACCCGGAGCCGATACCCTGCGGGTCATGTTCCGTCCGTCCTGCGGTGAGCCGACGAACACGAACGCGAAGCGCGCCGTCCGGCCGCGCGCCACGCTGGCGTCGCTGCTGGTCGCGGCGCTGGCCGCGCTCCTCGCGCCCGGCTGCTCGAAGTCGCCGAGCGCGCCACCCGCTTCGGGTCCGGCGCGTTCGTGGGCGATGGGCTTCGCGGGCATTCCCCCTGTGCCCGACGAAGCCGTCGCGATCGCCACCATTGACCTGTGGTCGCGGCGCGCGGACACGGCCATTCAGCACGCTTCGGTGCCGTGGGACTCGCTGCTCGCCGGCATGCCGGCCGACACCATCGTGCGCCGGCTCGAGCTGCCGCTCATGCGCTACTACCGGCTCGGCAAGGGTCTCAAGATCGTCTACGAGATCGACCCCACCAACGGCCTGAACCGCGGCGCCGAGGATCCGGCGCTCGTGCGCCTCGGGCGCAGCATTTCCGAACCGCAGGTGCAGGCCGCCTACCGCGCCTGGGCGGCCGCGATCGACACCATCGTGCACCCCGACTGGCTCGGGCTCGCGTGCGAGACGAACCTCGTGCGTCTCGCCGCGCCGCCCTCGCTCTACGCGGCGCTCGGCACGCTCGCGCGCTCGACCGCCGAGTCGCTCTCGGCGATGCACTCGCGCCGGCCCTCGCTGCCGAGGCCGGTGCTCTACAGCAGCGTGCAGGTCGAGACCGCGTGGGGGCGCCTCGGAGGCGGCGGCGCCTACGTCGGCATCGCCACCGACCTCGCCGACTTCCCGTTCTCGCAGGTGCTGGGGCTCTCCTCGTACCCCTACCTCGGCGGCTTCGCCGAGCCGGAGGAGATCCCGCTCGATTACTTCTCGCGCATCGCCACCGACGCCGCCCGGCCCGTCATGGTCGTCGAGGGCGGCTGGCCGACGCAGTCGTACGCGACCTACGTCACTTCGGCCGCGGAACAGGCGCGCTGGGTCCGCCGCCAGGCGCAACTGCTCGACGCGGCCCGCGCGATCGGCTGGTACGGCCTGGAGTTCGCGGACCTCGCGCTCTCGCAGTGGCCCGGCACGGTGGACCCGTCGCTGCGGCTGTTCGCCTCGATCGGATTCGTGGACAGCGCGCTCACGCCCAAGCCGAGCCTGGCGACCTGGGACAGCCTGTTCGCGCGGCCGCTGGCGCCGTAGGCGTCCTTCGCGCGGCACGGATCGCCGGCTACTTGCCCACGACCTCCGCGCGGAAGCCGCCGCCGGCGCGGCGCACCGAGGCGACCAGCGTCGAATCCGCCGTCTTCGCGTCCACCACCACGTAGGCGCGCCGCTGCCCGCGCCGCACCTCGCAGGTCGCGACGCCGGGGGTGTCCTCGAGCTCGGCGCGGATGCTGGCCTCGCAGGCCGCGCAGGTCATGCCGTTCACCTCGAGCGTGACGATGCGCTGGTTCGCACGGCTCGCCAGCGGCTTCGCCCCGGGCAGCGTGCGGACCTCGCGCACGAGCCAGGTGCCGATCCCGGCGAGCAGCACGACGGCGGCGACGATGAAGACGATGTGGGCGGCGTTACGATTCACGACGGCGGGCCTCCGCGGCGCGGGTGCGATGGACGCGCAGGATAGCAGCGCGCCGGCCGCGCGCTCAATGCACGTCCGCCCCGCCGCGCACCTGCCCGCGCCGCCAGCGCAGGGTCATGATCAACGGGATCGCGATCAGGAACAGCAGCCCGAACAGCAGGAAGATCTTCTCGAACGCCAGCATCAGCGCCTGCCGCTGGACTCCGCCCGCGAGCATGCCGACCGCCTTGGCGCGCGCGACCGGCTCGATGTCGCCGTGCGAGCGCAGCCAGCGCGTCACGCCCTCGATGCGATCGGCGGTGACGGGGTTGTACATCGAGACCTTCTCGGCGAGGCCGGCACGGCTCTCGGCGCTGAAGCGCGCGACCAGCGACGCCGACAGCGCGATGCCGATGCTGCCGCCGAGCTGGCGCATGAGGTTGTACAAGCCGGTCGCGGGGGCGATCCTCGCCAGCGGCAGCTCGAGCATCGCGAGGTTGTTCAACGGAATGAACACCAGCCCGAGCGCGACGCCGCGCAGGATCAAAGGCCACCAGAAGTCGTCGTAGCCGCTGATCGTGGTGAAGCGCGACCACAGGAGCATCGCCACCGCGAACAGTGCCGCCCCGCAGGCCGCGACGATGCGGCCGTCCTGCCGATCGATGCGGCGCGCCATGACCGCCATGGTCACCGCGCTGGCGATGGCGCCGGGCAGGATCACGAGGCCGGTCTGGTTGGCGCTGAAGTGCTGGAGCGTCTGCAGGTAGACCGGCAGGACGAACACGGTCGCGTACAGGCACACGCCGAGGACGAGCCCGAGGACCGCGCCGGTGGCGAATTGGCGGTTCGAGAAGATTCGCAGGTCAATGATCGGGTGCGCGGTCGTCAGCTCGTGCCAGATGAAAGTGGCCAGCCCCGTCACGGCGAGGATCGCGAACGCGACCACCTGGCGCGAGGCGAACCAGTCGAGCCGCTCGCCGCGCTCGAGCATGAGCTGGAGCGAGCCCACGCCGATCGCGAGCAGCGCGAGCCCCAGCCAGTCGGTGTCCCCCACCTTCTGCGCGAAGCGCGAGTCGCGCACGTAGGCCAGCGCCATCATCAGCCCGAGACCGCCGATCGGCAGGTTGATGTAGAAGATCCACGGCCACGAGAACGTGTCGGTGATGTAGCCGCCCAGCGTCGGCCCGAGGGTCGGCCCGACCATCACGCCGACGCCGAAGATCGCCATCGCCTGCCCGTACTCGCTCGCCGGAAAGACCTCGTAGAGGATCGCCTGCGAGGTCGAGAGCAGCGCGCCGCCGCCCACGCCCTGCACGATCCGCCACAGCACCAGCTCGCCGAGCGAGTGCGAGTTGCCGCACATGAACGAGGCGAAGATGAACAGGCTCATCGAGCCCGCGAAATAGCGGCGGCGTCCGAACGCGGCCGACAGCCAGCCGGTGATCGGCAGGACGATGACGTTCGCGACGATGTAGCCGGTGGACACCCAGGCGATCTGGTCGAGCGTCGCCCCGAGCGAGCCCATCATGTGCGGGATCGCGACGTTGACGATGCTCGTGTCGAGGATCTCGAGGATGGACGCGAGCGTCACCGTGACCGCGATGATCCAGCGGTTGCGGTACGACTCGTCGTCGCGCGGCAATGCGTGCAGGGCAGCGACCGTTGAGGCGGACACGTCAGCGGGCGCGCGTCGTGATGGTGACGTTCACGCTCATGCCGGGCCGCAGCGGCCGCTGCGGGTCGGCCGGGCCGTCCACGCGAATGCGCGCCGGAACGTGCTGCACGACCTTGGTGAAGTTGCCGGTCGCGTTGTCGGGCGGCAGCAGCGAGAAGGTCGCGCCGGTCGCCGGGCTGAGGCTCTCGACGTGCCCCTTGAACGGATGGCCCGGATAGGCGTCCACGTCCACCCGGACCTCGTCGCCGACGCGGACGTTGGCGATCGAAGTCTCCTTGAGGTTCGCGACGACGTAAATGGAATCGAGCTCCACGACCGCCATCGTGGACTGGCCCGCCTGCAGGTACTGGCCGGGATCCACGTTCTTGCGGCTCACGACGCCCGACACCGGGGCGGTGACGCGTGTGTAGGACAACTGCAGCGCCGCCTGATCGCGCGCCGCGCGCGCGGCGCGCAGGCGCGCGTCCGAGCCGGCCAGCGCGGCCTCGGCCGCCAGCACCTGCTTCCTCGCGGCGGTCAGCGTGGCTCCCGCCGCTTCGGCGGCGGCCTTCGCCGCGTCGAGCTGCTGCGGGCTGACGATCCCGCGCCCGGCCAGACCGGCGTAGCGGCGCGCGTCCTCGGCGGTCTTGCCCGCGTTCGCCTGCGCCTGCACGACCTGCGCGCGCGCCGCCTCGAGCTGCGCCTGCGCCATGCCGACACGCCCCCGCTCGCCCGCATTGGCGAGCGCCAGCGCGAGCTCGGCCTCGGCCTGCGCGAGCTTCGTGCGCGACTCGCGATCGTCGAGCAGCACGAGCAGGTCACCGGCCCGGACACGCTGGTTCTCGACCACGGGCACCTCGGTGACGTAGCCGCCCACCCGCGCGATGGCCGGCACCACGCTGCCCTCGATCTGCGCGTTGTCGGTTTCGACGTGCCCGCGCGACCACAGCCAGCGCTGCACGCCGATGCCGCCTCCGATCACCAGCACGACCGCGAAGACGATCGGCGCCACCGGCAGGCGGCGACGCGCCGGCGCCGCTTCGGTCTCGGCCGGCGTCCCGGACAACTCGGGGTTCTCGACGGATGCACTCATGGGGTTCGGTCCTCTCCTCGATTTCGTGGGCGTCTCAGCGCATGCCGCGCGCGACGCCGGCCGCGCGCGCCAGCGCGACACGGGCGCTGGCGACGGCGAAGCGGGCGTTGATGTCGGCGTCGCGCGCGCGCAGCAGCGAGGCCTGGGCTTCGATGACTTCGATGTTGCCGGCGATCCCGCTCGTGAACCGCTCGCGGGACTGGGCGACTTCCTCTTCGGCGAGTCGCAGTTGTTCGGCCGCGACGCCGAGCTGCTCGAGGCCCGACGACAGGTCGAGCAGCGCGCCGCTCGTCTCGGCGGTGATCTGGTCGCGCAGATCCTTCTCGCGCACGAGCGACTCGCGCAGCAGCTCGCCCTGCTCCCTGAGCCGGCCCTCGCGGCGCAGGCCGTCCACGATCGGCAGGGTGAGCGCGGCCGCGTAGGTGCGGGTCGCGATCGCGTCCCCGTAGTGCTCGCCGCTGCTGCCCCAGTCGCCGGACACGTCGAGGCGCGGCAGCCGCTCGAGCAGCGTGGCGCTGCGGTCGGCGCGCGCGCGGTCGGCGCGCGCCTGCTCGCCGCGCAGCTCCTCGCGGTGGGCGAGCGCGAAGGCCACAGCGGCGTCCGTCCCTCCGGGGGCCGGGCTCGCGCCCAGCGCCTGGCTCAGCGTGTCGGCGAGCGCCGGCGGCGAAGCCGGGTCGAGCCCGAGCACGCGCGCGAGCTCGATGCGCGCACGATCGGAGGCGTTGCGCGCCATCAGCACGGCGCCGCGCGAGACGGCGACCTGCGTGCGCGCGCGCGTGACGTCAATGCTGGGCGAGGTGCCCGCCTCGAGCTGGGCCTCGGCCAGCGTCTGCAGATCGCGCGCCAGCGTCAGATCCTCGTCGCGGGCGTGGACGAGCGCCGCCGCGCGCGCCGCCCGCAGGTACGCCATGCCGGCCGCCTGCGCCGCGGTTTCGGCCGAGCCGGCCTGGTCGGCGCGCGCGGCGAGGGCGCCGAGCCGCGCGCCGCGCAGCTTCTGCCACGAGGACAGGTCCAGCACGGTCTGCGTCACCCGGATGCGTGCCTCGGAATCCCACACCGGGCCGATCAGCGGATCGGCCAGCCTGGGAAAGCCGGGAATCGCCATGCCGAGCGCGTTGAGGTTGAACGTGCGGTCGGTCATGGTCGCCTGCGCCGTCACCGACGGCAGGAACGCCGCCCGTGACTGGGCGACACGCGCGTTCGCCTCGCCGACGCGCAGTTGCGCGACCTGGACGCCGGCGTTCTGCCGCGCGGCCAGCGCGACCGCCTCGGCGAAGCCGAGCGCGGGCGCCGGCGCGGAGTCGGCGCCAGCGGGGACCGCGGCCTCGATCGTGGCCGGCGCCGCCAGCCAGGCGGCCGCCGCAAGGAAAAGCCAGGCGCGCCTCACGATCCGCCTCCCGTCGTTCCGGTGTGCGTGAGCCCGCTGAGCAGGTTGTCGAGCGAAGCTTCGAAGTAGGCCCGGGCGTCCGCGTACGAAGGGACGCAGTGCGAGAAGGAATGTTTCCACAGCGCCGCCATGAGCATCGGCGCCGAGGCGACGAGCGCGATGCTGTGCGCGTCCACCGGACGGAACTCGCCGCGCTCGATGCCGCGCTGCACGATGCCCTTCACGATCGCCTGGCTGCGTGCGATGACCTCGTCGTGGTAGAAGCGCGCGAGGTCGGGGAAGTTGCCGGCTTCGGCGAACATCAGTTTCGGCAGCCCGCTCAGCTCGGAGTGGTAGAGCGTCTGCCAGCGCGTGCGCAGCACCTTCTCGAGCAGCTCGCGCGCGGAGCCCGCGTGCTGCTCCACGGTCTGTTCGGCCTGCAGGATTCGCGGCACGACGTGTTCGCGCACGACCGCCTTGAACAGTTCCTCCTTGGTCGCGAAGTAAAGGAAGATCGTGCCCTTCGTGCAGCCGGCGCGCCGGGCGATGTCGTCGAGGCGCGTGGCGGCGTAGCCGCGCTCGACGAACTCCTGCAGCGCCGCTTCGAGGATCTCGGCGGGCCGGGTTTCCTTGCGGCGGTGCCAGCGGGGATTCGCGCCGCGCTCGCCGGCGTTGGGATGCGTGGTCATGAGTCGATTCCGTTCCGGGTGTGCCTTCAGATGAATGAGTTACTTACTGACTGGTCGGTAATCTAGTCGGCAAATGACCTGTGGGTCAATAAGTATTTTCTCTCGTCCGGTCCAACGCGGCCCCCCGCAACGCCCTGCCGACATGACGATTCGCGCCGCCGGCGCTAACCTGCCGGACCCGACCCTGCTGCCCGGACCGCTGGAGAGCCTTGCCGAACGATGGCGACCGACGCCCCGCTGCCCGACCTCTCGACCCTCGTCCCGCGCGAACTGGTGGGCGAACTGCTCGCGCTCGCGCGCAACTCCGGCGCCGAGTTCGCCGACGTCTACGCCGAGCACTCGATCCTGTCCGGCTTTTCGTTCGACGAGGGCCGTGTGCGGACGGCCTCCTACTCGGTGCTCAACGGCATCGGCGTGCGGGCGATCACCGGCGATCAGACGGGCTACGCGTACGCCGACGGCTTCGGCGCCGCCGGGGCGCGCGAGGCGGCGCGGGTCGCAGCCCGCATCGCCCGCGACGGACGCGCCTCGGGGGCGCCACGCGCGTTCCGCGTCGTGGAAGCGCCCGCGCCCTTCACGCTCGAACACCCGGCGGCGCTGGCGCTCGACGAGGCGAAGCGCGTCGAACTGCTGCGCCGCGCCGACGCCGCCGCGCGCGGGCACGACCCGCGCGTGCGCGAGGTGAGCGTGCACCTGGTGACCAGCGCCCGCTGCTTCCTGATCGCCAACAGCGACGGCGTCTGGGCCGAGGACCGCACGCTGCTCTCGCGCTTCGCGGTGACCACGCTCGCGCTGGACGGCGACGGGCGCCAGGAAGGCTTCGCCGCCGGCGGCGGCTGCGTCGAGGCTTCGTACTTCGAGTCCGAGCGCAGCCCCGAGGACATCGCCACCGAAGCCGCCGGCAGCGCCGTGCTGCTGCTGTCGGCGCGCGAGCCGGAAGCGGGCTCGTACCCGGTCGTCGTCTGCAACGGCTGGGGCGGCGTGATGGTCCACGAGTGCTTCGGCCACAGCATGGAAGGCGATACGATCCGCAAGGGCAGCAGCATCCGCGCCGTGCAAAGGGGGCAGGTGGTCGCGGCGAAGGGCGTGACCATCGTGGACTCGGGGCTCGTTCCCCTCTCGCGCGGCTCGTTCCGGGTGGACGACGAGGGCACGCCGGCGCAGCGCACCGTGCTCGTCGAGGACGGCGTGCTCACCGGCTACCTCTGGGACCGGCTCAACGCGACGCTCACCGGCAACGCGCCGACCGGCAACGGCCGTCGCGCGTCGTATCGCGACGTGCCGCTGTGCCGGATGACCAACACCTACATCGAGCCCGGTCCGCACTCGCCGGACGAGCTGATCGGGTCGGTGGACCGCGGCCTTTACTGCAAGCGCCTGGGCGGCGGTTCGGTGAGCCCGGCGGACGGCAACTTCTCGTTCCAGGTCACCGAGGCCTGGCAGATCGAAAAGGGCCGGCTGACGCACCCGGTCCGCAACGCGACACTCGCCGGCAACGGCAACGACGCCATGCTGAAGATCGACGGCGTCGGCAACGACCTGCTCATTGACGGCACCACCGGATCGTGCGGCAAGGACGGCCAGTGGAAACCCGTCGGCGTGGGCCAGCCGACCGTCCGATTCACCGGCATCACCGTGGGAGGCACCGCGGTCTGACGCGGTCCCGGAGGCACCTGCAGATGAAGCCCCTGTCCCTCTTCCTTTTCGTGTTCGCGCTGTTCGCTTCCGCCGCGTCCGCGCAGGAAGGCGCCGGCGCGGCCGCGGCGAAGGCGCCGGCGCCGAAGGCCGTGTTCACGCCGGCGCCGTCCGGCCTGTACGTCGAGGTGCGCGGCGGATTCGCGCCGCAGGACCTGACCGATCCGAACGCCAACATCGCCTACATGGAACGCGTCGGCGTGGACAGCCTCGGCACGCCGACGCCGTTCCGGCGCTTCGGCGACGCGGGCGCGTACGCCGTGGAGCTCGGATTGCGGCACGGGCGCTGGGCATGGGGCGTCGCGACCGAGCTGCAGCGCCAGCGCGTGCACACGTTCGCTGCGGGCACAGGGACCGGCTCGCTCGACCTGATCTCGCTCATGTCCACGATGGACGTGCGCGCCGTGACGACGTACCGGCCGACGTGGCTGCTGGGCTTCGAAGTCGGCGGTTCGGCCGGCCTCGCGTTCGCGCACTATTCGGAGCAGTTCGCGCTGACCGTCTACCGCTCGCCCGCGAACGACGCGAGCGTCAGCGGCGCCTTTCACGCCGTGTCGTTTTCCGGCGGTCCGCTTCTCGGCTGGCGTCGGCCCCTGTACGGCAACTGGTGGCTGACGGCGCGCGGCGCCTGGCTGTGGCGCGACTTCGGCGAGCTCGAGGGCCAGTACCGCAACCGCTCCTCGGCCGGCACCGAGATCGTGGACGAGCCCCTGCGCCGCCTCGAGGACGACGCGCGGGCGAAGATCGACGGCGGCGGCTGGCAGTTCACCGCCGGTCTCAACTGGACGATCCGGGGCCGGCGTTGAGCGTCACCGACCCGGCGGGCGGGGCGACCGTCCACGCCCCGCCCGGGCGGCTGCTGGAGCTGGCCGAACAGGCTCTCGCGCGCGCCCGGGCCGCGGGCGCCGACACGGCCGACGCGTGCCTCGAAAGCTCGCGCGCGTTCACCGCGAGCGTGCTCGGCGGGCGGATCGAGACGCTGCAGCAGAGCGGCACGCTCGGCCTCGGCGTGCGCGTGATCGTGAACGGCGCGGTGGGCTTCTGCTCGGGCACCGACCTGAGCGCCGCCGGCATTGACGATCTGGCGCGCCGCGCCGTGGCGCTCGCCCGCTACACGACGCCCGACGAGGCGAACGGCGTGCCCGCGCCCGAGGAGGCCGGCGACGACGCCTCGCTCGACCTGCAGTCGTTCGATCCGCGGGCCCTCGAGTTCTCGCCCGAGCGCAAGATCGAGATGGCGCTCGAACTCGAGCGCGCCGCGCTCGGAGCCGACCCGCGCATCCGGCGCACCGACGGGGCCACGGTCGCGAGCAGCGCGGGCTCGTTCGCGATCGCCAACTCGCGCGGCGTCGCGCGCGCATGGGAAGGCACCGCGGCGAGCGCCTGGGTCGTCGCTCTCGCCGACGACGGCGGGGGAAAGCAACAGAGCGGCGTCCACGGCATGTCGAAGCGCCACCTCGCCGACCTGCCGCCCATGGAGGCGATCGGGCGCGAGGCGGCGCGCCGCGCGCTCGGCCGCCTCGGCGCGCGCCGCGTGCCGACCGCCCGCGTCCCTGTCGTGATGTCGCCCGAGGTCGCGGCGGCGTGGATCTCCGAGATCTACGAGGCCTTCACCGGCGAGGCGGTGCTCAAGCGCTCGTCCTGGCTGACCGGCAGGCTCGGCGAGCCGATCGCCTCGCCGCTCATGACGCTCGTGGACGACGGCACGATCGTGCGCGGCCTGGGCAGCTCGCCCTACGACTGCGAAGGCGTGCGCACTCGTCGCAACGTGCTGATCGACGCCGGCCGCTGCGCGTCGTTCGCCTACGATTACTACCATGCGCGCCGCACCGGTCACCCGCTCACCGGCAACGGCATCCGCGGCTTCGCGAGCGTGCCCGGCATCGGCTTTCACAACCTGTTCGTCGAACCCGGCGAATCCCCGCCCGAGGCCATCGTGCGCTCGGTGGACCGCGGGTTCTGGTACGACGACTCGGGTTCGTTCGGCTTCAACCCCGTGACCGGCGACTACTCGTTCCAGGCACGGGGCTGGTGGATCGAAAAGGGCGAGAAGGCCTATCCCGTGGACGGCGTGACCGTCGCCGGCAACTCGCTCGCGATGCTTCGCGCCATCACCGCCGTCGGCGACGACCTCGAGTTCCGCACCTCGGTCGCCTGCCCCACGCTGCTGATCGGCGAGATGACGGTGAGCGGGGAGTAGCGGCGGTTCGCCTCATCTCCGCGGGACATCGCGCAACGCGAGGTTGTAAGGTTCCGGCATGCACGAGGTGAAGTCGCCGTGAGCCGGCCCTCCCTTTCCGGTCCTCGCCGGAACTTCCGCGCGTGACCGGGCGACTGGACGAATCCGCCCTCGTGCGCGGCCTGCAGCAGGAGTCGCCCGATGCGCTGCGCGACTTCGTCGAGCGCACCCACCTGCCGCTCTGGTACATGGCGGGCCGGCTCACCTTCGATCCCGACCGGCGCCGCGACTGGAGCCACGACGTGTTGCTCGGGATACTCGACGACGTGCGCTCGGGACGCTTCGAATACCGGGGCCCGGGCTCGTTCTGGGGCTGGTTTCGCAAACGCGCCTACTTCCGCCTGCTCGACCTCGAGCGGCGACGACGCCAGCTGGAGCGGCGCGAACAGCAGGCCGACGATCCCGAGCGCGACCCGCTCGAGCACTTCTGTGTCGAGCACGACCCGGGCGAGGAACTGGACCGCGCCGGCTTCCTCTCGGCGCTCGAGGCCTGCCTGAGCGCGCTCGAGCATCCGATGCACCGGCAGGCGCTGAGCCTGCGGCTGTTCGACGAGCTCGCCTACGAGGAGATCGCGACACGGCTCTCGGCGCCCCTCAACACCGTGCGCGCGTGGATCCGGCGGGCGCGCCTCGCGGTGCGCCAGTGCGTTGCGCAGGCTCTCGGCTGGCCGGCCGGCGGGGAGCAGGGATGAGGCGCAACTTCCGCCCGCGCGACGCCGTCTTGGAACCGGCATGATCCCGACCTCCGAACACGAGCGACTTCGCCGGCTGGTGCTCTCCTGGGAGGACCTCGACGGCCCCGAGCGCGCCGAAGCGCAGACGCACCTCGACGAATGCGCGGCCTGTCGCGAACTGCGCGCCACCTTCGAGCGCCATGAGCGCGCGCCGGGACCGCATGGCGAACTGCCGGCGTCCGCCCTCTCGCAGCCGCCTTCACTCTCGCAGGCCGAGCGCAGCGCGGAAGCCGACAGTCGGCGCGCCCTGCTCTCGCGCCTGGGCCTGGGCGAGCAGCCGCCTGCGCCGGCTCGTCACCTGCGACCGGCACGCCGGTCGTGGCCGCGCTGGCCGGTCTGGCTCGCGCCCGCCGCGGCGGCCGCCGTGGTCCTTTTCATGTGGCTGGTGCCGCCGATGCCGAAGCAGGCGCCCGTGGTCGAGGAGCTCTCGGCCGTGCGCCCGGGGCTCGTGCGCGGCGGAGGCGACGCGGCGGCCCCGGACAGCGCGTGGCGGAGCGGAGACGCCTTCGAGCTGCGCGCGCGCCTGTCGCACGCGGGCTGGCCCGCCATCGTGCTCGTGGACCCTGCCGGCGACGTCTCGCTGCTTCGACCCGCCGAGGGCGAGTCCCTGCGCGTCGGCGCGGGACTCCAGCGCCTCGCCCCCGCCGACCCGGCCCACGAATGGGTGCTCGAGGGCGCCGCGGGCCCGGAGGATCTGTTCGTGGCGGTCCGCACGGACGGGCCGTTCGACCGGGCGGCGCTCGAGCGTGAGCTTGCGGCCGCCGCCCGCGCAGGGAGCCGCGAGCACCGGCTCGAACAGGTCCGGCGCGCGCTCGAGCGTCACGTCGGGGCCGTTCGCCGGATGACGCTCGATCACCGCTGAGCGCCAGGCCGCCCGGTGTTCGGAGCGCGGGCCCGGCGGTACGGCCGACGCCCGGGGCGCGGACGCCGGCCGCACACCTTATCCATGCCGCCCCGCGGTCGCCCGGCGGGCGCTACGGATCGTTCACGCTCGCGTCGAACGCCGGTTCCAGAGCACGACCTGATACGGCCGCCACAGGTACCAGAACGGGAATGCCACCAGGTGCACGAGCCGCGAGAGCGGGAACAGCGCGATCACCACGAAGCCGGTGAGCATGTGCAGCTTGACGATCCACGGCAGCGACGAGACGAACTGGGTCTGCGGGTCCAGCCTCGCGAGGGAATGGAGCCACGGCACCGCCGTGTGCACGTACCAGTCTCCTCCCCAGCGATAGACCACCGACACCCAGAAGCCGATCGCCACCTGCACCAGGAGCACCGCCAGCAGCACCCAGTCCATCGCCGAAGTCACCGCCCGGATGCGCGCGATGGTCAGGCGGCGCAGGAACAGCATGCCCAGACCCACGACGGTCGCCAGCGCGAGCGCGAAGCCCGTCAACTCGAGCGCGTAGAGCACGGTCCGCGCGGCCAGCAGCCGCGCCCAGAGACCGGGGACGAGGAGCGCCACCAGGTGCACCAGCAGGATCAGGACGATGCCGTAGTGCCACGTCACCGAACCCCAGAAGAGAAGCCGGTTCTCGAGCAGCTCCGAGGACAGGCTGGAGTACGAGAAGCGGTCGTGGCGGTAGCGATGGATTCCTCCCCAGACGGCGATCAGGAGCGCCGCATAGGGGAAGACCACGAACAGGACGGTGTCACTCACGAGCGCACCTCCTCACGCTGCCAGACCCGCTGAAGCGCGACACGCAGCGCCTCGAGAGCCTGATGGTACGGGTGGGGACGTTCCTCCCCGTTCCCCTCGTGATCGTCGTCCTCGATCATCTTCAGGAGAAAACCGCCATTGAGCACCTCGCCGTGGCTGTGGCCGTCGAGCTGCTTCCGTTCCACGCCGGTGTCGCCGTCGAACTCGCTGTGCGCGTCGTGGTCGTGATCGCTGCACTCGGGCCTGGACGTCATCCGCTCGAGCGCGGGCAGCACGCCCTCCAGCACCAGGTCGCTGGCGCCCTCGCGGTCCCGGGTGTGGGCGACGAAACGCAGAACGATCGACAGGCGATCGGGGATCTCGTTCGGCGTCGGCTGGAACGACTCCGCGTGAAAGCGCTCCTTGAGCCCGAGCAGGAAGCTGCTCCGTTTGTAGTTCTCGCCGAACAACTGATAGCCCACGTAGGGATGGCAGAGAGGGTTCAGGTCGAAGAACCCGCTGTAGATCTCCTCGAGCTTGCCGAGCGGCGTGCCGCCGGCGAAGTCCCGAAAGCCCGCCATGAGGGCGGTCGCCGTGGGCGCCGCGGTCCCCAGGAGCGCCTCGCATTCGGCCGCCTTGTCGGCGATCCCGGCCGTGGGGTAGTCGAGGATGTCGGCGAACAGCTCGATCAGTCGTTCGCGTTGCCGATCGTCGGTCATGGTCAGGGCCCCCGGTGCGGGTCGCCGCGATAGCCGAAGCCGACCTCGCCCTTGTGTGTCGGATAGTTCCGCGCGATCGGATCGAGCGCGGGGAACTGCTCCTCGACCGCCGACTCGCGCTCCATGGCGGGAATGACGAACCGCTCATCGAAGGTCGGCAGCGAGGTGAGCCTGTAGATCGCCTCCGCTTCGCGCGCATCCGTCCGGCCCTGGGAGAGCGCCTTCTCCACCTCGGCGGCGGCGATGTCCTTGACCTTCTTCGCGCGCATGAAGACGCGCACGGCGACCAGCTTCCGGTACACGTCCCGGACGATGTCCTCGTTGCCGGCCGAGAACATGCTCGCCATGTAGCGCAACGGCATCCGGGACTTGTCGAGCGCGCTGAGCATGGGCGCGAGGCCCTCGGCGCCGGCGTCCACGGTGTCGTACATGCCCTTGTCCATCTTCGCGAGCACCGGTCCCATGGGCGGCACGTAATAAAGCATGGGCAGGGTGCGGAACTCCGGGTGCAGCGGCAGGGCGAGCTTCCAGAGCTTCACGAACTTGTAGACCGGCGACTTCTGGGCCGCCTCGATCTTCAGGTCGGGCACGCCGCTCGCCCGGGCGGCGGCGATCACCTCCGGGTCGAACGGGTCCTTGATCAGATCGCGCTGCGCGTCCACCAGCCGTTCTTCCGGCGCCGAGGCCGCCTTCTCGATCTCGTCGGCGTCGTAGAGCACCAGGCCCAGGTAACGGATGCGCCCGACGCAGGAGTGGAAGCAGGCCGGCGCCTGTCCGCTCTCGAGGCGCGGGTAGCAGAGGATGCACTTCTCGGCCTTGCCGGTTGACCAGTTGAAGTAGGTCTTCTTGTACGGGCAGCCGGAAATGCACATGCGCCAGGCGCGGCACTTGTCCTGGCTCACGAGGACCACGCCATCCTCGCCGCGTTTGTAGATCGCCCCCGCCGGGCATGCCGCCACGCAACCCGGGTTCGCGCAGTGGTTGCAGATCCGCGGCAGGTAGAAGAAGACGAGGCGTTCGATCTCCTGAAGCTGGCGCCGTTCCTCGTCGCTCGCGTCGTCGAGGTTCGGATCGTTGTCGGCGTAGAGCTTGGAGCCGCCGAGGTCGTCGTCCCAGTTCGGCCCGGCCTCGATGGTGTCCATGTACTTGCCGGTGACCATCGAGATCGCGCGTGCCGTGGGTTGGTCGTCGCCCTCCGGCGCGTCGAACAGGTTCTGGTAGTCGTAGGTCCACGGCTCGAAGTAATCGTCCAGCGTGGGCAGGTACGGGTTGTAGAAGATGTTGCCGAGCGTGCCCCACTTGCCCTGCAGCCGAAGACGAAGCCGCTGGTTCCTGCCATCGAGCACCCATCCCCCGCGGTACTTCTTCTGGTCCTCCCACCGCGTCGGATACCCGGTGCCCGGTTTGGTTTCGACGTTGTTCCAGTACATGTACTCGGCGCCCTTGCGGTCGGTCCAGATGTTCTTGCAGGCGACGGTGCACGTGTGGCAGCCGATGCACTTGTCCAGGTGAAAGACCATCGACACTTGGGATCGGATCCGCATCGCTAGCCTTCCTCTCGCCGAAGATGCCGTCGCGTTTCGTCGTCGCTGGCGTCGCGCACATCCACGACCGTGACCGCGAACTCGAGTGTCATGCCGGCGAGCGGGTGGTTGGTGTCGAGAAGCACCGTGCCTCCCTGCTCGTCGATCTCCGTCACCACCACGGTCTCGACGTGGCGGCCGTCCTCGCTGCGCGCGAGGAAACACATGCCCGCGTCCAGCTCCTCCAGTCCACCCAGTTCCTCGGCCGGCACCCGCTGTTGCAGCGCGTGGTCCCGATGGCCGTACGCCTCCTCAGGCGGCACGGTCACCTCGATCCAGTCGCCCCGCTTCCGGCCTTCCAGGGCGCGCTCGAGCGCGGGAAGCAGCCGGCCGCTCCCGTGCAGATAGCTCAGCGGCTCGTCGCCCCAGACCTCCGAGCGGATGTGACGGATCGCGCCGTTGGTGCGCAGCGTGTAGTTGATCGTCACCCACTTGCCGAAGCCCACACGCGGCGGCTGGAGCCGATGCAGCGGAATCACGGAGTCCATCACCACTCCAGCTTGTCCATCTTGCGCACCACGCAGTACGTGTCGCGCGTCATGATGCCCGTCGGACCCCAGTAGTTGAAGGCGTAGGTGAACTGGGCGTAGCCGCCGGCGAGGTAGACCGGGTTGATGCGGGTGCGCGTCAGGCTGTTGTGTCCGCCGGCCCGGCGTCCGCCGCGCTCCTGCGACTTCGGGATGTACACCGTGCGCTCGACCGCGTGGTAGTACAGGCAGGTGCCCTGCTGGACCCGGCGGCTGACATTGGCGCGGCTCACCACCACGCCGTTGTCGTTGTAGACCTCCACCCAGTCGTTGTCCTTGATCCCCACGCGCTCGGCGTCCTTGTCGTTGATCCACACCGGGTCCATTCCGCGCGAAAGCATCAGCATGCGGTGATTGTCCTTGTAGGTGGAGTGAATGTTCCACTTGCCGTGCGGAGTGATGTAGTTGAGAACCAGGCACCGGTCGTCCACGCGGCTCTGCACGATGTCGCCCGTCTTGCGCGGCACCAGCTTGGGCTTGTAGGTGGGCAGGTGCTCGCCGAAATCGATGTACCAGGGATGGTCCAGATACAGCGATTGCCGGCCGGTGAGCGTGCGCCAGGGCACCAGCCGTTCGACGTTCATGCACCAGGCGGCGTAGGCGCGTCCCTCGTTGACCATCCCGGTCCAGCACGGGCTGGTGAGGATTCGGCGCGGCTGGCGCGTGATGTCCGCGAAGTTCATGGTCACGCCGCGAACGCCCTCGGCCAGGTCGGCCAGGGGCAGGCCGACCCGCTCCTCCTCGTGGCGGAACGCCTGCCAGGCGACCTCGCCGTTGGTCTCGGGCGCCAGCAGCAGCAGCGCATTGGCGGCGTCGAGCGCGTCCTCGACGCTGGGATATCGCTTCCCGCCCCATTCGACGCACCGCATGTGCCGCGGATCGGGCGAACCGCCCACCGGGTTCTCGAGCATGCGGTCGTACTGCGTGCGCACCGGAATGTGCACGCCGTTGCCCGAGACGCCGTCTTCCCGGATCAGAGGCCCGAGCGAAATGAAGCGGTTGTAGAGGTTCGCGTAGTCGCGTTCGACCACCTTCAGGTGCGGGAAGGTCTTGCCGGGCAGCGGGCGGCCCTCGCCCTCGGCCCAGTCCCGGATTTCGGGCTGCGCCAGTTCATCGGGCGTGTCGTGCGACAGCGGAACGGCGACGAGATCGCGAACCGGCTTGGGGAACGCGAGCGGGGCGAGCTCGCTCACCTTGCGCGCGAGCAGCTTGAAGACCTCCCAGTCCGTCTTGGATTCCCACACCGGCGGCACGGCCTGCCCCAGCGGGTGCACGAAGGAGTGCAGATCCGTGGTGTTGAGGTCGTTCTTCTCGTACCAGAAGGCCGCCGGCAGCACGATGTCGGAATAGAGCGCCGAGGAATCCATGCGGAAGTTGATGTCCACCACGAGGTCCATCTTGCCGCGCGGCGCCGGCTCGCGGAACTCCACCGTGCGCACGGTGCCCTTGGCGCGTTCGGCCGCGATCGCGTTGTCGTGCGTGCCGAGGTAGTGGCGCAGGAAGAACTCGTGTCCCTTGGCGCTGGACTGGATGGCGTTGCCGCGCCAGATGAACCACACGCGGGGCCAGTTCTCCGGCGCGTCCGGATCCTCCACCGCGAAGCGCAGGTCCTTGCCGGCCACCTGTTCGACGACGCGCTGGACGATCTCGTCCTCGCCCTTTGCTCCCGCCTGTTCGGCCTCGCGCACGATCTCGAGCGGGTTGCGGTTGAAGTGCGGGGCGTAGGGCATCCAACCCAACCGCACCGACTTGGCCTGGAGGTCGAGGGCGTGGCCCTTCGCCCAGCGGGCCTTCTCCGGTGCCGCGCCGTACTCGGTGAACTCCGCCTCGTAACGCCACTGGTCGCTGTTGGCGTAGTGCCAGATCGGCGACTGCACGCGGCGCGGCGGCTTGAGCCAGTCGAGAGCGAAGGCGAGCGTGGTCCAGGGCGCCACGAGCGCGAGCTTCTCCTGGCCGACGTAATGGTTCATGCCGCCGCCGTTGCGGCCGCAGCAGCCGCACAGGATCAGCGCCGTGATGGGCGCGCGGTAGGAAAGATTGTTGTAGTACCAATGGTTGACGCTGGCGCCCACGATGATCATCGAGCGCCCTTCGGTCGCCTCGGCGTTGGCGGCGAACTCGCGCGCCAGCCGGGTCACCGTGTCGCGGCCGATCCCGGTCAGCCGCTCCTGCCACGCGGGCGTGTAGGGCGCGTCCTCGTCGTAGCTCGTCGGGTAGGCGCCCGGGAGTCCGCGGCCGACGCCGAACTGCGCCATCAGCAGGTCGAAGGCGGTGGTGACCAGCACCTCCTCGCCATCGGCCGTCCGCAGGCGCCGGGCCGGAACGCCACGCGTGAGCGTGGTCGAACCGGCGAAATCGTCGAACTCGACCTGCAGCACCGTCTCGGACTGGTCAATGAAGCTGAGCACCGGATCGATGGGGCTGTCGTCCAGCCCGTCCTCGAGGCTGAGGTTCCACTTGCCCTTCTCCGCTCCCCAGCGGAATCCCACCTGACCCTTCGGCATGCGCGCTTCGCCGCTCTTGCCGTCGAGCACGACCATCTTCCAGGCGCCTTCGTCCACGCCCGCGTACCGCGCCAGGCGGTTGGCCCGCAGCAACTGCGCCCCGCGGTAGCCCTGTTCGCCGCGAACCAGCTCGACGAGGAACGGACAGTCGGAGTAGCGCTTCAGGTAGTCGACGAAATAGGGAACCTGGCGGTCGGCGTAGAACTCCTTGAGGATGACGTGATCCACGGCCATCCACAGCGCGGTGTCCTGCCCGGCCTGAATCGGGATCCACCAGTCCGAGTACTTCGCCACCTGGCTGAAGTCGGGCGCGATGACGACGAACTTGGCCCCCTCGTGGCGTGCCTCAGCGATGAAGTGCACGTCCGGGGTGCGGGTCATGTTCAGGTTCGACCCCATCGAGACGATGAACTTCGAGTTGTACCAGTCGGCGCTTTCGCAGACGTCGGTCTGGTCGCCCCAGATTTCGGGAAACGCGTTCGGCAGGTCCGCGTACCAGTCGTAGAAGCTCATGTTGACGCCGCCGAAGAGCTGCAGGAACCGCGAGCCGCCGGCATAGGAGAGGAAGGACATCGCCGGAATGGGCGAAAAACCGAACACGCGATCCGGCCCCCATTTGCGCGCCGTGTACAGGCTCGCGGCGGCGATCAGTTCGGTCACTTCCTCCCACTTCGCGCGCCGGAACCCGCCCTTGCCGCGCGCCTGCTGGAACCGCGTGCGCTTCTGCGGGTCCTCGACCAGCGATCCCCACGCCTTCACCGGATCGGACTGCGTCCTTCGGGCCTCGCGCCACAGGTCGATGAGCGCTCCGCGCACGTAGGGGTACTTCACGCGGATCGGACTGTAGACGTACCAGGAAGCCGAGATGCCGCGCTGGCACCCGCGCGGCTCGTAGGGCGGCAGCCCCGACTCGAGCATCGGGTAGTCGGTCTGCTGCATTTCCCAGGTGATGATGCCGTCCTTCACGTACACCGCCCAGGAGCAGCCTCCGGTGCAGTTCACGCCGTGCGTGCTGCGCACGACGGTGTCGTGCTGCCAGCGGTTACGGTAGAACTGCTCCCATTTCCGGGCTTCGGGACTGACCAGCTCGCGTATCCAGCCCATCAACTCCTCCCCGGCGTGGTGGTTGGCTGCCTGTGCGTCCGTCGGCGTTCCGCTTCGACCATCGGACGACGGACTTCCCGCAACCGGTGCCGCCAGATCCAACCCGCAAGCGCCAGCAGGAGGACGAGTCCCAGAGCCGACAGACCGATCAGCTGCCAGATCACGCGTGGCGGGCGCTGGCTCACGGGTGCCTGGGCCAGAAAGGCGACCAGGTTCGCGCTTTCTCCGGCGGTGAGCGGGGTCTGCGCCCACACGGCCCGCATCGTCGGTGTGGGCAGGCCGGTGATGAAGGCGGTCACTCCGGCCGACCCGCCGTAGCGCGTCATGACCGCCGTGAGGTCCGGCCCTAGCTTGCCACCGCCCAGCGCCCCGATGCCGACGACGCTGTGGCAGGCCATGCACGGCGGGCCGCCGTTCTGAAACCGGACGGCGCCGGTGAACAGCTCCTTGCCCAGCAGCGGGTCCCCGGTCGCGGCCGGCTCAGCCGCGCCCGTCTCGGCCGGGCCGGCGGCCGTCGCCGACGCGGGTGACGCCAGATAGTCGATGACGGCGGAAACCTGGGCGGAGGTGAGCCCCAGATTCGGCATCGGCAGATCGTGGAACTGGTGCAGGAGCCTGACGGCGGCCGAGTCCTTCCGGGCCAGCATCTTGTCGGGGGCGCTGATCCATTGCTGCAGCCATTCGCGTGATCGCAGCTCGGTGACGCCCTTGAGGTCGGGACCGACGAGGTCCCCGCCGCCGATCTTGTGGCAGGGGGTGCAGTACGTCTGGAAGACGCTGGCGCCATCCGACGGCGTCTGCGTCCGCGCGGCGCCCGCGAGGGCCAGGCCGCCCACCAGCAGTGCGATGACCGCGAAGCGCGTCCTCGTCATTTTCGCCTCGTGCTCTTGCGCCCGGCGGACGATGCCGCCCGACGGAGTGATTCGCGCCGCGACTGACTCAGGTACTGGTCGAGCGTCACCTCGGAAAAGATCGACTCGAGGCTCGGCCGCAGTTCCTTCAGCCGGAAGTGGAGAGGACACGGATTCGTGTCGCCGCAGGAGCCGTTCCACAGCAGGCAGCGCTGAAAGATGTCCCGGCCCTCGACGGCTTCCAGCACGTCGCGGATCCGGATCTCGGCCCCGGGCCGGGCCAGCGCGTAGCCGCTCTTGCGGCCGCGTTCGGAGATCAGCAGACCGGCGCGGCCCAGCTTCTGGAAGATCTTGGAGAGGAAGCTGACCGGCAGGTCCTGGGCGGTCGCGACTTCGGCGAGCGGTGTGAGCTTTCCGGAGGGGCGGCGGGCGAGATACGCCAGCCCCAGCAGGGCGAACTTGCTTTCGCGCGTAAGCCGCATGATTGCCTCACGGAAAGTGGACTCCGCAGGTCCACCTTATCCACCTTGTCCACACACGGTCAAGAAATGCTTTCGCGGCCTTCTCGAAGGTGCCGGGATGAGCGCCGGGCGGCTCAGCGTTCGGAGCGCGGGCCCAGCAGGACGAACGCCGCCCAGGTCGCGGACGCCGCGTGTCCCGCCGCGCGAGGGCGCGTTCCCACGCCGCGCATCGTGCCGCCCCCGCCGCCCTGCCGCGCCAGCGACTCCAGCTTCGCGGCGCGCAGCGCCGTCGCGGGCGTCGCGCCACCGGCGAGGCCGCGATAGAAGGTCGCCATGAGGTCGGCGGTCTCGACGTCCTCGACCTGCCACAGGCTCGCCAGCACGCGGCGCGCACCGGCGATCTGGAAGGCCCGCGCCAGCCCCTGCAGGCCTTCGCCGCGGCGCAGCGTGCCCGCGCCGGACTCGCACGCCGAGAGCGTGGCCAGCTCCGCGCCGATCGTGGCCCCGGCCACTTCGAACGCCTGAACGAGACCGTCGCTCGCCGGCCTGCCACTTTCGCGGTCGGGCGCGAGCGCCAGGCCCGAGTACGCGGGCCGGTGGTCGTCCACGAAACCGTGCGCGGCCACATGCACGATGGCGCAGCGGCGCGCCTGCTCGAAGAAGCGCGATTCGGTCGCTTCCGCTCCCGTGTACACGCGCGCGCCGGGGAAGACCGCACGGATCGCGTTCACCTCGCGTCGCGCGTGCGCCAGCGGCGCCGCGGCCGGATAACCGCCGCCGCGCGAAGAAGCGGGCGCCATGCGCGGCCCGGCTCTGGTTTCGGGATCTCCGAAAGCGACGATCTCCGTGGTCCCGCCCGCGAGCGGCCGCGCGCCGGGGTCGGCGAACAGCAACGCCGCCGTCGGCGCCGCGTCCACCTCGGCCAGCTCGATCAGGGTTCGCCGGCCCCGGCCGGGCAGCGTCACGTCGAGCGCGTCGAAGGGCAGATCGTGCAGCGGCCCGTCGGGCACCACATGAACCCGCGCCACAGGCGCCGGCTGACGCCAGGGTCCGAGCAGCGTGTCGCCGAGCCCGGCCACCGCGGCGTGGCGGTCGGCGCCCGAGCGCAGGCGCGTCACGAGCGCCGGGACGCGCGCCGCCCACCACGCCTCGCCGCGCGGCAGCACGCGGGCGGTCAGGCCCCGCGAGTCCATGCGCCAGACCACCGTGCGCGTCGCGCCCACCATGTACAGAAACACCAGCTCGTCCGCGCCGAGTTGTCGCCTCATGCGCTCGGAGTCGGCCTCGATGCGCGCGGACGCCGCGGCGCCGTAGCGCGGCGCCGAGCGCTGCACACGCAGCATGAGATCGGCGTGGCGCGCCTTGACCGAATCGAGCCGCGCATCGAGGCGCGAAAGCTCGGCCGCCCCGCGCGTGCCCGCTCCCGAGGACTGGATCCGCAGGCTCTGCAGCGCCCGCAGCTCGCTCTCGGCGCGTTCGACCGCCTCGGCCAGATCGGCATCCACGTGCGCGCGCAGGCCCGAAGCGCGGCGCGAGAGCAGCCGCCCGAGTTCGCGGGCCCGCGTCTGCTCCAGCACCGCGAGGGCGCGCCCGGGCGAGCCGGCGGCGACCTGCGCCGCCGCCAGCGTCACGGCGGCCTCGTACCAGCCGGCGCGGCGTCCCGCGCGATCCTCGCTCGCGCGCAGCATCGAGCTCACGCGTTCCTCGTGCGCCAGTGCGGGCCACAGCCAGCGGATCGCATCTCCCGGTCGCCCGGCCGAGAGCGCGGCGGCCCCGGCGACGGCGGCGGCTCTGAACGCGCCCGCGCTGTCGCCGGAAGCCTTCCACATCCGGTAGGCGCGCGCGGCCAGCCGGCTCGCCCGCCGCCCTTCGCCGCGGCGGGCGTGCAGCTCCGCCGCCAGCGAAAGCGTCTGCGCCGCGCTGGTCGAGTCGCCCGCCGTTCGGGCACGCTCGAACTCGCGCTCGAGCCGGGACAGCGCTTCGGCGCCGCGCCCCAGGTCCGCAAGAGCGGCCGCCTGAATGCGCGCTGCGGTCCCGAGCTGGCGCGGGTGGGACTGTTCGCAGGCCGTCTCCAGCGTCTCCGCCGCCGCGAGCGCCTCGCGCGCGCGGCCCGAGTCGAAGAGCAGCTCGGCGCGCATCGCGCGCAACAGGATCTCCGCCCGCCGGTGCCCCACGGCCCGCGCCGACGCCAGCCCCTGCTCGATGCAGCGCGCGGCCGCTTCGTCCTCGCCCAGTTCCGAGGCGAGTTCGGCCTGCCGCAGGCGCAGCATGGGCACCTGCGCCGGGGCGCCCGCGCGCGACGCGAGTTCGACGGCCGAGTCCGAGGCCGTCCGCGCGGCGTCGAATCGCCCGGCGAGCGCCTCGAGCGAGGCGCGCATGTCCAGCAGCTGGATGCGCTCGTCGGTCGCGCCCCTGCCCGACCCCAGCAGCCGCTCGGCCGCCTCGAGATGCGCGCGGCTCTCGCTCACGTGACCGAGCTGGCGGTGCAGGTTGGCCAGATCGCCGTGCCGCGAAAGCAGCGTCCGTGGCGGACCGCCGTGCGCCAGCTCGAGGGCGCGGTCGTAGCTGGCGAGCGCATCGTCGAACTCGGCCCGCGCCGCCTGCACGTTGCCGAGCCCGCCCAGCGCCTGCGAGGCGAGCGGAGCGTCGCCGAGTGCCGAGGCCACCTCGTGCGCGGCGCGGAACCCGCGCTCGGCTCCTTCGAGATCGCCGGCGAACTTGAGCACGTTGCCGAGTCCGCGGTGAGCTTCGGCGAGTTGAGTGGACGGCCCCAGCGGCTGCAGCAGCCGCACGGCCTCCTCACGGGGTCCACGGGCGCTCGCCGGGGACTCTTCGTAGAGCGCCATGCCCCGCAGGAGCAGCACGTCGGCGACCGCGGCCGGCTCGCCCGACGCGCGCGCCAGTGATTCCGCACGCGCGACGGTCGTGCGGAACGCTTCGAGATCCGACGGCGTGACGCCCTGCTGGGCGGCGAACAGGAGGGCGCGCGAAGCGTCGGCGTTTCGCTCGAGCGCGCCGTAGGCCGCGGCCGCGCGCTCGTAGTGCCCGCGGGCCTCGGCGCGCTTTCCGCGCTCGAGCGCGAGGACGGCCCGCACGACCCAGCCGCCCGCGCCCGGATCGACGCCGCCACGCGCGACTCGGTTGGCCGCCGCCGTGTCCCGCACGTGCGGTGCGCAGCGGCCGGCCGTCCAGGCGGCGAGAAAGTCGTGCGGATCCACCGCCAGCCGGGCCTCGGCCGCCGCCAGCAGGGAGTCCGGCGACTGAGCCACCGCACGCCGGGCGCGCTGGTACTCGTCCCAGAAGGGCGCCCTAGGCGCGGCCGCCGCGGCGGGGGCCGCGCAGCCCAGCACAAGGAGCGCGGCCGGGAGCAGCCGGCCGTGCGTCCTGCGCGGGAAGGCCTCGGAGTTCGGCATCGGCAGCGCTCGCCTCTCGTGTGGAGGGAACGCTAGTCCGGTCCGCGCACGGCCCGCAAGAGCGAACCGCCCGGTTCGCCGCGCGAGATTGGCCGCAACTTGCGCGCGGGGCCGTCCCGTTCTCGTGAGGTTCCGAATCCAGCCCGGCTGCGTCCAGACCACGCGAGGGAGGCCCATCATGAAGCGCCTGATCGTCATCGGTATCGCCCTCATTGCCGCCGTGGCTGCCGCGCTCTGGCTCGCCGCCTGGGCACGCCGCACGAGCTCGCCCGCGGTCGCCGTGGCTTCGGCATCACCCGCCGGCGTGAATCCCTCCTGGTGGGCGGCCGCCCAGGCCTCCATCGCGGCACAGGAATACGAGCCCTCGTTCGCGGACGGTGTGCTGCAGGCTCCGAACCGCGCGCACGCTTTCCGTGTGCGCTTCGCCGATGACCGCGTGGCGATCGGGCCGCGCACGGGATCGGCCTCATGGCGCTGGACGTGGCGGACGCTCTCCCTGGGCCGCGGCGGCGAAAGCACAGCCTTCACGAGCGTCCGACCTCGCGCGCACGGCTCGCGCGTCGAGTACGAGCGGGGCGATGTCGTCGAGTGGTACGAGAACGGCCCGGCCGGTCTCGAGCAGGGCTTCACGCTGAAGGCCCGGCCCGCCGGCTCGGCATCCGTGCGAATCCTGGGGAGCATCGCGCTCGAGGGCCTGCAGGGCCGCGCCGAGCCCGGCGCCGTGGTCGGCGGCCTCGAGGCGGGCACCGACGTGCTCCGCTACGGCGGCCTGCGCGTGGTGGACGCGACCGGACGCGAGCTGCCGAGTCGCTTGAGCGCGCGGGGCTCCGAGGTCGAGCTGACGTTCGAGGACGCGGGCGCGACCTATCCCGTGACGGTGGATCCGCTCGTCACGTCGCCTTCGTGGACCTACGACGGGCTGCTCGCCAACGCCGAGATGGGCTACTGCGTCGCCACGGCGGGCGACGTCAACGGCGACGGGCTCAGCGACATCATCGTCGGAACGCCGACCTTCACGAATGCCGCCGGCCAGCCTTCCGGCCGGGTGTTCGTGTTCATCGGCCGCTCCTCGGGGCCCGCGGCCGCCGCGGACTGGTACGCGACGCCGACCGGCGCCGATGGAACCGGCGGCTTCGGCACGAGCGTCGCGAGCGCCGGCGACGTGAACGGCGACGGCTACGACGACATCGCCGTGGGTGCGCCTCTCACGGGCAATCCGAACAACGACTACGAGGGCTCGGTGTTCGTCTGGCTCGGCGGTCCCGCGGGAGGTCTGAACGGCACGTCCGGCCTGGGGCCGACGGGTTCGCTCGCGAACGCCGACTGGCTGGCGTGGGCGGACCAGACGCAGGCCGACTTCGGGCGCTCGGTGGCCTGCGCCGGCGACGTGAACGGCGACGGCTACGCGGACCTGCTCACCGGCTCGCCCGGTTACCACGACGATGGCGCGCAGATCAACGAAGGCTGGGTGTTTCTGTGGCCGGGGAGCGCGGGCGGCCTCGGCCCCTTCCTCTGGTCGGCGCAATCCAACGCGGCCGGGGCGCTGCTGGGATGGAGCGTGAGCACGGCGGGCGACGTGAACGGCGACGGTTACGACGATGTCGTGCTGGGCGCGCCCGGCGGAAACGCCGCCCTGCTGTGGCTGGGCGGCGCCGGCGATCTGGGCGCCGACGGCACGCCGTTCAATGCGGACTGGTCCGCGAACGGCACGCAGGCGGGTGCGCGGCTCGGCCAGAGCGTCTGCACGGCGGGCGACGTGAACGGCGACGGTTACGCCGACGTCGCGATCGGCGCGCCGCTGTACCAGGACCCCGACGTCGAAGAGGGGAAGGTGTTCGTCTGGCTGGGTGGCCCGGGCGATCTCGGCAACAACGGCAATCCGGTGAACGCCGACTGGTCCATGGGCGGAAACTCGGTCGGAGCGCATTTCGGGCACTGCGTCGCGCCGGCGGGCGACGTGGACGGCGACGGTTTCGCCGACCTCATCGTGGGCGCGCCGATGCTGACCGGTGACCTCGCCACCGAGGGCGGCGCGTGGGCCTATCGCGGTTCGGGCTCGGGGCTCGAGTCGAGCGCGTTCTGGTCGGCCCAGGGCAATCAGGCCGGCGCCCAGTACGGCGCCTCGGTGGCCACGGCGGGGGACGTGAACGGCGACGGGTTCGCCGACGTGCTCGTGGGCGCGCCGATGCGGGACGGCGTCGCGCTGGAAACCGGTCGCGCCGCGCTCTATGCCGGCTCAGCACGAGGTCCGGCGACCAGCGCATCGTGGTTGCAGGAAGGCAATCAGGCGGACGCTCACTTCGGCTTCAGCGTCGCCAGTGCCGGCGACGTGAACGGCGACGGCTACAGCGACGTGCTGGTGGGCATGCCCGACTACGACGGCGGCCAGGCCGACGAAGGCCGCGTCTACCTGTTCCCGGGCCAGCCGACCGGCCTTTCCCTCAACTCCTCGTGGAGCGCCGAGGTTGACCAGGCCGGAGCGGCGTTCGGATTCGCCGTGTCCTCGGCGGGCGACCTCAACGGCGACGGCTACGCCGACGTCGCGGCGGGCGCGCCCACGTACGACGGGGCCGCCGCCGACGCGGGCGCGTGCTTCGTGTGGTTCGGATCGTCCACCGGCCCCGGCGCCAACGGCACGACGGGCAATGCCGACGAATCGCTTGTCGAGTCACAGGCCTCCGCGGCGTTCGGCCGCAGCGTCGCGTGGGCGGGCGACGTCAACGGCGACGGCTTCTCGGATCTGGCGGTGGGAGCCCCGTACTACGACCACCCCGCGCTCGGCGAAGGCCAGCTCGCGGTTTACTACGGAGGCCTCGACGGCATACAGGCCGGGCGCTCGTGGTGGCACTGGGGCTCCCAGGCCGGCTGCAACTTCGGCGCATCGGTCGCGGGAGCGGGAGACGTGAACGGGGACGGCTACAGCGACGTGATCGTGGGCGCGCCCGGCTTCGACAACGGCCAGGAGGACGAGGGCCGCGCCGGCGTGCTGCTCGGCGGCGCGGCCGGCCTGTCGCACGTGCTGACGGGGTGGGACGAGAGCGATCAGGCGGGCGCGCAGTTCGGCGCCTCCGTCGCCGGCGCCGGCGACGTCAATGGCGATGGCTACAGCGACGTCGTCGTCGGCTCGCCCTGGTGGGAGAGCGTCGCGGGCCAGGCGAACGAAGGTCGTGCGTGGGTGTATCTCGGCTCGGCGGGGGGCCTCGTCGCGGTGCCCGCGTGGACCGCCGAAGCCGACGTCGCCGCGGCGAGACTCGGCACCTCGGTCGCTTCGGCGGGCGACGTGAACGGCGATGGCTTCAGCGACCTGATCGCCGGCGCTCCGGGCATTCTCGGCTCGCGCGGCAGCGCGTACCTGTGGCTCGGCGCGGCAACCGGCCTCGGGGCGCCGGGCACCCCCGCCAACGCCGACTGGACCGAAGACGGCAACCTGGGAGCCATACCCGGCCAGTTCGGCACGAGTGTCGCGTGCGCGGGCGACGTGGACGGCGACGGTTTCTCGGACCTCATCGTCGGCGCGCCGAATTTCGACGGCGATCTCGCGGACGAGGGCCGCGCGTTCGTCTACTACGGCAACAGCGCGCACGGCATGGACCGCGCCGCGCAGCAGCGCCGTCACGACGATGCGGACCCGGTGCACGCGCTCGGGTTCTCGAGTTCGGAGTCGGAGTTCCGCCTGCGGGCGCTGGGCCGCTCGCCCGGCGGCCGGGCGCAGGTGAGGCTGCAGTACGAGCTGCGGCAGGCGCCGGCCGCCTGGGTTCCCGCGAACACGATGAACGGCACCCCGTGGACCGACACGGGCGCTCCCGGCACCCGCGGCAGCATGGTGGATCTGAACGCGCTCGTGCCCGCGCCGGCGCCGGGGCTCTTCCGCTGGCGCGTGCGCGTGGCGACGAGATCGCCGCTCTTCCCGCACGGACCGTGGGTCTCGCCACCCGAGAATGCGCGCAACGAGGGCGACATCCGCTTCACCGACGGCGTGCTCGCCGTGGAAGCTCCCGCTCCCGCTGCGCGAGCGCTGCGGGTCGCCGGAGCGCAGCCTTCACGTGGGCCGGTCAGGCTGGCGTTCGAGCTCGACGGACAGTCGCGCATTACCCTCGAAGTCTTCGACGTCACCGGCCGGCGGGTGCGCACGCTCGCGCGCAGCGAGGCCTTCGGACCCGGAGCGCACACGCTGACGTGGGACGGACTCACCGACGGCGGGGCGAGCTCGCCCGGCGGTTGCTACTTCGCGCGGCTCGTGCGCGACTCGCGCCCGCACGTGGCGCGGATCACGCGCCTGGAGTGACGAGTGCCCGCTACTCCGGCCACATCAGGCGCCGCGCCGCGCGTCAGCTGTTGCGCCAGGTGCTGACGAGGGCCACCGCGCGCCGGGGCGCGGGATCGGGCGGCTTCGCGTGGCCGAGCCGCACCAGCAGCAGCGGCTCCTCGCCGGCCGCTGCGAAGCGCGTGGCCAGCGCGGCGCGGTGCTTCGCCGATTCGATCGGCGCCGAGAGCGGCTGCTGGGCGAGCCCGAAGTTCGCGACCTGAAGCGCCAGCCGTTCGTAAACCTGACCGGCGACGATCGCGGTCGCGTCGGCGCGCCTCGGAGTCGTGAGCAGCGCCAGCGCGCCGCTCGAGCGGACCGTGTCCTCGGCTTCGTGCGCCCAGCTTCCGGTGCCCCAGCCGTGCAGCAGGCTGCGCGGGTGCAGCGCGCGCGCGGCGAGCCAGCCGAGCGGGCCCCCGAGGCCGATGCGCTCGGGCGTCACGCCGTCGCCGTGGCGCCGGGCGGCGCCGTCGGAGAGCCTCAGCCAGCGGCAGCGCTCGGCCTGCGCGACCGCGTCGGCGGCGATGGACTCGGTCGCTTCGCGCACGAGCCGCCCGACGCGGCGGATCTCGTTGCGGTCGTCGATCCAGTGAAGCCGCAGGTCCTCGGGCACCTGCGCGAGCAGCTGCGCGCGCGCCGACATGGTGATGGCGCGGCCGCCGTAATGGTCGGGGTTCGAGCGCCGGTCGGGCAGCGAGGCGAACAGCATCCGGTCGCGCGGCTGATCCCCCGGCGTCCAGGTGACGCGCGCCACCACGAGCGGAGCGCCCGCGCGCACGCTGGTCCCGAACGGCAGGTACTGGACCGTCGGCTGCAGGCCCCAGGCGCGCGCGGCGACCAGCAGGTTCTCGAGCGCGGCGCCGAGCGACATCATCGCGAAGCGCTGGTCGGGGTCGCACGCCGGCAGTGCGCGGTCGGGGTCGAGCGTCAGGCGCAGCTCGGCCGGATCCACCTCGAAGCGCCACGGCTGCGCGTTCCAGAAGCTCGGCGCGAGGATCGCGGCGCCGATCAGCGCGCGTGTCGCATCGAGCGCGTTCGCCGGCAGCGACTCGGGCAGCGTCCAGACGGACTCCGTCGCCGGGCGCGATCCCCGGTCCGCCCATCCGAGCCTGGGCGCGATCGCCGTGTACGCCGCCGCGCCGCCGAGCAGCACGAGGAAGCGGCGGCGGTCGAGCGTGAGGGTGGTGAACTCCGGCCGCGACGGTCGCGGGCGGGGCGCGCCCCCTGGATGGCCTTCCATGGGCACGAAAGGTGGCAGCGGCACCCGGGAGCGTCAACACTGTCTTCTAAGCGCCTGCCCGGCAAAGCCTTGAACTGCGGGTGCGACGACGCATCGGGGCCTGCGCCGTGGACTTCCACGGGCGGCCGCGGAGATCCCGGGCGTCGCCGCCTCGCGTTGCGGCCCGGCCGTCGCCGCCGTTAGCGTGCCGGCATGCCTCCCGCCCGCTTCGTCACCGCCGCCTCGCTGGAGTTCGTGGCGCGACGACTGCGCTTTCTTGGTTTCGACGTGGTCACGCACCCGGGCGCGCGGCTCGAGGAGCTGTTCGAGGCGGCCGAGCGCGAGGGCCGCGTGGTGCTCACGACCAGCACGCGCCACCCGCGCCGGTGGAGCCACGTCGCCGCGGTGACCGTGCCGGGCGCCGACCCGGCCGCGGCGGTGCGAGCCATCGCGAACGCGCACGAGCCGGCCGGACCTCCCTTCAGCCGCTGCCCGCGCTGCAATCAGGCGCTGCATCGGCGCACGAGCTTCGAAGCCATCGGCGAGGTTCCGGGCCGGGTCACGCGCGCGAACGCGCTGCTCACCTGGTGCCCGGCCTGCGGACAGTGGTACTGGACCGGCAGCCACACGGAACGGCTCGGAAAGTGGTTCGAGGCCGCGCTCGGCAGGCCGGTCACCGGCCTGTCCACCTGAACCGTTCCGTGACGAAAAGGCCTCCCGAGCCCGCCTGAAAACGTGTTTCCGGGCATTCCGGCATTGCGCCGGAGGCGGGGATTCCGCGAGAATCCGGCCGCGAACGAAGCGTGCGCGCCGGGTTCGAACCCGGAGAGATCGTGGGGAGAGGTTCGATCAGGCCCTCGATTCGTTCGAGACGTACGAAGCGCCAGGTCCGATGCGGGCGACCTTCCCGCCCGGCCTGGCGCTCTCGTTTGAGGCCCGCCGCCCCCGCTGACCTCGCGCCGGCCCGCGGCACGCCCGGCACTCGCCGCTCGCGAGTCCCGAACGCGCCGGGCTAGACTTTCGATCCCGAGCGCAGCGCCGACACCCACCCCAGCGGCCCGCATGGACCTTTCCGCCGTCGTCGTCACCTACAACTCCCGCGACCACGTCGCGGCCTGCCTGCGTTCGCTCGCGCAGGCCCGCGGCGGACTGTCCATGGAGACGGTCGTGGTGGACAACGCCTCGGCGGACGGCACGGTGCAGGCCGTCCGCTCCGGCTTTCCGTCGGCGCGCGTGATCGAGACGGGCGACAACCTCGGCTACGCGCGGGCGGTCAACCGCGGCATCCGCGAGAGCAGCGGCGAGTTCGTGCTCGTGCTGAACCCCGACTGCGTGCTCGCCCCGGACGCGCTCGCGGCGCTGCACGAATGGATGCGCGCGCACCCGCGCAGCGCGATCGCGGCGCCGCGCATCCTGAACCCCGACGGCACGGTCGAGTACAGCGCCCGCTCGTTCCCCAGTCACCTGACGTTCCTGTTCAACCGCTACTCGCTGGCGACGCGCCTGTGGCCAGGCAACCCGTGGTCGCGGCGCTACCTGCTCTCCGACTGGGACCACGCGTCGGACCGCGCGGTGGACTGGGTCTCGGGCGCCTGCATGTTCGTCCGCCGCGCGGCGATCGAGCAGGTGGGCGGCATGGACGAGTTCTACTTCATGTTCAACGAGGACGTGGACTGGTGCCACGCGATGAAGAACGCGGGCTGGTCCGTGGACTTCGTCGCCGCGGCCAGGGTCGTGCACGCGATCGGCGCGAGCAAGGGGCGCGTCGCGGCGCGCGTGATCCTCGAGCGCCACCGCGGGATGATCCACTACTTCCGCAAGTACCACCGCACGAACCCGGCGCTCGAAACGCTCGCCGCCGGGTTCATCCACCTGCGCGCGCGGCTCATGCTGGCCGCGAACGCCCTGCGCCGCTGATGCCGTATTCCCTCCTGCTCGCGCTGGCCGCCGCGGCCGTCTCGCTCGCGCTCACCCCGCTCGCGCGCCGGCTGGCGCTGCGCGCCGGCGCCATTGATCTTCCCGACGAGCGGCGCGTGCACACCACGCCGACGCCGCGATTCGGAGGGCTCGCGATCGCGGCCGGCGTGCTGCTCGTCGCGTGGGCGGCGCGGCTGCTGCCGGGCCCCGCCGCGGCGCTCGATCCGCGCCCGCTCATCGGGCTCACCTGCGCGGCGGTGCCGATTCTCGCGCTCGGCATGGCCGACGACCGCTGGAACGTCTCGCCGTGGGTGAAGCTGAGCGTGCAGGCGTGCGCGGCGCTGGTCCTGACGCTGTTCGGCTTCGACGTGCCGGTGCTGACGAACCCGTTCGGCCCGGCCATCGAGCTGGGCGCGTTCAACGTGCCGATCACCGTGCTGTGGGTGCTGGTCGTGACCAACGCCATCAACCTCGTGGACGGGCTCGACGGCCTCGCCGCCGGCGTGGTGACGATCGCGTGCTGCGCGTTGTGGGTGACCGGGCGATTGCACGCGGACTTCTACGTCATGTTCATCTCGGCGCTGCTCATCGGGTCGTGCCTCGGGTTCCTGCGCTGGAACTTTCCGCCCGCGAACGTGTTCATGGGCGACACGGGCAGCCAGTTCCTCGGGCTGACGCTCGCCGCCGTCTCGCTGCTCGAGAACCGCAAGGGAACCGCCGCCCTGACGCTGCTGCTGCCGCTCGTCGCCTTCGGCGTGCCGATCGCCGACAGCGCGCTCGCGCTGGTGCGCCGGCTGGTGCGGCGTCAGCACGTGTTCCGCGGCGACATCTCGCACGTGCACCACCAGTTCCTCGCCGTCGGGCTCTCGCCGCGCGCGGCGATGTTCGCGATGTGGGCGCTGAGCGCGTTCTTCGGCACCATCGCCGTGCTGCTCACCTGGCTTCCGCGCTCCTGGTCGGCGCTGCTCGTCACGGTGCTCGCGGCGGTGCTCTACGTGACGCTCGAGCTGCTCCGCACGCTGCGGCGCGCGAGAGAATCCGGCGCGGCGGCCGCGCCGCGGCGCGATACTCGCCGGCGCTGAAGCGGCGCCCGCGGGCGCCGGCGCACCGTCAGCCGAGACCCGCCGCGCGGGCGGGCGGCGGCGTCCGGGTCCCGGCGGCTGCGCAGACCGCCGGGAACCCGACGCTCGCGCGCTTTCAGTCCGCCACGGCGTCCAGCTCGAACGGCGGCTCGGGCCGGCCGGGCCGGGAGCCGTTCGCGCCGCGCAGCGCCAGACGCGCCTCGCGCTCGCGCGTTTCGGCCTCGGCGTGCGGCAGCGTCGGCGCCTGCACGATCAGCACGCGCGGGCGGCCATCGAGCGTCACCCGCACGGCCAGCGCGTCGTTCTCGTCCAGCCGCTCGCGCGCCAGCAGCGCGCCGGCGTGACGCGCCCACAAATTGCGGACCGTGACGATCGCCCCGCGACCGTCGGCGTCACGCCGCAGCGTGAAGCCGTCGCCGCGCCGCGAGCGAAACGCCAGCGTCGCGCCCTCGGTGGTGCCGATGCCGCTGAACAGCACCTCGGGCTCGCCGGCGAGGCCGTCCGCCGCTTCGCGCGCGAGCCGCTGGGCCCTCCGGCCGAGCGCCAGCGGGCCGGCGCCGCGCAGCACGCGCGAGCGCCCGATCGCGCCCAGGCCCGGCGAGTCCTCGAGCAGGCTCACCTGGATGACCGAAGCATCCCCGAGGTAGGGCCCGCCGCGGCCCAGTCCGCACCGGCCGGCCATCAGGCAGGCATCGCCGCTGCCGATGCAGGCGAGGGCGCCGCGCGCCGTCTCGACGCACCACATCTCCGGTGCGCACGTCTGGCAGGCGCGGACCTCCGCGGGCCAGCAGGCCAGCGCCGCGGCCAGGGCCGCGACGGCGCCGAACGTCCACCCTGCACGATCCGATCTCGTTCGCATGTCACTCTCCTTTGTCTGGATGAAGCGGGGGTCGGGCGTGCTCGCGTGCGCGCGCCGATCGGTCGCGGCCGAGACCGTGGCGACGCGGCTCACGGCTGCGCTTCGCTCACCGAGATCGCGAGTCGCGGCTTTCCCGGGCGGACCGCGTCGCGCGCGGTCCGCACCAGCTCCTCCGATTCGAGCCGCACCGCCAGACGCGCCAGTGGCCGGGGCTGCGCGAGCAGCACGTAGTCGCGGCCCTCGCAGCGCACGGGCACGAGCAACGCGTCGCTTTCGGCGAGCTGCTCCTCCGCCAGCGGCCGCCCCGATTCGGCCGCGCGCACGCGGATGCGCCCGCCACGGCCCGCGGCCTGCCAGGCGAGCGTGACCCCGGCGCCCGAGGGATCGCGCAGCGCGACATCGAAGGTGTTCCCGAAGCCGACGATGGCCGCGACGACCGCGGGCGTGGGGCCTTCGCCGCCGGCCGAGGCGCGGAACGCGCGGGCCGCCGCGGCGCCGAAGGCCCGCCGGCCCACGCCGCGCGCGATGCGCGGCGCGGCCGCCGAGCCCGCGGAACTGATCGCGCCATCTGGCGGAGCCTCGAGCCAGGTGAGCTGCAGCGCCATGAGGGCGTCGCTCTCGACGGGAGGCCGCGTCCCGGTTCCGCACCCGCCCCAGGCGACACAGCCGCCGACGCCGTAGAAGCACGCGCGGGCGCCGCCCGCCGAGACGAGGCATGCGATGCCGTCGCACTCCCAGCAGGCGAGCGCGGCGGGCGCGGACAGCGTGCAGGCGCACAGCGCGGCGGCGGCTGTCAGGGTCCTCGCGGGGCGTGAAGCGACGACGTGCTTGATCAGGCGGATCACGGCGGCTCCTCCATGGCGGGGGCGCGATCCGGGGGAAGCGTGACGCATCCACTGCACGGCGCGTGCCGGCGCCGCGCGTCGCGCGCGAACGCGCCGGCATTGAGGATCGCGCGCGGAGGCGCGCACGAGGCGCGTACGCCACGTCGTCGCGGCGTCGCCGGCGACGCCCTGCGGTCGCGGCGGCCCGATCCCCGGCGAAATCGAATCACCCCGGCTCGCGCGGGCGAACCGGGGTGAAGGGTGAGTGCGGACGCCTGCGGATTCGCGGCTACTGCACGATCGCCCAGTTGAGCTTGACGCTCCACTCCGTGATCGAGTCGGGCTCGGGTCCGAAGACCGGGTTCACGACCCCCTCGCCGCGGCCCTGCACGAAGCCGGCGCGCGCATCCACGCCCAGGACGTGCCGGTCGTCGAGCGGCAGGTTCGTGCCGATGCACAGGTGCCAGCCGCCACCCGGCGCGCCGGTGTCGTCGCCGGCGGTTCGGTAGTACTTGTGGAAGTAGTAGCCGCCGCCGAAGCCCGCGTAGGGCCGCATCACGGTCTTCCACTTGAAGTGCCGGACGAACTCGGCCGTGAACGGCACCGAGATCTCGTAGCTGGAACCGAGGTGGCCGAGGACCTCGTGACGGATCGAGGCTCCGAACGACCACTTGTTGCTGAGCATGTGCTGGTAGGCGACACCGTAGCCGCCGAGCCCGTCGCCGGCGTTCTTGCCGCCCGCGCGCGCGTAGCCGGCGCCGAACTGGATCCAGTCCGCGCCCTGCGCCCACGGACCGTCGGCGGCCCGGCGCTCCGCGTAGGACTTCTCGACCTTCGCGGGCTTGGCGGCGGCCTTCGCCTCGGGCTTCGCCGCGACGGGCGCCGGCGCGTCGGCGGCCTCGGCGGCCGTCGTGGTCAGCGCTCCGGCAAGGGCGAGCGCGGCGGCGACCGCGGCGAGTCGCTTGATTCCAGGTCGGTTGAACACCGGGGTGCTCCTTAAGAGGTGAACCGATGAACCCGGTCGGGTTTGCCCCGCGAAGGGCGGCCGGTGCGCGTGCGCACGAAGCTGGCGGGGCGGTCGGTGTGCAGTCGGAGCGGGGAAGCTAGCAAAGGCGCTCGCCCACCCGCAATGCGGACGATTTTCCCCGCTCGGGGGCTGGTAGATTCCCGCGGCGTGTCCGCGACGGTCCTCCGGCCGGCCACGCTTCGGCGGCGAAACCCCAGGAAGACCCCCCATGACACCGGATGGCTTTCGCGATGAGCTTCTGGCCGGCCTCGCCGCGCGCCTGGGCGCACTTCCCGCGCGCACGATGAACCTGGTCGCGGGCCTGTCCGCCGCGAGGCTCGAGGCGGCTCCGCCCCACGGCGGCTGGAGCATCGCGCAGGTGCTCGAGCACCTCTGCCGGGGCAGCGACGCGTACTTCGGAGCCATCTCCGCCTCGATCGCGGCGGCCCGCCGGCGCGGACGCCCGCCGCGGGCGCACCGCCGCTCGCTGTTCGGCGGCCTGCTGCTCGGGGCGATCTCGGAGTCCAATCCCCGGCGGCTGCCGACGACGCCGAGGATGCGGCCGCTGACCGTCCGCGCGGGCGTGATCGAAGCGTTTCTCGATTCGCTCACGAAGCTCGAGGGCCTGATGCACGTCGCCGACGGCGCGGACCTGCGCGAGCGCCTGTGGTCGCCGCTCGCGCCGCTGCCGCTCAACCTCGGCGACGCGTTCGAGATCCTGATCGCGCACGCCGAGCGGCATCTGGGCCAGGCCGAACGCGCGCGGCGCGCGACCGGCGGGTAGCGAAGCCGCCCGCACCCGCGCGCGAGGCGCGACCCATGGGCGGCGACGCCGCCCTCGCCGGGGCGGAATCCGACGAGCGGCGCGCGACCGTCCCGCCGCCGCGGACGCCCCGGCGCGATTAGCGCTTCACGGCCGCGCGGACGTTCGCTAACGTGCGTGTCATGCGACGTGCCCGTCCCAGGCGATGGCTGCTGCCCGGCGTGTTGCTCGCGGCGCTCGTCGCGGGCTGCGGGGGCGGACCGAAGCAGTCGCAGCCGGTCACCTTCGAGACGCTGCCCGACACCGCCGGCCTCTCGCACGGGCTGCCCGTGGTGGATTCGCTGCAGGTCGTGCGCATGGACGGCGGCGCGCTGCGCGTGTTCGGGCGCGTGAACCTGCCCGAGGGAACGCGCCTGCAGGTCGCCGTGCGCCCGCGGGGCGGCGGCAGCTCGGTCGCCATGACGCAGGCGCTCGTCAGCGACGGCCGCTTCGAGACCGTGCCGATCGCCGGCGACATGGGCCCGCTTCCGCCCGGCATCTACCGCTTCGAACTGCTCGCCTACTTCACGCCCGAGTGGCAGACCGCCGCCGTGCTGCGGGCGACCGACGACGGCCGCACGCTGCGCGGCCCCGGCATCACGCGCACGAAACAGGGGGAAGCCGCCTTCCGCCTCGAAGAGGAGCTCGAACGATGAGCCGCAGCATCCCGCGCCCGCCCGCGCTGCGCTACCGGCCGGCGCGGCGCACCGACGTGGACGCGCTCGCCGAGCTGGCGCTGCGCGCCTACCGCGTCTCGAGCCTCGAAGCGCGCCGCGAGTTCTTCACCGATCACCCCCGCTTCTCGATCCGCGACGTGCGCGTCGGCGAGCTGGACGGCGAGACGGTCGCGCTGCTCGTGCTGTACCCGCTGCTCGCGTGGGTGCGCGGCGTGCGGCTGCCGGTCGCCGGCATCGGCTCGGTGGCCGTCTCGCCCGAGCACCGCCGCCGCGGAGTCGCCGAAGCGCTCGTGCGCGCGACGCTGCGCGACCTGCGCCAGCGCGGCGACACGATGTCGCTGCTGTACGCGTTCCGCTCGGACTTCTACGCGCGCTTCGGCTGGTCGCTCATCGAGCGCACGAACCTGCTGTCGCTGCCGCCCGCGGCGCTGCCGGCGTCCGAGGAATCGCGCCGCGTGCGCAAGCTGCGCATTCCCGACCGTCCCGCCGTGCAGGCGCTGTTCGAGCACCGCGCGCAGACGGCCGGCCATTTCGCGCTCGCGCGCCGCCCCGAGTGGTGGGAGAAGCGCCTGTGGACCTACGACGGCGAGTGGGTCGTGTACGAGGGCCGCCGTCGCGGCGCGATCGAGGGCTACCTGCAGTACCAGGTGGACGCCGCCGACGGGCCGTGGAAGCTGGTCGTGACCGTCAACGAGTTCGTCGCCTCGACGCCCGCCGCGCACCGCGGTCTGTGGGGGCACCTGCACGCGCTGCGCGACCAGGCCGTCGAGATCGTCGCCTCGATGCCCGGCGACGAACTCTGGCCCGCGGTCCTGAGCGACGCGAGCAACGTGAACGGCGAGTTCAAGCTCGGCGTCATCCGCTCGACCGGACACCTCGGCTACGGCGCGATGCTGCGGCTGGTGGACGTCAAGGGCGCGCTCGAAGTGCTGCCGATCGCGCCGCACGCGCGCGGCGAGGTGACGCTCGAGGTGGACGACCCGCTGCTGCCGCACAACGCCCGCGCCTGGCGCGTGAGCGCGCGCGACGGCCGGCTGCAGGTGCGGCCCGAGCGCGCGCACGGCCGCGGGCGCGCGCTGCCGCGCCTGTCGGCGCCGGTCGGCGCGCTCGCCTCGATCGTCGCCGGCACGCTCGCGCCCGTGCGCGCGGCCGAGGCCGGCCTGGTGGACGACGTGCGCGGCGCCGCCGAGATCATGGAGCCGTGGTTCCGCGCGCGCCCCGCCTACCTGTACTCGCTGAATGCGTTCTGAATCGCGCCGCGCCGCCGCGCGAGGCGGACGCCGACCGGAGGAACCTTGAGCGGAACGAACTGGACCGTGACCGCGCCGCTGCGGCCGCGCTTTCGCGACACCGACGCGATGGGCCACATCAACAACGCGGTCTACGTGACCTACATCGAGGTGGCGCGGCAGGAGTACTGGCGCGCGTTCAAGGGCGACCCCGACTACCGGGTCGTGCCGTTCATCTTCGCGCGCGTCGAGATGGACTTTCGCTCCGAGGCGCTCGTGCACGAGCTGCTCGAGCTGTGCATCCGCTGCTCGTTCATCGGCGACAAGTCGTTCGGGTTCGAATACGAGATCCGCGAGGCGACGACGAAGCGCGTCGTCGTGACCGCGAACAGCGTGCAGGTGTTCTACGACTACGCGACCAAGCGGAGCCTTTCCTGCCCGCCGGAGATGCGCGCGCGGCTCGAAGCGTTCGAAGGCCGCCCGCTCACGCGCGAGGTGAAGTCATGAACGATCGCCCGAAGCCTCCCACGTCCGTTTCGCGCCGCCGCTTCGTCGCGGTGATGGCCGCCGGCTCGGCCGCGCTGCTCGCCCGGCCGGTGGCCGCCGCCTCGGCCGCCGCGCCCGCGCGTCCGCGCGCCGCGGCCGGCGCGCAGGCCGCCGCCGCGATGACCCCCGCGCAGCGCAGGGAATACGAGCGCCAGAAGACCGCGACGCTCGACACCCTGAAGGTGATCCGCGGTCACGCCATGCCGCCCGGCACCGAGATGGCCTCGGTCTTCCGCGCGCGCCGCGGCGCGAAGCGGGCGCGCTGACATGGCGCTCTCCGAGGACGTCTTCTTCGCGCCCGTCACCGAGCTGGCTTCGCGCATCCGCTCGCGTGCGCTCTCGCCCGTCGAGCTGACCGAGGGCTACCTCGCGCGCATCGCCCGGTACAGCGACCGCTTCAACGCGTTCGTCACCGTGACCGCGGACCTCGCGCGGCAACAGGCGCGCGCCGCCGAAACCGAGATCGCCGCCGGCCGCTGGCGCGGACCGCTGCACGGCATGCCGTGGGGAGCCAAGGACCTGCTCGCCACCCGCGGCATCCCGACCGGCTGGGGCACGAAGTTTCTCGCCGGCCAGGTGTTCGACGAGGACGCGACCGTAGTGCGCAAGCTGCACGAAGCCGGCGCGGTGATGCTCGGCAAGACCCACTGCGTCGAGTTCGCCGGCTGCCTCGGCTACCGCTTCGCGAACGCCTCGGTCGCCGGCCCCGGCCGCAATCCGTGGAACCCCGAACGATGGACCGGCGGCTCGTCGTCGGGCTCGGGCGCCGCGGTCGCCGCGGGGCTGTGCGCGTTCGCGCTCGGCACCGAGACCTGGGGCTCGATCCTGTGCCCCTCGGCCTTCTGCGGGCTCACCGGGCTGCGCCCCACCTACGGACTCGTCTCGCGCGCCGGCAGCATGGTCGGCGCCTACTCGTTCGACAAGATCGGGCCCATGGCGCGCTCGGCCGCCGACTGCCGCATCGTGCTCGACGCCCTCCAGGGCCCCGACGCGCGCGACCCGGCGTCGAGCGGCGAAACGCTCTCGCTCGCGGCCGGCGCCTCGCCCCCGCCGGCCAGGCTGCGCGCCGCGCTCGTGTCGCTCGACTGGTCGAAGACCGGCGAGCCCGAGGCGAAGCAGGCGTTCGACGCCGCGGCCGCCGCGCTGCGCGCGCTGGGACTGAAGACCGAAGAGGTGCCGCTGCCCGATTACCCGGCGAGCGAAGTGTCGGGCCTGCTCATCACCGTCGAGGCCCTCGCCGCGTTCGAGCCGTTCCTGAACGACGGCCGCGTCCGGCATCTCGTGGACGACATGGCCTGGAAGCAGCGCGAGATCGGCGCCGCCATCACCGGCGCCGACGCGATGAAGGCGCAGCGCATGCGCTTCGAGCTGCAGGGCAAGGTGGGCGAGTTTTTCGCGAAGTACGACGTCGTCGTGACGCCCAACTTCAAGTCCGTCGCGCCGCCCGTGACCATGGACCTGAACGCCGCGCTCCCCTACGGCGACCCGGCCGGCGCGATCGGCGTCGCCTGCGGCCTGCCCGCGCTCGCGCTGCCCTCGGGCGCCGGCCGCGGCGGGCTGCCCGTTTCGTTCCAGCTCCTCGGCGCGCCTTTCTCCGAAGCGCTGCTGCTCGACCTGGGCGACGCGTACCAGAAGGTCACGAAGCATCATCTCGCGCACGCGGCGCTCGGGTGACCGCGGGGGCGCGGGGCGCGGGCGATTCGCGTTGCCCGGCGTCACATTCAGGCAGTCTTCATTTCACGGAGCAACCCAGGCCGTGGCTCACGGCGGGAGGAGTGTCGCATGAGGTGGATCCGTTTTGGTCTTGCCGTCCTGCTGAGCGTGGCCGGCTCCGCGTCGTTCGCGGGACAGCTTCAGCTTCCCGACAATCCCGAACTGAAGGAGCAGATCCGCAAGCTGGACCTGGCTCACGCACAGGCGATCTTCAAGGGCGACTCGATCACATTGCAGGAGCTGCTGCCGGACGATCACACCGTCAATCATCCGACCAACCGCATCGTTCAGGAGAAGGCCGAGCTTCTGAAGCTGATTCGCGGAGGCACGATTCGCTACACGCGCTTCGAGCGCAGGCCCGAGAAGTTCCTGTTCTACAAGGATCTGGTCGTCGTGATGGGAGATGAGACCGTGGTTCCGGCGCCCGGGGCGCCCAACGAAGGCAAGGTGCTTCGCAGGCGGTATACGAACGCATGGATGCGACAGGGCGACCGGTGGCTTCTGGCGTTCAGGCACGCCAACAACGTCGCGGAGACTCCCGGGAAGTAGTTCCTGCACACCCGGCAGGCTCCTCCAACCGAAAGTCCCTCCGCCAAAGCGAGAAGGCATGTCCGCGATCAACCTGGCGCAGAAGCTCGAGACGTTCTCCGATCACTGGCAGCCGCGCGTCGTGGGCCGGTTCAACGGGTACGACCTGCTGGTCGTGAAGGTCAAGGGCGAGTTCGTATGGCACAGCCACGAAGCCACGGACGACTTCTTTCTCGTGCTCAAGGGCCGCATCACCCTCCGCATGCGCGAGGGCGACGTGGCGCTCGCGGCCGGCGAGGTATTCGTCGTGCCCAGGGGCGTCGAGCACTGCCCTTTCGCGGAGGAGGAGGCCCATCTGCTCCTCATTGAACTCGCAGGAACACCGAACACGGGGAACGCGGCCACGGCCGCCCCTCGTCGCACCGCATAGGTGGGCGCGCCGTCCGCCGGCCGTCGATCGATGAAGCTCCACTCGTGTGTCACGTCGAGGCACCCCTCGAACACCGGAGGCCCCGTTGCCCGCGCGCAAGACCGGCAGGTCCGTGAAGCCCGCGACCCGGAGGGCGCCCGCGCGCGCGAAGCCGCGAGGCGGGACCGCGAAGGCGCTGCCCGATTCCATGCTCACCGGCAAGGCCAGCCCCGCGAAGGCGGCCGTCGGCGACGCGGCGGTCTTCGCCTACATCGCCAGCCTGCCCCAGCCCCAGCGCGGCATCGCGGAACGAGTGGATGCGCTGGCGGCACGGACGCTCGCTGGCCTTCAGCGCTCGGTGAAGTGGGGCATGTCGTACTACGGCGTCGGCGATGGCTGGTGCTTCTGTTGCGGCGGCTTCGCGGGCCACGTCAAACTCATGTTCGTGAACGGCGCCGCGCTCGAGCCGGTGCCGCCGGTGACGCCGGTGGCGATGGGCAGGGCCACGCGGGGCGTGGAGCTCGAGTCCGTGAACGATCTCGACGAGCGCCAGGTCGCGGCGTGGATGAAGCAGGTCGCGGCGGTGCCGGGCGTCGGGAGAAGGAAGCGGTAGGTCCGGCATCGCCCGCGAAGGCGGCGCAGCGCCGGACGACAGGTCCGTGGCGGCGCACGCCCAACACCCGCATCACCGCACGTCGCGGTCCCCGGATCATCGTGCCGAAGGGCAGGAGGATGGAGGATGGACACCCTCACGCAGGAACGGCGTGCGGAACGCTTTCGCTCGCTCCATGACCGCAGCCGCGTGCTGCTCCTGCCCAACGCCTGGGACGCGGGCAGCGCGGCGATCTTCGCCGGCCTCGGCTTCGACGCCATCGCCACCACGAGCGGCGGCGTGGCCTGGTCGCTGGGCTACCCCGACGGCGAGCAGGCGCCGCTGGGCGAGGTGCTGGCGGCGATCCGGCGCATGGCGCGCGTCACCTCGCTTCCGCTCAGCGTGGACTTCGAGGCGGGCTACAGCGATTCCCCCGAGGCGGTGGCCGCCAGCGTCCGGGCGGTGATCGAGGCCGGCGCCGCGGGCATCAATCTCGAGGACGGGATTCGTCACCAGAGCCTGCGCGCGATGGACGACGCGGCCCGGCGGATCGCGGCGGCGCGGCAGGCCGCGCGCGAGGCGGGGGTGCCGATCGTGATCAACGCGCGCGTGGATTCCTGGATCGTCGGCGGCGAATCCTCCACGGAGGAGCGCGTCGAGGAAACCCTGCGAAGGGCACGCGCCTATCTCGACGCCGGCGCCGACTGCATCTACCCCATCGCCCTCGCGAATCCCGGGGTGATCGCCCGGCTGTGCGCGGCGATCCCGGGCCCGGTCAACATCGGCGCCCGCGCCGGCCTGCCGGATCTGGCCGGGCTCGGGCGCCTGGGCGTGGCGCGCGTCAGCACGGCCACGCGGCTGTCCACGATCGCGTTCGCGAGCGCCCGCGAGGCGGCGGAGCGGCTGCGGCGCACGGGCAGCTTCGAGGGCCTCGACGCCGCGCTGGATTACGGGAGCCTCCAGCGTCTGTTCGCCGCCCCCCGGGCCGACGCGTAGCGCGCCGGACGTTCCCTGCCCGGAAGTGCGCGGGCACTTCGGCGAGCGGGCCCACTCGTCCTTGCGGGAATCATGGGCAGCGCCCTCTCGAGCCTGTACATTTCCTCCGGCAGGCGCCGGAGGGACTCTCCGGCACACTCGAGGCTTCGATCGGGCCGGCACGACCTGGCGGCGCGATGGAGTCGGGTTGCGTGACGGCCCGGCGGGAAGCGGAGCGAACATGGGTGCTCGATTCTGGCTCGTGCGGTTTCTCGTCGCGGCGTTCGTCGCGGCCGCGTTGCTCTTCGTCGTCCGGCTCCTGCGGGGGAACGTTGCGGCGGAGGCGGCGAAGTTCGCGGCGGCCTGGGGTGCCGCCTCGGGCGGGCTCTTCACGCTGATCGGCTACGTGCGCTACCGGCGGAACCCGGCGTGCATGCTGCCTGCTCCGGGTCGGAGGCAGGCGCCATGATCCCCGACATCGGCTTCGAAGCCTGCGTCCTGCGCGCGGCGCTGCTGGTCGGTCGCGTCCACGAGCGCGAGGTGATCGGGTGGGCCGAGGCGCTGCTGGCCGGCGTGACGGAGCCGGCCTCCTTCCTCGCCGACGTGGCCTCGGCCAGGCCCGAACTCACGGCGCTGCGCGAGGCGCTGCGGCCCCTGGCCGCACCGGTCGAGCCGGGCGCGCTGAGCGAGGCGCTCCTCCTCTATCTCGCGACCGATCCGGTCGCGGCCGTCACGAGCACGCCGGACCGCGTGCGCGTGCTGGGACAGTTGCGCCGCGAGGGGGTCTTCCCGGTCGTGGTCGCCTCCGCGATCAAATCCTTCGAGGACCGGTGGATGCTCGCCGGCGCCGGTGTGACGGCCGATCCGTCCCTGGATTCCGAGTTCGATCGGTGGCTGCGGCACGCGCGCGGGACGGCGTACTACCGACTCACGCCCGGGCACCCGGACGAGCTGGCCGCGTTGTTCGGCGCGCTGTCGCGAAAGGTGGTGCGCGATCGGCGGGCGCAGCTCGCGCCCGGGAGCGGCTGTCGCGCATGGCTCGTGGGTTCGCGCTCCGAGACCGGCCGGGCGCTCATGCTGAACGAGCCGCTGTGGCGCGTTGCCGTGGCCGAGTTCTCGCCACTGCCGCTCGGGAGCCGCATTCCGTACGCGCGGATTCCCGGGAAGGCGGTGCTGGTGCTGGACGAGGCGACGGCCGAGCCGATGGGCCTGGAGGCGGCCGGCCGACTGCTCGCGGCGGTCTGACGGCGACGACGCAGCGCTTCACGGGCATCCGTCACTCTCGGCTCACGGTTCATGAATAGGTCGGGCTAGACTTTTCGCCCCGCCACGCCGTCGGGATCCTCCCGCGCCCGGCGGCCCGAACGAAAGGTCCCATGCGCCCGCACCTCGCTCTGCTTCTCGCCGCCACGTTCGCGTCGTTCGCGGCGCCGACCGCCGCCGCGCCGAAACGCGCGCTGTTCGACAACACGCACGCGGAGACCGCGGGCAACGCCGACTGGATCGTGGACACCGACATGCCGCTGCCGCTGCCGGATCAGTCCACGGTCGGGCCGGCGACACCGCGCACCTACTGGCTGGGGGCGATTTCGTCGTGGGGCGTTGATCTGGTCAAGCGCGGCTTCGAGGTGACGACCCTCTCGGCGCCCAACGCCATCACCTTCGGCGACACGACGAAACCGTACGACCTCTCGAAGTTCGACGTGTTCATCGTGCCGGAGCCCAACACGCTCTTCACCGCCGGCGAGGCGGCGGCGATCCTCGCCTTCGTCGCCGGCGGCGGCGGGCTGGTCGCGGTCGGCGACCACGGCAACTCGGATCGCAACGGCGATGGCTGGGACTCGCCCGAGATCTGGAACGCGTTCGACCCGACGCAGTCGCTCGGCGTCCACTGGCAGGTCTTCGGCGAAGCGAACAACAACATCACCCAGAACAGCGGCAACGTCGGGACCTCGCCCGCCGATTCGATCGTCCACGGGGCCGTGGGGATCGCCGACAGCGTCGAGTTCCACAACGGCACGACGCTCGTGCTGAATCCGGTCGCGAACCCGCGCGTGCGCGGCGTGATCTGGATGAACGGTCTGGCGCACGGCAACACCGGCCTGATGGCGGCGCGTTCGGAGTACGGCGACGGCCGCGTGTTCTTCCTCGGTGACAGCTCGCCGATCGACGACGGTTCGGCGCAGCCCGGCAACAGCAGCATCTACGACGGCTGGGGCGAGGCGAGCGGACGCGACAGCCTGCTGCTGATGAACGCCACGATCTGGGCGGCGCGCCGCGGGCCGGTGACGCTGTCGGTCGCGCCACCGGTCGCGGGCGCGCTCGCGTTCGCGCCTCCCGAGCCCAACCCGAGTTCGGCGGGCGTGACGCTGCGCTTCTCGCTCGCCTCGCCGGCGCGCGTGCGGCTCGAGGTGCTCGACTGCGCCGGCCGCCTCGTGCGCGTGCTGGCCGAAGGCGGGCGGGGCGCGGGCGCTCACGCCGTCCGCTGGGACGGCTCCGGACCGCAGGGCGGCGCCGTGGCGCCGGGGCTTTACTTCGCGCGGCTCACCGCGCCGGGCGCGACGCTCACGCGCCGCATCGCACGACTGCGCTGAGGTCGGCGCCGCCGCCGCGGCGCCGGCACCCGGCGTTGCGGCGTCAGCGCGGCGCCGGGCGGCGCGGCACGCCCCACAGGCGCTGCAGGACGAAATCGAGAACGCCGATGGACTGCGTGCGCTGGAAGTACCAGAGCGGGAATCCCGAGAACACGAACGGCGTGTTCTCGTTGCCGTGGTACAGGGTCATGATCGGTTTGCCCGAGCCGACGGCGCCGCCCGACGTCGCGTACAGCGTGTCGAGCACCGGCGTCATGAGCTGGAAGTTCGGGTCCGGGTCGCTGTCCTGCACGATCGTGTTGGCCTTGCTCAGCACCTCGGCGTTGAAGACGCTCTGGTAGTAGTCGTTGGGCAGCAGCCGGCCGGGCGCGTAGGTCGCGATCGGATCGGTGGCCGCGGTCTTCTCCGACAGCGTCGCGGGCAGCGCGGAGTAGTCGGGCATTCCCGGCCACGGGTAACGCCCGGCCGTCGAGCGTGCGGCCTGGCGGCCGAGCCCGGTCAGGATCTCGCTGCGCCAGTGCGGGATGTCGAACATGAACCGGCCCTGGACGAGCTCGCTGTCGGCGCTCGAGAAGGTCAACGCGCTGGTGCCGTACTTTTCCCATTCCTTCTGCAGGCACATCGCGGCGCCGCCGCCCATCAGCCAGCCCTGCCCGCCCTGCGCGACCCAGACCGTGAGCGGGTTCGACTTGCCCGGGTACGACACGGCGTGCAGCACGGGCATCGGATCGCGCGGGTAGTCCACGGGGTTCAGGTAGGTCGCGCTCCTGCCGTCCACGATCCAGATGATCTGGCGGTAGCGGCTGAGCAGGCCCAGCGGCAGCTGCCCTCCCGGCAGGAAGCGCGTGCCGAGCGTGTCGAAATCGTAGCCCGCGAAAAGTCCCGGCGGACTGAGCGTGCCCGCGGCGTAGCCGCGCCAGGGCACGCCGCCGACCGCGCACAGGAAGGTGTCGAACTCCGCCGCGGTCGGCCACGCGCCGCTCGGGGCGGCGAGGTTGCCGTTGGCGAGGCGTGTGTCGAGCTTGAAGCGCGTGTCGTCCACGATCAGCAGGCCCTTGTCGAAGGTGGCCCGGATGGCGTCGAAACGCAGGACCGCCATGCTCATCTGGCCTTCGTTGTCGCGCGCCTGCAGGTAGAAGAAGTGGGTCTCGCTGCTCTGGCCCTGCGGCGGGACGATCGGCGGCAGGACGCATTCCGTGGTGAGCGGCGACCAGCGGCTCCAGTGCCCGACGTCGAGCGCCTCGTCGGAGCGCGGAGTCTGGTCCGAGACGTCCCCGTCCAGTTTCCAGCGATAGCCGCCGACGAACGTGCCGCTGTGCGTCGTGCCCGACCAGTTGAGCCGGAGCGGAACGCCGGCCGGGAACTCGGCGCCGATGTAGGTCGCCGGATCGATCGAGAAGATCGGCGTGGTGAACTTGTAGTAGAGGAACTCGTTCCACAACGTCAACGCCGGCCCGAGGGCGTTCGAGTACGAGACGTTGAAGAGCAGCATGTTGTCGTCGAGGCTGAAGACCGGCGAGAAGGCGCCCGCCTCGTCGAACGCCACGAACACGGCGAGCTTGAGCCCGGGGGTCAGGTCGCGCAGCGTGAGATCGGTGGTGTCGCCGCCGACCGAGTCCCAGGTCGCGAACGCGGGCCCGTAGCGGCGCCGCAGCGTGTCGGGCTCGAGCAGGACGTTGAGCAGCGTGATCTCGCCGCCGTCCTCGAAGACCTTGTACTTGTACCGGACCGGCGCGTGGCTGGTCCGTCCGTCGGGGTCCTCGCCCTTCCAGGTCACGCGGAACGAGGAACCGAAGGTCGGCGTGAACAGGTGGTTGAGGATCGGCGTCTGGATCTTGATCGTCGGGGTGATCGTGAAGGCGTTGAACGAGCGGTGCTCGGGCAGCGAGGCGAGTCCGCCGTTGTCCACGGCCTTCATGACGAAGGTGTGGTAGGCGTGCCCGGTGCGCGCGGTCGCCGAATCCACCTGGTCGGCGCGGAACACGAACGTCTGCCGGTTCGCGGTGGTCGAGACCCAGGGCGTGTCGGTCCCCGCCGTCGTCGGCGGGTCCACACAGTAAAGGTAGTGGTCCACGACGCCGTCGGCGTCGAAGCCCGCCCAGCGGATCTCGTAGGCGTAGAAGTACGGCTGGGTCGTCGAGGCGGGAACCTGCGTCAGTTCCAACTCGGGGCGCTGGTTGGCCGGCATCAGGCCGACGTACTTCCCCTTGCCGCAGCCGCCGAGCGCGAGCAGCGCCACGAGTCCGGCGAGCGCGAGCCGGCGGCCCGCGCGGGGGCGCGGGCGGTCGTCGCTCACCTCAGCATCTCGCGCAGCGTCAGGGTCAGCGCCTCGGTCCCGCCGTCGCGCCGGACCGCCAGCGTGACCTTGCGGCCGTTCTCGCCGCGCTCGAACAGGTTCTCGAGGTCGCGCAGCTTCCAGTCGTCCATCGCGCGGCCGTCCACCGCCGTCACCTCGTCGCCCTCGCGCAGGCCGGCCCTCGCCGCCGGCGAGCCGGCCAGCACCGAGCGCGCCAGCACGCGGCCGCCGTCGCGCACCAGCAGCACCCCGGCGCGCGTGAACGAGTCGCGCTCGCGGTAGCGCGCGCCGGGCTCGAGCCACACGCGCCGGCCGTCGTAGTCGAGCGTCACGCGGAAGCGCTCGAGGATGCGGTTGCCGACGTTGCCCGCGAACTCCTCGCTCGCGAACGCGCCCTCGGTGGCGTGCGAGATCGAGACCATCGGATCGGCCCAGTGGTAGGGGCCGAACGACATCTCGCGGGCGCGGCCGAGCGAGCTGGTGAAATGCCCGCCGAAGCCGGCGCCGGTCACGGTGCGCGCGTCGCGCAGGCGCTTCTCGATCCCGTGCTTCTTCGCGAACGGCGAGTGCAGGTCCACGGTCGAGCTGCTGCCGACGTCGAGCCGGAACAGGCCCTCGTACCGGCCGTCGAGCGTGCCGCGCAGCGCCGGCACGACGCCGTTCATCACCATCGGCAGCGGCGCCTCGCTGCCGGCGAAGTGGAACGTCTTCGGGTCGTTCAGCACCAGCACGTCGCGGTCGTAGTCCAGCGTCACCACGAAGCGGCTGATGAAGTCGTAGCCGACGATCCCGGCGATGTCGCGCCAGAAGTAGGGCGCGAACATCGGGTTCACCGACAGCACCGCGACGCGCAGGTCGTGCAGCTCGACGCCGTCGCCGTCGGGGCCGCGCACGGCGAGCGAGGCGATCTTCGCGAACGCGGCGCTGCCCGAGGCCCCCGCGCCCGCCGCCTGCATGCGGCCCTCGGTCGCGATGCCGTGCGTCGCCGCGAACGTGCTGTCGAGCACCGTCACGCTGGCGCCGGTGTCGAACAGGAAGTCCTGCTCGGGCCCGCCGTTGATCGAGGCCCTGAGCCACACGTGACGCGCCGTGTAGTCGAACGGCAGCGTCGCGCGGCCCGGCTTGCCGAGCCAGGTGATCGCGTTGCCGCCTCCCGAGTCGGGCAGCGCGAAGGCGACGCCGGCGACGCTCACGTTCGTGGTGACCGAGTCCACGACCGCGCGCATGCGGTTGGCCGGCATGCTCGAGACACCCGTGACGCTGACGAACGGCCGCAGCCGGCCGGCGGCGCGCCGCCAGTCGGCGAAGTCGGTGGTGACCCACGACTGGTCGTGCGGCGCCTCCATGCGCACGAGCAGTCCGGTCGAATCCGAGAACCACAGCTTGCGCGGCTTGAGCTCGGCCGCGCCGGGCGCCTCGATCGCCAGCACCGTGCAGGCGCCGAGGGTGTCGCGCTCGCGGCCCGCGACGCTCACCCGGCCGCCGCCCTGGTCCGGTTCGCTCCAGCGCTCGAGCTCGAACCAGGTCGCGACGCGCGATTCGAGCAGGTCGCGATCGGCGAGGCTGACGACCCGGCCGGTCGTCGGGTCGGTGCGCCAGCTCGCTCCGCCTTCGCTGCCCTCCGAGAGCTTGAACGGCCCGAGCTCGGTGCGGCTGAAGTGCCGGTCGGGCCGCGCCGACCAGGTCTCGACGAAGCCCGTGAAGCCGAAGGCCTGCACGCGTGCGTGCGTGTAGGTGGTCTGCTCGGCCGCCGCGGCGGCGGCCCCGCCCGTGACCTCGAGGTAGCGCGCGACGACCCGCGCCGCCTCGGGGCTGATCTCGGCGCGGGCGGCCGGTGCGAACGGCCCGGTCGCGATGGCGACCACGAGCGCGGCGGACGCAGCGGCGGCACGCGGCGCGAAGGATCGGGGCATCGGGACTCCCTCTGACAGGTCGCGGACAGGAGGCGAACGGGCGGGAAGTCTAACGGAGCGCGCGGGCCCGCCGAAACCGGAACCGCACGGGCGCCGCGCCGGCTCGTCCGGGCGCGGCCCCGCCGGAGCCGGCGGGCATTGCGTCCCGCGCGCCCGCCGTGCTACTTGTGCCCGGCGCGCCGCTCCCTCCACAACGAAAGGACTCGACATGATCCGCAAGCTCGTCCTCACCCTCGCCGTCGCCGCGCTCGTGCCGGCCGCCGCGTGGGCGAACCCGTTCCAGACCTTCGGCCCCCACATCGGCTTCTCGACCGACCCGAGCCAGGTCGTCTTCGGCGGCCAGCTGCAGATGGGCGACGTCGCCCCGCAGCTCGACTTCGTGCCGGGCGTGGACCTCGGCATCGGCGACGACATGACGATCGTGTCGCTGAACGGCGACTTCCACTACCGCATCGCCGTCTCGGGCATGAGCTGGCAGCCCTACGCGGGCGGCGGCATCGCGGTCCACTTCGTGAGCTGGGACGCTCCGGGGCCCATCGGCGACAGCAGCGACACCGTCGCCGAGGGCACGATCGTCTTCGGCGCCGACGTGCCCACGCAGCGGGGCAGCCGCTTCTTCGTCGAGGGCAAGATCGGCCTGGGCGACGGCCCGGACTTCAAGGTCCTCGCCGGCTGGCACTTCAAGCTGCGGTAGCGGCGCCGCGACACCTCGCCAAAGGCCGACATCGCGGGCCGCCTCGATCGAGGCGGCCCGCGATGTCTTGCGCCGGCCGTCAGTCCTTCGCGCCGCCGCCCGCGGCCCGCAGCCGCTTCACGAACTCGGGCGCGTTCACGAACCCCTCGACGCGCGTGTCGCCCACCTCGGAGCCGTCGGGCGCGAGAAAGACGATCGTCGGCACGCCGCGCACCGCGTAGCGCTTGCGGAAGGCGATCGTCTCGGGCGAGTCGTCGTTCGTGAGGTCCACCTTGTAGGCGTCGAACGGACGCGCGGCGGCGACCACGTTCGGGTCCGGGAATGTCTGCAGCTCGAGCTCGTGGCACGGCACGCACCAGTCGGCCGAGAAGTCGAGCAGCACGCGTCGTCCGCCCGCGAGGCTCGCCTGCACGGCCTGCTCGTCGTAGGGCCGGAACGGGATCGAGCGTGAGGCGGCGGTCGTCACCTGCAGCGTGAGCCACACGCCCGCGAGCACGGCGAGCCCGCCGCACACGTTCTTCAGGAGCCGGAAGCCCCTGCGGACGTTCGCGCTCTTCTCCATGAACCCCAGGTAGAGCCCGCCCAGCACCAGCGCGGCCGGCAGCAGGTAGGGCGCCAGCTTCGGCGCCAGCCCGAGCAGCACGTAATTGAGGCCCAGCGTCGCGAGCACGACGCCGAACAGCTTCTTCACCCACTCCATCCACTCGCCGGCGCGCGGCAGGCTCTGGAGCGAGCCCGAGAACGTGGCGAGGAACAGGTACGGGAACCCGAGGCCGAGCGAGAGCGTGAACATCGAGCCGAGCCCGAAGCCGACATCGGCGCGCTGCGCGAGGATCGCGAGCAGCGCGACCACGAAGGGCCCGACGCAGGGCGCGGCGACGATGCCGACGAGCAGCCCCGAGAGGAACAGGCCGGCGAGCGTCGAGGTGTTCGCGCCGCCCGCACGGTCGAGCACCCAGGTCGGCGGCGACATCTCGTAGAAGCCGAACATCGAGAGCGAGAGCGCGACCAGCACGAGGCCGAGGCCCACCAGCACCCAGGTGTTCTGCAGCGCCGCGCCGAACAGCCCGCCGGTCGCGGCGGCGACGGCGCCGAGCGCCGAATAGGTGACGCAGATGCCCAGCACGTAGACGACCGCGTTGCGCAGGACCCTGGGCAGCGCCTCCTTGCGCCGCGCGCCGAAGATCGAGACCGTGATGCCGAGCATCGGGAAAACGCACGGCGTCAGGTTGAGCAGCAACCCGCCCACGAACAGCGCGAGGAACCAGGCGAGCCCGCCGCCGGCGAGCGCGTCGCTGAGCCGCTTCTGCACCGCTCCGCCGGCGGGTGCGGTGGCGGCACCCGCGCCCGCGGGGCGCTCGGTGAAAAAGCCCGTGCCGGCCTGCGGCGCGGGCGCCGCGCCCGCGGCGGCGCTGTCGGAGCCGGCCGGCCGGTCGAGCGGGCGGCCGGTGCTGTCGAAGGCGCCGTCGGCGCCACCCGTCACCGTGACCGCGACCGTGAACGGCACGTTCGCGGGCGCCAGGCACACCTGATCGTTACAGCCCTGGTACGAGACGCGACCGCTCAGGAGGTGAACGCCGTTGCCGGGCGCGGCGGAAGCGGTGAGCGGGATCGTGACCTTCGTCTCGCCGTCCCAGACCCACAGCTCGGAGTCCTCGAAGGCGAACTTCGCCTTCTTCGGCGCCGGGTACGTCGGAGATCCGGCGGAGACGCCGAAGCCGGCGCGTACGAACACCCTGGTCGGAATGTTGTAGTCGAGCGCCGGCGGGTTGGCGTTGATGTGCCAGCCGGGCAGCACGGTGAGCGTCACGGTCGTCGTCGCGGTGCCGCCGGGCCCGAGCGTGACCGGGGTCGCGCTCGCCCGCACCAGCGTGCCCGCGGCCGGAATCGCGGGCCCGGAGTCGCCGGGCTCTTCGCCCCCGGCCTGCGCGCCGGCATCGCCGCCGCCGGCCGGCGCCGGCGCCTGCTGCGCGTGCGCCAGCGGCGCGAGGCCGAGCGCCACCGCCAGCAGCGCCCACAGGAGTCGCTTCATCGCTTGCATTCCCCTCTCTCAGGCGCCCGCGGGCGCGACCTCGTCGAGTTGAGCTGCGAACGCCTCCGGCTCCGTCACCGGCAGCCGGCACGCCCGGTCCACGCACACGTAGCCGGTCGCGCGCCCGTCCTTCGGCGCGAGCGTCGCGGCGAACGGCGCGAGGCGCGAAAGGCGTTCTCGCGAGGCGTCGTCCACCACCAGCAGATCGTCGAAGGGCCGGAAGCGCGCGCGCGCCGCCGCCAGCAGCGCGTCCCGCCCGGGCGACGGCTCGCCGGCGACGACGACGTGGCGCGACGGGTGCGCGGCCAGGTCCATCGCGACGAGCATTTGCGGCATCGCCCAGGCGTTCCCGGAAAGGCGCCGGGAATAGTAGTCGAGAAGGCGGCGCGACTTAAGGCGCCAGTCCCGCCGCTCGCCGAGCGCCGAGAGACGCACGAGGTTCCCGGCGGCGACCGAGTTGCCGGCCATCTCGGCGCCGTCGAAGCCGTCCTTCATGCGCACGCGCACCGAAGCGTCGCCCGCGGGGCTTTCGAAGAACGCGCCGTCGTGCTCGTCCCAGAAACGCTCGATCTGCGCGTCAGTGAGCGCGGCCGCCCGCTCGAGCCACAGCGGCTCGAAGGTCGCGCGGTACAGCTCGAGCATGCCGCGCGCGAGGAAGGCGTAGTCGTCGAGCTGCCCCTCGCCCGCCGCTTCGCCCTCGCGCCAGCGCCGGCGCAGCGCGCCACCCGCCGGATCGCGCAGCCGCTCCCAGACGAACGTCGCGGCGCGCGCGGCGGCCCTCGCCAGCGCGGGCTCGCCCAGCACGCGCGCCCCGCGCGCGCACGACGCGATGGCGAGGCCGTTCCAGGCGGTGACGACCTTGTCGTCGCGCAGCGGCCGCGGCCGGAGTTCGCGGGCGGACAGCAGCGCCGCGCGCGCCCTGGCCAGGCGCGCGCCCAGCCCGGCCGCGTCCGTGCCGAGCCGGCGCGCGAGCTCGTCGAGCGCGTGCGCTTCGTGCAGGACGCTCGCGCCGTGCTCGAAGTTGCCCTGCGGCGTCACGCCGTAGCGCAGCGCGAAGAGCTTCGCCTCCTCGGCTCCGAGCACGCCGGCGAGCTGCGCCGGCGTCCACACGTAGAAGCGGCCCTCCTCGCCTTCGGAGTCGGCGTCCTCGGCCGAGTGGAACTCGCCCCCGGGTCCGGTCAGGTCGCGCGCCAGGTAGCGGAACACGCCTCGGGCGGTGTCGGCGTAGGCGGTTTCGCCGCAGGCGTGGAACGCGTCGAGGTACGCGTCGGCGATCAGCGCCTGGTCGTAGAGCATCTTCTCGAAGTGCGGCACGAGCCAGCGTTCGTCCACCGAGTAGCGGTGAAAGCCGCCGCCCAGGTGGTCGTGCAGGCCTCCCGCCCGCATCGCGTCGAGCTGCGCGCGCACCATGTCGAGCGCGCGCCCGCGCTCGCGCGGCGCGCGTGCCCACCAGCGCAGCAGGAACGCCAGGTTCACGGTCGAGGGAAACTTGGGCCGCCCGCCGAAGCCGCCGTTCGCCTTGTCGAACGAACGCTCGAGCGCGGCCGCGCACTGGCGCGCCAGCTCGTCGTACGCGGCCGCTTCGCCCCCGGCCCGCGCCAGCGATTCCACCGCGGCGAGCACGCGGGAACCCTGCCGGACCAGCGCCGCGCGCTCGTTCGTCCATGCTTCGTGCACGCGCGGCAGCAGCTCGAGCATGCCCGGGCGCGAGTCCACGGCGCGCGGAGGAAAGTAGGTGCCGCCGTAGAACGGCTCGAGCTGCGGGGTCAGGAACACGTTGAGCGGCCAGCCGCCGCCCATGCCGGCCGCCTGCATGGCGGTCATGTAGACGCGATCCACGTCGGGCCGCTCTTCGCGGTCCACCTTGATGCACACGAAGTGCGCGTTCAGCGCGGCGGCGACTTCCGGGTCCTCGAACGACTCGCGCTCCATGACGTGGCACCAGTGGCAGGTCGCGTAACCGATCGAAAGGAAGATGGGCCTGTCCTCGGCGCGCGCGCGCGCGAACGCCTCCTCGCCCCACGGGTACCAGTCCACGGGGTTGTGAGCGTGCTGCAGCAGGTAGGGGCTCTTCTCGAGCGCGAGTCGGTTGGGCGCGGACATGGGCGGCGATTATGCCCGGCCGCGTGGCACGCCGTGTCAGGAAACGTCTGGCGCGGTGCCGCGGGGGCCCCGGCCCGAACTACAGCGCCCGCGGGCTCTTCTCGCCGATCAGCCGGCCCAGCCACCAGGCGGCGGCGAGCAGCGCCGCGGCGAGCGGCAGCAGGCCCGCGACGAGCCCGGCGTCGGCGATCACGCCGGAAAGCCCGGTGGCGGTCAGCGGCCGGGCGACGGTGTCGGCGACACGGGCGAGCGGCGCGAGGGCCCCGCCGGTGGCCGCGCCGATGCGGACCGGATCGAAATCGTTCGCGGCGGCGAAGCCGAGCAGCGCCACGCCGACCGCCAGCGACACGGCGATGGGCGGCGTGGCGAGCGCCGCGAGGCTGGCGCGCGCGACGTCCGAGGGCGCGAGGCGGACCTGCGGCATGCGTTCGACCCGCGTCATGAGCCGGTCGGTGAAACCCGCGGGCACGGTCTCGTCCGCGGCGGACAGATGCGACGCGAGCGCGCGCTCGAGGTCGCGCGCCTCGGCGAGCGCGCGGCCGCACAGCGTGCAGCCTTCCGCGTGCGCGAGCGCCTCGCGGCTCAGCGACGCGGCGTCGCCGGCCTCGAGCGCCAGCAGGAACGTTCCGCAGTTCATCGCGATTCCTCCTCTTCGCGCGCCCAGGCGGCGCGCAATGAGGCGCGCGCCCGGTGCAGGTGCGTCTTCACCGTGTTCTCGTGCATGCCGAGCACCCGCGCCGCTTCCCGGACGGAGCGGTCCTCGAAATAGAAGAGCGTGACCGCCGCGCGCTGCGTGTGCGGCAGCGCGTCCACCAGCCGGCGCACGCGCTCGTCCGGGGCGGCCCCCGTGGCCGCGGGCCGCGCGCCTTCCTCGGGCCACGAGGGAGCCGCCGACTCGTGGCGGCGGCGTATGCGCAGCGAGTCGAGCCGGTCGAGCGCGCGGCGATGGACGATGCGGTGCAGCCAGGTGCCGAAGCTCGACTCGGCGCGGAAGCCGGGCAGCGCCGACCAGGCGCGCAGGAAGGCGTCCTGCGCGCACTCCTCGGCCTCCGCCTCGTCGCGCAGCAGCCGCCGCGCGAGCGCGAGCGCGCGGCCCTGGTGCCGCTCGACGAGCTCGCGGAATGCCGCCGTCTCGCCCGCGCGGGCGCGCGCGATCAGCGCGTGTTCCCCGGCGTCGGGAGCGGGCACCGGATCCTCAGCGGCCGGAGCCGCGGCGGCGGCCTGCTCGAGCGTGGTCGTGATGGCCATCACGCCTCTTGGACGGCGGCCGGGCGGCCGGGGTTTCGGCGTTCCTGCCGGCGCGGCGCGGACCGACCTCGCCGCCGGCGCCCGGCTCCGGCCGCCCGGGCTGAAACCGCGGCCGCCCGGCCGCCGTCCAAGCAGGCGAAACGGATCGAACGGCCGCGGCCCCCGCCGCGCCGGAACCACTCACAAGGGGGAAGACCATGGGCGGAGAAGACGTCGGTGCGCTCGTCGTGGGGGGCGGAATCATCCTCGGCGGCACGGCCATCCTCGGTGGAATCGTGTCGGGCATCTTTCGCAGCTACCAGCGCCAGCGGCTGGTCGAGCTGGTGCAGCGCGAACGCATCGCGATGATCGAACGCGGCGTCGAGCCCGGCAAGCTGCCGGCGGTCTCCGAGCACGCGCTGGCCCTCGCGTTCGGCAACGGCGCCGGCGACGAGCGCATCCTCGTCGCGCGCCGCCGCCAGCGCCTCATCATCGCCGGGCTGGTGTTCGCGTTCTTCGGGCTCGCGCTCGCGCTGCTGCTCGGCCAGGTCGCCGGCAACGACAACGTCTGGGCCGTCGGCGCGATCCCCTTCTCGATCGGCGCCGCCCTGCTGCTCGGCTCGCGCGCGGTGAAGATGCCGGTCTGAATCGGTTTCAGCGATTCGGCAGCAGGGGCTCGACGACGGTGCGTCCGGCGAGGGCGAAGCCATGGATGGCGAGAGTCCGAGTGGATGCAGCGCGGCGAGGCAGGAAGCCGAGCAAGCGGGCCGCCGTCGAGCCCCTGCTGCCGAATCGCTGAATGTCCGCTAGAACACGAACGGCACGAAGCGCTTCGTGCGGAGCGCGTAGTCGGCGTAGCCGGGGATCCGCTCCCGCAGCAGCTTCTCCTCGTCGGCGATGCGCACGATCACGGCGGCGAGCAGGGCGGCGGCGATCGCGAGATTGACGACCGTGCGGTGCTGGAGCGCGCCCGACCAGACGAGCGCCTGCGCGGCGGTGTACATCGGGTGCCGCAGCCAGCGGTAGGGGCCCGCCTCGATGAGCCGCGGCTGCTTCGGTTCGGGATGGACGCTGAACTGTCCCGGCGGAAACGCGGCCCGCGCCCAGACCGACAGCGCGACCGCCGCCACCTGCACGGCGATCACCCCGGGCGATCGCGACAGCAGCTGACGCGACAGCAGCAGCCACAGGATCGCGAGCGCGTGCAGCGGCCCGGCGTAACGTGAGACGAGCTTCACCGCTTCGCCCCGGCGACCCGCCGCCGTCCGCCTCCCCACGACTTCACGATGCGGGCCGTGCGGATGCGGTCGAGGCGCGGAAAGGCGCGTTCGAGCCATGCCCCGCCGGCGATCGACAGCGAATCGCCCGCGATGGGCGCGTTGCCGTGCTCGCCGTTCAGCCGGCCGAGCACGTCCAGCCCCCCGACCACCTCGGCGACGACCGGGAAGCCGGTGACGCCCAGGTACCGCACGGTGTCGAGGGCGGCGCTGGCGTTCGTGCTGATCGCGATCTCGACGCCGCGCGTGCCGGGCCCGCCGCGCGCGAAGCTGACGGCGCCGGCGCGGTGCGTTCGCACGACCGGTTCGTCGGCGAACGTCGCCCGCTCCCACGCATGGCTCACGGCCGTGTCGCCGCTGGTGCCGAACTGGACCACGCGCCCGCCGCGGACGCTCATCGTTTCGCCGACGCGATAGATCGTCAGGCCGTCGAAGTAGCCCGAGCGCGTCAGGTGCCACAGCCGGTCCACGCCGAGCGGCGACCAGGCGCGCACGGCCTTCATGACGAAGCGGCCCTTCGTGGTCTCGAAGCTGGCGAGGAAGCTGTCCGGCGCCGCCTGACCGAGCGGCAGATCCGTCGGCAGCACCCTTCGCTCGCGCGGCGCGGCCGCGGTCAGCGCGGCGAACCCGAGGAGCAGCGCGAGCGCCCGAAGCGGCCGGCGGCGACTCCCCGCGCGATCGCGGGGCGACGGGTTCGGCGCCTGCTCCGCCTGCACGCCGCGGAGTTCCCCGCCGCGCGGACGCGCACGCGGCGCGAGCGTGCGGCTCAGGCGGTGCGTCGCGTCACCTTCAGGCGGAGGCCGGCGTGCCGGCGCCGACGTCCAGCCAGTTCACGCGCTCCCGGTAGAGCTCGGGGTCGAGGCGCTTCAGGTCCATGTAGCGGCCCCGGTGGCAGGTCACGAGGATCACCTGGTGCCCGCCCGCGAGGCCCTCGACCAGCGTCTTCATGCCGGCCTGAAGCCGCGCGTCGTCGCTCGTCGCGAACGCGTCGTCGAGCAGCAGCGGCAGCGGCTCACCGCCGCGCGAAAGGAACTCGCTCACCGCCAGGCGGACCGCGAAGTAGAGCTGGTCGCGCGCGCCGGCCGAAAGCTGCAGGTGGGCCTTGCCGCGCGAGACCAGCGGCCCACCCTCGAGCTGGACCGAGAAGTCGAGGTCTTCGCCGAAGCGAAGCTGGTTCACCTGCGCCCCGAAGCCCGTGAGCAGCTCGCCGACGCGGGCGTTGAGGAAGTCGGCCCACTTGCGATGCGTGTCGGTCGCCACCTTCTGGATGGTCGCGCGGGCGAGCTCGACGCTCTCCTTGAAGGTCTTCGCGCGGGCGAGCGCGCGGGCGAGCCGCTCGAGCTGCGATTCGAGCTCGGGACGCAGCTGCGTGTGCCGCCGCCAGACTTCCTCGACCTCGAGCCGCAGGTCCCCGCGCCGCTGCTGGGTCTCTTCGAGCCGCGCGCGGCACTGCCGGGCCTCGACCTCGATCTCGTCCGGCTGGCGCGGCGAGGTGATGTGCTCGCGGCCCGCTTCGAGCATCGCGATCCTCTGGCGTCGCTGCTCGATCTCGAGTTCCGGCAGCAGGCGCTTGCGGGCGGCCGGAATCAGCTCCTCGGAAAGGATCGTCCAGCGCAGCCGGTCCCCCGAACGCCGGGCGAGCGCGTCCACGTTCTCGCCCCACGATTTCTCGGGGTCGTACGTGAGTCCGGCGCTCTGCAGGATGCGCACCGCGCGCTCGCGCAGGCCCGCGACCGCGGCCTCGTCCACGCGGCGCTCGCGTTCGACCAGCTCCCAGTTGCGGTCGAGCTGATCGAGCCGCTTGCGCGCGTTGATGGCCAGGCGCGCCTCGTAGGCCGCCTTCTCGAGCAGCTCGGGCGTCGGCGCCGAGCCGGGGGCCGCGCGCAGGAGCTGCCTCGATTCCTCGAACACGGCCTGCCGCTGCGACTCCGCCTGCGCGAGCTGCTCCTGCGCGCGCAGCAGCGGCGAGCTGTCCTCCTGCAGGCGGGCGAACTCGCTCCAGTGCCGCATCAGGTCCACGGCGTCGCGGTAGCCCATCAGCCGCGCCATCTCGGCGAGCCCGGCCTCGTTCTCGCCGCGCTGCGTGCGCAGCTGGTTCAACCGCCGCTGCGCTTCGGCCAGCCGGCGCAGGGCCGCGTCGCGCTCGGCCGCCTGCGCGCGCCCGCCGATCGCGAGCATCGCGACGCCCGCGAGCGCCACCACGCCGCCCGCGCCGAACAGCGCGCCCCACACGAGCGGCGCGGACTTGAGCGCGAACGCCACGCCGCCGGCGATCACGCCGCCCAGGCCGAGCGCGAGCGAGAACCAGCCGGGCACGCGGCGGGCGCTGCGGTGCGCGTCGAGCGCGCGCAGCGCTTCGGTCGCCCCGGTGCGTTCCTGCTCGAGCTGCGCGACCTCGGTCTGGAACTGCAGGCTCGAGTCGGTCTGCTGGCGCAGCAGCCGCTGCTGCTCCTCGGGCATCGAGCTGAAGCGCCCGCGCAGGAACTGGATGCGTTCGGGCTCGTAGCCCTGCGCCGCGAGCTGGTCGCGAAGGACGAACACCTGGTTGCGCTGGTGCGCGTCCTCGACCGCCACGCGGCGCAGCTCGACGGCGAGCGCGTCGCAGCGGCGCGCGTCCTCCTCGCTGAAGCTGTCGTAGGCGCGCCGTTCGGCCAGCACCGCGTCGATCTGCTCGCGCTCGGCGGTCCACTCCTCGCGGCGGCGGGTCTCGAACGTCTGCAGGTTGCGCTGGCCCTCCTCGAAGCGCGCGACCGTCTCGCGCAGCTCGGTCTCGATGTTGGCCGGCATCTGCGCGACGGCCTCGAGCTCGGCGGCCTCGGCCTCGAGCCGGCGCAGCTCCTCGCGGCCGCGATCGTTGTCCTCGATCTGGCGGCGGATCTCGGCGGCCATGCCGGCGTGGCGCTCGGCCTCGAGCCGGCGGAGCTGGTCCTTGAGGCCGTTCTCGTCCTCGGCCATCTGCGCCAGCGACTCGAGCGGGACCTGGGCCAGCACCAGCTGGTGGTCGAGGTCGTGCAGCTCGCTCTCGACCAGCCGGCGCTTCGCCTCGAGGCGGTCGAGCGCCACGTCCACCGTCAGCGTGGATTCGAGCTCCGGCGACTCGTAGCGGCGCAGCGCCTCCTCGAGCACGCGCATCGCCTCGGAAGCGTTGGTGTCGCCGATGTGCGTGTCGGCGGCGTTCTCGAGCCGGGCGCGCAGCGTCGAGGCGCGGCGGGCCCTTTCGTCGCCGGGCACGACGCCGTCCATTTCGCCCTGACGCAGGAACGAGCACTTCTCGAACTCGGCCGAGTCCACGCCGAGCAGTTTGCGTCCGACCGGGTACTGGTCCCTGCCCTCGAGGAACTCGGCGGTGACCTCGTGGCCGGCGCCGTCGAAGACCGCGACCGTTCCGCGCTCGAAGTCGCGCACGATGCGATAGCGCCGCCCGAGGACGTCCAGATCCATCTCGACGCCGTAGGGCCCGCTCGTCCACGGCCGCCAGCGCTCGAGCGGGGTGAGCACGCGGTGGGAGCGCTTGTCGTCCTCGAGCCCGTAGAGCGCGGCCGCGATCGCGGCGAGCATCGAGGTCTTGCCGCGCTCGTTGTCGTCCACGACCACGTTGGCCTTGACGGTCGAGAAGTTCCACTCGCCGCGCAGCGGGCCGAAGCCTGCGACCTTGAGGCGCAGGATCTTCACTTCGCGACCTCGTCCCAGGCCGGGGCGACCTCGCGCAGCTTGAAGGCGTCGAGGCCGTGGTAGAGCGCGCGCTCGAGCATCGCGCGGCGCGCCGGATCGGACTCGGCGTCCATCCGCGAGAGCAGCTCGCGCGCGAACCGCTCCTCGGTCGTCTTCGCCTCCGAGCCGCGATACGAGGCGAGGTCGTAGTCGGGCCGGACGCCGGTGGTGTCGAAGCGCCCGTGGAACGTGCGGTCGCGCAGGTCGGAGCCCGGGCCGGACCAGCGCACGCCCGCCGAGAGCCGGCCGGCGATGCGCACGGTCACCAGGTCCAGCTCGCCCGCGCCCGCCAGGTCGAGCGCCTTCAGGACCCGGCGATCGATCGCATCCGCGCTCGCCGATCCGGTCACGTCCACGTTCAGGTCGTACACGCGGCGGCGGTCCAGCTCGATCGGCTCGACCTCGATGAACGGCATGCGGTGGCCGTACTCGATCCGCACCTCGAGCGCGCCGTGGATGCCGGTCTCGGTCAGGTCGAGCGAGACGCCCGAGCCGGCGTAGGCCAGGCGCGCGCCGGCGGAGTTGACGCCCTCGGCGAGCGGCTGCTCGAGACGCTGGAGCGTGTGGTAGTGGCCGACGGCGTGGTAGACGAACGGCGAGGCGGCGATCTCGGGGTCGGAAAACGGCGCGGTCACCTTCTGTCCCGGCGGGCAGAAGCCCTCGCGCGAGCCGTGAAAGACGGCGATCTCGAAACCGAGCGGGTTGGTTCCGGTCACCTCGCGGAGCGCCTCCTTCGCGAGCGGCCGCTCGGCGCTCTCGACGTTGGCCGCGAAGCCGCGCCCCCAGACGCGCACGCCCTGCAGCCTCGGCACCGTCGCCGCCGTCCAGGACGGCGTGTCGAAGACGTGCACGTGCGCCGGCCAGGCGATGCCGCGCGCCTGCAGCAGCCGCTGGCTCCAGGCCGCGTTCGTCGCGCTCGCCGGGTCGTGGTTGCCGGGCGAGATGAAGACCGGCGGGCAGCCGGCGACCGCGAACGCCTTGACCGCGAAGGTCAGCAGCCCGGCTTCGACGTTGACGGAGTCGAACAGGTCGCCGGGCACGAGGATGGCGTGCGCGCCCCGCTCGATCGCCTGCGCGATCGCCTGCTCGAGCGCCCGCTGCTGGTCGCGGCGGCGGTCCTCGCGCCGGTCGGCGGGCAGCCAGGCAAAGGGCTTCCCGAGGTGCAGGTCCGAAACCTGCAGGAATCGCGCGAGGGCCATGCGGCGAACGTCCTCATCCGGTGAGGAAGGCTCCCGCTCCGGGCGCGATGCCCGGCGCGGCGAATCGAGCCGCAAGTTACCAACTGCCAGCGGGTCGGGGCAATGCCGGCGCGCGGCCATTGAGCGGGAAAAGCGCCCGGACTCCGGCCCCGTCGCCGCGCGGCCGGAGCAACGAACCCTGGCCGCGAGCGGCTCTCCGTGGATAGACTCGCGCCGATGCCGGACACGACCTCGGACTTCGGCCGGCCACCCGGGCGCGGCGCGGCTCGTCGCGCCGGCTTCACCGCGCTCGCGTTCCTTTCGCTCGGGGTCGCGGCCTACGCGCTCGTCGCCTACTCGCTCTTCCCGCTCGGCGCCGCCGTTCATCCGGCCATGCGTCCGTCGTTCACGGCGCAGCGCGCGGCGGTCTACGCGCACGTCTTCGCCGCGATGTTCGCGCTCGCGCTCGGCCCCTTCCAGTTCGTGAGCAGGCTGCGCGCGCGGCGGCCGGCGCTGCACCGGCTGACGGGCCGCCTGTACCTCGCGATCGGGGTGCTGGCGGGCGGACTCTCGGGCCTTTACCTGGCGCTGCACGCGTTCGGCGGCCCGGTCTCGCGGCTCGGCTTCGGCGGCCTCGCGCTCGGCTGGCTGTTCACCGGGTATCGGGCCTTCCGCGCGGTGCGCGCGCGCGACTTCGCCACGCACCGCCGGTGGATGGTGCGCAACTACGCGCTGTCGTTCGCGGCCGTGACGCTGAGGCTGTGGATTCCGCTGTCCATCGTCTCGGGCCTGCCCTTCGAGACGGCCTACCCGGCCATCGCCTGGCTCTGCTGGGTGCCGAACCTGCTCGTCGCGGAGAGGTTCTTCAACCGCCCGGGCGGCCCCGCGGGACTGCGCGCGGCGGAGCCCGCCTCGTGACGTTCGCGTCCCCCGGCGCGGGGCGTTCGCCCGCCGCCGCCGCGCTGCTGGCGCTCGCGGTCCTGCTCGCGGGCACGCCGGCGGACGCCGCCGAGTTGTGGTGGCGCGCCTCGACGCCCCACTTCGTGCTCTACGCGAAGGCCGAGGCCGATTCGGTGCTGCGCCTGGCGCGCAACCTCGAGAGCATGGCGGTCGTGCTCGAAGCGGAAGGCTTCGGCGTGCGTGCGCGCGCGCGCCAGCGCGTGACGATGGTGGCGGTGCCCGCGAAGCGCGACTTCCTGCCGCTGCTGCCGGTGCGCGACGGCAAGCGCGCGCAGGTCGCGGGGCTCGCCCACAAGCTGCCCTTCGGCACGTGGATCGCCTTCGCGGGCTACGACGAGCGCGGGCGCATGGTCGCGCACCACGAGCTGCTGCACGCGATCGCCGACGCGGCGCTCGGGCGCGCGCCGCTGTGCCTGAGCGAGGGGCTCGCGGAGTTCTTCAGCACCTGGCGCGCGGGCGAAGGCGGCGGCCACTACGGCGACGCGATTCCCTGGCACCAGTACGTGGTCGAGCGCGAGCGGCCGTTCACGCTCGACGAGCTGTTCGCGGTGGACCGCGACTCGCCGGTTTACGCGCGGGACGGCGACGCGAAGGCGATGTTCTACGCCGAGTCGTGGACGCTCGTGCACTACCTGACGCGCCTCGACGGCCGCACCGCCCACTTTCGCGAGCTGGCGCAGGCGATCGCGGCCGGCGTGGCGCCACGCCGGGCGTTCGCGGACGCCTTCCCCGGCGAGAACTGGGACGAGATCCCGGGCAAGCTCTCCGGCTACGCGTCCGCGGAGCGCCTCACGGGCTGGAACATCCGGCTCACCGTGCCGCCGGGCGAGCTGCCGGTCGCGATTCGCGCCGCGCGGGAGTCCGAGGTCGCGACGCAGCTCGGCCTGTGGGGCGTGCTCGATGAAGCGGGCGACGCGCAGGCGATCCGGACGCTGCTCGAGTCCGGGCGCGGCGACACCGCCGAGCCGGGGCTCGCGCTGGCCGGGATGGGGCTGCTCGAGCAGCGCGAGCGGCGACCGCAGGAGGCGCTGCTGCGCTTTCGCGAGGTGGCCGCGCGCGACGACGCTTCGGCGCTGGCGCTGTCGGTCGCCGGCGGCGCGCTGCTCATGCAGGCCGCCGGCCAGGACCCGGCCGAGCCGAAGCTCGTCGGCGAGGCGTACGGACTGCTGGAGCGCAGCGTCGAGCGCGATTCCACCGACGCCGTGGCGCTCGGCTGGTACGGCCGCGCCGCGCTCGCGGGCGACCGGCTCACGCCGCGGGCGATGCGCGCGCTCGCGACCGCCTCGGCGGCGCTGCCGTTCGACGGCCCCATCGCCTCCGCGTGGGCCGCGGCGCTCAGCCATACGGGCCAGGCGCAGCGGGCGCGCGAGGTGCTGGCCTCGCACGGCGGCCTCGTGCAGGACCGCGAGATCCGCGCCGCGACCGGCGCGATGCTCGACTACGACGCCTTCCGGGACTCGGCGACGGCGCTGGCGAAGGCCGGCGAGTACGCCGCGCTCGACCGCCTGCTCGACCGCACCGAGGCGACGCACGACGACGAGCCGACGCTGGGCGCGGTGCGCTCGCTTCGCACGCAGCTCGCGGCGGCACGCCAGCGCCAACGCTGGGTGGACCGCTACAACGACGGCGTGCGCGCGCTGCGTGCGAGCCGGCTGCTGGACGCCCGCGCCGCGTTCACGGCCGCCCGCGATTCGGCCGGCGACGAGCGGCTGCGCGGCGAGGCCTCGGCGAGGCTCGCGGACCTGGCGGGCATGATCGAATACGAGGCCGCGCTCGAGGCGTACCGGCGCAACGACCCGGCCGCCGCGCTGGCGGCGTTCGAGCGCGCGAAGGCGCTGGCGACCACCGACGAGCTGCGCGAGCGCGCGGAGCAGAACGCCGCGCTGATGCGCAAGGCGCTCGCCGAGTCCGGCGCGTCGCGCGGGGCGCCACGGCGCAGGTAGGGTTCGCCCGGGGCGCGCCGGCGGATCGCCCGGCGCGCGGCCCGACGCGCCGGACGCAGGCGCCGACCGGCAAGCCCCCCGCGCGATCCACCCGGCCGCCTTTCGGAGCCCCCGCCCGTCTTCTATCCTTCGCGCCCATGGCCGAATCTCCGCTGCCGCCGCCCATCGCCGGGATCGAGAAGCGCCTGCGCTGGCGCGTGCTGCCCACGGTCGTGTTCGTGGCGGTGCTGGCCGCGCTGCTGGTGCTGGGGATCGTCTCGCTGGTGTTGCCGAAGCAGAACCCGCGCGGCCTGCCCGAGGGTCCGGCCGCCCGGGCGGCCGCGGACGGCGTCGCCGGTGTGAGCGTGCGCACCAACGAGCTGCGCTGGCACGCCGCGCTGCTGGGCGGCGAGCCGGTGAACGACGCGCCCGACCGGGCGATGCTCGCGCGGGTCGCGCGCGCGCGCGCGCGACTCGACTCGCTCGGGCGCGGGGGCGACGCGCGGCTGCTGGCGGCGCTCGCGGCGCTCGATCTGGCCGTGCACGACTTCCCGCGCGCGCTCGCGCGCTATCGGCGTGCGTGCGAGCTGGCGCCGCACTACGGCGAGGGCCGGCTGGGGGCGGGCGTGGCGCTCGCGCTCGAGGCGGACCGGACCGCGGAGCCGGGACGGGCGCGCGCGCTGTGGCTGGAGGCGGCGGCGCAGTTCGCGATGGTGGACTCGACACAGCAGGAGTACCCGCACGCGCTGTACGACCGCGCGCGCGTGCTGCGCGCGCTGGGCCGCGACCGCGAGGCGCGCTTCTGGGCGTCGCGCGCCATCGCCCGCGAGCCGGACGGACCCTGGAGCGAGGCGCTGCGCCGCGACGGCTTCGCGGATTGACGGGCGTGCGGCGGGTCGGCGCCACCGGCGCGGCCCGCCCGCCGGACGAGTCGGCGGCTCAGGTCCGGGCGGCGGTGGCGAGCGAGGCGAACACGGCGAGGTAGTCGCACGCCTCGCGCGGCAGCAGGAAGTGCCGGCGCACGTGCTCGCGGCCGGCGAGCGCGAGGCGCCGGCGCAGTTCCGGCGAGCGCAGCAGCCGCGTGATCTGGTACGCGCAGCCCGGCACGCTGCGCACCAGCAGGCCGGTGCGCTCGTGCAGCACCTGCAGCGGGATGCCGCCGACCGCTCCGGCGACCACCGCGCGGCGCTTCCACAGCGCCTCGGCGACCGTCAGGGCGAAGCCCTCGCGCAGCGACTTCTGCACGACCACCGCCGAGCGCCGCTGCAGCGCGTTGATCACGAGATGGGCGTCCGGCGGCAGATCGAGCAGCGTGACGTCGCGCCGGTCGCCGGCGCGGGCGCGCACCTCCGCCAGCACCTCGCGGCCCTCGGGGTCGTCGTCCGCGGCTCCGCCCGCCAGCACGAGGTGCGCCGATTCCTCGCGGCTCACGAGGTCGAACGCCTCGAGCACGCCGATCGGATCCTTGAGCCGGTCGAAGCGCGACACCTGGGTGACGAGCGGCACGTCGTCGGGCAGTCCGAACGGCGCGAGCAGCCGCTCCTGTTCCGCCTCGTCGAGCTCGCGGTTCTTGTCCGACAGCGGATCAATGGAGGGCGGCACGAGGTAGGCCGGAATCGGCAGCGGGGGCACGAACGCCGCGTGCGAGAAGATCGTCGCGTCGTAGGCCGCGACGTAGGGCGCGAGCCGTTGCCAGACGAGGCGGTCGGCCGCGGACAGGTCAATGTGGCAGCGCCAGACCCACGACTGCCCGGGCCGGCGCAGCATCTGCACGAGCGCGGCCGGCTGCGGATCGTGGATGAGCACCAGGTCGGCGTCGAGCCCGAGCCCGGCGGCGCCGGCGGAGGCGACCTCGAGAAAGTGGCGCCAGTCGTCGTCCGTGATCACCGCCGGCGCGCCGTGCAGGCCGTTGTGGATCGCCTTGGTGATCCGGTAGTAGCGCTCGTCGCCGGGCAGCACGTGCCAGCGCGTGTCCACGCCCAGCCCGTTCAGCAGGCGCACCAGCCGGTGGAGGATCTCGGCCACGCCGCCTCCGGTCGCCGTCGAGTTGACCATCGCCAGCCGGTGGCCGCGCAGCGAGCGCGCGAGGTTCTCGAGCTGGCCGAACGCGTCCTCGCCGGCCGCTTCGCGAATCGCCCGCAGCCACTCCGCGCGCGCCGGACCGACGTCCACGATCATGCGCCCCTCCGCGCATCGGCGCCCGCCAGGCGCCGCGCCAGACGCCGGACCAGCGAGCGCATGCCCGCGGCGTCCGCGGCCGTGGCGGCCGTCTCGCCCGAGAGCACGCGCCCGGCGATGCCGGCGCGTCGGTCGTGCCGGCGGACGGCGGCGCGAAGGGCGTCGATCGAAGTGCGGCGCCGCGTCTCGCGCGCGAGCGTTTCGGCCAGCGCCTCGCCGCCCGCGGCCCGCAGCCAGGCGAGCAGCGCGGGCTCGCCGCCGGCGAACCACGGCTCCTCGACGAGATGGTGGAACCACACGTCGCGCGTCGCTCGTTCGAGCGCGCGGGCCAGCTCGCGCGCGTCCCGCGCGGGCGCTCCCGCGCGGATCGGCACGGCGCGCGCGGCGAGGAACGCGAACGCGCCGCCTTCGGGCGCGGCGCGGCGTTCGCGCGCGGCGGCCGGCAGCGTGTCGAGCGCCTCGAGCAGCCGGGCGCGCAGCGGCTCGGCGCCGGGCGGAGCGGTCTGCACGACGAAGCCGATGCGCTCGGCCGTCTCGGCGTCCTGCACGACGCCGCGCACCCACGCGCTCAGCTCGTCGGCGGGCGGTTCCGCGCCGTGGGCGTCGAGGCGCTGCATTTGCGTGTGGCGGAAGAGCGACGCCGGCGCGGCGTCGGCGACGCACCGCCGCAGGTCGTCGAGCGTCGTCGCGACGGCCCCGGTCGGCGCGGTGAGGTACACGACGCCCGTCAGCTCGAACGGTCGCATGGCGGCGTCCTCAGTCACGCTCGCGCTTTTCCTCGTCCATCGTCTTCAGGTATTCGATCACGAAGTCCCGCGCCAGCTCGCGGCAGCCGATCCCGACCGCGAGGGCGAGCGTCAGCCCGAGCGTTCCGGCGAGCACGAGGCCGAGCGCGGTCACGAAGTGGGCGGCGAAGCCGAGCTGCTCGAGCGCGACCATCATCGCGAAGAAGGTGAACACGCCCGTCACGACCTGCCCGCGCAGCCGCGCCCCCGACACACCGGCGCTTTCGAAGAAGCGCTGCGTGCCCGCGCCCAGCAGCATCGCCACCAGGCTGCCGACCACCAGCAGGATCGAAGCGGCCACCACGCGCGGCAGCGCGTCGCGCAGCCGCATCGCCAGCTCCTGTCCGAGCTGGAAGCCCAGCAGGTCGAGCGCCAGCAGCGCGGCGATGGCGACCAGCAGCCACTTCACCAGGCTCGCCGCCACGTGGGCGGGATCGTGCGCGCCCAGCGCCCGGTGGCCGAGCAGGCTGCGGGCGCCGCTGCTGAAGCCGCCGCGCCGCAGCACGGCGCGCAGCAGCCGGGCGACGAGCGAGGCGATCAGCCAGCCCACGGCCACGACGACGACCGCGAGCAGGAACGACGGCAGACCCTGCACCACCGCGTCGGCGAACGACCGGAGCTGCTGCATCAGCTCGTCGAGGGGCATCCAGGCGATTCCGATGCTGCCGATCATGATCCGGCTCCTTTCCGGCGCCGCACCGGCGCCTTCGTGCGGCCGGCGCCGCCGGCGGACGTTTCGGCGGGCCACGCGGTCTCCATGCGCAGCGCCGTGTCGAGGACTTCGGTGGCCCAATCGTAAACCGTGTGGCGGTGCACGGCCGTGCGCAGGTCGCGGATGCGCGCGGCGCGCGCCTCCGGATCCTCGGTGAGCGCGGCCGCGATCGTCTCGGCGAGCCGCTCGCGATCGTAGGGCGAGGCGATCCACGCGCGCAGGAACTCGCGCGCGGCGCCGGTGAACGGCGACAGCACCAGCGCGCCGCCGTGATCCGTCCGGGCGGCGACGTACTCCTTGGCCACCAGGTTCATGCCGTCGTGCAGCGAGGTCACCATGCACAGGTCGGCCATGCGGTAGAGCGGCACGAGGCTGGGAAAGTCGAGGTTGCGCTCGATGAGGTGGACGAGCGGCGGGCCCGCGGGCGCGAAACGCCCGTTGATGTGCCGCACCAGCGCGCGCACCCGCGTGCCGATCGCCTGGTATTCCTCGAGCTCGATGCGCGAGGGCACCGCGACCTGCACGAAGCGGAAGCGTCCCACCCACTCGGGATGCAGCTCCCAGAAGCGCTCGAGCGCTTCGAGCCGCTCCGGGATCCCCTTGGTGTAGTCGAGCCGGTCGATGCCGAGGCCGACGAGCGCGTCGCCCAGCCCGAGCTCGGCTCTCCACGCCTCGATGGCGCGCGCCGTCGCCGGCCGCTCGGCCATGGCGCCGATCTCGTCCGGATCGGTCCCGATCGGGAAGTGCCGCACCCACGTGCGCCGTCCTCCGCAGACGACCGCGTTGTGCTCGAAGTCCACGCGCGCCTCGAGCGAGTCGGCCACCGTGCTCAGGAAGTTCTGGGCGTGGTAAGGGATGTGGAAGCCGACGAGGTCGCAGGCGAGCAGGCCCTCGAGCAGCTCGTTCCGCCACGGCAGCCGTCGCACGACCTCGGCGTTCGGCCACGGGATGTGCCAGAAGAGCGCGATGCGCAGGTCCGGCCGCGCCCGGCGCAGGTACGGGGCGACGCGCGCGAGGTGATAGTCCTGAATGAACACGAACGCCGGCTCGTCGCCGATCTCCTCGAGCACCGCCTCGGCGAAGCGCCGGTTCACGTCCTCGTAGCGCAGCCAGTCCGCCTGCTCGAAGCGGGGCCGAACGTAGACGATGTGGCACAGCGGCCAGAGCGCGCCGTTGGCGAACCCCGCGTAGTAGCGTTCGTGATCCTCGGCCGACAGCCACAACCGGCGCAGCGTGTACGCCGGCCGGTCGGGCGGGCAGCGCACGTGGTCGTGCTCGTCCACCGCCTCGCGATCGCCGCCGCCGCTGCCGTGCGCGACCCACACCCCGCCGACCGCCTGCGCGACGGCGTCGAGCGCGACGGTGAGTCCGCCGGCGTTTCGCTGCCAGAGGAGCCCCTCCGGTCCCTGTTCGTGCGAGTAGGGCTCGCGGTTCGAGACGATCACCACGCGCCGCCTGCCGAGGTGGCGGCGCGCCCATTCGGCGAGCGACTCGCGCGTCGCGTGCGGCGGCAGCCCCGCGCGGCGCTCGGCGCTCGCCGCCGCGCGCCGCGAGGCGCGCCGCAGGTTGTGCATCAGTCCCATGTCCGCCTCCGGGGGTGCGGGTGGATCAGTGGACCGACTCGGCCCAGCGTTCGAGCAGCGAGCACACGGCCCCGGGAGACTCCAGACGCCACAGCGCGCGCGTCGGCCGCGCGTCGGCGCCGACGCGCACGGTGATGCCGCCGTCGCGAAGGACCTCGAACGCGCTCTCGTCGCCCGCGTCGTCGCCGATGAACACGACCACGCGCGAGCCGGCGTGCGCTCGCGTCAGCTCGCGCACCACCCGGCCCTTGTCGAAACCGGTCGCGCGCAGCTCCAGCCCGCCGTCGGCGTGCAGCAGCTCGAGTCCTTCGCGCACGAACAGCCGCCGCCACAGGGCCTCGCAGGCGCTCTCGATCCGCCGCGCCTCGGCCTCCGGGAGCCCGCGCGTGTGCAGCATCACCGCCGCGGGTTTGGCTTCGAGCCGATCGCCCCAGCCCTGTTCCGCGGCGGCGGTGCGGGCGAGCGCGAGGCGCTCGGCGACGAGATGCGGCACCGCGACGACGATGCGCTCGCCCTCGGCCGTGCGCCGCTCCCAACCGTAGGAGCCGACGAGATGGATCGGCAGGTCGCCCGCGAGCGCCTCGAGCTCGGCGAGCGGGCGGCCCGAGACGATGGCGACCACGTCCCCCGCTTCGCGGACGATGCGCCGGATCGCGCGCGCCGTGCGCTCGGGAAGCCGCGCACTCATGCGCTCGACCTCGAAGGGCGCGAGGGTGCCGTCGTAGTCGAGCAGCAGCAGCCGGTGGTTCGCGCCCCGGATGCGCTTCCAGACTTCCGGCGGGAAGCCTTCGAGCCCGGTTCGAAGCGGGGGAACCGGCATCATCGCGCCTCCTTGGCCGGCGACCGGGGGCGGCGACGGGTCGTCGCGCCCGGACGGGCGGTTCGGAACGGACCAGGACGAAGCGGCTTCGCGAGCGATCACCGCGGAGGGTCGGCCAGCGGCCTTACGCCTGTCTACCAGAAACCCGGCAGCGCCCGCGACAGGCCCGGGGCGCGATCGCGCGGCAACCCGCGGGGGAATCGCGCCGCGGCCGCGGAAATTTGCGTGGGCTTGTCCGTGGGCTCCGGCGCGCGGGCGCTTTCGGGGACGCGCAGGACCGTGCGGCGCGCCGAGTCGCCCTCCGCGGGGATCGCGAAGTCCGCCGCGACGCCCGGCGCTACTCCTCCAGCCCCTCGAGCCACTCGGCGTCGCGAAGCTGCGCGCCGCGCAGCGAGCGCAGCGACGCGTCGCGTTCGAGCGTCTCCGTGACCCAGCCGCGGACCAGCCGCTCGAGGAAGCCGCCGCGGGGCCGGTGCAGCTCGAAGAGGCGGATCTTCTCGCCCGGCGGCACGCCCGCGCGCCGGCGCGCTTCGGCGAGCGCGGCCTCGAAGCCGCCGATCTCGTCCACGAGCCGGCGCTCGCGCGCGTCGTCGCCCAGCCACACGCGGCCCTGCGCGGCCCGGTACACGTCGGCGGGATCGAGTCCGCGGCCCTGCGCGACGCGGGCGACGAACAGGTCGTAGTGCCTGCGGATGGCCGAGTCGGCCGAGGCCTGGAACGCGGGCGTCCAGTCGCGGGCGGGCGATCCGCCGGCCATGTACGCGCCGCGTTCGAAGTCGTCCTGCCGGATGCCGTGCTTCGCGTAGAAGCCTTCGAGCGAGGGTTTCACGAACAGCACGCCGATCGAGCCGGTGCGCGTCGCGCGGTCGGCGAAGATGCGGTCGCCGTGCGCGGCGATGTAGTAGCCGCCGCTGGCGGCGACCGAGCCCATCGAGACGATGCACGGCTTGCCGGTCTCGCGCTTGAGACGCGTGACCGCGTGGTCCATCAGGTTCGAGGCGATGGCCGAGCCGCCCGGGCTCTCGATGCGCAGCACCACGGCGCGCACGCCGGGCGCGCGAAACGCTCGTTCGAGCTGGGCGATGATGGTCTCGCTGCCCATGTACGGCCCCGTGAGCAGGCTTCCGCCGCTGCGCCCGGTCTCGATCGCGCCGCCCGCGTAGACGACCGCGACGGGCGAGCGCCGCGTCCACTCGCGGCCGGCGAGCGGCGCGCGGCGCAGGTTCACCGTGCGCGGCTTCGGTCCCAGCCCGGCGAGGCGTCCGAGCGCGCGCAGCGCGTCCTCGCGCCAGCCGACCGAGTCCACGAGCCCGGCGGCGACGAGGTCCGCGGCCGGCCAGGCGCGGCCGTCGAGCACGTGCGCGAAGCGCTCCCGCGGGACGCCGCGCCCCTGCGCCAGCGCCTCGGTGAACAGCGCCTGCGAGACGTCGAGCGTCCGCTCGATGGACTCGGTGTCGGCGGCGCCGGTCGAGTCCACGCTGAAGTTGCGGAACGCGGACTTGTAGTCGCCGACGCTCACCCGGTCCATGCGCAGGCCCAGCCCGGCGAGAAACTCGCGGTAGTAGCGCCGCTCGACGCGCAGCCCGAGGCCGGTGAAGTCGGCCTCCTCGGTGGTGAACACCCGGTCGCAGGCGCTGGCCAGGTAGAGATCGCCGCGCCCGCCGCCGGTCTCGAGGAAGGCGACGACCGGCTTGCCTGCGAGCCGCAACGCCTGCACGCGCGGCCGCAGCTCCTCGAGCTGCGCCATGCCGGCGACGCCGCGCAGATCGAGCAGCACGCCCCGCACCAGCGGGTCCTCGAGCGCGCGCCGAAGCTGCGCGTGCAGCGGCGCGCTCGCGACCGTGGAAGCGCCGCCCAGCAGGCCGCCGCCCAGCGCCTCGTCGGCGAGCAGCCCGCCCGCGCGCACGACCGCGACGCGGCGCTCGGACTTCGCGGCGAAAACGGATGGCTCCTCGCCGGCGTGCAGCGACGCCGCCCAGTGGTCGTAGAGCCGGCGGTCGCCGGCGCGCGCGGTGCCGCCGTGCAGCGAGCCGCCGACGCCGCGCAGCGTCAGGCCGACGCGCAGCTCGCGGTGGTCAGCCACGCTCGCCGCGAGCGCCAGGCCCGGCACGGGCTCGAGCTCGGCGGTCACGCGCGAGCGGGCCTGCGCCCAGTCGCCGTCCTCGACCAGCGTGACGTCGGCGCCGAGCGTCAGGCGCGTGCCCAGGTCGTGCGCGCGCGCGCGGTTCAGCGCGAGCGGGCGCAGCCCCACACCGAGCGTGTACTCGCGGGCGAGACGGTCGCCGCGGAACTTCGGGCGCAGGACGTGCTCGACGACCGCGCCCGCCGACAGCCACGGGGACGGGCGCGACAGCAGCCCGAAGCGGTGGTCGGGCGTCGTCGAGCGGCCGATCGCCTTGCCGGTCACGACCCAGTAGGGCGCCCAGCCCGCGCGCAGCTTCTCGCCACCCGCCGCGAACGCGAGCCCGTAGGTCTGCGTCGTGTCGCGCTGCCGCAGGGCGATGAACCCGAAGCCGCCCGCCGAAAGCAGCGTCGTGTTCCATTCCTGCTTCGGCCCCGCGTGCGAGAAGCCCACGAACAGCTCGGCGGGATAACGCACCCCGAGCCCCGCGGGATTGAAGAGCGCCGCGCGCGCGTCGTCGGTGGTGGCGACGCCCTCGTCGCCGTACAGCGCCAGCGGCAGGTTCGGCGTGGGCGCGGTCGCGTCCGCGCGCGCGGCGGCCAGCGCGAGGAGCGCGAGGGTGGCTGCGGCGGCGAGCGGTCGCACGTCGGACCCTACTGCGAGAGCGTCACGCCGATGCGCGGGCAGTGCGGCGCCAGCGGGCACACGGAGCAGCGCGGCTTGCGCGCGATGCAGACCGCGCGGCCGTGCAGGATCAGCCAGTGGGAAAAGAGCGTCCACAACTCCCGCGGCACCAGCGGCTGGAGCGCGAACTCGATCTTCACCGGGTCCGACTCGTTCGTGAATCCGAGCCGGTTCGCGAGCCGCGCGACGTGCGTGTCCACGACGATGCCCGAGGCGATGCCGTAGGCGTTTCCGAGCACGACGTTCGCCGTCTTGCGGCCGACACCTCGCAGCGCGACCAGCGCTTCGAGCGTGCGCGGGACCTCGCCGCCGTGCCGCGTCACGATGTCGGCGCACGCCTCGCGGATGGAGCGCCCCTTCTGCCGGAAGAAGCCCGTCGAGTGAATGGCCTCCTCGAGCTCCTTCGGGTTCGCGTTCGCGAACGCCGCCGCGTCGGGGTACTTCGCGAACAGCGCCGGCGTCACCCGGTTCACGCGCTCGTCGGTGCACTGCGCCGACAGGATCGTCGCGACCAGCAGCTCGAGCGCCGAGGCGTGGTTCAGCGCGCAGCGGGCGTCGGGGTACAGTTCGCGGAGCTGCTCGATCACCGCCGCCACTCGCACCGGGTCGGGCGTGAAGAACCGCGACTTCCCCGGCTGGGTCGCGACCGGGCGGCGCGGCTTGGCGGACTTGCGCGGGGCGGCCTTCTTCTTCCGCGCGGCCGCGGCCGACGGCCGCGCGCCCTTCAGAAGGTGGGCGGCGCGCGCGGCGCGCGTGCGCGACTTGCCCGGCGCCGACCGCACGCGTGGCGAGGACGGCATGCTGGGCCGTGCGCCGGCGGTGCGGCGCGATCGGGGGGACTTGCGGGGCATGGCGCGGGGCAGCGTAGGCCGCGGCCCGGGCGGGCGCAACGGCGCGTCGCGTGCGCCACCGGTTGTCGCCGCGCGGGCCCGCGGTCCGGGCCGCCACGACGATGGCCCCGGACGCACGACGCCCCGCGGTTTCCGGGCCGCGGGGCGATCGTGTACAGCGCGTGAAGGAACCGACCCGGTCCTCAGAACCCCCACGCGAGCCCGAAGCGGGCGCCGAAGCCGTCGGCCTTGACCGTCTCGCGGTAGCCGCCGAACAGCGGGTCGTCCACGTCGCGACCCATTTCGCCGCCGTTGAAGAACACCTCGCCCGTGACACGGGTGCGGCCCGACAGCGGCATCGCCGCGCCACCCCACGCCTGCCAGCCCCAGCCGCCGTACGTTGCGTCGAAGCTCTGGCCCGACTGGTAGTCGTCGGCGGACAAGTTCAACACCTGGTAGCCGCCGGCGATGCCGAAGTACGGCACCAGGCTCAGGTCGTCGTCGGCCGACAGCTGCATGAACGCCATGATCGGGAAGAAGTCGGTCGAGGAGCGCGCGATCTCGCGCTGCACCGTGATCGGCGTGCCGCCGGGTCCGATCTCGGTCGAACGCACCGAGGCCGTGCGGTCGCCGCTGTGCGCCCAGTCCACGCCGACACCGACCTGGACGTGCGGATCGAGCATCGGGCCGCCGCGAATGCCGGCGAGGAAGCTGCGCGGCGGATCGCCGTCGGGGTCGAAGAAGCCGAGATGGATCTGGCTGACGCCGTAGGAGTCCACGTGCCGGCCGTAGCCGGAGCGGCGCGGGCGATAGGCGACGCCCGCGACCGACACTTCGGGCACGCCGGGCACATGAATCGCGGCCACTTCGGGCGCGAGGCCGGAGGCGACCGGCGTCGCGGCGAGCGCGAGCGTTTCGGCGGGCAGCGTGAACGCGGACGGATCCTGCGAGGATGCCGCGGCGGCGAAGGCGGCCGGCGCGGTCAACGTGAGCATCGCCGCGCCGAGCACGGCGAAACGGGTGATGCGCGACTTCATGGGTGTCCTCCCTTCCGGCGACGAGGTGGTGCCGGGCAGTTGCTTCCGTGCCTTTCCTTGGCACGCGCCGTGCCGGTATCGGAGCCGAGCTTCAAGATCCTGCGCGTACGCGCGTAAAGCTATCCCAGTTGGACCCCGCGTGGACCGGCGACGCGGTCAGCCCGTTGCCAAATCGCGCCGGTGTTGCGACCCCGCCGCACGCCCGTTAGCGTGCCGGCGCGCATCGGACTTCGGCCGAGCGAGATCGCGCCCACGACATGCGAACACCCCTCGCGACGTTTCTGACCGCCGCGGCGCTGTCCGCGGGACTCGCCGTGCCCGCGGGCGCGGCGGCGACACCGCCCGCGCCCGGGGCGGTGCTCGCGGTCGAGGACACGATGCGGACCGAAGTCCCGCCGGTGCTCGTCAACGCCCGGCGCGTGACGCTCGCCGAGATCCTCGACCGCGTCGCGGCCGGCGAGGCGCGTCGCGACTCGCTGCTGCGCGACCGGAGCTATCGGATCACGGTCCGCACCGTCGGCCATGCGGCCGACGGCAGGACCCCGCAACTCGTCGAGGAGACGGTCGCCCGCGTCTACCAGAGGCGGCCCTCCGACTCTCGCGCGATTCCGCTCCGCCACTGGCGCGCGAAGCGGCCGAACGAGCGCGGCGTGAAGGCCGGGGTGCGCGTCGAGGCCGGCATGGACGAGACCATCGTGGACTTCGCGTTCCAACCGGGCGCGCGGCGCAACTTCAACTACCGGATCGCGGGGCGGGAGATTCTCGGCGACCACGTGATCTACCGGCTCGCCTTCGAGCCGCGCTCGCCGCTCGATGTCACCGAGCCGAGCGGCGAGGTCTGGGTGGACACCCGGGACTACGTCATCGTGCGCCAGGAAATCTCCTTCCGGCATTCGCCCGTGCCGCTGCTGCTGCGCGGGCTCGACCGCATGGTCGTCGAGCGCCGGCAGGTGGACGGCTTCTGGGTGCTCTCACGAGTGCTCGCGCGCGTGCGCACCACGGTTCCGCTGCCGCAGTTCGGCAGCAGCTTCGATCTGGCGATCCAGTTCAGCGACTACACGATCAACACCGGCCTGCCGGATTCCCTGTTCCGCGCCCCGGCCGCGGGCGGCGCGGCGCGAGGACGCGGGCGGTGAACGCGCGCCCCGCGTGGGCCGCGCTCGCGTGCGCCGCGCTCGCGTGCGCGGCCGCGTCGCCGGCGCGCGCCGGCGAATCGCCCGCCGACAGCACGATGCACTCGTACTTTCGCGCCCTGTCGGATTCGACCGACGCCTACTTCGGCCTCTCGGCGCAGCCCGCCGACACGGCGGGACTCGACTCGGCGCTCGCCGCGGGCCTCGCGCGGCCGCCGGGCATGGCGCCGCGCGGCGCGCTGCGCCTGTCGCTCGCGCCCGCGTTCAGCTTCAACCGCGCGCTCGGCGCGGTCTATGGCGGCTCGGCGGCGCTCGGGCTCGGGCGAGCGCCGAACCGGCTGGCCGGCCAGCTCCAGTGGGCGAACGGCCCGAACCAGTGGTACGGCGGCGGCGAGCTGCTGCTCGGGCGGGCGCGGCCGCGTCAGGACGCGAGCGTGACGCTGAGCGTGAGCGGCGGCCGGCGCTTCGAGGCGCTCAACCGCGACCGCTACAGTTCCGGCTTCGCGACGCTCAACGCGCTGGTCTGGGGCAGCGACCGGCACAGCTACCTGCGGCGCGACGGCGTGCGCGCCGAGCTCGCGCACCGCGGCGCCGCCGGCTGGAGCGCGCTCGCCTACCGCTGGGAGCTCGAGTCGCCGCTTTCGACCACGGCCGGCTGGACGCTCACGGGCGCGGGGCTCGAGGTCCAGGCCAACGCGCCGGCGGCCTTCGGGCGCGCGAGCGAACTGAGCGTCTCGGCGGGCGCGCGGCTGCCGTGGGCGCCGTTCGCCGCCGAAGCGACCCTGTGGAACGCCGGCGGCGCGCTCGGCGGCGATCTCGCCTACCACCGCTACCGCGCCGCGTTCGGCGGCGGCATTCCGCTCGGCGCCCACCTCGCGCTCGCGCCGCAGCTCGAGTACGCGCGCCTGCGCGGCGCCCCGCTCGCGCAGGACGCGCTCTACGTGGGCGGCTCGTACTCGCTGCTCACGGTGCCCTCGCAGTCGCTCGCCGGCACCGGGCGGGCGATCGCCCGCGTGGACCTGCTGCTTCAGGACGACGTGCCGACGCTGCTGGGCCTGCGCCGGAACCCCGCGTTTCCGCTGCAGGCGGGCGTCTTCGCCACCACCGCCGCGCGCTGGGGATTCGATCCGGCATCCGGCGCGCCGCGCATCGTGGCGCGCAACTGGCCCCGCGCCGGGGAGTGGATGCCCGAGGCCGGACTGTCCCTGATGTACCGCCCCGGCCTGCCCGATCCCGAGACCTGGCTGCGCGTGGACTACGCGTGGCCGCTCGGACCCGGCGATCGCGACGCGACGCTGTACGTGAGCTGGAAGCGCACGCTTCACCTGCTGAGCGGACGCTGAGCGTCGCGGCCGGCGCGCACGCCGCCGGATCGCGACGCGGGCGACAAGAGGCCCCGGGGGATCGCTCCCCCGGGGCTCGTCACGCCGCCCGTTCCCCTTGCCCTGGCACCGGGGCGGCGGAGACGCTGGGAAACTTCAGCGCGTCCGGCCGTTGTGCTTGAGGCGATGGATGTGCCGGCTCTGGCGGTTCTGCGCGCGGTTCAGGTGCGCGCGCTCGCGGGCGCTGACGTTGCCGTCCGCCTTCGCGCGCCGCTCGATGCGATGCACGTGACGCTGCCCGGCGCGCAGCGAGCGCGCCTCGCCGCGGGTCAGCTCGCCGCTGCGGACGCCCTGGTGGATGCGGGCCGTCTGTCGCGCCTCGCGGCGGTCCACGCGCGGGGTCGCCGTGCCGGCGGAAGCGATCGTGGCGGTGAACAGGGTGGCCGCGATGGCCAGCGTGAGAATCTGGAGCGTCTTCATGTGCCGTCTCCTCGAGGCCTCGCCTCGCGTCGGTGGGCCTCACGGCCCGGGGGAGCTGCCTGACTCGGTCGCGGGCCTCGCCCGCTTCGCAGCACCCCTGTTGCAGGCCCTGTGCCGCGGGCGGCCGATCGCGCAGGACCCATGAATTCCACGGGGCTGCGCGGGCTCCGGGCGGCCCCGGCCGCGCCGGGGTGAACCGGGGCGTTCACCCGCGTTCGGCCCGCGTGGCCGGATCGGGGCAGATGGGTCCTCGCGCGCAGGCGCAGCCGCCGCAGCCGGGGGGCGGGCCGCCGCGGCGCGCGGCGCGGCTTCAGCGCACGAGGCTGCGCGCCGAGTCCACGACCGCGCCGACCTGCTTCGTCGCCTCGCGCAGCGCGCGCTGCACCGCCGGCTCGCGCCGGTGCGTCCAGGTCCACCACAGCAGCACGATCAGCGCGAGCGGCAGCAGCGCCGCCGCGAGCTGGCCCGCGCGTACGACGATCAGCACCCCCCACGCCCACGCGGGCAGGTCGTCGCGGTGCCAGGGTGAACGCTCGCGCTGTTTCATTCCACGCGCCCCCGCCCGGGCTTCGGCTCACCTTCGTGACGCGAGCGGCGCACCGCCGCGCAGCCGGACTTCCGCATCGCGCGAGGCTCGTGGGTGGCGATCATGGGCGCCACGCTAGCCCGGACGCTTCATGAACCGCCAGCCGGGGGTCTCTCCTGCCCGGCGGCCCGGCGGCGGCGCGTTCGCCCGGGCGCTCGCCATGGCTTCGCCTCGCTCGAGCGACCCGCGGGTTGCGGCCTCGGCGCGCGCGAGCGAAGGTGCGCGGCATGAGTTCGCTCACGCTCTTCGCGGCGCTTCCGCTGCTGGCCCTCGCGCTCCTCCTCGAGGGCGGCGGCGCGCCCTCGGCGGACGCCGGACGCTTCGAACACTCCACGGTGCGGGTCGCGGGCAGGGCGCATCGCTACGCGGTCTGGCTGCCGCCCGGCTGGTCGCGGCGCGCCGGCGGCTGGCCGGGAATCGTCTTCCTGCACGGCTCGGGCGAGTGCGGCGACGACGGCGGAAAGCCGACGCGCGTCGGACTCGGCCCCGCGTTGCAGGCGCACCCGGAACGCTGGCCGTTCGTCGTCGTGTTCCCGCAGAAGCCGACGGCCGACGAGGAATGGTGGGAGCACGAGGACCTCGTCTTCGCGACGCTCGCCGACGCCCACCGTCGCTACGGCGTGGACGAGCGGCGTGTCGCGCTCGCGGGAATCTCCCAGGGCGGCAACGGCGCGTGGATGATCGGCGCGCGCCACCCCGACCGCTGGCGCTGCCTCGTGCCCGTGTGCGGCTACGGGCGGGCGCAGACCATCGCGACGCGCGTGCGCAACGTGCCCGTGTGGTGCTTCCAGGGGCTCAAGGACGACGTCGTGCTGCCGCGCGAGACGCAGGAGATCGTCCGCTGGATGCGCGAGCTGAAGCGCAGCGGCGGACTCGACACGACGAACCTGCGCGCCACCTTCTACCCCGACGCCGGCCACGACAGCTGGGACTCCGCGTTCGCCGAGGAGGAGCTGCCGAAGTGGATCGCGGAGCGGCTGCGCGCGAGGTGAGCCGCGCCGGCGCTCATCGGTAGAGCGTCTTGATCGCGCCCCAGGTGCGGTTCAGGGCCGGGGTGGTGCAGGTCAACCCGGATGACTGGAATTCGATGGAGTAGTCCCAGACGGCATTGTGCCCGACGATGGCGTTCCGGCGCGCATCGGTGATCCGCTGACTGGGGAGGCCCGCCAGCTGCTCGAGGTAGATCTCCTTCAGCCAGAAACACGCTCCGACGCGGCACCCGTCGCACGCACCCTGGCCCACGGTCTTGGCGTGAAGCACCACGACGCGGCAGACGGTCAACTCCGTGCCGTCCGCCACCAGCGAACGCTCCGACCCGGCCGGCAGGGCGGCGGCGGAGATCGCGCGGAACATCCCCGGGCCGGAGATCTCCGGCTGGATCGTCTGGATCTGGAGCGGTGCGACCTCGCCCCAGATCGCCGGGCAGTGCTCGCTCCACGGGAACCCCGTCGGGTCGTACGAGGCCGTGAGCCTGTTCTCCCGGCACTGTCCTGCGGCCACCTGCCACCAGGGCGGAATCGTCCCGTCCGCGACATGGACGTCGATGATCACCTGGGCCGCCGCGAACTGCGGCATGTCCGCGGGAATGATCACCGAGGCATTCAGGGCCGCCGCTCCCGCGTTCTTGGTGCAGTCGAACAACGTCTGCGTGACGCCGCCGTCCGCAAGGCATTGATCCCAGAGCAGTCTCAATCCGCTCTGCGCGAACGCGCGCGGCGCGCCGGCACCGAGAAGGGCCAGGGAAAGGAGAAGCAGTCTTCGCATCGCGAATCCTCCCGCGGAAGGCGGGGCGGCCGTCACCGATAGAGCGTCTTGATCGCGCCCCAGGTGCGGTTGACGGCGGGAACGATGCCGCAGGGCCACCACACGTTCTCGCTCGAGACCTCCGGGGCGGGCGCGTTCAGGAAGGCAAACTGGCTCTGATAGGTGGTGCCATTGGTGACTCTGAAGTAGTCGTCCCCCGCACGTCGCCACAGCACGCACCCTTCGAACTGCAGGCAGGCTGGAGTGCGGCATCCGGCACAGGCGTCCGCACCGGCCGATTTCGCGCGGGAGATCGAGATGCGCGCGACCGTCCACTCGGTGCCGTCGGCAACCAGCGCAATCTCTTCGCCCTCGGGAACCGCTGCTGCGGCGGCCAGGCGCAGCGTGTACGGACCGCGCAGGCCCTGTATCGCCTGGAAAACGGTCTGCACCGTCGAGTTCATCCAGATGCTCGGACATCCGGTTTCCTGGAGCGCCGCGGCGTCGAACCGTGCGGAGATGGCGCCGTCGCGGCACTGGCCCGCGTTCGTCTGCCACCAGGGGGGCAACGCGGCGCCCGAAACCCAGATGTCCATCGTCACCATTGCGCCCGCGAACTCGGGTATATCCGCCGGAATCACGATGGACGCGATCAGGTCGAGCGACGGACCCGTGGAGCTGTCGCACGCGAAGGATGCGGATGCAGTCCCGCCGCCGGCGTGGCAGCGATTCCAGAACAGGTTGAGTCCGGAACTGTACTGGGCGAGCGCGTCGGTCGCGACGAACATCAGGATCAGGAGCGGCAGCGCACGCATTCGGACCTCGTTCCCGATGCTTCGGTCACGGAATACGAGTCTACAAGCCGCGGCATGCGAAGGAGCCGTTGATCGCGGCGGGAGCCGGGGGACGCACACAATCGTAAGATCTGCCCGCGAAGGCCATCAACGGGAAAGTCGGTCCGGTCCCCTACCCCACCCGCTCCCACACGCGGCCGGCGCACTCGCGGGCGCGGATGGCGATCTCGGCCTCGTCGGCGGTGACGAGCATGCCGTTGTCCATCACCACGTTGCCGGCGACGACCACGCCCGAGACCGGCGCGCGCAGCAGGCCGGACCACAGGTGCGCGTGCAGCGTGCGGGTCGAGAACTCGGTGGCGGGGCTGTAGTCCACGAGGATGAAATCGGCGGGCGCGCCGGGGCGGATGCGGCCCAGCTCCTCGCCGAAGTGGTCGGTCGCCCAGCGCGCGCCGGCCACGAACAACCGCCGGTAGTGCGCCTCGGCCATGCCCTGCGCGAACGCGCCGTCGGGAACGGGCGGCGCGTTGGCGCCGTCGTCGCTGCCCCAGGCGACCTCCGTTTCGCGCACCAGCAGCGAAGCCGCCCCGCTGCCGGTCGCGCACAGCGAGTCGCCACGCTCGCGCACCGCGCCGACCAGGTCGCGCGGCGCACGCTCGGCGTGCGCCCACAGCGCCGGCAGCGTCGTCGCGGGCAGCGCGTCGCGCCGCTTCCAGCGTTCGGCGGGCGTCAGGTCGAGCGCCAGGTCCACGTGCACCGAGAAGTCGCCGGCGCTCTCGAGCGCCTCGGCGAGCAGCGTCTCGATGCCGTGCAGGCTCGTCGCCTGCACGCCGAGCATGCCGCGCAGCCGGCCGCGGCGCGTGCGCGCCAGGTCGCGCGCGAAACCGACGCACTCGTCAATGGCGGCGCGGCGCTCGAGCGGCGTGTCGTCCTCGGCGGCGCCGTAGCAGGTCGCGACGCGCACGCCCACGCGCTCGGCCGCGCCCACCACCTCGGTGAGCGACAGATCGAGGCAGGCGCCCGAGCGGTGGAAGTCCACGACCGTCGTGACGCCGTGCCGCACGCCCTCGACGAGCGCGGCCTGAACGCCCCAGGCGACGTCCTCGGCCGACAGCGCGCGGTCGTAGCGCCCCCACTCCTTGGGCGAGCGCAGGCCGAGGCCGCGCGCGAGATGGCGCGCGAGGTGGGCGTGCGTGTTGACGAACCCGGGCATCAGCACGCGGCCGCGCGCCGGCCACAGCATCTCGTCGGGATAGGCGTGCGCGAGATCGCCGAGGGTCGAGACGGCCGCGATGTGCGCTCCGACGACGCGCACCGCGCCGTTCTCGTAGACCAGCGGCTCGGGTCCGCCGGTCACGATCGTGCAGGGGCCGACGATCACTTCATGCCCGCCGCCTCGGCGCGCCGAAGCAGGGCTCGCGCCTCCGACTTCGCCTCGGCGTTCACGCGGTTGGGATCGAGCGTGGACCACGTCTCGCGCTCGTAGAGCACGCGTCCGGCGACGACCGTGAGCAGCACGTCGCGCTGGCAGGCGCCGTAGACGAGCGCCGTGTACGGGTCCTCGGCCGCGAACGGCGCCGAATAGGGTCCTTCGACGTCGGTGACCGCGAGGTCGGCCTGCTTGCCCACCTCGAGCGAGCCCGTCTCGTCGGCGATGCCGAGCGCGCGCGCGCCCTCGATCGTCGCGAGCGCGAGCACGTCCCGCGCACCGAGCGGCGCCTCGCGGCGCTTGACGCGCGCGATGCCGCCCGCCAGGCCCATCTCGGCGAACGTGTCGAGCCGGTTGTTGCACGCCGCCCCGTCGGAGCCGAGACCGCAGCGGATGCCCCTGGCGCGCCACGCGCCGACGTCGGCGAGACCGGAACCGAGCTTGAGGTTCGAGCCCGGACAGTGAACGAGCGCGGCGTCGGCGCGCGCGACCAGGTCCAGCTCGGCGTCGTCCAGCCACACGCCGTGCGCGCCCAGGAAGCGCTCCGAGAGCAGGTCGTGCTTCGCGAAGTAGTGCGCCGCATGGCAGCCGACCGCCGCCTTGACCGCGGCCCCTTCGCTCGGCGCCTCGGCGATGTGCGTGTGGACGAGCAGGCCGCGTTCCCGTGACGCTTCGCGCACGTCGGCCCACAGCGACTCGCTGCACGACAGGATGAAGCGCGGCGCGAGCGAGACGCGCAGGCGTCCGTTCGCGTGCCCGTGCCAGCGGTCCGCCACCGCGAGCGCGCGCTCGAGCACGACGCCGGCCGGCTCCGCCATGCCCGCCGGCACGCCTTCGCCGACGTCCATCAGCGCCTGGCCGAACGTCGCGCGCACGCCGGTGTCGGCGAGCACCTGGCCGATCACGTCGGTGTGGCGCGTGGTGCCCATGTCGTTGAAGCAGGTCACCCCGCCCGAGAGCATCTCGAGCAGCGCGAGCCGCACCGAGGCCGCGAGCGAGACCTCGGTGTGCTGCCACTCGAGCGGCCAGATGCGCTCGCGCAGCCAGCGCAGCAGGTCGCTCTGCTCGGCGCGCCCGCGGAACAGCGTCTGGCACAGGTGCAGGTGCGCGTGCACGAAGCCGGGCGTGACGAGCGTATCGCTGGCGTCGAACGTGCGGTCGGCACGGCCGCCCGGCAGCTTCGCCAGCGCGGCGGGCACTCCGGGGCCGAGCGCGGCGATGCGGTCGTCCACGACCAGCAGGTCGCCGGGTCCGGTCGTGCCGGCGGCGTCCATGCACACCAGCGTTCCGCCTTCGACGAGAAGGGAACTCAGGATTCCGCCTCCATGCGATCGAGCTCCGCGCGACGGCGTCCGTGCCGGCGTTCGAGCGCGCACGGTGGCACCGGCCGCCGGACGGGTCAAGCACTCCGTCGTGCGCGGACGCGCGTCAGGGCTCGCGGCCGGCGCCGCACGCGCGATCCGCAGCGTCCGCAACGTGACGCCCGCCCGGGCATGGTCCATCATGCGCGCTCGCCACGGAGACGCCCTTCATGAGCCGCAGGGTCCGCCTCTTCATCGCCACGAGCCTCGACGGCTACATCGCCGGCCCGAACGACGCCCTCGACTGGCTGTTCAGCGACGCCGACTACGGCTACGACGCCTTCATCGCCGGGGTGGACACGATCGCCATGGGCCGCCGCACGTACGAAGTGGTCCGCGGCCTCGGCGAGTGGCCGTACGCCGGACAGGCCACCTGGGTGTTCACGCGCCGCGAGCGCATGCCGCACGACGCGAGCGTGAACTTCACCTCGAAGCCGCCCGAGGACTGGTTGCGCGGGATCGAGGCCAGCCCCGGCAGGGACGTGTGGGTGGCCGGCGGCGGCGAGTTGATCCGCGACTTCCTGAACGCCCGCCTGGTGGACGAAATGACGATCGCCGTGCACCCCATCGTGCTGGGCGGCGGCATTCCCCTGTTCCCGCCGGGCTCGCCGCGCCACCGGCTGCGCCTCGCGCAGGTGAACTCGTATCCGTCGGGCCTCGTCTCCAGCACCTACGTGGTGCAGACGTGAGCGGCGCGATGCGGCGGGTGGTGATGAAGTTCGGCGGCACCTCGGTCGGCGTCGCCGCCAACTTCGCGCACGCGGTCGCGCTGGCGGCGGACCGCGCCGCGCGCGACGAACGCCCGCCGATCGTGGTGGTCAGCGCGCTCACCGGCGTGACGAACCTGCTCGTCGAGTGGTGCGCGCTGCCCTCGCGCCGCGAGGCGCTGGCGGCGCGCTTCGTCTCGCGGCACGAGGAGTTCGCGGCGGCGACCGGCCTCGGCCCGGGGCCGGTCGAATCGCTGCTGTCGCGGTGGCGCGAGGCGGCGGCCGCGCTCGCGGGCGAAGCGGCCGTGCACGGCGCGGCGCGCGACGGCGTGCTGGCGTTCGGCGAGCGCTGCGCCGCGGCGCTGTTCGCGGCCGGGCTCGCGGCGCGCGGGGTGGCGGCGCGGGCGATCGTCGCGGGCGACGCCGGGCTCGTCACCGACGAACGCTTCGGCGCCGCTCACCCGCTGCCCGAATCGGCCGCGCGCCTGGCGTCGGCGCTCGGGCCGCTGCGCGAGGTGGCGGTGGTGACCGGCTTTCTCGGCGTCACGCTCGACGGGCGCACGACCACGCTCGGGCGCGGCGGCTCGGATTTCAGCGCCGCGATCGTCGGGGCCGCGGTCGGCGCCGACGAGATCCAGATCTGGACCGACACGAGCGGCCTGCTCTCGGCCGACCCGCGCGTCGTGCCCGAGGCGCGGCCGGTGCCGCGCCTGTCGTTCGCCGAGGCGAGCGAGCTCGCCTACTTCGGCGCGAAGGTGCTGCACCCGAAGACGCTGCAGCCGGCCATGGAGCGCGGCATCCCCGTGCGCGTCCTCAACACCGCGCGGCCCGACGACCCCGGATCGGTCATCACCGCGGCCGCCGGGCCCGCCGACGCGCCGTGGCGGGTGAAGAGCATCGCCAGCCGCAGCGGCGTCACCGCGGTGACCATCGTCTCGACGCGCATGCTCGCCGCGCACGGCTTTCTGGCGCGCGTCTTCGAGGTGTTCGGGCGCCACCACCTGGTGGTGGACCTGGTGACGACCTCCGAGGTCTCGATCTCGGTCACGCTCGACGACGTCGCGCGGCTCGACGAGGCGCTCGCCGAGCTCGAGGGCATCGGCCGGGTCGAGGTGCGCGGCGGCCTGGCGATCGTCGCGGTCGTCGGCGAGGGCGCGCCGGAGCGCATCGGGCTCGCGGGCCACGTCTTCACGTTGCTCGGCGGCGTCGGCATCGGCGTCGAGATGATTTCGCAGGGCGCCTCGCGCGTGAACCTGTCGTTCGTCGTGCGCGAGGCGGACTCGGACCGCGCGGTGCGGCTGCTGCACCGCGGGCTCGGCCTCGACGCCGAAGCTCCCGCGCCGGCGCGCGCCGCGAACTGAGCACCGTCGCCGCGGCGCCCGGCCGCGCCGGCGCGCGTCGCGAACCGGGCACCGCCGCGCGGGGCCGTTGACCTGCCCGCGCGCCGCACCTACCTTGGCGCGCATGCTCGCCCGGCCCGAGCTGCCGCTCGTCCACGCCCTCGAACAGTCGCGGCCACTGGCGCCCCTGCGTGCGCTGGCGGGTCTGCCGTACCCGTTTCTCCTTCATTCGGCGCTGCCCGACGACGCGGCGCAGGGCGAGCGACGGGCGCGCTGGTCGGTGTTCGGCGCCGATCCGTTCGCGGCCTTCCGCGGCGGCGACCACCTGGAGGCCATCGGCGCGTTCCGCCGCTTCGCCCGGCACGCGCCGATCGGCGATCTGCCGCGGGTGACGGGAGCGCCGTTCACCGGCGGGGCGGTCGGCTACTGGGCGTACGACTACGGCCGGCGGTTCGAGACGCTGCCCGTCCTCGCGGCCGACGACCTCGGCCTGCCCGACTTCGTGTTCGCGCTCTACGACGTGGTCGGCGCCTACGACCACGACACGCAGCAGACGTGGCTGTTCTCGAGCGGCCTGCCGCTCGAGGGCGCCGACGCGGTGACGCGCGCCCGCGAACGGCTGGCGCAGTTCCGCCAGCGCCTGCAGGGCCCCGGTCGGGCGGCGCACGTGCTCGAACCGGGCGAGCGCCGGCCCATCGTCAGCGGCACGTTCGACGCCGCCGGCTGGCGGCGCGCGGTCGAGAGCGTGCGCGAGTCCATCCGCCGCGGCGACATCTTCCAGGCGAATCTCGCGCAGCGCTGGAAGCTCACCCAGCCGGCGGCGCTCGCGATGGCGCCCGCGCTCTACGAAGCGCTCGCGCAGCATTCGGCCGCGCCGTACGCCGCCTACCTGCACCTCGACGATCACGCGCTGCTGTCGGCGAGCCCCGAGCGGTTCCTGCGCCTGCGCGGCGAGCACGTCGAGGCACGGCCCATCAAGGGCACCCGGCCCCGCGGCCGCACGCCGGAGGAGGACACGCGCCTGTCGGCGGAGCTGCTGGCGAGCGAAAAGGACCGCGCCGAGAACGTGATGATCGTGGACGTGCTGCGCAACGATCTCGGGCGCGCGTGCGAGGTCGGCACGGTGCAGGCGGCGGCCGTGTGCGAGCTCGAGCGTTTCCCGCAGGTGCTGCACCTGACCTCGACCGTGACCGGACGGCTTCGCGAGGGACTGGACGCGTTCGACCTGCTGCACGCCTGCTTCCCCGGCGGCTCGATCACCGGCGCGCCCAAGATTCGCGCGATGGAGATCATCGAGACGCTCGAGCCCGTGCGCCGTCACGCCTACACCGGCGCGATCGGCTACGTCGGCTGGGAGGGCGACGCCGACTGGAACGTCGCGATCCGCACGGCGACGGTGACGCCGGGCGGCCTCGTCTTCCACGCCGGCGGCGGCATCACGGCCGATTCCGACCCCGAGGCCGAGTACCGCGAGTCGCTGCAGAAGGCCGAAGGCCTGCGGATCGCGTTCTCGTCCATCCTCGGCGAGTTCCGGCTCGGCGAGGCCTGAGGTGCGGGCGGTTCGCCTCCCGGGGCGGCCCGTGTGGGTGAACGGGCGGGTCGTGCGCGGCGAGGACGCCACGCTCAGCGTCTTCGACCGCGGCGCGCGCGACGGCGGCGGCATCTTCGAGACGTTGCGCGTCTACGGCGGCCGCCCGTTCGCCTGGCGACGCCACATGGAGCGGCTCGTGCTCGCCGCGGCCGAGCTGGGCTTTCCCGTGCCCGCGGCGCCCGCGGAGCTGCGCGGGGGGCTGGATGCGCTGCTCGAAGCGCAGGGCCTGACCGACGCGGTCGTGCGCGTGACCGTGACGCGCGGGGTCGCCGGCGGACGGCCGACGCGCGCCGGCGCATGGGTGGACGCCGAGCCGCTCGGCGGCCGCCTGTGGGCCGGCACCCGGTCCGGGGCCGGCAGCGCGGTGCTCTCGCGCCTGCCGTTCGAGCCGGGCCGGCTCGGGCGCTACAAGACGACGAGCCGCCTTGCCTTCGATCTGGCGCGCGAGGAGGCGCGCGCGGCGGGCGTGGACGAGGCGCTCCTCGTCTCGCCCGCGGGCCAGGTGCTCGAGGGCGCGGCGAGCAACGTCTTCCTCGTGAGCGCAGGCGAAGTGGTGACGCCGCCGCTCTCGCTGCCGGTGCTGCCGGGAGTGACGCGCGCGATCGTGCTGGAGCTGTGCCGCGAACGGGGCCTGCGCCACCGCGAGGCGGCCTTTCCGCCCGCGCATCTGGACGCCGCCGGCGAAGCGTTCCTCACCAACTCGGCGCAGGAGATCCTGCCGCTCGCCCGGATCGGCGACCGCGAGCTGCCGGGCCGGGCGACGGGCGAGCGGCTCCTCGCCGCGTATCGCGAGCGCGTGGCGGCCGGCCGGGACTGAAGCTCCCCGGCGGGCCGCGGCACGGCCCGCCCGCGCCGCGGGATCGCCGGCGCGATGCCGGATGCCCGGCGCGCGACGCGTGGCGCATTCGCCCCGGGTGCTGCGCGGCCGCACCCAGCCGCGGCGACGTGTACCTGTCGCGGCGGCGGCCCTGGATCCGGCCGCGTCCGGTTTCGCCCGAAACCGGGCCCTCCGCCCGGGACGCTCACCGGCTCGCAACTCGTGCGCTCCGTGGCACACGGTGTGCTCATCTTGAAGGACGCGAGGTCCTGCCGCGGTCGCCGGAGACCCCGGGCCCCGTCAGGACCACCTCGAGCGAGCGGAAGGCCCACCCCCATGCAGGTCGCCGGCGGACGACTCGAGCAACTGGTGCCGCACGTGCTGCGCAGCCAGCTCCTGCGGCCCGGCTTCGTGCGCCTGAGCCTGCGCCTCGGCGCCGCCCGCCAGATGCCGACCTGGGCCAAGCTCCAGTTCCTCTCCTACGGCGTCTCGGCCGCCGACCTCGACGGCGTGCTCGGCAGGGTCACCAGCCTCGAGTCGTGGGCCGACGAGTGGGAGGCGCTCGGCCGCAGGCACGAGCAGGCCGGCCGCGACGCGCTGGCGCTCGCGCACACACGCGAGGCCGCGTCCTGCTTCGTCGCCGCGTCCGCCGCCTACAACTTCGCGCAGTACGTCGTGTTCCTCGACCCCGAGCGCAAGAAGGGCCTGCATCGCGCCTGCGTGCGCGCCTACGGGCACGCGGCGCCGCTGTTCGAGGTGCCCGCGGTGCCCTTCGAGGTGCCGTTCCGCAAGCGCCAGCTGCGCGGCTACCTGCGCGTGCCGCCCGGCGACGGCCCGCGCCCGGTGGTGGTGATGTTCAACGGCACCAACGGCGTCAAGGAGGAGCTGCACTGGTGGAGCGAAGCGTTCCTCGCGCGCGGGCTCGCCGTCGTGACGTTCGACGGGCCCGGACTGGGCGAGACGTTCCACCGTCTCGGCCACGTCGCCGAGCCCCGGCCGCTCGGCGTCGCGATCATGAACCACATCGAGTCGCATCCCGACCTGAACCCCGAGGCGGTCGCCTACGCCGGGCTCTCGCTCGGCGGCTACTGCGCGATCCGCATGGCGGCGCACGACCCGCGCGTGCGCGCGGTCGCGGCGGTGAGCCCGCCGTTCTCGGCCGACGTCTACTGGAACGTCACGCTGTTCGCGATGCGCCGCGAGCTGGCCGCGCTCTACGACATGCCGGTCGAGGAAATGGACCGCCACATTCCGCGCATCACGCTCGCCGACACGCTGCCGACGTTCGACCGGCCGCTCATGGTCGCGGGCGGCGGCCACGACATGATCACGCCCGGCGAGGAGGCGTACCGGATCTTCGAGGCGGCGCGCTGCGAGCGCGAGCTGGTGTTCTACCCGCGCGGCGCGCACGAGTGCTTCAACGTGCTCGCCGACCTGCGGCCGCGCATGATCGGCTGGCTCGCCCGCCAGCTCGAACGGCACCACCCCGATCCGCCGGCGCGCCCGAGGCGCGCCGCGACGCCGCCGCGCGAGGCGGCGTGGGTCGCCGCCGAGGCCGTGGACCCCGACTTCGCCGACGAGTTGCGCGGCGACAACCACGCACGCGAGTGGCACGCCTCGAACGAACGTCCGAGCCTGGGCGCGCTGTTCCGCTGGCCGTGGGCCGCGGAGCGCCGGCTCGAGGTGGTGACCCGCGCGGCGGGCGGGTAGGCGCGCCTGCGCGCTCCGGCGTCCCTGGGTCCGCCCGCGACGTGCGATGTCGACCGCCGCGTCCCGTGCCCGCGGACGACCCGCCGGCCGTCAGCGACTCAGCGCCACAGCGCCTTGATCGCTCCCCAGCTTCGGGGCGCGGCCGCGGTGGTGGTGTCGCGCATCGAGTCGGCAGTGGTGTAGATCCAGTCGCCGCCGGGCTCCTCGCTGCCGTTGGCGGCGTTGCCGGCGGCGTAGAAGAGCACGGTGCCCGCGCCCACCGCGGGCGCGGTCCACTCGAAGCTCCACTCGACCGGCCCGTCGGCGCCCGCCTGGATGCCGTCCCAGAGGTGCTCGACGTACTGGCGCGTCGGCCAGCTGCGCGCCGGGTCGCCGGGCACGACCTGCAGCGAATCGCCGGGGCCCTGCGCGCCGCGCACGGCGAACGTGCCCGCGCCAAGGCCGTCGGCGGCGCGCACCGCGGTCAGCTGAAAGCCCCAGCGCCGGTCGGGAAAGCGCGCCGTGCTGTCGCTCGCGAGCCGCACGCGCAGGCGGTAGGTGATTCCCGGCGCGTACATGCGCGGCAGGTCGAGGATCTCGATCGCCCCGCCCGGAGCGTCGAGGTTCGGGCCGCCGCCGCCCGCCGTATGGCACTCGGCGCAGGTGGGCTCGGCGGGCTGCCCGCCGACGGCCGGCGCGCCGGTATGCGAAGGCTCGGGCCCGGAGGCGAAGCGCGCGCCGCCGCGGGCGAGCGAAGCCGCGCACAGCAACACGAGCGCCGCCGCGACGGGGGCCAGGCGGGCGTTCAAAGGCGCTCCTCCTTCGGGAAGTCAGGCGTGGCGCTGCGTGGTCGGGGGCGCGCGGTGCGCCTGCTTGCTCCGGTACATGAGCTGGTCGGCTTCGCTCAGCAGCTCGCCCGCCGACATCGCGCCGTCCCACTCCATCACGCCGACGCTCAGCGTGCTCTGGTACGGCGAGCGGGCCGTGAAACCCTGGCGGATGCGCCCGGCCAGCACCTCGGCGCCGGCGAAGTCGGTGAGCACGATCAGCACGAACTCGTCGCCGCCGACCCGGTAGCCCATGTCAGTGCCGTCGCGCGAGCAGGCCCGCGTCACGTTCGCGACGACGCGCAGCGTTTCGTCGCCCCCCGAGTGCCCGAAGCGGTCGTTGACCGTCTTCAGGTCGTCCACGTCGAGGAACAGCAGCGACAGCGGGTGGTCCATGCGCCGCGAACGCAGCATGGCCCTGGCCAGCTCGCGTTCGAGCGCGCGGCGGTTGCCGAGCCCGGTGAGCGCGTCGGTCAGCGTGAGCGCCTCGAGGTCGGCGAGGTGCCGGCGCGCCGTCGCCCGCTCGCGGCGCAGCAGCACGATGACCCAGGCGGCGAAGGCGACGGCGATGAGCGACGCGGCGATGGACGAGAGCAGCGCGCGCGGCGACTCGGCCAGGCTGCCGTCGCGGAACAGCGCCGACGCCCACGGCAGCATCGCCAGCACGAGCGCGCCGGCGAGCAGCGGCGCCATTCCCGGCGGCGAGGGGAGCGGCGATGGAGACGGATCGATCCTGCTCATGAACCTCCGGTTCCGCCGCGGGCGGCCATGCAGGAGAAGACGCGCGCGAATCTCGAGGTCCGGCTCGTGACGAATGCGGCGCGATTATGCGCGAGAGTCGCGGGCGGTGAAAAGGCCGGAGGTTCGCCGGCGCCGGGCTGGGGGCGTCCGGAAGTCGTCGGGAGCCCGCGCGGGCGGCGTTTTCATGGTCCCCGCCGACCTGCTAGCCTCTTGCGCGCTCGCGCTGAGCCCACCCGAACCGGAGCCCGCCATGACCGACGCCACCGCCACCGTGCGCATCCGGCCGCTCGACGAACTGGACCTGAACGGCATCGTCCGCATTGACGAGCGGATCACCGGCAGGTACCAGCCCGAACTGTGGGAGCAGCGCGTCATGTTCTACGTGCGGCGCGACCCGGGCGCCTCGCAGGTGGCCGAGGTGGACGGCAAGGTCGTCGGCTTCATGCTCGGCGACTGCCGCGCCGGCGAGTTCGGGCTCGAGGCTCCGAGCGGCTGGATCGAACGCTTCGGCATCGATCCCGACCACCGCGGCCGCGATCTCGGCCGCCGGATGTTCGAAGCCATGTGCCGCCATTTCAAGGCCGAGGGCGCGAGCAGCGTCCGCACCCTGGTGGACCGCAACGACGCCTCGCTCGCCGGATTCCTGAAGGCGATCGGCTTCGGCGAGTCCCCGCTCACCGCGCTCGAACGGGCCATCTGAGAGGAAGAGGAACGAGCAGACATGATCAAGGTCGAGAACCTCGAGCTGCCGAAGCGTTACCACGACGCGGTCGAGCACTGGCAGCGGCACAACTTCAAGGACTACGACGTCCTGCTCAAGTACTGGGACAAGTTCTTCCCCAAGGACGAGGCGTTCTGCCTGTGCGCCAAGATGGAGATCGGCACGACCGACGTGGTGCAGGTCGGCGAGTTCAAGGGCGAGAAGAAGCGCGTCAAGCCCGACGAGATGACCCCCGAGCAGGCGAAGCACCTGCTGGCGATCATCAAGGCGCAGGCTTCGACCGAGTTCGGCTCGATCCAGCAGCACGCCGGCACCGTGGACCGCGCGCCCGAGGACGAGGACAAGTTCTGGACCATGCGCGTCATGGCCGAGGAGCTGCGCCACGGCTACCAGATGCTGCACCTGCTGCTTTCCGAGGACTGGTCGCACGTCTCCGGCGGCGTGACCGGCGAGCAGATGGTCGAGGAGATCCTGTCCATGACCACGGGCAGCCACGTCCTCGACGCCTTCAACCTCGACTACGACTCGTACACCGACAACGTCGTGTTCGCCGCGTGCATTGACCGGGTCGGCAAGTACCAGCTGACGATGCAGAAGGTCTGCGCGTACAAGCCGATGGCCGACAGCATGCCGCCCATGCTGCGCGAGGAGGCGTTCCATCTCGCCGCCGGCGTGATCCCGATGCGCCGCTGGGCGCAGAAGGCGGCGCAGGGCAGCGTGTTCGTGACCATGACGATGATGCAGCACGCGCTCAACAAGTGGGTCCCGCGCGGCCTCGAGATGTTCGGCGACGAGCGCGGCGGCGACACCAACGTGAAGTTCGGCTTCAAGGACATGAAGAACGACGAGGCCTCGTCGGCCTACCACGACGAGGTCGTGAAGATGGTGCACGACATCAACACGCGCTACCTGCGCGCGCGCTTCCCCGACATGACGCCGGACAAGTGCGAGCAGGTGCTGGCCGAACTCGCGCGTTCGCGCGGCACGCACCAGGGCGTGGCGTGGTCCGACCTGCTGCGCGTGCCGGACAAGCGGTTCTTCCGGCGCAAGGGCGTGCACGCGTTCCAGATGATCGGCATGGACGGCGAGACGTTCGCGAGCGCCGACGAATACCTGCGCTACCTGGCGAAGAACCTCAACGAGGGTTACGTCGCGAGCCGCGACCTGCGCATGTACGCCGAGGCCCTGGCGAAGGTGGCCGCGGGCGAGCTGTCGGTCGAGGACGCGGTGCGGTCCATGCCCAAGCTCAAGCGCGTGGGCGGAACCTGCCCGTGCAGCAAGGGCGTGCGATGGGTGATGGAGGACGCGGGCGGCGAGCAGACGACCGTCGCCGTGCGCTGAGCGCGACGACCGGGGGATCGCCGGCCCGGACCGCGTCCGGGCCGGCGATTTGCGTATGCGGACTGCCCGGCGCGGGCTAGCATTCTCCGCAGGCACTCCACCCTCAGGGAGGTTCCATGCGCCCGCTCCCCTTCGCCGCGCCCGCGCTGCTGCTCCTCTCCCTCGCCGCGCAGGCCCTTGCCGCGCCGCCTTCGAGCCCGCTGCATTCGCACGCGCGGCCACCCCGCCACGGCGTCGTCCTCGTCGCGCTGCGCGCGGGCACGACGCTCGAGGACGCGCCGGGCGGCGCGCTGCGCGTCCGCGAGCCGGCGCTCGCCGCGGCGCTCGGGCGCTTCGGCCTCGCGCACGCCCGCCGGCTCGTGCGTGGCGGCTCGGGCGCCGGGCGTCCCGAGTACTTCTCGCTGCGCAGCGACGCGGCGGACTTCGATCCACGCGCCGCCGCCGCGGCGCTGCGGGCGCAACCGGGCGTGCTCGCCGCGGCGCCCGACCTGAACCTTTCGCTTCACCTCGTGCCCAACGATCCCCACCTGCCGACCCAGTGGCATCTCGGCACCAGCGTCGCGGCGGTGCGCGCCCGGCCGGCGTGGGACCTCGAGACCGGCTCGCCGAACGTGCCCATCGGCATCGTGGACACCGGCGTGGACGTCGCGCATCCCGACCTCGCGGCCAAGATCTGGCACAACCTGGGCGAGATCCCGGCGAACGGGCTCGATGACGACGGCAACGGCTACGTGGACGACGTGACCGGCTGGGATTTCGGCGACGGCGACGCCGATCCGAGCCCGACTCCGATGATCGATCCGGTCGCCGGCGTGGACGTCGGCTGGCACGGCACGTTCGTCGCGGGGCTGGCCGCGGCGGCCACCAACAACGGCGACGGCATCGCCGGCGTCGCCTGGGGCTGCCCGGTGATGCCGCTCAAGGTCGCCGACGCGGCCGGCGACATTCCCCTCTCGGCGGTGACGGAAGCCGTTGGTTACGCGATCGACAACGGCGCTTCGGTGCTCAACTTCAGCCTCGGCACCTCCGACACCACCGCGCTCGCGTTCTTCCAGCCGCTCATGACGGCGGCGTTCGACGCCGGCATCGTGTGCGTGGCGTCGGCCGGCAACGACGGCGTGGACACGCGCAGTTTTCCGGCCGCCTGCGACAGCGTGCTGTCGGTGGCGGCGACCAACTCCGCGAACAACCGTGCGGACTGGTCCAACTGGGGCGACTGGGTGGACATCGCGGCGCCCGGCGAATCGGTGTGGTCGAGCATCGCCCGCAACTACGTCTACGACGACGTGAGCCAGATCTTCTTCGAGATACTCTGGTACTGGGACACGATCAATCCCTACATGTACAACGACGGCACGTCGTTCTCCTCGCCGATCGTCGCGGGCGCGGCGGCGCTCGTGCGCTCGCGCTTTCCCGCCCTCGGGCCCTGGCAGGTCCAGCGCCAGCTCGTCCTGAACGGCGACGCGCGCACGTACGACAACCCGATCGGCCCACGCCTCAACATCGAGCACGCGCTGCAGGCTCCGCTCGACGCGGCGTCCGCGGCCTCCGCGGCGCTCGCGTTCTCGCCGCCGTGGCCCAATCCGGCGGCGGGAACGGTGCGGCTCGCGTTCACGCTGCCGCGCGCGGGCCGCGCGACGCTGCGCGTGCTCGACGCGCAGGGCCGCCTCGTGCGCACGCTGCTCGACGGGACGCTGCCCGCGGGCGCGCACGCGGTGACGTGGGACGCGCGCGACGAGCGCGGCATGGCGGCCTCGCCGGGGCTCTACTTCGCCCGCATCGAGTCCGCCGGCGTCGCCGGCACGCGGCGCATCGCGCGGGTGCGCTGAGCCGGAGCGGGTTCGCGCCGGCGGCGCCGAATCCGCCGACGCCGAGCGCCGTTCCCCGCCGATAGCGGGGGCGGTGTCATCGTCGCGTGGCAGGACCAGCGCAGCGGCTCCGACATCTACGCCCAGCGCGTGGCGCGCTCCGGGGTCGTGGGCTCGCCCGAGCCCGCGATCGAGAGCGTGCTCGACCTGGCGAACGACCGAGGCGGCCGCGTGCGCGTGCGCTGGACCGCGAGCCAGCTGGACGAGGCCCCGGACTACGCGCTCCGCGAGTACGGCGTGCGGCGGCAGGTGAGCGACGGGGCCGCGCAACGCGCGCTCGCGGCCGGCGCGCTGCGTGCGGCCTCGAACGGAGCCGCCCGCATCGGCGCCGTCGTCGCGACCCCCGCGGCGGTGGGCGTGACGTGGTGGGAATGCGTCGGCGTCGTGCCCGGGTACGGCGACCCCTGGTACACGTACGTGGCCGAAACGCTCGCCGACTCGGGCGCCGCAGGGCCCGCGTTGACCGCGTTCCGCGTGAGCGCGCATGCTCTGTCGCAGGCCGGGTGGTGGGACTCGCAGGCGGCGCAGGGCTATTCGGTGGACAACCTCGCGCCCGCCGCGCCGACGCCGCTCACGGGCCAGTATGCCGGCGGCGGCACGCACCTGCACTGGAACCCGAACACCGAGCCCGACCTCGCCGGCTACCGGCTCTACCGCGGCGCCTTCGCGGGGTTCGTGCCGGCGGGGCTCTAATTCGCGAAGCTCGAGGTGCCGGGGTTCACGCGCACGCTGCGGCTCGTGCGCGCCGACTAGCAACGCGGAGAGTCGGGAGGGCCCGCGGGGGCTGCCGCGCCTCCCGGGCCTTCGCACGACGAGCCCGGCGTCATCCGCGGTCCGCGCGCGGCCGATAACGGCGGCGATCGGGAGGTGCTGAGGATCGCAATGCTCCGGTAATCGCGCCCGGGCGTGCGACCGAGAGGACTGGCGGCCCGCTGTTCGTGAGCCAACGGTGCAACAGCAAAGGCCGCGGGCCTCGTGGTCGCGAGATCCCTGGCGGGTAATTCCTGCCGACCTTTCCAGAGCGCCCGTGTACTTCACCAGAGCGACCGCTGCCCGGTTGGAGAGGCGTTCGGTGGCGAGCGACGACGCAGCCCCGGTAGGGGGCGGCTCGCCGTCACTCCCGACCGAGACGGGCGGCGGACCCGCGGCGCAGGGGCTCTTGAATGCCGTACATTTTCCGCTTCGCAGCCAGCGTGTTCGCATTCATACTTGGGGCGGGTGCATCCCAGGTTGAGCACGTTCGCATATATTTCGAGATTGTCCGTGACGGCGAAATACGACGCGGGGCGCGCTGCCCTGCGCGGAACTCTCTTGTGGATCTGTTTCGCGAAAGCCGGCGCTTCAACACTTGCTTGGAGGTCGCATGCGTCCCACCCTGCTTGCCCTGATCGGCCTGCTTGCCGGGAATGTGGTTCCGGCGGCGGTTGCCGGATCCGCGTCACCGACTTCCGGGTGTCCGATCACGTTCTTCCGCCGTGACTGCCCGGTGCCCGACGCGCCTCGAGAGTGCGCCCAACTCGGGCGCGTGCGCGTGCCCGCCCGCGCCCCCGCCATTCCGCCCACGACGGGGCTCGGAGAAGGTGCCCTGCGCATCGTTTTGGATCCCGCGACGAGCCGGCCGACGTTCGACCCGAGCTCCGGGACCGCCACACCCGAGGACGAGCCCGGGCGCGCGCCGGAGAGCTTCATCGTGATTCATCGCGCCGACGGCTCGAAGTCGGTGTACGTGGGCGACCACTTCATGGAGTACACCGTAATCCAGCTGGCGCCCGACGGCAGCAAGCACGTGCGGTGCGTCCCGAGCGCCGGCGAAGCACAGCGCCTCGTTTCGGAGAAGTCGGTGGCGGCGAAGAGCCCTGACCCGACGAGATCGGCCACAAAGCCAAGCGCCGCGGCGCGGCGGGCGAGGTAGCCATGCGACGGATCTCTCTGTCCGCCTTCGCCCGACTGTCGTGCGCATGCGCCGTGCTCTTCGCGGCCCCCGCCGCGCACGGCGCTGCGACCATCACGCTGATCAACGGCGACTTCGCGGGCGTGGGCTTCAACGATCCGACGCCCGTCGCCCCCGTCGGCGGCAACTACGGGATCACGCTCGGCGCGCAGCGCCTCGCCGTTTTCCAGCAAGCCTTCAGCACGTGGGGAGTCCTGCTCACGAGCAACGTCACAATCCGGGTGCTCGCAACCTGGGAGGCTCTGCCGTGCAACTCCACCTCGGGTGTGCTCGGGAGCGCCGGTACGTTGGAGGTCTTCAGCGACTTCGCGGGCGCCGAGTTTCCGAACACCTGGTATCACAAGGCGCTCGCAAGCAAGCTGATCGGAATGGACCCGGACCCCGCGACCGCTGACATTCGCGCCCGATTCAACGTCAACGTCGGCGTCGGCGGTTGTCTGGGCGGCACCGGCTGGTACTACGGCCTCGACGGCAACGAGGGAACCAAGGTGGATCTCCTGGCGGTGGTGCTTCATGAGCTCTCGCACGGACTTGGTTTCAAGGCGCTGGTCAGCGGCACGTCCGGCGCACATCTGGCCGGACAGCCGGACCTCTTCGAACGTTTCCTGTTCGACGAAAGCACCGGCAAGGGCTGGCCCGACATGTCTAATGCCGAACGGGCGAGCTCGGCCGTCAATACCGGGAACCTGGTGTGGAACGGGCTGGCCGCGAACACCCGCGCGCGGTCTCGCCAGATCCCGCCCGCAATTGTGACGGTCTTGGCGCCAGCCGCGATCGCGGGGGTGTACGGCGCGGGTCGAGCGACGTTCGGCGCGCCGCACTCGGCCCCCGAGGTCGAGGCCGCGGTGGTGCAGGCCGACGACGGAGTCGAGCCCGCGAGCGACGCGTGCGGCGCGCTCCTCAACGCCGCAGAGGTTGCCGGCAGGATCGCACTCGTTGATCGGGCGACCAGCTCTCGCACGAGCTGCGGCGATTACTCGGATGCGGTGCTCAACTGCCAGAACGCGGGCGCGGTGGGCGTGATCTTCGTGAACAACGTCGCGGGGCCTCCGGTCGTCATGGAGGACAGCAGCAGCGCCATCACGATCCCGGCCGTCATGGTTGCCCAGGCCGACGGCAATGCGATCCGTGCCCAACTCGCGGCCGGCGTGACGGCCCGTATCGGCGCGGAGGACGCGCGGCCCAGCGGCCTTCACGCCAGCGGCAAGCTCCTGATGTATGCGCCCAACCCGCTGGAGATTGGGTCGTCCATGTCGCACTTCGATTCGAGCGCGACACCCAACCTGCTCATGGAGCCCATGGTCAACGGCGACATTTCCGGCGTGGACCTGACACTCTACGCCCTCGAGGACTTTGGCTGGCTGCCGCGCACCACGTCCATCCTGCCCGTGGAGCCGCGCCTCGCGCTGGGCAGCAACGCGCCGAATCCCTTCCACGCCGTGACCGCGATCCGCTTCGAGCTGGCGCGTGCCGGGCTGGCGCAGCTCGCGATCTATGACGTGAACGGCCGGCTTGTGACGCGGCTCGCGAACCGGTGGTTCCCGGCGGGCGCGCACTCGACCCTGTGGGACGGCACGGACGATGACGGGCGCCGGGTGACGCCCGGCGTCTACCTGTCACGGCTCACGATGGCGGGGGAGGTCCGAATCGGGCGGGTGGTGCACATTCACTAGCTTGCCCGGTCGTTGGTCATCACCCGCCGGCTGACCCGAGTGGCTATCGGTTGGGAGGCGGAGCGCGGGCGGGATCAGCGCATGCGCCCATCCTCCGCCGGGCGGCCGGCGACTTCAGTCGGTGCGCCATGGACCCGCACCTGCGAAAGCCTCGAGGTGCGCCACGGTCGTGACATTACGTCGCCCCGCACCTATCATGCGTGCCCCGAAATCAGCCATGTGGCACCGCACGCCTCCCGGAGCCCAGATGCCCCCGCGCACCCCCCACGTCGCCTACTTCTGCATGGAATACGGCCTGCACGAGTCCTTCCCGATCTATTCGGGCGGGCTCGGGATCCTGGCCGGGGACTACATCAAGGAGGCGCGCGACCTGAAGATGCCGATGGTCGCGGTCGGGCTGCTGTGGGCCCGCGGCTACTGCGTGCAGCGCATCGGCGCCGACGGGCGGCCTTACGAGGAGTTCCCCGGCTTCGACGCGGGCTTCCTGCAGGACACGGGCGTGCGCGTTCGCGTGCGCGTGCGCGGCAAGGAGGTCCTGTGCCGCGTGTGGGTCACGGACCACTTCGGCCACTGCCCGCTCTATCTGATCGATCCCGAGAAGCACGAGGACCGCTGGATCACGCACCGCCTCTACGAGGCCGGCACGGACACCCGCATCGCGCAGGAGATGCTGCTCGGCATCGGCGGCACGCGGGCGCTGCAGTGGCTCGGCTACGACGTGCACACCTACCACTTCAACGAAGGCCACGCGGTGTTCGCCGGGATCGAGATGATCGCCGACCAGATGGAAGGCGGCGCCCCGTTCCCGACCGCGTGGGAATCGGTGCGCCGGCGCATCGTCTTCACCACCCACACCCCGGTCGTGGCGGGCAACGAGGTGCACGACCTCAAGGACCTGCGCCGCATGGGCGCCTGCCTGCAGCTTTCGGGCGCCGAGATGCGCGCCATCGGCGGCGACCCGTTCAACATGACGGTCGCGGGCCTGCGCCTGGCGCGCGCCGCGAACGCGGTCGCGCAGCTGCACGGCGAGACGGCGCGGGCGATGTGGAAGAACGTCGAGAACGCGGCCCCGATCGGGGCGATCACGAACGGGGTGCACCGCCCGACCTGGCAGTCGCCCGAGATCGCCGCGGCCGGCGACGATCCGGACCGGCTGTGGCAGGCGCACGTCATCGGCAAGCGGGCGCTGCTCGAAGAAGTGGACCGGCGCCACAACGTCGAGCTCGACCCGAAGGCGCTGCTCGTCGGCTTCGCCCGGCGCGCCGCGAGCTACAAGCGCAGCGACCTCATCCTGCGCGACGAGGCCAGGCTCGAGCGGCTGCTCGAGAAGCACAGCGTGCGCGTCCTGTTCGCCGGCAAGGCGCACCCCGACGACGCGACCGGCCGCGACATCGTCGCCCGGCTCGTGGCGGGCGCGAAGCGGCACCCGGGCAAGGTGCTGTTTCTGGAGAACTACGACATGTCGCTCGGCCGGCTGCTGACGCGCGGCTGCGACGTGTGGCTCAACAACCCGGTGCGGCCGCTCGAGGCGAGCGGCACCTCGGGCATGAAGGCGGCGATGAACGGCGTGCTCAACGTCAGCATTCTCGACGGCTGGTGGCCGGAGGCCTGCGAGGACGGCGTCAACGGCTGGGCCATCGGCAAGGGCGAGCCCGGCGACGACGCGCGCGACCTGGAGGCGCTCTACGACACGCTCGAGCAGAAGGTGCTGCCCGCCTGGAACGACCCGCCGCGCTGGCGCCGCATGATGGCCGCCAGCGTCGAGATGGCGACGACGAAGTTCAGCATGACGCGCATGATGCGCGAGTACTTCGAGCGCCTCTACGGGCTGGAGGCGGGAGCCGCCCAGGCCGGTGGCGGGGCGGCCGGCACGATTCCGGGTGCCGGATCGCCAGGGCTCCGGTAGACTTTCCGCCATGCCGATCCGCTCCGACCGTTCGTATCGCCGCTCCTATCCCCGCGCGGGGACGGGACCGGACGTGCGCGCGTAAGCGGCGCCCACCAGGAACCCGTCTCCGCCACCGCGGAGGCGGGTTTTTTTCGTCGCCCGCCGCCGCTCCGGGAGGACTCATGCCGAGGGAAACCATCGCCGCCGTGCGCGGCGCCGTGTCGGTGCGCGCGAACACGCGCGCGGCCATCCAGGAGGCGACGTCGCGCCTGCTCGTGGAACTGCTCGGGCGCAACCGGCTCGCGCCGTCGGCGATCGTGAGCGCGCTCTTCACGACGACCCCGGACCTGACGGCCGACTTCCCGGCGCACGCCGCGCGGCGGCTCGGCTGGACCGACGTGCCGCTCCTCGGCGCGACCGAGAGCGACGTGCCCGGCGCGCCCGCGCGCATCGTGCGCGTGCTCGTGACGGCGCGCGTGCGCGGCCGCGCACCGCGACTCGAGCCCGTCTACCTGGACGGGGCCGCCGCGCTGCGGCCCGACCTCGCCGGGAGCGCGGCGGGCGCGGGCACCGGGCGGCGCGGCCGGGCCCGTCCGGCGCCGTGGCGCATCGCGCTCATCGGGCTCGGGCTGATCGGCGGCTCCGCCGGGCTCGCGCTGGCGGGTCGCCCGCGCTGGCGGCGCATCGGCTTCGACGCCCGTTCCGCCGCGACGCGCGCGGCGCTGCGCGCGGGCGCGATTGACGAGGCGGCGCGCTCGCTCGCGTCCGCCTGCGCGGGCGCCGACCTCGCCCTGGTCGCGGTGCCGGTGGACGTGCTGCCCGGCGTGATCGCGCGCGTCGCGGCGGCGCTGCCGCGCGGCGCGGCGCTGCTGGATACCGGCAGCACCCGCGCCGACCTCGGCGGGGCGCTGCGCGCCGCCGCCGCGCGCGGGGTGCGCGCGTGCGGCGGGCACCCGCTCGCGGGCAGCGAGGGGCGCGGGCTCGCGGGGGCGAAGGCGTCGCTCTTCCGGGGCGCGCCGTTCGCGCTGCTGCCGTGCGGGCGCGGCGTGCCGCGGCGGGTCCGCGCGCTGGTCGCCGATCTCGGCGGCGTGCCGCTCGTCGTCGCGCCGTCGGCGCACGACGCGGCGCTGGCGCGCACCAGCCACCTGCCGTGGGTCCTCGCGCGCGCGCTCGCACGCACCGGAGCGGCCGCGGCGCGCCGCCGGCTCGCCGGGCCGGGCTTCGCGGACATGACGCGCCTGGCGAGGAGCGATCCGCGCATGGCGCGCGCCTACGTCGCGGCGAACCACCGGAACGTCGCCGCCGCATGGCGCGAGCTGCGTCGTGAGATCGAGCGCGAACTCGCCGCGCTCGGTGCCGCACGACGCGTCCAGGGGCGGTGACGACTCCTTCCCCGCCGGAGGTCCCGACGGAGGTTCGCCGCGGCCGCCCCTGCCGGTGGCGGGACGCCCGGCACGATTCCCGTATCGGGACCCGCCCGTAGCGCCTAGACTGCCGCCGTCCGCGTCGCCGCGCTGCACCCGCGCACCGCATCGAGCCGGAAGCCACCGTTTTCCCGTCACCCGCACGTGAGAACAGGAGCTCCTCGATGGACTCGACCCAGGAAACGCCGCCCGCCCCCGTCCACGCGACCCACGCCCCGCTGGACCCGATCCGCGCCATGACCGACGGGTGGAACACCTTCAAGGCGAACCTGTGGACCTGTATCGGCGTCACGCTGGTGCTGATGGCGATCTTCGTCGTCGGACAGCTGATTCCGTTCGTGAACGTGCTGTTCCTGCTGCTCGTCGCGCCGGCCGTCGCCGCCGGCGGGGCGGGCTACTTCCTGCGCGGCTCCCGCGGAGAGCGGGCGTCCTTCGAGTCCGCGTTCGAAGGCTTCCAGCGCTGGGCGAGCGCGACCGGCGCGCTGGTGATCGTCAGCCTCGTGTCCATGCTGATCCTGCTGCCCGTCCTGCTCGCGATGTTCGGGGCCGCCGGGCTCGCCGCGATCGTGGAGCGGCAGCCCGGAGCGTCGCCCAACTTCCAGCCGGCCGGCTTCGGCCTGTTGTGGCTGGCGATGCTGGTGATCTACCCGCTCATGCTGTGGTGGTCGCTGCGCTCCGCCATGACGATCTTCGTGCTCATGGAACCCGAGCGTCCGGGCGCGATCGAATCCATCCGCCGTTCGTTCGCGCTCACGGCCGGCCGTTTCTGGAGGATCGTCGGATTCACGCTGCTCACCGTCCCCGTGATGCTGATCGGCGTGCTCGCCCTGTGCGTGGGGGTGATTCCCGCGGCCACCGTGACCTACTACGGCTGGGCGCACCTCTACCGGCAATTGCGCGAGCGGACCTGAGCCTCAGTCGGCGGTCGCGATCTGCTCGAGGGCCGCGACGTACTCGTCGGGCAGGCGGTGGTGCCGGGCGCCGGAGAGGATCGTGTCCCGATAGCGGCGCGAAGGCGGCGCCGGGTTCGCCGGCCGCGCGAGGTAGCAGGCCGCGCGCACGCGGCGCGGAATCGAGCCGTCGTCGGGCCGGATCAGGTCCACGAACACCGGCAGGCGGTCGTACAGGTTGTGCTGGTCGTCCGGCCCCCGGTAGCCCTCGTAGCGGTCGAGCGACGCGAGGTGCGCTTCGCTGAGATCGAAGACCATGCCCCAGACGTTCGCGCCGTGCGAGGGCACGACGCTCGCGACGCCGCCGCCCCAGTCGTGCGACGTGAGTGGGAACGCGAGACGGTGGTCGCGCAGCACGCCCATGCCGACGACCGTGTGCCCCGGGCAGCGGCTCTGCATCTGCTCGGTGTTCAGGTTGGAACCGTAGGCGAAGTAGAGCATCCGACTCCCCGGTGCGCGGGCTCGTGACCGCCGCGGAGGATAACCAAAACACCCGCGGCCCGGGATGGCCGAGTTGCCCGGTCGCGCGACGGCGGCGCCGCCGCGGCGATCCATGCTCTCGCGGCCTCCGGCTGGCGGACCTGGAACCGGTGGGGCTAAGGTGCCGGTTCCGCACCGCATTCCTCTCCGCCTCGACTGGAGTACGCGATGTCCGTCGATTTCCTCGCATTCGGTCCGCATCCCGACGACGCCGAGATCGGCTGCGGCGGGCTGCTCCGCAAGATGAAGCGCTACGGTCACACCACCGGCATCATTGATCTGACGACCGGGGACATGGGCTGGGGCACGCCGGAGATCCGCGCCGGCGAGAGTGCCGCCGCCGCGAAACTGCTTCAGCTCGACGTGCGCGAGACCCTCGATTTCGGCGACTGCCGGGTCGAGGACACGTTCGAACGCCGCTGTGCGATCGCCGGCGTGCTCCGACGGCATCGCCCGCAGATCGTGCTGGCGCCCTACTACGACCTGCCGATCGGGCGTGGCCTGGGGCACAACGATCATTACAAGTCGGGCCAGATCGTCGCGAACGCCTACAACCTCGCGCACCTCGCGAAGGCGCCGGTCGAAGGGGAGCCTCACCAGGCCAAGGCGATCTACTTCTACTTCATCCCCCCGGGGCACATGCCCACGTTCATCGTGGACATCTCCGACGACTACGGCGACTGGCTCGCGGCCGTGGACTGCCACAAGAGCCAGTTCTACAACCCCGATCGTCCCCGCCCCGCGCACCTGCCGCACCCGCGCGAGGCGTTCGAGGCGAACGCGCGCTACTGGGGATGGCAGATCGGGGCGAAGTTCGGCCAGGCGTACATCGCCGCGTCGCCGCTCAAGGTGGACGATCCGCTCACGCTCGTGCAGACGGTGATCCCACGGCCCTGAGACTTCCGCGCCCCGGCCCCGCGGCGGCCGCCCTGCTCGCCGTCGCGCTCCTCGGCCGGCCGGGCGCGGCGCCGCGTGCGTGGGCGGCGACCGCCGAAGACGACGCCGCGGCGTTGCGGCACGCCGAGGCCGAATACCACGGGCACCTCCTGCGCGACCGTCCCGACCTCGCCACGCGTTTCGGCGTGCGCGGCGCCGAGTCGAGGCTCGTGCCCGTGACCGAGGCGACGCTGCGCAGCGATCCGGCCTGGCTCACGCGCCTGGCGTCGCGGCTCGCGGCGCTGGACGGCCGGCGACTGACGGCGCGCGAAGCGGCGCGCCTCGACTCGCTGCGCGCGCGGGTGGCGCGCGAGCTCGCGCCGCACGAGAGCGGCGCGTGGGCGCGCGACCCCGCGCTCTACCTCGAGCTCGGGCCCGGCGCGGTGTTCGAGTCCGCGAGACTGCGCGGCGCCGGCGCCTGCGCGCGCACGCGCCACGCCACGCGGCGGATGCGCGCGCTGCCCGAAGTGCTGCGCGCCGCGCGCGTCACGCTGCGCGCCCTTCCGGTCGCCAACGCGGCCGTCGCCGAGTCCCTCGCGGCGCCCTGGCGTGCCGCGATGGACTCGCTGCGCGCCCTTCCCGCGCGACTCGCGGCCTGCCGCGAGCCCTCGCGGGAAGCCGACCTCGTCGAGGCCGATTCGCTCGCGATCGCGGCCTGCGGGCGATTCGTGCGATTCCTGCGCGAGGAACGCGCCGGTGCCGGTGCGGGCGACTGAAATTTCGCGCGCCGGCCGGCAAATGCGTTGACGCGTCCCGCGTCCGCCCCTAAGTTTCGACGTTGAAGTCTCCGATACCATGGACGGAATCGGTGCCCTCCCCGCGAGGGGAGATTCAGGAGGAGCTCATGATGTTCCGCGCGCTGCGCATGCTGGGCGTGTCGTTCCTGCTCGCCCTGCTGGCCGGCACGGCCACGATGGCCGACGCCGCCACCCGTCAGACCACCCGCTCCGGACAGACGAGCCTGACCGCCACCGCGAAATCCGCGGCCCGTACGACCAAGCGGCGGGTTCGCCGCCGTGCCCGGCGCCCGCCGCCGGGCGGTGTCTACGCGCGCAACGCCATTCTCGTGGATCCGGGAACGGGAGAAGTCCTGTTCGCCAAGAACAGCGACCGGCAGGTGCCCATCGCCAGCCTGACGAAGCTCATGACCGCGCTCGTCTTCCTCGAGCAGAAGCCGGCGCTCGATCGCGAGGTCGAGGTGACGGCGGTCGAGCTCGACGGCGCGGGCCACACCCAGCTGCGCCGCGGCGACCGCGTGGCGCTCGGCGACCTGCTGCACATGAGCCTCATGTCCTCGGACAACGTCGCGACGCGCGTGCTCGCGCGCGAGGCGGGCCTGACGGCCGGCGAGTTCGTCGCGCGCATGAACCGCAAGGCGGCCGAGCTCGGACTGCAGGACACGCGGTTCGTCGAGTTCACGGGCCTCGACGAGCGCAACGTCTCGACCGCGGCCGACGTCGCGCGGCTCCTGCACGCGGCGGCCCACGAACCGCTGATCCAGGAAATCACCACGACGCGGCAGTACCAGTTCGCGACCGGCCGCCGCATGCACGCCGTTCACAACACGAACCGCATGCTTTACGGCCGCTACGAGATCCTCGGCGGCAAGACGGGCTTCATCCTCGAGGCGGGCTACTGCTTCGCGACCTGGGTGCGCACCCAGGGCCGCGACCTGATCGCGGTGGTCCTCGGCGCGCCGACGAACGCCACGCGATTCGCCGACACGGTGCGGCTGCTGCAGAAGTCCACCGCCCCGGCCGGCGCCCACGCCGGCACGTGACGTGACGCCGTCCGGCGAGCGCTGGCGCGGGATCCTCACGGGGCTCGCGGCCGGGCTGGCCGGCGGACTGTTCGGCGTCGGCGGCGGCATCGTGCTCGTGCCGATGCTGACCGGCCTGTTCGCGCTGACCCAGCACGAGGCGCACGGCACCTCGCTCGCCGCAGTCGGCGCGACCGCGGTCGCGGGCCTGATCGTCTACGCGGCCGGCGGCCACGTCGCCTGGGTGATCGGCGCGATCATGGCGGTCGCGAGCGTGCTGTGCGCGCGCCTGGGCGCGCGCCTCGCGGCACGGACGAGTCGCGTGGCGCTCACGCGGGCCTTCGCGGTGCTGCTCGCGATCGTCGCCGCGCGGCTGTTCTGGCGCACGCCCATGCACACGGGTGCTCCGCTGCTCGCGGGGGTGGCGGGCGCGCTGGTCGCCATGCTCGTGGGCGCGGCCGTCGGGCTGCTTTCCGGCTTCATGGGCGTGGGCGGCGGGCTGCTCGCGGTGCCGGCCCTCGCGCTGCTCTTCGGCGCCCCCCAGCAGACGGCGCAGGGCACCTCCCTCGCGCTGATCCTCGCCACCGCGCCGGTCGGCGCCATCGAACACCACCGCCACGGCAACGTCGTGCCCCGCCTGGTGCCGTGGCTGGCGCTGGGCGCGATCGTCGGGGCACCGCTGGCTTCCGCCCTCGCCCTGCGGCTGCCGCAGGCGGTGCTGGCGCGCGCTTTCGCGGTCTTCCTGCTCGCGAACGCGGTCCAGACCTGGGCGCGGGTCGCCCGCGCGAGGGGTTAGCCGGGGTCGGGAGGCCGCCCCTTCCGGCGGGCCGGGAAGCGTCGTGCAGTTTGCCCGGACTCGACCTCGTTTTCGGGGCATGAACATCGTTGCGTTCGCAAGACTTGGCCTTGAGGCAGGGCCGCCCCGTGGCCTATCCTTGAGTCCGTTACAACCTTCGTATCAGTCACAGCGTGCGCGGCCCCGGCCACGCACATCCGGCGCGGGACGTCGGCCACCCCCCGAGTGCGCCCACCCCAACGGGATCGCATCTCGCATCGCAGCCCACAGGAGATCCCCGATGAAGAAGCTTGTGACCACGCTCCTCACGGTCGCGGCCGTCGCCCTCGTGGCGACCGCCTCGTTCGCGGCCAGCGCCGTGCGCATCAGCCAGGTCTATGGCGGCGGCGGCGGCAGCGGCACCTACACCAACGATTACGTCGAGCTCTTCAACTCGAGCGCCGTTCCCGTGGACATGAGCGGCTGGGCGCTGGAATACGGCTCGGCGACCGGCAACTGGGGCAGCTCGTCGGGCAACTACTTCGTCCTGCCGGCCGGCACGATCATCCAGCCCTGCTCCTATCTGCTGATCCAGACCGGCTCGGCCGGCACCGCCGGCGAGGCGCTTCCGGTGACGCCGGACCTCGTCACCGCTTCGATCAACGCCGGTCAGACGAACGGCAAGATCGGCCTGTTCACGGCGCTGCAGGCGAACGTCGCGTGCACGTCGGTTCCCGCGGGCGTCACGGTGGACAAGGTCTCGTACGGCACGGCCAACTGCTGGGAAGGCGCGGCTGCGTGCGGCGCGCTGACCAACACGACGGTGGCGGTGCGCGCCAACGGCGGCCTGACGGACACCGACGAGAACGGCGCCGACTTCGCCCCCGTCGCCGCCGGCCCGATCATGCACAACGCGGCTTCGGGCGCGAACGCGGCCTGCCTCGCGACCCCGTCCATGAAGGGCACCTGGGGCGCGCTGAAGTCCATCTACCGCTAGTACCCGAAGCACGACGCTTCGCTCGCAGCACCGAAACCCCGCCCGACCCGGGCGGGGTTTCGGCTTTCCACGCTGGCGCCGCCAAGGGCCTGCGCCCGGGGCGCTTGCGCGGCGGGCCTAGAGGACGCTTCAGAACGACGCAGCAGCAGCCGATTTGCAGGGGGAACCCCCCGAGCGGCGGCGCCGTCCGCCGGAGCCGAAACGACTTCGCTCTCCCCACGACACGGAGTCCTCCATGCCGCGTCCCGCCCGCAACCGGACCCTGCAGGCGAAACGCCCGCCACGCGCCCTGCGCGCCACGAGCGCGCTCGATGCTCCGCTTTCGCGCGAGCGCGAGGCGCCGCGTGCGGGAGCGGGTCAGGCGCCCGCTTCGCCGCTGCCGGCCGAGGTCGCGCGCCAGTCGCAGCGCGAGCTGGACCGCCTGCGCCGCCTGCCCGCCGGCGCGCCCGAAGCGGGACAGATCCGCACCTACCTGCAATGGCTGTGGTCCATGCCGTGGGAGTCGCTGGTTTCCGAGGAGGCCGACCTGCCGCACGTCGAGTCCGTGCTCGACCACGACCAGCTCGGCATGCACAAGGCCAAGGAGCGGATCGTCGAGTACCTCGCGGTGCGGCGGCTCAAGCCCGACCTGCCCGGGCCGGCGCTGTGCCTTGTCGGCCCGCCCGGCACCGGCAAGTCGTCCATCGGCGCGACCGTCGCGCGCGCGCTCGCGCGGCCGTTCGCGCGCATCAGCGTCTCGGGCACCAGCGACGCGGCCGAGCTGATCGGCGACGCCCGCTCGGCGCCCGGCGCGCAGCCGGGCAAGATCGTCCGTGCGTTGCGCGAGGCGGGCGCGCGCAATCCGGTGCTGATGATCGACGGCATGGATCGCCTCGTCGGCGAAGGCGGGCTCGGAGTCGCCGAAGTGCTGCTCGAACTGCTCGACCCCGAATCGAGCGCCCACTTCACCGACCACTACCTCGGGCTTCCCATCGACCTGTCGCACGCGATCCTGCTGCTGTGCGCGAACCACCTCGAGCAGGTGCCCGACGCGCTGCAGGAGCGCATCGAGGTCATCGAGGTTCCCGGCTACAGCGAGGACGAAAAGATCGAGATCGCGCGCCGCTTCCTGATTCCCCGCCAGCTCGTCGAGCACGGCCTCGCGCCGCGCGATCTGGTGATCCAGGAGGATGCGCTGCGCGCGATGATCCGCCACTGGACGCTGGAGGCCGGCGTGCGCGGGCTCGTGCGCCAGCTGGCGACGGTCTGCCGGAAGGTCGCGCGCGCGCGCGTCATGGGACAGGGCCGGCGCCATCTCGTGACGCCGCCGAAGCTCGAGGGCTATCTCGGCAGCCGGTTGTTCCAGCCCGAGATGGCCGGCAAGGACGACGAGGTCGGCGTGGCGATGGGGCTGGCGTGGACGGCGGCCGGCGGCGAGATCCTCGTCGTCGAGGCGTTGCGCATGCCGGGCGCCGGCCGGGTGACGCTCACCGGGCAGCTCGGCGAAGTGATGCGCGAGTCGGTGCAGGCCGCGCACTCGTACGTGCGCTCGCGGGCGGACGACCTCGAGATCGAGGCCGAGGCGTTCAGCGGCAGCGACATCCACATTCATTTCCCCGCCGGCGGCGTGCCGAAGGACGGCCCCTCGGCGGGCATGACCGTCGGGCTCGTCATCGCCTCGGTCCTGAGCGACCGGCCGATCCGGCACGACGTGGCGCTCACCGGCGAGGTGAGCCTGCGCGGCAAAGTGCTCGTGGTGGGCGGCATGCGCGAGAAGGCGCTGGCGGCCTACCGCGCGGGCATCCGCATGCTGATCTTTCCGGCCGCCAACGTGAAGGATCTTGCCGACATTCCGGCCGACGTGCGGTCACGGCTCGAGCTGGTTCCGGTGGATTCCATGGACCAGGTGTTCGACCTCGCCCTGTCCCGCGTCATCGTGCCGCAGCGCGTCGGTTCGCAGTTCGTGATCCCGGGAGAGGAGCCGGCCGGGGAGGAACGCCCGGCGGACCTGACCGAGACCGGCCGCCGCCGCATCCTGGTGGACGACGAGGACGAGTAGCGAAGCGTCCGGCCGATCGGCGTGGAGCGCGTGCCCGTCGCGGGGCCGCCGACCGGCGTGGTTACGGTTCCTCGCCCGTGCCCTCGACGTCCTCGTCGCGAACCGCTCCGCCCCGATCAATCGCCTCGAGATAGTCGTCGAGGATCTCGCGCGCCTCGTCGAAGTCGCGCCCGGCGACCAGGATCTCGCCCCAGGCGGAGGTGGACCAGTCGCGCCGCACGTCGCCGTAACCCGGCAGGCTCGTGCTGCGCAGCACCGCGGTCACGCCGTTGTTCTCGAGAACTCCGCGCAGCAGCGCGCCCGATGCGGCGTCGGGCACCCGGTGAACCACCAGGACGTCGCCGGGATCCCGCGGGGGCTCGTCCGCCAGCGTGACGCGGCAGTCCGGGCAGGCGACCGTCTCGGGCCCGTATTCGGTTCCGCACTCCGGGCACCAGGGCACGGCGGTCAGGCCCGCGCCGGCGCCGCGTGGTGCGCGGCGAGGCGCCGGGCGGCCTCCTCGACGTCCTCGCGCCGCGTGCACATCGCCAGCCGCACCCAGTCGCCGAACGCCTCGCCGAACGCGGTGCCCGGCAGCGCCGCGACCCCGATCGCGAGCCACTGCTCGACGAGCGCCCAGACGTCTCCGTCGCCGCGCGCCTCGCGAATGTTCGCGAACGCGTAGAACGCGCCGAGCGGCACCGGCGTGTGGATCGCCGCGCAGTCGCGCAGCCCTCCCAGCAGCAGCCGGCGGCGTTCGTCGTAGGCGGAACGCATCGCCTCGACGCAGTCTTGCGGTCCGGCCACCGCCGCGAGCGCCGCGAGCTGGGTCGCGGGGAACACGCCGTGCGTCGTGTAGAAGGCGAGCAGCGGGCCGAAGACCGCGCGCATCGCGGGCGGCGCCACCACGTACCCCACCCGCCAGCCCGTCATGGCGTACGACTTGGAGAACGTGTAAACGCTGAGCGTCCGCTCGGCCATGCCGGGCAGCGACGCGAAGCTCACGTGTTTCGCGCCGTCGTAGAGCAGGTGCTCGTACGCTTCGTCGCTGATGATCCACAGGTCGCGCTCGCCGGCGACCGCCGCGAGCGCTTCGAGGTGCGCGCGTCCGAGCACCACGCCCGTCGGGTTGTTCGGCGTGTTGAGGTAGATGCCCTTCGTGTTCGGCGCGAGCGCCGCGCGCAGCCGGTCGGCGAACTCCGCGGGCGACCAGCCTCCCGGGCCGAGCTCGAGGTACACGGGCAGCGATCGCATCGAGGCGCCGGCGGCGAAGCCGACGAGCTTGGGCAGCGCCATCCAGTGCGGCGAGAGCACGAGCAGCTCGTCGCCGGCCGACAGCAGCGCCTGCATGGCGAGGAACAAACCGTGCGTTCCGCCGGCCGTGACGACGATGTCGTCGGGGTGGGCGGTCATGCGGTTCTCGCGTTCGAGCTTCGCGACCAGCGCCTCGCGCAGGCCGACATCGCCGCGCTGGTCCGGGTAGTGCGTCGCGCCATCGCGGGCCGCCTTCGCGAGCGCTTCGACGATGTGCGGGGGGGTGTCGAAGTCGGGTTCGCCGCGTTCGAGGTGCAGGATGCGCTCGCCGGCCTTCTCCCGCGCCTTCGCGGCGGCCATCACCCGGGCGAGATCGGAGGTCGCGTGCAGGACGGGGCGGTCGGCGATCAACTGGGGCATCGGCGGGCTCCGGGAAGGACGACGGGGCGGATCCATTCGGCGCGCGGAATGTAGCCGCCGGAGCGCGCCGGTTCCAACCCCGGATGTGCGCCGCGCGTGCCGTGCCCGGGTGGGCGCGATTCGGCAGCGCCGCGCATTTCGCACGCGCGCGCACGGCACGGGCGTTGCCTCGCCCGTGGACCCGCACGCACCCACGCACCGACACCAGGAGGTGGCCCATGTCCAGACTTCCGCTCCGCGACATCGCCGAACGGCTCGCCAACGCCCCCGATCTCGAGAGCTGCCTGGACACGCTGCTCGCCTATCTGCGGCCCCAGCAGGCGGAATGGCACCCGACGGTGGCGCTCTACGACTCCTCGCGCGAGGTCTTCCACCGCGTCTGGCAGCGCGAGCGCGGCCGCCTCGACCGGCGCGACCTGGTCCTGCCCGTGGACCACCTGCCGGCCCGGTTCGTGCGAAAGTTCATCCGGCCCAGTGCATTCTTCAATGGCGACGACCGGCGCTCGCTGCTGGCGAAGCTCTTCCAGTCGAGCCCGACCTACGAACCGGACCGTTTCGAAGGCCCGCAGGTCCAGCCCCTGACGGCCCCGGTCGGCTGGCGGTCGTGCGTCTGCCTGCCGCTCAACGACCATGACCGCCTGCTCGGGCTGATCGTGATCGTGAGCCCGCAGGCCAAGGCGTTCCCGAACGCCGTGGCCGAGGAACTGGGCGCCCTGCGGGGCATGGCGTCGCTGGCGCTCGCGCGGCGCATGAACGTCACCGAAGCGCCCTCCGGCGAATCGCGCGGCGCCACCGAGGCGGCCCGCCGCGCCGCGCTGCTCATGCAGGGGCGCGTGCAGGAGCTGCAGCGGCAGTCGGAGGCGCTGGAGGCCGAAAATCTCGCCAAGGCCGCAACGCTCGAGTCGCTCATGCGCGAGGTCGAGTCGCTGCGGGGCGAAGCCGACGCGCGCCACAACGAGCGCGTCGCCACCGCACGCATCACGAGCGCGCTCGAGGAACAGTCGGCGGCCGCGGCGCAGCACCTGAACGAGGCCTACGCGCAGCTCGCCCGCACGCAGGCGATCAACCAGGAGCTGCAGGACACGCTGCTGCTCGTGCAGCGCGCGTTCTCGGCGCTGTCGGGCTCGGACGACGCGGTGTCGCTCACGCGCTCGCTGGTCGCGTGGTGCTGCGAGCACTTCGACGTCGGGCGCTGCAGCGTCATGCGCGTGGACGACGCGCACGGCGACCTGCGCATCTTCGCGCACCGCGGTCTCGACCCGGCGCTCGCGGGCCAGGTGCGGGTGCCGATGGGCGCGGGTGTCGCGGGCTGGGTCGCGCACAATCGCCAGCCGGTGTTCATGCGCGAGCGCGAGGACGAGACGCCGGTCCCGCCGACGGGAGTGGACGAGTACAACTCGGACTCGTTCATCTCGATGCCGCTCGTGCACCGCAACCGCATCGTCGGGGTGCTCAACCTGAGCAACAAGCGCGACGGCGAGCCGTTCTCGGAGCGTGACCTGACCCGGGCCCAGCTCGCGGGCAGCGTGCTCGCGCTCGCGATCGGCGAGAGCGCGCCGGGCGCGCGCGCGAAGGCGGCGTAGCGTCCTCGCGGAACGGCGGACGGCTCAGCGCTTCGCGCGCAGCTCGGCGAGCGCCTGGCGGTGGGCGGCGAAGGCGATGTCGTGCGGCAGGTCCTCGAGCGGGAACCATTCCGCGTCGAGCGCGTCGTCGCCGGGCGTCAGCCGCCCGCCGTCGCCCGTACCGATGTAGAGGATGAGGACGGCGCGCACGCGCGGATCGTCGAAGCCGGCGTAGACGCCGAACAACCCGGTCAGCACCGCGTCGAGTCCCGTTTCCTCGCGCAGCTCCCGCACGGCGGACTGTTCCGGCGTCTCGCCCGCCTCCATGAACCCGGCCGGGATGCACCACTCGCCGGCGCGCGGGTCGTACTTGCGGCGCACGAGCAGCACGCGGCCGTTCTCGACGAGCAGCACGCCGGCAGCGGGCACAGGATTGCGGTACCAGATGAAACCGCACGCCGGGCAGGTCGGGCGAAGGGTGCCATGCTCGTCGCGCGGCTCGAGGGCCGTGGCGCAGCGGGGACAGAAGCTCGGGTCGAAGAGGGACATGGACCGCGCAGCGTAAACGACTTTCCCCGAGTCGGCATCCGGGGCGCGAAAACGAAGCGGCCGGGCCCGATCCCCGGGTCCGGCCGTCCGTGCTGCGTCACATCGAGGGGGCGCCGCGCTGCACCGTTCCGCCGTTACTTCGCCCCATGCTTGGCGCCTTGCGGCGCCGGCGGTCGGTCGACGCCCCCCGATGCGACTCCTGCGCGCGGCGGACCGCTCCGCGCGATGAGTCCGTGGATTGCCCTGCGGATCCTGCCACCCGCTAGCGACGGTTCTCCTGCAGTTCCCGTCGCAACTGCTGGAGCTGCTCGCGCAGGTCCTGCAGCTGCTGGCGCAGGTCCTCGTCGTCCGCATTCCCCTTGATGCGGATGTCGAGTTTCCTGTCGTCCCCCATTCGGCCGAGCCCCATGGGTCCCTTCCCGTCGCGCAGGCGAAACACGCGCGGGGAGTCCTCCAGTGCGGCCTGCACGGTCTGCTTCCCGCCGCGGCGCACGAGCGTGACCGACACGTCCCCGCTCTCGTCCGCGAGCGCCTTGACCAGGTCGTCCGTGTCGTACACCGCGGTGCCGTTCACCGCCGTGATGATGTCGCCGGCGCGGATGCCGGCCCGCTCGGCGGGCGTCTTCTCGAGCACCTCGACGACCAGCGCACCCCGGGTGCCGGAAGCGCCGAGCGCCGACGCGAGATCCTCGTTCAGCGCCTCGATGCGCACCCCCAGACGGCCGCGTCCCGCGGTGCCCATCCACATCATCCCGCCGCCGCCGGGCAGCCGGCGAACGTCGAAGTCGCGAAGGGACTCGCGAACGTGGTCCCGAATCTCGTCGGCGTCCGGCGCGTTGCCCGGGTGGCGGCGGACCTCCTTCTCCACCCGCGGAGCCGGGGCCGCGTGCGGCGCCGGCGGCGCGGGAGGCGCCGGCGGCGCGATGTCGTCGTCCTGCGGCCGCTCTGCGAGCCGCACGGCCAGCGTCAGGCGCTGCCCCTTGCGCACCAGGCCGAGCGACACGCTGTCCCCTTCGCGTGAACCGCCGATGCGCTCGGTCAGATCCGCCGGCGAGGAGATGTCGCGGCGGTCCACCGACACGATCACGTCACCCTTGCGCAGCCCGGCGCGATCGGCCGGGCTGTCGGGCACGACGCTCGAGACGAGCGCGCCGTCCGCCGAAAGGTCGAGTGCCTCGCGCAGGTCGCTCGTGACCTCCTGCGTGTACACGCCCAGCCATGCCCGGGCCGACGCGAGTGCCGGCAGCGTGAGCATGAGCAACGAGGCGGAGAGCACGAGCCAGCGAACTGGCGTCGTTCTACGCATGAACTTCCCCCTGTGTTAGCGTCCGGATCCTGGGCGGGGATCGCGTCCTGCTGTGGGGTTAGACAGAGCGATCGCCCATTTGGTTCCACGAAGTTCCTCCACGCCCTGCCGCGATCGGCGCCCGCAATCCCATGAAAGTCAGAGACGTGTTAACGCTCGCCGTGGAGGACATCGCCCTCGGCGGCAAGGCGCTCGCCCGTCACGAGGGCCGGGTCGTGTTCGTGGATCGCGGCCTGCCGGGCGACCGCGTGCGCGCGCGGCTCACGAAGGTCAAGCGCACCTTCGCCGAGGCGCGGCTCGAGGCGGTGGAAGCGCCCGGCCCCGAGCGGACCCCGGCGCGCTGCGCGCACGCCGGGCAATGCGGCGGCTGCCGGCTTCAGGAGCTGCCCTACGAGGCGCAGTGCAGGCTCAAGGAGCGCCAGGTCGTCGAGGCGCTCCGCCATCTCGGCGGCATCGCCGAGCCGCCCGTGCGCGCGCTCATCCCCGCGCCTTCGCCCTGGCAGTACCGCAACAAGATGGAGTTCAGCTTCATGCAGGACGCGCAGGGCGCCCCGGTGCTCGGCCTGCACGAGCGCGGCACCTTCGACCGGGTCTTCGAGGTGCGCGAGTGCCATTTGCCCTCGCCGCTGGTGGTCGAGATCCTGCGGCTCACCCAGCGATTCGCCCGCGAACGGCAATGGCCCGCCTACCATCCCTCGCGCCACGACGGAATCGCGCGCTTCCTGATGATCCGGCACCTGCCGCTCACCGACGAGTGCGCCGTGCACCTCATCGCGGTGTCCGACCGGCTCGCGGGATTGCGCGAATGGGCCGCGGCGGTCGCCGCGCTCTCGTCCGCGGTGAAGACCGTGACGCTGGGCCTGAACGGCTCGCGCGCGAACGTCGCGGTCATGGAAAGCGAGATCGTGCTGCACGGAACGGGCGCGATCGTCGAGCGGCTGCTCGGCCTCGAGTTCGAGGTCGTCGGCAACGCCTTCCTGCAGACCAACAGCGCCCAGGCCGGGCGGCTCTACCAGGCCGCGCTCGACGCCGCGCGCATCGAGGGCGGCGAGACCGTGCTCGACCTGTACTGCGGCGCCGGCACGCTGACGCTGCTGTTCGCGCGGGCCGCGGGCCGGGCCGTCGGGGTCGAGAGCGTGCCGGAGGCCGTCGAGCGCGCGCGCCGCAACGCCGTCCGCAACGGCCTCGGCGGGACGCGCTTCGAATGCGGCGAGGCCCGGCAGGTGCTGCGCGAGTGGGCGCAGGGCGCGCGGGCGGGCGCGGTGAGGCCCGACCTCGTCGTGGTGGACCCGCCGCGCGCGGGACTGCATCCGCGCGTCGTCTTCCGCGCGGCCGAACTTGCACCGAAGCGCATCGTCTACGTCTCGTGCAATCCGGCCACGCTGGCCCGCGACCTCAAGGACTTCGCGCCGCTCGGCTACACGCCCGCCGAGGTCACGCCGGTGGACATGTTCCCGCACACGCCGCACATCGAATGCGTCGTGCGCCTCGAGCGGACGAACCCCTGACGTGACGGAACTCCGGCGCCCGGCGCCTTCCGTTGCAAATTGCCCTGCCCGGAGCCGCGCGCGCGCGTGCTACCCTCGTTGCCCATGAACCACCCCGCCCTGCGTCCGCTGGCCCTCGCCGCGGTCCTTCTCGCCCCGCTCGCCGCACCCTCGTCACGCGCTCAGGAGGGCTCACCCGCCAGCCTCGACAGCGGTCGCCTGATCGTCCTCGAGCGGGGCACCCCGGTGGGATACGAGGACTTCGCCTACGAGCGCCGCGCCGATTCGATCCTCGTCAGCGGTGCGCACACGCGCACGGTGCGCAACCCGGACGGTTCGACCGTCAAGTGGGTGAAGAGGTTCAGCCTGGTGGTGGATGGCCGGGATTTCGGCCTGCGGGGATACACGTCGAACCTCGAGGTGGGCAGGGACCTGACCGTGAAGGGCGTCGTGCCCGGAGACACGGCCATGACCGTGTACACCGAACGCGATGGCGCCGGCACCGCCGAACGCCTCGAGCAGCCGCCGGGGCGGCTGTTCGTCATGGACCCGCCCCTGTTTTCGCTCTTCGACGTCATCTGCCGTCACGCGAGCATGCGGACGCTTCCGAGCCGGCCGGTGGAACTGGTGACCCTGGGCGAGCCGGCGGGCACCGGGCAGGCGACCCTGGCGGCCGCGGGAACGGACACGATCCGCTGGGCCGGCAAGCGGATGATCACCCGGCGCTACACGCTCACCGACGAGAGCGGCACGTTCGTCGCGTGGGTCTCGCCCGAGGGCCACATGCTCCGCCTGCTGCACGCGGCGAGCGGCCTCGAGGTGCTGCGCGAAGAGCCCGCGGCGAAGGGGAAGCGCCGGGCGGCGGAGCGAACGCGGCGCTGAACCCGGGAGCGGCTGTCAGACCGGACCGCGAACCAGCGACGAATCGCTACTCCCCGAGCGCCACGAACGCACCCCACAGGCGCGGCTCCGGCGCGCGGCCGTGGCGGCGCAGCCACTCGATCACCCGGCGCGACGCCGTGCGAACGGCGAACGCGGTCTCCTCGCCGCGGACGAATCGCGCGTCGTAGAGCGAGCGCATCCACAGGCTGCTGGCGTCGTCGTCCACCGGCGCGAGGCTCATGATCAGGGTGCGCACGCCGGCGCGGCGGCCGGCCCGCGGCAGGCCGAATACCCCCTCCCAGGACTTCACCTGGCCCAGCCCGCTTTCGCATCCCGAGAGCACGAGCCATTCGGCGCCGCGCAGGTCGAGCCCGGCGAGTTCCTCGGCCGTGAGAAGGCCGTCGTCCGCTTCGTGACGTTCGCGCGCCTGCTGCCAGCGATTCGCGCCGGCAAGGACGATGCCCGAGAAGACCAGCGGGTTCTGCGCCAGCACCCGCGCCGCCGGCGAGCCGCTGGCGCACTCGGTGCCCAGGAAGTAGCTGTGCGTCGCGAGGTGGATGACGCGCCGGCCCGGGGCGAGACGCTTGAAGGCCGCTTCGTCCGCCTCGGGACCGGACAGGGCGATGGGGGCGACGCCGCCCGAGGCGCCCGCGAGCGCACCCGCGAGCGAGGCGATCGCCGCGGCTTCGCCCCGGGTCGCGGGCAGAGGATCGAAGTGCTGATCGAGCAGTCCGCGACAGGCGGGCGGCCCGGGCGCCGCGGTCCTCGAGTTCGCGCGCGCCGCGGCTCCGCCGTCAGCGACGGTCCCATTCGCCGCCATCCGCGGCGCTCCGACTCCGGTGGAATCCACCGTCTCGCTCGAGTGATCGTAGTCCACGCCTCCGAACACGAGCGCGCCGTGCGCCGCCCCACCCGCGTCCGGCGCGGCGAGCAGGTCGCGCTCGGAGCCGATCCGGTGCAGCACGAGCGGCTGCTCGACCAGCCAGCGCCCGGGCGAGGCCGGCAGGGCGTAGAAGTTCACCTTCTGCAGCTCTCCGTCGGGAACCATCCACACCGGCGCGCCGGCGGGCAGCAGCGCCACCACCGGGTCCCAGACGAGCCGGCGGAGCCGCTCGCCGTCTTCGAAGGCGCGCGCCCCCGGGGGACTCGCGAACGCCTGCGCGCGCCAGCGGGCCACCGCCGCGTCCACGGAGTCCGCCGCGCCGAGCAGCAGGAGGTGCGGCGCGGTGTCGCCCGGCGCGAGAACGAACGCCATGTAGTACTCGCGCGGCCACCACACGACGTCGCCGACCGCATCCTTTCGCTCGAACAACTCGCTGCGCACGTAGCTGACGAGCGCTCCCCGGCCGAGGCGGCGTGAGACGGCCGCCGGGGTGAGCTCGGGCCCTGGGGCCGCGGAGTCGCCCGGCTCCCTCGGACCGCTTTCGCGACGGGAAATCTCCGCGCGCAGGCTGTCGAGGCCGCGCTCCGTCGCCGGCGAGTCGGGTGATCGCAGCGAGGCGAGCACCCGCGTCGCCAGTTCGCGCCGCAACCCGGTCGTGCCGCCCGCCGCATCGCCCGCACCGTGCGCCCGGCTCAGCAGCGCCTCGAGGACGAGCCCGCGCCCCAGCGCCATCTCGGTCCAGGTGTCCGAGCGCACCTGCGCGTCGGCCCCCGGGGTCCAGAGCGCGATGGACAGGAGGATCTCGATATCCCAGCGGCGATTGTTCGCGAACCTCACGCCGTCGTTCTCGGCGAACCACGGCACGGTCTCGTTCACGACCGTGCGCCGCAGCCGCGTGTTGTCGAGCATGATGTCGAACGCGCGGCGGTTCTGTCCGCTCCAGTAGAGGAAGAGCGCGTAGCTCGACTTCAGCTCCGCGAACTCCTCGCGCGAACCGCCACCGTGCCGTGCGAACGGCAGCAGGGCGCGCTGGAACCACATCTCGGCGGCGAGCGTGTCGCCGAGTCCGCGCGAGGCCCGTCCGGCGCGCGCGGCGGGAATGCTCGCGAGCCGGACCGTGTCGCCGTAAAGGACCCGGTAGACCTCCCACATCTTCGCGTACTCCTCGCGCGCCTCGGCGAGGCGGCCACCGGCCGCGTGCTCGGTCGCGAGGTAGTTGAGCGGGAAGTTCGGGTCGTTGACGAGCGAGATCGGATGCTTCGCGCTGATCTCGAGCGCCTGCCGCTCGGTCCGCACGCAGGCGAGCGTGTCCTTCTGCAGCCAGTGGACGATGCCGATGTCCACGAGCGCGAGGTACTCGCGAAGGTTGTCGCGTCCGTTCCAGCGCCGGCTGACCTCGAGCGCGTGTCGCAGCAGGGCCTGCGACTCGTCGAAGCGCTCGAGCTGGATCTTCACGCGGCTCTGCGCATAGTCCACGTCCCAGGCGCAGGCCATCTCCGACAGGCCGTTCGCACGCAGCCAGGTCTGCGCACGCTCGAGCAACGCCGCCGCCGCGGGCAGCACGGCGGGATCGCGCACGGTCGCGAACGAACGCCAGATCACGAGCAGCGTCCGTTCGTCGCCGAGCCCGAGAGTCGCCAGCAGTCGCTCGCGCGCCTGCGTTCGACGCGTCTCGGCGAGGGGGTCTCCGGTGAAGCCCTCGGCGTAGCCCCGCCACAGCAGCCCGAGCCCCGCCTCGGCGTCGTTCGGCGGAGTGCGCGCCTCCGCCGCCGAGACGCATTTCGAGAAGATTCGCACGGCCTCACCGAAGCGGCCGCCCATGAGCGCGACGGCCCCGGCGATGCGCAGGTGCCGGGGTTGGTCGGCGCCGGCCAGCGCGCCGAGTTCGCGCGCCAGCGAGTCGGCGATCGTGAGTTGCCCCGCGGCGGCCAGCTGATCCTCGGTGACGAGCGCTTCGGCGAGGGCGAGGCGGGCACGATAGCGCGGCAGCGGCTCGCGCGAGCGGGCGCGATCGAGCAGCGCGAGCGCGTACCGGGCGCTCGCCGCGGCTTCCCGCCAGCGGCCCATGCGATATTCGACCCGCGCGCGGTCGGTCCACACGCCCGCGAGCGGCACCGGCTGCTCGCCCAGCCGCTCGAGCGCGGCGACGAGCCGCACCGGGCGCCAGGCCCAGTCCGGGCGGCAAAGCCCCGGTGCTTCCGTCCGCACGCTCAGTCGCGCACGCTCGAGACGCACCTGCTCGCGGTCGAGCACTGCCGCGCTTTCCGGTGGCGCCGGGGGCATCCTGGCGAGCAGGCTCTCGGCCGCGCCGAAGCGACCTGCGCCGGCCAGCCTCCCGGCTTCGGCCAGCGCCGATCGCGCCTCGCCATCTCGTGCGACGGCGTCGGCTCGCGCGGGGGCGCCTGCGCCGAGGCAGGCGCAGGCGATCGCGAGGACGGCCAGCCGCAGGACGACGGCCTGATTGCCGCCTCCCGGTGGGGACATTGCTAGCGCGATATTCTCACATCGAGTGTGAACTCGCGCAACGATTCCCCGAGGGCCGGATCCACATAGCGGACCGTGAGCGTGTAGCGCCCTTCGCCGAGATCCTCGGCCGGAAGCTCGACGCCGCCCCGCATGAGCGCGCGGCGCGCGACGAGAACCTGCCGGTGAACCAGCGCGCCGGCGTGATCGCGCAGTTCGGCGACGAGCATCGCCTCGTCGGCGATCGGGAGCGCCGGCAGCGTCAGGGGCACGATCGTCACACCGGGAGCGATTCGTATTTCGGTCATGGCTGCCGCAGCACCCCGGTCGCTGGTGGCGAGCGCGACGGGCTCAGCCGTTCGGCCCGGTTCGGGCACCGGGTTCCGCGGTGCGTCCGGGGCCGGCCCGGCGGAAGGCGCGCCGGTCAATGGCGTCACGGGGGAGCTGGCCGGCGGCGCCGGTGCGTGCAGGGTCGGGCGCGGCCAGAGCAGGACCGCGGCCACGACGGCCGCCGCGGTTCCGCCTGCCGCGACGAGTCCGCGCCAGGCCGGCGCGCGGTGCGCCGCCGCCGGCGAGGGTCGCGACGAAACGGTCGGGGCAGGTTCCACCTGGCCCGCGACCCCGGCTCCACGCAACTCCTCGAGGTCGCGCCGGCAGTCCTCGCAGTGCGCGAGGTGCGCCCGCACCGCCTCGTGCGTCGGCTCGCCGCGCGCCGCCGGATCCCACTCGAGAAGCACGGCGACCGGCGCATGCCCGGCGTCGTCCCACCAGTCCGGCCTGGCGCCGAGCGCGCGGGCGAGCAGCCTTGCGCACGTGGCGCACCGGCGGGCGTGCGAGTCGAAGCGCTTCTGTTCGCCTTCGACGAGCAGGTCGAGCAGGTGGTCCGGCAGGTGCCGGCGAAACCATTCGTGTTCGTGGTGGATCGAATCGCTCATGGCCGTTTCCCGGGTCCGTTCCAGGGCAGCTTTCCCGCCGCGATGGCGGCGCGAAGGCTCCGCCTGCAACGGGCCCATCTCTGCAGCTTCGCCTGATGCGTGTCTCCCGGCCGCTTCGTCGGGAGCTGCTTGAAGTCAATTCCCTGCCGTCGGGCTTCCGCGAGGTCGAGACAATCGCCCGGCCCCGCGCGGAAGAACTCGATCACCAGCAGCGCCCGCCACTCGGTCAGCGCTTCGAGCTCGGCGAGCTCCTCCCCTTCAGCTTCATCCGGCGCCGGCAGGCTCTCGGTGATCGGTTCGTGCGCCGGTCGCCGCGCGCGCTTGCGAATGCGGCTCACCACCGTGCGCCGCGCGATCACCGTGAGCAGCGCCTCGTGATCGTCCGGGGGACCGGATCGACTCGTGAACTTCAGGAGCTTCTCGAAAACGTCCTGTGTGATGTCCTCGATGTCCTCGGAGGACCATCCGCGCAGCAGGCTCGAGACCCGACGGCGCACGGAGGCGCGCAGGTCGTTCCAGTCCAATGGTGACGGCGCGGGGTCTCGGGGGGCGGACACTTCTGCCTTCGCTGGGGTTGGGCCTGAAATCGCAGACGGGCGCGCAACCCAACACCGGGGGGAGCCGGAGGGGAGCCGTTTCGAAGGGCCGGGGGGACCGCGAGAAGCCTAGGCTTCGTCCCGCGATGGGGCAAGCAATGCTTCGGATCGCTTCCATATACAGGAGGTCGCCCGGCCGGCCGAAATGTGACGCCCCCGCCCCTCCCCGGACGATCCCCGCGAGGAATTTCACTCCGGACCCGTCATACGGAGCCCCGTCCGGCGACCTCATTGACGAGACCCACCACCCGCACTCCCTCGGGGTCGCGCGGCCGCGTTCTTCCTCCATCGGACGCGGGCGCGCCGCGGGTCCGTGGGTCCCATGCGAGAGAGGTGTGTCCGACCATTTCGGGGGAAAGGTCGGCGCTGACCGCCCGGGAGCGTTGTTGGCTCCCGGGCCGGCTCTTTTCCGGGGCAGCTCCGGCCGGGACTGGCCCGGGCTCATTCGCCCGCGCGGGCCTGGAGCCAGGCCGCGAGCAGTCGCACGCCGAAGGCGTTGGCCCCGCGGGGAGAGTCGGGACGCTCGCCGTAGGTCCATGCCGTGCTGGCGATGTCGAGGTGCGCCCAGCGCAGGCCCTTCGCGAAGTGCGCCAGGAACGCGGCCGCGGTGCAGGCGGCGCCCTCGCGCTTCTCGGACGAGTTCACCAGGTCGGCGGTCTCGCCCCGCATCTCGGTGAGGTAGTCGTCCCAGAGCGGCATGCGCCAGAGCCGCTCGCCCGTCGCCTCGCCGGCGGCGGTGAGCTGTGCTGCCAGTTCCTCGTCGCCCGTGAAGAGCCCCGCCGCCGCACGCCCCAGGGCGATCGAGATCGCGCCGGTGAGCGTCGCGAGATCCACGACGCACTCGGGCTCGAAGCGCCGCGCGTAGCCGAGGGCGTCGGCGAGCAGCAGCCGGCCCTCCGCGTCGGTGTTCGTCACCTCGATCGTCGTGCCGTCGAGCGCGCGGATCACGTCGCCCGGCTTGAGCGCGCGATCGCTCACCATGTTCTCCGCGCTGGGAATCAGCCCGACGAGCCGGAACGGCAGATCGAGCACGGCGCTCGCGGCGAACAGCCCGATCACGGCGGCGGCGCCGGACATGTCGTATTTCATCTTGCTCATGCCCTCGCGCGGCTTGAGCGAATAGCCGCCCGTGTCGAAGGTGACGCCCTTGCCGATCACCACGACGGTCGGCAGCTTCCGCCCGTCGCGGCGGCGCCCGGGCGCGCCCGGCTCCTTCTCGAGCACAACGAAACGCGGCGGGTGCGCGCTGCCGCGCCCGACCGCCAGCACGCATCCCATTCCCAGCCGCTCCATGGCGGGCGGATCGAGCACGGTCGCCTTCGCCCCCACCGCGCGCGCGACCTCGGTCGCCCGCGCGGCGAGCTGCGCGGGCACGAGATCCTGCGCCGGCGTGTTGGCGAGGTCGCGAGCCATGCACACCGCTTCGCCGATCGCGACACCACGGGCGAGCGCGTCCGCGAGCGGGCGCGCCGGCGGCGAAGCGAGCAGGACCTCGGCCCGCTTGAGGGCGGCCTTCGCTTCGCGCCGATAGGCCGTGTGGCGGTAATGGCCGAGCACGAGACCCTCGCCGACGGCCTGCGCTTCGCCGGCTCCGAACGCCCCGGCGTCCTCGCAGGCGAAGGCGAACGACTTCGCGCCCAGTTCGCGCGCCCGCCGTGCCGCCTGCGCGGCGGCCGTCAGGATCCGCCCGGTCCCGCCCGCGCCGCGCGCCCCCAGCCCCACGAGCAGAACCCGCTTCGCCTTCACGCCGCGCGGATAGAGCAGGGCGGTCTCACCGGCACGCCCCCGGAAGTCGCCCGTTCGCAGCACGGCGGTCACGGCGCCGCGCGTGGCGCGGTCGAGCGCGAGCGCCGCGCCCACCAGGCGCGCACCCGGGCTCACGGCGACGGCCAGCAGGTCGGCCGCGCGCGTCGCGAGCGAGGACTTGCGAAGGGTGACGATCATGTCGGGAGGTCTCCTCTTGGAAGAATCGTAGCGTGCCGCGTTGTCACGGAGCGCCGACCTTACCGCCCGGGTGCGTCCGCGTGCACGGCGGCGCGTGGCCGCGTTCCCGAACGCCTCGCGGGCTCGCCGTCCCCCGGGAGGCGTCGGGCCCGCTTGCGCGAGGCGTCCGTGCCCGGCAATCTACGCGCCGGTCGCCGACTCCCCGTCGCCCAGCCACCCGCAGCGGCACGGATGCCGTTGCCGTCGCCATGGAGGAACCATGATGCTCCGCCGAACCCTCGTCGCTCTCGCCCTGCTCCTCGCCCTCGCCGCGGTCTCCTCTGGCTGTGGCCAGAAGTCCGACCAGTCCGCGAGCTCCGCCACCAGCGACAGCCTGCTCGCGACCAGCCCCATCGAGCAGCCGCAGGGAGGCCTCGAACCGCAGGCCGGCGTGCAGCCCGAGCCGACGCCCGCGCAGACGCCGGCGCCCGCGCCCGCGAAGAAGCCGGCGCCCCCGCCCACGAAGAAGCCGGCGACGTCGCCCGCGGCGGCGGCGACCACCACCGTGCCCGGCGGAACGCCCATCAAGATCGGCGTGGACGTCGCGCTCAACACCGAGACGGCGCACGCCGGTGATCCCTGGAGCGGCACCGTGAAGGAAGCGGTCACGATCGGCTCGTCCGCGCCCTTCCCGGCGGGCAGCGTCGTGCATGGCGTCGTCTCGGCCGTGAAGTCCGCCGAGAAGGGTTCGCGCGCCTTCTTCGTGCTGCGCATCACTTCGATCGAGGCGAACGGTCGCACGCACGAGATCGGCGCCACCGCCGACAGCATGATCGCGGGCTCGACGACCAAGCGGAACGTCGGCGCCATCGCCGGCGGCGCGGCGGCCGGTGCGCTGCTGGGCAAGGCCATCGGCGGCAGCGGCAAGGGTGCACTCATCGGCGGCGTGCTCGGTGGCGCGGCCGCGACCGGCGCGGTGGCCGCCTCGAAGGGCTTCCAGGTCGAGGTCAAGCAGGGCCAGGAACTGGTCTTCCACGTGGACACCGACACGAAGGTCAAACTCTAGCCCGACGTTTTCGGGGCGCAGTCCGCGGCGCGGTTCCCTTCCGGGGGCCGCGCCGCGCTGTCCCCGGGCGTACTGCCGGTCGCGGCCGTGTGGCCGCGGCGGTACACCCCCCGGCGGCCGGCCCCGGCACCCCGGTTGCGGCGCAAGGCGTTGGCGCTTCGTCCGCGGTGGCATGTCCAGTGCTGGTCATGCCCCCGTATCCCGAAACCGACCCCTGCCCTGGGTGACCTTGCCGGCCGCACGCCGGCCGCATCACTGGAGGATCCATGAAGAAGCTCGTCCCGATCGCCCTGGGTCTCGCGCTCGTCGCGGCGCTCGCCGCCGGCTGCGGCAAGAGCAACCCGAGCCAGCCCCAGGAACTCACCGCCACCCCGACCCCGCAGGACATCGCGCAGGTCAACGACGCCGTCGCCGCAAGCCCCGAGTACGTGGACGAGAACGTCTACGAGAGCAACGACCCGATGCAGCTCGACGCGGACGGCTCCGGCATGGCGGCGATCCGCCCGCTCTACTGGTGGCGCACGATCCGCTCCGTCACGCGGTCCTACGACGTCGCGTACACGAACCCCGACTCCACCGGACGGCCGCTGCTGGCGGTGGTCACGATCCACAAGCGCCTGCTCGGCGGATTCCACATCCTGGCCGGCGACTCGACGGCGGTCCCGTCCTCGCTCGTCCGCAAGCCGCTCGACGACCGCTGGGAGCGCCGGCTGCTCCTGCGGCGTGAGCCGCGGAACGACAGCACCGGCATCGTCATCTGGCGGCTCGTCGGAACGAGCGGCGTGAAGGTCACGTCGGCGGAGGCCGGCACGCACATCCAGAGCGTCCGCGTCCAGGCCGGCGTGCTCGACACGACCATCACCGCGCCGCTCGAGATGCACCGTCTGCGCCGGGTGCTGCACATTCCCACCGGCACCCAGGTCGTCCTCACGGTGAAAACCACCCGCGACAACGACGTCGTCCTGCTCTACCGCTGGATGCACCGGGCCCGCTTCCACAACGACGGCGGCGGCCAGTACACCATTCGCTGGACCACGGGCAACGACGGTGGCCTTCGCCATTTCGGTGTCAACGCGCTCTCGCACGGCACGCTGTACGACGACGCCGCGCCCTACGACTCGCAGGCGTGGATTTTCCCGTTCGTCGTTCACGACGCCGACGATCACCTCGGCGGCTGATCCGGGGCTCGAACGATCGGGCGGTCCGTCTCCACGACGGGCCGCCCGATTTCGTTCGGCACCGCCGGCTCGCGCGGAGTGCCCGCCAGCGCCTCGCGTCGCCCTTCAATCCTCGCGCCGCTTCTCGCGCTGCTCCTGGAACAGCTTCGCCCAGGCCTCGATCTCGGCCTTGCTGAGCGAGGCCGGCTTCTCGGGCTCGCCCGAGTCGCCGTCATCGCCCGAGCGGGCGCCCGCGCCGAGCGCGCTCGCGAGGAACAGATCGGAGATCGACACGTCGGCGCCCATCGCCCGGGCATGCCGCGCCACCTCGAGGTCCGCGGTCACGACCGTCACCCGGTCCACGCGTTCGACCTCCTGCTCCACCAGCCGGCGGATCAGGTCGTCGGCCTTCTCGGGCGGGCGCGAGAACCGCTCCTCGATCCGCCCCGAAGCCCCGTCGCGCCCTCCGCCGTCCGCCCCGTCCCAGACCACCAGGAAGCGGGCCGCCTCGCCGCCCATCATCCACGACAGCAGGTTGACGAGCTTCTCGCGCGCCTCACGCAAGGTCCGCCCCGGCCCCGGCTTCAACTGCGGCGACCGGTGCACGATGTTGTAGCCATCCAGGATGATCACCCGCTCCGACATGCCCGAACCCTCCGGCATCCCTCGCACCCCGTCAATACCCGGCGCCCCGGCACGAGCCCCCCGCGCCGCCCGCACCCCCGCGCCGCAGGTCCGTTGCGCGTCCGGGGGGCGCGCATCGGCGGAGTCGAGAGGCCTTCGAGAGCCATGGATGGCGAAGAAGGCCGAACGCCTAGCGAACCGAGGGCAGGATGCCCGAGGCGAGCGTCCGCCGATGCGCGCCTCCTGGACGCGCAGCGGACCGCCGCCCGAGGCAAGCGTCCGCCGATGCGCGCCCCCTCAGTCACGCAGCGGCCCGCCGCCCGAGACGAGCCTCCGCAGACGCGTGCCCCCTCGGTCACGCGGCGGCCTGCCGCCCGAAAACGACCGCGGCGCGTCCGCGTACTCCGCGAACGCGCCGCCAGGTCTCGCCCGCGCAGGGAACGCCCCTACTGGTTTCCGCCCCTCGACGTGTGCACGATCCGCCCCGCGTCGCCCACCGCCCACCCGCGCAACCCGTCCACGAAGTAGACGTCGTTCAGTGCCTGCGCGCTGTTCGAGGTCTGCGCGGCCCAGGTGCCGCCGCCGTTGAGCGTCTTGAGCACCACCCCGCCGCCGTTCGATCCCACCGCGTAGCCGGTCTGGTCCGACACGAACATCAGCCCGCGCAGGTCGTTCGCCGCGCCGAACGATCCGGAGCTCCAGGCCAGCGAGTCGGAGGTCGCCGCCGTGCTGACACGCGCGCCCGCGGCGCCCGCGCCCCACGCCAGCGTGTTGCTGTTGCGCCAGACCGCTTCCAGCGTCAGCGCCGTCACCGACGGCTGCACCACGTACCAGCTCCGGCCGCCGTCGTGGGTGCCGAGAATCGTGCCCGTGTTGCCGACCGCCCAGCCGTTCGAAGTGTCCGCGAAGGAGACTCCGTTCAGCTGATTCGCCGTCGGATGCGTACGCGTCCACGTCGCGCCACCGTTGGCGGTGCGCACCACGACGCCGCTCGAGCCCACGAACCAGCCGTGGCTGGCGTCGGCGAAGCGGACGCACATCAGGTTCTCGGAAGCGCCCACCGTCAGATCGCGCGTCCAGGTCGTGCCGCCGTTCGATGTCTTGAGCACCACGCCCGCGTCGCCCGCGATCCAGCCGTTGCTCGACGACGTGAACCAGACGCTCTGCAGGTCGTTCGTCGTGCCGCTCGTGATCGTCGCCCAGGTCGCGCCCGCGTCGAGCGTGCGCACCACCGTGCCCAGCGCGCCGACCGCGAATCCCGTGCGTCCGTCGGGCAGGAAGAAGACACCGTTCAGGTTTCGGGTCGTGTTGCTCGTCTGCGCGTACCAGCCGTTCTGCGTGTAAACGAACACGCGCGCGGAATCCGACTTGCCGCCCGCCGAAGCGACGATCCAGGCCGTGCCCTCTCCCTGCGCGGTGGCCAGGCCGTTGCTGCCGGCCGTGATCACGCCGTTGTTCGTGGACGTCCAGATGAACGACGCACCCGAGACGGCGACGTCGTTCGTGTCGTAGGCGGTCGCCGTGAACAGCCGCGAGCCACCGACGGCGAGCGAATCGCCCGTCGGCACCAGCTCGACGCGCGAGAGCGGCGGAAGCGGCGGAGGCGGTGCGACCGTCTTGCTGCTGCAGCCCGCGGCCGCGAGGGCCAGAACCGCGAGTACGAACGGGCGCCGAAGGGCGGCCCGGATGAAACGAGCGATGGGCATGGCGCGGGAATCCCCCGAAGTTGCGGAAGACCCGGCGCCCTCGCGGGCGCCACCGCCGCCGGCCGGACCGGCGCGGGGCCTTCCAGATGTCGGTGTGCGGTCGTTATCGGCAGGGCAGGCGCCCGGCATGATGTCACGTTCCGGGCCCCCCGACCGCGGCCTGCCACGCCCCGGGCGCCGTGCCGCCCACGCGTTCCCGGGCGCGCCGGTCCGCCCTGGGGCGAGCCCGAGCGGCCCCGAAGGAGCGAGGCGAGGTTCGCGGTCCGGGGCTTGAGCGCCGTCCGCATCGCCGTTACCGTGCCGGGTCGTGACGCAGCAGACGGGCTGCCCGGGCCGGGACCCGCCGCGTCGCCGGCGCGGGCGAACCACCCGCGCCGCCCCACACCCGCCGCGCCCGCCCCGGGAAGGACCCATGCTCCAGGTCAGCAGTGTCCGGAAGATCTACGACGATCGAATCGTCGTGAACGACGTCACGTTCGAGGTCCCGCAAGGCGAGATCTTCGCGCTGCTCGGACCCAACGGCGCGGGCAAGACGACGCTCATCCGGATGATCACCGACATCATCAAGCCCGACGGCGGCGCCATCACGCTGGCCGGCAAACCCGCCGGCGACCCCGGCAGGCCGCGCATCGCCTACCTGCCCGAGGAGCGGGGGATCTACAAGAAGGTTCCCGTGCTCGAAGCGCTCGCCTACTACGGCGAGCTCAACGGGCTCGGCGCGCGCGGCGCGCGCCAGGCGGCGGTGGCGCTGCTCGAGGAGTTCGAGCTGGCCGGCTGGGCGAAGAAGCAGGTGACCGCGCTCAGCAAGGGCATGCAGCAGAAGCTGCAGTTGTGCAGCGCCCTCATCGGCAACCCGCAGTTGCTCATCCTCGACGAGCCCTTCACCGGGCTCGATCCGGTCAACGTCGCGCTGCTCGAGGACGTGCTTCGCCGCCGCCGCCAACAGGGCACCACCGTGCTCCTTTCGACGCACCAGATGAACAAGGTCGAACAGCAGTGCGACCGGGCGCTGATGATCAATCGCGGCCACATGGTGCTTTACGGCCGCGTCGGCGACATCCGCCGCCAGCACGCCGAGCACGCGTTCGACATCGAGGGCGGCGAGATCCCCGGCGGACTGCCGGGAGTGCGCTCCCGGGAGAAGGTGAACGGCGCCACGCGCGTCACGCTCGACGGCTCGGCCACGCCAGCGTCGCTGCTCGCCGCGCTGCTCGAGCGAAAGGTCGCGATCGAGTCGTTCAGCCGCGTCATCCCCCCGCTCGAGGACATCTTCGTCCACGTGGTCACCGCCGGGGTCGGCCTCGACAAGGGCCGCAGCGGCCCGCCCACCGTGGACCTCGACCCGCAGCTCGGAGGCGTGCGATGAAGACCTCGTTCGAGCGGGCGTTCATCATCGCGCGGCGCGAGTACCTGACGACCGTCCGCCGCAAGGCGTTCATCTTCTCCGTGCTGCTCACGCCGGCGCTCATGTTCCTGTCGGTGATGCTGTCCAAGTCGGGAAGCGACGACGTCCGCGCGCACGCCCGCCAGTCGCGCATCGTCGCCTTGGTGGACTCCTCCGGCGTCTTCTCGACCGCCCCGCTGCGCTGGGACTACGTCGTGCCGGTCGGACCCGCCCCCGCGTCCGCGCGGCGCGCCGCGCCGGTCACCGCCCCGAAGCCCGAAGTGGTGCCGATCACGGCGCGCCGTTTCGCGGACCAGCAGACGGCGCTCGACTCGCTCGACGCCGGAACGGTCAACACCGTGCTGGTCGTCGCCGGGGACTTCCTGCGCAGCGGCCGCCTCCGGCGCTACGAGCACGACACGCGGGCGTTCACGGCTTCGGCCGACGACCGCATGCTGAGGGTCTGGCTCACGCGTTCGCTGCTGAGCGCGGGCGTGGATTCCACCCGCATTGATCGCGTCATCGGGCTCGGCGCGACCACCGAGCTGCTGGTGCCGGACCGCGGCGGCCGGTACGCGGTGAAGGACGACACCCGGGAGCTGGTCGCCTTCCTGATGCCGTTCGCGCTCGCGCTGCTGCTCGGGCTGGCCATCGTGAGCGGCGGCCAGTACCTGCTGCAGGGCGTCGCCGAGGAGAAGGAATCGCGCATCCTCGAGTCGCTGCTGTGCACGGTCACGCCCAACGACCTCATGGTCGGCAAGCTGATCGGCCTGGGCGGCGCGGGCCTGACCCTGGTCGGCGTCTGGCTGACGTTCGGCATTCTGGCCGCCAGCGCCTCGCTCGCCATCGGACCGATCGACGTGTCGCCGATGCTGGTGATCCTCGCCATCCTCTATTTCCTGTTCGGCTACCTGTTCTACGCGAGCCTGATGACCGGCATCGGCGCGATCGCGAACAACCTGCGCGAGGCGCAGCAGCTGGCCATCGTCTTCACGATGATGAACTTCCTGCCGTTCTACGGCCTGACCAAGATCCTCAACAACCCCGGTTCGCAGATCACCATCGGCATGTCGCTCTTCCCGCCCACCGCGCCGACGACGATGATGATGCGGCTCGCCGTGGGCACGATCACCGGCGCCGCCGTCCCCGCCTGGCAGATCGCCGCGTCGCTCGGACTGCTCGTGCTGACGTCGCTGGCCGCGCTCGTGCTGTCCGCGAAGCTGTTCCGCCTCGGCCTGCTGCTCTACGGCAAGACGCCCAACCTGCCGGAGATCCTCAAGATCCTGCGCCAGAAATGACGGTGCGGGCGCCGCTCGCCGGCCTGCCGTACCCGCGGTGGCGCGTCTTCCCGCCCATCGCCCTCGGCGTGGTGATGGCGGCGCTCGACGCGATGGTGGTCAACATCGCGCTGCCCACCCTGCAGCGGCGCTTCGCGGTGCCGTTCACGACCATCGAGTGGGTGGTGCTCGCCTACACGGTCACGATCACCGGCCTGATGCTGAGCGCGGGCCGGCTCGCGGACCTGCGCGGACGGCGCGGGGTGTACGCCACCGGCCTCGTCCTGTTCACGCTCGCCTCGCTCCTGTGCGGGCTCTCGCCGTCGGTGCACGTGCTGATCGCGGCCCGCGTCCTGCAGGGCGTCGGCGGTGCGCTGGTGTCCGCGAACGGCTCGGCGCTGCTCGTCTCGGCGTTTCCGCTCGAGGAGCGCGGTCGCGCGCTCGGGGCGTTCGGGGCGATGGTCGGTGTCGGGCTCGCGCTGGGGGCGCCGCTCGGCGGCCTGATGATCGCGCACGGGTCGTGGCGCTGGATCTTCCTCGTCAACGCGCCGCTCGGGGCGCTGGCGCTGGCGTTGCTGTTCGCTCGCGTGCCCGCGGACCGGCCCGCGCCGGCGGCGCCGCCGCTCGATCTGGTCGCGGCGGCCCTGTGGTGCGGCGCGCTCGCCTCGCTGATGCTGGCACTTTCGCGCGGGCCGGAGTCCGGCTGGGCCGCGACCGCCGTGGTCGGCCTGTTCATCGCCGCCGGCCTGCTGCTCGTTCTTTTCTCGGCCGCCGAGGCCCGCTCGTCGCACCCCATGCTGCCGCTGAAGATCCTGTTCGGTCCGCTCGGCGCCGCCGTCTCACTCACGCTGATCGGCCAGGCCGTGACCGTGAGCGTCGGTCTGCAGGTGCCGCTCTACCTCGAGGAGGTGCTCGGTTACGACGCCCAGCGCACGGGTCTGTGGGTGGCGATCCTGCCGCTCGCGGCGCTCCTGCTCGCGCCCGCCGCCGGCCAGCTCGCCGATCGCTTCGGCGCGCGGCTGCTGACCGCCATCGGCATGGGAGCCACGGCCGCCGGGCTCGCGGTCCTCGCCGGGTTGCGCACGACGATGGCGTGGCCGCTCCCCGTCGGGCTGCTGCTGGTGGGCGCCGGGCAGGGTCTGTTCTCGGTCCCGAACGCCAGCGCGCTCCTTTCGCTCGTGCCGCACGAGCAACTCGGCATCGCCTCGGGGCTCCAGGGGACGACCCGGAACCTCGGCCTGTCCGGCGGCGCGGCGTTCGTCGGCGCAGCGCTCGCTTCGCGCTACCTCGCGCACGCCGGCCGCGTGCTCGAGGGCGGAAGCACCCCCGTGGACCGCGTCGCGTTCGTCGCCGCCTCGCAGGACGCGTTCGTCGCGCTCACCGTCATCGGCCTGCTCGGCACGCTGCTGGCGGCGATGCCCCGGGGCAGGGCCGTCGCCGCAAGCTGACGGGGCCGTGGGGCCGAACGAGCGGCGCCCGGCTCGTGCCGGAAGTCACAAAGTGACTTCCGGCGGACCTGGCTCGTTTCGCACCGGCGTCGTGGCATTCCGCCACTCGCCGTTGCGGTCCCGCCCGGCCGGCAAACCGAAAAAAGATCCTTGTCCCGTGCAGGGCTGCGGTCTCACAATCACTTGCGCCAGTCTGGAAGGCGGCAAGCCGTGAGGAACGGTCCTTGCGACCTGCCGTAGATGTTGGCCGGCCCGTGAGCCGGCTCTTCCAGTTGCGGCGAGAGCCCGCGTGCGACGCGTAAAGTGGAGGGTCCGGCGAGACCCCCGTCGCGATGCCGGGTCGGAAACGGAAACCGGGCACCAAGCGCCCGTCGCCCCGATCCCTCTCGCGCAGGCGGTCGGATTCGCACGAATCCCTCCGCAATGAACGGGATCGCCCGGCCCTTGGCCGGGCGCTTTCGTTTGCTCCCGGCGCGATGCGCCGCCCCGCTTGCACGCCTCCTCCACCGACCCCAGACTGCCGTCCACATGCGCGCCATCCGCATCGGCCTTTCCCAGCTCAATCCGGTCGTCGGCGACCTCGACGGCAACTTCCAGAAGGTCGTTCGCGCCATCGAGGCCGCGCGCGACCAGGCCGTGGACCTGCTCGCCTTCCCCGAGATGGTGCTGCCGGGCTACCCGCCCGAGGACCTGCTGCTCAAGCCCTCGTTCCTCTCCGCGGTGATCCAGCGCACGCGCGACCTGCTGCCGCACACCCGCGGGATCACCGTCGTCGTCGGCAGCGTCGAGCGCGACGTGGACCTGTACAACGCCGCGGTCGTGATGCACGACGGCCAGTGGGTGGGCACCGCACGCAAGCGCTACCTGCCCAACTACGGCGTGTTCGACGAGAACCGCTACTTCACGCCCGAGCGAGAAACCAAGGTCTTCCGCCGCGGCGAAATGGTCTTCGGCGTCAACGTCTGCGAGGACATCTGGATCGCGGGCGGGCCCGCCGAGGAGCAGGCGGTGCGCGGCGGCGCCGAGGTGATCCTCAACCTGAGCGCATCGCCCTACCACGCCAACAAGGCCGACGACCGGCGGCGCATGATCGCGACGCGGGCGGCGGACAACCTCGCGATCGTCGCGTACGTGAACCTGGTCGGCGGACAGGACGAGGTGCTGTTCGACGGCGCGAGCCTGATCCTCGACGAGCGCGGACGCGTGCTGGCCGAGGGCGCGCTGTTCGAGGAGGACCTGGTCGTCGCCGACCTCGATCTCGACGAGGTCTTCAACGCCCGGCTGCACGACACGCGCCTGCGCAAGGAGCGCCAGCTCGCCGAGGAGGAGGATCTGCCGTGCGTGGACCTGCCGCCCGTTCCGCCCGCGGCCGCGAAGCCGCAGCTCGCGCCGCGCCCGGCGCCGCGCGAACTCCCGGACATCGAGGAGATTTACCGCGCGCTCGTGCTCGGCACCCGCGACTACGTACGCAAGAACGGCTTCGAGACCGTGGTGCTCGGGCTTTCGGGCGGGATTGATTCGGCGCTCACCGCCTGCGTGGCGGCCGACGCGCTCGGAGCCGCGCACGTCGTCGGCGTCTCGATGCCGTCCGAGTACACCTCGCACGAGTCGCTTTCGGGCGCCGACGAGCTGGCCCGCCGGCTCGGCATGCGGCTGCTCACGGTGCCGATTCGCGACGTCGTGGACGGCTACGAACGCGCGCTGGCGGACGTCTTCGCGGGCCGGCCCGCGGACACCACCGAGGAAAACCTGCAGGCGCGCATTCGCGGCAACTATCTGATGGCCCTGTCGAACAAGTTCGGGTGGATGACGATCACCACCGGCAACAAGAGCGAGACCTCGGTCGGCTACAGCACGCTCTACGGCGACACCGCCGGCGGCTTCGCGGTCCTCAAGGACGTCTACAAGTCGCAGGTCTACGAGCTGTCGCGCTGGCGCAACTCCCGTGACGCGGTGATCCCCGAGGAAACCCTGACGCGCGCCCCGAGCGCCGAGCTGCGCCCGAACCAGACCGACCAGGACTCGCTGCCGCCCTACGACGTGCTCGACGCGATCCTGCGGCTGTACGTGGAGGAGGACCGCTCGGTGCCCGACATCGTCAAGCACGGACACCCGGAGGAGGTCACCCGCCGTGTCGTCCGGCTCGTGGACCGGGCCGAGTACAAGCGCCGCCAGAGCCCGCCCGGGATCAAGATCACGACCCGCGCCTTCGGCAAGGACCGCCGCCTGCCGATCACGAATCGCTGGCGGGGCTGACCGGCCCGCGAGGCGAAGCCCCCGAGCCGGTCCGTGAAGCACGAACGCCCGGTCCCGCGAACGGGACCGGGCGCCGCGAGCCACGAAGGGCTACTTGCCGGCGGAGACGACCGCGATGAGCGCGCCCTTGTCCATGCGGAACGCGTAGGCGCCCGTGCCGATCGCGTACAGGTCGAAGCGGCCGTCGCCCTTGATCTCCGAGACCAGCGCCTGCCGGCCGACGAACAGTCCCGCCGACTTGTTCCAGTCCACCTTGACCGAACCGTTGCCGGGCACGGGCAGCGAACCCCAGACCTTCGTGCCGGCGGACTTCACCGCCGTCTCGGTCGTCAGCGGTGCGCCGGGGTTCGCGACCATCCAGACCTCGACCGAGGTCGGGTTCGCCGTGAGGTTGGTGACCGTCCCGACCAGCGCCAGGTCCACGACGCCCTTGAGCTCGTCCTTGTGGTCGGCGTACTCGCTCACCTCGTTCAGATCCACCGGGACGCCCGCGAGCGTCGTCGGCGAGTCCACCGTGACCGGATCGAGGCCGAACGTCGAGAACGCCGCCGTCACGACGAACTGGCCCGAGATGAGCACGCAGCCCGTCGCCATCAGGGCCGCGAGGCCCGCGATCGCCATCGAGAGACGAAGCTTGTTCATGGGAGTTGCGTCTCCTCTCAGGGCAGGCTGAACAGCGCGTAGGACGCGCCGAGGGTGACATTGCCGAACTTGCGTGAGGACTCGCCGTCCACGGCCATCTGGAACTCGCCGCGGACGTGGACGGACAGCTTCGGGATGGGCGCGAAGCCGACGCCGAAGCCGGCGTTGTAGGTCGTCAGGCTCGCGTCGTTGCCGGGACGTTCGAGTTTCGTGCGGCCGATGCCGGCGAACGGGTAGAACTGGACCGGGCCGCCGGTCGTCAGCATGGCGTTCAGGCCGAAGGCGTTCGTGTCGAAGCCTTCGCGCGTGTACGTGACGTCGTTGATCGTCACGTCCTTGTCGCCGAGCGCGCTGGACGCCCAGTACGGCTCGACGGTGAGCAGCGGCACGACCGAGACGGGCAGACGCAGACCCATCATCGAGCCCTGCGCCGCGTCGTCCTGGACGACCGGAAAGCTCATGCCGGCGAAGGCGCCGAGGCCGATGCCGGCCGCGCCCGCGACGCCGGCCGATCCGGCGAGCAGCGCGAGCGTGAGCACGATCAAACGCTTCATGACGAGGTTCCTCCTCGTGGTGTGGGGCCGCGCCTGTCGGCCGCCGTGGGATCCGTCACCGGGGGCGCGCGCAAGGTACGTGCGCGCCTCACGGCGCGACAAGGTCCGGGTTGCCCGGGGAGTCAGCGGAGCGTCTGCACGACCCGTACCGTCGCCCCGCAGTAGCGGGCGAGCAGGTCGGCGACCCGGGCGAGCATGGACGAGAGGTCCTCGCCCGGTCGCGCGAGCGGCCGGTACACGATGACCAGCAACGCCTTGGTGGCGTCCGTCACCTGCGTGCGGGCGGAGTCCGAGGTGGGTGCGCCGAATGCCCCGTCGTCGTCGGCCAGCAGGGGCCGCCCGGTCAGGTTCACGTGCGCCTTGCGAATTCCATCGTAGCCCTCGCCTTTTCGCCCGAGCCGGGCGAAGACGGGGCCGCGCATCTCCATCCGGTCGTACAGTCCGAGCGGCAACTGGTACTCGAAGGACGCCAGGTTGCAGACATCCACCACCGGGTGGATCGAGGGCAGTTCCTGACCCTTGAGCACGCGGCGCAGCAGCGCCTCGCTCGAAGGCCGCGTCTTGGTCGGGTCCACGCCGAGGCGGTGGAACATCGAGCGGTTCTCGGCGACGCCGGGAATGTCGCCGGCCTGGCGGCCGCCGTAGCGGGCGCGCATGCGGGCGACCGCCTCGTCACGCTCCGCGAGAAACGCCTCCGGCAGCGGCTCGTGGCGCACGCCATCGGCTTCGAGCCAGCCGAGCGTCAGCGCGCCACGCAGTGCCTCGTCGATCTCGAGAACGGTGCCGGACGTGCGCGCGAGGGACACCGGCACCTCCTGTTGGCCGCACTCGCGAAGCCGGATCGCCTCCGCGCGGTGCGTCGCGCGTCCGGCGCGACCCGGCGGAGGAGCCGGTGACCACAGTCTCGAGTGCGGGCGGCGGGAATTCCCTTTCCGACCCAATGCGCGGGATCGACGCGGACGTCGTCCCATCATTGCGGCCTAAACTCATGTCATCGCCGCCCGCCGGCACCCGAGTCCGATCGAGAGGTCGCGCGCGAGGCCAGACGCGCACGCACCTGCCAGCGTCAACGCTGCGACTGTTGCTCGATGTGATTCGCAGCGCGCGGTGAAACGTGCGCGCACCATAGGCGCAGTTCGCGGGGCGCGCAAGAGATTCCTCCTAACGCGCGAACAAAATCACGCGCGCCTGTCGCCGCGTCGAACGCGATCGCGGCGACGCGCGCCGACGCAGGATCGGTGCCGACGCGCGATGCACGTGACACGAAACCCCGCCGCGCTGCGTGAAACGCGAACGCCGCCCCTGCGGGGACGGCGTTTGCGTCATGCGTGCGCGAGTGCGGGATGGCGTTACGAGAGGCTCGTCGCCGCCTCGCTCGCCGGCGGCAACCGCCGCGCGATCGCCTCGACGCGCCAGTGGCGGCCGGCTTCTCCCGTCAGCTCGACCTCCTCGCCGACGCGGCGACCGAACAACGCCTTGCCGATCGGCGCCTGGAAGGAGATGACGTTCTCTCCCAGGTGATGTTCTCCGTCACCGAGGATCCAGAACGATTTGCGCTCGCCGCCCGCGGCGATCACGACCTCCGTGCCGAGCCCGACGACGCCCTCGCGGTACTCGGCGTCCTCCACGAAGCGCGCGCGCGTGAGCCGCAGCTGCAGCGAGGCGGCCTGCTTCTGGGCGTTCGCCTGCTTGAGCTTGGCCGAATGGTACTCGGCGTTTTCCTTGAGGTCGCCGAGCTCGCGCGCCTTCTGGATGGTGCGCGGAATCGTGGTCTTGAGCTCGCGCTCGATGCCCTCGAGTTCCGAGTGCAGCTTCTGCCAGGTCGCGCGGGTCATGACCGGCACGTCGAACGCGTCGGCCTGCGTGCCGACCTGGCTGAAGAGCTTTTCGTTCTTCTTCTGCCGCTGGTCGAGCACCCAGTGCTTCTCCTCGGGAAGGCCGAAGCGTGCGATCGCGTCGAGCACCGGAAACAGGTAGCGGTCGCTGGAACGCCACTGCCGCATGAGCACGCGGAGCTTGAGGATGTCCTCGTTGCGGATGGGCACGAGCGCCAGCAGTCGTTCGAGCGCGCCGTCGGGCTCGAGCCAGCGCAGCACCTTTTCGGCGGTCGAGGGCTTGGGCCGCTCCTCGATGAGCTGCAGCGCCGCGAAGAGCAGCCGCCAGGCGTCGTCGGGGGGCGACTCCCCGCCGAGGTCGTCCTCGATCAGGCGCAGGACCGCGGCCGGGTACTGGATCGCGTGGTCGAGCAGCGCCCGGCGCAGTTTCGCCGCGCCGGTCTCGTCGAGCTGCGCGCGGTCCTTTTCCGCCTCCTCGCGAACCGCGGCGAACCGGGAATCGAGCGCCGACAGGATCGCCTCGGCCTCGACGCCGGCCTCGCGGGAGTCGGCGAGCAGCGCGAGCTGTTCGTCCTCGGTCGCGAGATCCGAAATCCCCAACTCGCGCGTCCACAGCTCGCGCAGCGTGCCGACCCACTCGTCCCGGCGGGCCGGATACCAGCGCGCGAAGTACAGCCCGGCGCGGGCGCGATCGGCCCGTTCGCCTTCGTCGTCCTTCATCGTCCTCTCGATGAAGCGGCCGAAGCGGCCCTTGAGGGGCTCCTCGAGCTTCGGGTGCTGGGCGAGGAATTTCTTGATGACGCCGAGGTTGTAGCGCGCGGGCTTGCGCACTTCGAAGGGCGGCAGCGGCGCCCGGCCGGCGGCCGCTGCGCCCGCGCCCTCGGGCGCGAGCCGGTAGACCTGCTCGAACGCCCGCGAATGGTCAATGCGCGGATCCTTCTCGCAGGCCGGCTTCGCCTTCCGCCAGAACACCGTCCAGTCCCTGGCCGGGACGAGGTCGGCGCTGATCAGGAACAGCTTGAGCCGGTTCGCGTCCGCCTGCCCGCCGAGCGCCTTGAGCGCGCCGACGACCATCGAGCCGTGTTCCTCGGCCATCAGGCGCTTCACCTCGGCCGGGTTCGAGAATCGCAGCAGCCGCAGATCGTCCTCGGCGACCGGCGTCAGCGTGCGCTTCGCGGCGGCGTACGGCATCTTCTGGCCCTTCACCTTCGTGAAGTCCACGACGATCGTCTCGGTGTCGTTCGAGACGATCCGGCCCGGGCCGAATCCGTCGTGCAGCACGCCGCGGCCCGGCGCGAGCGCAGCGACCGCGTCGAACGCCTCGACCGCCTTCGCGAGCGGCGTGTCGGGATCGCCGAGCCCGCACTGCTCGATGGCCGCGGCCGCGTCGGGCATCGTCGCGCCGGGACCCTGGCGGAGCGCCTCGGTGATCGCCGCCCGGAACGGCTCGGCGGCTTCGGGGCCCTTCGCGGCGGCGGCGGTCGCGATGACCCGGCGCAGCGGTTCGAGCGCGCTGCCGGCGGAAGCGCGCTTCGCCAGACCGCCGACCACGATGTCGGCGAGCGATTTCGCCTCCTTGAAGGCGCCCTGCGTCGCGACCGCGGGCAGGGTCTGCGCGACCTGCACGAGCCCCTCGTCGTCGTCGTGCTCGACGAACTCGAGGGCCGCCTCTTCGATCCCGCTCCAGCGCTGCTCGGCGGCGAAGCGCGGCGCCAGTTCGGCGAGCAGCGCGCGGCGATCGTCGTCCTGCTTCGCGTCGCCGAGGCGCCTGGCGAGCAGCAGCGCGAGCTCGAGATCGTCGGGGTTGATCGCCCACGCGCGCGAGAGCGCGTCAATCCGCTCGGGATCCTGGCCCAGCCCCTCGTGCGCCTGCACGAGCAACCTCGCCGCGGCGTGCGTCTGCAGCAGCGCCAGCGACCGTTCGGCGATCGCGGCCAGCGGCTCCCATTGCTCCTTCGCCGCGACCTTCTCGCCGAGCTGGAGCAGTGTCTGCTGCGCCCGCTCCACCTCGCCATGCAGCGCGCACACCGCCGCGAGCAGGTAGTACACGCCCCACGCCGCTTCGGGCTGCTTGAGCCGGTTTCCCAGCTCGTCGCGAACGGACACGAGCTTCTTCTCGGCCTGTGCGTCGTGGGCGACGCTCTCCAGCTTTTCGCGGGTGGCCGGGGACAGCTCGGAGCCGAGTTCCCCCCGGAGGACGGCGGGCAGGACGTCGCGAACGGGCATGACGCCTCGAGGGCTGAAGGACGAGGTCGGGCGGCGAAAGGGGTGGAAATATCGCGCACGCGCCGCGGACGCGCAAGCCGCGCGGGGCGCGCGCCGCCCGACGACGGCGCCGCGGCGGACCCGCGCCGGACGCCGGCATTGCACGCCTCGTGGGCGCGCGGCTACGCTGCGCGACGCGATGAAGATCTACACCCGCACCGGCGACGACGGCACCACCGGACTGATCGGCGCCGGCCGCGTCCCGAAGCACGACCCGCGCGTCGAGGCCTGCGGCAGCGTGGACGAGCTCAACGCGGTCCTCGGCGTCGCGCGTGCGCTCGACGGGGGCCGGCTCGTGGACGCGCACCTGGCGAAACTGCAGTCGGCCCTTTTCCAGGTGGGCGCCGAGCTGGCGGCCGTGGACGAACGGGCGCTCGCCTCGCTCCACCGCGTCTCCGACGACGACATCCTCTCGATCGAACGGCTGATTGACGCGCTCGAAGCCGAGCTGGCGCCGCTCACGAAGTTCATCCTGCCCGGCGGCTCGCCGCTGGCGTCGCAACTGCACCTCGCGCGCACCGTCTGCCGGCGTGCCGAGCGTCGCGTCACCGCGCTCGTCGAACGCCAGCACGTCGAGCCGCGCCTCGTGCGCTGGCTGAACCGGCTTGCCGACCTGTTGTTCGTGATGGCGCGCTGGGTGAACCGGCGCGAAGGCCGCGAGGAGACGACCTGGTCGGGCGGCGGCGGGGAATGAACGCGCCAACTTCGGCCCTTGCCTTTCGGCCGCGGCCGTGCCCATAATCCGGCCCGCAAGCCTGCCCTGTCTGGAGGAGTGCTACATGCACCGGAAGCGGCGCGTCGCTGACGCGCCCGGTTTCTCCTCCCGCAACGTCCTCCTCGCCGTCGCCGTGTCGCTGGCGCCCGATGCGCCCGACATCGCCGACGCGAAGCTGTTCGGGTGAGGGCGGTGTGGACGGGCCCCGCCGGATCCGGAAACGGAACGGGCGGGAGCACGATCGCGATTGCGGGAGACACGAAACGCAGTGACGGGCGGTTGCCCTGGGCCGGGTCGTTCGAGACCCCGGCGGGTGATCGCGAACCGGCGTCGAGCGCGGGATTCGCGCTCCTCGAGCGCGCCGGAAAGAAGGAAAAGGTCTGCCGCCGCGATGCCGAAAACCGGACGGGCTTCGTGAAGCCCGCACGGCGGGCGCCGGAGCCGGGACGACGAACGACTTGCAGGGCGGCCGCTCGCGCGGCACCGTGACGGAGACGCGCGGGCCCTGGAACGCCCCGGGGCGGTAGTTCCCAATGGATGCCGCGCGCACGCTGGCGATGACTTCGCGCGCGGAAGAGAAGACGAAGAAAGAAGCGAAGGAAGCCGGTGGGGCGCGGCGTCGCGCCTCACGAGCCCGCGGTGACGCGGGCAGGTTCCCGGCCATTCCCGTCCTCCCGGTCCGCTCGACGGGCGCGACGGTTGGGAGCTTCGGCGGTCCTTCCGACTTCGAGATGGTCGGGCGCAGGAACCCTTGAAGCCGGACGCGAGAGCGGCCGGCCGCGCGATGCGCGGCCCCGCACGCGACGGATGCGCCCGCCGGCATTCACACGCGGCACCCGTGGCGGAAGTGCGTCCGGGCCGCGGCAGTCCAACCCCCGGCGCACGGCGACGTGCGCGCGGAAGGATCCTCGATGAGACCACGCCGTCGCCGTCCGCGCGGCCCGCGTCCCGAAACCCCGGGCGCCGCCCCCGAAGCGCAGTCCGGAGACTCGAACTTGAACGAGTACCAGGAGCAGCAGGAAATGAGTGGAGACACCGAAGGAGCGCCCGGGATGCACGAACCGACCGGCGAGCCGCAGGGTATGACGGGCGGCGAGGAAGGCGGCGCGGAGCCGCAGGGGGACTATCGCCAGGGCCGCCGCCGGCGGCGCCGGCGCGGGCGCAGCGGCCAGAGACCGGGCGGGCCCGGCCAGCCGCAGGGCCAGCAACAGGGCGGTGGCTACGCCCAGCAGAACATGAACGGCCAGGACCGGCGCGGAGGGCGCCGCCGCCGCCAGCGCGGCGGCGGAGGCGGCCAGCAGCAGCAGCGCCGGCGCGGCGGCCTCGAGATCCTGAAGGATCTGCAGCAGCGCGGCGCGGCGCTCGATCCTTACGAGCGGCTGGTCCTCGAACTGCCCGCGGGCCAGGGCGACCCGCCCTACGGTGACCGCATCACCGGGCGCGCCATAGATCTCATCGCTCCGATCGGGCGCGGGCAGCGCTGCCTGCTCGTCGCTCCGCCCAAAGCGGGCAAGACGCGCATCCTGCAGGCCATCGCCGCCTCGGTCGCGCACAACCACCCGGACGTGAAGGTGTACGCGCTGCTCGTGGACGAACGCCCCGAGGAAGTCACCGACTTCAAGCGCAACACTCCCGCCGAGGTCATCGCCGCCTCGAGCGACATGACCGTGGACGAGCACATCGAGACCGCCGAGCGGGCCATGGAGCAGGTCGCCCAGCAGGTCATCGAGGGCAAGGACGTCGTGCTGCTGCTCGACTCCATCACGCGGCTCGCCCGCGCCTACAACGCCGCGGCCGGCAACAGCGGACGCACGATGTCGGGCGGCCTCGACTCGAACGCCATGCAGGCGCCGCGGCAGATCTTCGGCGCCGCGCGCAAGATCGAAAACGGCGGCTCGCTGACGATCATCGGCACCGCGCTGGTGGACACCGGCTCGCGCATGGACCAGATCATCTTCGAGGAGTTCAAGGGCACCGGAAACTCCGAGATCTTCCTGTCGCGCGAGCTGGCCGAGCGGCGCATCTACCCGGCGATCGACATCCCCAGGAGCGGCACGCGCAAGGAGGAAAAGCTCATCGCCCCGGACCTGCTCAACACGTTCCAGGCGCTGCGCCGCATCCTCGTGCAGATGCCGCCGCAGGAGGCGATGCTCAAGCTCACCGATCGGCTGGGCAAGACGAAGACGAACCAGGAGTTCTTCAACCTGGTGAGGGTCGGCGAGAGCTAGCGGCGAGTTGCCGAACGAAAGCTAACGGCCTTCGCGGGCGCGCAGCATCTGCCGCTCGAGCTCGGGGCCGTAGTTCAGCACGATGTCGAAGCGGCGGATCTCGCCCTCGCCGTCGCCCTTGCGGGTCACGAGCAGATCGCCGCCGGGCAGCGCCGTGAAGTCCTCGCGGTCGGCGACCCACGGCGACAGGTCGAGCCGTTTCTCGGGGACCGACACGTCCAGGGCGGGCGAGACGCGCGCGGTCATGATGACGCTCGAGCGCGTCGCCCAGAGCAGCGCGTTGCCCCCATCGATCCATTGCGGGCGCACGCCGTAGTCCCGCGAAACGGGCACCGCGGCGCCGGCACGACCGCCGGGCTGAAGCAGGGCGACGAACACCTCGGGCTGGCCGCCCTCGTCCGAGAGGTAGGCGATTCGGCGACCGTCCGGCGAGATCACCCCCGACCAGGTGTTGAACGGCTCGCGAATGACGTCGGCCAGAACGACCGAGTCGCCAACGAAGCTCGCCCGCCGCAGCCAGCCGTGCCGTCCGTCATAGCTCCTCACCAGCACCGACCGGCCATCCGGGAACCAGCATTCGACCTGATCGCTGGATTCCAGGCTGCGGGCGGGCAGGAACCTGCGGGCCGGCGCGCTTCCGTCGAGCGGCTGCCGGTAGAGGCCTCCGGTCGAGTCTCCGCCCTGAAGGGTCCACACGACGGTGGCGCCATCCGGTGAAAAATGCGCGTCGCGGCAGTCCTCCCCTTCCGCAAACGCGAACCTTCGCGCACCCGGCCGACCCCGCTCGAGAACCAGAACCTCGAATTCGCTCTCTCCCGGCGGCAGGCTGACCACCGCCGCGAACCGGCCGTCGGCTGAGACGGAAGGCGCGCCTTCGAAGAGGCGGCGCTCCTCGTTCCAGGATTCGACGCGGCCATCCCGATGGACGATCGCGAGACTGCGCTGCTGGGCGGCCGCGCCGCCGAGCACGATGCCGAGGTCTCCCCGGGGCGACACCCGCAGCTGGGAGTGATCCCACGACATGCCGGCGCGAAGGCCCTGCATGACCGCGACCGGAGGACTTGCCAGTCGGCGATGCGCGGGGTCCCACTCCGCGGCCAGCAGCGTGCCGTTCCGCGACATCAGCATGCGATTGCCGGGCATGAGCCGCGGCGAGCCGGCGTTCGGCTCGAAGATCGAGAGTCGCCCGCCCTCCAGGTCGAGTGTGCCCGCGCTCACCACCCAGCCGGTCGAATCGTAGTAGCCCACCGTGATGAGCACGGTGCGCCCGTCCGGGTTCGTCTCTTCCAGGGTGAGTCTGCCGATCGTGTGCTCGAACGAGAGCGGCCTCCACGAGGGAGCGCCCTTCGCGACGGGCGTCACGACCGCGAATCGCTTGAATCCCTGTTCGACGACGACGATCCGGCCGTCGGGCAGCAATTCCCACCCCAACCAGTCGGGGCCCCATGGCATCACCTTCGTGGGCGGGGACGATCCGTCGGTCGCGATGCGTTGCAGTTCGAGCTCGCGCGCGCCTTCGGCCACCGGGCGGACCGCGTAGAGCCAGCGCCCGTCGTCGGAAAGGTCCCAGCTCACCTTTCCCTCGCTGCCGGCGACCCGGGTCCACTCGAAGCTGTCCAGCGCTCGGCGGTACACCGCGCTCGCCGAGCTCGAGGCGGCGCCGCGCGGCGTGCCCGACGCGAACAGGACCACCTGGTCCCGGTCCCGCGCGAGCATCATGGTGGTCACGACCAGGTCGTCGGGCGGAACGGCCGAGAGCCGCAGGGACGCCTCGTGGTTCGAATCCCAGCGTGCGTGCAGCCACCAGCCGCCGGCGAGCGTGGCGAGCGCCAGGCCGACGAGCAGGGCGGCGATGCGGGCGCGGACCGCGGACGTCGCGCCGGCCGGCGCCTCGGTCCTGCCGGACGCCAGGGCGGCGATCGCAGCCTCCAGTTCGAGCCGCGCGTCGCCCATGTCGCGAAGGCGCTGTTTCGCGTCCTTCTCGAGGCAGCGCCGCAGCAGCTCGCGAACGCGCGCCGGCGTGCGCGCGGGCAGGCCGCCCCAGTCCGGCGCGCGCTCGAGGATGCGCGCGATCGTGTCGCTCACGGTCTCGCCCGCGAACAGCTGCCGTCCGGCGAGCATCTCGAACAGCATCACGCCGAACGCCCAGATGTCGGCGCGCCGGTCCACGCTCCTGCCGCGCGCCAGCTCGGGCGCCATGTAGGCCGCGGTCCCGAGCAGCACGCCCGCCTGCGTGCCGACGCTCATCGTCGGCGACTGCGTGAGCTGCGGCGACGAGGACGACGCTTCTTCGGGCCCGAGCGCCTTGGCGAGTCCGAAGTCGAGCACCTTGACCGCCCCCTCGGGCGTCAGCTTCACGTTCCCCGGCTTGAGGTCCCGGTGCACGATGCCGCGCTCGTGCGCGTACTCGACCGCCTCGGCGATCTGCCGCGCGAAGCCCAGAGCCTCGGGCAGCGACAGCGCGCCGTCCTGTTCGAGCCGCTCGGCCAGCGTCGGGCCCTCGACCAGCTCCATCACCAGCGCCGGGGCGCCGCCCGCATCCTCGAGCCCGAGCACCGCCGCGATATGCGGATGGTTCAGCGAGGCCAGCAGCCGGCACTCGCGTTCGAAACGGGCCCGGCGCTCCGGGTCGCCCGCGACGGCCGCGGGCAGAACCTTGATCGCGACGTCGCGGCCCAGGCGCGCATCGCGCGCCCGCCACACCTCGCCCATGCCACCGGCCCCCAGCGGGCCGGTGACTTCGAAGGGACCGACCTTTTCGCCGGGCGCGAGCGCCATGGAGGCTCCGTGGGGAGGATCGGCAGGCAGAAGGGACGCGGCAGGGTAGCGTGCGCGCGTCCCGCACCGCCACATCGAACGCGCCGGACTCCTTGCCCGCGTACCCGGGGCTCAGGATCTCAGCGGCTCGTTCCGGGCGGCGCTTCCCCGAGTTCGTCCGCGAGCGCGTCGAGGAACGCCCGCAGCACCTGCACGCGGCGCTCCGCCTCGGCGCGGCCGGCCTCCGTGCGCATCGTCGCGGGCAGGCCCAGCAGCTTCGTGAAGAAGTGGTCCACCGAGTAGCGCGCGTCCTCGAGCGGGCGCGCGCGGGCGAAGGGGTCCTCCGCGTGAAACCAGTCCGCGCCCATGCGCACGCCGGTCGCGATCGTGCGCAGCAGCCCGATCGCGCCCAGCGCTTCGAGCCGGTCGGCGTCCTGCAGGGCGCGGCCGAGCGCGGTCGCCGGCATCGCACCGCGCGAGAAGCTGTGGTCGCGCACCGCGTCGGCGATGCGCGTCACGGCCTCGGGTGAAAAGCCGAGGGCCACGGCGCGCTCCGTCGCGTGCGCCGCGGCCAGAACGCTCGCGCCCGCGCGCCCGGGCGAGTTCTTCGGAACATGAACCGCATCGTGGAGCAGTGCGGCGGCGACCGCCTCGCGGAAGTCCACCGGATCGCCACCCAGACGCAGCGTCCAGGCGGCCACGCGCAGCAGGTGCGCCGTGTCGTGCGTCGGGTCCGGCGTCTCGAGCGCGGCCTCCCGCGCCCGCGCCTCGGCGAGCAGCGTCGCGAGCGCCGGGTCCGGGGCGATGCGGTCGAGCAGGTCGTCGCGTGTCATCTCGCGCGCCCTCCCAAGACACCGGGCCGGCCCGCCGCGGTCGTGTCCCCCGCGAGCCCACGCCGGATCACGTCCCAGAGCGGGTTCGGGCCCCGGGGCAGGGTCGGCGGCCGGCCCGCTTCGACCGCCCGCCAGTAGCCACGCGGCAGCGCCCCCGCGCCCAGCTCGTAGTCCATCGCGTGCCAGGTGTCCTCGCGAAACGCGTAGAACGCCCAGTGCCAGCCGCGCCGCTCACAGGCCCGAAGGACGTCCGCCAGCCACGCGCCGGCGCCCGGGTGCGTGCGCGGCACGCCGAACTCGGCGCAGACGACGCGCGATGAAGGGACGCCGTGCCGCGCCTGCCACGCGACGACCGGCGCGAGCTCCGCTTCGAGGCGCGCCGCGTCCCAGCGCTCGAGCCGGGTCGTGTCGTCGTCGGCCGGAAGGTCGCCGGGGTATCGCCAGCGTCCGGCCTGCCGGTGATTCACGTAGGCCCACGGCTCGTAGAAGTGGAACGAGTAGAGCACACGCGGATCGTCGGGCACCGCCATCGCCTCGATCCCCGCCGGCGAAGCGAACGCCGCGCCCTCCAGGATCACCGGCACGTCCGGGTCCGCGGCGCGTACGGCGGCGAGCAGCCGCCGCTGCACCTCGGCGAGCCGCCCGGGCGCCACGTCGCGCGCGCGGTCGGGATGCGGTTCGTTGAGCAGGTCGTAGGCGACGAGCGCCGGATGGCCGCGCAGCGATTTCGCGACCCCGCCCCAGAGGCGTTCCGCGGCGGCGAGCGCGCGCTCCTCGCGGTAGAGCCGGAAGTCGGAGCGGTCGCCGTTGTGCTGGCGCCAGCGCGCGCCGGGAAGGCTCAGCATCACGAGCGCGACCTTGACGCCCGCGACCTCGGCGCTGTCGAGCACGGCCCGGAGCCGGGCGAGGTCGCGCGGGGGGATCGCGGTGAAGGAATCCGCGTCGCCCATCAGGAAGTCCCTCCCCTCGCCCTCCCACTTGTCCGGCGCGAGGCGCACCCATTCGACACCCGCCGCCGCGGCGGCGCGCAGCCGCTCGCCGCTCTCGCGCGCGTTGAACAGGTTGGCGCCCCGCCGCGGCGTGCTCCAGAAGTCCGCGACGGCGGCGTTCGCCGCGCCCGGGAGACCGGTGGCTCCGAGGGCGGCGAGCAGGACGAGCGTCAGGAACGGGGCGGGCACGGCCCGGCATGCTACCCGAACGACGAAGCGCCGCGGGAGCGAGTCCGCGGCGCGCCGACGCCCCTTGGCCCGCCCGCGTCAGACCCGCTCGACGAACTCGCCCGTGCGCGTGTCGATGCGCACCTTGTTGCCCTGCTCGATGTAGGGCGGAACCTTGATCTCGAGCCCGGTCGAGAGGATCGCCGGCTTGTTCGTGTTCTGGACCGCCGCGCCCTTGATGTTCGGGGTCGTCTCGACGACCTCCAGCTCGACGAACATCGGCGGCTCGATGCCGACCACCTTGCCCTGCCAGTAGCTGGCCGAGATCACCATGCCGTCCGTCAGGTAGCCGGCGGCCTCGCCGAGCACGCCCTTGTCGAGCGAGATCATTTCGTAGGACTCGGTGTTCATGAAGTGGAACTCGTCGCCCGCCTTGTAGCTGAACTGCAGCGAGTGCTCGTCGAGCTGCGCCTTCTCGACCTTTTCCTCCGACGAGAAGCGCACTTCCTGATTCGAGCCGTTCTCGATGTTGACCAGCTTCGCCTGCACGAAGCCGCGCAGGTTTCCGGGCGTGCGATGCACCATCTGGGCGACGCGATGCGGCTTGCCGTTGTAGAGGATCAGGTTGCCGACGCGGATCTGGGTGGCTGCGATCATCGGTGAATCCTTGCTGGGGTTGCGGGTGGGCGTCCGGAGCGGGTCAACGGCCCACGGAAGGCCTCGCCACTGCGACTGCGGCGGGCGATTGTGCACGACCGGCGAGGGCCGCGTCCAGTTCCGGGGCCGAGGCGCCCGAAGCCGCGCCTCAATGCCTGCGCAGCGCCGCCTGCCAGTTCTGGAGCACGACCGCTGCCGGCGGTCGCGCGTTTCCGGCCGGGAGCAGCACCAGCCAGCGCCTGCCGTCCCGGGCCATGTCCAGGTCCACGACATTCGCCGGAAGCCGGGAGAGGACCGTCGCGGGCCCCAGCGAGAACGGCGGGCCGGCGCGCACTTCGGCCTGGTGAATGACGCCGGGCTCGTCGGCGTTCGAGAACAGATACCGCCGGCCGTCGGGCGACCATGCTCCGGCGCCTCCGCCGAGCGTCACCTGGTAGCGCGCCCCCGCTCCGGCGAGGGGCTGGATGTAGACGTTGACCGTTCCCGATTCGTCGTTCTGGAAGGCGACCCAGCGACCATCGGGTGAGACCTGTCCGGCCTGGTCGTTGGTCGGCGTTCGCACGCATGGCGTGGGCGGCCCGCCATCCACCGGCAGCAACCACAGGTCCCAGCGGGTCACGGGGTCCAGCCGCTCGATCAGCAGCGCGCGGCCGTCGGGCGTCCACTGGTCGAGGCGCTTGTAGCCATGGTCGCCCGCGAGGAGATCGCGCCGGCTGCCGTCGGCGAGCGAGAGCACGTGGAGGCTCTGCCGCGTGTCGTCGAGCCAGGCAACCTGCGTCCCGTCGGGCGACCACCTCGCCTGGACCGCGTTCTCCGGCGACTGGGTCAATCGCTGGCGCGCGCCACGCTCGAGGTCCACGAGCACGAGGTCCGAACGTGTCGGCTCCGTCTGCACGACGAGCAGCGCGCGCCGCCCGTCGGGAGCGACCTCGATGTTGACGTAGTCCCCCGGCGGCACGGGCGGCGCACTGGTCTCGCGTCCCGCAAGGTCCAGCCAGACGATCCGGTTCCGGCTTTCCGCGGGCTCGAGATAGGCCAGCGAACCGTCCCGCGAGGCGCTGACCACGGGGCCGCCGGCGAACTGCGTGCCCGTGGTCACGTCGCCGATCACGACCGGCTCTCCGCGCATGCGTGCCGCGCGCGCATCGAACGGCAGCGCGACGATCCGCGCGTTGCGCGTCGTGAGAAGCCAGCCCGGCGCAACGAACACCGGCCCGGTCTCGCCACGGGCGATCTCCCGCGTCGGCCCGCCATCGAGCGACCCCACGCACACCCCGCCCTTGCCATCCGGCCCGGCGGGAATGGCGCTGAACAGGAAGCGCCTGCCGTCCGGCAGGAACACCGGGAAGCGATGGCCGGTCACGCCGTGCGCCGAGTCCGGGTGCGTGAGCTGGACCAGCGGGCCGCCCGCGGCGGAAACCTTGTAGATGCCGCCGTTGGGATACGGCGCGAGGACGATCACGCCGTCGCGACTCCAGCTTCCGCCCCGCGCGGCCTTGGTGTCGCAGATCTTCTCGGGCGTGCCGCCCTCGAGCGCGACACGCATGAGCCGCTCGTCGGAGGCGAAGTACGCCAGCGTGCGGCTGTCGGGAGACCAGAACATGATCAGCGCGCCCTCGGTCCCCGGCAGTTCGCTGGGCGTGATCGAGTCGAGCCGCCGGATCCAGAGACTGGTGACGCCGGCGGAGTCCGGGACGACGAACGCGAGCGTGCGGCCGTCCGGTGAGAGCGAGACGAACTGCGCGTCGGGGTAGAACGTTGGTCCGGGCGGGGCCGCCACCTCGAAGCGGGCGGGTTCCGGTGGCGGCGTGCGCACGAAGAGCCGCGGCAGGAACGCTCCAACGGCCAGCGCCAGCGCGGCGACGACGGCGAGAGCGGGCACGCCCGGCGTGAACGGCCGCCGCGCCGCGGTCGCCGGCGCGGTCCGCGCGCCCGAGCGTCCGGCGGCGATCAGGTCCTCGATCTCGATCCGCGCCTCGCCGATGTCGCGCAGGCGGCGTTTCGCGTCCTTCTCGAGGCAGCGCCGCAGCAGCGCGCGCAGGCGTTCGGGCGTCGCCGCGGGCAGCGCCGTCCATTCCGGTTCGACCTGCAGGATGCAGGCGACGATGTCCGAGACGGTCTCGCCCGTGAACGCCTGCCGCCCGCTGAGCAGTTCGAAGAGCACGCAGCCGAAGGACCAGATGTCGGTGCGCCGGTCCACGGCCTTGCCGCGCGCCTGCTCGGGGCTCATGTACGCGGCGGTGCCGAGGATGACGCCCGCCTCGGTGCCCGCGTAGGTCAGCGTCGGAGAGGCGCTCATGTTCGGGTCCGACGAGCCGCCCGCGCCCGCCTTGGCGAGGCCGAAGTCGAGCACCTTCACGTCGCCCGCCGGCGTCACCATGACGTTTCCGGGTTTGAGGTCGCGGTGGACGATGCCCCCTTCGTGCGCCGCCTCGAGCGCCGCGGCGACGGCGCGCGCGATCTCGAGCGCCTCGCCGAGCGGCGGGGTCCCGCGCCGCAGGCGTTGCGCCAGCGACTCTCCCTCGACGCATTCCATGACCAGGAATCGCCGCCCGCCCGCCTCCTCGAGGCCGTGCAGCACCGCGATGTTCGCGTGCTTCAGCGAGGCCAGCAGCTTCGCCTCGCGCTCGAAGCGCGCGAGGCGCTCGGGGTCGTTCGCGAACGCGTCCGGGATCAGCTTGATCGCCACGTCGCGGCCGAGCCGCCCGTCGCGCGCGCGGTACACCTCGCCCATGCCGCCGGCGCCGAGCGGCGCGGTGATTTCGTAGGGGCCGAGCTTCGTTCCCGGGGACAGCGCCACGCGTCAGGCCTCCGCCCGCTTTTCGATCGCCCGCGTCGCGCGTTCGACGTCGGCCTCGTCGTTGTAGACCTGCGCCGAAATCCGCCACAGCAGCCGGCCGTGCATCGCCTGCAGGTGCACCTCGATCGAATCCTCGAAGAGCAGCGCGTCCTTGATCCGCTGTGCGTCGTCGCCGCTGGCGCCGAACGCTTCGGGCAGCGGCACCGCCACCATCGTGCCGACCATGGATTCCTCCTGCGGCAACTCGACCTTCCAGCGCTCGGCGAGCCGGCGGGCCGAGCCCCACGCGAGCCCGTGGTTCCACGCACGCATCGCCTCGAGCCCGAGGCCGCGCATGAACTCGATGCCCGCGGGGGCGGCGAGCCACGGCGATGGATCGCGCGTGCCCTGCCAGTCGAACGAGGCGGTGAAGCTCCTGCCCCATCCCCAGCCCACCACCAGCGGCTGGAGGTCCTGCTGCCGCGCGGGCGGCGCCCACAGGATGCCGCAACTGATCGGCGACATCGCCCACTTGTGCAGGTTGGCCGTGTACCAGTCGGCGCCGAGCGCCGGGATGTCGAGCGCCAGCGCGCCGGGAGCGTGCGCCCCGTCCACGAGCACCGGCACCCCGCGCGCGTGACAGCCCGCGACGATCCCCTCGACCGGCAGCACCAGCGCGGTCGGCGAGGTCACGTGGTCCACGATCACCAGCTTCGTGCGCGGGCCGACGGCCGCGAGCACGGCGCCGGTGATGGCGTCCGCCCGCCACAGCGGGTGCGGCAGCGTCGCCGTCACGAGCCGCGCGCCGGTGCGCGAGCCCACGAACTCGACCGCGTTCGCGACCGCCCCGTAGCCGTGATCCGTGACCACGATCTCGTCGCCGGGCTCGAAACGCAGCGAGCGCAGCACCGAGTTCACGCCGGCCGAAGCGTTGTCCACGAACACCAGATCGTCGCCGCGCGCGCCGAGGAACGCCGCGACGGCGTCGGCCGCGACCCGCATGCGCGGCCGCTCGCGCATCGCGACCGGGCCCGCGTCCGCGAGCTGCCGCAGCAGCACCGGCGCGGGACGGCGGTGGAACTCACGGCGGATCGCCCGCTGCGCCGCCAGCACGCGGCGCGGCGGAGCGCCCACGGTGCCGTGGTTCAGGTAGGTGAGGGACGGGTCCAGCGGCCACAGCCCGAGCAGCCCGCGCCCGAAGTCGCTCATCGAACGCGGTAGCGGGCGACGATGGTCGTGACGTTGTCCGTGCCGCCCTGCGCGAGGGCGCGGTCCACGAGCGCCCTGCAGGCGCCGGCGCTGTCCGAGAACGCGAGCAGCAGCGTGGCGATTTCCGATTCCGGAACGTGGCGCGAAAGGCCGTCGGAGCACAGCAGGATGCGGTCGTCGTGCTGCAGGTCGAGGTGGTGGATGTCGTACTCCGGGTGTCCCTCGCCCGCGCCCATCGCGCGCGTCAGCACGTGGCCCAGCTCGTGCGACTCGACCTCGGCTTGCGGGATCAGTCCCTGGTCGGCGTACGACTGCGCGAGCGTGTGGTCGTGGGTGATGCGCCGCAGCTGCCCGCCGCGGAGCAGGTAGGCGCGCGAGTCGCCGACGTGGATGATGAACAGGTCGTTGCCGACCGAGTAGCCCGCGGTCAGGGTCGTGCCCATGCCCTCGAGGCTCCGGTCGCTGGCCGACGTGGCTCGCAGGGCGTCGTGAACGCCGGCGAAGTAGCTGCGCACGCGCTTGAACAGGGCGGCGATGTCGGCTTCGCGCGTCGCCGGATCGTCCAGCCGCAGCGCCCAGCGCGGCGAGCGCAGCACGAGCTGCAGCATCGAGACGAGCGCGGTGCGGCTCGCCACCTCGCCGGCCGAGTGCCCGCCGAGGCCGTCGGCCACCGCCATCAGCCAGCCACTGTCCTCGCGGTGCGACGAGAAGATTTCCTCGGGGATGTTGCTGTCCACGCGCTCGAGGAAGCGGCCCAGCCGGAAGATCGCGTAAGAGTCCTCGTTCTGATCGCGCACGTTTCCGACGTGGCTGTGCGCCGCCACGTCGGCGGTCACGCGGGCCGGAGGGACGACCTCGTCCTCGACGTCGGAATTCGGTTCGGGCTTGTTCATGCGCGACGCGGCTCCGGGGGCGGATCTCGGTCCGGCCACCCTATCCCGGCCGCCGGGCATGGCGCCATCGGAAAACACCCTTCACGGCCTTTCCCGCCCGCCCGACGTGCGCTGTCCGCCCACGGAACGGGGACTGCCGGGGCACGGGCGGGCCGGCGGCCGGAGCGAACCGTTCAGGCCCGTCTCAGCAGCACCAGGGTGACGTCGTCGCTGCGATGCTCGCCGGCGGAGTGGTCGTCAATGCGGGCGATCATCCCGCCGGCCAGCTTCGCCAGGTCGGCCTCGCCGCCCAACTCGCGCATCGCCTGCTCGACCCGCTCGGTGTCGAAGAACTCGTCGCCCCGCTGCGCCTCGGGAATGCCGTCGCTGAACACCGCCATGGTCTCGCCAGGTTCCACCGTCGTCTCGCCCATCGTCCACGGGAACGACGCCATCATGCCGATCGGCACGCCGGTGGCCTCGAGCGAGCGCAGCGCCTGCCCGCGGGCGAGCAGCGGCTCGGGGTGGCCGCAGTTCACGTACCGCAGCCGCCCGCTGGCCGGATCGAGGTAGCCGAGGAAGAGGGTGATGAAGTTGCGTGCGTCGGTGCTGCGGTAGACCACCTCGTTGAGTCGCACGACCAGCGCGAGCGGGTTGTCGAACGCCTCGTAGAGCACCCGCGAGGACGAGAGCGCCGAGGACATGAGCAGCGCCGCGCCCATGCCCTTGCCCGAAACGTCGCCGACCAGGAAGACGAGCTGGCCGTCGGCGCGCTGGTAGAAGTCGTACAGGTCGCCGCCCACCTCGTAGCAGGTCTGCAGCAGCGCGTGCAGCGACCAGCCGGGCACGTCCGTCGGCGCCTCCGGCAGCAGGTTCTGCTGGATGCGCGTCGCCGTCGAAAGCTCGAGCGCGAGGCGCTGCCGCGCCTGCTCGGCCTCGAGCAGGCGCGCGTTGCTGATCTTGACCGCCGCCATGTTGGCGAGCAGCGTGAGCAGTTCGAGCTGCTCCGCGCCGTAGGTGACCGTCGGATTGGTGCTGTCGGCGTACAGGATGCCCAGCACCCGCGCGTTGTCGTACAGCGGAACCGCCATCGCCGAGTGGATGAGGTTGCCCACGACGCTCTGCGCGCCCGCGAAACGCGGGTCGTTCATGGCATCGGCCGTGATCACCGCGGTGTTCTCGCCGAGCACGACGCTGGCGATGGTCTGCGAGAGCGCGAGCGGGTCCTTCGCACTCGCCCCCCGGGTGCGCGCCGCCACCTGCTCGAGGCTGTCGCCGTCCTTGCCGCGCAGCAGGATCAGCAGCCGGTTGGCGGGCACCGCGCGCTCGACGAAGCGCAGGATCTCCTCGCAGGTCTCGCGCAGCGGCCTGGGCAGGACGAGCAGCTGGCCGGCCTCGGCCAGCAGCCGGACCATGCGGTTCGGATCACGGACGTCGGCGGTCGGGTGCGAGAGCACGTCGGCGACCTTGAGGCGCAGCGACGACGCGTGGCTCGGCGAGGACGCCCACTGCGTCGGGCTTTCCTCGAGTCCGGCGCGGATCACGACGTGCCCGACCTCGATCGTGTCGCCGGGCTTGACCTCGACCGGCGAGGCGGCGTCCTGACCGTTCACGCGCGTGCCGTTCCGGCTGCCGAGGTCGCGAATCGTGATGCGGTTGCCGTCGCGTGCGAGCTCGGCGTGTTCGCGCGAGACACTGGAGTCGAGCACCTGGACGAAGTTCGACGACGAGCGGCCGATGCGTGCCGGCAGGTCCTCGAGCGCCCAGGTTCGGTTCTCGCCGTTGAGCGTCGTGGAGAGTTTGAGGGTCATGGGCCCGCGAGAGTACGCGGCCCGGCGGCCCGGCGGCCAGCGTTATCGCTTGCGAGCCGTTTCCGGGATGCCGAAACTCGCGCTCCGGGCGCCGGCCCCTGCGAGCGGGTGGTCCGCCAGGATCGCGGCTTCGCGCGGGCGGGGCTGCAGCGGACGGGACAGGCGCTCAGCGTGCCCGCGCAGGCGCAGCGGAAAGGGAGAGATCATGGCAAGAGTCGCGGTTCTCGGTTCGGGCAAGGTGGGAGAAGTGCTCGCGAATGGATTCCTGAAGCATGGCGACGAGGTCGTGCGCGGCTCGCGTTCGCCCGAGAAGCTCGCGGGCTGGCGCGCGGAAGCCGGGCCCAGGGCGACGACGGCGACGTTCGCCGAGGCCGTGAAGGGCGCGGATCTCGTCGTGCTCGCGGTCAAGGGCACGGCGGCCGAGGCGGCCGTGCGGCTGGCGGGCCCCGAGGCGCTCGCGGGCCGGACCGTGCTCGACGCCACCAATCCAATCGCCGATGCGCCACCCTCGAATGGAATCCTGCACTTCTTCACCACGCTCGAGGACTCGCTCATGGAGCGGCTCCAGCGTCTCGCTCCGCAGGCCCACTTCGTGAAGGCGTTCTCGTGCGTCGGCAACGCGCACATGGTGAATCCCGACTTCGGCGGCGAGAAGCCGACGATGTTCATGTGCGGGAACGACGCCGGCGCCAAGAAGCAGGTGCAGGACGTGCTCGCGAGGTTCGGCTGGGAGTGGCAGGACATCGGCGGCGTCGAGGGCGCGCGCGCGATCGAGCCGCTCTGCATCCTCTGGTGCGCGCCGGGATTCCTGTCGGGCCAGTGGGGGCACGCGTACCGGGTGCTCAAGAAGTAGCGGGCGCGGGGCGGACGCGCCGCGCAAAGAGCTCGGGCTTCACGGGGCGAGAAAGCAGGCGCCGAGTGGCACCTGTGCGAGTACGCCGCCTACCGCCGCATCGACGCCGCCCGGGCCGCACGCGAGTTCCCCGCGCTCTTCGACGCCGTCGCCGACGGACGGCTGACGCTCACGACCGTGAACCTGCTCGCGCCGGCGCTGACCCGGGAGAACGTGGCCGAGCTGATCGCGGTCGCCGCTCGCCTGACGAAGCGGCAGGTGCAGGAGCTGCTCGCCGAGCGGGCCGCAAAGGCGCAGCCCGTGGCCATGGAGCAGCTTGCGCCGCCGGAGCCGTCGAACGGTTCACTAGCGCCAGCGCTAGTTGCTCCCAATGGTGCAAGCGGGGCAGATGTTCCCGAGACGCTCGCCGCCGCCCGCTGCCGATAGCCCTGCTCGCCTGCGTCATCGCCCTCGCGGCGCCGGCGGGCGGCGCGGCCGCCCGGCCGATCCTCTTCCCGCCGAAGCCGAACGCGCCCGAAGCGAGGCCTACGCCCGCGAACTCGCTGCGAACGAAGCCGCCCGCGCCTGCGCCGAAGAAGCGATGCCCTGGCTGCGCAAGCTCGGCTTCCGCCTCGCCGAGGCGAAAGAAGCCGCGACGGCCGCGGCCCGCGCACTCCCCGACGCCTCCCTCGAAGACCGTGTGAAGCACGCCCTCCGGAGCCTCGCCCCACCCGGCGCCCGAAAGGTCCCGCCCCCGACGAGCAGTGCTGCGTGACGCCGCCACCGGTCGAAGCGATGCGATGCGATGCGACACCGCCCCGGCCCGCATCTCGCGGACCGGGGCGGTCGTGATCAGCGCGTCCCGTCCGCCGCCCGCTGGCCGCGCGCCCCTGCGGCCGCGCCACCACTCACGTCGGTGCCCGCCTCGAGCGCACGCTTGATGCGCGCCCGCGCCTCGAGCAGGTGCGCGCGCGTGTTGTCGCCGAGCGGCGCCGCCAGCGCCAGCACCCGCGCGCAGCGGGCGTCAATGCGCTGGAGCTGCAGGCGCGCGAGCGACAGCGCGTCGTCGTTCACCGCCAGCTCGCCGGTGACCATCGCCGCGAGCCGGTCCACGTAGGCGCGCTGCACGTCGCGACGCGTGCCCGTGCCGTCGAGCGCCTTCATCGCCGCCGGCGCCGCGCCGCCGACCTCGCCCCACAGGGCGCGCGTCAGGCGGTCGAAGTGCTCGCTCAGGCGGTACGGGTCGGCGCTGCGGTTCTCGGCCTCGCGCATGCGCGCGAGCAGCGCCGGCGAGGTCGCGGCCGAAACCAGCCCCGACTGCACCGCGAGCACGTAGTCGTTCCAGTTGAAGTCCTGCCGGCCCGCGAACACGCCGCCCGGGCCCATGCCCCAGTGCGACCAGCGGCTGGGCGCCATGCGGTCGAGCAGCGCCGGCGGCGCGTCGAGCGCGCCGGCCGCCCACACGCGCTGCGAGAGGAACGCGAGCGCGTCGCGCTGCAGCGCCGCCGGCACCGGCACGATCGGATCGCGCTCGCCCGGCTGGCCGCGCTCGACGCGCGAGAGGTACGAGCCGCCGAGGTACTTGACCGCCATGCCCGACGCGATCCCGTACTGCTGCAGCAGCGTGACCATCGCCCGGCGCAGCGCGGTCAGGTCGCCGCTCCCGCCGACGATGCGGTCCTCGAGCTTCGGGTTGCGCCACAGCCCCGCGATGTAGGTCGTGCGGTCCTTCGCGAACTGCAGCGGGTCGTTGCCGAGATCGTAGATGTTCGAACGCGGGTCGGGCGCGTCCGCCGGGTAGGTGTCCTCGTCGGTCGAGTACTCGTGGCCGGCCTGCAGCGATTCGTCGGCGATCCGGCGCGCGAACGCGTAGTCGGAGTCCGGATCGGTCGCGTTCGACGGCGTGTAGCCGTAGCGGATCGCCCACAGGTCGTAGGTGCCGGGCGTGGTCGTCCAGTAGTCGCCCTGCTGCCGGTGCGTGTAGTCGATGTTGGGGCTCGGGTATTCCATGACCGACGAGTAGAGGCCGTTCGCTTCCGTCCAGGCCTTGTCCTGCAGGCGGTCGTCGGGCGTCGAGGTGCTGGAGCGGAAGTTGTGGCGCAGGCCGAGCGTGTGCCCGACCTCGTGCATCACCGCCCAGACCACCGCGCGATGCAGGTAGGCGTCGGGAATCGGCGCACCCGGGGGGATCGCGTCGTCCATGAGCATCGCCATGTGCTGCAGCGAGCCACCCTCGGACAGCGCGTCGCCCAGCGTGCACAGGTCCCCGAGGCCCAGCCCCCGCGGCAGCGCCGCCAGGCGCGACTCGGGCAGGAGCGTGGCCGCCATCGCCTGCGGGTCCACGTAGCGCCGGTAGGCGTTCGCGTAGCTCTGGAACATGGACGCCTCGAACAGGATGTCGGCGTCGAAGATCTCGCCCGTGCGCGGGTCCACGCGCGAGGGCCCGATGGCGCCGAAGCTCGGCTCGTTCGAGGTGATCCAGCGCACCGTGCTGTAGCGCGTGTCCTCGGCGTCCCAGTCGGGGTCGTCCTTCGGCGCGTCCACCGCGACGATCGCGTGCTGGAGCCCGGCCGCCGCGAAGGCCTTCTGCCAGTTCTCGACGCCCTCCTTGACCCACGGGCGGAACTTCTCGGGCACCGTCCAGTCCACGTAGAAGGTGATCGGCTTCACGACCTCGCTCACCGCCGCGGTCGGATCCTTCTTCTCGAGCCGCCAGCGGTTGACGTGGCGCAGCCAGAAGCTCTCCTTGTCGTCGCGGCTGAAGTCCTTCACCGCGCCGAGGAAGTAGCCGACGCGGTTGTCGGCCCAGCGCTCGGCCATCGGCGTCTCGGGAAGCGCGCACAGCGAGTAGTGCACCGACACGGGGATGTAGCGCTCGTCCGGCACCGCCTCGACCGACAGCCGCGAGCGATCGTTGGGCGAGAACGTGAGCAGCGCCTCGACCTCGCAGTTGCGCGGGAAGGCCTTGACCCCGGTGATCGCCGAGCGCTCCTTGTCGAAGCGCACCGGGACGTTCCCGAGCGCGCCCTTCAGGCGCTCCGCGAGGTCGGTCGCGTCGCTCACGAACCAGCCGGCCGCGTCCACGAGCAGATGCTTCGTCGAATCCTGTTCGCTCTCGATCTTGAAGGACGCCAGCACCGAGTTCGGGATGGAAAGATCGAGCGCGCGATCAATCGGCAGGTTCTTCGGCGCGGTGAAACGCGTGTTCACGTCGTACAGCAGCACCCGGTCGCCGACGCGCTCGAACCGCAGCATGCGGTCGTCGAGCGGCAGGCCGCCGAGAACGAAGTTGCCGCCGATGCCGCGCGCGATGCTGACCACGTACAGGAACGGTTTGCCGAGCTGGTCCGGCGAGATCTCGAGGTAGAGATTGTCGCGCTTCTTCCAGAGCGTGAAGAAGCCCGGTTTCGCCTCGGCGTCCTTGGTCAGCTTCTTCCAGTCCGTGAACGGCTTCTCGGGCTTCTCGGGGGCGGCCGGCGTCGCGCCGCCGCGGTCCTTGTTCCTGTCCTTGTCCTTGTCGGCGGCGCCGGCGGGGCCCGCGCCCACGAGGACGGCCAGCGCGAGCGCGCCGAGCATGATCGGGAAGGTCGTGAACGACTTGCGCTTCATGGGAGTCGGCTCCTTGGCGGGCGAACGCGTCCCGGCCGGACGCGGAAGAGTTTCGGGCCGGTGACCCGGAGACCGGGTGCTGAACATGAGACGCGCAAACTAGGCCCGCACGCACGACCGACGCGACCCGCGCGGGACGGGCGCGGCATCGGCGGCGACGGCCGGGGAGATCGCGGCCGCCTACCTCACCCGCGCGAGCCTTCGCGTCGCCGTCTCGCCGGCCGCTTCGATCCGCGCCCAGTAGAGGCCCGCGGGCGCGAAAGCGCCGGCTTCGTCGCGGCCGTCCCACGCGAGTTCGTGCGGGCCCGCGGCGAGTGGGCCGTCGAACAGGGACCGCACGCGGCGTCCGGCCACGTCCATCACCACGAGGCGCACGCGGCCCGGGCGCGGCAGCGAAAAGCGCAGCGCGGTCGTGGCGCTGGACGGGTTGGGCGCCGGCGCCGCGAACGCGAGCCGCGCGGGCGGCGCGCCGCCGTCCGCGTCCGCGAGGTTCACCGGCTCGAGGAAATACGCGGACAGGATCGCCATCACGTTCGACTGGAGATTGGCGTGCGTCCAGCGGTACGGCCGGCCCGAGACGAACGCGAAGCGGCCGCCGGCCGGCCGCGGGCCGGCGCCCGCGGCGGGAATGCGGATCGCGGCGATGCCACGCGCGGGCGTGAAGCCGCTGGCGGTGCGCAGCAGCGTGCTCGTCTCGCCGGTCGCCGACGCGGTGTCGAAGACGGCGCACGCGGACTGCGTGGCCGTGCGCGTCATGCCGGCCAGTCCGGGCCGGGTCGCCGCCGCGTCGGGCAGCGTCTGGCCGGTCGCGGCCCAGTTCACGCCCAGGTAGGCGCGCAGCGAGTCGCCGAGGAACGTTTCGCCCTGCCGCGAGAGCAGCAGCAGGTTGCCGCCGGCGCGCAGGTACTGGAGCACCGGCGAGTCCTGCCAGTGGAAGAGGTCGCCGGCGTAGTTGTTTCCGAGCCAGATCACGTTCCGGTACTGGCCGAGCACGTCGCCCGGCACCGAGCCGTGGCCGAGCGGCGCCGGCAGCGTCGCGGGATACCCGCCCGCGGGCGCGGCGAAGGTGTCCCAGAAATCGATTCCGTACGCGCCCCAGAAGGCCTTGTCGATGCAGGCGCTCGTGAGTTCGGCCCCGTAGGTCGCCCAGTCCACGCCGTTCACGAGCAGCACGGACTTCTGGAACGTCGGGTTGGCGACGACCTGGTCCATGGTCTTGAGGATCCAGCCGTCGCGGTCCACCTCGACGTTCACCGGCGTGTCGGCGACGTGGAGCACGAACTGCTGCGAAGCGAGCGAGTCGGGAACGACGAAGGTGGTTTCACCGCCGGCCGTGGTCACGGTGACGTCCACCGGCATGGTGAAGAGCTGCCAGGACTGGGTCTGCTCGAGCGTCAGCGTGACGTCGTAGCCGCCACCGGCCGGCGCGCTCGTCCAGTTCGCGCGGTACTGCGGGTAGTACTCGCCGTAGATCCACTGCTGGAAGAACGCGTCGAGGTCGCGGCCCGAGACCGCTTCGCAGGCGTCGCGGAAGTTCTCGGTCGTCGCGCTCTTGTATCCCCAGGTCGCGCGATAGGCGAGCAGCGCGTCGAAGAACGTCTGCTCGCCGAGCACGTGCCGCAGCATGTGCAGCACCCACGAGCCCTTGTTGTAGGACAGGTTCGAATCGAAGACGCGCGTCTCGTTGCTCGCGTCGGGCACCCACACCGAGCCGGGCCCCAGGTAGCGGTTCTGGTCCATGTCGGCCTTGTAGGCGGCGTATCCCCCTTGCGATTCGGCCCACAGCGCCTCGCCGTACGTGGCGAAGCCCTCGTTCAGCCAGATGTGGTGGAAGTCGCGGCAGGTCACGAGGTCGCCCCACCACTGGTGCATCAGCTCGTGCGCGACCACGAACTCGGGGAAAGCGCCGATGCTCGTGCAGGTCTGGTGCTCCATGCCGCCGCCGAATGGAAACTCGGCGTGGCCGTACTTCTCGGCGAGGAACGGGTACTCGCCCATGCGCGCGGCGTAGGCGGCGATCATGCCCTTGACCTTCGCCTGCACCGCGGAGACGCCGGCGACCGACTCGGGGTAGTTCCAGAAGCGCAGCAGCATCGAGTCGGCGGGCGAAGGCCGGTACCAGTCGGTCGTGACGGTGTACGGGTAGCTCGCGATCGAAACCAGGTAGGTCGCGATCGGATAACGCTCGCTCCAGTTCGCGGTCACCGTCGGGCCGTTCATCACCGTGCTCACGAGGGTGCCGTTGGAGACCGTCGTCAGGCCGAGCGGCGCCGTGAAATGGACGGTCACCGAGTCCGCCTTGTCCTCGGGCGCGTCCTTGCACGGCCACCAGGTGCGGGCGCCGTAGGCCTCGGAAAGGCTCCAGATGATCTGGCGGCCGTTCACCATCTGGAACCCGAAATATCCGCCCGTCGGCGTGCCGTGATAGGTCACCGTGACGTCGAACGTCTCGCCCGCCGAATAGGCCCGGTCCAGATCCAGCGTGAGCACGTCGGCGGCGCGCGACCAGGTCGTCGCGCCGGGCCCGGAGGTCGCGCCGTCCACCACCATGCCGGCGGCGAAGTCGAGGTCCGCGCTCGAGACCGCGCCGGCGGTGACGGTCGCCTTCATGCGCACCGTGCCGGAGACGGTCGAGGTGGTGGGCGCGAACGACAGGTCCAGGTCGTACCAGCGCGCGTCCCACGACTGCTGGTTGAGCGTCGCCGGTCGCGCCGCGGCGCGCTCGCGCCTGAGCGACGCGGCCTTCCACGCCGCGAGGTAGGGCGACACGTCGCGCTCGTCGCGGACTTCGCGAACGCCGTTCGGAAGCGGCGGAAAGAGAATCGGCCGGGCCGCCGCGCCGCCCGCCGTCGCCGAGAGGACGAGGGCGCAGGCGAGCAGGGCCATCGGCAACGGGCGGCGGACGCGGGTCATGGGTGTCTTCTCCGATCGAAGTCGTGCAGGTCGGTTCGCGCCCGCGCATCGCGCGCTGCGCCTTCGGAAGCGGGAAAAGTCTAAAGGACTTTCGGCGGCTCGGCATCAGCCGCCCGGCTGCGGCGCCCGCTCACTTCCCGGCCGCCGCGAGCTTGCGCACCAGCGCCAGGTCGAGCCGGCCCGCCGCGCCCCAGCCGCGGACACCTTCGGGGATCGCGGGGCGGAAGGCTTCGTAGAGCGCGTAGGCCTCGGCGGCCAGCGCCGCCGGAGTGCGCGAGCGCGCGAGCGCGCGGAACGCCGTGCGCACGTCCTCGAGCGCGTCGCCGAACTTGCCCGCCAGGTAGCGCTCGACGGCTGCGGGGTCCTCCGGACGCTCCTTCGCGACGGCCCGCAGGCCCGACTTCGTCTCGACGACCGGCACCAACCGGCCGAGCAGCTCGACCGTGCGCTCGCGCGGCGGCTTCTTCCTCCCCGCCGGCTCCTTCGCGGGCTCGGCGAGCCTGAGGCGGCGCGCCTTCGCGGCGGCGTTCATGCCGGCGACGGCCTTGCCGAGCGTGAGCGCCGCGGCGTGGTCGTATCCGAGCCGCTCGGCGACGACCGCCGCCCACAGCGTCATCACGGGGGCGCGATTGATCATCAGGCTCGAGGTCATGCCGTCCTCCCTCGGTTCCGTGGCCCGCAGGCGCGGTCGCGCGTCAGCCGGTCGTCTCCTCCCGGCGGTGGGCGCGCAGCTCGGGCGTGCGCGCCGCGATCCAGCCGGTCGCGAGCAGGCAGCCGATGCCGCCCGTCACCACCGAGATCGGCGCGCCCCAGGCGTTCGCCACCAGGCCCGCCTCGAGCTCGCCGAGCTGCGGCCCGCCCATGAAGAACATCATGTTCACGCTCGTCATGCGCCCGCGCATCGCGTCGGGGGTCGTGAGCTGGCGGACGATGTTGCGGATCACCGTGCTCACGGTGTCGGCCGCGCCGGTGACGGCGAGGCACGCGAACGTGAGCGCGAACGAGCGCGAGACGCCGAAGGCGATGGTCGCGAGCCCGTAGCCGGCCACCGCCCACAGAAGGACCCGGCCGCGGCGGTCGATGTGCGGAATGGCCGGCGCGAGCACGAGGCTCATGAGCAGCGCGCCCGCCGACGGCGCGGCCGCGAGCAGGCCGTAGCCGTGCGCGCCGACGCGCAGGATGTCCTGCGCGTAGATCGGCAGCAGCGCGGTCGCCGAGGCGAAGAACGTGGCCACGAAATCGAGCAGCATGGTGGAGCGGATGAGCGGCGTGCGGAACACGAACGCGAAACCTTCGCGCGCGGCGCGCAGGCTGATGTCGGGCGAATGTCCCGGCCCGCGCCCCGGCACCTCGCGCATCAGCAGCAACGCGCCGATCACGCACAGGAACGACAGCGCGTTGAGCAGGTACGCCCAGCCGACGCCCAGCGCGGCGATCACGATCCCGCCCGCGGCGGGGCCCACGACCGAGGCGGCCTGGAACATGAGCGAGTTGAGCGCCAGCGCGTTGGGCAGGTCCTCGCGCGGCACCAGCGTCGGGATGAGCGAATGGCGCGCGGGGCCGTCGAACGAGCCGAAGGCCGAGCCGACGGCCGCGAGCACGTAGAGCGGCCAGGGCGAGCGCGCGCCCGAGAAGGCCAGCCAGGCGAGCGTGCCCGCCGCGAGGGCCATACCCGTCTGCGTGACCAGCATGAGCCGGCGGCGGTCGAGGGCGTCGGCCAGCACGCCGCTGACCATCGAAAAGCCGACGATCGGCACGACGCGGACGAGCCCCACCAGGCCGAGGGCGAGGCCGCGCTTGTGCGGCGGAACGAGCAGCGAGACGTGCCACAGCAGCGCGGCGTTCTGCATCATCGAGCCGGCCGTGGAGGCGAGCTGGCCGAACCAGAGCAGCCGGAAGTTGCGATGGCGCAGCGCGGCCAGCGCCGGCGAATCGGGGAGCAGGGACATGGAAGGGGGCACGGTAGCACGCGGACGCGGGATCGCCTTCGCCCCCGGCGCCGCGGGGTCGAAACCCCGGCACGCCGAGGGAGCCGGCGGCCCGGCACCGGCCGCGAATCCTTTTGCCGCCGGCCGACTCCTACTGGCCGAAAGGAGATCCTTCGTGCCGACCATTTCAGTCACCCGCGACAACTTCGAGTCCACCGTCCGGCAGGGCCTCGTCCTGCTGGACTTCTGGGCGGGCTGGTGCGGCCCGTGCCGCACGTTCGGACCCGTCTTCGAGGCCGCCTCGTCCCGGCATCCCGACGTGGTGTTCGGGAAGATCGACACCGAAGCCCAGCCCGAGCTGGCGGCGGCGTTCAACGTGCAGGGCATCCCGACGCTCGCGGTGATTCGCGACGGCGTGCTGCTTATGGCGCAGGCGGGCGCGCTGCCCGCGGCGGCGCTCGACGAGGTGGTCGAAAAGGCGAAGGCGCTGGACATGGCCGAGGTCCGGCGCGCGATCGCCGAGGAAGCGAAGTCCGGCGGCCCGCCGGAGGGCGGCGCCTAGCCATGTGCTACCGGACCAGTTGCCGCACGTGCGGCAAGCCCACGTATGCCGGGTGCGGGATGCACATCGAGATGGTGCTGGCCGACGTGCCGCGCGAGCTGCGCTGCCGCTGCCGCGAGGAGCGCGAAGCGGCGCGCCGCGCGGCTCGGGAGGCGCGCCGCGCCGCCGGCGGCGGCCGCTCGTGGTGGGAGCGCCTGCTGCGGAAGTAGGATGCGGTCCGCCCGCGAGGACCGCGTCCCATGAAGCCCGACCCACCCACCGATCCGCAGCGCCTGCGTCCCGCCCACCGGGCGGCGCTGGGCGCCATCCTCGTCGCCGGAGCCGTGGCGCGCGTCTTCGAATCCGGGCGCGCGCCGATGTGGTTCGACGAGATCTACACGACGTGGGCGGCCCGCGGCGGCGCCGCCGCGGTGGTCGCGCGCATGGCGCGCGACGTCCATCCCCCGCTGCACACGCTGCTGGTCGCCGGCTGGGAGGCGCTGGGCGGCGAGTCCACGCCGTGGCTGCGCGCGTTGTCCGTCGGCTTCGGGCTCGCGACGATCGTCGCCGTGTTCCTGCTCGGCCGCGCCGCCTTCGGCGCGCGCGCGGGCCTCGTGGCCGCCGCGCTGCTCGCGGTTCACCCGGTGCACGTTTACTTCTCGCAGGAGGCCCGCGTCTACGCGCTCTTCTGGCTCGAGCTCACGGCCGCCTGGTGGCTCGCGTGGCGCTGGCTGTCGGCCGGCGGCGCGCGGTACGCGGCGGGCTACGTCGTGGCGGCGACGCTCGCGCTCTACACGCACTACCTCTCGGGCCTGATTCTCGCCTTCACCGGCCTGGCCGGACTGCTGCTGGCCTGGCGCGCCGACCCGACGCGCCGGCGCGCGCTCGGCTGGATCGGACTGCACCTGGTCGTCGCGGCTCTGTTCCTGCCGCAACTGCCGACGTTCCTGAGGCAAAACGCCCGGCTCGAGGCCGATCACTGGACCGGGCCACCCGACGCGCGCGACCTGCGTGACTGGCTGCGCCACGCCTCCGGGAGCGTCACCTACCTGATCCCGGTCTTTCTCGCGCTCGGCGCGCTCGCGTTCCGGCGCGCCGCGGACCGCCGGCCCGCGGCGTTCCTCGCGTTCGTCGGGGTGGCGCCGGTGCTCGCCGCCTACTGGCTCGGCACGCGCGGCGCGCACGTCTTCACGGCGCGCTACATGTACTACGCGGTCCCGCCGCTGCTCGCGGTCGCGGCCGCCGGACTCGTCTCGCTGGCCGACCTCGTGCGGGACCGGTCCGCGCCGGTCCGCCTCGCGCCGTGGCTGCTGTTCGTGGGGCTGCTCGGCATGGAGACGCGTTCGATCGCGCTGCGCGGGCCCTACGGCGAGGCGGCCGACCTGGCGAGCGCGAACCGCCTGCTGCGCGGCTCCGTGCGCCCGGGTGACATCGTGTTCTGCGCCGACACGCACGCGCTGCTGTTCCTCGTCCATCACGAACCGCGGCTGGCGCGCATCCAGCTGCTGTGGTTCGACGCGAAGTTCCCCTACTACGAGGGCGCGCTCGTGATCGCCGACTCGCTGCGCGTCGGGCCCGCGGCGTTCGGCGAGCCGCGTCCGGCGGGCAGCCGCTGGTGGGGCGTGCGCGTGCGCCACGGCGGGCGCAACGGAGCCGAGGCGGCGGCGCTGTTCGACTCGGCGGCGGCGGGCCGCTCGCGGCAGTTCGGGAGCGTCACCGTGTGGGGGCCCGAGGCCGGAGGCGCGCCCGCGCCGTGACGCCGCGCGGTGGCGGCCGCGGGGCACTCCCGGGGGGGGACCGCGGGACCTTTTTCGGCGGACGCGTCGCGCCCGCCACGGCTGGGCCGCGCGGCGCCGCTCGACTACCCTTCCACGCCATGACGAATCCCGACGACGCTCCGCGGGCCGCCGATTCGAGCGCGCCCGCGCCAACGCCCGAGCGGCTGCGCGAGGCGCTCACCGTGCTCGAGCAGATCGCCGCGAACCGGCGGCTGCTCGAACCGCTCACCCGCGAGGAACGCCGGCGGCTCGCCACCGCCGCCGGCACGGTCTATCACCCGACTCCCGCCGACCGGCGCCGGCTCGTCAAGGAGATGGCGCGCGCGCGCAAGGAACGGGCGGCGGAGCGGGATGAACGCGCGCTGGAGCGCTCGGGCATCCGCACGCTGCGCCGCCGGCCCGTCTTCACGACGCCCGACGCGGCGCTGCCGGCGGGCGCCAGGGAGTTCTCGCCCGAGGATCAGGTGGCCGATCCCGCGAACACCGTCGCCGAGCGGGAGCAGAACTGCTACGTCTGCAAACGCGACTACACGACGCTGCATCCGTTCTACGACCAGCTCTGCCCGGAATGCGGCGAGTTCAACCTTCGAAAGCGCGGCGAGCTGGCCGACCTGCGCGGCCGCGTCGCGCTGGTGACCGGCGGCCGCGTCAAGATCGGCTACCAGGCCGGCCTCAAGCTGCTGCGCTGCGGTGCGCGGCTCATCGTGACGACGCGCTTTCCGCGCGACTCGGCCGAGCGCTACGCGCGCGAGCCGGATTTCGCCGGGTGGCGTGACCGTCTCGAGATCTTCGGGCTCGACCTGAGGCACACGCCGAGCGTCGAGGCCTTCTGCCGTCACCTGCTGACGACGCGCGACCGGCTCGACTACATCGTCAACAACGCCTGCCAGACGGTGCGCCGGCCGCCGGAGTACTACGAGCACATGCTCGCGGGCGAGACCGCCTCGCTCGCGCACCTGCGGCCCGAAGTGCGCCGGCTGCTCGGGGCCTACGAGGGCCTGCGCGGCTATCACCTGCTGCCCGAGGGCCCGGGCGCGCCGCCCGTCGCGGCGGATCGCGCCCTCCATGAGGTGGCGGGCCTCACGCACGCCGCCGAGCTTTCGCAGGTGCGGTTGCTGCCCGAGGAGCGGCGGGCGCAGCAGGACCTGTTTCCGCGGGGACGCCTCGACCAGGACCTGCAGCAGGTGGACCTGCGCGGGCGCAACTCCTGGCGGCTGCTGCTCGACGAGGTTTCGTCGGTCGAGCTGCTCGAAGTGCAGCTCGTCAACGCGGTCGCGCCGTTCGTGCTCAACGCGCGCCTCAAGCCCCTGATGACGCGGACGCCGGAACGCGACAAGCACATCGTCAACGTCTCGGCCATGGAAGGTCAGTTCTACCGCAAGGCCAAGACCACGCGGCACCCGCACACGAACATGGCGAAGGCCGCGCTCAACATGATGACGCGCACCTCGGCGGCCGACTACTTCCACGACGGCATCCACATGAACAGCGTGGACACCGGCTGGGTGACCGACGAGGATCCGGCCGCGATCGCCGAGCGCAAGGCGGTCGAGCACCGCTTCGCGCCGCCGCTCGACATCGTGGACGGCGCGGCGCGCATCACCGACCCGATCGTCGCCGGCGCCAACACCGGCGTGCACGTCTGGGGACAATTCCTGAAGGACTACCGGCCGACGCCGTGGTGAGGAAGGGCCCGCCGCGGGAAGCGGCCCCCGGGCGCGGTCCCGGGGGCCGCCCGCGTTTCGGCGTTCGCGCGCCGGCTCAGGCCTGCGCGTACTCCTCGATCGGCGGGCAGGCGCAGACCAGGTTGCGGTCGCCGTAGGCGTCGTCCACGCGCCCGACCGACGGCCAGAACTTGCGCTCGCGGACCCACGGCAGCGGGAACGCGGCGCGCTCGCGCGAGTAGCCCCGCGACCAGCCGTCGGACACCACCACCTCCATCGTGTGCGGCGCGTGTTTGAGCGGATTGTCGGTCTTCGACAGCCGGCCCGCCGCGATCTCGTCGATCTCGCCGCGGATCGCGACCAGCGCCTCCACGAACCGGTCGAGCTCCGCCTTCGACTCGCTCTCGGTCGGCTCGATCATCAGCGTGCCGGCGACGGGGAACGACACGGTCGGCGCGTGGAAGCCGTAGTCCATGAGCCGCTTCGCGATGTCGCCGACCTCGACGCCACTCGCCGCCTTCAGCGGCCGCGGGTCCACGATGCACTCGTGCGCGACCGTGCCGTTGCGGGCCCGGTAGAGCACCGGATAGTGCTTCTCCAGGCGCTTCGCGAGGTAGTTGGCGTTGAGGATGGCGAGCTTCGTGGCCTGCGTCAGGCCGGCGGCGCCCATCATCATGATGTACATCGTCGAGATGGGCAGGATGCTGGCGCTGCCCCACGGCGCGGCCGAGATCGCCCCGATCGCCTTCTCGCCGCCGGTCGCGATCACCGCGTGGCCCGGCAGGAAGGGCGCGAGGTGCTTCGCCACGCCGATCGGGCCGACGCCGGGTCCGCCGCCGCCGTGCGGAATGCAGAAGGTCTTGTGCAGGTTCAGGTGGCAGACGTCGGCGCCGATGTCACCCGGACGGCACAGCCCGACCATCGCGTTCATGTTCGCGCCGTCCAGGTACACCTGTCCGCCGTGCTCGTGGATCGTCCTGGTGATCTCGACGATGGCCTCCTCGAACACGCCGTGCGTGGACGGATAGGTGACCATCAGCGCCGCGAGGTCCGACGCGTGCTGCGTCGCCCTGGCGCGAAGATCGGCGACGTCAATGTTGCCGCTGGCGTCGGTCTTGACGACGACCACCTCGAGTCCGGCCATGACCGCGCTGGCGGGGTTCGTGCCGTGCGCCGACTGCGGAATGAGGCACACGCGACGGTGGCCCTGGCCGCGCGACTCGTGCCAGGCGCGGATGACGAGCAGACCCGCGTACTCGCCCTGCGAGCCGGCGTTCGGTTGAAGCGACACGGCGTGGAAGCCGGTGATCTCGGCGAGCGCGCCCTCGAGCCGGTCGAACATCGCCCGGTAACCTTTCGCCTGTCCGGGGGGCGCGAACGGGTGGAGCGCGCCCATTTCCGGCCAGCTGATCGGCAGCATCTCGGAGGCCGCGTTCAGCTTCATCGTGCAGCTGCCGAGCGAGATCATCGAGTGCACGAGCGACAGGTCGCGCGACTCCAGCCGCTTCATGTACCGCATCATCTCGGTCTCGGTGTGGTACGAGCGGAAGACCGGGTGGGTGAGGTACGGCGACGTGCGCGCATGCCGGGCGCCGAAGGCGTTCTTCGCCGCGGCCGCGGGGATCGGCGTGGACGACGACGCGCCGCCCGCGAAGACCGCCAGCAGGTCGGCCAGGTCCGCCTCGCCCGCGGTTTCTCCGAACGAAACTCCGATCGTGCCGTCGGCGAAGTAGCGCAGGTTGATCCGCCTGGCCTCGGCGGCCTCGCGGATCGCGGACGCCGGCCGGTTCGGCTTCACGTGCACGGTGTCGAAGAACTCGTCGGCCAGCACCGCGTGCCCGAGGTCCCGGACACCGGAGGCGAACGTCGCGGCCATCCGGTGAACGCGCGTCGCGATGCGCGCGAGCCCCTCGGGCCCGTGCCACGCCGCGTAGAAGGCGGCCATCACGGCGAGCAGCACCTGTGCCGTGCAGATGTTGCTGGTCGCCTTCTCGCGGCGGATGTGCTGCTCGCGCGTGCCCAGCGCCATGCGAAGCGCCGGCCGGCCGCTCGCGTCCTTCGAAAGCCCGATGATGCGGCCCGGCATCTGGCGCTTGTACTCGTCGCGCGTGGCGAAGAAGCCGGCGTGCGGACCGCCGTAGCCGAGCGGCACGCCGAAGCGCTGCGAGTTGCCGACCGCGACGTCGGCGCCCCAGTCGGCGGGCGAGGCCAGCAGCGTCAGCGCCAGCAGGTCGGTCGCCGCCACGACGAGCGCCCCGGCGGCGTGGACCTGCGCGGCGAGCGCGCGGTGATCCTGGATCGCGCCGCAGGTGTTCGGGTACTGGACGAGCACGCCGCAGACGTCGGCGTCGAGCGTGAACGCCGCCGGGCTCTGGACCTTGACCGTGATGCCGCGCGCGCGGCCACGGGCCTTCACGACGTCGATCGTCTGCGGGTGGCAGTCGTCGGCGACCAGGAACGTCGTGCGGCCGCCGAGCGTCGCGTGCACGAGCTGCATCGCCTCGGCGGCGGCGGTCGCCTCGTCGAGCATCGAGGCGCTCGCGATCGGCAGGCCGGTCAGGTCGGAGACCACGGTCTGGAACGTCAGCAGCGCCTCGAGCCGCCCCTGCGCGATCTCGGCCTGGTACGGCGTGTACGCCGTGTACCACGCCGGGTTCTCGAGCACGTTGCGCTGGACGACCGCCGGGGTGTGCGTGGCCGAGTAGCCCATGCCGATGAAGTTCCGCCAGATCTCGTTGCCCGAGACCATGCGGCGGAACTCGGCGAGCGCCTCCTGCTCCGACATCGGCGCCGGCAGCGCGAGCGCGCGCGGCAGGCGGATGTTCGCGGGCACGGTGGCGTCCACGAGCTGGTCGAGCGTCGCGTATCCGAGCGTTGTGAGCATCGCCTTCACGTCGGACTCGGAAGGCCCGTTGTGTCGCGGGACGAACGAATCGGGGCTCGGCAGGGCGGTCACGGCGGAACTCCTGTCACGGGCGCGGGGCGCCGGGTGCATGCGTCGGGTGGGTGGGGTTCGAACCGAGCCGGCAAGTTATCAGCCCCGGCGGGCGCGGGCGAACGGTGCGGCGCGGCGTTACTCCTCGGCCCGCAGGCCGAGCTGGCGCATCTTCTTGTAGAGGTGGCTGCGTTCGAGTCCGAGCCGCGCGGCGGCGCGGGTCATGTGCCCGCCCTCGGCCGCGAGCGCCGCCTCGACCTGGCGCCGCTCGAAGTCGCGCACCGCCTCGGCCAGCGGTTGTGGCGACTCGGACGGCGCGGCGCCCGGCGCTCCCCCGCCGGGCAGCACCGCGCGGACCTCGGCGGCGCCGAGGGTCATGCCCGGGTTCATGATGAGCAGGCGCTCGACCAGATTGCGCAGCTCGCGCACGTTGCCCGGAAACGGATGCCGGCGCAGCGCCTCGAGCGCGGCGGCGCTGAACGCCTGCGGACGCCTCCCGGTCTCGCGCGCGAGCCGCGCGGCGAAATGCTCGACCAGCAGCGGCACGTCCCCGGACCGTTCGCGCAACGGCGGCACGTCGATCGGGATCACGGCGAGGCGGAAGTACAGGTCCTCGCGATACGCGCCGGCGGCGACCGCGGCCGCGAGGTCGCGGTTCGTCGCGGCCACGGTGCGCACGTCCACGCGGATCGCACGGCTGCCGCCGACGCGCGTCAGCTCGTTCTCCTGCAGCACGCGCAACAGCTTGGTCTGCGCGCGCGCGCTCAGGTCCCCGACCTCGTCGAGCAGCAGCGTGCCGCCCTGCGCCTCCTCGAACCGGCCGCGCCGGGCCTGCGTCGCGCCGGTGAAGGCGCCGCGTTCGTGCCCGAACAGCTCGGATTCGAAGAGCTCCTCGGGGATCGCCGAACAGTTGACCGCCACGAACGGCATCGCCCGCCGCGGGCTCGAGGCGTGCAGGGCGCGCGCGACCAGCTCCTTGCCGGTGCCATGCTCGCCGCGGATCAGCACGCGGGCGGGCGAAGGGCCGGCGAGCGCGATCTGCTCGAGCAGCTTGGCGATCGCCGGCGAACGGCCCACCAGCGGCACCGCCCAGGGCTCCTGCAGCCGGCGGTTCTCCGCCTGCAACGAGCGCGTCGTCGCGGCATTGCGCAGCAGCACGAGCAGCCGTTCGAGCGCCACGGGCTTTTCGAGGAAGTCGAACGCGCCGAGCCGGGTGGCCTGCACGGCGGCGTCAATGGTCGCGTGGCCCGACATCATGAGGACCGTGGTCTCGGGCGCCTGCCCGCGGATCTCGGCCAGCAGGTCGAGGCCGCTGCCGTCGGGAAGCCAGACGTCGAGCAGCACGAGATCGTAGGCCTCGCGCAGCTTCGCGCGGGCCTCGGCGACGCCGCCGGCGTCGTCCACCTGGTAGCCCTCGCGCCCGAGCGCGTCCTTGAGGCTCGCGCGGATGTTCGGCTCGTCGTCCACGATCAGCAGGGTCGGCATCAGGCTCCTCGCGAAAGCGGCAGCCGGATCGTGAACGACGTGCCGCGCCCGGGCGCGGAGTCCGCTTCGATCGTGCCGCCGTGGTCGGTGACGATGCGCTCGACGATGACGAGCCCGAGCCCGCTTCCCTGCGCCTTGGTCGTGAAGCCGGGCACGAAGAGCCGCGCCTTCTGCTCCGGGCTCAGGCCCGGGCCCTCGTCCGCGACGACCAGCTCGAGCGAACCGCCGGCGGCGCGAGCGGCGAGGCGGACCCGGCCGTCCGGCGCGGCGGCGTCGAGGCCGTTCTGCACGAGGTTGACGAGCGCCTGCCGCAGTTGCGCGCGGTCGGCGGAAGCGACGATCGGCCCGGCCGGGGGCGCGAGCACCAGCCGGCCTTCCGCCGACTCGTGCGCGAACAGCGCGCCGACCTCCGCGAGCAGCGCGCCCGGATCGCACGGCGCGGGCGCGGGCGGAGGGAAGCGGCCGAGGTCCGAGAACTCCTTCAGCAGGCGCTTGAGCGACTGGACCTCCTCGTCAATCGTGCGCACCGCCCGGTCGAGGATCTGCGGGAAGTCGGGCCGGCCCTGTTCGTACGAGCGCTTGAGGTCGGCGACCGACACCGCGATCGGCGTGAGCGGATTCTTGATCTCGTGCGCCACCTTGCGCGCCATCTGCCCGTAGGCCGCCTGCCGTTCGTTCGCCACCAGCCGCTCGCGGTAACCGCGCAGGTCCGCCCGCATGCGCTCGAGCGCCGCGACCAGCGCCTGCACCTCGCGGACGCTCGCGAGCGTGAGCGGCTCGTCCCATTCGCCGCGCGAGATGCGTTGCGAGAACTCCGCCAGCCGCTCGACCGGCCGCGAGACCTGCAGAGACCAGGCGAGTCCGAGCAGCACGGCGACGGCTCCGGCGAGCAGCGCGATCACGAGCGTGGTCGTGCGCAGCGCCGCGAGCGTCGCGTCGGTTCCGGCGGTCGGCACCAGCCCCGCGATCCGCACCTGCGGGCCGCCGCCCGGAGACAGCGTGTCGCGCCGTGCGAAGTACGAGGCGCCGCCGAGGCGGATGCGTTCGGGCCCGCTTCCTCCCCGCGCCGCGAGCGCCGCGGCCCCGGGCAGCGTGCCGGCCAGCGGCCGGCCGGCGGAGTCCCACAGCGCCAGCTCCACCCCGCTCGTTTCGCGAAGCTCCGCGAGGCGGAGCGAGTCGAGCAGCAGGCCCCCGCGCACGAGCCCGACCGGCGCGTCGCGATAGGTGATCGTCGCCGCCGCATCGAGCGCCAGCGCGCGGCCGGCGGCCGGCGGCGCGAACTCGAGGCCCGGGGTGCGCCGGGGCGCGAGCGTCGCCGCGTCCACGGGCTCGCGACCCGGGCGCGGGCGGGCCAGCGGCGCCGCACCCCCGTCGGCGACGACGGCGCCCGCGGTGTCGGCGATATAAAGGTAGTCGAGGCCCAGCAGGTACTGCTGCGTCGCGAGCTGCTCGCGCAACGACGCGCCTCCCGCGGATTCGACCAGGTAGAGGCGCTTGAGCTGCGCGTCGTCCGCGAGCAGCGCCAGCCGTCCGGTCAGCCGGTCCGCGTCGTCGTCGAGTTGTGCCCGCATCACGTGCAGGGCCGACGCGAGCCGCGCGGACGCCTGCGCGCGCACCGTGGACTGCAGGCGCTGACCGATCAGCAGCATGGCGACGGCGAGCGGCACGATGGCGACGAGCGCGAACCCCGCGATCAGCCGCACGCGCAGCGAGTTCATCGCCGTTCCGTCCCGGCAGCGCACTGGAGCAGGTTCGCGAACGCGTCGGCCCCGAGCGCCTGCACGTCGGCGGCGCGTGCCCGTGCGCACAGCACGGGACAGCGGATCGCGAGAACGCGCTCGAGGCGCAGTCCGGGATCGCCGGCGACGAGCGCGTCGGTGCGCGCCGGCGACAGGTCCTCCCACCCGATCGAGACACGGACGGCGCCGGCGGCGGGCCGGCCGCGGTTGAGGAACGCTTCGAGCGTCGCCCAGCCCGGGAGTCGCCGGTCCACCTCGTAGCCGGGAGCGGCCGTCCCGCCTTCGCCGGCCGTGTGCGAGATCGAGGAGTCCCGCGAGCCGGACCCGTCATCGCCGCGCGGGAGAAGCTCCAGATCGAAGCCGAACACCATCTCGTTCAACCTCGCGAGGTCGGCCGCGACGCGCGCCTGCGGCGGGGCCGACGTGCCCGGCCGCGTGCGCGCGACGATCCGCCCGCGCGCGAGCTGCCCGCGCAGCAACTCGAAACCGGAGGTGAGCTCGCGAAGTCGCGCCGAGGGCTCGCCGGGCCAGAAGACGGCCATATCCAGATCGCCCCTCTCGAGTGCGATCTCCTCGTCGGTCCGGTCTCCGAACGTCCGCACGATCAGCGTGTCGGGCCAGCGCGTCGTGGGCGCGAGCGAGTCCGCCGCGACCAGCCGCAGGCCGCCGCCGGGCAGCGGCTCGCTTCGGTAGTCGCGAGGCAGCGTCGCCGGCTCGATCCCGGGCGAGGCGCAGGGCGGCACGAGCGCGCGACGCACGGAGGCCGGCAGGCCGACGCGCAGCGTCGCGACGGGCAGGAGGGGCGCGGGCTCGAGACGCACCTCGAGACGCGCGAGGCGCTCATCGGCTTCGATGCGGCCGTGCTCGAGGCGCACGCTCGCGAGCGTGCCGTCCAGAACCTGCTCGATCCTGCCGACGGCCAGCTCGCGATGCCGGTCGAGAATGCGCACGAGCATCCCCGGCACGATGGCGCCGGAGTCCGGGGCGGCGAGATACACGCGCTCCTGCGCGACCCAGACGACGCGGGGCGCAGACGGCGCCGCCTCACCCGCGCGCGGCGTGAGCAGCGCGATCGAGAACGCACACAAGAGCGCTCCGCGCGCGATGAGGCGCGTGGCCCGCCTCCCACCGCGGCGCGTGTGCGTCGTCTCGTCGCCAGCGTGTCCGATGCTCCACACTCGAGGAAACCCCCCGTCGCACTTTCAGATGCGGACGCTCCCGCACCCTCGGGCGCCGCTTCGGCGTGTCCATCGTGACACAACAGGAGAACCCTGAAGTAGTTCCGTTTGTGCCAATCGTCTGCGCGCCAAGCGATTGTCAGTACGGCACGCCACTTGGAATACGTGACCGCGCGAGGGCGGCACGAACCGCCCGACGATCGGGGCCGAACCCGGCACGGCGGCCCCGGCGGGAACTCACCCGGGCCGGAGGAGCGGGTGTCATGCGGGAGCGGAACGAAGTGACGGAGATCCGCGAGCGGTTCGCGGACGGCGACGGGTACGAAGCGCAGGGGACGGAAGCGGCGCGCTGGCCGCGCACGGTCGGGCTCTTCACCGTGCTCTTCACGGCCGCCGTGGCGGCGGGTCTGGCGCTCGCCGGTTGCGGCAATCGCGGCGGCGGCGGGGCCGCGGCGGAATCGAGCGCCGCGGTCGCGAGCCCGGCGGCGGCCACGCCCTCGCAGGCGGCGGGCACGCAGGTGGCTTCCGCGCCGGTCGTCTCGGGGCTCTCCGCGGGCGACCTGGCGGTGAAGGAAGGTCTCCCGCCGGACCTCTCGGTGACGGTGCCGGACACGCTGGTCGCGCCCGGCGAGGTCGTCGAGTTCAAGGTCGTGGGCACGACGGACGTGAGCCAGGTGGCCCTGTCGGACGGGCGGGACGAGCCGCTGCCGTTCGTGCGCGATGCCGGCACGGACACCTGGCGGGTCCAGTATCGCGTGCCGCTGCACCCCCGGCAGGACCGCTTCGGCGTCTCGGTCACGGCCAGGACCGACCTCAATCGCTGGCGCCGGGTGTGGGTCTTTCTCCACGTCGAACGAGGCGACACGACCGCGGTGGACAACCCGGACGAGATGGAGGACCGGGACTAGGTTTCATCCTGCAATGCGCCGTGCGCGGCCCCGGGCCATCACCGGGGCCGCGTTCGTTTCGGCGGCGCGCGGAACCGGCTGGGTGACGCCCCCCACCCTCTCCGATCCCTGGGCCATTTCCCGTGGGACGCCGCGGGACCGCGCCGCACTTCGCAAGGCGTGCCATTGCGTTCTTCAGCGCAGCGCGACGCGAAATCCCGCAAGTGCTGAAAACTCGGTGCCGCCGGAAATTTTCCGCGAGGTCGTCGCGTGTGGCACCTCGATTGCGCTGACCTCCTTTCGAACCACCGGCCGGCGATGGCCACGATCCACCGGAAGGCCCCCCGTCTTCCCGAACCCGAGGAGGCAAGCCCGATGCGGACGACCCGGCACGATGCGAGCGGCTTCTCGCTTCTCGAGCTGATGACCGTGATCACGGTCTTCGGCCTCCTGCTGGCGATCGCGGTCCCGACCATCGGGGGCCAGCTTCGCACGGCCCGCCTGAACGGGGCCCTGAGCACCCTGCAATCCGACCTTCGGTACGCGCGGTCGCTCTCGACCGCGCAGCGCAGGACCTACGAGATCCAGTTCGCTTCGAACACCTACTCCATCGTCCGCGTCTCGCCGGCGAAGGTCGTGCGCACGCGCGAACTGCCCCGCGGCGTCGCCTGCGCGTCCACCGACACCGCCACGTTCTATCCGTGGGGACTCACCGAGTCCGTCACGATCACCGTCAGCGACAGCCGCCGTTCGGACGTCCTGCGGCTGTCCTCCAATGGGAGCGTCTCCCGTGACTGAGCGTATCCACACGGCCCCGCCCGCGAACGAGCGCGGCATCTCGCTCATCGAGCTCATGGTGGTGCTCGTCGTGGTCGCCATCGGCGTACTCGCCCTGTCGGCCGTGCAGACGCGCTCGTCCACCGACGTGTACGCGACGGGCCGCCACACGCGCGCCCTCCAGGTCGCCCAGACCCGCATGGAAATCGCCCGCGGCGCTGGCTTCGCCGCCGCCCAGACGGATTCCGGGTCGGCGGACGGCTTCAACTGGTGGACCGCCGTGGATTCGGTGGACGTCGGCCTGCGGCGCGTGAACGTCTCCGTTCGCTGGTCCGAGCACGGCGAGGCCCGCTCGGTCCAACTCCTCAACCTGCTGGCGAAGCGATGAGGTGCCCCGTGATTCGGTCCGCCCACCGTCTCGAATCGGCCCGCGGCATGACGCTGGTCGAGCTGCTCGTCACGATGAGCATTCTCGGCGTGGTGCTGATGGTCGTGACCGGCATCATGCTGTCCACGAGCCGGGTCGAGGGACGCACCGTCCGGCGCGCCGAGGTCCAGGCCTCGAGCCGGCAGGCGCTCGCGCTCATGACCACCGAGCTGCGGCAGGCCGGCGCCGACCCGAGCAGCCCGCCCGTCGGCATCACGGCCGTCGTGAGTGCGGATTCGCACCTGGTGCGCGTGCGCGCCGACCTGAACGGCGACGGGACGATCCAGACCGCCGAGCCTTCCGAGGACGTGACTTACCACTTCGTGGACACCACGGGCGTCGTGACCCGCGACCCCGGCGCGGGCCCGGCGACGGTCCTGGCCAACGTGCGCGACCTGCAGTTCGCCTACTTCGACGCGGCCGGGCAGCCGATAACTCCGCTGCCCCTCAGCCCTGCGAACGCCGCCCGCGTCGCCGCCATCGGACTCACGGTGACGACCGAGAACCGCGACTCCGCCCCGATGACGCTTTCGACCCGGATCACGCTGCGCAACCGATGAACCGGCCCACCCCCGAAGCCACCCGGAGGACACCCCTCATGACGACGCGCATGAACGACGAACGCGGAGCCGCCATGGTCCTGGTGCTGGGGGTGCTGGCCGCCCTCGCCGTGCTGGCCCTGGTGGTGATGAACATCGTCACCGGCGAGAAGCGCACCGAGTCCACGGAGTACTCGAACAACCGCGCGTTCTACTCGGCCGACGCGGCGGGCGAGGCGGGGGTGGCCTGGATCCGGCGCCAGGGCAATCCGCCCTCGCTGGTGGACACCTCGAGCCACGTGTCCGTGTCCACCGCCTTCACGTCGCTCAGCAACGACAACCGCTACAAGTTCGACGTGCGCTACGTGCGCCGGCGCTTCCTGCCCGGGTACAGCCTCGACTACCGGAACTACGAGTACGTGGTCGAAGCGAGCGGCGCGAGCGCCCAGCAGGCGGAGTCCGCCGTCGAGCTCGGGGCCACCCGGCTGTTCAAGGAGGGCTACTGACATGCGAACCCGACTTCATGCGCACGCGCTCGCCTGCTTCGTCGCGGCCGGGCTCGCGATCGCGGGCCCGGTTCTCGCCGCGTGCGACCCGCCGCTCGTGGTCAGCAGCTCGGGGGGCCGCGCCAAGGTCATGATCATCCTCGACAGCTCGTACAGCATGAACGAGGCGATGTGCTCGGACGACTACGACCCGGGCGTGACCTACACCGGCAACTTCACGAGCGGTTCGACCTACAACGTCTCCTCCGACGGCACGTACACGCCGTCGAGCTTCAACTCCGGCTGGCCGACGTCGCCCGGCGCCTACCTCGTGAACAGCGACCAGGGAGAGCGCGGCCAGTACAACGGCAACTACCTGAACTGGGTGTTCTTCCACGCCACCGCGACGCAGCGCGCCGCGATCCCGGCGGTCACCCGCATCCAGATGGCCAAGCAGGCGGTGAACACGGTCATCGGCAGCGGCTCGGGCGCCGATTTCGGCGTGATGATCTTCAACGGCGACAACGGCGGCTCGCTGCTCTCGCCGATGGGCACCGCGACGGCGACGATCCAGTCGCAGGTGAACGCGGTGGACGCGAACTCCTATACGCCGCTCGCCGAGACGATGGTGACGACGCTCAACTACCTCAGCACCACCGGCGCCTCGGCCCCGATCCAGGCGAGCTGCGAGAAGACGTTCATCGTCATGGTGACGGACGGCTTCCCGACGAAGGACCTGAACGTGCCGGCCTACCTGCAGGACTACGACCAGGACGGCCAGGACCCCGGCAACTGCACGTCCATGGGCACCGGCATGCCGAACTCGATGGACTGCTCGGGCTACGTGGACGACGTCGCCGCCTACCTGTACCGCAACGACCTGCGCCCGGACCTCGACGGCTTCCAGAACGCGACGACCTACGTGATCGGCTGCGACCTCGACGCGCCGATCCTGCAGTCCACCGCGGCCAACGGCGGCGGCGCCTACTTCAGCGTCAAGAACGCCGCCGGCCTCGCCGCGGCGCTCGACCAGGTCTTCGACCTGATCGCCGCGCAGATGGCGGCCTCGGCATCGGTGTCGGTCGTCTCCGCGGAGGACCGCACGAACAACCGTCTCTTCCGGGCGCGCTTCGAGTCGCAGTCCTGGCGCGGTTTCCTCGAAGCCTATGACCTGCCCTACAAGGCCGGCGACGCCCCGGTCTGGGAGGCGGGCGGCCAGCTTCAGGGGCGCAGCGCCGGCAGCCGGACCATCTACACGTCCTCCACGGGCACCAACCGGACCGATTTCACCAGCGGCAGCGCGGCCTCGCTCATGACGCTGCTCGGCGCCGCGGACGTGACCGACGCCGGCCAGATCATCGACTACGCACGCGGAAACGCCGTCACGGGCACGCGCGACCGCGGAAACTGGAAGCTCGGCGACATCGTGGACGCGGCGCCCGCCATGGTCGGCAAACCGACCGGCTTCAATCCGTTCCTCAACTACGCGGCCTTCCGCGCGGCCAACGCGGCGCGGCCGGAGATGCTCTACGTGGGCGCGAACGACGGCATGCTGCACTGTTTCGACGCGACGACCGGCTCCGAGCAGTGGGCCTACGTCCCCCGTTCGGTGCTGCCGAAGCTGCGCGACCTGATGAGTCCCTCCTACTGCCACGAGTTCTTCGTGAACCTCACGCCCACCGTCTTCGATCTGTACGTGAACGGCGGGTGGAAGACGGTGCTCGTCGGCGGCCAGGAGCGCGGCGGCAGCGGTCTGTTCGCGCTCGACGTGACCGATCCCGCCGCCGGCAACGTCCAGGTCCTGTGGGACGTGGACCTGGGCGCCCTGAAGGGCTCGTGGAACACCCCGACGCTGGTGCGCGACCGGACGCTCAACCGCCACGTGCTGGCGGTCGGAACCGGGCTCGCCGCCGCCGCGTCGCAGGCGAGCCTGCTGGTGCTCGACCCCGCGAACGGCTCGGTCCTCTCGACGCTCGCGCTCGGGTCCGCCGTGGCGAACAACAAGCTGACGAAGGCGACCGCGATCGACACCGACTTCGACGGCTACGACGACCTGCTCTACCTCGCCGACCTCGCGGGCCGCGTGTGGCGCGTGAACCTCCAGTCGAACCCGTGGTCGGCGACGCTGCTCTTCGACGCCGGCAAGCCGATCCAGGCCGCGCCGGTGCTGACCATGGACCAGCAGGGCCGCGTGATGGTGTTCTTCGGCACCGGCCGCTACCTCGCGGACGCCGACCTCTCCAACACCGACTCGCAGGCGTTCTACGGCATCGTGGACGACGGTTCGGGCGCGACGGTTTCGGCCTCGAACCTCGTGGACCAGACGTCCAGCATCTCCGCGGTGACGAGCGGCAAGAGCGGCTGGTTCGTGACCCTCGTGCAGGCGAGCGGCGAGCGCGTCACGCGCCGCCCCGCCCTGATCGCCGGAACCGTCTACGTGCCTTCGTTCCGGCCGAACTCGGGCTCGTGCATGGACGGCGGCGAGTCGTGGCTCTACAGCTTCGATTACAAGGACGGCTCGGCCCCGAGCAACGCCAACGGCTCCGAGAACAACACCACCGCCGGCCGCGTCGAGTCGAAGGGCGCGGGCATCCTCGCCGACCCGTCGGTGGACATCGTGAACGAACAGCTCGTCCTGCAGTCGTCCAACGCCAGCCTGCTCACCAAGAGCCTCAACGCCGGCCTCAAGCGGCTCGTCGTGCGCTCCTGGCGGCAGAAGTGGAACTGAGAGGAGCGACCATGCGCCACACTTCCGGCGTCATCCTTGTCCTCGCGCTCGCGTCCACGGCGGCGCTCGTCACCGCCGCGGTCGCCGGCGAGAACGCGCGGCTGCGCCGCACCCTCGCGAGCCCGCGCCTGCAGTCGCGCGTGACCACGTTCTCCGGCCAGCTGAACGGCCCGATCGCCTCCGAGATGCGGGTGGACGGTGTCACCTACCGGGTCGCGCCCGACGTGCGCATCTTCGAGCTCGGCCGCGGCGCCATGCCGTCCGGCACTTCGTATTTCGACCGCGTGGCGACCGTCTCGGGCGTCCGGGTGCGCGAGACGTTCATCGTCCAGAGCGTCATCGTGCGCCCCGCCGCCTGGAGCACGCGCGGCACCACCGGCATCGAACCGGCCGACGCGCCCCGATGACCGCCGCGCGCACGGAAGCCCGGGGCCCCGGCACGGAAAAGCCGCTCGCGGCCGCCGGCGTGCTCGCGCTGGCCTGCCTGCTGTCGGCCGGTTGCGCGCAGTCGCCGCGCACCGCGGCCCTCTCCGCGGGCTACGGCGGCGCGACGCTGCGCCTCTCGCCGGCGCCCGCGTTCTCGGGCACGCGGTTGCTGGCCACGCTCGGCGAGGACGGGCCCGACCCGGCGACCTTGCGCTTCGAATGGCGACGCAACGGCCAACAGCTCGAAGGCGTCACCGGCCCCGAGCTCGAGCCGTCGAACTTCTCGAAGGGAGACCGGATCGCCGTGTGGGTCACGGTGCCCGCGGCCGCCGGCGGCCACGCCCGCGAGCTGAGCGCCGAGACGAGGATCGAGAACTCCGCCCCGCGCATCACGAACCTCGGCATCGCGCTCGAGAACGACCCGGCCGGCCCCCAGTTGCGCGCGAGGGCCGAGAGCGTGGATCCCGACGGCGACACCCCGCGTCTCGAATGCCGCTGGTCGGTGAATGGCGAACCGGTCCGCGGCGCGAACGGCACGAGCCTCCCCGCCGCCCGGCTCGCGCGCGGCGATCGCGTGGAGCTCAGCGCTGTCGCGCACGACGAGGACGCCGCGTCGCTCGAAGCGACCGCCACCTTCACCCTGGAGAACCACCCGCCGGCGTTCACGTCGCAGCCGCTGGCCCCGAAGGCCGCCGACGCGACGTTCGAGTACCGCGCCAGCGCCTCCGACCCGGATGGCGACCCGCTCGTCTATTCGCTGGTGCAGGGGCCCGCGGGAATGACGGTCAGCCCGCAGGGCGACGTCCGCTGGGAACTGCCGACGGGCGCCGATCGGCGCGGCGAGCACTCCGTGCGCCTGCGCGCGACCGACCCCGGCGGTGGCGAGGCCGTCCAGGAGTTCACCATCCGGCTGTGAACCGGCCCGCGCGCCGCCGCCCTCCGGGGCGTCAGGCGCGCGGTTCGCCGATGGCGATGATGGACTTGGGCACGAGCAGCACGCGTTCGATCTCGAAGCGCGCCTCGGGGAACAGCGCCCGCATCATCCAGCCGTCCACCAGGCGCACTTCCTCGACGAGCCGGATGGCCTCGGCCGCGTCGTGGCGCCGGTCGTACTGGCCGAGGTCCGTGGACATGAGCAGCCTCGCGCGCAGCGGAATCGGCAGCCAGTGGAAGAACGGCCACATGAAGTGCGGCTCGAACGGCGACCAGAAGTACGGTGTCTGCACGTAGTAGGCGGCGGCGACGCGGCGCAGCTCGGAGGCGAACGCCGCCATGCGCGGCCACTCGCCGACGTGTTCGATCGCCGAGTTCGAGTGCGCGAGGTGAAACGCCTCCGGACCGATGCCCGCGAGGTTGCAGCCATCCCCTTCGAGGAACGCGAAGCGCCCGTCTTCGGCGCCGCGCGCCATGCCCGGCAGGTTGAGCACCGAGACGTGCAGCCGGAACGCGCTCCACGCCGAATCGGGCAGGATGGACCAGTACTCGCGTGTCCCGCCCACGTCGAGCACGCGCACCTCGCCGTGGCGCGCGTGGAGGCGGGTCAGCAGGCCGAGCAGCGGCCGCAGGCGGCGGCGGCGGAGTCGCGAACCCAGCGAGCGGGGGTTTTCGTAGTCGGCGAGGCGGACCGCGAACTCTCGCAGGGAACCCATTCGGCCCTCGGGGAACGAAGCGTGACGAGCAGGACGTTGCGGGCGGCGAAGGTCGGGTGCGCCGGACGCGCCGTCAAGCGTGCGCGGCGGGGCGGCGGCGCGCGCGGCGGCGCGCCACCACCCACGCCAGCACGACCGCGTCGAACACGACCGCGAGGGCCAGCGCCGCCACCGCCATGATCGCGAAGGGCCGCTCGGCGAGGACGGACATCCACGCCGGCGGACGGGAAAGATTGAAGACGCGCCAGTTCAGGCCCGCGCGGGCGAGCAGCTTGGACATCGGCAGCGCTTCGTACGAGTACACGCGGTACGCGCCGAAAAAGCGCGCACGCAGCGGGTCGGCGTCGGCCGTGTCGCGTTCGGCCAGCGCCCGCGTCATGGCGTCGCGGTCGAGGACGTCGCCGGAATAGCCGGCGACCCGGAAATCCCGGGTCGAGGTGTCGCCGCGGTCGAGCAGTTGCGTGACGCTGTCGGCGCTGTTGATCGAGTCCACGAGGATCTCGCGTCCGCCGAGCCGGATCGAAACGAGCGTGTGCACGCCCTGGAGGCGCCGGTCGTAGAGCGTGACGCGTGTGGCGTCGAAGCCGAGACGCTGCAGCAGGCTGACGATCACGCGCGTGCCCTCGCCGCACAGGCCCTCGCGCGCGGCCAGCAGCCAGGCGGTCTCGTGGCGCAGGAAGGGCCGGTGCGCGTAGTCCAGCGACTTCCACTTCGCCCGGTCGCACACGAAGTCGGCGCGCACCGTCCGCGCCACCCGTACGGCCGTCGCCTGCGTCACCGGCAGCCCGGCAAGGTCGTGGGCGCGCAGGTAGCGGTCCACGGCCGCGTCCTCTCCGCGCTGCCGCAGGGCGAACCCTGCCGCCGGCAGGAGGCTCGCGAACAGCACGGCCACCAGGGCGATCTTTCGCCCCGGGCTCCCGCCGTTCACGCCCGCCATGGAATCGCCTCCGGTTGCCCTGTGTTCGGTCGGAAGTCCGCACCGCCCCGCGGCCCGGGGGCCGCGCCGGACTCGGGCCCGGGAGCCCCCCGGGGGACGCCCGCGCCGTTTCGAGAGGCGAAAAGGCTAGTCGTCCGCGCTCCCGCGGGTCAACTGCGGAGCGGGCCGCAATCCGGTAAAGTCCCCGCCCATGTCCACACCGCACATCAGCGCCCGGCCCGGCGACTTCGCCGACATCGTCCTCATGCCCGGCGATCCCCAGCGCGCCGAGCACATCGCCAACACCTTCCTCAAGGACGCCCGGCGGGTGACCGAGGTGCGCAACGCCTGGGGATACACCGGCACGTTCCAGGGCAGGGCCGTCTCGGTCATGTCGCACGGCATGGGCATTCCGTCGTGCTCGATCTACGCCACCGAGCTGGTGCGCGAGTACGGCGTCAAGTCGCTGATTCGCGTCGGCAGCTGCGGGGCGCTGGCGGGTGACGTGAAGCTCGGCGACGTCATCGTCGCCCTCGGGGCCTCGACCGACTCGAAGGTGAACCGCGTGCGGTTCCTCGGTCACGACTTCGCCGCCCTCGCCGATTTCGGGCTGGTCGAACGCGCGGTGTCCGCCGCGCGTGCGGCCGGGGTTCCGGTGCGCGTGGGCAACGTGTTCTCGACCGACTTCTTCTACACGCCGCAACCGGAAATCTTCGACGTGGTCGAGAAGTTCGGCATTCTCGGCGTCGAGATGGAGGCCGCCGGTCTCTACGGCATGGCGGCCGAGTACGGCGTGCGGGCGCTCACGCTGCTGACCGTGTCGGACCACATCCGCCGCGGGGAGCACCTTCCGCCGGACGCGCGGCGCACGAGCTTCGACGCGATGATCCGGATCGCGCTGGCGACGGCGCTCGCGGAGCCCGTTCCGGGCCGGTAACCCGCGCGTTCCCGCCCGGGAGGCCGGCGGGTCCGCGACCGGCGCGAGGGAGGCGTCTTGGAAGAGCCCAGGGTCCGCCCGGCGACGCCGGCCGACGAACAGGCGCTCGGCCGCTACGGCGGGGCGCTGATGCGCCAGCACCACGAGCTCGATCCGCTGCGGTTCATGCGGGGGGAAAACCCCGAGGCCGGCTACGGAAGGTTCCTCGTCTCGCAGCTCGCCGAACCGGAGTGCGTGGTGCTCGTCGCCGAGCGCGCCGGGTGCGTGATCGGGTACGCGTACGCGGGCCTCGAGCCCACGAGCTGGAAGGAACTGCGCGCCGCCTGCGGCTACCTGCACGACGTGTTCGTGGACCCGGCGGAGCGGGGGGCAGGGGCAGGTTCGCGACTCGTGCGCGCCGCGATTCGCTGGCTCGAAACCCGGGGCGCGCCCCGCGTCGTGCTGCTGAGCGCCGCGCGCAACGAGTCCGCTCAGCGGCTGTTCGAGCGGCTCGGTTTTCGCCACACGATGGTCGAGATGACGCGCGAGGCCGGCCGCGACTAAGAACGAAACGGTCCCGGGAATTCATTCCCGGGACCGTTCGTCCGTCTGGTGCCGCCGTGGCGGAAGCTCGGACTAGAAGTCCTCGCCGCCGTAGCCACCCGCGCCGCCGGGAGCCGCGGGAGCCTTCTTCTTCTCCGGGATCTCGGTGATTAGCGCCTCGGTCGTCAGCAGCAGGCTCGCGACCGACGCGGCGTTCTGCAGCGCCGAGCGGGCCACCTTCGTCGGATCAATGACGCCGGCCTCGAACATGTCCACGTACTGCTCGGAGTCCACGTTGAAGCCGACCGTCTTCTTCTCCTTCTTCACGTGCTCGACGACCACCGAACCCTCGAGTCCGGCGTTCTCGCACAGCGTGCGAAGCGGCTGCTCGAGCGCGCGCTTGACGATCTGCACGCCGATCTTGAGGTCGCCCTCGAGCTCGGTCGTCAGCGTGTCGAGCGCCTTCTGGGCACGCAGGTACGCCACGCCGCCGCCGGGCACGATGCCTTCCTCGACCGCCGCGCGGGTCGCGTGCAGGGCGTCCTCGACGCGGGCCTTCTTCTCCTTCATCTCGGTCTCGGTCGCCGCGCCGACGTTGATCACCGCCACGCCGCCGGCCAGCTTCGCGAGCCGCTCCTGCAGCTTCTCGCGGTCGTAGTCGGAGGTCGTGTCGTCGATCTCCTTCTTGATCTGCGCGATGCGGCCCTGGATGTCGGCCTTCTTGCCGCCGCCCTCGACGATCGTCGTGTTCTCCTTGTCGATCACGATGCGCTTGGCCTTGCCCAGGTCCTCGACGCGGGTGTTCTCGAGCTTGATGCCGAGATCCTCGGTGATGACCTTGCCGCCGGTCAGGACCGCGATGTCCTCCATCATGGCCTTGCGGCGATCACCGAAACCGGGCGCCTTCACCGCGCACACGTTGAGCGTGCCGCGCAGCTTGTTGACGACCAGCGTCGCGAGCGCCTCGCCCTCGACGTCCTCGGCCACGATCAGCATCGGCTTGCCGCGCTGGGCGATCTTCTCGAGGATCGGGAGCAGGTCCTTCATGTTCGACAGCTTCTTCTCGTAGAGCAGGATGAAGGCGTCCTCGAGGACGGCTTCCATCGTGTCCTTCTCGGTCACGAAGTAGGGCGAGATGTAGCCCTTGTCGAACTGCATGCCCTCGACGACGTCGAGCGTCGTCTCGACCGAGCGGGCTTCCTCGACGGTGATCGTGCCGTCCTTGCCGACCTTGTCCATCGCCTCGGCGATCATCTTGCCGATGACGGTGTCCGAGTTGGCCGAGATGGTCGCGACCTGCTCGATTTCCTTGTTGTCCTTGACCGGGTGGCTCTGCTTCTTGAGCTCGTCCACGACCGCCGTGACGGCCCGATCGATGCCGCGCTTGATGTTCATGGGCGACGAGCCGGCGGTGACGGACTTGAGGCCCTCCTTGAAGATCGCCTCGGCGAGCACGGTCGCGGTCGTGGTGCCGTCGCCGGCCACGTCGGACGTCTTCGACGCGACCTCGCGCACCATCTGCGCGCCCATGTTCTCGTACGGGTTCTCGAGCTCGATCTCCTTGGCGACCGAAACGCCGTCCTTGGTCACCGTGGGCGATCCCCACTTCTTGTCGAGCACGACGTTGCGGCCCTTGGGCCCGAGCGTGACCTTGACGGCCTTCGCCAGCGTCTCCACGCCGCGCAGGATTTCCTGGCGGGCCTGCTCGCTGAAGAGCAACTGCTTCGCAGCCATGATGCCTCCTCGAAGGAAAGGTTCAGGCGCGGCGCCGGGGTCGGCGCGCGGCGCCGGCGATTACTTGCTGAGAACGCCGAGGACTTCGTCCTCGCGCAGGATCACGTACTCGGTGCCTTCGATCTTCACGTCGGTGCCGCTGTACTTGCCGATCAGCACGCGATCGCCCTTCTTGACCTCGGGCGCGATGCGCTTGCCGTCCTCCGTCAGGCGGCCGGGTCCGACGGCGACCACTTCACCCTCCTGCGGCTTCTCCTTCGCGGTGTCCGGAATGATGATGCCGCCGCGGATCGTCTCCTGCTCCTCGATCCGGCGGACCAGGATGCGGTCGGCGAGAGGCTGGACGTTCATCGCAGATTCCTCCTCGTGATGGGTGGGTTCGCCGCCCGCATCGCGTCGGGCCGCGCGAAGCGGTCGCGAATGCGCGTGGCGTTGTTGTGTCGGCGATTCGAATGGGCCGGCCTGCGAGGGTTGAATCCTTCGCGGCGCCCAACGCCGCACAAACTAATGTGCACGCGACGGTCGCTCAAGTTGGATTGTTGCCAACTCTTTCACGCGCGTAATTACAATGGTTTAGGCCGTGGCAAGCCCGGCGGACAGGAGCCGGCCAATGGTTGTCTTGCCAGAATGGCAAGGCGCGTCTGGCGATCGGATCGGCTTGCCGCAGTGGAGGGAAGACGGCCTTCGCGCGCGGAGCGTCAGCGCGGCGGCGGCGCCGCCGGCGGGCACCTCAGTGCTTCGGCGCCTCGAAGAGCGCGGTGCCGGCCTGGCCGTTCAGGTAGCCGGTGCTGAGCATGCCGAAGACGGTGACGCCCTGGCCGCGGCGCGGTGTCCGGCTGCGCGTGAACACGACCAGCGTGTCGCGGCCCTGGTGCAGGTAGTAGGCGTGGCCGCCACCCACCTCGAAGATCTCGCCGACGCGACCCGAGACGCGTACGTTCTGTCCGTCGTAGCGCGCGGCGTCGTGGCGGATGCCGGCGATGGAGATCGACTTCCCTTCGCGCGGCCAGAACAGCAGCGTCATCAGCAGCACCACGATCAGGCCGGCGAGCACCTGCACCTTGCGGTCCTCCCGCAGCATCTGCGGCAGCTGCATCCACCAGGGCGCCGGTGCGTCCTTGAGATCGAACGCCTCGGGGGCCACGACCGTGTGGGGTTGCGCCGCGAGTTCCGCCGCGGCAGCGGCGGCTTCGGCGGCCTCGCGGGTCGCGCGCGCGCGTTCCTCGGCGTCGTCCATCGGAAAGTCGAGCGGACTCGCCGCGGCCGCCTGCGCGGCGCGCGCGCCGGCCGCCGGCGTCGCGGCCGCGTCGCGGTGGAGCATGGGCACGCTGTTGGCGCCCGGCTCCCACAGCATCGTGGGCCCGTGCGAGAGCGCGCCCGGTTCGTCCGGTGGAGCCGCCGGTGCTCCCGGCACGGCCCGCTTCGAGAGCGGGATCCCGGGCAGCGGATGCCCGGCTGCGTCCGCGCCGGGTTCGTCGGGGCCGCCGGGGCGCGACAGGCGCGGAGCCGGCATCTCGGCGGAAGGAGGAAGCACGAGCCGCAGGGCCTGGGGTTCTTCGGCGCCCTCCTCCCGCCGCGGCCGCGAGTGGGAAGCCGGCGGCTCGGCGGCCGCGTCGGCGCCGGGGCGGAAGAGCTTCGGGGCGGGCGTCGCGTGTGCGTCGCGCCGCAGCAGCTCCGCCTCGAGACCTTCCTCCGGACCGCACAGCCAGTCGGCGCGCGCCTCGTCCTTCGGGGCGGGCGTGGCGTCGTCCGGCGGTTCTTCGATCGGGTCGGGCTGGCCCATCGGGCGATTCTCCGTGGCGGGGCTGACGGTCCAGCCGCGTTATCGGCGCCGGGCGTTGGCCGACTTGAGGTGGATTCCGGCCCCGCTCGCCCGGGCGGGGCGGACCCATTCGCGCTGGCGCCGTTCAGCGCCCGGAGTAGTCGTCGAGCTTGCGGTAGAGCGTGCGCAGGCCGATGCCGAGCATCGCCGCCGCCCTGGGCTTGCTGCCTCCCGCGTGGCGCAACGTGGACTCGATCAGCTGGCGCTCGGCCTCCGCGAGCGTCATGCCCACCTCGACGCGCAGCGGGGCGGCCGCGCGCGCCGGAGCGCGAAGGCGCTCGGGAAGCGCGCTGACGTCGAGCGCCCCGCGGCCGGGCGCGGCGACGAGCATCCCCTCGAGCGCGCTCTTGAGTTCGGTGATGTTTCCGGGCCAGTCCCAGGCCGCGAGTTGCTCCGTCGCGCCGCGCGTCAGGCGGCGCAGGCGGCGGCCGTGCTCGCGAGCGCTCTCGCGCAGGATCTCCTCGGCCAGCGCGGGGATGTCCTCGCGGCGGGCACGCAACGGCGGCAGGGTGATGCGCACCACGCCGAGGGCGAACAGCAGGTCCTCGCGGAACGCGCCCGCGCGCGCGTCGGCCGCGAGGTCGCGTGTCGTCGCGGCGACCGCGCGAACGTCCGCGCGCCGGGTGGCCGCGTCGCCGGGGCGCGTCACGGCCCGCTCCGTGAGCGCGCGCAACAGCAGGCTCTGCGCCCGCGCCGGCAGCGAGTCCACGCCGTCCAGGAACAGCGTGCCGCCGTCGGCCTGCTCGAAGCGGCCCTGCCGAGCGGGTGCGCCGCCGGAGGGCGCGGCTCCGAAAAGCTCAGCATCCACGAGCGAGTCGGGCAGCGCGGCGCAGTCCACCCACACGAACGGCCCCTCGCGGCGCGTGCTCGCGCGGTGCAGCGCGCGCGCGACGACGCTCTTGCCGGTCCCCGGCTCGCCCTCGACCAGCACCGCCGCGCGCGAGGAGGCGACCTGCCGCACCTGGTCGCGCACCCTCCGGATCGCCCGCGAGGGTCCGGCCAGCGCCCCGAGGCCGAAGCGTCGGTCGAGTTCGCCCTCCATGCGTGCGACACGCGCGGCGAGCGACTGATGTTCGAGCCCCCGGCGCAGTGCTTCGATCAGCCGGTCGTGGTGGAGTGGCTGCGCCTGCACGTCCCAGGCACCGCGGCGCATGGCCTCGACGGCCAGTTCGAAGTCGGGTCCGTCGCTGACCAGCACGACGACGGGCGAAGGACGCAGGTCGGTCGCGCGCGCGAGCACGGCGAGCCCGTCGATCCGCGACGAGCGCAACTCGCACACCACCGCGCTCGGGCCGGCCTTCTCGAGCGCCCCGAGGCCGCTCTCGCCATCATGCGCGAACACCACCTCGAATCCGCGCGCCCGCAGGGCCGCGACCAGCGCGCGCGGACCGGTCGCGTCCTTCGCGACGACCAGCACCACGGGCGCTTCGCGGCTCGTCATGGCGGGACGGCGGGCCCGTCGCGCGTCAGTCGCGCGGCGCGGCGGCCAGCGCCGCGAGCGCGCGTTCCGGGCTCGGAACCTGCTCGATCGATTCGGGGTCGTCGCTGATCTCGCTCCACACGAGGCGGCCTTCGCGGTTCACCAGGAACAGCGCGCGTCCGCTCGTGTCGGCGCGCGCATCGAGCACCCCGTAGGCGCGGCTCGTGTCGCGGCCCCAGTCCGAGAGCAGCGGAAACCCGAGCTTCAGCGCGCGTGCGAACGCGGCATTCGCGAAGTGGCTGTCCACGCTGACCCCCAGCACCGTGACGCCGGCCGCCTCGAGCCGCGGCAGCGCGGCCTGCAGTTCCGGCAGCTGGTGCGAGCACACGGGCGAAAACGCGAGCGGGAAGAACGCCACCAGCACGTGGCGCTCGCCGCGGAACTCCGACAGCGAATAGAAGACCCCGCCGGGGCCCCGCAGGCTGAAGTCCGGGGCTTCGGCGCCGGGCTCGAGGACGGGCTGGGTGGGCATGGGCGCTCCGGGTTCGGTGGGCGATGCGTTCGGCGCGGAGCCTAACACCCGGCCGGGCCGCGGCGCTCGCGCCGCCGGTGGAGGGCGACCGCGCGGACTCAGCGTCGGGCGGTCGCGCGCATCACGTCCTGGCTCACCGCCGCCAGCTCCGCGAGCGAGCGGATGCCCTTCTCGCGCTCCCAGCGCTGCACGAGCGCCAGCAGGAGCCGTGCGGTGGTGCGTGCGTCGCCCAGCGCCCGATGCGCCGGCTCGGGCGGCAGCCCGAGCCGCGCGGCCAGGGCTCCGAGCGAGTTGCCGCCGCTGCCCGCCAGCCCGCGCGCCAGGCCGAGGGTGTCCACGACCGGACCGAGCAGCGCCGGCGTCCCGGTCTCTCGGAACAACTGGTCGAGGAACGGCAGGTCGAATGGCGCGTTGTGAAAGACGAGGGTTTGTTCACCGCAGGCCTCGCGCAGTTCCCGCGCGACGACGCGCGGCTCCGGGGCCCGCGACACCATCTCGTCGGTGATGCCGTGCACGCGCGAGGCGTCGGGCGGGATCGCGCGCCCCGGGCGCACGAGGCTCGACCAGCCTTCGCCCAACACGCCGTCCACGATCCCGACGTGCGCCACCTCGACGAGCCGGTGACCGGACTCGGGCGACATGCCCGTCGTCTCGGTGTCCACCGCGAGCAGCCGCTGGCCCGCGAGCAGGCTCATCGCGCGGCGCCCTGCGCGGCGGAGCGCTTCACGAACTCGTCCCACTTCACTCCGCGCTCCATGTGGCCGTCGCCGACGTAGCGCAGCAGCAGCAGGAAGCGGCCGGCCTCGACGTAGCCGGGCACGTTGACCAGGTGTTCGCCGTCCGAGGTGAGAAACAGGGTCGTCGGATAACCCGAAACGTCGAACGACGAAGCGAGCGAGCGGGCCGTCATGCTGCGGCCGCGATACGTGACCGACTCCGAGCTCTCGGCGTTCAGGCGGATGGTGACGAACTTCCGGCTCAGGTAGCGGGCCACGTCCGCGCGGCCGTAGACGTCGCGATCCATCCGCCGGCACCAGCCGCACCAGTCCGTGTAGACGTCCACGAGGACCGGCCGGCCCGAGGCCGCCGCCGCCGAAAGGCCGGCGTTCCAGTCTCTCCATTCCACCGCCGCCGCGGAACCGGCGAGAGTGCACGTGAGCAACAGCGCGGGGAGCATGCGGGCGAGCATGGACATGAGGCCCTCTTCGGGGATGTTCGGGGAGCCCGCCGGGGTGCGAGATCGAGTGGAAAGCCTAGCCCGCCGCGACATCCCCCGCCAACCGACGTCAGAACGATGTGCGGTCTCGGGCGCCCGTCGCCGGCATCACCGTATGCCGGAGGGTCTCGGCGGGACGCGCGGGGTCGAACCACACGGCCGCGAGATGCCGGCTCCCGAACTGTCCCGGGTTCACGAGGACCGTTTCGCCGAGGGTGTCCTTCCATGCGCCCGAAACGCGCGGCGACTCGTGGATGTGCCCGCTCAGCACGAGTCTCGGCCGGCGCTCCTCGACGAAGCGGCGGATGGCGCGCGAGCCGACATGGTGTCCCCCGTGCACGAGATCGCACTTCGTGCCGCGCGCCGGCGAGTGCAGCACGAACAGCGTTGCGGCCGGGTCGCAGGCGCCCGCGAGCGTCGCGAGCGAGTCGGCGATCGTCGGCGTGCGGGCCGCGGGATCGAACGTGAACTCGCGTGCGCCTCCGGCTTCGCTCACCCAGCCGGCGAGCTGGGGCGGCGACTCCTCGCCGCCGTCCTCCCAGCGCTCCCAGTCCTTGAGCCGGAAAGGCGTGATCGGCACGAACGAGGATCCCGCGACGCGCACTCCGTCGAACTCCAGCACGCGCTCGTGCAGGACGTGCCACAGGTCGCCGTCGTGCCGGTCGAGCACGTCGTGGTTGGAGGCGCAGTCGTCGTTGCCCATGAGCAGCACGAGCGCCGTCTCCGGAGTGCGCTCGCGCAGCCGGCGGGCGAACTCGACGAGGAAGCCCTCGAGAAAGAGCCGGTGCCGGCGCACGCCCTCGGCGCCCGACGGGTGCGGCCCGAGGTCGCCGCCGAGGATCAGGACGCGAGGGCGGCCGGACTCCGCGAGCGCGAGCGCCTGTTCGTAGTAATCGCCCTGCCCGTGCAGGTCGGAGGTGAAGAGCCAGTCGGCCAAGCCGGACTCCCGTGCGTGGGGTGAATGCGCCCGAAGGCTATAGGAGCGCGTCAGGACTGTTCAAACCCGTGAGTTTACGCTTGAACCGCGCGCGGGCGGTCCGGATACTTTTCCTTCGCCCCGCCGCGCGCCGTGCACCCGCACGCTCCCCGACTCCTCCACGAACGGAAATCTCCATGCGCCTGTCGTCCCTGATTCGCGTGCTCGCGCTCGCGGCCCTCGCGCCGGCGCTCGCGCAGGCCCCGGCGTCGGCGGCCCCGTCCCGAAATCTGCTCGCCAACCCGGGCTTCGAGCAGCGCCAGGCGGGTTCCGATTGGATGCCCGCGGCGTGGGATACCTCGAACGCCGGGCTCGAGACGGTGTTCTTCGGGCGCGACACCTTCATGGTCCACGGTGGCAACTACAGCGTGAACGTGGCGAACACGAGCACGCTCTACTGGATGGGCCACAACTGGAGCCAGACGATCCTCGTCGGCCGCGAGGCCTGGGGCAAAACCGCGGTCTTCTCGGTGTGGACCCGAACGAACGGACTGCAGGGCCGCGCCTACATCCTCGCGCAGGCCTATCGGGACACGGTCACGAAGATGGCCCAGATCTGGGGCGTGGCGCGTGACGAAGCCCTGAGCCGCCTGGGGCTGAATCCGCTCTCCGATCCGCTGCGGGACTTCGGCTGGCAGCGCATTCAGTTCGAGGACCCCCGGACCGACTGGGTGCGACGCGAGGCGCGGATCATCGTCCGGCCGGGCACCAACGTGCTGTTCGTCCGCTGCGGACTGCTCGGCACCGGCCAGGTCCTCTACGACGACGCATCCCTCACGCTCGAGCCGACCGCTCCGGAACCCGCGATCGCCCCCGGTGTCAACGTGCTCGCCGACCCCGGATTCGAGGACGGCGCGCTCGCATGGGAGTGGTCCATTCCGCCCTTCGAGGGTGCGCGCATCGAGCCGGACACCACCGTCGCCCACTCCGGGCGCGTGAGCATGAAGTGTTCGCGGCTCGAGGACGGCGTCGTTTCGGCGCGCGCGGGTGTCTGCCAGCCGGTGCGTGCCGACGCGCTGCGCGGCAAGCGCGTGCGCATCAGCGGCTGGTTCCGCGGCGACAGCCTCACGGCCGGAGCGTTCGTTCTCGTCGCCTCGCACACGATCCAGGACAAGCAGGTTTCCGGCACCACGCAGCAGCTCACCGGCACGTTCGATTGGACCTACACCTCCACCGAGTTCGACGTGCCCGAGGACGCCGCGCTCATCTGGGCGTGGATGATGCTCAACGCGCCGGTGCACGGAACGCTTTGGATCGACGACGCTTCGCTCGAGATCCTCGGGCCGTCCGAGTCGAAACCCTCGACGGCGAAACGGAAACGCTGAGCCGGCGTCGCTTCGGCTCTTGACGGACGGACGCGTGCGGGCACAAACTTTGGGCGCAGCCGGGCAGGGAGGCCTCCTTGGCAGGGAGCTCCCGACCCGATCCGGGACGTCGTTCGCTGCACGACGTCCGCCCGAGGGACCAGGGGCGTGGAAGACCCGAGCGAGGTTTCCGCGCGAGGACTCGAGGGCCGTGCGGTGAAGGGGCTGCAGGCGTCCGAGTCACCCGGCCCCGGTGACGCCCTCTCGGGCGCAGTCACGGGACCCCCCCCTCCATTCCTTCCGCAACGGGAGACGGCCCTCCTCCTCCCGATCCCGCCCCCTCCGGGGAGTGGCGACACGTTTCCGCGCGCCCGAACTCCTCAGGACAGTCGCAGCGTGCGACGGCAGGTCGCCGCGTGAATGCGCACGGTGTCGTCCCGCTGCCGGGCGTAACCGCCGCCGAGCGTCGTCACCACCGGAATGCCGCGCGACGCGCATCCGGCCAGCACCCGCTCGTCGCGCGCCTCGAGTCCCTCGAACGTGAGCGCGAGTCCGCCCAGTTGATCGTCCCGGTAGGGATCGGCCCCTGCCTGGTAGAGCACCAGCTGGGGCTTGTGGGCCCAGACACGCTCGAGCGCCGGGTCGAGCGCGAGCAGGTAGGCCGCGTCGTCCGCGCCGTCGGCGAGCCCGACGTCGAGATCGCCCCGCTCCTTGGGTTCGGGATAGTTGTTCGTCTGGTGCAGCGAGAGCGTGAACACCTCCGGTTCGTCGCGAAAGACATGCGCCGTTCCGTTGCCCTGGTGGACGTCGAGGTCCACCACCGCGACGCGTTCCACGAGGCGCTCGGCCCGCACCGCGCACGCCGCCACCGCGAGATCGTTGAGGTAGCAGAAACCCTCGGCGTGCCCCGCGTACGCGTGGTGAAAACCGCCGCCGACGTGCGCCACCGCCCCGCGACGCAGCGCTTCGCGCGCGGCGAGCACGGTGCCCGAGGCGGCGAGTGCGGACGCGCGCACGATCGGCTCCTCGAGCGGCAACTCGGAATACATCGTTCGCACGGTCCAGCGCAGCGCTTCGAGGTCGTCGAGGTAGGCCGCTTCGTGGGCCAGCGCGAGCAGTTCGCGCGTCGCCGGAGGCGGCTCGAGCGCGTCCGCGCCACGCAGATCGCCCGAAGCCTCCAGGGCGCGGTACACGAGCCCGTACTTCTCGGTCGGAAAGACATGAGTGCCGAGATCGCACGCGTAGCCCCGGGACCACACCACCGCCGGTCGCGAGCTCATGCGCGCAGGATGACCGCGCCGCGCGCCGGCCGCAACGGGCCCGTGCGCCGCCATCGCCGCCGCCCATGAAGCCCGGAAATCCCTCACCCGTGACGGCCGCCGGCGCCTTCCGCGACCTGCGCCGTTCGCTCGTCCGGCGGCGACTGGCCGGCGCGGGAGCGCGGCTGCACCTCACGGTGGTCGCGATCACGGCGATCGTCTCGGCCTTCGCCTACTGGCGCGTTCGGATTCCGCTCGACAGCCTGCGTCGCAACCACGGCGCGCCGGCCGCGGAGCTGTTGCTGGGCGTCGTGCTGGCGGCGCTCGCGCTCGCCGCGGCGCTGCTCACGGCCGAACGCGTGGCCGCCATGCTCGATCGCAGGCCCGGCCCCGAGTGGCTGGCACTGCCGGCCGAGCCCGCTCTCATGACCGCCCATCTTGCCGCCGAAGCCCGCCGGCCCGCGCTCGCCGTGCTTCCTCCCGCGGCGGCCGCGCTGCTCGCGGGTCTGGCGCTGCTGCCGGCCAGCTGGCTGTTCGCGTCCGGCGTCGCGTTCGCGTTCGCCTGGTCGCTCGCCACGCGCGCGGCCGCCACGCTCACACGACGCCTCTCGCGACCCGCGCGCGCCCCGGAGCGCCGCCTGACCGCGCACGCGGCGTGGCTCGCCGCGGAGCCCCGCCGCTCCGGCGCACCGCACGTCGCGCCCGCGACCTGGGCCGCCGGCACGCCCGCGCGGGCGCTGCGGCGGCTCGACCGCCTCGCCTCCGCGAGGCCGGGCCCCTCACGCGTGCGGCTCGCGTTCGTGGCCGTGTTGGCGCTCGCGGGTCTCGCCGCCTGGTTCGACGGAGCCGAGCCGATGCTGCGCCGCGCGCAGGCCTTCGCGCTCTTCCTGCCCGTCTCCGCCTCGCTCGGACTGTGGGCGATCCGGCGCGCCTGCGCCGAGCCCGCGGACCTGCACCGGCCGCTGCCGATCTCGCTGGCCGACGCGTGGGGCGCGCGCGCGTTGCCGCTGGGCGCGGCGCTGGCGGCGATCGCGGCGGCGAACGCGCTGGCGGCGGCCGGCCTGCCGCCGGCGGCGCGGCTCGTGCTCGTTCCGGCGTGGGCGGCGATCGGATTCGCGCTCGCCGTGCTGGGACTCCATTGCTCCCTCACGCTGGTTCCGCAGGCGGACGCGGCCGAGTCGGTCTACCTGTCCTGGCTCGGCGTCGCGCTGGTCGCGAGCCTGATGATGCCGTTGCTCGGCTGGTTCGTGCTCGCCGCCGCGGTCGCGCATTCCTCGATTCGCCTGCCTGCCTGGTGGCGTCCGAAGGCGGCGCGATGATCGAGATCCGCGGCCTGCGACGCGAATACGGGGACCGGCTCGCGCTCGACAACGTCTCGCTCGACGTGCGGGCCGGCGAAATCGTCGGGTTGCTCGGCGCCAACGGCGCGGGCAAGAGCACGCTCCTGCGCGCCGCCGCCGGACTGCAGCCGCCGGATGCGGGCTCGGTGCGGATCGGCGGACACGACGTCTGGGCCGAGCCGCTCGCGGCACGTGCGAAGCTCGGCTACGCCGCCGAGGAGCCGACGTTCCACGAGGAGCTCTCCTCGGCCGAACACCTGGCCTTCGTCGCCGCCGTGCGCGGGCTCGCGCCCGACGGGGCCCGCGATCGCGCCCGCGAGCTGGCGCGGCGGCTCGACATGGACGAGCGGCTCGACGACCCCGTGCGCGGCTACTCGCACGGGATGCGCAAGAAGACCTCGTTCCTCGCCGCCATACTGCACCGGCCCGCCGTGCTGCTGTGCGACGAGGCGCTGGAAGGTTTCGACGCCCCCTCGGCCATCGAGGCCAAGGCCGAGTTGCGCGCGCTGGCGCGCGGCGGAACGGCCGTCCTGTTCTCCAGCCACGTCACCGAAACGGTCGAGAGGCTGTGCGACCGCGTCGTGCTGTTGCGCGCGGGCCGCGTCGCGGGCTCGCTGTCACGCGCCGACTGGGGCGCGCCCGACGAGCAGCATTCGCGGCTCGAGCGTCTGTTCCTCGACATCGTCCGTCCCGAAGGGAGTGCCTGATGTTCCGCCCGTCGTTCCCGCGTACGTTCGTCGCCGCCCTCGTGCTCGCGCTGGTGGGGCTGCTCCGCGCCGCGCTCTCCGCCGCCGAGCCGGCTTCTCCGGTTCAGAACCTGCTGTTCGCCGCGGACGATCCGGCCGACCTGCGCGCCCGACTGCTCGCGCACGCCGACTCGGTGAGCGCCGACGCGCTCGACGCCGGCGAGGCGTGGTACTGGGCCGGCGTCAGCTGGGAGCGGGCGGGCCACGCCGACAGCGCGCTCGTGGCGTTCGGGCGTGCGCGCGCGCTGCGCGGAAACCTCGAGGAGACGCTCGCGGAGATCGACCTGAGGATCGCGCGACGCTCCGCCGGGGATCTCGACAGCGCCGCGGCGCTCGCGGCCCGGCTCGCCGCCCAGCCCCTGGGCCGGCTCACGGACGAGGTGAGGTTGCGCGACGCCTGGATCCGCACCCAGCGCGGCGACGCCGCCGCACTTTCGCCCATCCTCGACGCGCGGCGCTCGCCCCTGTTCCGTCCGCACGCCGGCATCGCGCGGCGGCCGCTGTGGGCGTGGCGTTTCGCGCCGCTCGCGCTGGCCGCCGGCGACGGCGACGCGGCCTGGCGCCTCGCCTCGCCGCTGGTCGCCGACACGCGCGGGCGCGATCCCGAAGTGACCCGGCTCGCCCGCGCCGCCTCGGTCGGAAGGCCGATCGGCACCGACTACGACCACTGGCAGCAGTCGGCCATTCTCCGTGCGGACACGACCGAGCTCGCCGGGCTCGTCGGGCTCGGCGCCAGGTTGCTGACCGTGAAGGCTGAGGACGGTGCGGCGCTCGCCGCCTGGTATCTGCCGGGCCCCCGCGAAGCGCCGATCGCGGTCGTGACGGCGCCCATCGAGGGCGAAGCGCTCGTCGCCTGCGACAGCCTGATCGTGCAGTTGCGCCGTGGCGGTCTCGCCGTCGTCCTGCTCGATCCGCGCGGCGTGCGGCGCTCGGCCTCCGCGACCGAACCGGCGGCGTTGCTGCGCACCGACGGGCAGGACGGCGCGCAGCGCCGGCTCGCCCGCGACCTGTCGGTGACCCTCTCGGTCGCCGCGCGGGCGGCTGGGACCGCCTCGCCCCGCGGGCTCGCGGTCGGAGTGGGGCCGGCGGCGATGGCCGCGGTGCTCGCCTCCGCGGACGACCCGCGCCTGCTCGCCGTGCTGCTCGCGGGCCCCGAGATCGCGCCGACCGAACGCGGCTGGCTGCGCGCGACGCTCGCGCGCTCCGGCACGCCGGCCTTCTTCGAGTCCGGACCCGAGAACGTGTTCGAGAACCTGGCGATCGAACGGATCGTCGCCGAACTGCCGCCCACGCAGACGCGCGTGGCCGACTCGCGCATGCCCGGCCACGGCGCGGCGCTCTTCCGCGCGGATGCCGCCGAGGGCGGCCGCGTCACGGCCTGGCTGGCCGGGATTCTGAAGCGCCCGCGCGCCACTCCACCATCACGACCGCGCTGAGGATGAGTCCGGCGCCCAGCCACCAGCGGGACTCGAATCGCTCGGCGCCGATCGTGAGCGCGAAGGCGACGGCGAACACCGGCTCAAGCGCGAACAGCAGCCCGATGCGCCCGGGCGGCAGGCGCCGCTGCGCCAGCACCTGCAGCAGCGGGGCGAGCATGCTGCCGGCGATCGCGAGATACCCGAACCGCAGCCACCCCTCCGTGCCGAGCGCGGCGAAGGCCGCGGGCGCCTCGCGCGCCGAAGGCGCGAGCGCGAGCGCGACGGTCAGCGCCTGGGCGCCCGTGAGCACGAGCGGGTCCGCCGCGGGCGCGAACCGGCCGAGCGCCACGACCTGCAGCGCGTAGATCGCCGCGCCGAGCAGCGTCAGCAGTTCCCCCCGCCCAAGGCGCAGGCCTTCCCGCAGCGACAGCAGCGCCGAGCCCGCAAGCGCCAGCGCGATCCCGGCGATGAGCATGCCTCCGGGTCGCTGGCCGAGCAGTGGCCAGGCCAGGAACGCCGCGAGCAGGGTTCCGGCGCAGGTCAGGAAGGCCGAGCTGCCGGCCGAGGTGAAGCGCAGGCCCTCGGCCTGGAAGTAGTAGCCGCCCAGCATGAGCACCCCGGTGCCCAGGCCCGCCCACACGTCGCGAGCAGCCGGAGCGCGCCCGCGCGCCGCGACGAGGAGGGCGAAGACGGCGGCGGCCGCCGCGAAGCGCGCGCCCACCAGCATCGCTGGCGGAATCGCAACGACGGTGTCGCGGATCGCGACGAAGGTGCCGCCCCACAGCAGCGTCGCGGCGACCATGGCCGCGACCGCGGGGGCCTCGCCGCCCCGCGGGCTCACCCGGCCGCCCGCCTCCGGCGCGCCACGTGCGGCTGCGAGAGCGCGAACGACAGGCTCTCGAACTCGGTCGTCATGTCCACCGTGCGCACCCAGACCTCGTCGGGCACGCGAAGCTTGCGCGGCGCGAAGTTGAGGATGCCGCGCACGCCCGCCGCGGCGAGCGCGTCCGCCACTTCCTGCGCCGCGCGCACGGGCGTCGCGATGACGCCGATGTCGATCGCGTCCTCGGCCGAGAGTTGCGACACGTGCCGGACCGTCAGCACCCCCTCCGTGCGACCGACCTGCTTCGGGTCGGAGTCGAAGACGGCGACGATGTCGAAACCCTGCGATTCGAACCCGCGGTACGAGAGCAGCGCCGAGCCGATGTGCCCCGCCCCCACCACCGCGACCCGCCAGCGTCGGTCGAGGCCGAGGATCACGCGGATTTGGGAACGCAGATGCTCGACGCTGTAGCCCAGCCCCCGCCGTCCGAACGAACCGAAGCAGGACAGGTCCTTGCGCACCTGCGCCGAGGTGATGCCTTCGCGCTCGGCGAGCAGCTGCGACGAGACGACCTTGCCGCCCTCCGCCGCGACCTCCTCGAGGACGCGGTAGTAGTGCGACAAGCGGCTGACCGTGGATTCCGAGATCTTCGTCATGCGCGCGTCACGCCTCGACGGGTCCGTCCCCGGCGGCGGCGTTCTCGCCGTTGTCGCCGCCGTTGTCGTCGTCCTCCGAGACCACGCGCGTCACGCCCGACACCGCGTCGGGCAGCAGCTCGCCCTCGGCCGGCTCCGCGAGGTTCACGAGCCGCACGCCCTGGGTGTTGCGTCCGAGCACCGAGATCCCCTTGACCGGCATGCGGATCATCTGGCCCTGGCGGGTGATGATCATGAGCTCGTCGCCGTCCACGACCTCCTTCACCGCGACCACGTCGCCGTTCCGTTCGGTGGTCTTGATCGTGATGATGCCCTTGCCTCCGCGGTGCGACACGCGGTATTCGGCCAGTTCGCTGCGCTTGCCGTAACCGTTCTCGGTCACCGCCAGCAGCGTGGCCTGCCGCTTGACGCCGACCATGCTCACGACCTCGTCCTGCTCGTCGTCGAGCGTCACGGCTTTCACGCCGTAGGCGGTCCGGCCCATGGCGCGCACCTCGTTCTCGTGGAAGCGGATCGCGAGCCCCTTCTTCTTGGCCAGGATGACGTCCTGCGTGCCGTCGGTGATGACCGCCTCGATCAGCGCGTCGCCCTCCTCGAGCAGCACCGCGTTGATGCCCGCCTTGCGCACGTTGCCGTAGGCCGAGAGCACCGTCTTCTTGATGAGGCCCTTGCGCGTCGCGCACACGAGGTAGTGCTGGTCGTCGAACGTCTTGACCGCCACGACCGCCTGGACCTTCTCGTCCCGGCCGAGGCCCTCGAGGTGGTTCACCAGCGGGCGGCCCTTGGCCATGCGGCCGGCCTGTTCGATCTCGTGCACCTTGAGCCAGTAGCAACGGCCCCGGTCCGTCAGGAACAGCAGGTAGGCGTGCGTGTTCGCGACGAACAGGTGCTCGATGAAGTCGTCGTCCTTGGTGCGCGCCCCGATCACGCCCTTGCCGCCGCGGCGCTGCGCCCGGTACGCGGAAACCTCCTGCCGCTTGATGTAGCCCGCGTGCGAGATCGTGATCACCATGTCCTTCTGCTCGATGGTGTCCTCGTAGTTGATCTCGCCCTCTTCCGCCACGATCTGCGTACGGCGATCGTCACCGTACTTCTCGCGCAGGCGGCGCACCTCGTCCTGGATGATGCCGAGCATCTTCTTCTCGCTGGCCAGGATCGAGCGGAGCTTCTCGATGAGCTGGATGACCTCGAGATATTCCTTCTCGATCTTCTCGCGTTCGAGGCCGGTCAGGCGCTGCAGCCGCATCTCGAGGATCGCGTTGGCCTGGATCTCCGAGAGCTTGAACTCCTTCATCAGGCCTTCGCGCGCCGTCTCGGGATCCTTCGACTTGCGGATCAGCGCGATGACGGCGTCGAGGTGGTCCAGCGCGATCTTGAGACCCTCGAGGATGTGCGCGCGGCGCTCCGCCTCGGCGAGGTCGAACTCCGTCCGCCGGCGCACGACCTCGCGCCGGTGGCGGATGTACTGGTCGAGAATGGCACGCAGCGTCAGGACCTGCGGCCGGTTGTCCACCAGCGCGAGCATGATCGCGCCGATCGAGGTCTGCAGCGGCGTGTGGACGAACAGGTTGTTCAGGACGACCTTGGGATTCGCGTCCTTCTTGAGCTCGATCACGATGCGCATGCCGTCGCGGTCGGACTCGTCGCGGAGGTCGCTGATGCCGGCGACCTTCCCGTCGCGCACCATGTCGGCGATCTTCTCGAGCAACGAGCCCTTGTTCACCTGGAACGGGATCTCGGTGGCGACGAGGCTCATGCGGCCGCCCTTGCCCTCCTCCACCTGAACCCGCGCACGCACCTTCATGATGCCGCGGCCGCTGCGATAGCAATCGCGGATGCCCTGCGTCCCGTAGATGATGCCGCCGGTCGGAAAGTCCGGGCCGCTGACGATCTTGAGCAGCTCCTCGGTCTCCAGCTCGGGCCGGTCGATGATCGCGACGATCGCGTCGCAGATCTCTCGCAGGTTGTGCGGCGGGACCTCGGTCGCCATGCCGACGGCGATTCCCGAGCAGCCGTTGACGAGCAGGTTCGGCACCACCGACGGCAGGACCGTGGGCTCCTCGCGCGTCTCGTCGTAGTTCGGCCGGAAGTCCACCGTGTTCTTTTCGAGGTCGGCGAGCATCTCCATCGCCAGCGCGGTCAGGCGGGCCTCGGTGTAGCGCATGGCGGCCGGCGCGTCGCCGTCGATCGAGCCGAAGTTGCCCTGGCCGTCCACGAGCGGATAGCGAAGGACCCAGTCCTGCGCGAGGCGCACGAGCGTCGGGTACACGACGCCCTCGCCGTGCGGGTGGTAGTTGCCCGACGTGTCGCCCGCGATCTTGGCGCACTTGCGGAAGCCGCGCCCCGGCGCCAGGTTCAGGTCGTTCATCGCGACCAGAATCCGTCGCTGCGAGGGCTTGAGGCCGTCGCGGACGTCCGGCAGCGCGCGCGAGACGATGACCGACATCGAGTAGTTGATGTAACTGGTCTTCATCTCGTCTTCGATGTTCATCTCGACGATCTTCGACCGGTCGTTCAGCGCCATGTGGTCATCCTCTCCCCGTTACGCGGCCGCCGGCGATCCGGCGCGCTTCCTGCGCACCCCGGCTCCTCCGCGCGATCATCGGTCGTTGTCGCCCCCGCCGGCCCAGCGGAACTGGATCGCGGCCGAGGCGTATCGCCCCACGTGTTGCCAGGCGGCCGCCTTGCTCTGGTCGAGGCGGTGGTAGTTGATTTCGACGCCCAGATCCCTGCCGCGCCCGAGCGAGCGCCGCACGTCCGCACCCAGACGGAACCCGACCGAGTTGCCGGCGGCGTAGGTCCGGCCGCGGCGATCGTCCTCGACGCGCCACGCGCCGAACGCACCCGAGACGCCCCCGGCCCACGGGCCGCGGCGCCACACGTCCGCGTCGGCGCGCCAGGCGGCGCCCCAGGCCCAGCGGTGCGATTCCGCCGCGGTGCCCAGGGGCGTGCCGTCGTTGGGGTCGTACAGCTGGACGAGCTCGGAGCCGATGTCGTCCGCGTACGCCTGCACACCGAAGCGCAGCCGCTCGGCGAACGGCCACATCGCCGCCATCGAGAACGACACGCCGCCATCGCTCGGATGGCCGGTGACGGCGAACGTCCTGCCGCCCGCGAGCAGCAGCTCGGGCAGCGGGACGGCGGCACGCGCCCGTGGCGCGGCGGCCGCCGCGAGGAGCGCCGCCAGCAGGAGCGGTCGAATGCGCATCAGACGTCCAGGTTCTGCACCGAGAGCGCGTTTTCCTCGATGAACTGGCGGCGCGGTTCGACCTGTTCGCCCATCAGGATCGTGAAGATGCGGTCGGCCTCGACCGCGGCGGCGGTGGTGACCCGCACGAGGGTGCGGGTCTCGGGGTTCATGGTCGTGCGCCAAAGCTGGTCGGGATTCATCTCGCCGAGCCCCTTGTAGCGCTGGACGAGCACGTTCTTCTTTCCGATCCGCGCGATCGCCTCCTCGCGCTCCTTTTCGTCGAAGCAGTAGATCTCATCCTTGCCCGACTTGACGAGGAACAGCGGGGGCTGCGCGATGTACACGTGGCCCGCGTCCACGAGCGGCTTGAGCTCGCGGAACAGGAACGTCAGGAGCAGCGTGCGGATGTGGGCGCCGTCCACGTCGGCGTCCGCCATCAGGATGATCCGGTGATAGCGCAGCCGGGCGATGTCGAACTCGTCCTTCACTCCGGCGCCGAGCGCGGTGATGATGCTGCGGATTTCCTCGTTGGCGAGGATCTTGTCGATGCGCGCCTTCTCGACGTTCAGGATCTTGCCGCGGATCGGCAGGATCGCCTGGAAGCGGCGGTCGCGGCCCTGCTTGGCGCTGCCGCCGGCCGAGTCGCCCTCGACGATGTAGAGCTCGCACTCCTCGGGGTTGTCCCACGCGCAGTCCGCCAGCTTGCCCGGCAACGAACCGCCGTCGAGGATGGTCTTGCGCCGCGCCAGGTCGCGCGCCTTGCGCGCGGCCTCGCGGGCCCGCGCGGCCGCGACCATCTTGTCCACGATCTTGCGGGCGACGGACGGGTTCTCCTCGAAGTACTCGCGCAGCCCCTCGCCGACGACGCTTTCGACCGCGCCCTTGATCTCGTGGTTGCCCAGCTTGGTCTTGGTCTGCCCCTCGAACTGCGGGTTCTGCATCTTGATCGAGATGACCGCGGTGAGCCCCTCGCGCACGTCCTCGCCCGAAATGTCGGCCTTGACGTTCTTGGTCAGGCCTTCGCGGCTCGCGTAGTTGGTGAGCGTCCGAGTGAGCGCGGCGCGGAACCCCCCGACGTGGGTGCCGCCCTCGATCGTGTTGATGTTGTTCACGAACGACAGCAGCGTCTCGGCGTAGCTGTCGTTGTACTGGAACGCCACCTCGACCGACACGTTGTCGCGCTCGCGCGAGAAGAACACCGGCTTGGCGTGCAGCGCCTCCTTGTTCTGGTTCAGGAACTTGATGAACTCGACGATGCCGCCCTTGTACTGGTACTCGGCGCCCTTGCCCGTCCGTTCGTCCTTGAGCCCGATCAGCAGGCCGCTGTTCAGGAACGCGAGCTCGCGCAGCCGCACGACGACCGTGTCGTAGTGGAAGTCGGTGACCTCGAAAATGGTGTGGTCCGGCTTGAAGCGCACCGTCGTGCCGGAGCCCTTTTCGCGCTTCTCGGCCGGACGCGACTTCATGTCGTACTTCGGCGCGCCGCGCTCGTACTCCTGGGTGTACAACCGGCCGTCGCGCAGAACCTCGACCAGGCACGACTCCGAGAGCGCGTTCACGCACGAGACGCCGACGCCGTGAAGGCCGCCCGAGACCTTGTACGAGTTGCTGTCGAACTTGCCGCCGGCGTGCAGGGTGGTCATGACCACCTCGAGCGCGGGCTTGCCGGTGGTCGCGTGCAGATCGGTGGGGATGCCGCGGCCGTTGTCGCGCACGGTCACGCTCCCGTCCTTCTCGATCGTCACCGAGATTTCGGTGCAGAAGCCGGCGAGGGCCTCGTCCACGGCATTGTCCACGACTTCCCAGATCAGGTGGTGAAGCCCCCGCGCGCCGATGTCGCCGATGTACATGGCGGGGCGCTTGCGGACCGCCTCGAGTCCCTCGAGGACGGTGATGCTGGTCGCGTCGTAGTGATGGCCCTTTCGGTCTTCCGTCAACGTCGCGTCTCCTTCCTGTGTCCTCAACGCCGGATCCCTCCGCGTGCCGCAACGAACCGCACCTCGCGCACGACCTTCGCGCCCGCGGACTGGTTCGCTCGCTCCACGAGCTCTCGCTTGAGGAAGCCGAGCTCGTGCATCCAGGCCGATCCTTCGACCTCGATCGTCATGACGCCGTCCCGATAACCGACCGCGCGCGTCCGGCGCGCGATCCTCTCTCCCGCCAGCACCGGCCACTGCTCGACGACGCTCCAGCCCGCCGCGGTCTCGTCCAAACGGAGATTCCGCAGCACGTCCGCGACGATCGCCGCCACCGGCTTCATGCTCATCCCGCCGCGTCCGGAAGCCGCAGGGGCATGATCAGGCACAGCAGCTTCTCGTCCGCCTGCGGCGGCGCGCCCACCGGCTCGAGGATGCCGGCGGACAGCGCGGTCTTGAGGCGAACCACCACGCGCTCGGTCGGAATGCTGCGAAGGATCTGGAGCAGGTACTTGGCGTTGTACCCGATTTCCATGTCCTCGCCCTTGTACTCGGCCTCGACGCTCTGCTCGCCGGCTCCGAAATCGGCGGTCGCAGACGACACGGAGAACTTGCCGTCCCGGAGCGAGAATCGAATCTGCTGTGTGCTGGTGTCCGCGTGCGACGCGACGATGTCCACCGCCTCGATGAGGTCGCCTCGCGAAACCACGAGTTCGCGGGGATTGTCCTTCGGGATCACCTGTTCGTAGTTCGGGTACGGACCCTCGATCAACCGCGCGAACACCTGAACGTGGTACTCGCCGACCTGCGTCGAGAAGCCCGCGTGGTTCCGGCCGTCGGCGACGCGCATCTCGACGGGGCTCGTCGCCTCCTGTGCGAACTTGCTGACCGTCGCGAACACGCGCGCCGGCACGATGACTCCTTCCTTCGACAGCTCTCCGAACGATCCGTCGCGCGTGCTCCTCGCGAGACGGTGGCCGTCGGTCGCCACGAAGGCGATGTGCTGGTCGCCGCCGTGGACGAATACGCCATTGAGCTGCGGGCGGGCCGGCTCGTCCGAGGTCGCGTAGGCGGTACGCTCGACCATGCGGGCGAGCGCGTCGCCTTCGAGCGTCAGGGTCGTGCCGCCCTTGAGCTCGGGTACGCGGGGAAACTCGTCCGGCGCCTGGATCGGGAATCGCGACCAGCCCTTGCCGTCGCCGTACTTCACCTCGCACTGGTTGCCCGATTGCGTGAGCGTGACGGCACCCTTGGGCATCTTGCGAACCACCTCGTGGAAGTGCCGCGCGACGACCGCCGAACGCCCGGGGGAGCGAACCGTGCAGGGCACGAGGACGGAGGTGGTCACGTCCATGTCGGTCCCCGTCACGCGCAGGCCGTTCTTGTCGGCTTCCAGGAGGACGCAGTTCAGGATGGGCTGGGTGCTTCGCTGCTGAACCGATCCAAGGGCCCGACCGACGGCAAAAACCAGATCGCCCTGCTGGATGGTGAGGTCCATTCGGTCACTCCCTGACAAGTAGGAACTTCATGTCGTTCCGCAGCTTCCGCCGTCGCGAGTCGGGCCGCGCGAAGGGGCTTGGAGGAAGGCGGCTGCATCATAGGCAGCGAATACCGGGGCTGCAAGCGATTTCAAGCCCAGGGAAAGGCTTCTAACTACTTGTTTTTTCAAGTAATTAGAAACCTAGTAGTAGTAGGCGCCGTGGAGTTTGTGGAGATCGGCACGAGGACCGCGCCAAGCGCCTTGTGGTCAAGGTCTTCGGGCGATCCGGCAGGCCGTGGACAAGCGCCACGCTTTCCACGACAAACCGGCCGCCCTCCGACGCACTTCCGACCCGGGAGCCGTTCTCCCCAGCCGTCCACAGGTTACTCACCGCTCATCCCGAGGCGAGCGTGGAAATCAGGCCGTTGACCTTCTCGCGAAAGGCGTCCTCGGTGTTGATCCGGTCCGCGATCTTCTCGCACGCGTAGATGACGGTCGTGTGGTCCCGGCCCCCGAACGCCCGCCCGATCTCGGCGAGCGAGAGGTCGGTGAGCTGGCGCATCAGGTACATCGCCACCTGCCGCGGCAACGCGACCGCCTGCGTTCGGCGCTTGCCGACCAGCGCCTCGCCCTTCACCCCGAACTTCTCCCCCACGGCGGTCAGGATGCGCTCGGGCTGCAGGTGGTCGGGCTCGACCCCGACGTACTGGCCCAGAACCTCCTCGGCCAGATCGAGCGTGATTTCCTGCTTCACGAGCGACGCCCAGGCGAACAGCCGCACGAGGCAGCCTTCCAGTTCGCGCACGTTGCCCCGGACGCGGTCGGCGAGCAGCAGCAGCACGTCGTCCTGCAGGCGGACCCCCGCGCCCTCCTGCTCGCAGCGGTTCCGCAGGATGGCGATTCGGGTCTCGAGATCCGGTTGCTGGAGGTCGGCGACGAGCCCCTGGTTGAAGCGCGAGATCAGGCGCTCCTCGAGATGGCCGATGTCGCGAGGCGCCTTGTCGGCGGACACGACGATCTGCTTGTGCGCGTCGCGGAGCGCGTTGAACGTGTAGAAGAACTCCTCCTGGGTGCTCTCCTTGCCGGCGAGGAACTGAACGTCGTCGAGGAGCAGCACGTCGATGTTCCGGTAGCGGTTCCGGAACGTCAGCGTCTGGCCGCGCTGGATCGCGAAGATCATCTCGTTCGTGAAGCGCTCGGCCGGCACGTACTGGACGCGCGCTTCAGGACGGGCGTTCTTCACCGCGTGCCCCACGGCGTGCAGCAGGTGCGTCTTGCCCAGGCCCGAGCCGCCGTAGATGAACAGCGGGTTGTAGACCTCGCCCGGCCGTTCGGCGACCGCGCGGCAGGCCGCGTGGGTGAAGCGGTTGCTCCCGCCGACGACGAACGACTCGAAGGTCAGGCGGGGGTTGAGTGGGTTCTCGGCCCACGGACGGTTCGCGTGTGCGGCCGCGTTCGCCCCGCCCGGCGCCGGCGAGGCCGACGCGGGCCTGGCGGGGGCGGGTGGCGCGGGGGCGACGAGTTCGCGTGGAGTGAAGCGCACGCGGGGCGTCGTGCCCAGGACTTCATGCAGGGCGACACGCAGGGTCGAGAGGTGGTGTTCGTGGATCCAGTCCACGAAGAACGCGTTGGGGACTTCGAGATCGACCAGCTGGGGCGTGAGCTCGCGGGCCACGATCGGCCTGATCCAGGTTTCGAACGCCTGGTGACTGACGAGCCTTGACCTGACAGACAGGAGGACCTGCTCCCAGAGACGCGTCCGCTCCTCCGGTTGCACTGGCGGGACGGCCATATCCACGGTCCTTGCAGAAATGGTTTGAAGCTTTCTCCACAGGGTTCGAGGCGGCGAGAACGGCGTTCAATCGCGGTCGCGGGCCTTGGGGAGGGGGCGGTTGTGGAAACCTGAAGCGGGAACTACTCACATTGAACTGAAACTATGGAAAGCCAAGCGAACAAGTGGTTTGAGTGTCGTCGATAGGTGTGTCCTCCACAGGTTATCCACACGGGGGCCGGGATGGCGATGCTCGGCACCACCACGGCATGGCAGCCAATGGCGCGCCAGCCATGTAACTTGTTGTTTTGTATTGTTTTGCCGGTCATGCCGAGAGGTCTCGCGCGTGGCCGGCACGAGCCGGCCTTCGCGAGGGGAGAGAGGCTAGCACTGGCCAAAAGGCGTCACAAGGACCGAAACCTGATGCGGCAAGGCCATGCATGGCAATCGCTTGTGAACCACGCGGCGATCGGCCCACGCGGTGGCCCTGGCGGTGCCGCCGGCTCAGAACGGGAAGTTGGCCCCCACGGTCAACTTGAGATCGTCGTTGATGCGGTCGCTGACCGCCACGCCGAGCTCGAGCACCAGCCGGATGTCCGGGTTCGGAGCGTACTCGGCGCCGAAACGCAGGGGCACCGAGACGTCGGTGTCGTTGGCGTTGTTGAGATCGCTGCGCGTGAAGAGCAGCAACGCTCCCACATAGGGCGTCACGTTGGCACGCCCGGGGCTGCCGAACGTGCGGCTCGCCACCGCCTGGGGCCCGATGCTGAGCAGGTTGAAGTCCTCGGCGGAACTGACCCCGAGGGCGGCGCCGAGCGACAGGTCGAAGGGCGCCGCGTCGCCGCGGTGGACGACCATGCCCTTGAAGTCGCCGCCGACCTTGATCGAGGTGCGCGAGCGGTCGAGCACGCTGACCCGCGAGAGCCCGCCCTGGAAACCGAAGTCCACGTTCGGATAGAAGCTGAGCCGCAGCTGCGCGAGCAACTCGGACTCGCTGCGAGTGAACGAGCCGTAGGCGCCGAACAGGCGCGTGTTCATGCCGAGCGTGGTGGCGCCGGAATACTGGCCGAACGCCTGGGCGCGGGCGCCGGCCGCCGCCAGCGTCCCTGCCACGGCGAGGGCGACGAAGAGCACGAAGGACTTCTTCACGAAGATCTCCCTTGTGGACGGTTCATCCATGAACGCGCGGGGAGCGGCACGTCCCAACCTGCCAACACCCCGCGGCGCGGTCAAGCGCGGCGCGCCCGCCGCCATTCCTGGCCCGACCGATTCATGAACCGTGAGCCGAGAGTGACGGATGCCCGTGAAGCGCAAGGAGCAGGGCTGGCCAGCGACGCAGTCGTGTCGGTGACACGTCGAGGAAGCTGGCCAGCCCTGCGACGCAGCGATTCGCGGGCAGGCGGCACTTGCAGGCCATGGGCTCATGAACAGGTCGGGCTATGATGGGTGGACGAAGAAGACCGAGGCCCACGCGAGCCGGTCGGCGAAACCGAGGCGATGGTACAGCGAGATCGCGGGCGCGTTGGTGTCGTTCACGAACAGGCATACGTCGCGCGTTCGTTCCTGCAGCCGCACGCAAAGCTCCGCGAGCGCCCGGCGCGCGACCCCCTGGTTGCGCCACGGCGGCGCGGTCCAGACGCCCGAAACCTGCGCGGCTTCGGACGTCAGGGCGCTGATGCTCGCGCGGAAGACGAGCCCGCGGTCGTCGCGCCACACGTACGTGTGGCCGTCGCGGCATTCCTCCTCCGTCCGGCGTGCGTAGGCGACCGGGTCCTCCTCGCGCGGATCCTCGAGCAGCTCCTCGGCCCGCAGTTGCGCGCCGGATTCGTAGACCAGCGCGTAGTCCTCGCGCTGCGCCGGCCGCAGCTCGGGCAGGCGGGGGATCACCGGCAACGCGCCCGGAGCGAGCGCCATGTAGATCTGGCGCCTTCGCAGGCGCGGCTCGAGCCCGCCTCCCGGGTAGGTCTCGAGCAACCCCGCGACGGACGGTTGGGCGCCGATCACCTGGAAGCGGGGCGGTGTCCCAAGCGGCGACGCGATTTCGCCGAGCAAGCGCAGCGCTTCGCGGTCGTCGCCGATGGGCAACACCGCGCCCGAGCTGCCGCCGAGGTAGAGCAGCGCGGTGAGCCGCCCGCGACGGCTTGCCGCCCAGCAGGTGTGGCCGGGGCGCGCGAAAGCGTCGCGCAGCACGAGCGCGACCAGGTAGACGTTCGCGACCGGATCGCTGTCGAGGAAGGACAGCGCTTCGGGGGCGTCACGCGGCTGAAGCCGTCGGACCTGGATGGCCGATGTGTCGTCGGAAGGGGGCATGGCGCGGGTCCCGCGCCTTCGCGGGCACGCGACTCTACGACGCGGGCGCGGCCGCGGCCAGCGCCCGCGGCCGCCCGCCGCTCAGCGCTTCGGAGCGCCCGGCGACGTCATGATGCGGCGCCGCGTCCGGCGAATGCGGGGCCAGGCGTGCGCGATCCACCAGACCCAGGCCACCACCCACGCACCCGCCGCGAGCGCGTCGCGCCGCAGCGCCGCGGGGGCGGCCCCGTCGGCGGCCAGGCGCAACACCAGCGCGACCGCGACCGCGTGCAGGGCGACCGGGCCGAGCACCGCGCCCTCCTCGCGCATCTCGTGCCCGCCGTGCGACACCACCACGCGCGTGGCGATCGCGAGCGTGAGCAGGCCGTAGCCGCCGATGAACACGACATGCCACGCGGTGACCTCGTAAGCGGGCAGGGCCGCCGCGGCCACGAGGCCGAGGGCGACGCACCAGCCCGCGACCCAGAGCGCCCACGAGAGCGCGACGCGCCGCCCCGGCGGACGCCACAGCTTCCAGGCGAGCATCGTGCTGACGAGCCCGGCGATCGCGCGGGACCAGGCGCCAAGGGCGGCGGCGCCGCGCGCCTCGCACACGAGCGCGAACACGAGCAACGCGCCGATCGCCAGGACGAAGACGCGACGCGGCAGCCGCTGGCCCGCGCGCGCGACGCCGACGATCGCGAGCGGATCCTTCATCATCGCGAACGTCGGCACGAGCAGGCCGCCGAGCCCGAGAACGAGCGCCGGCATCATGCCGCGGGACACCATCCGCAGCGCGAAGCGGGGCGCGGGCTCCACGAGCAGGCCGGTCGCGAACAGCGCCTGCGCCAGCCCGGCCAGCACGCCGAGCACGACGCCCAGGCCGACCAGCAGGAACTCCTCCGGAGGAGCGGCCCCGCCGAATCGCACCCGGCGCGCGAGTGCGACGAGGGAGAAGAGAAGCGTGAGGCCGAACGCGAGGCCCGCCGCGGCCACCAGCCCGGCCGCCTGAAGCCCGCCGAACCCGACCGCTCCGGCGGTCACGATCGCGAGCTCCCAGGGGCGGCACTTCTCGCCATGGGTGAAAGCGGGCAGCGCGGTGAACAGGAAGCCGGTCACGAAGCACAGCTCGAATCCCTGGATCATGAGGCCGGCGTGCATCGGTCCCGGCCACGGCGAGGGCATGACCGCGGCCACGAGCCAGGGTGCGGCTCCGGCGATCGCGAACAGCGCCCCGAGCGGGAACAGCACGCGGTAGGGCTCGAGCGCCGGGCGGAGGTCCGGCGGCCGCGGCTTCACCGACTCGAGTGTCGGCGCGTCGATCGGGGCGATTCGGAGGGGGACGGCGGGACGGTTCACGACCGGACGTCGGGCAGGAGCAGATCAATGCGGCCGATGACGGCCGCGAGAATCTGCGAGGCGGATTCGAGACCCGCCCTGCGGAGCGTCTCGGGGATCGGTCCGCCCGCGAGAGTCACCCCGCGCGCGAGCTCCAGGCGGTCGTTCCAGTGCAGGACGTAGACGGCGCGAGGCGCCGGCTCGCCGACCGGCTCGCGCGTCACGATGGCCAGGTATCCGCCCGGCAACGACACGCTCGCGGCCTGGGGCTCTTCGAGCGGGAAGGCGAACGGCCGGCGCAGCCGTTCGAACCGCTCCCGCGCGAGGCCGGAGTCGTGGCCCCACAGTCCCGGGTCGAGGCTCAGGGTGTTGATGATCATTTCGGGCAGCGGGCGAACGCCGTCGCCGGGGTCGCGCGGCGTCGCCAGCACCGGGATGCGCAGTCGGCTGCCGTCGCGGACGGTGGCGCCGGGGCCCGTTGCCGGGGGCGCCGACACGGATCGGGCCGCCGGCGGGGGAGAGCCGAACGGGTTTCGCAGCTGCTCCCAGGCCCGCAGCATCGCCTCGTGGTCCATGCGCCCGGTGCGCCCGCGGCTCTTCGCGCGGGCCCAGGCACGATAGGTCGCCTCGAAGGCGCCGTCTTCGAGCGCGTGCGCGATGCGCGCGGCGACGTCCTCGCTCGGCACCTTGCGGCCGCACTCGATGTTGAACAGGAACGAGGGCGCAAGGCCGCTCGTGGCCTCGCTCAGCCGCTTGAACGACCAGCCCAGCCCGAGTCGCCGCTGGCGGATCCTGCCGGCGACCGGGTCGTCCGGGCTCGCCCGCCGAGCGGGCTTCGGTCGGCTAGCCGTTTCCGTCATGGCGGCAACCTACGCCATTCTCCATAGGGATGCCAGCCGGCGGAGTCATTCGCCCGCTGGACTCAAGCCGGCCGGGAAGCCTCGAAGACCAGCGTCTCGAACGCACCCATGTCCTCGTCGCCGACCAGCCTCCCGTGGGACTCGATCCCTCGCAGCGCCTCGTGCTCCGAGACTCCGGGGCATGCGCGGCGGATTCGCGCGAAGCCCGCTTCCCCGAGCGTCATGGCCAGCAGGTCGCCGTCGTACAGGAACTGGTGACCCCAGCTCCGAAACAGATTGTTGATGACCAGGGAGGGCCTGCACGGCTGCTGTCCGTCCAGGTAGCGGTCGGTGACCCAGCGCACGTAGCGCATCCCGCGCGGATCGTCCTGGTGGCCATACAGGTGCACGAACATTTCGAGGTCCGGCGTCGCGACGCGCAGCGTTCCGCCGGGCCGCAACACGCGCCGGCACTCCGAGAGCATGAACCGTCCCTCGGGCCAGCGGATGTGCTCGATCATGTGCTCGCTGAAGACGTAGTCGAACGACGCGTCCGCGAGCGGGAAGGGTTTCGTGACGTCGAGGTAGGCGACGCAGGCGGAGGCCGGCGCCAGATCGGTGTTGAGCCAGCCCTCGAGCAGCGCGGGCCCCGCCCCCAGGTGCAGCTTGCGCACCGGATGCGATCGAAGGTACGCGTCAATCAGCGACTGGCGCGCTCGCAATTGGCTCAGGCGACGCGGTACCGACGTCAGGCTTCGCGCATCCCTGGCGAGCCCGACGATGGTCTGCGAACGCCGAAGAATCTGCCGGACGTTCATCTGGACCCCGGGGCGGCCGGCCGCGCATGGCGGGGGGAAGGCTCGCCGCGCGGCACCCATGAGCTTCGGCCGCACCGGCGCCCAGCGTCAATACCGGAAATGTCCCCAGGGCCGTCCGTCACTACCCCCTCACGACCTCCGCGAGCCCCGCCAGGGCGGCTTCGAGCTGCGCGTCGGACAGGTACGGGGCGGGGCCCAGGCGCAGCGCCTCTCCCCGGGTGTCCGTCCAGACGCCGAGCCCTCGCAGGGCGGCCGAGAGCTCCGCCGCACGCGGTGAGCGCAGCGCGAGGAACCCGCCCATGCCGGCCGGCGGGGTGCCGCGATCGCGGGTCACCACCCCGGGGTCGAGATTCAGGTCGTCGAACCCGGCGGCCAGCAACCCGACCTGGTGGAGGCTCGTTTCACGCAGGAATGCCGGGCTCAGACCCTGCTCGTCCTGGAAGGCGAATGAGCGCGCGCCCCGGTAGTGGGAGACGGGATCGTACGTGGAGCCGGCCCAGCGCCCCGGCCCCGCGCCGTACGGAACCCCGGCGGCGGGCCGGGAGGCGAGCAGCGCGAACTCGCTGAACCAGCCGGTCAGGACCGGCCGCAGATGCTCGCGGGCCGGCGGCACGCGCAGGAAGCAGCAGCCCTCGCCGAGCTGGCAGTACTTGTAGCCGCCGCCGGTGACGAACGCGTCTCCGAGTCCGTCGGCGTCGAGGTCGCAGGGGACGACGTTGACCTGGTGGTAGGCGTCCACCAGCAGCTCGGCCCCTTCGCGCCGGCAGGCCGCGAGCAGGCGCGAAAGATGCGGCACGATCTCGGCCGTCTCGAACAGCACCGACGAAACCAGCGCGGCGGCGGTGCGCGAATCCACCTCGCCCGCGAGCCGCTCGGCCAGCGTCGCGACCGGGCGCGCGGGCAGCTTCACGACGTGCAGCCGCCCCGTTTCGCCGAGCCGGTCGAGCTGGCGGCGCAGCGTGTGGAACTCGCCGTCGGTCGTGACCAGCTTCGGCCGGGACTCGAGCGGCAGCGCCGACAGGAAGCGCGTCACCAGCTCGTGCGTGTTCTGGCCGAGGGCGATCTCCTCCGCGCCGGCGCCGAGCCGGCGCGCGAACCCGGCGCGCACCAGCGACGCCTGTGCGAACGCGCGCTCCCACTTCCCGTCCGCCTCGCGGGCGGCGTCGTCCCAGGCCTCGAGCTGCGCCTCGCGCGTGACGTCGGGCCACGCCTGATGCGAGTGCCCGGTGAGCAGCACCCGCTCGCCGACACGGAAGCGTCCGTAGTGAGCGGCCAGCGGATTCGGCGTGCGCCGCAGCGCCGCGAGCGTGATGGACGGAGGGCTCACAGCTGCGACCGGATCTCCCACAGGTCGGGGTACAGAGGTCGATGGAGCGTCGTCATCAGGTAGGCCGCGCCCGAGGAGCCGCCGGTTCCGGGCTTCGAGCCGATCGTGCGCTGCACCATCTTGACGTGCCGGTACCGCCACTCCTGCAGGCCCTCGTCGAGGTCCAGCATCCGCTCACAGAGGCCCGCGGTCGCGACGTCGCTCCGGTAGACCTGGACGAGGACGGCCTGGAGCTCCGGCGAGGGTTCGATGGGAGCGCGCACGTCGCGGGCCAGCAGCCCGGGGGGAACGGCGTAGCCGCGGCCGGCGAGCATGCGCAGGAACGCGTCCCACAGCGTGGGGCGTTCGAGCCGCGCCTGCAGGCGGCGATGTGCGTCGCTGTCCCGCGGGTAGCGCTCGAGGGCGGCCGCCGTCTTGTGTCCAAGCGCGAATTCGAACTCGCGGAACTGGTACGACTGGAACCCGCTGCCGGACTCGAGCCGTTCCCGGAACGACAGGAACTCAAGCGGCGTCATGGTCTCGAGCACGTCAATCTGCGCGACCGCGACCTTCAGGATGGTGAGGATGCGCCGCAGCGTTCCGAGGGCGCGCCCCTGGCCGGGCCGGCCGAACTCCGCGGCGAGGAAGTCGGCCTCGTGGAGCAGCTCCTTGAACCACAGCTCGTAGACCTGGTGAATGACGATGAACAGCATCTCGTCGTGCTGGGGGCCGTCGGAGAGCGGCTGCTGGAGCCTGAGAAGCTCGTCCACCTTGAGATAGCTGGTGTAGGTCGTCGCCATGAAAGTGGTTCCCTCGTGTGCTCGGGAGGTCGCCGGCCGCCGGCCCGCGCGGGGCTCCGGAGACAGGCGTCGGCCGGGAATCTAGCGGCTGATGCCGAAGCGCAGGAAGTCCACTAGGCTGCCCGACCATGGCGCCCGCCCGAGTCGAAAGCCCGCAGGCCGTCACGCCCGGCCGCATTCCGCCCAACGTCGTCGCGCTGGGCTGGACCTCGCTGCTGACCGACGTTTCGACCGAGATGCTGACGCCGATCCTCCCGCTGTTCGTCACCGTGACGCTCGGCGCGTCGGTCGTGAGCCTGGGTGTCATCGAAGGCGTCGCCGAGTGCGCCGCCTCGGTGTTGCGCCTGTCTTCGGGCTGGCTGTCGGACCGCATGGGAAGGCGCAAGCCATTCGCGGTCTTCGGCTACGCGCTCAGCGGCGCGGCCAAGACCTCGATGGCGCTCGCCTCGACCTGGGGCTTCGTGCTCGGCATGCGCTTCACCGACCGGCTCGGCAAGGCGCTGCGCACGCCCGCGCGCGATGCGCTGCTGGCGGACTCGGTCGCGCCCGCGGACCTCGGCCGCGCGTTCGGCCTGCATCGCGCCATGGACACGCTCGGCGCCGCGATCGGCCCGCTGCTCGGCTGGTGGCTGCTGTCGCACTGGCAACGGCTCGGGAGCGAAGGCTACCGGCGGATCTTCCTCGTCTCGGGGATTCCCGCGCTCCTTTCGGTCCTGGTGCTGGCGCTGATCGTGAAGGCCGCGCCGGCCGCGCCGCGCATCGCGCGCTCGGTGCGCCACCAGGCGGGCGCGCTCGGGCCGGCGTTCCGGCGCTTCCTGATCGTGGACGCGGTGTTCCAGCTCGGCAACAGCAGCAATGCGTTTGTCCTGCTGAGGACGCAGTCGGCCGGCTGGAGCGCCGGCCAGGTGTCGCTCGTCTACTTCGCCTACAACGTCGCCTTCGCGCTTCTCGCGCTCCCCTTCGGCCGCCTGTCGGACCGGGTCGGGCGCCGCCCGCTGCTGTGGGCCGCCTACGCGGCCTACGCGGCTTCCTACTCGATGCTCGCCCTGCACGCGACCCGGTGGGGCGTCGTCGCCGCCTTCCTGCTGCTCGCGCTGCACAGCGCGCTCATGGACGGGCAGGCGAAGAGCCTGATCGCGGATCTCGTGCCGCGCGACCTGCGCGCGACCGCCTACGGCGTCCACGCCACGGTCGCGGGTCTCGCCCTGCTGCCCGCGAGCATCGTCGCCGGCGCGCTGTGGGAGGGAGCCGGCCCCGCGGTGACGTTCCTGCTCGGCGCCGCGCTCGCGGCGGTCGCCGCGCTGCTGCTGGCCGTGCTCCTGCCGGCGTCCCGCGAGTGGGGGGACCGGCATGCCGCCTGAGACGCCGGGCGAGTTCGAGCGCATTCGCGGGATCGTGGCCGCGCTTCCGCGCGGCGAGGGCGTCGTGCTCGGCCCCGGCGACGACGCGGCGGTGTTGCGACCGCACGTCGGCCGCGACCTCGTCGCGACGACGGACGCGTTCGTCGAGGGGCGGCACTGGGACCGCGGACTGCTCGACGTGCGGGCGATCGGCCGCCGGCTCGCGGTCGCGAACCTGAGCGACCTCGCCGCGATGGCGGCGCAGCCGCGCTGGGCGCTCGTTTCGGTGGGTGCGCCCGGGCGCGCGGACGCCGGAGAGCTGCGCGAGATCGAGTCGGCGATGGCGGAGACGCTGTGGCAGGACGGCGCGGCCGTCGTGGGCGGCAACCTGTCGGCGACGGACGGGCCCGCCTGGTTCAGCGTGACGCTGCTCGGCGAGGTGGAGCGCGACCGGTACTGGAGCCGCGCCGGCGCACACGCGGGCGACGTGCTGGCGGTGACCGGACACCCCGGCCGCGCCGCCGCGCTGCTCGCGCTGGCGGCGGCGACGAGCCCGCCATCGCCGCGGCATGCGCCGCTGGGTCTGCTCGAGGCGTTCGCCCACCCGCCGAGCCGGGTGCGCGCGGCCGCGGCGATGGCGAAGTCGGGGGGCGTGAACGCGGCGATCGATCTTTCGGACGGGCTCGCGGGCGACCTCGGACACCTGTGCTCCGCCAGCGGGGTCGGCGCGGTCGTGCTGGCGCGCAAGCTGCCGGACGACCCGCAGCTCGTGCAGGCGGCGCACGCGCTCTCGGCCCTGCCCGTCCCGGCCGGGAACGATGCGCCGGCGTCGCCCGGCGACTGGATCGAGCGCCTGCGCTTCTCGCCCGGGGACGACTACGAGCTGCTGCTGGCGATCGAGCCCGGGCGCTTCGACGCCTGCGCCGAGGCCGCGCGTGAAGCGGGCACGCCGCTCTTCCGGATCGGCCAGTTCACGGCGACGGCGGGGGCGCTGCTGCTGCAGCGCGAGGACGGTCGCGAGGAGCCGCTGCCCGGCCGGGGCTACGAGCACTACCGGTAGAGGCTCTTGATCCGACCCCAGGTCGTGCCGAACGTCGGTGTCGCGCAGTTGCCGTCGCCGCCGAAGTTCGGCGTCGAGATCTCGTGCCACTGGGCCGCGCCGTACTGCCCCGGCTGGCCGCAGAACTCGATCGAGTGGCCCGACGCGACGTTGAGGATCGCGGCCCCGGCGGCCCAGAAGCCGGCGGCCTGCGCGGTCGCCTCGTTCTCCTGTCCGCCGGCGCCCCACTGGACGAAATCGATCATCTGGTCGGCGTTCGCGAGCGACGTGTAGATCGTGTTGGGCACGTAGAGCGCGACCGAGCCCTGATCCGGCAGGTTGGTGATCGCGGGCAGATAGAGGTCCGTCGCGCTGTTCGTGCCCGTGGTGTTGCAGTGCAGCACGACCCGCCCGCCGCCGGCCACGACGATGTCGGTGGACGCGCCGATCTGCAGCGTCTGCACCGCGAAGCCCGCGACCTTGAGGCGGTACTTGCCGAGGTTTCCGGCCGCGCCGAGGTTCGCGATCTCGATCAGGTCGAGGTTTCCGGCGGCGTTGAACTGAACCTCGGTCAGGCGGAAATCCGCGACGCCGGCGGCGCCCGAAGCGACGAGGTTCAGCGTCGCCGCCATCTCGGGGACATGCGGCTGGCAGTAGTAGGGGCGCGAGCCGGTGACCGTGGACTTCCACGAGAAGGTCGCGCCCACCGGCGAGAAGCCCGTCGGGCTCGAGTTGAAGAGGCCGTCGCCGGTGAGGATCGGATCGGTGTTGAAGTCGCCGCTCGTCACCGTGTGGGCTCCGCCGGTCCAGACCCAGACGATGTGGTCGCCGAGGTTGGCGCTCGCGCTCGAGGGCGTGAAGGCGTAGTTCGAGACGTTCACGCGAATCTGTCCGGCGCGGGGCGCATGCGGAAAGGCGAGCGCGGCGACGAGCGCGGCGACGGCGGGCAACGGCCAGCGGTTCCTCATGGATGCTCCTGTGGGGTGGCCACCGGCCGGACCGGGATCAGTTCAGGTGGCGCGGGTCTTCGAAGGGGCCGGTGCGGCGACGCGGCGCGCGGCCTTCGCGGGCGGCGCGCTTCGCGCCGCCGGGGCGGCCGCGACGCCCGCGGGGCGCCGGCGCGCGGGCTTCGACGGCTTCTTCGCGCGCGGGCGTGCGGCCGGCCGGCTCACCTTCACGTGGAGTTGTTCGATGACGCGGTCGCCGTCCACGTCCTGCAGGCCGCGAAAGCGGGACTCGAGCGCGAGCAGCGCCTTCTTGCGCGGCAACCCGCCGGCGTAGCCGACCAGCTTGCCGTCGGCGCCGATCACGCGATGGCAGGGCACGACGATGACGAGCGGGTTCTGGTTCGCCGCGAGCCCGACGGCGCGCGCGGCCCGCGGCTCGCCGATCGCCTTCGCGATGTCGCCGTAGCTGCGCGTCTCGCCGTAGGGAATCCCGGCGAGCGCCCGCCAGACGCGGCGCTGATGCTCGCTGCCGGCCGGATCGAGCGGAACCTGAAACGTCTTGCGCGTTCCGCAGAAATACTGTTCGACCTGCTCGACGAGCGGTCGAAGTTCGCGGACCGAAGGCTCCCACGTGGCGCCGGGATGGTCGTTCGCGTGCGCCGCGATCATGCGCTTGAGGCTCCTGCGCTCCATGTATTCGACATAGCGCAGCCCCCGCTCGGTGGCCGCCAGGAACAGCAGGCCGAGCGGCGCGGGCGCCGACATCACATGGTAGAGAATGCGCATGGCGCGGCAGTCTAGTGGATATTCCCCGATTCGGCACCACGGTTCGGACGCACCAGCGGCGGGCGACGAACGCTGCCTTGCCGGCGCCGGCCTAGCCCCGGCGGCCCGGTCGCGGCAGGAGCGCGCCGGTGCGGGCCGCGTAGCGCGACCACTCGTCACCGAAGCGCACCGCGAGCAGCTTTTCCTCGCGGCGCACGCGGGCGAGCTGCGCGACCAGCATGAGCGCGGGCGCCGGCAGGGCGAGCGCGCTGCCGAAGGCGACGGACCCGCCGAGGCAGGCGAGCAGCGCTCCCAGGTAGCCCGGGTGCCGCACGAACGCGTAGGGCCCGCCGGTCTCGAGCGTGTGTCCCTTCTGCAGCGCGACGAGCGGCGAGAAGCGACGGCCGAGCCGGGCCATGGCCGCGATGCGCAGCCACAGCCCGGCGGCGACCAGCGCGACGCCGCACCAGGAAACGGTGTTCGCCCAGGGCAGCGTGAACAGGGCGTGCGCCGCGCCGTAGGCGCCGAGCGGCGCGGCCACGAGCGGCAGCATGAACAACGCGAGCATCACGGGCGGATCGGGGCTCGACGCGGTGGCGTCCTGGCCGCGCACCGGGCGCAGCAACGCGAGCGTGAAACCGGCGAGGCCCCAGACGACGAGCAACGCGAACGCGCGCGGGTCGCGCAGCAGCAGTCCGGGGTCGCCGAGCCCGAGCGCGAGCAGCGCCGCGTCGAGCGCCAGCACGACGAGCGCCGAGACGACCGAACGCAGCGGATGGGGACGGGGGGCGTCCACGACGCGGGAGACTAGAGGACTTCCGGCGAATCGGCATCCGCCACCGGGCGCCCTTGCGTCCCTCCGCGCCGAAACCCTACGGTCCTGCCCGGGATTTCCGCGCGACCGCATCCGCAGCCCACTTCTTCAGGAGAGCGAAGCGTCATGGACCTTCTCGGCCGGTTCCACCCGCAGATCGTGCACACGCCCGTGGCGCTGCTGGTCTTCAGCGCCTTCTTCGCGATCGTCGGCCGGTTGTTCGATCGCGAGTGGGTGCGCAGGACGTCGGTGCTGCTGCTGGTGTTCGGTTTCCTCGGGGCGTTCGCGGCGGTGCAGTCCGGCCAGATCGCGCACCGCGTCCCCGAGCACGAGCAGGGCGTGCCGGAGGACGCCATTGACGGGCATGCCGCGTGGGGGCGCTACACCCTGTGGGCCTCGGGGGCTGCGGTCGTGGCGTACGTCGTGGCGTCACGCCTGGCCGGCGGTGCGGCGGGCGCCGTCTCGGCGCTCGCGCTGATCCTGCAGCTCGCGGCCGCGGCGCTCGTCGGCGTCTCCGGCTTCAAGGGCGGCAAGCTGGTCTACGACTACGGCGCCAACGTGCGCATCGGCGGAACGCTGGTGCGAAACCCCGGCGCCGACAACCACCGCAGGGCCCCCGGCTCGGGGGCAGCGGGTGGCGAACGCGAAGGCGGGGCGCAACAACAGCCGTAGGCGCGGCCGCGCGCCACGCGGAGCGACGCGCGCCGCCGCCGGTCAGCGGCTCGCGAACACCATCTCGTGCTTCGCCCAGTCGAACGTCACGCGGCGACCGCGGAACCATTCCGGACCGAGCAGGCCGTCGAGGCGCGCGCCCTCGCTCCACGCCTCGCCCGGATCCATCGCGCCCATCCAGCCGCTCACGCGGTCGCCGACGACACCGCCCAGCGCGAGCGTGGGCACCGGCACCTGCGTCCACGGCCGGCCCTGCATGAGCATGCCCGGGCCGCGCATCAGATTCGCCATCTTGCCGGGCCGCAGCCCGAGCTCGTCGAAGACGTCCGCGGGGCCGCCGAAGCCGGCTCCCGGCAGGCCGGTGCCGACGATCATGGACACGCGCCGCCCGCCGCCGATCGTGCCCCAGGCGACGAGCTGGTTCTCGGTCCAGCGCTCGAACGGGACGCGCTGTCCCGGCGCCGTCACCGCCGCGCCGGGCCGGGCCAGCTCGATCCTCTGGGCGCGAAAGTCGAGGGTCACGCCGAAGTGCTCGAGAAAGTCCAGGCCGATGACGAGCCCGATGTCGCGGCCGAGCGGGTTCACGTCGATGCTGTAGCGGTGGAGTGACGTCGCGGCGAGCGGAACGTTCGCCAGCCCCATGTGCCCCAGCTCGAGCTTCCGCGCGAGGGCGTTGCTCGCGGCCACGCGCGAGCCCAGCCAGAAGACCGCGCGCTCTCCGGCCAGCCGCTCGACGCCGTTGGCCCGCATCGCCGACGGGTCCACGAGGACGCCGGGCGAGCCCGGGTCGATCGCCGCGAGCACCACGTGTCCGTTCAGGCGCGCCTTGACGATCGGCACGGGAAAGGAGCGGACGAAGCCGATGGCGTCGGAGTCCGGTCCCGGCAGCAGCTCGAAAGCCTGGACTTCCTGAAGTCGCTCGAGCAGCGGCACCCGGCCCAGGTCGCCGACCGCCTCGGCCAGCGCCGCCGCGCCCTTCCAGTCGCCGGTGCGCAGGCGCGCCGCGTACAGGTCGCGCACGGCCCCTTCGGCCGACCCGGCGGCGACGAGCAGGCTCTCCGCCTCGGGAACGTGATGGCGGTAGAGCGCGATCTTGCCGAGGCCCGCGAGCGCCGCAGGGTCCGCCGGGCGCACCGCGAGCACCCGCTGCAGCACTCGTTCGGCGTCGTTGAAGCGGCCGAGCCGCACCAGCAGCTGGCCGAGCGCGCCGAGGCGGACGGGGTCCTCGCCGCGCCCGACGGTGTCGCGTGCCGCCTCGCGCAGCAGCGACTGCGCGTCGCGCCAGTTGGTCGGCAGGTCGTCCTGCGAGCGGGCCGCGGGGACGAAGGCGGCCGCGAGCAGCAACGCGATCAGTGCGGGCACGACGGAGCGGAGCCGGGTCGTCATGACGCGAGGTACCTCTTCGCCGTGCGCAGGAGAACCTCGGCGCCGATGCGCAGGGCGTCCTCGTCCACGTCGAACTTCGGGTGATGGTGGTCGTGAACGAGCCCGCGCGACTCGTTGCGCGAGCCCACCGCGATGAAAACGCCCGGGACGCGGGCGAGGATCGCCGAGAAGTCCTCCCCGCCCATGGTGCGCACGTCGTCGCGCACCCGTTCGGCTCCCACCACCTCGGCGGCGGCGGCGCGCGCGTGGGCGCACATCGCCGGATCGTTGACCGTCGGCAGGTTGCCGCGCTCGAACAGCACGTCGGCCTCGCAGCCCATGGCCTGCGCCACGCCCTTCACCACGCGTTCGAACTGGCCCGGGATCGCCGCCCACAGGTCGCGATCGAAGATCCGGATGGTGCCGTTCATCCACGCGCTCTCGGGAATGATGTTGAACGCCGTGCCCGCGCGCAGCTGCGTGACGCTCACCACCGCCTGCAGGAACGGATCGGTGTTGCGCGACACGATCGACTGCAGCGCGGTCACCATGTGCGCGAGGCAGACGACGGGATCGCGGCTGACCTGTGGCATCGCTGCGTGCGCGCCGCGGCCGCGAACGGTCACGGTGAACTCGTCCACCGCCGCCATCCACGGCCCGGCGGTCACCCCCACGACCCCCACCGGCAGGTCCTGCCAGACGTGCAGGCCGAAGGCGGCGTCCGGCTTCGTGTCCTCGAGCAGGCCGTCCTGGATCATCGCCTCGGCGCCGCCCTTGGGGCCGCCGAGCTCCTCGGCGGGCTGGAAGACGAACACGACGTTGCCGGCCAGATCCTTCGCCCCGGCGACGAGCCTGCGGGCGACCGCGAGCAGGATGCTGACGTGGCAGTCGTGCCCGCACGCGTGCATCTTGCCGTCGGCCTTGGAACGATAGGGGGTTTCGTTCAGCTCGTGGATGGGCAGCGCGTCCATGTCGGCTCGCAGCAGCACGGTCCGTCCCGGCCGCGCCCCGCGGAGCGTCGCGACCACGCCGGTGCGGCCCACCTGGGTGCGCGGTTCGAGTCCAAGCGCCCGCAATCGGGTCGCGACGATGCCCGAGGTGCGCACCTCCTCGAAGCCGAGCTCGGGGTGCTGGTGCAGGTCGCGACGGACGGCGATCAACTCGTCGGCGTCGGGTCCCGTGAAACCGGGCGTGGCGATGGTCATGAACGGGCCTCGGGTGGTGGCCGGGAGCGAACGGCGATGCGCGGCGCATCTTGCCATCGCTGAGCGGCCGCCACCAAGAAGCGCCGCGGGCCGGAGTCGCCTCCGGCCCGCGCGTCCGCCCGAAACCTGCCGCGGACTACCAGCCCGCCTTGCCGTCCGTCTCGACGCGATAGGTCGAGAAGTGCGAGAGCGGGGCCGTGATCGAAACGGTCGCGAGGTTCACCGACACGCCGCCGCAGCGTTCCCAGCTCGAGGAATCCGGGTTCCACCAGGACAGGTACGACAGCGACACCAGCGTGGGCTCCATCGGCCTGGCGTCGGCGACGAGCAGCACCGGAACGAGGAAGCGGTTGCGCTCCTCGGGCGTGATGCTCAGCTCGACGACCGGCCTGGTGACGTCGGGCTGGCGCACGGTGACGATGGCGTCGCCCGAGAGCGCGCCGACCGGGATCACGACCCGGAAGTTACCCGCCGCGACGGTGCCGCCGAGCAGGGCGCGCACGTACTTGGACCGCGAGACGCTTACCGCCGGCGCCGGGGTTTCGGTCGAGGTCGAGTCGGTGTTGCCCGAGGGCGGACCGCCGGCCGGAGGCTCCGCGGGCGAGGTCGGCAGGCTCGAGCAGCCCGCCACGAACAGTCCCGCGGCCAGCACCAGCGAAAGCGCGCCAAGCAGGGGTCGGGTCGTCACGTTCGGGTTCCTCCGGGGTTCGCTCCAGGCGCTCCGCCGGCGATACGGGCTTCGGCGGGGCGTCTCATGCCGGACCTGTAGCGCAACGACCGTTCCCCGCGGGGCACGCCGGCGCCGTGCGCCCCGCCCGGCGTGCGATTCGCAACCTCCGTTGGCGGCGAGGAGCTTGCGGGCGCGCCTCGCGCCCCGCGAGGCGGGCGCGTGCAGGACGCTCTCCGCGGCCATGGCGGTCGCTGGGGCGACAGCCGCAGCCGTTGCGGGATCCGACCCGAAAAAGCGGCGGGGCCGCGGCATTGCTGCCGCGGCCCCTTGCCGTGCGGAGAGTTCGATCGGCGCTACTTCGTGAGCAGCTTGCGCTTCTCGATTTCCTTCTTGAGGACGTCCTTGTTGGTCACCACGAACTCGACGCGGCGGTTCTTCGCCATGTTGAGCGCGTTGTTGTTCGGGGCGATCGGCCGCGACTCGCCGTAGCCCTTGGCGGTCAGCTGGTTCGGATCGATGTCCGGGAAGGTGGTCAGCAGGTACGAACGCACCGACTGCGCCCGGGCCTCGGACAGCTTCTGGTTCGCCGCCGCCGTGCCGCGGGAGTCCGTGTGCCCGCCGATCTCGATGTTCAGCTGCTTCCACTTGCGGAGCACCGTCCCGACCTCGTTGAGCGCCGGGTAGGAGTCCGGAAGCAGGTCGGACTTGCCGGTTTCGAAGTTGACGCCCTGCAGCCGGATCATGCCGGTGTCGAGCAACTGCGTTTCCTTCTCGGTCACTTCGATCGGGCAGCCCTCGGAATCCACCTTGAGGCCGGCCGGCGTGTTCGGGCACTTGTCAATGCCGTCGAAGACGCCGTCACCGTCGGAGTCCGTCGGACAACCCTTGGCGTCCACCGTCGCGCCGGTCGGGGTGTTCGGGCACTGATCGAGGCCGTCGAGCACGCCGTCGCCGTCGGAGTCCTTCGGGCAACCCGTCGCGTCCACCGTCGCGCCCTTGGGCGTGTCCGGACACTTGTCGATGCCGTCGTAGACGCCGTCGCCGTCGGAGTCCTTCGGGCAGCCCGAGGCGTCCACCGTCGCGCCCTTGGGCGTGCCGGTGCACTTGTCGAGGCCGTCATAGACGCCGTCGCCGTCGGAGTCCGTCGGGCAGCCGGTCGCGTCCACGGTCGCGCCCGCGGGCGTGTCGGGACACTTGTCCTTCTTGTCGGGAACGCCGTCGCCGTCGGTGTCCTTCGGCGTGCCGCCCCAGGCGAAGTCGAGTCCCGCCCACAGTTGCTGGTCGGCCTTGTTCGAGCGCGTCCAGTGCTCGTGCGGAACGCTGAGGACGTTGCGGCCCTCGAGCCGCAGCGCCATGTGGTCGCCCATCCACGCGCGCCAGCCCAGCGCCTGCTCGAACGTGCCGAAGTGCGACTCCTCGACGCCGGTCACGTCGGTGTCGTAGCGGACGTAGCCGCCGCCGGCGGCGAGGTACGGCCCGCCGATGTTCCAGGTGACGGGCGTGAACATCAGGTTGCCGGAGACGTTGAGGACCGTCGCCTCGTCACCACGGGCGTTGTCCTCCTTCGGCTTCGAGTACGCGCCGGCCGCTTCGAGGCCCCACCAGGTGTTGAGGCGCGCGCCCACCCGGGCGCCGAAGACGGGCGCGTCCTTGAGGGGTGCGTCGGTCGGATAGAGATGCTTGTCCGAGAAGAGGCCGTAACCCGCCACGGGAGTGATCCAGTAGAGGCTTCCCTCCGGAGCGGCGGCGCTCGCGATGCCGGCGGCGAACGCGCAGGCACCCGCGAGCAGGAACGTAGTGAGTGCGATACGGAAGCGCATGGGGTCCACCTCCTGCGGGCCGAGAGCTGCGGAACTCGAAGTCGTGCGAGGTGCGGGTCCGTTCGGGGCCGGACGATAGGCGGAACACCCGCAGGCGGCAAGCCGGGCGACCCGCGGGAGGCGCCGGAACACCGTTCGTCCGCCTCGAAGGACCGTTCGGCGCACGCGCCTCGCCGGCGCACGCCGCCGCGGGCACTATGCCCCTCCGACGCCGCGAACCCGATCGGTTCGCACGGACACGGGGCGGAGGAGGCCGGCATGGCGGTGCTGCAGATCGAGGAGGCCCGGAGGCGCTTCGGCGCCACCGAAGCGCTTCGCGGGTTGTCGCTGGAGCTGCGCGAGGGCGAGTTGCTCGCCCTTCTGGGACCGAACGGCGCGGGCAAGACCACGCTCGTGCGCGCCCTGGCCGGCCGGCTGCGGCTCGACGGCGGCGTGCTCACGCTGCTCGGCCGCGACCTCGCGCCGCACACGCCGCGGCCGGAGCTCGGCATCGTGCCGCAGGAGATCGCGGTCTATCCGTCCCTCACCGCCCGGGAAAACCTCGAGGTCTTCGGCCGCCTGAGCGGGGTGAGCGGGGCCGCGCTCGCGGAGCGCGTCCGCTGGGCCCTCGAGTGGACCGGGCTCGGCGACCGCCCGAAGGCGCAGGCGGGAACGTTCTCGGGCGGCATGAAGCGCCGGCTCAACATCGCCTGCGGCGTGCTGCACGAGCCGAAGGTGATCCTGCTCGACGAACCCACGGTCGGAGTGGACCCGCAGAGCCGCGAGCGCATCTTCGACATGCTGGCGGTGCTCCGCGCGCGCGGCGCCTCGCTGCTGCTCACGACGCACGACCTCGCCGAAGCCGAGGCGCGCTGCGACCGGATCGTGATCGTGGACCACGGCCGCGCGGTCGCGGCCGGCAGCCTGTCCGAACTGGTGGCGCACGCGGGCCTGGCCGGCCGGCGGGTGCGCGTGCGACTCGAACGGCCGGCGATGGCGGCGCCCGAGGGCTTCACCCTCGCCCCGGGCGGCCGCGAGCTGGACGCCGACGTCGCCGACATCGCCACCGACCTGCCCGCGCTGCTCGCGCGCGTGCGCGCCGCCGGACTCGCGGCGCAGGACCTCGAGGTGCGCTCGGCGACGCTGCACGAGGTCTTCCTCGCGCTCACCGGAAAGGAGCTGCGCGAATGATCCGCATCCTGGCGCAGGTGGCGTGGAAGAAGCTGATGCGGGACCGGGCGGCGCTGATGCTGGTGTTCGTGGTGCCGGTCGTGTTCTTCACCATCTTCGCGATGATCTTCGGCCAGCAGGGCGGGCCGAGCACGCGGCGCGTGGACCTGCTCGTGGTGGACGAATCGCACACGGCCGTGAGCGAGCGGCTGGTGGCGGCGCTCGCCGCCGACCCGGGCCTGCGCGTGCACACCGCGTGGCGCGCCGAAGGCACGCGCGACACGACGAGGTTCCCGCTCACCCGCGCGCGCGCCGAGCAGCTGGTGCGCGAAGGCGAGTGTTCGGTGGCGATGGTGCTGCCGGCCGGCATCGACACGTCGCTGTCGCGCTTCGACGGCCGGGGCGAGGCGGTCGTGCTGCTGACCGACCCCTCCGACCCGGTCGCGCCGCCCATGGCGGCCGGGCTGCTGCAGCGGGCGGTGCTCGCCGCGGGCCGGGCCGAGGCCGCCGAGTTCGGGGCCACCGGAGCTGCGACGCCGGTGGAGGACCTGATGCCGGCCCGCACGCGCGTCGAGCAGGTGGTGGGGCGCGAGCGCAAGCCCAGCGGCTTCGTGTCGTTCTACGCCGCCGGCGTGGCCGTCATGTTCCTCATGTTCAGCGCCAGCGGCTCCGGCGGTTCGCTGATCGAGGAGAACGAAACGGGCACGCTCGAGCGCGTGCTGTCGAGCCGCGTGAGCATGACGCAGCTGCTGCTCGCCAAGTGGCTGCACATCGCCGGGCTGGGCGTGTTGCAGATCACGATCATGTACGTGTGGGGCGCGCTCGTCTTCGGGCTGCCGCTCGCGGACCACCTGCCGGGGTTCGCGGTGATGACCGTCTTCACGGCCGCCTGCTGCGCCTCGTTCGGGCTCGTCATCGCGACGCTGTCGCGCACGCGACAGCAGCTGCAGGCGCTCGCCAACCTGATCATCCTGACGCTGTCGGGCATCGGCGGCAGCATGTTCCCCCGGCCGCTGATGAGCGAGGGCATGCAGAAGTTCTCGCTGGTGGGCTTCAACGCCTGGGCGCTGGACGGCTACCTCAAGGTCTTCTGGCGCGACCAGCCGCTGGTGGCGCTGTGGCCGCAGCTGCTCGCGCTGGCGCTGTTCACCGCCGGCTTCTTCTGGCTCGCGCGCCGGCTCGCCGCCCGCTGGGAGAGGGACTAGGCGGGCCGGGCTCGGACCAATCGGCCAGGGCGGGACCGCGGTGCGTCCGACGAGGGCGAAGCCAGGGATGGCGAGAGCCCGAGTGGATGCAGCGCGGCGAGGCAGGATGCCGAGCGAGCGGGCCGCGGTCCCGCCCTGGCCGATTGGTCCGAGCCCGGCCCTCCCGACGCGTCGGACTTTGGGCAGGCGGCGCTCGCGCGCGGTAGCATTGCCGGTCCCGACGCCCGATTCGCACCCGGAGCCGCGCCCGCATGAACCGCACCCGCCGCCCGCGCGCGGCCGCTTCCGCAACCGCGCCCGCGGCGACGCCGTCCACCGCGCTGCCGTGGCTCGACGTGCGCGGCCCCTTCCTCGTGCCGGCGCTGCTGCTGCTGGCCACGCGCCTGTGGATGGCGAGGCTGATCCCGGTCGCCGCCGAGGACGCCTACATCACGTTCCGCTACTCGTGGAACTTCGCGCACGGGCTGGGCGCGGTCTTCAACCCCGGCGAGCGCGTCTTCGGGTTCACCTCCGCGCCGTGGATGGCGTGGGTCGCGCTCGGTCTGCGGCTCGGCCAGGACCCGGTCCTGTGGACCCGGGTCTCGCTCGTGGCGGCGGACCTGGTGACGCTGTTCGCGCTCGGCGCGCTGCTCCAGCGGTACGCGTCGCGGCGCAGCGCCTGGTGCTTCGGCGCGTTCTTCGCGCTGTGGCCGTTCTTCGCGGCGATGCCGGCCAGCGGCCTCGAGATGGGCGCGATGCTGGCGCTGATCTCGCTCTCGGCCTGGCTCGTGGACCGGCGTCACCCGCTCGCCGGCGCCGCGATCGGCCTGCTCGGCGTGTTCCGTCCCGAAGGACTGGTCGCCGCCGGGGCGCTCGCGATCTGGGCGGGCAGGCGCGACCGGCTGGTCGCGCTGGGCATCGTGGCGGCCGTCTTCGGCGTGCTGGCGCTCTACTTCGGCTCGCCGCTGCCGCAGAGCATGCTGGCGAAGGCCGCGATCTATGGCACGCCCGGGCCGGCGGCGTCACGCCACTGGTGGGACTGGGCGCTGCCGTTCACGTTCAACAACGGCCTCGCCAGCACCTCGGAGGGAAAGAACTTCTTTCTCGTCGGGGTGCTCGTCTCGCCGGCGGCGGCCGCGGGCGCCGTCGCGCTCTGGAAGGCGAGAACGACCGCGCTCGCGGCCGCGGCGGTCGCGGCGCTGCTCGTGTGGGCGGGCTACGTGGCGGCCGGCGCCGTGTACTTCTACTGGTACTTCATGACGCCGCTGTTCGCCTGGATCCTGCTCGCGGCGGTCGGGCTGCCGCGCATGGTGAACGGGCCGTACGCGTACGCCGCCGCCCTGCTCGCGATCGCGGGACACTGGATGTACGAGCCGCGGCTCTATTCCGGGCGGGCGGCCGTGGAAGGCAACGCGTTCGGAACGCTCGGCAACTATGTCGAACAGCGGGCGCGGCCGGGCGAAACGCTGATGCTCGAGCCGATCGGCACGATCGGCTGGCGCGCGCGCGACCTGCGCATTCTCGACGAGGTCGGGCTGGTCTCGCCCGAGGTCGCGCGGCGCCGGCGGCAGGGACCGGGCTGGTACGCCGACCTGCTCGCGGCGAAGCGTCCCGATTGGCTGGTCGTGCGGGCGGCGCTGCTGCGGCACGGCGAGGTGTTCACCGGCGTCGGCGCGCCCTTCCGATCGTTGCCCGAGCGCCTCGAGGCGATGGCGGCCTACGACACCGCCGCCGTGGCCGACACGACCGCCGGTGAGGACACGTTCGTGATCCTGCGCCGCAGGGACGGTCCGAAGCGCTGACGCCCGGGTGCGCCAGCGCGGTGCGCGCGCCCTTCAGGCCGCGGTCAGCAGCAGCGGGCCGCGCCGGGTGACGACGAGCGTGTGCTCGTGGTGCGCCGCGAGCGAGCCGTCGGCGGTGCGGATCGTCCAGCCGTCGGCCGCCTCGAACGCGTCGCCGCGCCCCATCGCGATGATCGGCTCGACGGTGATCACCAGGTTTTCGGTCAGCACCGCGGACGCCGAGGGATCGTCCCAGTTCGGCACCATCGGCTGTTCGTGGATCGTGCGGCCGATGCCGTGGCCCTGCAGGGCCGGGACCACCGAGAAGCCGTCGCGGCGCACCTCGCGCTCGATCGCCGCGCCCACCTCGCGCACGCGCCGGCCCGGGCGCACCTCCTGCAGGGCGCGTTCGAACGCGCGCTCCGCGCACGCCGCCAGCGCCAGCGCCCGCCCGGAGACACGGCCCACCGGCACGGTGATCGCCGCGTCGGCCATGTAGCCGTCCTTCTCGAACGTCGCGTCGAGCTTCACCAGATCGCCCTCGGCGAGCCGGCGATCGGGCGAGGGGATGCCGTGCACGAGCTCGTCGTTGACGCTGATGCACGTGACCCCGGGAAAGCGGTAGACGAGCTGCGGCGCCGAGCGGGCGCCGTGCGCGCGCATGACGTCCGCGCCGATGGCGTCGAGCCCGGCCGTGGTGACGCCGGGAGCGACGGCGGCGCGCATCGCCTCAAGCGCGGCGCGCACGATCCGCCCGATGGCGCGCAGGCCCTCGAGGTCGCGATCGTCGTCAATGGACATGGGGAATCCTCCCGAAGCCTGCCGTCGGAACGAACGCAGCCTCGCGCGGCGTCCGGCGCGACGCAAGCCGGACGCGAGTGGCGCGCACGCGAAAGGGCCGGCGCGAACGTTCGCGCCGGCCCTTCGTGATCCGGACGGCCGCTACTGCTTCTTCGTCGTATCCGCGGGCGCTGGCGTCGGCGCCGGCGCGGCCGAACCTTCGCTCTCCTTGAGCAGGCGGCGCTTCTCGACTTCCTTCTTGAGCACTTCCTTGTTGATCACCGTGAACTCGACACGGCGGTTCTTCGCGCGGTTCAGGTCGTTCGTGTTCGGCACGAGCGGCTTCGACTCGCCGTAACCCTTGACGGTGAACTGCGCGGGCGGCAGCGCCGGGTACTTGCGCAGCATGTAGGCGAGCACCGAGTCGGCGCGCGCCTGCGACAGGCGCTGGTTCAGGCCTTCCGAACCGCGCGAGTCCGTGTGCCCGCCGACCTCGATGCGCAGCTGCGGCCACTTGAGCATGACCGCCCCGACCGCATCCAGCGCCGGGTACGCGTCGGGCAGCAGGTTCGCCTTGCCGGTTTCGAAGTTCACGTCCTGAAGGCGGATGAGCCCGGTGTCGAGCAGCTCGGTCTCGCGCTCCGAAACCATGATCGGGCAGCCGTCGGAGTCCACCTTCAGTCCGGCCGCGGTGTTCGGGCACTTGTCGAGGCCGTCGAAGACGCCGTCGCCGTCGCTGTCCACCGGGCAGCCGGTGGAGTCGATTTTCGCGCCGGTCGGAGTGTTCGGGCACTTGTCGAGGCCGTCGAGCACGCCGTCGCCGTCGGAGTCCTGCGGGCAGCCGGTGGCGTCCACGGTCGCGCCCTTCGGCGTGTCGGGGCACTTGTCGAGGCCGTCGAAGACGCCGTCGCCGTCGGCGTCGCTCGGGCAGCCCGAGGCGTCCACGGTCGCGCCCTTCGGCGTGTCGGGGCACTTGTCGAGGCCGTCGAGCACGCCGTCGCCGTCGGAATCCTTCGGGCAGCCGGTGGCGTCCACGGTCGCGCCCTTCGGCGTCGCCGGACACTTGTCCCTGCGGTCGGGCACGCCGTCGCCGTCGGTGTCGCGCGGCGTCGCGCCGAGCGCGAGCGTCAGGCCGGCGCCCAGCACGACGTTGTGGAAATGGTTCTGCGGGCCGAGGTTCTCGAGCGGCTTGAACGAGATGTCGCGCGCCTCGAAGCGCAGGCCGACGCCGTCGGTCATCCACAGCTTCACGCCGCCGCCGAACTCGATCGAGCCCGTTTCCCGCTTCTCGCCCGAGGACGGCTTGAGCTGCGCGTAGCCGCCGCCGACGAACGCGTAGGGCGTGCCCCAGCGGCGCTTCGCCGGCGAGATCACGAGGTTGCCCGAGGCGTGGAAGAAGTCGTATCCGAGCGCGCCGCTCGCCAGGTCCTCGGCCGTCGGCGTCGTGCCGGCGGCGAGTTCGAGGCCGATCCAGGAGCGCGTCTCGTAGCTCAGGCGGCCGCCCAGGTAGAGGTCGTCGGCGAGCGGCACGTTGCTGCCCGGGTAGCGCAGCTTGGGATCGAACAACGTGAAGCCGCCGAAGGGCGACAGCTCCCAGTGGGCTCCGATGGGTTCGGCGACCGCGGCCCCGACGCCGAACACGGCGGTCGCGAGCAGCGGCAGGAGCCAGAGACGTGCGCGCATAGAATCTCCTTGCGGTACGGAAGTGCGAAGCCCCGGCCGACGGGACTCGAAAGCCTGATTGAGCGTGGCGGCGCGCAGGTTACGGGCGGCGGCAGGGGCGCGCAAGGCCTCCCGCCGCCGCCCGCGGCTCAGTGCGCGTCGTACCAGTCGGCCCAGCGCCGGATGTAATCGGCCCGGTGCGCGGGCTCGACGAAGCCGTGGTCCTCGCGCGGATAGGCCCAGAACTCGACTTCACGGCCGAGATCGGCGAGCGCGCGGTAGAACTGGACGCTCTCGGCGAACGGCACGCGCCGGTCCGCCTGCCCGTGCAGCAGCAGCAGCGGCGTCCGCACGTTCGTGACGAAGCGGATCGGGTTCACGCGGTCGAAGTGTTCCGGCTGCCTCCAGGGATCGCCCTCGAACTCCCACTGCGCGGCGACGCCGTGGTTGATGTCGCTGAGCGAATACGAATGGAAGACGTCCGAGACGGCGGCGCCCGCGACCGCGGCGCGATAGCGCTGCACGTGGCCGATCGTCCAGGTCGTGATGTAGCCGCCCCACGACCAGCCGCCGAAGTAGAGCCGCTTCGGGTCGGCGAGCCGCTCGCGGATCAGCTCGTCCACGCCGCTTTCGATGTCCGCCTGCTCCACCTCGCCGAAGCGGTTGCGATTGGCGGCGTAGAACGCGAAGCCGTAGCCGAACGAGCCGCGGTAGTTCGGGCGCAGCGTCGAGTAGCCGCGCGAGGCGAAGTACTGCACCAGCGGCGAGAAGCGCGTCGTGGTGACCTCGTCGGGACCGCCGTGCGGCAGCACGACCAGCGGCGCGGGCAGGCCCGGCTTCATTCCGGCCGGGGTCGTGAGCACGCCCTCGATCGCGACGCCTTCGGCGTTCCTCCAGCGCACGAGTCGGGTGTCGCCGACGCGCCACGCCGCGACCTGCGGGTTGAGCGCCGTGAGCACCGAGACTTCGCCGCCGTCCGGGTCGCAGACCGTCACCTCCTCGGGCGTGCGGTCGGTCGCGGAGAGGAACGCGAGCCGGGTTCCCGCCGGGTTCGCGACCAGCGCGCTCGTGACGGTGCGGGCGGGGGTCGGCAGCGCCCGCGGCGCGCCCGCGAGCGGAAAGCGCTCGAAGACCGTCGCCGTGCGCGCGCTGACCACCGCGACCAGCGACCTGGAATCGGCGGCCCACGCGAACCCCATGAACGTGCGATCGGCGTCGGGCGCCAGATCGCGCACCGCCCCGCTCGCGGCGTCGCAGACGAGCAGCGCGTTCGGGTTCGACAGCCCGCCGTTCAGCGACAGCGTCGCCACCCACCGGCCGTCGGGGGACCACGCGGGCCGGGTGTGGAAGCTCGGCGCGCGCGGCACCGGCCGCGCCGGCCGTGCGCCGGAGGCGTCCACGATCGCGAGCCGGTTGAGGCTCGAGACGAGGTAGGGGTCGGACGATTCGCTCGTCAGCACCGCGAAGCTCCGGCCGTCGGGGGACCAGGCGAACGAGACCACGTTGGGCCCCGCCGGGACGAGCCGGGGCTCGCCGCCCGCCACCGGGACGACCCACAACCGCGCCGGCGCGAACTCGTGCTCCCAGTGGATCGCTCCGCCGCGCGCCCGGCGCGCGCGCCGCTCTTTCGCATCGGGGGGCGCGCCGGCGAGAAACGCGATGAACCTTCCATCCGGCGAGAACGCGGGCGCGGAGGGCTCGAGCTCACCGGTCGCGAACTTCACCGCCTCGCCGCCGGAAAGAGGCAGCAGCTGCAGGACGGCCTTGCCTCCGGCTTCGCGCACGAACGCGAGCGTCCGCCCGTCGGGGGACCAGCACGGGCCCGAAGCGGCGGCGTCTCCGTGCGTCAGCGCGCGCGCCTCGTGGCTCGCCGCGTCCACGACCCAGACCTGGCGCTCGCGCTTCCAGCCCGCGCCGTCGTCGCCCTCCTTCGGTTGCGCGGTCGAATCGAACGTCGCGCTCGCGAGCAGGAACGCGACGCGCCCTCCGTCGGGCGAGAGCGCGAGCGCCGAAGCGGCGCGCAGCGAAACCAGCTCGGTCGCGGTCGGACGCGACTCGCGCGCGGCCCGGCCGGGCTGCGCGGCGCAGCACAGGGCGATGACGACGAACAACGAACCTGCGGTCGAAGGGCGCATGGCGGGAAAGCCCCGGGTGGGACGGCGGCGAAGGCGAACCCGCGCACCATAACCCGACCTATTCATGAGCCCATGGCCTGCAAGTGACGGCTGCCCGCGAATCGCTGCGTCGCAGGGCTGGCCAGCTTCCTCGACGTGTCACCGACACGACTGCGTCGCTGGCCAGCCCTGCTCCTTGCGCTTCACGGGCATCCGTCACTCTCGGCTCACGGTTCATGAATAGGTCGGGTTAACTCTCCGCTCGCCCGGTTTCGCGCTCCGGCAAAGACCCCTACAGTCGCCGCCCAGATGGCGACCGTTCCTCCTCAGTTCCGGGGCGCGCCCGCCGGCGCGTCCGCGCCGCGGCGATTCAGGCGCCGCTGGCGCGTGGCGCTCGTCCTGCTGCTGGTCGGGGCCGCCGCGCTGCTCGCGCGCTTCGTCGAGCGCGTGCGCGCCTTCGAGGCGCGGCACGCGACGGGCCCCGCGTGGGCCTTTCCCTCGCGCGTCTGGTCGGCCGACATTCCGCTCGTGCGCGGCGCGCTGGCGCCCGTGCCGTGGCTGCGCGCCGAGCTGGCGGCGCGCGGCTACCGCGAAGCGTACGTCGTCCGCGCACCGGGCCAGTGGGCGCCGACGGCCGAGGGCGCCGAGATCTGGCTCAGGGGCTTCGCCGCCGTGCCGGGGCGCGCCGCCGCGCCCGAACGCGTGCGCCTGCGCATCGAGCAGGGGCGCATCGCCGCCGTGCGGCGAATGGAGGACGCGGGGGAGCCGGCGGCCCCGAGAACGGGGCGGAGCCTGCGCGCTCGCGGCGTGGCCCGGTCCTCGCGCGCCGATCGCTCCGACGCCGCGCCGCCCCCGCCCGCGATCGAGCCGCTGCTGATCGCGACCCTCGCCGACTCGAACAACGTGGCGCGCGAGTACGTGCCGCTCGCGCGCATCCCGCGCGTGCTGCAGCAGGCCGCGATCGCGGCCGAGGACCGGCGCTTCCGCTCGCACTGGGGGCTGGACCTCAAGGGCAACGCACGCGCGCTGGTCGCGAACGTGCGCGCGGGCGGCGTGCGCCAGGGCGCGAGCACGATCACGCAGCAGCTCGCGCGCGGACTCTTTCTCGGCCAGCAGCGCTCGCTGGCGCGCAAGCTCGCCGAGATGCCGCTCGCGGTGATGCTCGAACGCGTGATCGGCAAGGACCGCGTGCTCGAGATGTACCTCAACAGCGTCTACTTCGGGCGCGACGAGTGGGGCGGCATCGCCGGCGTCGCCGAGGCCTCGCGGCGCTTCTTCGGCGTGCCGGTGGACTCGCTCTCGACCGCGCAGGCGGCGCTGCTGGTCGGCGTCATCCCGGCGCCCAACCTCTACTCGCCGCTCCGCCGTCCGGACCAGGCGCGGCGCCGGCGCGCCGCGGTGCTGCGCGACATGCTCGAAGTCGGCGCGCTCGACAGCGCGAGCGCGGCCGCGTCGGCCGCCGGGCCGCTGGGGCTGAAGCCATCGCCGCCACTGCGCCAGCGCTTTCCTTCGTACGTCTCCTACGTGCGCCAGTATCTCGGGACCCGGCTGCCAAAGGGCGCGCTCGAGGGCTGGGGGCTCGACGTGATGACGTCGCTCGATCCCGTCTGGCAGCAGGCGGCCGAGGCGGGGCTCGCCGCGGGAGTGGACGCGCAGGAAGGCTGGCGCGGGCGCGGCCGGGGTCCGCTGCAGGGCGCGTTCGTGCTGCTCGACAACGAAAGCGGCGAGGTGCGCGCGCTGGTCGGCGGCCGCGATCCCGGGCGCGGCGACTTCAACCGCGCGACGCAGGCGCTGCGCCAGCCCGGCTCGGCGATCAAGCCGGTCGTTTACGCGGCGGCCCTCGATGCGCGCCGCGGTGGCGTGAAGTTCACCGCCGGCTCGACCTTGCCCGACCTGCGGCGCGAGTTCGCGACCCCCGAGGGCCCGTGGAAGCCGCGCAACGACGAAGGCGACTATCACGCGAGCGTGACGCTGGCCAAGGCGCTCGCCAAGTCGCTCAACGTCGCCACCGCGAACCTGGTCGAGAGGGTCGGCGCCGGCGCCGTGTCGCGCTACGCCGAGCGCTTCGGGCTCGGCCGGCCGGCGGCGGTCGCGAGCATCGGGCTCGGCACGCACGAGGTGACGCCGCTCGCGCTCGCCGACGCGTACACGGTGTTCCCGAACGGCGGATGGCGGCGCGAGCCCACGCCGGTGCGCGCCGTGTTCGACGGCCGCGGCCGCGCGCTGCGACTCGAGGGCGGGAAGCGCGTGGACGTGCTGCCGCCCGAGGCCGCCTCGCTCGCCCGCGGGCTGCTCGAGGACGTGGTGACGTTCGGCATCTCGAACCCGCTCGTCTCCACCTACGGCTTCGCGCGCCCGTGCGGCGGCAAGACCGGGACGACGAACGACTACCACGACGCCTGGTTCGTGGGCTTCACGCCCGTGGTCACGGCGGCCGTGTGGATCGGCTACGACCAGCCGCAGAGCCTCGCGCGCCCGGCCGTGCGCGTCGCGCTGCCGGCGTGGGCCGGGATCATGACGCGGGTGCTGGACGGCTTTCCGCCCGAACCGTTCGCGCCCGCGCCGGGCGAGACGCTGGTGTGGGTGGATCCGTGGTCGGGCCTGCGCGCGCGCGAGGACTGCCCCGCGCCGATGCGCGTGCCGTTCTCGAAGGGCAGCGAGCCGCGCGCGGCCTGCGCGCTCGACCACGCCGCCGACTGGGAGGCGATTCTTTCCAGAGCCTACGCGGACAGTCTGGCGAAGGCGGCCGCCGACTCGGCCGCCGCCGCAGATTCGGCGGCCGCGGAATCGCTCGGGATCGAGTCGTGAGCGGTGGCCGCGGCCCGTCCCGCGGCCACCGCGTGTCGTTCCCGGTCGGAACCTAGACGGCGCTTCCGCACGCGCGGCACTTCTTCGCCGCAGCGGGAATGGTCTCGAGGCACTCGCCGCACTGCTTGGTCGCCGGTGCGGGCGGCGCGGGCGCCGGCTTGAGGAGCTGCTTCGTGACCACGTAGACGACGAAGGCGATGATCACGAAGTCCACGACCGAGCCGCTGAACGCGCCGATGCCGAGCGCCTTGTCCACGCTGCCGTCGGCCTTGTGGGTCAGCGCGAGTTTGGCCTCGCGCCAGTCGCCGGCCGGCATCGCCAGGCTGATGAGGGGCATGAGCAGATCGCCGACGATCGAGCTGACCACCTTGCCGACGGCCCCGCCGATGATGACGCCGATCGCCAGTGCCAGCGCGTTCGTCTCCTTCAGGAATGCGATGAAGCCCTTCATGCTCCCCTCCCCGGGTCAGAAGACCGTCTGCAGCTGCAGAAAACCCTTGTCGTGGTGAAACGTGACGTCGTAGGCCTCGTGATCGAGCTCGATGCCCTCGATGCCCTGCACGCGCACCCTGCCGAAACGCGCCTCGAGCCCGACATAAGCGCGCGACTCCTTGCGCGTCCCCCACGTCCAGTCGGGGACGCTGCCGGTCTCGGCGATGCCGACGCGGTCGTGCATGACGCCGACGCGCAGCCGCCAATCGCGGACCGGCTCGCCCGCCATCTCGAGTGAGAGTCCGCGGTCGAGCGCGCGGAATGTCGCAGGCCCGATGGGCGGCCGCCAGTCCTGCGCCCGGTCCTGGTAGGCTCCGCGCACCTCGGCGGACCAGCTCCTGCCGAGTTCGCGCCGGAGCGCGACCTCGCCCCGCCAGCGCCGGCGAAACTGGTAGCCATCGCCCGGCAGGAGCACGGACGACTCGGCAGAGCGGACCTGTTCGGTCTCGAAACGACCCTCAGCGCTCCAACAGGAGAATGTCGTCTGTGCGAGCAGGTCGGCCTTGGTTCCGAGTAGAGAATACGAGCCGTCTTTCGTGGGATCAGGATCGCGTATCGCCTTGCGGGAAGGCGTCAGCCACTTGCCGTTGAACTCCACGCGGTGGTGCGCCCCTTCGGACGCGATCCGCAGGGCCGGCTCCAGCGGATGCGCCCGGTAGGGCTCGTTGTGATTGCCCACGCGGTCCTGCCGGAACTCCCAGAGGGAGTTGAACGCGTCCTCGAGGGTGAACGCCGCCCCGATCTGAAGCGGATCGCCCGGAGCCCCCCAGTCCCAGAGCGCTGCGAAGTCCTGCCGGCTCTTGTCGGGCGTGGGCACGAAGCGGAACCCGAACGTTCCCGCGCCGCGACTGGCCCAGCGGAAATCGAGCCGCAGCCATTCCCACGACGCCATGTTGTCGTTGACCTGCAGGTAGCCGATGTCGAGCCACGATCTGGCGCCGAGCGCCGCCCGCGCCTTGAGGTCGTGGCGCATGTACCACTCACCCGACGTGTAGCAGCCCTGACTGGTACGGAAGGCGTTCGGCGACGCCGCGAACTCGCGATGCCAGTGATCCGGCACGCGGGTCAGCCAGTGATCGAGAAAGTTTTCGTCGTCCTCCTCCATGCGCGCGAGCTGGTAGCTCGAGAACTCCTCGACCGACGCGCGCGCCGCGGGCGCGAGCAGCAGGACCAGTGAGACGGCCGCGAGCAGCCGTCGCGTCACGCGGTCGCCCCGGCGCGGCGCTTCCCGATGAGCGCGACGAACGCGCGGGCGCGCGCCTCGATCTCGTCGAAGCGGCCCGCGGCGGCGAGCGCCGGGTCGGCGAGCGACGCCCCGAGCCCGACGCCGACGCAGCCGGCGTCGAGGAACGGCCCGACGTTGCCGAGGTTCGTGCCGCCCGCGGCCAGGTACGGGATGTGCGGCAGCGGGTCGCGAATGATCCGGATGTAGTCGGGCCCGCCCGCGACGCCGACCGGATAGACCTTCACCACGTGCGCGCCCTGCTCGCGCGCGGCCACGATCTCGGTGGTCGTGTAGGAGCCCGGGCAGTAGAGGACGCCCGACTCGCGCGCGACCGCCGCCACCGCCGGCGAGAGGTTGGGCGCGATGAGGAAGCGCGCCCCCGCCTCGAGCGCCGCGTGCGCCTCGGTCGGCGTGAGCACCGTGCCCGCGCCGATCGTCGCGTTCTCGCCGCGCAACTTCGCCATCACCGCGGGCGCGTCGGGCACCGAGTACGTGATCTCGACCAACTGGATGCCGCCGCGGATCACGGCCTTCGCCGCCTCGTACGCCCACTCGGGGCGCGCGGCGCGGATCACCGAAACCAGCCGGTGCTCGGTCAGCGTGGCGAAGACGGCGGCGTGGACGGGGGTCATGAGGGCCGCGAGAGTAGCCCGCGGCGCGCGCGCGTCCAAGCGGATCGCGCCCACGCCGGGTCGGGCGGGTTCCCCGTCGACCCGCCGGCGCTATAGTCCCGCGCATGAACGCCACTCCTTCGAAGTCCTCGCCGGCCCGCGCGCTGCTCGTCGCCGCGGGCGTCGTCGTCGCTCTCGTCGCGGTCGCCTGGATCGCGCTCGCCGTCCTGCTGCCGCCCGCGCGCGTGAAGGCGCTGGTCGAATCGCAGATGAAGACCGCGCTCCGTCGCGAGGCGCGCTTCGAGGGCGCTTCGGTCGGGCTGTTCCCGCCGGTGCGGCTGACCGTGAGGAAGTTCGAGCTGGCCGAGCCCGGGGGCTTCGCGGAAGGCTCGGCGCTCTCGACGCGCTCGATTGATCTGGACCTCGACGTCTTCGCGCTGCTGGGCCGGAAGGTGAAGGTCCGCCGGCTCGCGATCGTCGAGCCGGCGCTGCACGTCGTCCTGCGCGCGAACGGCACCACGAACCTCGACAGCCTCGGCGCGCCGCCGAAGCCCGGCGCGCCCGCGCCGGCGATGGACCTCGACGTGCGCACGTTCGCGATCCGCGACGGCCGCGTGCTGCTCGACGACGTCGCGGCAGGGCGCCGCACCGCGTTCCAGCTCGGCACGACGACCTCGCTCGCCACCGAAGGCGGCGGCGCGCGCGTCGCGACCGAAGGCGAGACCGAGATCTCGGACCTCGCGTTCGGGCCGCTCTCGGCGGCGCGCATGTCGGACCTGAACCAGGGCCTCGCGAAGCTGGTCTTCAAGCTCGAACACAAGGGCAAGTTCGACGCGAAGCAGAACCGGCTCGCGCTCGAGAAGCTGGCGCTCGATCTCGGCCGCACGCAGCTGGCGCTCTCGGGGCTCGTGGACGACGTCGGCCCGAGGGCGCGCTACGACCTGCGCGCGAAGGGCGACGGCGTGGACTTCGGGCAGGTGCTGGCGTGGGTGGCGGTCGCCGACGCGAAGGCGGTGAAGGGCGTCTCGGGCCGCGGCAGGATGGCGTTCGACCTCGCCGCGAAGGGCGGGGCCCCGGCGCCGGGCGCCGCGGCGGCGCTGCCGGAGCTGAGAGGCTGGCTCACCGTGAAGGACGCGGCGTTCAAGTACGCCGGCGCGCCCGTGGGCGTCGATGGCCTGAGCTTCACGACGCGCTTCGCGCCCGACACGGTTTCGATTCCCGACCTCGCGGCGACCGTCTCGGGCCAGCCGGTGCGCGCGGCGTTCCGCGCCCGGCGGCTCGCCGATCCGATCGTGGATTTCGCCGTTCGCGGCAACGTGGACCTCGCCGCGATCGCACCGATGCTGGCCGCGCCGGGTACGAAGCTCGGCGGCCGCGCGAACGTGGACGTGCGCGGCAGCGGCCGCGCGAAGGACCCGGGCGCGATCGCGCTCGACGGCCGCGCGGAGCTCAAGGACGTGAGCGTCGAGGCGAAGGACCTGCCGAGGAAGGTCGAGGGCGTGAACGGCGTCGTGCTGCTCTCGCCGCAGCGCGCGGCGGTGCAGCACCTGACCGCGAAGGCGGGCGCTTCGTCGTTCACGCTCGACGCCACGGTCACGCGCCCGCTCGCGCTCATGGCGAAGCCCGACTCGGTGCCGCCGGCGGGCGTGCAGTTCGAGTTCCGCTCGCCACACCTGGACCTCGCCGAACTGCTGCCGACGACGCCGGGCGCGCCGTTCCTGCCCAACGCGAAGGGCGGCGGGCACGTGAGCATCGCCCGGCTCCGGCAGGGCAAGCTCGACGTGCGGGGCGTGGACGCGCAGGTCGCGCTCGCGCCCGCGGCCCTCGAATCGCCGGCGTTTTCGCTGCGGGGCTACGGCGGCACGGTCACCGGCAGCGCGAAGTTCGACCTGCGCGATACGCGGCGGCCGGTGTTCGAGGTCAAGAGCAAGGTGGCGGACGTGCAGGCCGACTCGCTCCTTTCGGCGTGGACTCCGGCGCGCGACCTGCTGCGCGGCACGCTCAGCACCGACCTGACGTTCGCGGGCGCGGGCAGCGAGCCGGCGGACCTGAAGAAGACGCTGACGCTGATGGGCCTCGCGGCGCTCTCGCAGGGCCAGCTCGGGCCCGGTCCGGCGCTGCAGGCGGTCGCCGACCTGGTGAAGATCCCGCAGCTGAAGGAGGTGAAGTTCAAGGACCTCAAGCTCCCGCTGCGGGTCGAGAACGGCCGCCTGTACACCGACGCGGTGACGATCTCGGGCGCGAGCGGCGAATGGAATCTTTCGGGCGCGATCGGCTTCGACGGCACGCTCGATTACGCGGTCAGCGTCACGCTGCCGCCCGAGGTGGTGGCGGCGGTGAACGCGAAGTCGGCGCTCGCGGCCGGGGCGCTCGCCGACGACAAGGGCCGCATGCTGCTCGACCTGCACGTCGGCGGCACGGCGAAGGCGCCGCGCGTCGCGTGGGACACGCGCGCCATGCGCGACCGGCTCGCGGGCCGGGCGTCGCAGGCGCTCGCCGAGCAGCGCGCGAAGATCGAAGGCGAGGCGAAGGCGGCCGCCGCGCAGGCGCTGCAGCAGAAGCTCGGGCTCGCCGCCGACAGCACGAAGGGCACGGCGCAGCAGCAGCTCGAGGCGGCGCGTGACAGCCTGAAGAAGGCCGCGGGCTCGGCGGTGGACCGTTTCTTCGGCGGCTTCGGGAAGAAGAAGGAGTCGCCCGCGGTCACGCCGGCGCCGGCCGACAGCGACACGACGGGACGCTAGCGGATCCCGGAGTCGGGGCGCGCGCCTCGAACGGGCGTGCCGGGTCGAGGCCCTGGACGGCACCGCGAGCGCCGGCGCCGACAGCCGGCGCGGCGCAAACGAAGACCGCGAGCGAGAGGGAGGACCCTCACCCGCGGCTTCGTCACAACCCTGCCTGGAATCCTCCGCCGGGAGTCCGCCGGACTGCCATCCGGCGGCGACCGGCGAAGCGGGTACGAGCCCTGGACGTGCGAACTGCCCCGCGCCCATGCATGCGCGGCCCACGCCTGGAGCGAATACACAGCAAGGCATGTGCCGGTTGGCGACTTTCTCGCGCCGGGAACCCGCCTGCCGCCGGAGGCTGTTGCCGGATCAGCCTATTCGCCGCCAGCCGCGTCGGCTGCCCCGCCGCCCGGGTCGCAGGAAAGTTGGCACCCCTGCCCACGGACTGGACACAGGGTGTCACTCGTGGTGACACACACGGGCTAGAGCGCGGGGCTCGGAGCGGTCAGCGCCTCGCGGTCCGCGTCCTCGATCCAGGCGCGCAGCATGATCGCCGCCGCGAGCGTCGAGAAGCGCCGGCCCGGCACCCCGCCCGGCAGCACGCCGCGCTCGCGGACGTGCGCCACGACGCGCTCGAGACGCGCGTAGACCGGCGCCTGCTCGCCGGGCTCGCGCGCGAGCACGCGCAGCATCGCCGAGACCCAGGTGCCGAGCCATTCGCCGCGCGGCTCGCCGTCGCCCGGGCGGTCGAAGAGCCCGCCGCGCGCGATCAGCTCGCGGTCCACGGTCCGCAGCAGCCTGCGCGCGAGCGGCAGGGGCAGCAGCGCGGGCGGAAGCCCCGCGGCCCACAGTTGCGGCGCCGACAACCCGCGAACGACGCCGCCGGGGGTCAGCGCCTCGAACAGGCAGCCGGCCTCCTCGTCCCAGAAGCGCTCGACGAAGCTGCGCTGCAGCTCGTGCGCCCACGCGAGGTAGAAGGCCGCGTTCTCGCGCCTGCCGACCCACCGCGCGAGCTGCGCCATGGCGACCAGCGCGTGGTACCAGAGCGCGTTCGTTCCGGCCGCCGCGCGCGCTCGCGCGCCGTCGCCGCACCACAGGAACCCCTCGTGGTCGCAGCGCACGCCGTCGCGCGCCCCGGCGCGCAGGTGCTGCAGCACCTGCTCGAGCGCCGGCCACGCCGTGCCGCGCAGGAACTCGTCGTGCCCGACCGTGCCTTCGCCGCGCCGCGCCAGCAGGTCCACGAGATGGATGAGCCACAGCGACGGCTCGGGGCTGCCGTAACGCGGCGCGCCGTCGGCGGGATCGAAGCCTTCGGGCGCGAGCCCCTCGTCGAGGTACTCGAGGTAGCCGCGTGCGATCCCGCGCGCGGCGTCGAAGTCCCGCAGCGAGACGAGCGCGGCGGCGGCGCGCAGCACGTCGGCGCCGCGCTCGGCGCGTTCGGGCCATGCGCCGACCAGCGTGAGCCGGCCGTGGCGCGTGACGAGCGCGTCGCGCACCTGCGCCGCGAGCGTGGCGACGAGCGGATCGCCCGCGTCCACGAACGGCGAGGTCCGGCGGGCCGCCAGCTCGCCCGCGCCGCCGCGCGCCGAGGCCGCCTGGCGGGCGGTGTAGTCGGCGCCCGCGAGCGCCGTGCGCCGCCGCGAATCGTGGCGCGCGCGCGCGGCGCCGTCGAGCGCGGCCACGCAGTCGGCGAGCGTGCGTGCGGGCGGAGCGCCGAGTCGCATCTCGGCCGCGAGCGCGCGGAAGAGCGCCTCCTCGGAAGACAACACCAGGTGGAGCGCGGCTCCGGGTGCGCCGAGCGCGGCCTGCACCCAGCCCGGGCGGAAGGCGTCCTCGCCCTCGCCGGCCGGGTCGCCGTCGTCGCCGTCGGCGGCGTCGAGCGGATAGGCGATGCCGTGCGCCCAGCCGCGCGCGGGCATGAAGACGCCGTTGTGCCACAGCGTCACGCCGGGCAGGCCCGGCAGCGTCCCGATGCTCACCCGGCCGGGAATGCCCTGCATGGCGCCGCCGAACTCCGGGCTCTCGCGCTGCAGCGCGAGCGGGTCGCGCGCCGCCAGCAGCGGCGCGACGCTCAGCCGCGCCGGCCCGCCCTCGCGCAGCGTCCACGAGGCGACGAGCGCGTGGTGCCCCTCGACCAGCCGCAGGGACCGCTCGATCACGGCGTCGCCGAACCGCCACGTCCACGCCGGCCAGGGTTCGCGCGCGAACGAAACGAGGGCGGCGTACGCGCCCTCGCGTGCGACCGGCGCGCCGCCCGGGCGCGCCCACCACGATGCGGACAGCTCGTGGGAGTCGGAGCCGAGCTGGAGCTTTTCCTCGAAGCGCACCAGCAGCGCGGCGAGCGTGCCGGCGGCGGCCGGCGCCGAGAGCAGCACGTGCGCACGCCGCGATGGCGCGCCCGACAGCGTGCCGGCGGCGTAGCCGCCGAGGCCGTCGGAGAGCAGCCATTCACGGGTGGCCGCGGCGGCGAATGCGGGGAGTGCGTTCGATCCGTCGAACATCGCGCGGGAACATAGCACGCGATGCGACGCCCGGCGCGGTCCGGGGTGGCCGGTCCCGGCGATCGCGTCGCCGGAAGCGGGAGCTACTCGCCCTTCGCCATCCGGTGGAGCACGCTCGAGAGCGGCACGATGCGCACGTCGTCCGCCCGGCCCGATTCCAGGGCCCTGCCCGCCCACTTCACGCTCGTCGGGCTCGCGCGCAGCAGCACGATCGCCTGGTGCCGGTCCTGCACGCGGGCCAGCAGCCCCTCCCACGCGTGTTCCAGCGGTTTCGTCGTCCGGGCTCGCGCCTCGTCGTCGAGGATCGCGTCGGGTTCGTCGTAGGCGACACCGAGATTGGCCGCGACGGTGCGCGCGACCGAGCGCGAGGGCGGCGAGAGGTGCAGGAACGAGACGCCCTCGCGCTTCAGCTCCTTGTAGAAGGCGGTCATGAACGGTTCGTCCTGGGCGGCGAAGGAGCCCTGCAGGTTCGCCACCGCCGTGACGTCGCCGGCCTGCTGCAGGTACTGGCGCGTCAGCCTGCCGATCCGGCCCGCCGGCATGTTGACGAGCAGCGTGCCCGGGCCGGGATTCGCGCGCGGGTAGTCCTCGGGTTCCATCGGCACCTGCAGCACCAGCTCGCGGTGCGAGGCGCGCGCCCGCTCGAGCAGGGCGTCGCGTTCGCGGCCGATCGCGGGCGCGAGGACCGCGAACGGTTCGCTGCGTGCGAGCAGCGCCGATGCGGACACCGGGTCGTCGGCGAGGCCGAAGAGCACGATGGCGATCCGCGTCTCGTGGGCCTCGACGGATTCGGCCGCGACGCCCGGGCGCACGACGAGCAGCTCGTGCGTGGGCCGGCCGGGCAGCCCGAGCAGCATCTTCACCGCGAGTTCGCCGTCCTTGCCGCGCTCCTCGCGCGCGGAAAGCACTTCGGCGCCCAGCTTCTCGACCGCCTCGGTGACCGCGAAGTTGACCTGGGTCGGCGACTCGCCGCGCTCCAGTTCGACCCGCCAGCGCACGGGCGGACCGCCGGTGGAGGAGGAGGCCAGTTCCCGGACGCGCGCCGCCGGGACGCCGGCGGCGGCCAGGCCCTCGCGCGCGTGCCGGCCGACGATGCGGATCGCGTGCGCGCGGTCCCCGAGATGCAGGTGCCGCCAGATCAGGAACCGACCCGTGTCGGAACGCACGAACGACCACAGCTCGCCGCCCCCGAAGAGCAGCAGGGCGAGCACGGTGACCAGGCCGAGCACCAGCGGGGCGCGGCCGGTCTTTTTTCTGGCGGGGCGACGTTTTGACATGACGTGACGAGGTTCGATCGCACACTATCCCGGGCGAATCAAGAACCGCCAGCGGGGAGTGCCGCGTTCCGAAACCACGCTGGGAGGGGTTCCGCACGGACCTTTTGCACTTCACTGACACCGCACGCACGCCTCACGAACAAACTTTTGCCCACGCGCGCCGATGCTTCTGGCGTCGATCGCGGGGCCAGATCGGTCCCGTTCCACCTTCCGGGAGGTTGGACATGAAGCTGTTGCGACTCCTCGCTCTTTCCATCGCCGCAACCGCCTGGTGTGCCGCCGCCGCGTTCGCGTGTGGCGATGCGAAGTCGGCCGCGAACACCTCCGCGTGCGGAATGAAGTCCGCCAGCGCGAAGACCGCGAGCGCGACGTCCTGCGGCTCCAAGTCCGCCGGCACGGTGACCGCCAGCGCGGCATCGTGCGGCTCGATGTCCGCCGGCACGAAGACCGCCAGCGCGACGTCGTGCGGCTCGAAGTCCGCCAGCACGGTGACCGCCAGCGCGGCATCGTGCGGCGCGAAATCCGCCGGCACGAAGACCGCCAGCGCGATGTCGTGCGGCTCGAAGTCCGCGACGGCCGTGACGGCGGCCGCGGCCGGTTCCGGCAACTGCGCGATGTCCGCCGAGGCCTGCAAGACGATGATGGCCTCGGGCGCGTGCACGGCCGAGATGCAGGCGGCGTGCTCGGCGAAGGGTGCGAAGGCGGCGGCCACGGTCGGCTGCAGCATGCACTCGATGGCGGCGCACGCCGACTGCGCCGTGTGCTCCGACGAAATGGCCTGCGACGACGACGTCCGCGCCACCGGCGCGCGCGCGCAGGTCGTGCCGCTGCGCAACGGCACGATGATCGTCTACACGCTCGACGACCCGCAGAACGTGCGCGGCCTGCAGGCGGCCGTGGCGCGCCACAACGAGCGCGTGATCGCGGCGCTCCAGTCGGGCGCCAAGCTCTGCTCGTCGTGCAAGAAGCTGCGCGGCGCGCTGGCGAGCGGCAAGCTGGTGCGCGAGGTCGTCAACGTCGAGCGCGGCTGCCAGCTCCTCATCACCTCGAGCGACCGCTCGATCGTCCAGCAGGTGCACACGAGCTCGAGCGCGCAGGTCGCGGCGCGCACCCGCAGCTGACGCCCACGATTCGCACGTCCGGCCCGGTTCGCCTCGGCGAGCCGGGCCGTCGTGCTGGGGCGGCTCGCGGCCCCGGCGCGGGCGGCGGCCCGGCCGCGGGTGTCCGATTCCCGAAAGTCCTCTAGTCTCCCGCCGCATGAACGCCCGCCCGGAGTCCGCCGTCACGCACTCGCGCCAGCGCAAGCTGGCGCTGCTCGTGGGCGCGGTCGCGGTGCCCGCATTGCTGCTGGCGATCGTCGCCTCGGCGCTCACGCTGCGCGTCGGCCGGCAGGTGCGGGCCGACAGCGCCCGCTACAACGCCTATCTCGCCTCGCGGGTCGCGGAATCGTTCGAGTTCGAGCTGCTGACGCAGTTGCGTGAGGCGGTGATGCCGGCCGAGAACGTCGCGCAGGCCGGCGGCCCGCCCGAGGCCATCGTCGCGGCGCTGGCGAGCCGGGCCAGCCGGTTCGAGGCGCCGGTCTTCGTGCCCGTGAACGAGATGGACAACCTGTCCATCATCATGGTCGAGTCGAACATGCTGCTGTTCGGCGAGGATCCCAGCGGCCGGCACGACCACCCGTTCGCGGCGGTCGTCCTCAAGGGACCCCGGGGCGACGTCATCGGCGCCGGCGGCTGGTGGTTCAATCCGCGCGCCTTCCTCGCCGCGAATCTGGCCAACGTCGTGCGCGACCGCCTGGGCACGGGCACGAACATCTACGGTGGCCTCGAGTCCACGCGCAACCTGAGCCTGCAGGTGTTCGACCGCGAAGGACACGAGGTGGTGCGGCTGCGGACGCCCGGCCCCGAGGGCAGCGCCCGCAGCGCCGATCTCTCGGGGCCCTTCGGGCACTACTCGGTGCGCGTGACCGCGACCGAGAACTCGCCGGCGGCGGTGGCGCAGCGATTCGTGATCGCGCAGATGCTGTTCATCGGCCTGATGACGGCGGTGCTGCTGGGCGCGACCGTCGTGGGCGTGCGCTACATGCTGCGCCAGATGGAGCTGGTGCGGGTCAAGTCCAGCTTCGTCTCGAACGTCACGCACGAGCTCAAGACGCCGATCGCGGTCATCCGCCTGGCGGGCGAGACGCTCGAAATGGGACGCTTCCGCAGCCCGGAGGAGGAGGAGAAGTACCTGCGCGCGATCCTCCGCGAGACCGACCGGCTGACGCAGCTGGTGGACAACATCCTCGATTTCTCGAAGCTGGAATCGGGACAGCAGGTGCTGCGCCTCGTCCCGATCCGCGTGGACGAACTGGTCGCGAACGTGCTGGAGAGTTTCCGCCTGCGGCTCGAGGACGGCGGGTTCCAGTGGCAGGTGGACGTGCCGCAGGGGCTGCCGCGCATCCAGGCGGACGCCATCGCCCTGCAGCACTGCCTGCTGAACCTGCTGGACAATGCCGTGAAGTATTCCCGGGAGCGCAAGGAAATCCGGATCGTGGCCCGGGCCCGCGAGGACATGGTCAGCATCGCGGTGGGGGACAGGGGGATCGGCATCGGCGCCGACGATTTGCCGCGCATCTTCGAGAAGTTCGTCCGCGTCGAAACGGGACTGGTGCACACCGTGAAGGGCGCCGGGCTCGGGCTTTCGCTTGTGGATCAGATCGTCCGCGCGCATCATGGCCGCGTCGAAGTCGCCAGCACCCCGGGCGAAGGCAGCATTTTCACGATGCTGATCCCGGTTTCGGTGGCCGGCAATTCCTCCCCGCAGGAAGCGGTCCGCTAGCCGGACCGAGGCGGGACCGCAGGGGCCGCGCGCCCCGGGAAGGGACACGCATGCAGAAGAAGATCCTCATCGTCGAGGACGAAGAGGGCCTGCTCGACGGACTCGCGCACAACTTCCGTTACGACGGCTACGAGGTCCTCACGGCGAAGAACGGGCAGGAGGGCCTTCGGCTCGCGCTCCGGCAGAAGCCGGACGCCGTGCTGCTCGACATCATGCTCCCCGAGAAGGACGGCTTCACCGTCCTCAAGGAGCTGCGGCAGCGGCACCGCGACATCCCGGTGCTGGTGATGACCGCCCGCAACTTCGAGGCGGACGTCGTCAAGGGCTTCGACCTGGGGGCGGACGACTACATCACCAAGCCGTTCAGCAGCAAGGAACTGATGGCGCGCGTCAAGCGCCTCGTCGCCCGCGGCCCCATGAACACGGGGGCGCCCGCGACGACCATCTACTCCTTCGGCGACGTCGAAGTCCGCTTCGAGCCGCGCGAGGTCTACAAGACGGGGAAGCAGGTCGCGCTCTCGTTCAAGGAGTTCGAGCTGCTCAAGTACCTGATCGAGCACCGCGGCCGCACGGTCAGCCGCGAGGAGCTGCTCGAGGAGATCTGGGGCGTGGACGAGGAGCTCGGGGTCACGACGCGCACCGTGGACACGCACGTCTCCAACCTGCGCAGCAAGCTCGGTGAGGGCTTCGAGAAGCCCTTCATCGTCGCGGTGCACAAGGTCGGCTACAAGTTCGTCGAGCCCGCCTGAGTGCCGCTCCCGGGCGACTTCCACCCGCGCCCCGCGGACGTTCGCGTCCGCGGGGCGCGCGGCTTTCGGGAGGCGCTCCGGCGCGATTTCTTGCGACCTCCTGACGCGGACGGGCGCGAAAGCGGCCGGTGGCCCTTGAAGCCGCGCTGGCGGCCGGACAGAATCATGGGGTGTGACCACGGGTTCCGCGTGACCGTCCCCAGTTCCGGAAGGAGCGAGCGAATGCCGTTTCGATACCAGCCGATGACCGCCCCGGGCGTCTCGCGCCGGGTGGCCGCGCTCGCGGCGACCGCGGCGTTCCTCGCGATGGCGGCGGGCGCCCACGCCGCGCCGGCGACCGCCGCGGCGCCGGCCGACGAGATCGTCATCCTCTCGACCAGCGACGTGAAGGGAAAGACCGTCCCCTGCGGCTGCAGCACGCCCAAGGGCGGACTCTCGCGCCGCGCCGGCTTCGCCGACAGCCTCCGCAAGGTTCACCCGAACCTGCTGGTGGTGGACAGTGGCGGCTTCTTTCCCGACGGCTCCTCTGAGCGCGACGACGCGGTCTTCATGACCGAGGCGATGCACGACCTGGACCTCGCCGCCACGGGCGTCGGAGACCGCGAGCTTTCCTTCGGCCGCGCGTTCTTCCTCGCGCAGCTCGCCCGCTGGCCGCTGCCCGTCGTGTGCGCCAACCTGTGGGACCGCCAGCCGCACCGGACGCTGGTCCAGCCGTGGATCGTGCGGAAGGTCGGGAACTACAAGGTCGGCCTGTTCGGGCTCATCAACGACAAGGCGAACCTGGGTCCGTCGGCGGACTCGCTGGAGATCAGCGATCCGACCGCGGCCGCCAGGGCCGCGGTGGCCGAGATGCGCAAGCAGGGCGCGAACGTCATTGTGCTGCTGTCGTCGCTCGGCAAGATCGAAACCGAGGATCTCTCGGTCGCCGTTCCCGGCATTGACGTCGCCATCGCCGGCCGCAACGTGCCGCTGCTGCAGCGCAGCCGCCAGATCGATTCGACGACCGTCGTCTTCGGCGGCGAACAGGGCCAGTACGCGGGCGTGACCGAGCTGGGCCTGGACGCGAAGGGGCGGATCGTCTCGCGCACGAGCGGCGCGTGGATGCTCGGGCCCGCGGTCGCCGACCAGCCGGCGATGCTCGCGAAGGTCACGGCCTACGAGGAGCAGCCGTCCGTCAAGGCCCGCCGCACGCCGCCCAAGGCGACGTCCGCTTCGGGTTCCAGCGCCGAGGCCGCGCACTCGCACTGAAACGCCCGCGGGCGGGACGCGCTCAGGCGCGTTCCGCCGCCGCGCGGGCCAGCTTCGCGAACTCCTCGAGCGTGAGCGTCTCGCCCCGCCGACGCAGGTCCACGCCGGCGATCGCCCCGAGCCGCTCGACGCCCCCGCGCTCCAGCCCCAGCGAGCCTTCGAGCGTGTTCGCGAGCTGCTTGCGGCGCTGCTGAAACGCGCCGCGAATGATGCGGAACAGCAGATCCTCGGACGCCTCGACCGGCGGCGTCTCGCGCAGCAACGCGCGAATCAGCATCGAGTCCACGTCCGGGCGCGGCCAGAACGCCGACGCGCGGATGTTCATGAGCGGCTCGAGCAGCGCGTGGTAGCGCGCGAACAGCGTCAGCGAGCCGTACTCCGGGCTGCCCGCGGCGGCCGCCAGCCGTTCGGCGTATTCCTTCTGCACCAGCAGCACCGCCGAGCGCGCCACCCGCCGCTGCTCGAACAGCCGCTCGAGGATCGGCGTCGTGACGTTGTACGGAATGTTGCCGATGACGACCAGCTTCTCCGCGCCATGGCGTTCCGCCACCGAGGCGAGGTCGAACTCGAGGAAGTCCGCCTCGACGACCTCGACGCGCGCCCAGCCCTCGAGATCCTCGCGCAGGAACGCGGCCAGCCCCGCGTCCTTCTCGACCGCGACGAGCGCGCGAACGCGCCGGGCGATGCGCGGCGTGAGCGCGCCCGCCCCCGGGCCGATCTCGACCACGACGTCGTCCTCGTGCAGCCGGGCGTGCTCGACGATGCGCTCGGCGAGGTCCTCGCGGACGAGGAAGTTCTGCCCGAACCGCTTGCGCGGCGCCAGCCCGCGCGCCGCCAGCGCGTCCTTGACCCGCCGCGCCTCGCTGCCCTCGGAGGCCGCCCGTTCACGAATGTACTCGGAAGCCCGCGAATGCCTCCGCCCCAACTCCGGCCGGCCACCCATGCCCCGCAATGTAGCCGTCCCCCCGCGGAGACAAAAGCAGCCCGAAGCACCCGGGCGTCCAACCCGGAGGATTCACGAAGCGCAGGAAGCGCGAAGGCCGTCGCGTGGCGCGAGGGGCTTGAAGGGATCGCTAGCCCGTGGAAAGCGCACTGACCGTGACGTAGTACCCATCAGGGTCTCGCAGCGCAAACTCCGCGGTGCCTGTGTTTGGATTGACGCCAGGTTCCGCCTCGAGCGCCGCGACAAGGCCGCGCGCGCGATCCAGCGCCTGATCAAGGGCCTCCACGCGAAAGAAGAGAAGCAGTCCATTGCCAGGTTCCGCGCGGTCAGGGCTGGCGAGGGATGGGTGACCGTGGTCGCCCCAGCGGTGGAGACAGAGCAGGACGGTTCCGTCCGTGTCGAAGACCTGCCCGAAATAATCATGAGCCGGCCGCGCGGCCGGCTGCCCCAGCAGCCGCTGATACCAGGCCATGCTGCGAGGAACGTCCCTGACGCCGATGATCGTCCACAAGCGCTGCATCGTTGCCCCCAAGGCCAACTTCAATGCGCAGTGAGGCCGCAGCACGGGCTCATCGCATCGCACTTCCTTCGGCGAGTGGCGATAGGTCGCCGCGACGCCTGTGTCGCGGGACAGCACGACCTGCAAAGCAGCCTGGAAGTCGGTGGCTCGTGTCACCTTTCGCCTCCACCGCCAATGGCCAGACAACGCTCGAACTCGTCGGCCGGCCACCCGGTGTCAGCGGCGGCGCGCGGCGCCTGCCGCCGCGACCGGCTGTTGGACCGCCCCGCAGGGGAGTCATATCGACTGCCGATACCCGTAGAATTCGTGGTCTTCGTTGTACCCGCCGTGGCCGCCACCGATTTCGGAGAAGCGGGCAACAAACTCGATGCCGGCGATCCACTTCACCTGCTTGAAGCCGAGTTGGATCTCGTTGCGCAGTCGAAGCGGCGCGCCGTGGCCATAGGAGAGCGGTTCTCCGTTCATGTCGTAGGCGAGCATCGTCAACCGGTACCGCATCTGCTCGATGGGGTGCGCGTCGTAGTAACGACCCCCGTCGGCGCCGTCGCCGAGCGAGTAGAACACCACCCACTTCGCCTCCGCCTTCGGCTTGACGAGATCGAGGATGCTCTGCATCGAGACGCCACCCCATTTGGCGACGCCCGACCAGCCCTGGATGCAGAAGTGCTGGGTGATTTGCTCGTGACGCGGAAGGTCGCGCAACTGGGCGAGGCTCAACGCGACAGGGTTTGCGACGAGCCCGCCGACGCGTAGCCGGTAGTCGGCGAAGTGGTTGTCGAACAGCGCCTGGTACTCCAGCGTCTCGGGATACTCGCCGTTGTGCCAGAAGTACGGCGAGAGGTCCTTCTCCGTGTAGGTCCCCGGCTTGGAATCGAGGTGCTCGAAGAGGCGTTGCGCCGGGCCGATCAGCGCATACCCGCCTCTCTGAACCCAGCGCGGGTGTCGCAGCGTCAAGGGTGTGGCCGCCAGCCATGCGATCGTGACGACCGCCATCGAGCCGGCGAAGATGCCGAAACCGACCCAGTCGTTCGCGTCGGTCCCCGCATAGATGTGGTTCAAGTTGCGCAAGATGCCGGTGGCGAAGACCAGACTGACGTGAATGAAGATGAAGAAGAGGAACCAGCACAGGACCAGGAAATGCAGCGAGCGGGCGGTCTGGATGCTGAGCCTCTTGCTGACGCCGTGGAACCGGGTCGAGAGCGCGGGTGACATGCCCAGCCCGGTCACGAACGCGAGCGGCGCCGCGATGAAGACCGTGATGAAGTAGGCGAGCATCTGGAGGCCGTTGTACGCGACCCAGCTGTCGTTGGCCGGCCAACTCAAGGACAAGTACTGAAGCAGAACCGAGGCGGCATCGGGGAACACGTGCCAGTTCGTCGGGACGATCCGGCGCCATTCTCCGGTCGCGAAGAGCAGCACGTAGAAAACAAGTCCGTTCGCGAGCCACAGCGTGTCCATGCCGAGGTGCCACCATCGGGCCAGCCCGATCGAATGACGGATGCCCGGCAGCCCAAGATGCCCGGGCAGCGTGAGGGAGTCCTGCTTCGCCGTCCAGAGCGGAGTGGATGGAACCTGCGTCTGCATCCGGAGCCATTCCTTCCCCGGCGTCGAGTGTCGCGTCCAGTACAGTCGGGGATGATCGGCGAGGATTTGCGCGCCGGCCCGGATGATGAAGCAGAGGAGGAACAAGTTGAGGAAGTGCTGGACGCGCAACCAGGCCGGCATCGGCGCGGCAAAGGTGGTTGCGAAGCCCGCGCCGGGATGACTCTGCACGAACGCCTCGACGGCGGGAATGCCGCGCAGGTACTGCGCCATGGCGACTCCGAGCAGCAGCAACACCCAACCCAGCGGAAGCAGCCACACCAGGTTGAACCATCGGCTCGCGCCGAATCGCAGATGGGGCGCGATCCCGAAGGCGGTCGGGATGGAGCCGGCCCAGGTCTTCGAGTCGACGACGTCCTCGCCCTTGATGAGCCGCTTGCGCAGCTGGCTCACCGCCTGCGGTGAGACGCGCTCCGATCCAGAGGGCGGCCGGGGCGTGGCGGCCGTTCCCGGTTTGTCTGCCATTCACGAACTCCCGAGCGAGGTTCGTCGCGGTTTGTGCTCCGGAATCGAGCGGCCCTCTCTGTCAGCGTGCGTGAGGCACCGACCCCCTGGGAGTGTGGAGCTCATTTCAAGACGTCCTCACCGCGATGCCGCGGCAAATCAGGATGCAACCCGTTCTGCGGCCCAACGTCAGGTTGTGCTGCGGGCACTCCTAATGATGCGGCGGCGCAGCCGCCGCCTCCCTACCGTGACCGTCAGCACCAACCATCGTTAGTCAGTGTGTCGTGTGCCGTCGCTACCCCCGACGGACCCAAGGTGCGTGAACCGGAATCCCGCCGCGTACTTGAGTCCGAGTCCGATCGAACGATCCATGCCGATGTGCGCCGCCCAGATGAGCGCGACCGCGGTACCGGTCCCTGCACCCCGACAGAAGGCAATCACAACCGTAGGTCCTAGAAATGTGTGAAGCGCGTTGTAGGCGATGGCCCCGACGCGCGGGCTGGTGAAGTATCCGAGCAGGGCCAGGTCAGGCGCGAGGATCAGTGCCCCGAACAGCCACCAGGAGCTCCCGCTTCGCGCGTAGAGGGCCACCGCGAGCACCAGGACCGCAAGCCCTTCCAAGCGAAGCAGGAGGCGCGGCCCACCGGTCACGGATCCGGTCTCGTGACTCATTCGTCTCCCGAGCGGTGAGTGTCGTGCATCTGGCTAACGTTCCCGTTCGGCGGCGGCGCGCAGCGCCGTCCTCCGCAACCGGTTGTTCGACCGTTCATGGCTGCTCATGGGGTCTCCCGAGTAGGGCTGCCTGCATTGTCGTTCTGTCGGGGTGAATCGTATACGTCCCGTAGCACAATCGCCTCAGGATCGAGTCAGGGCGCACGTACCAACTTGCCCAACTGAGCGGCGTGTCGCCGTTCATGTCCTTCGCTTCGCGTGCTGCACCCGCACGAAGGAGTAGGTCGATCGCATCTTCCGAACCGAAGGCAGCAGCACGATGCAGAGGCGTCTCACCCTTGGTTCGGCAATCCCGCATGAACGCCCCGGTCGTGGCCCCGGGCTTCGTCACACGATGAGGGTCCGCACCGCGGGCCAGCAAGACGCGCAGGACGAGGTCGTGCGCGCCACGACGGGGTGTGCACAGCGCGGCATGCAGCGGCGCCTCGCCGGTGTCTTCCGCGGCTCTATTGACGTCGGCGCCCTGCTCGATCAAGAACTCACAGAGTTGCCAATGGCCATGGAAGGCCGCGCCGTGCAGTCCATGGTTCTGCCCGAGCGGCGACAACGACTCGCCGCGGTCCAGGAGGAACCGCATCGCGCTCACGTCTCCGTAGTATGCACACCACCGCACGAGCGGTAGGCCGTCGGCGGCTACAGAGGTCGCGGCGTGGCCTTGAGCAACATAGTCCCAAACCAAGTCGGTGCGGCCGTCGACGATACGCTCGAGCAGTTCTTCCGGCTTCATCTCCGCCTCACAGTTCCGTCGGTCGAACCTTCCGGTTCAGCTGCGGGCCGCGCAGCGGACCGACCGTTGCAACCGGTTGCTGGGCGGCATCGTCGCTACACTCGTTCTCAAGAACGGTTCCCGAGGCTCCCGAACACGGAAAGCGTCGCGTTCGTGTGCCACGCGAAAGGCCATGTAACCCGCCCGCTACTTGCCAAGCGGAGGCGGGGCCACGGTCATGCCGTGTCGCTTGAAGACATCCATCATCTTCGCGCGGTCGGGCGGGCCGCCAGCCGCGGCGCCGATTACCTCGGCAGCTTCGCGGAAGTACGCGGGCCCCATGATCGCAGGAGTTATGAGAACGAGTTGTTTCGCGTCCACGCTGCCGAGATTGTCGAAACGGTGCACCGCGCCTCGTGGGATGCACAGCGCCTGTCCAGGGCCAACCTCGATGGGCGTGCCGTCCACTGTCCAGGCAAGAACGCCCTCAATGCCGTAGAGGATCTCCTCGTAGGCGTCATTCTTGTGGGCCGGTGCCGCCAGCTTTTGTCCAACGGGTACGAGCATCTCGAACACCGACGCGCAGCCGTTGGAATCATCGCTCGTGAGGAGGAACCGAATCCCGAGGGGACCAATCTTGATGGTCTCATCGGAGGGATTGACTCTCATCGTACCTCGCAGCACTCTCGAATCTCCTTTCAGTAAAGCAGGGTCCGCCCAACTCAAGTCATGCGCCAACGTATGTGCATCCTCGTGCGGGCTCATTATCACGCGTGCCAATGCTCAGCGGTAATCGTTCTCCGTGAGAACGATCACCCAGGCGCGGCGTTCAGCGATCTTGCCGCCGCGCATGACGAACACCTCGGCCATCGACATGCGCATCTCGCCGCCCCGGGCGCGCTTCGCCTTGCCGGTGAGTTCTGCCATGACGACGTCCCCCTGCTCAACCATGCGGACGACCTCCAGCTCGGGGGGGTCGATGAACTCAGGCGCCCCGTCGATGGCCTTGTCGTAGGCCGCTTTGCCGGTCAGATGGAAGGCGCCGAATACGGTCCACTCGATGTCGTCAGTCAGGCAGGACAGGATTTGCTCGTGATCATTCTTGCGAAAGCCGTCCAGGTAGGTGTTTACGGTCTCGATGTTTCGCGACATGTCTGTCCTGGCCCCCTGGTACGCTACCTGCGGTGTCCATGCGGTCATGCCCTTGGCGCATAACGCTCAGCATCAGCGGCGTCCGAACAGCAAGCGGAGCGCCGCGGTTCGGGCGTCCGGTCGATGCCGAGGTTAGCCCTCGAACTCCTTGAAGAATGCAAGAGCGACTTCGTAGGTCTTGACAGGACGAAGGCCCAATTCCAATTGTCCGAGCATATCGACCAGCTTCTCGCCGTCGATCAACTCGAGTGGTGGAACTCCATCGCGCGATGCTTCACGACGGGCCTCGGCGGTGAACGCACCTGTGGTCAGGACAATACCTTTTTGGGCGCCCAGCTCGACACCAGCGACTTACGAGACCGACCGGACCTCATGAACTGAGTACCTCCTTGATGACCTTCCCGATCCTCTCGGAATCGATGCTGCCGTTCGATTCGTCCCTCGTTACGATGAGCGTCCCCGCGGCCCCGCCGCCATCCTCGCGCAAACCGACGTCCTGCTTCCGATACCACTCCAGCTTCTCTTCCCACCGCCTGCGGTAGCTCGGCACGTGCAGCATGCCGCAATGCTCCCAGTAGAACGTCTGGCCGGATTCCATGTCCTCGATCGTGAAGTCCGGGTACTTGGTGACGCCGTCGAGGGTGAGCGGCCGTTCGTAGGCGTAGTCCACACCCTTCGCGGCCAGCGCGTTCGCGATGATCACTTCGGACTTGGACCGCACCATCTCGCCGCGCGCGGTGCGGTGGATGAGGTGCTCCTCGAAGAAGCGCCCGTCAACCTCGATCGGCGACGGAGCGAGGAAGAGATTGGTCAGGCGTCGCGCCGTCTCGGACCGGTCGTCCGAGGAGAACCGGCGTAGCTCGGTGCGCGGCCCCTGGTGCAGGATCACCACGCGGTTCTTCTGGCGGGTGAGCGCGGTGTAAAGCAGCTCGCGCGAGAGCAGCCGGCAGGGATTCGGAAGAACCAGGATGACCGTCCCGAACTCGCTGCCCTGCGCCTTGTGCACGGTCAACGCGTAGGCGAGTTCGAGGACTGCACTACCCTCTTCGGCGAAGTCCCTGCTCGTGAAGTCGTACTTGAAACCCGGCTGCGACGAGAACTCGACCTCCAGCTTCCAGCGCAGGTCCGGTAGGCCCTTCTTCCGGAAGAAACCCACCGCCATCCCGATCTCGCCGTTGGCGATGTGAGCATCGTCCTTCGCCGGGTAGACCTTCCGGTGCCGGTTCCAAGGCAGCGCTGGATTCGTGTTGACCAGGTTGATCACCTTGTCGCCGTACACGATCTCTTCGGCGCCCATCGGCTTGGGGAACTTCCGCTGCCAGCCTTCCTTGCGCGACGCCTCCATCAGTGGGTGCCGGAACCGCCTGTGGATCAGCCGATTCAGCTCGGGCACGCCGTGCGCCGCGGAACGCACCGGCGAGAGGATCTGCCAGCCCTCGGCGAGCTCCGCAGCGCCGGGCTTGTCGCCCCGTCGCGGGTTGAAAAACCGCAAATCGTTCCACGGCTCGCCGCCGAGCGTGGCGTCGAAGCCGGCGATGTCGTCGGGGCCGCTGAGTGATTTGCTCCCATCGGGCCGCCGAAGCTCTTCGACCATCACTTCGATGATCTTCTCCCGCACCTCATCGGCCGTGTCCCACTGCACGAAGCGGACATGCGCGCTCTGGCCCGTGCGCACGACCTTGTCGAACACGTCATCCTCGCCGGGCGCGATGGGCGAGCCGCTGAACCACTCGGCGAGCTGCAGGTCCTCGCGATCCTCCCCGGCCTGCCGGCGGCGGATGGTTAGTTCGCCGTACCCGGCGCCGACGCGCGGGAACCGCTCGTTCACCCCGTCGGGCGCCAGCCGCCTCACGATGTCCACGAAGGGCCGCCCGGCGCCGATCGGCGGGAGCTGGCGCGGGTCGCCGATGAGCAGCAACCGGTGCACGCCCTTGAGCGCCTGGATCAACGCCGCGAGCATGTCCTCGGTGAGCATCGAGGCTTCGTCGATGATGACCGTGTGCGCGCCCGCCTCGGTGGGCTGGTCGGAGAGGCGGTAGCGGCCGGTGGCGCCGTCGTAGCGGTGCGGGCTCAGGAACTGCGCGATGGTGTAGCCCTTGAGCGCGAGGCCCTTGGTGGATTGCTCCATCCGCACGCGGGCCTTGCCGGTGGGCGCGAGCAGCAGCACGCCGCCGGCCGCGATCGTGGGGTGCGAGCACAGCACCGAGAGCAGCGTCGTCTTGCCCGTACCGGCCGGCCCGACGAGCACCGAGAGCCGAGATTCGGCCAGCTCCTTGAGCGCCGCGGTCTTCTCCGCGCGAGCGCTCTCCTCGAGTTCGTCGCCCTTCCCGGTGCCCTGCTTGGCGAGGTGCTCGTCGAGCAGCTTTCGCCAGTTGGCCTCGACTGCCAGCCGCTTGCCGCCGATGCGCTTCTCGACGACGGAACGGATGACCGCCCCCATCTCGCCAAGCCGACCGAGCTGCAGGGCCGCGGCGCCGTTCGCCATCGCAACTGCGCCGATGGCATCCCCGAAGTCGTCCTTGGCGACGTTCATGAGGTCCGCGTCCACCTCGCACGGCGGCTGCAGTGGCAGGCCCCGGATGCCGAGCACGACCTGTGCCTGCGGCAGCAGCGTGCTCCCGGCCGACGCTGCGTCTTCGAGCACCTTGGCGGCGAGTGCGCGTACGCGCCGGGCATCCGTACCGGCATCGAGCGCGCTTGGCTCGGGCAGCGGGTGCTTGTCGCGGATCACGGCGTCGGGAAAGACGCCGCGGTCCACCGTCCACACGCTGACCGGGTCGCCGGTGAGGCGCGTCAGCTCGTAGAGCAGGTATGGGTTGGCGAGGATCGCCTTGTCGGCGGCCTCGATGCCGGCCTTGGTGCGCTCCTCCTGGACGTACAGCGTCGTCGCCTGCTCGCGTGTGAGTTCGAAGCGGCTCAGCAGCTTGAGCAGGGCCCGGCGCTCCTCGGGCAGCCGGGACCACTTGGCGGCGAGCGTCTTGCCGATGCCCTTCTCCAGCGGCGCGGGCAGGACCTTCCCGGGCTCCGCGAACATCCGGGCGACCAGCGGCCACGGGTCTGCGTTGTCGCCGGCCTTTTCGGCGATCGCGCGGGCGACGAAGGTCGCCGACTCCAGCCCGAACGCGGCGAGCGCCGCACCGAGTCCGGGACACGGCCCCCGCGCCGTCCAGAGTTCGCCCAGGCGTGCGTCGATCCACTGCAGGCAACGATCCCACGGGCCCGGCAGGACTCCGGTCGCCTTGCGCAACGACTCGGCGCACGCGAGCAGCGACGCGATCGCCCCGTCGTGACTGACCAATTGCGAGGCGTGCGAGAACTCGAGCAGCCGGTCGGCAGGAGACAGGGCCGCGATGTCGGCCAGATCGAAATCCGGATCCTCGACCGCCTGGGCGATAGTGGAGTGATACGGCAGCAGGAAGCCGTCTTTGAAGTCGGGGCGGATGGAGTGCTGGATCATCCGCTCCCAGAGCATCGAGCGCAGCTTGCCCTTCAGGTCCTTGGTCGTGTACGCGTATTCCTGCAGCGCGCCGACGTGCATCACGCGCCCGACGCCAATCAGGATGCGACCGGCGCCGGCGTCCTCCACGAAGGGCACCTGCTTGGCGTAGAAGAAGCAGAGTGACCGCTCGGGCTTCAGGTGGCCTGCGAAGCAGTCGAGCAGTGCGGTCTGGTTGAGGTGCTCCTGCACCCACTGCGTCTTGAAGCCGAGATCCGGCTCACGCTCAACTTGCACGTCCAGCGCGTACTCCTCCCCGAGCGTCCCCATCTCTTCGCTGAGCAGCCACGCGAACGGCACCGCTGCGGCCGAGTACGGTGGGTGCCGCAGCGGCGTCTCCTTGAAGTGCCCGTGGCTCGTTTCCAGCGCCCGGTTGTACGGGTGGTTGGCCATCCGCACATACTCGAACGGCGCCATGAACCCCATGCGTTCGGCCACGCACGCCGGCCAATTCGTCTGCGGCAGCTCGTCCAGCCGCTTCCCGGCGACGGCTTCCTCGGCTGCGTCGTCGCGGTCCTCCGCGATGCGCTTGAGCTTGAGGCAGGCGCCGTTCAGCCGCGGCGCGGCGCAGACGCGACCGTCCCAGCCGGTGTCGTGCCAGGGGACGCGGATGGAAATGTGGCGCAGAGGGTAGTTCATCGGCCCGATCCGGCCACTCGGCTGCTCACGACTCGCCCAGAACTTCGACCAGCTCGGCGATCACCTGAAGCTCGCCTTCGACTTCGCCCGTCAGGACGATCGGCTCGAAATCTGGATTGAGGGGCTTGAGCGTGATCCGTTCGTGCTGCCACGAGTCGCCCTGGGCGGCCTTCTCGCTCTCGTAGCGCTTGACGGTGTACCGCTGACCGGTCTCTGGGTCGGTGGCATCGCGGAGCTGGACGAGGACGGTCTTGCCCTGGCGCGTGCCCTCGACTGGGGCGCGGAAGAGGCAGAACGCGCCATCCGGAATCCCCGGCTCCATGGACTTGCCGACGACCTGGGCGACGAACATGCCCTTGCGCAGGCGGTGGCGCGACTCGACCGCGACCCACTCGAAGCCGTCGTCCTCGACGTGCTGCGGGTCGCTGAACGCGCCCGCCGCCGCCTTGAGCGGGACCAGCGGCACGCAGGTGACGTAGCGCTCCGCGGGCTTGGGCTCGATGGTGCGCGGGCGGAACGGGATGACCTTGGCAGGTGCGGCATTGGCCTCGCCGGTCTGGAACGCCCCCGGCCAGCCGCCGTGCTGCTCGATGACTTCGTCGACTTCCTTCATCAGGCGGATGGTCTCGGAGAGGGCGACGACGATCTTCTGGTAGTGCGCGATGTCGTCTTTCGAGAGCTTCCTGCCTTTGCGGTCCTTGAGCCACTTCTCGCAGACCTGGTAGCCGCCGATGTGGAAGTTCCACACCTCCTCGCGGACGCCCTTGAAGCCGGTGGTCTGCGCCTTGTCCAGCCAGACGGTGTTCTTGGACCAGGAGACCTTCTCGACCTCGGGGGCGCGGCCGCCGATGTACTCGGTGATGGGACGGCCGAGCTTGGGAGATTCGAGCAGATGGAGGGCTACGAGTTCGCCGCCTAGGTGGGCCAGCGCGTGGAAGAGCTCCAGGTTCCCGGTCAAGGGCAGGCGCGGGAAGTCGATCTTCAAGAACTCGGCGTAGCGGCTCCGATATTCCGGACTATAAAAGATCGCATATGCGTAGTTGAAGACCTCGACTTGGGCCATCTCAACCGGCAGTCCACCTGGTTCCCGCCCTAGCCGGAGTCGTGACGTTAGTAACTCAAGGAAGCCCCGCGATAGATTCGACCGCGCCGGCTCTTCCAAAGCCAACCCCATGCCACTTGCGACAGGCCCAGTCATCAATGGCGCAACCTTCGTCTTCTCCAGGCAATCATGATCCGCGATCAGTCGGGACACGAAGAAGTTGGTGTAGATGTCTTTGATTGTTGTTCTGCTGAAGAGGAGCGCGACAGGTGCTTGCTTCGAGCGGAACACCTCCATCTTGTCGCCGCGCATGTTGAACACGACGCTCGGGTGCCAGTAGATGTGGCGCGTGTCGAAGGGGCGAAAGAGGTACGGGGTCACCAAACTCGGGTCATAGCCCTCGCGGGAGAACTTCTTCCGCACCTTGCCTGTGTCCCACTGGTAGTTTGATCGAAACGTGTATCGCGCTTCGATCGCGCTGTCCGCCTTGGATAGATCGCCGAAGTCTCTGATTTGAGACTCCAGCTCAGCCGGCGAGTATCCCACGGCGAGGCCGTTGCGGTTGGTCTTTACCCCTGCGCCCCATTCCGTGAAGACGTTCTCGACGCTGATGCCCTCATTCCATTCGGACTGGCCGTCGGTCGATAGAGGTGCGAAGAGCCATTGGTTCGAAGCGCCGGGCTCGAGCCTAGCGGCGAAGGCGAAACCACCCTCAAGAAGGCGCTCGTGCTTGAGTTGCCGCGGGCCAACGCACTCGTCGTACACCACAAGATTCCGGTTCTCCGCAGGCGCCACGAAGAAGCCTATGCCAACGCTCTGCATGATATCAAAAGCATTCTCGTCATCGTCCGCCGTACTCCGGACGAAACCCTTGCCCCCATGCAGATTTAAGATCCGGATCAGCGGGAAACACCTAGTCAGCTGGTAGCGCATCCCGCGGTACCACGCGCCTGTCAGGTATGAGTTGTTGGTGATCATGGCGACGAGCCCAATCCCGGAGCCCTGAATTGCCGCTTGGCTCGCACGAATGAACTTCACGTAATCGTCCTGCAAGTGATTCCGATTGCTCTTCTCCTGCATTGGGCCGTCAGGAAGCAGGAGGTACTGGTTCACGAGCGCTGCCAGATACGCGCTCATGTTCTGCGAAATGCTCGAGTATGGGGGATTGCCAAGGACGATGGTGAATCGCCTCTCCCTCTTGACCGCGTTCGCCGCCTCCCCTTCGTGAGCCAGCGCCGGCATGGCGAAGTCGAATCGCCCCGAGAAGTCCTGGGCCGGCTCCAGCGCATTCGTCAGGTACACCCGCGCCCGCTCGTCGCTACCGAATCCGTATCCCGTCTCGTAGAGCTTGAGCCCGATCTTGAGGTGCGCAATTGCGTAGGGCGCCATCAGCAGCTCGTAGCCCTGCAGGCGCGTCAGCAAGTGCTTCGGCACGTACTCGTTCCACAGCGTGTCGATCTTCTTCTCGCCGTGGCCCTGCGTCTTCCACTTGGCGACGAGCGTCTTGTGGATCAGGTCGATGACCTCGACGAGGAAGGTGCCTGTGCCGGTGGCCGGGTCGAGGATCTGGACGAAGTCCTGGTCGGGTGAGACGCCCTCGGGGATCTTGAGGTCCTTGTGGCGCTTGGCCATCTCGCCCCAGGTGGTCGTGTCGGCGAGGCCGTCGGCGAGGCCGAACTCGGTGCGCAGCAGCTCGTCCACCGAGCGCACGATGTAGGAGACCACCGGGCGCGGGGTGTAGAAGACGCCACGCTGCATGCGCTTCTTGGCGTCGTACTCCTTGAGGAACAGCTCGTAGAAGTGGATGACCGGGTCTTCCTGCGGGTTGCGGTCGCCGAAGTCGCGGACGACGGCCTCCATATTGGCGGCGTCGAGCAGCTCGACGACCTCGGAGACGCCCAGCTCGTCGAAGTCGATGCCCGGCCCACCCGCCTTGCCGCGCCGCCCGCCGACCTTGAGGAAGGTCTCCATCAGCTCGCGCAGGAAGGGGTTCGTGCGCATGTGGGCGGCGAAGTCGTCGGCCGTCTTCTTGTGCGGATCGGCGATGCGTGCCGAGAGCAGGCCATAGGCGATGGTCTGCGCATACATGTCGGCGAAGCCGTCGGCGTCGAGGTCGTGGACCAGCGCCGTCTGGAACGCCTTCATCAGCTTCTTGAGCGGGCCGTTCTCCGTCTCGATGGCGAGCGCGGTCTTGATGCGGTCGCGGATGGCGCGGGCCAGCTCGGCCAGGCGGATCGAGAGTTCCTTCGAGGTGGTGACGACCTCTCGGTTCCCGAGGGTGAACGCGGCGCGCCAGCTCTTCCGCCAGGCATCTGCATCGCGGTCGTTGTCCGGCCACGCGAGGTGTTCGCTCAGTTCGCGGGCCACGGCGTCGAGGTGCAGCGCGGTGTCGCGGTTGTCCCAGCCGAGGACCTTGAGGGTGGGCAGGTCGTGGCCATCCTGCGCTCGGGCGAAGTGCGCGAAGCTGATCTGGCGCTCGTCGCCCTCGCCGTAGTTGGAGACGAAGAGCAGGTCGTCCGCGGCCCAGGCGGCGCGCTCGGCGCTGTTGGCGGAGGCACGCTTCTTCAGCGCCACCTGGCCCAGGATGCGGCGCAGCGCGACGACGGGCAGGCGCTTGGGCTCGAACTTGACGAAGAAGATGCCCCAGGGTTGCTTCGGCGAAAGCGGCCGCAGGCGCTTGATCTCCTGGATTTTGGCGGCGGTTTTCGGGTCGATGCCGAGCTCGTCGGCGGTGAACTCGTAGAAGAGGTCATCCACCTCCTCGAACGAGTCGCGGGCGATAGGCCAGCCCATCTCGTCGCGCAGGTAGGCGATGAGCTGGTCGAAGCGCTTGATGGTGGCCAGCTTGGCCCGGAGGTCGGTCGGCATCGCCTCAGCCCTCGTGCAGTTCCAGCCAGCAGCGTAGTGCAGGCTTCACCCCGACCGGTGCGTCCACCCGCTTCAGGTAGCTATTCTTGATGTGCCTCTCGACCTTGGCGCGCAGCTCGACGAGGGTCTTCTCCTCGGTCGTGCAGGTGCGCGGCGTGTCGGGCTTGGAGCGGATGCTGGCGACGATCTCGCCCGGCTCTTCGAGGATCGCGTCGCGGTCGAGGTCGTAGAGGTACCAGCGGGTGGTGCCAGCCGCTTCGGTGAACTCGCTTTTCTCCTTGTCGAGGGCTGGCAGCGCGTAGCAGAAGAAGACACCGCGCGCGACCTTGGCCGGCCGCTTGCGCCCGCTGAAGGTGGCGCCGGGCAGTCGCGAGAGGCGTGCCTCCAGCCCCGGGTCCCCCTGCAGCAGCGCCTGATATTCGAGATGCATGTCCTCGATGGCGGTGCGGGTGCCCTCGTAGGCTTGATTGAACTCCTTGAGTGCCTCGTAGTCGTCCTCGGGCGTGAGCAGCTTCTTGCCCTCGATGCCGAGCGTCTTGGAGATCAGCAGCGTCTTCTGCGTGACCTTGGTGTAAAGGGTGAGAATCGCGTTCAGCTCATCCGGTGGCAGGAAGTTCCAGAAGCTCACCTTACCCCGCGACGAAGCGACCTCCGGGTGATCGGCGACGAGACGCTTCTCCACCTCGGGGTTCATGCGCCGGTCCACGCGGCCGATGCGCTGCATCAGGCGCACCGGGTTCCAGTGAATGTCGTAGTTGATCATCCGCGAGGCGTCCTGGAGATTGAGGCCCTCCGACAGTACGTCGGTGGAGATGAGGACCCGGGTCTCGGCACCACTCTTCTCGGCGAGGGCCGCCGACGAAGTGCCGTTGTAGTACGGGGCGAAGCGCTGGATGACGTCGGCCCGGTTGGCCTTGGTGGCGCTGTCCACTTGGGCGACGCCGTAGATTCCGGCCTGGTCCAGCTGCCGCTTCAGGTAGCGCGCCGTGTCGGCGAACTCGGTGAAGATCAGCACCTTCTGGCCTGCCAGCTCCTTCGACTGGAGCAGACGAATGAGCTTCTTGAGCTTATCGTCATGCTTGGGCTCGAACTTCCGCGCCTCGTCGATGAACTGGACGATCTGGTCAAGGTCGAGGAAGGCCTCGGACATCATCTCCTCGACCTCGTACTCCTTGCGGTCGAGGTGCTCGACGGCATCGAGCAGCTCCTGCGGCACGATGTCCTCGTCGGCCACCTCGTCGCCATCCTCGCCCCAGAGTTCAAGCTGCTTCTGGGCGGCATAGCCCAAGATCTCGGCCTTCTGCGCCTTCCAACGCTCGAGCCGCTTCTTCTCGGCGGTGGTCTCGCTGTGGACTTCGACGAAGGCCAGGATCTTCTGCAGCAGCCGGTCGCACGAGAGCTCGAAGGCAGCCACGGAGCTTTCAAAGCGCTTGAGGAAGTTCGTCCGAATCAGGCCGACCACCTGACTCTGGCGTCCCTCTTCCAACGGATCGATCGTCGTGTCCGACCCCTTGTACCAGTGGAGCGGGTAGTACATGGGCAATGAAAAGAGCGGGCTCTTGCGAGTGAACGCCTTTTCGAACATCTCGAGCAGACGCCCGTAGGTCGCCCGAATCGAGTACTCGGCAACCTGTGGGGCCTTGCGCTCAGGAAAAACGGCTGCCGTTCCGGTCTCCCGCATCTGGCTCTCCCGCGCATATGCCCGACTGCGCTGGACCACCAGGTGTCGGAATATGGTGTCGGCGAAGAGGAGATCCTGTGCCTCCGGCATGTGCGCGGCGACATCCCCTGGCTCATATCCGACGCGAGTACGGAGGGCTTTCTCCATCTGATTGAAGTGAGCACTCAGATTGTTCACGCCGAGTGTGCGCGCGAAGCAGGCCTCGTCCCTGCGCGAGAACAGCTCGATCATGTGCCTAAAGTCGCTCAGGCGGTTGTTGATCGGAGTCGCCGTGAGCATGAACACGGTCTTCGACCTCGCTGAGCTGTCCAGCAGGTCAAAGAGGCGGTGGTAGCGAGAGGGCTCCTGACCATCAGCCTCATTGCCCCGTGTGCCGGGGTTCCGGAAGTGATGGGCCTCGTCGATCAGCACGACGTCGGCCAGTTCCGTGATCCGGCGAAACCGTTCGGGAAACTCGCCCTTTCGGCCAAGATCCGTGTGACTGAAGACGGCCAGGTTGCTGAAATCCGCACCGCCGCCGACGCCCCCGATGTGCGGCAACCATTCGCGAAGATGCGGTTCCCAAACGCTTTCCTTCGCGGCCTTGGGTGCGAAGAGCACTACGCGCTTGCCCTCGTGCAGGACGAGACGCTCGATCAGCATCAGACCGACGAAGGTCTTGCCGAGGCCGACGCCGTCGCAGAGGAACGCGCCGCCGTGCTGACGGGCGATCTTCATCAGCGCCCAGTACGCTTCCTTCTGGTAGCGGTCGATGCGCGGGAACATCTTCGAGCGGGTCTCGTCCCACTCGCTGGCCGTCAGTTCGTGGCCGCGGAAGAATTCCTGAAGCGCCCTGGCGTAGACGTCGAACGGCGTGTGCAGGTGCGTGTGCCGTGAGATCGTCTCGATGACGGCGTCGGTCACCTCGGTTGCGTCGTTCCAATGGACCTCGAACCACTCCTGGAGCTGCGCGACCTCCCGGGCACTCTGGACCTGGATGTTGAGCTCGATGTTCTTGGTGAGACCGGGCGCGGTGAAGTTGCTCGATCCGACCAGCGCCTGCGCGCCGACGACTTCGAGCTTCGCGTGCGTGATGTACGCCTTGGCGTGGAACTTATCCTTGTCGTAGACGCGGCACTCGATCTGGCCGGAGCGCAGCGCTTCGAGGATCGCCGGGACCCCGTGCAGGAAAGGGTTGGCGCCCTTGTCCGCTTCGATGCTGCCGTCGAGGATCTGGAGTGCCCGGCCCCGCACCGCATCGAGCAGGGCCTTGCGCGTGCGATGGGTCATTTCCGCGCCCATCAGGATCCGGATCTTGTCGAGCGGTTGCCACTTGCCGTCGAGCGCCAACAGTGCTCCGATTTCGAAGTAGCCCGTCGCAATGTCGAAAGCCTTAGCGATACCGGACCACTCCTCGAGGTAGCGGAGCCCGGTCCAGCCGGAGACGCTGTTGTCAACGATGAAGAGTTCGCGGCCCTTGGAATCAACGGTCATCGGGTTCCTTCGTGGCGAATTGGCGAGTTCTTGGGGCGTCTAACGCCCAGCATCAGCGGCGGCGCGCAGCGCCGTCCGCTGCATGCTGTTGTTAGGCCCTTTCATCGAGTTCCTTGAGGGTAGTGCCGTCGGCAGCCTTCCACTCCGTGAGCCCATTCGCGCCTCCTCCATGTACCACGGCCGCGGCTGCGCTTGGGCTTGAGAACTCTGCGTCCTTGGTAAAGGCGAGGAATCCGTCCTTCTCGACGAGAGTGCCGCCGGCTACGAGCTGCTTCCGAAGGGTGACGACGAATGGCTGCCGCTCTTGGGCAGAGGGTCGGTCTTTCAAGACTGCTGTCGAGCCGCTGAACACAACGAACCCTTCCGCCGTCCGTTGGCCACGGGCAACCGCACCCTTGATGCGGCATGTGAGCGGACCGCCCACCGGCATCTTGGCCTTTGATTGGGCGATAGGCGTAAGCAAGTCCGAGCCGAGCACTGGCAAGAGCTGCCGGATCCGGGAGAGAAACACCTCCATGTCCTCCCGATCTGATTCTGGGAGCTTTGAGCCGCCGGCTTGATTCTGCTCCAACGTGAACCGGCCCACTTGGGCGGCCTCGGACAGCAGCCGACTCTCGAGATATCTGACGTGCGCCTTCGTGAGATTCTCGTCCTTACTGACAAACACTACGGCAGACACCCAGAACTCCTTGCCCTTGTGCTGCTTGAGGCGATCTCGAATGACCTCCGCCTCACCGATGTAGGCGTGTGGTTCGTTGGTCGTGGGGTCGCTACCGGTAAGGACGTAAACGCCGGCTTTCTCGCACTCATCCCGCGCGACCAATCTATCCAGCTCGGTCCGGGGCGCAGCGAGTGCCTTTCCCGTCCAGTTGGAGATCTCAGCGGTGCGAAGCCCCTTCGCGTCGCCATCGGGAAGGAACAGCTTGATGGTCGCAGAACTCATGTCCGTCCCATGGGCCTAACTCCAAGTAGCCCGTTCAACATATCCGATTACCGCCACCCTCGGCGCCCATGTATCCAGCCGGATCCATCGGCCCCGCCCTGCCAACGCCGCCTTTCGCCGCCGCTTCCGCCTTCGACCGTCGCCCGGTAGTGGGATATGCGGCGAGCGGCCGCCGGGTAGCGACGGACGGTCTTCGCGTTCATTCGATGCCATCGAGCGGACTCATCACGCCGCGTCCACCTCGGTTCAGCACGTGCGTGTAGATCATCGTCGTGCTCACGTCCTTGTGGCCGAGCAGTTCCTGGATCGTGCGGATGTCGTGGCCGTCCTCGAGCAGGTGGGTTGCGAACGAGTGGCGGAGGCTGTGACAGGTGGCGCGGCGGGTGAGCCGCGCCTTGAGTGCGGCCTCGCGCACGGCGCGCTGCAACACCGACTCGTGCAGATGGTGGCGGCGCCGGCGCCCGCTCGCCGTGTCCACGTAGGGCCGCGTCGCGGGAAAGACCCACTGCCACGGCCACTCCCATGCGGCGCGCGGAAGCTTGCGCTCGAGCGCTTCGGGCAGCTCGACGCTGCCGGCGCCGGCCCGCAGGTCGCGCGCGTGCAGGTCGCGAACTCCGACCAGGTGGGCCGTGAGGGGTTCGACCAGCGCGCGCGGCGATGACGCGACCCGGTCCTTTTCGCCCATGGCGGCCGGATGTCGCTTCCCGCTGAAAAGAATGAAGCGCCGGATCCAGCCGACGTAGGCGCGCTCGGTTCGCGGGCTGTAGTGGCGGGCGCGCACCGCGGAGCGGACCCGATCGAGGAGTCGCGGGGGCGGTGCGGACGGACCCTCGCGCGCGGTTCCCGCGCGGTCGCGCAGCGCTTCGGGATACGTGGCCCGGTCGCGCTCCATCCAGCGGCCGGCCGGTGAAATCGCCATGACGAGACCTCCCCGCGGGGACGACGGGGCAGTATCGTGGGCGGCCGCGCCGAACGTCAACGCCTCGACGCGCCGGCGCCGCTCCAACGCAACCGTGTCGGCCCCTGGCCCGGACGATTCACGAAGCGCAGGGAGCGCGAAGGCCTCCGCGTGGCGGCGGTCGTCCACGAACGCAGGCCAGACACCGGCGTTCCTGCTCGCCGGAAGCGAAGCCGGAAAGGACTCGCGGCCCGTCGCGCCCGCTCGATGCCGCCACGCCGGCCGACCCACGGCCGGCAGGAAGGCCGCTACGCGCTCCGACGCGCCTCGCGCCCGCCGTTGTCCAGCGCCTCGCGCGCCATCTCCCGCGCGAACGGATCGGGCGAACGCGCGACGATCTCGCAGAGCGCGTCGCGTCCCTCCGGCCCCAGCGCCGCCAGCGCATACGCCGCGTGCCGCCGCGCCCACCATGCGCGGTCCGTCACCTGCTCCGCCAGCCGCTCGACCGCTGGCGTCGCGCCCAGCCGGCCCAGCGCCCATGCCGACTGTGCGCGCACCGGCCAGTCCGCGTCGGCCAGCGACAGCATCAGCGCCGGAATGGACTCGCCCATGCCCAGCCGGCCCAGCGCGCGCGCCGCGGCCACGCGCGCGTCCAGCCGCTCCGAGCCAAGGCGAACCTCGATCGCCCCGCGCGCCGAGCGGCAGCGCGTCAGGCCGAGCGCGTCCACGAGCCCGACCTCGAGCGACAGCGGCAGGTCGCGCCGCTCGAGCGCCACGACCAGCAGCGCCCGGCCGCGCGGCCCGAAGGAACGCAGCAGCCCCGAAAGCGTCCGCGCCGGGCGCGTCGCCAGAGAATCCGGGTGGGTGAGCAGCCAGGTCAGCGAGGCCAGGTCGCGGTGCGCCGCGAGCGCGCGGGCGGCCGCGAGGCGCATGGGCTCCGGTCCCTTCGCCAGCAAGCGCCGCAGCAGCCGGCGCGAGCGCTTCGCCGGCAACAGCCCCAGGCGCCGCGCCGCCAGCTCGCGGCGGGCGGGCGAGTCCTCGCGCCGCAGCACGTCGCGCTCGACCACCAGGTGGCGGCTGCGCGTCAGCGCGTGCGCGAGCACCCGGCGCTCGCGCGGCCGCAGCGAGCCCGCCGTCGCCTCGACCGCGCCCCAGAACGGTTCGCTCTGCGAATCGCGCGCCGCCGCGCGCAGCTCGCGCGCCGGAACGTTGCCCGCGAGCACGCCGGTCAGCAGCCGCACCAGTTCGGCCGCGCGGCCGCGGTGCTCGCGTGCCGCGCCACGGCGGGCGGCGCGGGCGAGCAGGAAGAGCAGCGCGATGGCGCAGGCGAGGACCAGGGCTCCCAGCGCCAGGTGCGGCGGGAGACCCGCGGGAAGTTCAGGCATGGTCCCCTTGTTTTCGGCGCGACCCCGGGATGCATGAAGGCCGGAATCCCCGGCCGGGGCGCCTCAGCCGATCGGCAGGCGGAACAGCTCGCGCGAGTTGCGGCGCGTGATCCCGACCGCCTGCGCGGGGGTCCAGCCGCGCAGTTCGCACAGCCGCGCGACGACGCGCGTCAGCAGGCCAGGCTCGTTGCGCCTGAGCGAACGCGGCTCGGGCTCCAGGTAGGGCGCGTCGGTCTCGAGCACCAGCATGTCCTCGGGGGCGTCGCGCACCGCCTGCTCGAGTTCGGGACGCCCGTAGGTCAGCACGCCGCCCAGCCCGAGCTTGAAGCCGATCGCCCGCGCCCGTTCGGCGGCCACCGGGTCCTGGTCGAAGCAGTGCAGCACGCCGCCCGCGGCCGGGCGGACCTCCTCGAGGATCGCGAGCGTCTGCTCGAGCGCGCTGCGCTGGTGGATGACGACCGGCAGGCCCAGCTCGTCGGCGAGCGCGAGCTGCGCGCGGAACCAGCGCTCCTGGTCCGCATGCGGCGCGTGATCGCGATGGAAGTCGAGGCCCGTTTCTCCGATCGCGACCACACGTGCGGACCCTGCGTGCCCGCGCAGCGCCGCCAGCTCCGACAGCGGCACCCTGCCCGACTCGCCCGGATGGACGCCGACGCACACGAAGACGTTGGCGTGCTCCCGCGCCAGCTCGAACGCCTTCTCCCAGATGCCCGGACCGTAGGCGATCTCGATCAGGTGCGTGACGCCCGCGTGCCGCGCGCGGTCGAGCACGTGCACGCGGTCCTTGTCGAAGCGCTTGTCGCAGAGGTGGCAGTGCGTGTCGATCATCGGCCGGAGCCTGCCGGCCTGGCGCGCGGGGAGCTCAAGCTCCGGCGGTCTGCTTGAGGTCAATGCGCGGGAACAGGATCGTCGGCTCGCCCACCGGCCGCGGCGCGGCCGGCCCGAAGCGCGGCTTCGCCGCCTCGCCCGACACCTCGCCCGGCGTGCCCGGCAGACCGAGATTCCTCCACAGCTCCTCGCACTTGCGCGGCATCGCGGGCCACGCCCAGATCGCGGCGAGGCGCAGCGACTCGAGCAGCGCCGAGAGCGTCGTGCCGAGCTCGTCGCGGCGCGCCTCGTCCTTGCCCGCCGCCCAGGGCTTGGCGCGGTCGGTGAACTCGTTGGCGCGCTCGATCACCGTCCACGCGGCGTCGAGGGCCTCGTTGATCCGCAGCTCCTCCCACGCCTTCGGGACCTGGACCGCGGCCGCGTCGGCGGCGGCGACGAGCAGGCCGAGCGCCTCGCCCGCCAGCGGGTCGGCGAACCGTCCGGGAGCCCACTCGGAGGGCGCCTGCCCAGCGAAATGCTTGTGGATCAGGGTGGTCGTGCGGCTGGCGAGGTTGCCCAGCTTGTTCGCCAGGTGCGAGTTCACGTGCTCGACGAACTGCTCGAAGGTGAACTCGCCGTCGCGGCCCGTCGGGAACGAATCGAGCAGGAAGAAGCGCAGCGAGTCGGGGCCGAAGCGGCCGGCGATCGCGACCGGGTCGAGCACGTTGCCGGTGGACTTGGAGAGCTTCTGGTCGCCGTACTTCACGAAGCCGTGCACGTAGATCTGCCGCGGCAGCGGCACGCCGGCCGCGAGCAGCAGCGCCGGCCACAGCACGCAGTGGAAGCGGCTGATGTCCTTGCCGATGAGGTGGAACGCGTTCGTGTAGTAGGGATCCTTGGTGCCCGCCCACGCGGCGCCGGGCTTGCCCTGGCCGTCGAGGTGCTGGAACTCGTCCTGTCGCGCGGCGCCGGGACCGCCGACCTCCTTCGCGCTGGCCAGCCACCAGATCGTGGACTTGCGCTCGGGCCAGCCGAGCGCCGACAGGTAGTTGAGCAGCGCGTCCGCCCAGACGTAGGCGACATGCCCCTCGCCGCCCTGCACTTCCTCGGGCAGCGGCACGCCCCACGTCAGGTTGGGGCGCGAGACCGAAATGTCCTGCAGCCCGCCCTTGATGACGTTCACCACCTCGTTGCGGCGGTAGTCCGGAATGACGAACTCCGGGTGGGCGGCGAGGTGCTTGAGCAGCGCGTCGTCGTACTCCGAGAGCCGGAAGAAGAAGTTGGACTCCTTCACCTCGCGCGGCTTCGTCAGGTGCTCGGGGCAGCGGCCCTGCTCGTCGAGGTCCTTCTCGGTCTTGAACGCCTCGCAGCCCTCGCAGTAGAGGCCCTCGTAGGATTCCTCGTACAGCACCGGCCGCCCGGTCTTCGGGCTCAGGGCGTCGTGCAGGCGGCGGAACAACTCCTGCACGGCGAGCTCGTGGCGCTTGTCGGTGGTGCGGAAGAACTGGTCGTACTGGACGTCGAGCGCCGCCCACGCGTGCACGAACCGCTGCGAGACCTCGTCCACGAAGGCCTGCGGCGCCTTGCCGGCCGCCTCGGCGGCCTTGGCGATCTTCTGCCCGTGCTCGTCCGTGCCGGTCAGGAATCGGGTGGCGTGCCCCTGCTGGCGGTGCCAGCGGGCGATGGCGTCCGCGAGGACCTTCTCGTACGCGTGGCCCAGGTGGGGGCTGCCGTTCACGTAGTCAATGGCGGTGGTGATGTAGAAGCGGGTCAAGGTTCGGCTCCGTCGTTGGGGAAATGCGCGGCGGAGTATAGCGGAAACGCGATTTCGCGCCGCGGCGCCCCGAATCCGCCCGTGATAGCCGGCCGGTCCGCCCGTATCATTCCGCGCATGGCCATGCACGACGCGATGTTCGGACGGCTCTGGGCCCTGAGCCTGGCGGTGGAGGAGGACTGGGACGCGCTGTACGCGGAGCAGCTGCCGCGCGTCTACAACTTCTTCCGCTACCGGGTCGGCGACGGGCCGGTGGCGGAGGACCTGACCTCGCTGACCTTCGAGAAGGCGTGGCGGGCCCGGCACCGGTACCGGCGGGACCTGGCGGGATTCGGGACCTGGCTGTACGCCATCGCGCGCAACGTGGCGCACGACCACTTCCGCGGGCGGCGCGTGCACGCGCCGCTCGAGGCGGCGGCCGACATGCCCGCGGGACCCACCCCGGAGGAGATCGCCGAGCGCCGCTCCGACTTCGAGCGGCTCTCGCGGCTCCTGGAGACGCTGCCGGACCGCGAACGCGACCTGGTCGCGCTCAAGTACGGCGCCGGGATGACCAACCGGGCGATCGCGAAGGCGACCGGACTGAGCGAATCCAACGTCGGCACGATCCTGCACCGCACCGTCGGGCAGCTGCGCGCCGCGTGGACGGAAAGGGAATAGACGATGGACGACCGATTCCTGAACGAGCAGCGCCGCGAACCGCGACCCGAGTTCGCCCGCTCCCTGCGGGCGCGGCTGCGCGCCGCGGAGCCCGACGAGGCCACGCCCCCCGCGTTCCGACTGTCCTCCGCGCTCGCCGGCGCGCTGGCGCTGGCGGCGCTGGTGGCGGCGTTCACGTTCCCGGCCGTGCGGGCGACGGCGCAGCAGGTGCTCGACCTGTTCCGCGTGCGCGAGTTCGCGGTGGTGCGGGTGGACGAGTCGCGGATCGAACGTCTCAAGAGCGGCCAGTTCGAGCCCGAGCAGCTGCTCGGCGGCGCCGTCGAGACGGTGCGCGACGCCGGCCCGCCGCGGTACTTCACGGACGTCGCCTCCGCCGGGCGCGCGGCCGGCTTCGAAGTGCGGACGCCCGCGTTCGTCGCCCCGTCGCTCACGGCCGACACGGTCGTGGTCTCGGGCGAGAGCCGCGTCCGCCTGACCGTCTCCACCCGGCCGCTGCGCGAGGCGATGGACCTGCTGGGCATCACCGACCTGCGCGTGCCGGACGGACTCGACGGCAAGGTGATCGAGGCGCGCATGCCGGCGGCCGTGGTGCAGAAGTTCCACAGCTCCGGCCGTCGCCGCGCGGCGCTGATGCAGGCCGGGAGCCCCGAGATCTCGCTGCCCGCCGGCACCGACCTGAAGCAGCTCGGCGAGATCGGCCTGCGCATCCTGGGCGTGGACCGCGGCGAAGCGCACCGGCTCGCGGGCTCGCTCGACTGGAACGGCACGCTGCTCCTGCCGGTGATGGCCTCGGCGACCCGCTTTCAGCAGGTCAGCGTCAACGGCGCGCGCGGCGTGCTGCTGCAGTCGCGCAGCACCGCCACCCCCGGCGGGGCCGACCCGGGCCCGGGCACCGTCCTGATGTGGACGCGCGACGGGCGCGTGTTCGCGCTGCTCGGCAACCTGGACGAGCTGGACATGATGCAGATGGCCGAGTCGGTGCGCTAGATTTCCGCATGGTCGTTCCGGTGGTCGAGACGCACGGGCTGCGCAGGCGGTTCGGCGCGAAGCTGGCGGTCGCGGATCTCTCCCTGTCGCTGCGGCGGGGGGAGATCTTCGGCTTCCTCGGCCCCAACGGCGCCGGCAAGACCACCTCGCTCAAGATGCTGCTCGGCCTGCTCGAGCCCAGTGGCGGCCGGGGCACGCTGCTCGGCCGGCCGATCGGTGACCGCGCCGCGCGCGCGAAGGTCGGCTTCCTGCCCGAGCACTTCCGCTTCCAGGACTGGCTCACCGGCCGCGAGCTGCTGCGGCTGCACGGCGGGCTTTACGGGCTTTCGGGCCCGGACCTCGAGCGCCGCGCCGGCGCGCTGCTCGAGCGCGTGGACCTGCACGAGGCGGCGGACCGCAGGTTGCGCGAGTACAGCAAGGGCATGCTGCAGCGCGCCGGTCTGGCGGCCGCGCTGCTCAACGACCCGGAGGTCGTGTTCCTCGACGAGCCCACGTCCGGCCTCGACCCGCTCGGCCGGCTGCTGGTGCGCGATCTGATGCGCGAGCTGCGCGGGCGCGGCGTCACCGTGTTCCTCAACTCGCACCTGCTCGGCGAGGTCGAGCAGACCTGCGACCGCGTCGTGTTCCTCAAGGAGGGGCGCGTCGTGCGCGAACACGCGCTCGGCGCGGAGGACAGCGCGCTCGAGGTCGAGCTGCGCGCCTCGGGGCTCGACGCCGCGGCGCTCGCCGATCTGGCGCGGCTCGGCGAAGTGCGCGAGGAGCCGGGCGGCTGGTGCGTGCGCGTGGACGATCCGGCGCGCGTGCCCGAGCTGGCGCGCGCCGTCGTCGGGCGCGGGGCGCGGCTGCACCACCTGGCCGCGCGGCGCACGTCGCTCGAGACGATGTTCCTCGAGGTGATGGGCAACGACGGGCGGCCGGGATGAGGCGGGACGCGCGGCCATGAACGGATTTCTCACCATCACCCGGCTGACGCTGCGGGAGGCCGCCCGCCGCCGGGTCCTGCTGGCCGGCCTGATCGGCGCGTGCGCGTTCCTGCTGCTGTACGCGACGGGATTCCACTTCGTGGGCCGCGAAGCCGCTCGCGAAGGGCTGCAGAACGAGCTGCAGCGCAGGCTGGTGCTCAACCTCTACACCATGGTCGGGCTCTACGCGGCGAACTTCCTGTCGGTGCTGTCGGCCGTGCTGCTGCCGATCGACACGCTGTCGGGCGAGATCGCCTCGGGCGTCCTGCAGACGATCGCGGCCAAGCCCGTCCGCCGCTCCGGGATCGTGCTCGGCAAGTGGTTCGGCTACTGGCTCGTGTGCGCCGGCTACCTGTTGCTCACGGCGGGCGGCGTGCTGGCCATTGCCCGCTTCCTGCACGGCTTCGCGCCGCCGGGCGTGCCCGCGGGCCTCTCGCTCATGCTGCTGGAGGTCACCTGCCTGGTCTCGCTTTCGATCGCGGGCGGCACGCGGCTTTCGACCGTCACGAACGGCGTGGTGGCGTTCGGACTCTACGGCCTGGCGTTCCTCGGCGGCTGGATCGAGCAGGTCGCGTCCATGACCGGCAACGTCGCGGCGCGGAACATCGGCACCGTCACGAGCCTGGTGATTCCGACCGAATCCCTGTGGCAGCTCGCCGCGCACCTCATGCAGCCCAGGATCATCGCCGAGCTGCACGTGACGCCGTTCTCGATGGGCGCGGTCCCGAGCCCTGCGATGGTCGTGTGGGCGGCCGCGTGGGCCGCGGCGCTGCTGCTGCTGGCCGTGCGCGGCTTCGCTCGGCGGCCGCTCTAGTCGCGCGGCTCGCGTCCGCCCCGCGGCGGGCGAGCCGGTTACGACTCCGCCGGCGGGCCGTCGTCGCCGCGCTTCGGTTCCTTCGCGCCGCAGTGACAGTCCCCGCACTTGTGGTAGGGGCCGGGCGGCAGGTCGTCCATGGAGATCTGGTGTTCGCCGCCCTCGTCGTCGCGGATCCAGATCCGTTCGCCGTAGGGCTCGACGCGGAACACCGTGCAGACGCCCTTGCCCGTCGCGAGCTTCGCTCCGACCGGCGGCAGCTTGGCGGCGCTGTCGCGGTACTGCGCCAGCTCGTACGACAGGCAGCACATGAGCCGGCCGCAGGCGCCGGAGATCTTGCTCGGGTTGAGCGACAGCTGCTGCTCGCGCGCCATGCGCAGCGTGACCGGATGAAAGCCCTTCATCCACGTCGAGCAGCAGAACGCGCGGCCGCACGGGCCGCAGCCGTCGAGCCGCTTCGCCTGGTCACGCACGCCGATCTGGCGCAGCTCGATGCGGGTCTGGAAGCGCGCCGCGAGATCCTTCACCAGGTCGCGGAAGTCCACGCGGCGCTCGGCGGTGAAGAAGAAGGTGATGCGGTTGCGCTTGAACGCGACCTCGACCTCGGACAGTTCCATGTCGAGCTCGCGCGCCTCGATGCGCTTGCGCGCGAACTCGAAGGCCTCGTCCTCCAGCCGGGTGTTGTGATCGTCCTGGTCGAGGTCCTCCTCCTCGGCGCGGCGGATGATCTCGCGGCTGACGTTGTGCGGCTTCTTGAGCGCGACGAGGGCCGGGTCCTTGAGGAACACCTTGCCCAGCGTCTCCCCGTGTTCGCCCTGGACGACGATGCGGTCGCCGAGCCGCAGCCACAGGTTGCGGCTGTTGAGGAAGAACTCCTTGCGCGTCCCGCGCAGGGAGACCTGGACGATGTCCGGCATGGGAAACCTCTAGGGCGGAACGGCCGTCCGCCGAAAACGCCGGCGCGGAGGCCGGCGGGGAAGGCATCGGGATCGCCGCGCGCCGCCCCGGGGGTGGGCCGATCGCGCCTATCGGAAAGGCCCCGCGGTCCGGGGCTCGTGGCCCCGACGATACTCCAAGCGTTCGCGCCTGAGCAGGGTTTTCGCGGCCCGCGCGGCGTGCGGCCGGGACGCCGCGTGGCGTCCCGGCCCGGCCCCTGCGTCGCGCCCCGTCCAGGCTCGGCGCGCCGGCGCTCAGTAGTCCCAGCGCGCCGTGCCGTGCGCGGGCCAGCGGCCTTCGCCCATGCGGCTGCCGGCGACCCGCGACAGCGTCGAGAAGAACGTCAGGTCGGCGCTGACGTTGCCGTCAATCGAGCGCAGGGCCTCCTCCAGCACCATCAGCCGGCGGCGCACCTCCACGGCGTCGAGCCGGGCCGCCAGCGCGCGCAGCTCCTGTTCGCGGTCGGCGAACGCGAGCAGGTCGCCCCCCGCGCCGTAGCGCACGCGCAGCACGTCGCGCAGCCACAGCAGGTGGTATTCGATGGCGCGGCGCATCTCCTCGCGGCCCGTGCGGCCGAAGTTCATGAACCTTTGCACGGCCTGCCACATGCCGGGCGCGTCCCCGCTCAGCGCGGGCGCGAGCAGCGCGATTGCCGCGTCGCGCCGCTTGAGCGCCTCGCCGCCTCGCAGCGCGAGCGCTCGCCCGGGCGAACCGCCCGCGAGCGCCGCGAGCACGCGCGCCTCGCGCTCGGGAACGCCGGCGCGCCCGGTCAGGAAGCGCAGCACGAGCGCCTCGGAGAGCGGGGCGAAGCGCACCCGCTGGCAGCGCGAGCGAATCGTCGCGGGCACGCGCGCGGGCCGGGCGGTGGTCAGCACCCAGACCGTCGTCGCGGCCGGCTCCTCGATGGACTTGAGCAATGCCGAATACTGGTCCTCGCGCATGCGGTCGCAATCACGCACGACCACCACCCGGCGCGCGGCTTCGTAGGGCCGGAAGGCCAGCTCGCGCTGCAGTTCGCGCGTCTGCGAGAGGCGGATGGACGCCGCCTTGTCGTACTGGAACGTGAAGAGCGGGTCGTCGCGCATCTGCTGCAGCGTCTCGCCGACGGTCTCGTCGGCGTCGCTTTCTCCGCCGGGTCCCGAGATGGGAAAGAGCAGCTTGAGGTCCACGTGCAGGAGTCGCGCGGTCTTCGTGCACGAGGCGCACTCGTCGCACGCGTCGTCGCCGGCCGGCCCGGGGGGCGAGGCGGGCGCATCGCCGAACAGCGAAGGTTCGGCCTGCCCGCGCTGCGTGAACGTCGCCGCGCCCGGCACCCGCTCGCAGAGCGCGGCGCGCGCGAAGGCGATCGCCGCCGTGCCCTTGCCGACGCCGGCGGGCCCGTGAAAGAGGTAGGCGTTGGCGTAGCGCTGCCGCGCCACGATGCCGCGCAGGAACGCCGTGACCTCGGGCTGTCCGAGAAGCTGCGAGAGCGTGACGGTGGCCATGGCGTTCCGGGCGCGAAGGAGGTGGCGGGACTGGTTGCGGTTGCGCGGCGCGGTGAGGTTAGCAGACCCGGGGCGCGCGGGGCGGAGGGCCGCGTCAGTCGAGCTTTTCGAGCACCGCGTGCAGCCGCTCGCTGACCTCGCCGGCGACCTGCTGCACCACGGGATTCGCCACGACCTGCGACATCACCCGGGGCTCCATCGCCGCGACGACCCGGTGGTCGCCCTCGTCCCAGACGACGACGTTGCACGGCAGCAGCACGCCGACGTGCGGCTCCGCCGCGAGCACCTGGTGCGCGAACGGCGGGTTGCAGGCACCGAGAATCCTGTACGGCCGCACCTCGAGGTCGAGCTTCTTCTTGAGCGTGGCCTTGACGTCGATCTCGGTGAGCACGCCGAAGCCCTGCTCGGCGAGCAGCTCGGTGACGCGCGCGATGGCGTCGTCGAAGCCGCGCTTCGTGGTGACCTGGAAGGCGTAGGTGCCGATGGTCTGCATGGGAGAAGCTCCTCTCGTCCTGGTGGCGGCCCCGCGGGGAACGTAGCCCACTCCCGGCCGCGCGGCACGCGCGGCGCTCCTACCTCAGCCAGGTCTGCGGATTCTGCGGCGCGGAGCCCTTGCGGACCTCGAAATGCAGGATCGGGCCCTTGAGCGAGCCGGCGTCGCCGACGCGGCCGATGGTCGTGCCCGGGAGCACCTCCTGGCCGCTCGAGACCAGCACGGCGTCGAGGTGCCCGTAGACGGTGTAGTACCCGTCGCCGTGGTTCAGCACGATCATGCCGCCCATGCCCTCGTAGTCGTCGTTCGCGAAGTCCACGCGGCCCTTCGCCACCGCCTGGACCGCGGTGCCGATGGGCGCGGCGATGTCGATTCCGTCGTTGCGGATCTGGGTTCCGAACCGCGGGTGCGTCTCGATCCCGAACTGCCCGACGATGCTGCCGCGCACGGGCCACTCGAGCTGGCCGATGCCCTTCGCGAAATCGCCGCTGTACGGCTGCGGGTTGCGGCCCTCGGAGCGTGCCTTCTCGGCCTCCTCGCGCCGGCGGCGCTCGAGGGTCGCGAGCAGCGACTGGATGCGCTTCGCGGTGCGTTCCAGTTCGGCGGCGGCGGCCTCGTACGACTGCCGCTCCGACTGGATGCTCTTCACGGTGCCCGCCTTCTCGGTGCGCAGCGAGGCGAGCTTGCTCGACTCCTGGCTCGTGCGCTTCTGGTTGACCTGCACCTCGCTCAGGTTGCTCTCGAGCCGGTGCTGGTTCGCCTCGACCTGCTCCTTCTGGTCGCGCACGTCCTCGAGCAGGATGCGGTCCTGCTCGGCGACCATGTTGAGGAAGTCCCAGCGCGTCAGCAGCTGGGCGAACGAGCCGGTCGAGAGCAGGTATTCCAGCTCGCGCGCCGGCCCGGTCATGTACATGCCGCGCAGCCGCGCGCGCAGCCGCGCGCGCTGCACCTCGAGCGTCGCGATGCTGCGCTCGAGATTGGCGCGCGTCACTTCGAGCTGCGAGCCGAGCGCCTGGTGGCGGCGCTGCAGTTTGCGCAGGCGGTTGCGCGACAGCGACAGCTCGCGCTCGGTGCGGCGCAGGTCGCCGATCGCCCGCGTCTCGCGGGGCTTGAGCGCGGCCGCGGCCTTGCGCTTCTCGGCCGCCTGGCGGCGGATCTCGTCCAGCTCCTGCTTCTTCGCGGTCTCGAGGCTGTCCTGGGCGCCGACGCGAGCGGCCGGCGCCAGCGCGCCCAGCGCGAGCGCCGCGAGCAGCAGGGCCGGGGCCGCGCGCACCTTCATGCGCCCGACGATCGCAGCACGCGCGCGAGCGCGATGGCCGAGACGGCCCAGGTCAGCAGCAGCGAGCCGCCGAGGAACGCCCCGGACCAGAGCGGCGGCAGGAACACCAGTCCCTCGATCCGCGGCGCGAGCACCTGCTGGAGCGCGAAGATCAACCCGAGCGCGACCAGCGATGCGAGCAGCGTCTGCAGCAGCGCCTCGAGCAGGAAGGGCGTGGCGACGAAGCGGTCGCTGGCGCCGAGCCGGGACATGATCTCGACCTGCTGGCGGCGCGCGAGCACCGTGAGCCGCAGGGTGTTGTGCAGGACGAAGACGATCGCCAGCGCCACCAGCAGGCCGACGGCGAGCGCGGCGTTGCGCGCGCCCGCGTCCACCGCGTCGAGGCGCCGCACCCACTCGCCGCCGAAGCGGACGGCCTCGACGCCGGGCATCGCTCCGATCTGCTTCGCGCTCGCGTCCATCGAGACGAAGTTCTGCAGTTCGGGCTTAAGCTTGACGCGCAGCGAGGCGGGAAGCGGGTTGGTGTCCACCGCGCGCAGCAGATCGGCGTCGCCGACCTGCTGCGAGAACTCGTCCCAGGCCTGCTGGCGGCTCACGTAGGTCGCGGCGCCGAACAGCTCACCGATCTTTTCCTGCAGGGCCTGGACGTCGGCGTCGGTGGTCTCGTCCTTGAGGTACACGACCATTTCGCGCCGGTCGCCGATCGCGCGCAGCGCCTGGCTGGCGTTCCAGCTGACGAGCAGGAACAGCGCGCTCAGCGTGAGCGCGGCGGTGAGCGAGAAGACGGTCGTCAGCGCGAGGCCGCGGTGGGCCTTGAAGGAGCGCCAGGCTTCACGGAAGTAGAACGCGTGCACGGTCAGGCTCCCTGCGGCGCGCTGGCGGGGGCCGCGCCCTCGTACAGCCGCCCCTCGACGAGCGTGAGCCGCCGCCCGCCGACGGCCTCGGCGACCTCGGGCCGCGTCGTGCCGATGATGAGCGCCGCGCCTTCACCGTGGACGCGCTTGAGCAGCTCGAGCACCTCGTTCGTGCTGCGCGGCTCGAGCGCGCCGGTCGGCTCGTCGGCGAGGATCAGCGCCGGCCGGTTGACGATCGCGCGCGCGATGGCGCAGCGCTGGCGCTCGCCGAACGACAGCTCGGGCGGCAGCGCCGTCTGCTTGTCGTGCAGGCCCACCTCTTGCAGCGCCCGCAGCGTGCGCGGGAGGACCTCGCTGTCGCGGAAGTGACCGTCAATGCGCACCGCCAGCGCGACGTTCTCGAACACGCTGCGGTCGGCGAGCAGCCGGAAGTCCTCGTAGACGACGCCGAGCTTGCGGCGCAGCAGCGCGCGGTGGCCGCGCGAGAGGCGGCCGCGGAACGTGCCGACGGTCACCTCGCCGGAGGTCGGCTGCGTCTCGTGGGTGATGAGGCGCAGCAGCGTCGTCTTGCCGGCCGCGCTGTGGCCGAGGACGCACACCAGCTCGCCCTCGTCCATGCGCCAGGACACGTCCTCGAGCGCGAGGCGCTCTCCATAGCGCTTGGTCACGTGCTCGAACGCGATCATCGAGCCTCCCTGCCGGGCGATGCCCTTCCGTGGGCCCGCGGTGATGGACTCCGTTCCGCCTTCACCCGGACGCGCCGCGAGGCGGACCGGGCGACGAAGAACGGCCGGAACGTCAGAACGAACGGTATTCGATTTGCGCCCTGGCCCGAAGCTGCTTGAGCCAGGCTTCGTACTTCTCGCGGAACTGCACCTGCGCGACCGCGTCGGGCAGGTCGCTCTTCACTTCCTCGAGCGTGTACTCGCGCTCGGGCCGGCGATCGGTGACCTTGAAGATGTTGAACCCGGACTGGTTCGGCAGCACTTCGCTGACCTGGCCGACCTCGAGCGAATCGAGGCCTTCGCGGATCTGCGGCTGCAGCGATCCCAGCGACACGAAGCCGACGTCGCCCTCGGGGCTCGCCGGCCCGTCGTAGGAGCTGTAGCGGCGCACCAGGGTCGCGAAGTTGGTGCCCTTGACGGCCTCGTCGCGCACGCGGTCGGCGAGCGCCTTCGCCTTCGCGACGTCGTCGGGTGTCGGCGTGACGCGGATGACGATGTGCCGGGCGTGCGCCTCGAGCTCGGGCTTGCCGTCGGCGCCGAGCGAATCCCTGCCGTTCACGGCCTTGACCGTATCGCGCTCGAGCACCTCGATCAGGTGCCAGCCGTAGGGCGAGCGGACGGGCTGGCTGAGCTGGTGCAGGGGCGCGCTGAAGGCCACGTCCTCGAACGCCTTTTCCATGCGGCCGTGCGTGAAGAAGCCCACGTCTCCGCCGGCGTCCTTCGATCCCGGATCGTCCGAGACCTCGGCCGCGACCTTGGCGAACTTCTCGCCCGCGACGATGCGCCTGCGCGCGGCGAGCGCCTTCGCGCGGCCGGCGGCGACGGCCGCCGAGTCGGGCTCGGGCGTGATCTGGATCACGGACAGCCGCATCTCGGCGGGAACCTTCGGGAACTTGTCCCTGTGCGCGGCGAAGTAGGCTTCGGCCTCGGTCTGCGGCACGGGACGGCGCGGGAACTGCTTCTCGACCAGGCGCCGGACCATGAGCTGACGGCGAAGCTCGCCGCGGTACTTCTCGCGCAGCTGGGCCTCGCTCGTGTTCTCGCGCTTGAGCTGCTCGCGGTAGGCGGCCTCGCCGCCGAGCCGCTCCTTGGCGTCCGCGATCGCCTGGTCAATCTGCTTCTCGATCTCGGCGTCGCTCGCGGTCATGCCCTGGCGCTTCGCCTCGGCGAGCAGCAGCTTCTCGTCGATCAACTGGTCGAGGATCTGGCGCCGCAGCGTGTCCAGTTGCGCCGGGTCGGGGCGGGCGTTCGCGCGCTGCAGGTAAAGGTAGAGCTGCTCCTCGACGTCGCTCGCGAGCACCGCCTCGTCGTTGACCATCGCGGCGATGGCGTCGAGGGCGTCGTCCTTGTCGGAGTCCGCGGCCGAGGTCGGCGCGGCCGCCGGGCTCTGCTTCGCGGCGGTGGCGGCGGGCGGCGCGGATGCGGGCTTCGGGGCGGCCGGCTTGCTCGTGGCGGCGGCCGCCATGCAGGCGGCGAACGTGAGCGGAATCGCCAGGGCGGCCGCGCGTCGTGCGAACGTCAAAGGAAACCTCCGGAGTGGTGGTCGGCGCGCCGGGGGAACGGCCGATGCGCCGGGAAACGGGCATGCCGCGACCGGCGGGAGAGTCTCCGGCGGGTGGTCGCAAGCGGCGCGCAGTATAGCCACTCCCCCGGTCGCGGCGAACCGAAATAGCCCCGCGCGCGGGATCGCATTCCACGGACGCCCCGCACCTTTGCGCTTCTTGAACATGACGCTCGGCAGGCGCGCTCCCGCGCTCGTCGGCGCCGCCGGTCGCGCGTGCGCGCCGCTGGGGCATCCTCACCGTTCGGCGGGCAGGGTGCGCGGCCCTCCGGAAGGATCTGTCGGCGCACGACCACCTGTGCGAAGGTGCCCCGCGTGACTTCCGACGCCCCGACGCGGCGCGTGCTGGCGGTGGCGGCCCTGTGCGTCGCCGTCGCGCTGGCGTTGCCCCGCTTCCTCACCCACACGCCGTACCAGCGGCTCGGCGCCTACGTCTCGAAGGGCGTCGTCGAGCGCGTCGTCGGGCCTCCCGCCCGGGGCCTGCTGCGCGAGGGCGACGTGCTGGTGCGGGTGGATTCGCTCGACCTGCGCGAGCCCGCGGCGCGCGACACGCTGCGCGCGCGCGGCATGCCGCCGGGGCCGTTCCGGCTGGTCGTCGCGCGCGGCGGCGCGCTCGTGCCGATGATCGTGCCGCCCGTGCAGATGAACACCTGGGAGCGGCTGCGCGTCTACTGGTACCCGATCTTCGCCGTGATCGCGGCGCCGCTGGTGGCGTTCCTGCTCGTCTGGCGGCGGCCGGATCTCGCGACCGCCTGGGTGTTCCTGTGGTTCTCGGTCCTGCAGGGCCTTGGTGTCATGTGGGCGCTCTACCAGTACCCGCAGGTCGAGCTGACGCCGCCCTTCCGCGCCTATCTGCGCGCCTACGAGTGGATCGCGTGGCTCTACCCGGCGGCGTTCGTCCACTTCATGAGCGTCTTCCCGCGCCCCCGCTGGCGGCCGGGGCGTCGTGTGCGCAGCGCGTGGTTCTGGATCACGGTCGCCGCCTACGTCGCCCCGCTGGTGCTGTGGCTGGCGTTCGCGCCCAGGGGCGCGAGCCCGTCGGAGGCCGTCTACAACTGGTACCAGGCCATCGCGCTCGCCTTCGGCGTCCTGTCCATGGTCGAGCGCTACGCGCGCTCGGGACCGCTCTGGCACCCGGCCGCGCACCAGCGGGTGCTGGCGATGGTCGCGGGCTTCGCGGTGCTCTCGAGCGCGGCGCTCAACGTCGTCGCGACCGACCCGCGCGTGTTCGCGCTCCTGCCGCTGCCGATGCAGCGCGGCCTGTACACGACCGAGCTGATCGCCTGGCTGTCGGCGCCGTTCGTGTTCGCCTACCTGATCGCCGACGACCCGATCTTCGATCCGCGCCGGCTGGTCGCCGACGGCCTGCCGTACGCGCTGCTCTCGGGCGTGCTCGCGGCCATCTACCTGGGCGTGGTGTTTCTCGGCCAGCGGCTGTTCTCGAACGTGACGGGCGAGCAGACGCTGGTCTTCAGCGTGGTCGCCGCGCTCGTGCTGGCGTTCGCGTTCGCGCCGCTGCGGACGCGGCTGCAGCGCGCCATTGACCGGCTCTACGGCCGCGACCCGGGCGGACTGCGCCGGGCCTTCGACGACGCCGGCCGCGACCTGCTGTCGGCGCTCGACCGCGACGAGGTGCGCGAGGCGGTCGAGATCGGCCTCGCGCGCGGCCTGCGCCGCAAGGTGGAGATCGTCTGGCCGGCCGAGGGCACGCCGCGGCTGGCGGACCCCGAGGCCGCGCCCGATTACGCGCGCAGCGAGCTGGCGACGCTGCTGCGCCAGGCCGGAATCCGGCTCGACAACCTGCGCCTCGCCGAGGCGCGCGCGACGGCCGAGCGCAGCGCGGTCGAGCTGAAGGAAGCGGCGACGCGCGCCGAGCTGCGCGCGCTGCAGGCGCAGGTGCAGCCGCACTTCCTGTTCAACGCGCTCAACGCCCTGGCCTATCTCATCGAGACCGATCCGGCGGCCGCGCAGCGCTTCAGCGAACGGCTCGCCGACATGCTGCGCTACACCGTCGAGGCCGGAAAGCGGCCGGCGGCGCTGCTCTCGGACGAGATCGCGTTCGTCGAGGACTACCTCGGCGTCGCGCGCGAGCGCTACGAGAACCCGCTCGAGTTCCGCTACACCGGCGATCCGGCGATGCTCTCGACGGCGGTTCCGCCGCTGCTGCTGCAGCCGCTCGTTGAGAACAGCCTCAAGCATGGCATCACCCCGACCGGCGCGCCGCTGCACCTGACGCTGAGCGCCGCCCGCAGGGACGGGTGGATCGAACTCGAGTTCGCCGACGACGGCGAACCGCACGGCAACGGCGGCCCCAGCCTCGGAACCGGCCTCGAGAACCTCGAACAACGCGTGCGCCGCTTCGCCGGAAACGAAGCGAGCGTGACCTCGGGCCCGCGACGCGGAAAGGGCGAAGCCGGCTCCGGCTTCGCGGTCCGCGTGCGCTGGCTCGCCAGCCAGGAGGAACCACGGTGACCCACAACGACACGTTGCGCGTGATCATCGCCGACGACGAGCCGCGCGCGCGGCAGTTCCTCGAGAAGCTGCTGAACGAACACGAGGGCGTCGAGGTCGTCGGCGTGGCGAAGAACGGCGCCGAGGCGCTGGCGGTGGTCGCGAAGACGCGGCCCGACGTCGCGTTCCTCGACATCCACATGCCGGACCTTTCCGGGCTCGAAGTGGCCCGGCACCTGAAGGGCGAGACCGCGCCGATCGTGGTGTTCGTGACCGCCTACGACCAGCACGCCGTCGAGGCGTTCGAGATCGCGGCGCTGGACTACGTGCTCAAGCCGATCCGCCGCGAACGGCTGGGCGAGACCGTCCAGCGCGTGCGCGCCGAACGCGAAGGCGGCGCGCGGCGCGGCAACGGGGCGGCGGTGCGCGAGGCGCTCGCGAGCGAGTCGCTGCCGCAGTCCGCGCGGACGCTCCATCGCCTGCCGGTGCGGCACCGGCGGGAGGTCAAGCTGCTGGACCTCGCCGACGTGCCGCTGGTGGTGTCGCGCGACCGGCTGGTGCTCGCGCGCAGCGAGGGCCGGGAATACCTGGTGGACTACACGCTGCAGGAGCTCGAGACGCGCCTGCCCGCGGGCCAGTTCGTGCGCGCCCATCGCGGCGCGCTCGTCAACGTGCAGGCCATCGAGAGCTACGGTTCGGAGGACGGCGTGCTGGTTCTGCGCCTGAAGGACGGCAGCCGCGTCGAGGCCAGCGAGCGCCGCGCCGCCGAGGTGCGCAGGAAGCTGCGCTAACGGCGGCCGGCCCGCTTCACGGCCCCTCGACGCGCTCCGGCTTCGCGCCCACGACCGTGACGGCGTAGCGGCGCCCCGCCGGCCGCGGCCACGCGCCCTCCTCGATGCGCGCGCTCACGCGCAGCACCCCGCCCGCGGTTTCGGCGGCGAAGCGCGTGCGGCGGAACTCGCCGCGCGCGTAGCCGTAGCCGTCGCCCGCGTCCTCGTAGAGCCAGCCCTCGGCGCGTCCGTCCGCGTCGGGCGCGACGAGCAGCTCGAGCGAATCCGGAGCCGTCTCGCCCGAGGACTGCACGACGGGCCCGAGCGGCACGATGGCCCCGGCGCGCAGGTGCAGCCGCGGCAGCGCCACGTCGTCGTCGCCCGCGACCGGGCGCACGCGCGGCCAGCGCGCCTCGTCGTCGGCGAGGCTCGCGCCGCCGCCCGCGGGCGCGAGCGCGCCGGCGTGCACGAGCAGGTCGGCCCCGAGCAGGAACTCGTGCTGGACCGTGCGCAGCCAGGCGGCGCGCGGCGCGGCGAAGAACGCCGGACGCGCGACCGGCAGTCCCGTGCGCGAGGCCTCCTCGAACAGCGTGTAAAGGTAGGGCAGCAGCCGGTAGCGGGTCTCGAGCGCGCGGCGCGCGAGGGCTTCGACCTTCGGCCCGAAGCTCCACGGCTCCTTGCGCATGTTGCCCTTCTCGGTGTGCGCGCGGGAGAAGGGCAGCAGCGAGCCCAGCCCCAGCCAGGCGGCGTACTCCCCGCCGGTGCTCGGGCCCGCGAAGCCGCCGATGTCGGGCCCCGCGAACGGCTGGCCCGAGAGACCGAGGTTCAGCGTCATCGGCAGCGCCATGCGGAAGTGCTCCTCGTTCGAGCGGTTGTCGCCGGTCCACGCCGCCGCGTAGCGCTGTCCGCCGAGGTGGTTGGCGCGCGAGAGCACGAACGGCCGCCGCTCCGGGCGCGCGGCGCGAAGGCCCTCGTAGGTGGCGCGCGCCATCTGCATGCCGTACACGTTGTGGTAGCGCGCGTGGTACCCCGGGCCGCCGAGGTCGGCGTCGGCCTCGTGCCGCGCGGTCTCGGGCATCGTCTTGCCCGGGGCGGCGAAGACCGCGGGCTCGTTCATGTCGTTCCAGATTCCGTCGGCGCCCGCTCGGTCGGCGAACTCGGCGGTGCGCCGGCCCCACCACCGGCGCACCGCCGCGCGCGTGAAGTCGGGCCACACGCACAGGCCCGGCCACACGCGGCCGGTGAACGGCGTGCCGTCGGAGAGCCGCACCCACGCGTCCAGCCGCGTGCCCTCGTCGTACGTCGCGTCGCCGGCCTCGCGGCGGATGCCGGGATCGAGGATCCACACCGTGCGGAAGCCCTGCGCGCGCAGCGTGTCGCTCATGGCTTTCGGCTCCGGGAACCCCACCGGATCGAACGTGAACGGCTGGTGGCGGTCCATGTAATCAATGTCCAGCCACAGCACGTCGCACGGCAGCCGCCGGGCGCGGAACTCGCGGGCGATGCGCAGCACCTCGCCCGCGGGGGCGTACGAGTAGCGGCACTGCTGGAAGCCGAGCGCCCAGCGGGGCGGCAGCGGCGGGCGGCCGACGAGCCCGGCGAGCGCGACGAGCACGTCCTGCGGAGTCGGCCGCTCGACGACGATCACCGGAAAGGCCGGGCCCTGCGCGCGGAACTCGATGCCGTTCGAGAGGTCCACGACCACGCGGCCGGGCGTGTCGGCGAGAACGCCGAACGCGCTGCCGTCGGGCCGCACGGCCAGCACCCACGGGTGCGACTGGTAGAGCGACGGGGTCGAGCCGTCGTAGCCGTAGGCGTCGGTGTTCCAGCAGATCGTCGTGCGGCCGTTGCGCAGCAGCGGGCCCGGCACCTCGCCGGTTCCGTAGAGCGAGGTGCCGCGCGCAAGGGCGACGCGCACGACGTGGCCGCCCCGCGCCATCGAGAAGACCGGCCGCACCCGGAAGGCCGCCGGCAGCTCGCCGACCGCCGCGCGCGGCGCCTCGAGCGCGAGCGAGGGCGGCGCCGCGCCGCGCGCCTCCGCGTCGGGCCAGAAGCGCGCCAGCCCTTCGCCCAGCGATTCGGCGACCGGCTGCGCGTGCGCGCCGGCCGCTCCGAACAGCGTGAAGGGCGCGAGCAGGGCCCGCAGGAGGCTCAGCCAGCCGCGGGTCGCCACGCGCGGGGACCCGTCAGTTTCCGACGTCGATCGTGGCCGGCGGAGGCCAGGGCACGCTTCGCAGGTTCTCGGTGAGCAGGACGGGCCGCACCAGCGACTGCAGCGAGTCGGTGTACTGCGCCAGCCGCTGCTCCTGCGCCAGCTGCATGGCGTTCTGGAGCAGGTTCGCGCGCAGGTCCGGCGTGAGGTTCTCGAACGTCAGCGGCTCCTGCGCCTTGCCGACGACCTGCATGAGCCGGAAGCCTTCGCGCAGGTGCTCCGGTCCCGCCCACTCGCCGGGCTGCATGCGCGCGAGCGTCTCGCGCATCGTGATCCAGTTGGGGTCGGACGTCGGGTAGTTCACGACCTCGTGGTGGACGATCGCCTGCACGCCCGCCCTGCGCACCGCCTCCTCGAGCGTGGCCCCGCCGTGACCGCCGTGCATTCCGATGCGCGCGGCCGTCGCCGAGTCGGGCAGGATCACCCACTGGATGTTCGCGCGGCTGACCTGCTGGTACTGGCCCTGGACCATGGCCCAGATCAGGCGGAGCTGAGCCTCGCCGGGAGGCGGGACGTCCGCGATCGAAGCCTGGAACTCGCCTTCGAGCAGGTAGCGCTCGTACTCGCCGCGCACGCGCCGATTCACCTCCGGCTCCTCCAGCAGGTGCCGGCGCCGGGCTTCCTCGCGCGCGACCCGGGTGATGACGCGGCCCTCGATCCACTGCTGGATGGCGGGCGTCAGGCCGGCCGGCGGTTTCTGGACGTCGGGGCGGGAGAGGTCGTCGAGCGCGTCGCCGAGCGTGTAGCGTCCGCCGTCCCAGCGGGCCAGCGTCTCGGCGCGCTCGTCGGCGGTGGGCGCGGGCGGCGTCAGGTCGCCGATGCGCGCCGGCGTCAGGAGGCGAAACAGGCGCTGGGCGGCGCCCTTTTCCACGTTCACGTGCGCGGCTTCCTTCAGGCCGATCATGGCCTCGACCATGGTCTGGCGGACCTTGCGCTGCCGCAGCATCTCGGTGAGCTGCGTGTGCTCCAGCTCGAACGACGGCCGTTCGACCGCCGCGCGGCTTTCCACCACCATCAGGAACACGCCCTGCGGCGTGTCGTACGGCCCGCCGACCTTGCCCGGCTCGAGCGTGAGCAGCGCCTCGTCGAGCGGCGGAACGAGCTGGCCCGGACGCACGTTGCCGACCAGGCCGCCGGACGGAACGGTGCCCGGGATGTTGTGGCGGTCCGCGACGGCCGCGAAGGGCACGCCGTTGGCCAGGTCGCGCAGGGCCGACGCGATGATGGTGCGGTCCGGCGAGTAGATGACGCGCACCACCGCCTGCGTGCCGCGCCACTGCCAGAGCCGGTGCGCCTCGGCCTCGCTGACGCCGGGGTCCTTCGGCGCGAGCCGCGCGTACAGGGCTTCGAGCGCGTATCGGTCCTCGAGGCTCGCGAGGTAGTTGCGCGCGAACGCCGTCGTGTCGGAGCCCCGCCGGTGCGCCGCTTCGAGCATCAGCTCGCGGCGCACGAGATCCTGCAGCAGCGTGAGCTTCGCCTGCTCGGGCGTGCCGCGGTACTGCAGCTCGTTGCCGCGCGCGGCGTCGAGCAGGTCGGCGGACGTGATCGTGCGCGAGCCGACGCGCGCCAGCGGGCGCTGGCCGATCGAGCAGCCGGCGAGCAGCGAGGAAACGGCGAACGCGGCGAGCGCGGCACGGGCAGTCGAGCGGGTCACGGAACGGTTCCTTTCCGGCGGGATGCGGCGGCTTTCCGATGAATCGGCGGCCGACATTAGAGGGGGCCGCGGGGGGTCGCAAGGCCGGTCGTCGTGCGCCGGCGCCGCTCCGGCGGAGTTCCACTAGGCGGGCGGACCCACGGCCGTGCCGATCGAATCGGGTGCGGCCCACAGGCCGGCGCCCTCCGTTCGGGCGGCGCGCTCGGCGGAGCGGAACTCGTCCAGGTAGCGGAACGGGTGGCGCGTGTAGGCGAAGCCGTAGCCGCGACGGACGATCTCGAGGTTCACGAACGTGCCGTCCTCGAGCCACAGGTAGCCGAGCGTACGGCCGTACCGGTCACGCCGCTCCTGGTCGAAGTCGAGCCGCACGCGGCGCCCGGCGACGAGGCGGTTCGTGTGCGCGCTCGCCTGGCGGGCGAAGTACTGGACCGGCGTGCCCTCGCGGTGCAGCTCGGGCGTGTCCACGCCGATGAGCCGCACGCGCTCGTGGCCGTCGAGCATCACCGTGTCGCCGTCAATGACGCGCACGCAGGTGCGCGCCCGGGCGCCGGCGGGCGCGGCGATGGGCCGGGGGGCCTGGCCCGGCGATGCGGACCGCGGGCCGGGGCGAGCAGGCGCCGGCGGCTGGCGCCGCTCCGGCGGTGCGCCGGAGCGCCGAAGCACGAAGGCGAGCGGCACGAACACGGCGATCAGCAGGGCCACGAATCCGAGACGAAACCGCCCGCGCTTCACGATCGGCTGGTGCGTCCGGCCGGCGCCGGCGCGGCGGGCCGCTCCGGCGCTCCCGGCTTCGGCCCGCCGCCGGCATCCGGCGCGGCGGCCGCGACCGCACGGTTCAGCGCCACCAGCGTCTCGCGGGCCCGATTGAGCAGCACGAGATCGGCTCCCTTCATCCGCAGCCCGAACTCGCGGCCCGAGAAGAACTCGACCTGGAAGTTGAGCGAGCCCACCACCGACGCGATCTCCGCGGGCTTGAGGGGGCGGCGCAGCGTCACCTCGGCGACGTCGTGCAGGACCTTGAGACTCTCGACCAGCGCGGGCGCCTCGTCGGGGCCGCGGCCGAGCACGCGCAGCCGCCGCAGCTCGACCAGCGCGACCGTCGGCGGCGGCAGCTGCCCGAAGCGGTCCATCAGCTCGAGCGTGAAGTCGTCCACCGCGCCGTCGTTCCTCGCCTCGGCGAGGCGGCGATAGAGCGCGAGCTTCTCGTGCTCGTCGGGCACGTAGTCGTCGGGCAGGAAGGCGCTCCAGTCGGTGAGCAGGCGCGGCTCGGGGCGCAGCGACTCGACCTCGCCCTTGAGCCCGGCGACCGCCTCCTCGAGCAGCTTCACGTACAGGTCGAAGCCCAGGCCGACGATGTGGCCGTGCTGCTCGGGCCCGAGCATGTTGCCGGCGCCGCGGATCTCCATGTCCTTGAGCGCGACCTTGAATCCCACGCCCAGCTCGTCGAACTCCTCGATCACGCGCAGGCGCTTCTCGGCCTCCTCGGTCAGCACGCGGCGGCCGGGCACCATGAGGTAGGCGTGCGCGCGGTGGCTCGAGCGGCCGACGCGGCCGCGCAGCTGGTAGAGCTGCGCGAGGCCGAGCGTGTCGGCGCGATCCACGATCAGCGTGTTGACCGTGGGGATGTCGAGGCCGCTCTCGATGATCATGGTCGCGACGAGCACGTCGAGGCGGCCCTCGGTGAAGTCGAGCATCACCTGCTCGAGCTGGCGTTCGTGCATCTGGCCGTGGGCGACGCCGACGCTCACCTGGGGGATGAGTTCCTGCAGCATCGCCGCCCGGTTGTAGATGGTCTCGACGCGGTTGTGGACGAAGAACACCTGCCCGCCGCGGTCCACCTCGCGCAGCACCGCCTCGGTCACCACCTCGGGGTCGAACTCGAGCACCTCGGTGTGCACCGGCAGGCGGTTCTGCGGCGGCGTCTCGATGACGCTCATGTCGCGCGCGCCCGCGAGCGACAGGTTGAGCGTGCGCGGGATCGGCGTGGCGGTCAGGGCGAGCACGTCCACGGTGCGGGTGAGCTGGCGGATCTTCTCCTTCTGCGCCACGCCGAAGCGGTGCTCCTCGTCGATCACCACCAGGCCGAGGTTCGCGAAGCGCACGTCCTTGCTGAGCAGCCGGTGCGTGCCGATGACGATGTCCACGTCGCCCGATGCGAGGCGCGAGACCACGTCCTTCGTCTCCTTCGGGGTGCGGAAGCGCGACAGCACCTCGACCTTGACCGGAAAGTCGGCGAGCCGCTCGCGGAACGTGATGCCGTGCTGCTGCGCGAGGATCGTGGTCGGCACCAGCACCGCGACCTGCCGGCCGTCCTGCACGGCCTTGAACGCGGCACGGATCGCGACCTCGGTCTTGCCGTAGCCGACGTCGCCGCAGATCAGGCGATCCATGGGCGAAGCGGTCTCCATGTCGGCGCGCACGTCCTCGATGGCCGTGAGCTGGTCGGGCGTCTCGTCGTAGGGGAACGACGCCTCGAGCTCGCGCTGCCAGACCGTGTCGGGCTTGAACGCGTGGCCCGGCAGCGCGTGCCGCGCGGCGTAGGCCTTGAGCAGCTCGTCGGCCATGTCCTGAATGGCCTGCTTCGCCCGCGCCTTGGTCTTCTGCCACTGCGCCGAACCCAGCCGGTGCAGCCCCGGCTTCGCGCCGTCGCCGGCCGCGTAGCGCGAGACCAGCGACAGCATGTGCACCGGCACGTAGAGCACGTCCTTCTCGGCGTAGGAAAGCTCGAGGCAGTCGGTCTCCTGCCCGCCGAGCGTCAGGCGTCTCATGCCGCGGTAGATGCCGACCCCGTGCTCCTCGTGCACGACGAAGTCGCCGGGCTTGAGCGCCGAGAGTTCGGCGACCGACATGCCGCCGGTGCGGCGCAGCCGGCGCCGGCGCCGCCGGTAGCGCGAGAAGATCTCGTGGTCGGTGAGCAGCGCGAGCCCGGCGCTGCGCAGGGTGAAGCCGGCCGAGACGAGGCCGACGCCGAGCGTCGCGCCCTCGTTGCCGAGCATCTCCCACAGCCGGTCGCGCTGGCCCGGGTTGTCGCACAGGATGACCGGGGCGATGCCGTTCGCGCTCAGCTCGGCGAGGTGGTCGCGCAGCCGGTCGAGGGAGCGCTGCTGGGGTTCGGCCGGAAGGCAGTCCACGATCACCCGGTGCGCGTAGCGCGCGGCCTCGCCCGGCTCGGCGACCGCGCCCATCCAGTCCGCGCCGCGGCGCTGTTCGAGCAGCTCGTCCCAGGCCGAGGCCGGCTGGAAGAGCTGCCCGGGCGGCGAGATGAGCGGGTACTCGCCGCGCGCGCGGTGGAACGCCTCGAGCACGCCCGCGGAGAACTCCTCCGCGCGCTCCGCGAGCGCGGCCGGGTCGTCCACCACGACCAGCGCGTCGGCGGGCAGGTAGTCGGAGAGCGAGGCGAGCGCGTCGTCGTAGTAGCCCGCGAAGCGCTCCATGCCGTCATGGAACAGATTCGCGCCGCCGCGGGCGGCCTCGTCGCCCGCCTCGCGCAGCCGCCCGGCGATGGTCTCGGCCTCGCCCGGCTCGACGATGATCTCGTAGCGCGGCAGCACGCGGGCGGCGGAGAGCTTTTCCAGTGAGCGCTGGGTGCCCGCGTCGAATCGCCGCAGCGAGGCGATCGTGTCGCCGTCGAACTCGATGCGCAGCGGATCGCCCTGGCCGACCGGGAACACGTCGAGGATGCCGCCGCGGCGCGCGAAGGTGCCCACCGACTCGGCCTCGGGCAGCCGTTCGTAGCCGAGGTAGACGAGCCGCTCGATCAGCGCGCGCGGGTCGGCGTCCTCGCCGACGCGCAGCGACAGGATCGCGCGCGCGAGCCGCTCCGGGCGCGTCACGCGCTGCAGCACGCCGCGCACCGTCGCGACCACCACGCCGCGTTCGCCCGCCGCCAGTCGCGCGAGCGTCCCGAGCCGCTCGGCGGTCAGCGTCGGGTGCGGCGAGGACGGGTCGTAGGGGGGCGAGTCGGGTTCGGGAAACGCGAACGTCGCGCCACGGCCGCGGAAGTACTCGAGGTCGTCGCGCGCGGCCTCGAACGCCTCGCCGTGCGGGACCACGTACAGCAGCGTGCGGTCCGTGCGCCGCTGCAGCCACGAGACGAAGTACGCGCGCGCCGAGCCGGTGAGCCCGCGCACCGCGACGCGCGGGCGCTTGCGCGCGGCGTCCGCCCGATTCCAGCCGCCCCCGAGCGTGCCGAGCAGGTCGAGCGCTTCCGGACAGCGGTCCGCGTAGCCCGCGAGCCGTTCGGCGAGATCGTCGGTCAGGTACAGGTCGGTGGTGGTCACTCTCGAGTCCCGGGGCCAGCACGAAAAGCCGCCTCGGAAGGATCCCGGGCGGTCGCGGCGCGAGGTTGTGGGCCGCGTCGCGGCGCGGGCTCGTTCCGCTCCCGGCCGGTGGCGGCGGACGGCGACGCTAGCAGGCCGGCGCGGGCGCCAACAAGCGCGGGACGGCGGTGGTGGCGGCGGTCAGGCGCCGCGCCGGGCCGCCGCCGGCATGCCCCAGCGCCCGATCACGCTCTCGGCGACGAGCAGCGCGAGCGCGAGCAGCGCGAAGACGGCCCACAGTTCGCGGCCGAAACGCGCCTCGCGCACGCGCCGGGCGAGATCCGCGCCGGCGTGCAGGAGGGTGGCGCGCCCGGGCGGAAAGCCGGCGAGCAGCGCGGATTCGTCGAGCGCGGTGAGGTCCGACTCGCGCGGGTCGGGATTGACGGCGAAGCTGCTGCGCAGCCGGCCGCCGAGCAGCACGCGGTAAAGCCCCGGCTGCTCGAGCGGCGCCGTCTCGAGCCGCGTCGCGCCCTGCGTGCCGGCGAGCGCGACGGGCACGTCGCGGCCGCCTTCGTCCAGCACGCGCCACTCGCCGGTCGTCGCCGGCGCGCGCCAGACGTCGCCGGGCGCGAGCGAGAGCGCGGCGGTGCCGCGGCCCAGCACGCGCACGCACTGGTGGACCAGCGGCAGGAACGCGCCGCTGACCGCGAAGTCGCTGCTCGCCAGGTCGAGCGAGGCGTTGAGCACCAGCGCGTGCGGCGCCTCGATCAGCGCCGGGTGCGCGCGGTCGTATTCGAGCAGCACGCGCCCCGGGCCGGGCCGGTAGGCGCGCACGACCGTGAAGCTGGCCGAGGAAAGCGGCTCGCCCGGGCGTGCCGGAAAACCGCCGAGCACCGGGTGGCCGGCGACGCGGCGCACGAGCCGCCAGGCCGCCCCGGCGGGCGCCTGGTCCTCGCCGCCCAGTTCGCCCGCGCCCACTTCGCGCAGGAGCAGGCGGTTCCAGGCGTCCGCGTCGGCGCGCGGGCCGGGCACGAGCAGCAGGCCGCCGCCGCCGCGCCAGAAATCGAGCAGCGCCTGCAGCTCGGCCGGGCCGGGGCGCGCGACGTCGCCGAGCACGATCACGTCGGCGTCGGCGGCCTGCGCGGCGAGCCCCGCGGCGTCCACCGCGCGCACGTCGAAACCCGACGCCTCGCCGCCCGCTTCGAGCGCCAGGCGCAGCGGCGAGGGCCCGCCGTCCTCGCGCAGCAGCACGTGCAGCGCGCCCGCGCGCCCGGCGGCGAAGACGCGGCGGTTGTCGAGCGCCAGCGCGTCCTCGGGAAGCAGCGCCTCGCCGCCCGCGACCGGCAGGCGCGACAGCGGCAGCAGCGCCGCGGCCTCGCCGCGCCCGGGCAGCGAGACGAATCCGGAGCCGAGCCGGTCGCCGGGCGCGAGCGCGCCGGCGTCCGGGGCCGCCGCCAGTTCGCGCGCCTCGACCGCGAAGTCGCCCGGCGTGACCCCGAAGGCGGCGGCGCCGAGCGAGAGCTCGACGCCGTCCGCCGCCGGCGAGAGCGCGGCCGAGGTGAGCGCGGCGTTGGCGCGGCTGCGCGGCGCGAGCGGCACGAGGTAGACGCGCGTGGCGTCCCAGGGTCCCTCGGGCGCGGCGAAGCGCGCGCCGCCTTCGAGGGCGGGAAAGCCTGCGCGCTGGAAGTCCGAGATCCAGAACAGCTCGCGGTTGAGCGCGTGCGAGCCGCGCAGCGCCCGAGCCGCCAGCGCCAGCGCGGCCTCGTGGTCGGTGGTGGCGGCGCCCGGCCGCAGGGCTTGCGCCGCGGCGCGCAACCGGCCGGCGTCGCCGAGCGGGCGTTCCGAGACGGGATGCGGCGCGCGGTCGTAGGGCACGAGCAGCAGCTCGTCGGCGGGACCCATCGTCGCGAGCAGGTCGTCCACGACGCGCCGCGCGGCGGCGGTGAGCGGCCGGCCGTCGGGTCCCGGCGCGCCCATGCTGCCGCTCTCGTCCACGAGCGCCACGAGCGAGCTGGCGGCGGCGCTGCCCGCGGCGTTGCCCCTGAGCGCCGGGCGCGACATGGCGATCGCCAGGCAGGCGATGGCCAGCGCCCGCAGCAACAGCAGCAGCCACTGCTTGAGCTTCAGGCGGCGGATCTCGCTCTGGTGGACCTCGGTCAGGAACTCGAGCGAGGGAAAGCGCACCTCGCGCGGCCGGCGGCGGGTGAACAGGTGGATGAGGATCGGGACCGCGGCCGCCGCGACGCCGAACAGGAACAGCGGGTTCAGGAAGTTCACGACGGAAACTCCCGCCAGGTGCCGCTCGAGTCGTCCCACGCCTCGAGGCGTGTGACCGGGTGGATCTCCCAGCCCGTCAGGCGCGGCGCGGCGTTGCCCAGCGACCACGACGAGGGGACGCGGTCGTACTGGTAGTCGTAGAGCAGCCAGCCCGAGACGCGCACGTGCCGCGGACCGCCGGGCCAGGGAGTCGCGCCGCCGCGGTTGGGGCGGAAGAACGCCAGCAGGGCCTCGCCGTTCCAGCGCCCGCGGCGGCGCCACTGCGGCGTGATCTCGGCGGTCACGTAGAGCGTGTCGGTGCCGCCCTCGCCGCGCGGCGCGGGCGCGATCTCGAGGTGCAGGTCGCCGTCGGCCGCGAGCATCGTGCGCTGCACCCAGCCTTCGAGGCTCACGCCCCTGGCTTCGAGCGGCGCGTACTCGGCGAGCGGGCGGCCGTGCGGCAGCGCGGCGAAGCTGTCCACCGTCCACGGCGCGTAGCGTTCGGGCGCGCGCTCGCGCCCCTTGCCGGCGCGCAGGTGGCGCAGCTCGCGCGGCGCGGCCGGCCCCTTGCCGAGCACGGCCAGGCCGCCGATCAGCGCGGCGGCGCCCAGCGCCAGCACCAGCGCGGCGAGCACGCGGAAGGTCACAGCAGCCTCGAGCGCTTCTCGAGGTAGGCGAGCAGCGCGCGGTCGAACGGCGTTCGCGTGTCGAGCGGCACGTAATCCACGAGCTGCTCGCGGCACGCGCGCCGGTAATGGTCCCGCCAGGCGTCCATCCGCTCGCGGTAGCGTTGCCCGATCTCCCACGGTTCGGTCGTCAGCCGCTCGCCGCTCTCCAGGTCCACGAACGTCGCGGTGTCGTGGTAGGGGAACTCGATCTCGTCCGGGTCGAGCACGTGGAAGACGATCACCTCGTGATGGCGGTGCCGAAAGTGCTGCAGGCCCGAGAGCACCTCGTCCGGCCGGTCCATCAGGTCGGAGATCAGCACCACGAGTCCGCGCCGCTTGATGCGCTCGGCCAGTTCGTGCAGCACGGGGCCCAGCTTCGTGCGGCCCTGCGGCTGGCCGGCGCCGAGCGCCTTGAGCAGCACGTCGAGGTGGGTGCGTACCGAGCGCGCGGGAATGAACGAAACCGGCCGTTCGGCGAACAGCAGCGCCCCGACCGCGTCCTGCTGCCCGAGCATCAGGTAGGCGAGCGCGGCCGCCAGCGAGCGCGCGTACTCGATCTTCGAGAGCGAAGCGCGCGCCGACTGGAAGCCCATCGAGCCCGAAAGGTCCACCAGCAGGTGGCAGCGCAGGTTCGTTTCCTCGGTGTACTGCTTGACGAGGTAGCGGTCGCTCTTGGCCAGCACCTTCCAGTCGAGGTTCTTGAGCGGATCGCCCGGCATGTACGGCCGGTGCTCGGCGAACTCGACGCTGAAGCCGTGAAAGGGCGAGCGGTGCATGCCGGCGATGAAGCCCTCGACGACGAGCCGCGCACGCACGTCGAGATGCGCGAGCCGCGCGACGACCGCCGGGTCGAGGGAGGTGCGGCCGTCGCTCACGGGGTCACCACGTCAGCGCGCGGTCCTGCCGCGCCGCCACCACAGCCAGTAGACCGGGAAGCCGGTCGCGGCGATGAGCACGCCGGCCATCGCGCGCGGGACCGGCAGGCCGAGGCGCGCCAGCGAGGTGAAGGGCGCGCTGCTCGAGAAGTCGTTCCAGATGATGACCGCGGTGACGACCAGGAACACGATCGCCGGCAGCGGATGCAGCGGCGAGCGGTACGAAGGCGCCGCAGCAGCGGCGGACGCGCCGCCGCGCTTTTCGCGGGCGCGCTGCACGAACAGCGCCGCGGTCGTGACGCCGTAGAAGGCCCACGAGGTCGTGACGAACCAGCCCGAGACGTCCTCGAAGCCGCCGGCGGCCCACAGCCACACGCACGACAGCACCGCCTGGATCCACAGCGCCCGCGCGGGGGATTCGCGCCGCGGGTCGAGCGCGGCGAGCGGCTTCCACAGCAGGCCGTCGGCCGCCATCGCCTGCGTCACGCGCGGGCCGGTGAGGATCGCGCCGTTGATGGTGCCGAAGGTCGAGACGGCGACCAGCACGGCCAGCGCGCGCGCCCCCCAGTCGCCGACCAGCCGGTGGATGACCTCGGTCGCGACCGCCGGATAGCTGGCGACCTCGTCGGGCGTGAGCACCTTGTAATAGGCGAAGTTGACGAGCACGTAGACGGCGACCACGAGCGCGGTGCCGCCGAGGATGGCGATGGGCAGGGTGCGCCGCGGATTCACCACCTCGCCGGCGACGTAGGTGGAATCCGTCCAGCCGTCGTAGGCGAACAGGATGCCGATCATCGCCAGCGCGAAGGCGGTCAGCAGCGGGTGCCCGGCCGAGCCCGCGGTCGCGGCCTGTTCGATCGGGCCCGGCGCGTGCGCGACCGGCACCGTGAACGCCGCGACGCACAGCGCGACGATGCCGGCGAGCTTGGCGGTCGTGAACAGCGACTGCGCGCCCGCACCCTCGCGAACGCCCAGCCAGTTGACGAACGTGAGCAGGAAGATCGCGACGCAGCCCACGGCCAGCTCCGCCGGGTGCCCGAGCCCGAGCACCTGGCAGAAGTAGAGCGCGAACACGCTGGTGATGGAGGCGATCACGGTCGGCTTGATGACCCACAGGTTCGCCCAGCCGAAGGCGAATCCCCACGCGTCTCCGAAGCTCTCGCGGATGAAGACGTACAGACCGCCGGTCCTGGGCTGCCCGACCGCCAGCTCGGTCAGCACGAGCGATCCGCACAGCGACAGCACGCCTCCCAGCACCCACGCGGCGATCACCGGCGTAAACCCGGGCAGCTCCTGCGCGACCCCGTGCGGGGAGCGGAAGATTCCGGAGCCGATGATGTTCCCGACCGTGATGGCGGTGGCCGCGTAGAGCCCGATCCTGCGGTGCATCTCGACGCTCATGGTTCCCCCGGCGGTCGGTGGCGGTGCGCGTCCTGCGTTGCGGCGGCCGCCGCGGTTCCCGGCGCGCTCGTGCGACTGCGGCCGCCCCGGTCCGTGCGCGTGCGCCCGGCCGGCCGCGTCCGTCCTGCGGTGCTGCTTCCCGCCCTACTCCGCCGGCACGGCCTTCAGCAGGTCGGCGATGATCCGGTCGGGCTTCACGCCCTCGGCCTCGGCGGTGAAATTGGTGATGATCCGGTGGCGCAGCACGCTGGCGGCGACCGCCTGCACGTCCTCGATGCCGGGCGCGAAGCGGCCGCGCATCACCGCGCGCGTCTTGGCGCCGAGCACCAGGAACTGCGAGGCGCGCGGGCCGGCGCCCCAGCTGACCCACTGGCGGACGAACTCGGGCGAGTCCTCGCGCCCGCGCGTCGCGCGCGCCAGCCGGACCGCGTAGCGCACGACGTGCTCGGTGACCGGCACGCGGCGCACGAGCTGCTGCAGCGCGAGGATGTCCCCGGCGCCGAGCACCCGGTCGAGCTGCGGCACGTAGGCCGAGGTCGTCGAGGCGACGATCTGCTCCTCCTCGCCGGCGCCGGGATAGTCCACGCGCACGTTGAACATGAAGCGGTCGAGCTGCGCTTCGGGAAGCGGGTAGGTGCCTTCGAGCTCGATCGGGTTCTGGGTCGCGAGGACGAAGAACGGCTTCGGCAGCGCCATCGTCTGGCCGCCGGCCGTGACCTCCTTCTCCTGCATCGCCTGCAGCAGCGCCGCCTGCGTCTTGGGCGGTGTGCGGTTGATCTCGTCGGCGAGCACGACGTTCGCGAACACCGGACCGCGGATGAAGCGCAGCGCGCGCCGCCCGCTGGCCGAGTCCTCCTCGAGGATGTCGGTGCCGGTGATGTCGCTGGGCATCAGGTCGGGCGTGAACTGGATGCGGCTGAACTGCAGGTCCAGCACGCGCGCGACGCTCGAGACGAGCAGCGTCTTGGCCAGCCCGGGGACCCCGACCAGCAGGACGTGGCCGCCGGCGAACAGCGCGGTGAGCAGGTGGTCCACCACCTCCTCCTGCCCGACGATGGCCTTGCGCAGTTCGGCGAGGATGCGTTCGCGGGCCTGGTTGAGCTGCTGCACGGCCTGCAGGTCGGATGGGGTGCCGCTCAAGCGATGGCCTCCGGTCGGGAGGAAGGTCGCGGCGCCGGCGCCGGGCGCCGCGCCGTCAGGACAAACGAGTGCGGAACGTTAGCATCGCACCGGTCCCGCCCGCCACGCGCGCGGCCGTGCGCGGACAGTCCGCCGACCGGCGCGGCGCCGCGGGGCGTTCTCAGATAGAACCTATCGCCGGTCCAGGCGCGCCAGGCGCAGGCGGGGCTGCTCGGCGGGCCGCTCGATCCACACCGCGTAGGCGCGGCGCGGACCGGCGCCGGCGAGCGCGGCGCTGCGGACGGCGGCGCCGAGGAACAGCCACGGCGTCTGCGCGCCGTCGGCCTCGACCGCGCGCACCGCCAGCACGCGGGCCGTCGTGTCGGCGAGCGGCCGGGCGATGACGCCCGCGAGCGTCGTCGCTCCCATGCCGGCGAGCATCGGCCGCGAAGCGTCACGCAGGGAGTCCGCCAGCATGCGGCGCGGCCCGGTTCGCCCGACGTCGGCGCGCCAGGTCGCGAGGTAGACGCCGGGCCGCACCTCGTCCGACTCGTGCTCGGCGCCGGTGAACCACGCGTAGAGCCCGCCGCCGGCGCGGTTCGCGCTCAGCGCCGGCCCGACCGACGGGCAGCCGGGCAGCAGCCAGCGGTCCGCCGAGACGAGCGTGTCGAGCGCGAAGGTCGCGCCGCCGTCGCGCGAGATCGCGAGCCGGGGATCGCGCAGGTCGTCGTGCGCGCCGCGGTACGCGATCGCGACGCGGCCGGCGGAGTCGGCGCGCATCGCGAGCCGGCAGCACGGACAGCCTTCGGCGGCGACGAGCACGCTCGGCTGCCACGAAAGCCCCTCGTCGAGGCTGGCGGCGAGCCGCACCTGCGCGCGCGCGGGTTCCTCCTCGCCGGGCGCCAGCTTCGCTCCGCGCCCGTCGAGCCAGGTGGCCAGCGCGCGCCCGTCGGGCGAGAAATCGAGCGCGAGGAAGCCGTGGTAGGTGGACTTCGGATCGCCGGAGTCGTCGTTGACGAACACCGGCGGGCCGAACGTCGCGCCGCCGTCGGTGCTCGCGCGCGAGACGATGTCGTCGGCGAAGCCGCCGCTGTCGCGATGCGCCGCCCACGCGACCACGAGCTGGCCGCTCGGCCCGAACGCCGCGACGGGCCGGCTCTCGGAATAGGACGAAACCCGCCCCGCCGGATCGTCGAGCCGCCGGGGAGCGCCAAAGCGGCCGGCGCTGTCGGGGGCGACGGCCAGCCAGACGCCGGCGCCGGCGCTGTCGCGCGTCACCCAGGTGAGCGCGAGCCGGCCGCGCGGGCCGACCGCGAGGCCGGGATCGAACGCGGCGACGTCCGCGAGCTCGGGCGGGGTGATCTCGCGCACGCCGGCCCACGCCGGGGGACGCGCGGCGGGCGTGCAGCCGGGAACGAGCAGCGCGCAGGCGAGCGCGAGAGGGGCGAGGCGGCCCGCGCGCCGGGCGGCGGCGCCGGGGCGATGCGGAGTGTTCCGGTCGGAAGGCGTCATGTCCGGCAGGTTACTCCGCCAGCCTCACCACGCGCACCACCGCCGTGCCCGCACCGTCGCGCCAGCGGACGAAGTAGAGCCCGGGGGGCGCGTCGCGGCCGCCCGAGTCACGGCCGTCCCAGCGCCCGTGTCCGTCGCGCGTGTCGAACGCGCGCACGAGCCGCCCGGCCGCGTCGAGCACGGAAATCCGGCCCTGTCCCGGCGCGCGCAGCTCGAGCGCGCCGCGAAACGGGCTGGGCCCGGCGCGCAGCGTGGGCACGGCGCCGCCGCCGTGAACGACCGCGCCGGACGGCAGCGCGCGCGCCGCGCGGCCGAGCACGCTGAAGCCGAAGCGCACGTACTCGGGCGGCAGCGGGATCCAGCCGTCGGCGGTCGTGTCCTCGTCGGCGCGATAGAGCCAGCCGCGCAGCGTGAACGTGCGCGCGGTCCGCGCCACCACCTCGGCGGTCGCGGCGAAGTAGGGCAGGCGGAAGTCACCGCGCGCGGCGAACGTGCCGCCGACGCGCGGCCAGACGCGGATCGAGTCCGCGATCGAATCGGGCACCGTGACGGTGGCGTACGCGGCCCAGCGCGTCGCACGCACGCTGCCGCGGAAGCGGTCGAGCGTTCCCGGGCCGCTCTCGCCGATCTCGAGCAGGCCGGAGCCCCCGGGCACGAGCGAGTCGGCGTGCACCTCGTCGTGCCAGATCGCGATCTGCGGCCGCACCGCGTACAGCGCCCGGCCGACGTCGAGCCGCCCCCAGCCCGTCTCGGCGTCCACGCCCGGCGCGCCGATGTCGTCGGCGCTCTCGCGCAGCACGCGCTGGAAGTCGGTGTCGAGCAGCTCCGGCCGGGCGCTCGCCAGCAGCCCGGCGGCCGCCGCCACGAACGGCGCGGCGAACGACGTGCCCGAAGCCGCGACGTAGCCGTCGTAGGTGGCGCCGTAGTAGCTCGGGTAGGTCATGAAGGTCGTCCAGACGTTGACCCCCGGCGCCATCAGGTCGAGGCCGGGGCCGTACGAGGAGAACGTGACGCGCTCGTCGAACGGCGAGCTCGCGCCCACCTGGATGCACAGGCCCTCGGCCGCGTAGGCCGACGGGTACTGCGGCTCGGTGGGCTTGCTCGCGCCCTTGTTGCCGGCGGCCACGACGACGACGCAGCCGCGCGTCAGCGCGTAGCCGAGCGCCAGGCGCTCGATGCGGCTGCTGCCGGGGCCGGCGAAGGACAGGTTCATGGCCCGCGCGCCGACGTCGGCGGCGTGGATCATGGCGCGCGCGATGTCGAACGACGACGCCTCGCCCGAATGCCCGGGCGAGATCTTGATGGGCACGATCCGGCAGCCGGCGGTGGTCGCGCCGTCGCCGCCGCACAGGCCGGCGACGCCGCCGCCGGTGAAGTGCGGGCCGTCGTTGCTGCGCGCCGCCATCACGCCGGCGACCGGCGTGCCGTGGCCGAACGAGTCGGTGATCGCCGGCACCGGCTCGCCGGTCAGGTTGATCGCGTCCACGATGCGCGGACCTCCGCCCGCGAGCGGGCCTCCCAGCTCGGGCTGCGCCGGGTCAATGCCCGTGTCGGCGACGGCCAGCTTGAGCCCGTCGTCGCCGACGCACAGCGCCCAGCCCTCGGCCGCGTGCACGTCGGCGCGCGCGAGGCCGCCGTAGGCGCCGGCGGGCCCCTCGTTCCACAGCCCCCACTGCCAGCTGTTGCGCAGGTAGGGATCGTCGGGCAGCGAATCGAGCAGCGCCGCTCGCGCGGGCCAGGGCCCGCGCGCCGGCGCCGGCGCGTACGACTCGAGCTGCAGCGCGCGCGTGCGCAGCGGTTCGACCCAGTCCACGGCGCCGCCGTCGGCGAGCGCGAGGCGAGCCGCTTCGGCCCGCGCCTCGTCGGGCGCCTCGAGCAGCACGACGCGCCCGGGCGCGAAGGCGCCGAGCGCGAGCGCCTCGCCCGAGCGCGCGGGCAGCGTCGCGGCCCGCGCGGGCAGGCCGTCGAGCAGCCGGCGCGAGAGCTTCAGCCCGAGCGCGGCAAGGCGGGGCGCGGCGTACCGGATCGCCGCTTCGCCCGCGCGCGCGCGGGCGTCCGCGTCGGCGGGCCCGCGCGCCGTCGGCGCCGCTTCGCCGGGCGCGGCCGCGAGCTGGGCGACGAGCCGCGTGGTCGCGGCGTCGGCGGGGGCGCCGGTGGCGAGTGCGAGGGCGGCGAGCAGCGACGGCGTGAGGCGCATGAGGTGCTCCGGCGGAGGCGCGTGCGGGGGCGGAACCGAACGCTGCAAGGCTAGCGGTTCGCGCGGTGGCCGCGCCATGCCCACGGCGTGCGCGGGCCGGCAACCCCGTGGACGAGAGGTGGCCGTTCGACCGGGCCGGGTCGCGTCCGCGCGTGCGGGCAGGGACACGAAGTCCGCCCCGCTCCGCTCCGCGCTCAGCGCGAATCGAGGCTCTCGAACCGCGTCCGCGCGGTGTTCGAGAGGCGCACCTCGTCAATGACGCCGTCGAAGCCGTAATAGGGCGAGTAGTCCGAGGTGCCGTCAATCTGCAACGGACCGCCGATGTCGGTGAGCCGCCGCTCGTCCACCAGGTTGCCGAAGACGAGCGGCGCGAAGCTGCCGCGCACGGTCTGGCCGGTGGCGTACTGCGCATCGAGACGGCCGTCGAGATAGAGCCGCACGGCCTGGCCGTCCACGGTCGCGGCGACGTGCACCCAGCGCCCGAGCGGCAGCGCGCCGCCGGACGCGAAGGCGACCGGCGCCGCCGCCTGCGCGGGCTGCATCACGAACAGCAGCCGGCCCACGGGCTGGTCGGCGACGACGCGCTCGAAGATTCCGGGCGCGCCCGCGGGCACGATCGGGTACGCCTGCCTCAGGCCGGCGACGCCGAGCACCCAGCTCTGCTCCCCGGGCACGGGCGACCAGCGCGCGGCGATGACCTCGAGCTCGTAGTCCGAGAGCGAGTTCGCCTGCACCCACGCCTCGATCGTGAACCCGTGCGGAACGTCGAGCACCGGGTTGCGGGGCACGACGACGAACGACTGCTGCGAGCGCGTGAAGACGCGCGCGCTCCTGAAGCGGCCGAAATCCGTGCGCGTGTCGCCGCCCGCGGTGCCGCGCAGCCGGAAGGGTCCCGAGTCGGAAACGAGCGGGCCGCCGTTCTCGTCCATGGACCAGAGCCCGACCGTGACCGAATCCGCCACCGGCGGCGCGGGCGGCAGCCGGGGCGCGCGCGGCTTCTTCGACCCGGCCGCGGCCGGCGGGGCGAGCAGCGCGAACGACAGCGCGGCGGCGAGCAGGGCGGCGCGTCTCACGGGGCGATCCCCAGCGCGCGCATGCGTGCCGCGGCCTCGGCCGCCGAGCCGCGGTCGCCGGCGGCCACGAAGAGCTGGTGCATGCGGCGCAGCGTAGCAGCGTCGCTGGCGAACGACACCACCGGCGCCCACAGGGCCATCGCGTCGGCGTCCTGGTGCTGGAGCGCCGCCGCCCAGCCGCGCCCGATGCGCGTGCGCGGATCGCCGGGCCGCAGCGACTCGAGCCGGTCGAAGGTCGCCGCCGCCTCGGCCGGCCGGTCGGTGCGCAGCAGGTTGTCGCCCAGCGCGAGGAGCACGTCGGGCTCCCGGGGCGCGATCCGCGCCGCCTGATCGAGCAACCGCTGGGCTTCCTCGAAGCGTCCCTTCGCCTGCTCGTCGGTCGCGAGCACCAGGCGCGCCATCCAGTCCACGTTCGAGATCGCGACCTGGGCGCGCGCCCGGTGCACGGCATGCTCGCGTACGTCCGTGAGCCACGCGGGGTCGCGCCCGAAACCGGGGCCGATCTCGTACAGCACCGCCGGCCAGTGCTCGGTCACGGCGCGTGGCGTGAGACCGGGGACATGCGACGTCGTGTCGAGCAGGTACGAGAAGTCCGGCCGCATCTCGGCCTCGGGCCACGAGAAGTACAGCCAGCGCACGTGCCCGCGCCGCGCCGCCGCCGCCAGTTGCGAGAGCGAGTCCACGAAGGGAAACGCGACCGGCGAGAGTCCCGCGTGCCAGGCGAAGTTCGGCTTGCGCGCCATGACGCGGTCGCCCGGGCGCAGCAGCGGCCGGACCTCGCGCGCGATCTCGAGCACCTCGACGGGGAGCTGGTCGAAGACCCGCTTCTGCACCGCGAGCGACACCTTCGCCGCGAGCGCCAGCGGCACGAGCGCGAGCACGGCCTTGAGCCACAGCCGGCCGCCCGCCGCCGCGCCGGGGGGGGCCGTGCGCCACGCCAGCGCCAGCAGCGGCGAGCCGAACGCCGTCGCCGCGAGCAGCGCCCAGACCGGCAGCGTCGCGAGCGACCAGCGCTCGTTGTGGAAGGCCGGCACGAGCGCGAGGAACAGCAGCGCCCCCGCGAGCAGCACCGCGCGCAGGCGCGCGAGCGAACCGTCGCGCCAGGCGAACAGCAGCCCGGCGAGCGCCGCGATCGCGACCGGCACCCCGGTCAGCTTGCGGGCGTCGAGCATCAGGTGCTCGCCGACGTTGGACGCCATGCGGGCGAACACCGCCGCCGGATCGCGCGCGATCACCGACCAGGGCGTCGGGAACTGCGGCTCCAGCTCGCGCTGGTAGGTGTCCCAGGGAATGCCCTTCGCGCGCGCGAACACGTCGTAGGCGATGTTGTGGTGGAGCTGGAAGGCGAACGTGGCGCCGCTCGCGAGCGAAATCGCGATCCACGGCACGACCGGGGCGAGCCAGCCGGCGCAAAAGAGCAGCGCCGCGCGTCCGCGCGGGGGGCCGCCCTCGCGCGCGCCGGCCCAGCCGAACGCCAGCGCCAGCGCGCCCGCCGGCAGCAGCGCGACGGCGTTGTAGCGGGTCAGGAACGCCAGGCCGGCCAGCGCGCCGGCCGCGAACAGCCGGCGCGGCCGCGGCGCGCCGGTCAGCAGCAGCGCGAGCGCGCCCGCCTGCACGGCCAGCGCCAGCGCGTCGGTGGTCGCCGCGTAGCCGTAGCGCAGGAACTGCGCGTTGGTCGCGAGGAACGCGACCGTGAGCAACGCCGGCAGCGCGCCCGCTCGCTCGCGGGCGATGCGGTGCCACAGCAGCAGCGCCGCGACCATCGAGGCGGCCGACAGCAGTTCGGCGGCGAGGAACAGGTCGCGCACCACGAAGCCCAGCAGCGCGAGCGCCATTTCGTGGACGGGCCCGACGACGCCGTAGCGCGAGGGATCGAGGTGCCCGGCCTGCAGGGCGCGCGCGCCCAGGCCGTAGGCGCCGTAGAAGTCGGTCTCGGTGAACACGTCCCCGACCCGGTGGGGCCCGAGGAGGATGGCCAGGACGAGCACGCCGAAGGCCGCGGCCAGCGCCCAGGCCAGCCGGTCCAGCCACCGCGAGGCCGCGGGCGCGGGCGCGCTCAGCAGCAGCGCCCCGGCTCCGGGCGCGCCGCGTCGCGTCGCGTCGCGCCGGGGGAGCGGCTTCGGGTGCGGGCGGGTCGAGGACATGGGCGGTGAGTGTAGTCGGGCCGGGCGCGAGGTCCCAAAAAACGGACGCGGCGGCGGGATCGGGATCCCGCCGCCGCCCCTGCAGGGGTCAGCTGGTCGTTGACGTCCGGAGCAACTCACCCGTGGGGACAGGCGCGTCGCTCGAAAACGCTTCGCTCGACTACTTGCCGCCCCGGCGACGGGCCGCCGCGCCGAGCGCGATCAGTCCCATGGAGGCGAGCGCCATCGTGCCCGGCTCGGGCACCGGCGCGACCGGACGGTCGCCGCGTCCACCGCGTCCGCGGTGATGACGCGTGTCCTGGAAACCGCCGCCACCGCTGGTCGAGGTCGCCGGATCGTCCACGGAGCCTTCCGGATCCTGGGCGAAGGCGGGCGCGGCCATGAGAGCGAGCAACGCGAGAGGGAGAAGCCACCGTTTCATCACGAAATCTCCTCGGGCAGTCCGGCGGTGAGGGAGTTGTTTGGGCTGCGTGCCATTGCCCCTGTACGCCGTGGTAGTTTGCAAGCGCCGGGCCAATCCCGAGTTCGTTGCGCCATCCCGAAGCACGGCAACGGTTCGGGGCGGCCGGACGTCCCGAAGCCGCGCCCGGCGGCGGGCGTCCTCCGGAAAAAGTGTCGGTCCTGCCGACACCGCCGCCCGGTCCGGCGCACGAGGAGGGAGCGCATGACCCGCGAACCAGGAGCCCGGGCCGGCCTCTGCGGCCGCTGCCGCTGGGCGCGCCTCGTCCGCACGCCGCGCAGCGAATTCAGCCTGTGCATGCGCTCGCGCGAGGATCCGCGCTACCCGCGCTACCCCCGGCTGCCGGTGCTGGAGTGCGCCGGCTTCGAGGCGCTGCCGCCGGGGGAGGCCGTACCGGAAGGGCCGCCACCCCGGGACGAGGGGTGACGGCGACCCTTACGGCAGGAGCGCGAGGCGCTGGACCCGGGTCAGGCCCGGAGTGCTGAAGCGGACGAAGTAGAGCCCGGCCGGAACCCCTCGGCCGGCGTCGTCCCGGGCGTTCCAGCGCAGGACGTGGTGCCCTTCACCCAGCGGGCCGGCCGCGAGCGTGGCCACCCGGCGGCCGGAGAGGTCGAAGATCGCGGCGTCCACCCGGGCCTCGCGCGGCAGCTCGAAGTCGAGCTCCGCGCCCGAGCGGGTGGGATTGGGGCGCGGCGGCGAAAGCCGCAGCGCGTAGCCGCCCGGCACGCCGTTGGTGCTGCCGAGCACGCGGGCCTGCAGCGAGACGGACAGCGGCGCGGCCGGCTGCGCGCCCGGCAGCGCCTCGTCCGAGGTCGTGAACGTGAGCGTCGCCTCGTAGGTCGAGTCGGCGACCGCGCCGGCCGGGTCGAAGTGCACCGCGAACGTCCGGCCGGTCGCGCCCAGCGTCGCCGGGGCGAAACCCGGAAGCGAAAAGCGGCCGTCCCCGCCCGTCACGTTCGCCGCCGTCACCGCGAGCTGCGCCTGCAGCGCGTTCCAGCCCTGGTCGTGCACGCGCACGCCGAGGTCGGCGAACCCGGCCGCGGGATGCGAGCCGAAATCGAGGCTTCCCGAGGTGACGACCGCGCTCGAGTCGAGCGAGGCCGACGCGTGCGCGAGCACGCGGCCCGAGAGCAGCACGTTCCTGGTGAGGGAGTCGGGCGCGTTGGTGCTCATGACCAGCGTCCCGGCCCTGACGCCGGTCGTGGCGGCGTCGAGACCGACGGCCTGCACGTCGGCCGGCGCGCCGGCCGCGACCGAGAACGGACCCGCCGGGGCGGTGAAGCCGGCCGGCGCGGCGAGCGAGTAGGTGAGCGCCTCGGCCGGGACGGTGCCGGGGTTGCTCACCGCCAGCGGCAGCGTCACGCCCGACGCGCCGACGAGGACGTCGCCGAAGGCGAGTTGCGAGGCCGCCGCGACGCGCGCGGGCAGCTGCAGCTCGAAGACCGCCGGCACGTGATCGGAAGCCACGCGCAGCGCGGTCGCGATGGTCAGGCCGACGGCGTTGTTGAAGCCGCCGCCGTCAATGTCCTGGTTGTAGTGCTGGCCGTCGTTGCCGTAGGCCAGGTAGGTGGAGGGCAGCACGTCGAGCCCGGCCCCGTCGTAGGCGCTGCGCGAGTACAGGAACAGGTCGAAGCGGTCGTCCATGCCCCCGAGCGAAGCCCGCGGGCTCTGCGTGTGGTAGGGGATGTAGGCGGCGTTGTTCCAGGTGCCCGGCATGTCGAGCACGTCGTAGCCGCGGCCGTCGTCGTCGAGCTGCGGCTCGATCAGTCGCTGGTAGCCGCCCTCCCAGGAACCGTAGAAATTGGTGTCGCCGCCGATCATGAAGTTGGTGCCGACGACGGTGGTGACCTGGTTGTTGAGCGTCGTGCGCAGGCTGGTGCACTCCTGCCGGCGCGTGGTCGAATCGCTCGTCGAAGGCGTGGCGGTCCCCGCCTTCAGGTGCACCGAATAGATGCGGAACCAGCCGGGGTTCTTGAGGTAGCCGACGGGCTTCACGAGCCCGACCAGCACCGGGCGCGGGCCTCCGGTGGCGACGGACGTGATGTTCTGGACGTTGACCTTCGCCGGCTTCCAGAAGATCGCGCCGCCCTCGGTGCCGAGCTGCAGCCAGGCGCCCGTCCACTGCCCGGGCCGGACCACGTTGAGCACGTTGTTGAGGAACGAGTCGCGCGACGCCGACGAGCCGTTCATCTCCTGAACGATCAGCACGTCCGGGTCGAGGCCGTCCATGACGATGCGATAGCTGTCCTGCCGGGAGGCGATGGTGGTGGGCTGGTAGTCGAGCAGGTTCCAGGTCGCCACCTTCAGCGCGCGTGCGGGGACGGGGGCGAGGCACAGCGCGACGGCGAGCAGCATCGCCAGGCGCGCCGCGGGGGCGCGAAACGGCTCGGGGACCATCGGGAACTCCGGATCAAGAGCTGTGCGGTACGGGCCCGGGCGATGTCCGTGTCACGGCGCGGAAGGACATCGGGTGCCGGTGCACCGGCGGTCTGTCGGTGGACGCCGGCGGAATTCTATAGGCCGCACCCGCGCCGCGCCACCCCGCAGGCGCGGGTCGCGGGCGCCCCCCTCTCAATCGGCGGTCCGACGCGGCCGATAACCGCCGCGTGACCATCCGTCCGCGCACCCCGGCGCCCGAGCGCGTTCCCGTCTCGGACGTCTTCGCGGCGCTGTCCTTCGCGCTCGACCTCACCGAGGGTCAGCCCATGGGGCACGCGCTGCGCACCAGCCTGATCGCCATGGAGCTCGGCGGGCGGCTCGGGCTGCCGCTGCAGCTGCGGCGCGACCTCTACTACGCCGCGCTGCTCAAGGACGCCGGCTGCTCGTCGAACGCCGCACGCGTCTTTTCGCTCTTCGGCGGCGACGACCGCATGACCAAGGGCGCGCGCATGCGGGTGGACTGGTCGAACTACTTCCGCGCGGCGTTCTACGCCATGGCGCACGCCGCGCCCGGCGGATCGTGGTTCGCCCGCGGAAGCCGCATCGCCAAGCTCGCCCGCGGCGGACCGCGCCTGGCCGCCGAACTGGTCGAGACGCGCTGCCGGCGCGGCGCCGAGATCGTCACCCGGCTCGGGCTCGGCGCCGGCGCCGCCGAAGCGGTGCGGGCGCTGGACGAGCACTGGGACGGCCGCGGCCACCCGCGCGGACTCTCGGGCGACGAGATCCCGATCGTCGCGCGCATCCTGACCCTTTCGCAGACGCTGGAGGTGTTCGCGATGCGCGGCGGCGCGACGCGCGCGCTGGCGGTGGTGCGCGAGCGCGCCGGCCGCTGGTTCGACCCGCTCGTGGTCGCCGCCTGCGCCGGGATGGAGCGCGAGTTGGCCGGCTGGTGCGCGCTCGAGACGCGGCCGCTCAAGCAGGCGGTCGTGGACGCCGAGCCGGGCAGCGCGGCGCTGCTCGCCGGCCCGCGGGCGATGGACCGCATCGCGGAGGTGTTCGCCGAGATCGTGGACGCCAAGTCGCCGTTCACGGGCGCGCACTCGCAGCGCATGACGAACCTCGCCGTCGCCATCGCCGCGCGCCTGGGCTGGGACGCCGAGACGATCGCCGACGTCCGCCGCGCCGGGCTGCTGCACGATCTGGGCAAGCTCACGGTGCCCAACACCATTCTCGACAAGCCCTCCCCGCTCACGCCCTCGGAGTGGGAGGTCATGCGCATGCACGCGCTCCACACCGAACGCATCCTCGAGCACGTGCACGGCTTCGAGTGGCTGGCGTTCGCCGCCGCCTCGCACCACGAGCGGCTGGACGGCAGCGGCTACTGCCGGGGCCTGCACGGCGAGCAGATCCCGCAACTTTCGCGCGTGCTCGCCGTCGCGGACGTGTACGACGCGCTCAGCGCGCCGCGCCCCTACCGGCACGGCCTCTCGTCCGCCGAGGCGCTGCGCTGGGTCGAGCGCGACCGCGGCACCGGCCTGTGGCCTCCGGCGCTGGACGCGCTCGTCCACACGGTCGGCAGCGAGAGCGACGGCGCCGAGACGGAAGCCGCCTGAAGCGCGGGGCGCCGGCCGCGCTCGCGGCCGGCGGGGCCGCCGGCCTTCGAGGTTACGGCAGGAAGTAGAACGCCAGCCCGAGCACGACGTACACGGCGAGCAGCATCGCGCCCTCGAGCCAGTTCGACTCGCCGTCGGCCGCGACCATGTTGACGATGAACGTGGCGGTGATCACCGCCAGCACCTCGAACGGGCTGAAGCGCAGGTTCATCGGTCCGTGCGGCATGAAGTAGGACACGAACACCAGCACCGGCGCGACGAACAGGGCGATCTGGATGCTGGAGCCGATGGCGATGTTGAGCGCCAGATCCATCTTGTTCTTCATCGCCACCAGCACCGCGGTCGAATGCTCGGCGGCGTTGCCGATGACCGCCACGACGATGACGCCGACGAACACCTCGGTCAGCCCCAGCGCGTGCGAGGCCGCCTCGACCGCGCCGACCAGCAGCTCGCTCATCCATGCGATGAGCGCCGTCGCGACCACCAGCGTCGCCACCGCGCGGCCGACGTTCACCGGCGCGTGCGCCTGGTCGGCCGCGCCGCCGGTGTACAGGTGCTTGTGCGTCCGCAGCGTGAAGAACAGGCTCAGCACGTAGGAGACGATGAGCACGACCGAGATCTCGAGCGACAGGTCGCGTTCGAGCGCCGTTTCGCGGGCCATCGAAAGCCGGCCGCTCTCGATGGCGCCCTGATTGACGAAATGGAACGCGGCCGGCACGACCAGCGCGATCGCCGCCAGCAGCAGCAGCGTGGAGGACGCGGCGGCCGCCGAGCGGTCGAACGTCTGCTTCTCGCGCCGCGCCCCGCCCGCCACCATCGCCAGCCCGAGCACGAGCAGGGAGTTGCCGATGATCGAGCCGGTGAGCGACGCCTTGACCACGTCGTAGAGCCCGCGCTGCAGCGCGACCAGCGCGATGATCAGCTCGGCGGCGTTGCCGAACGTGGCGTTGAGCAGTCCGCCGACGCCCTCGCCGAGGCGCGAGGCCAGCTTCTCGGTCGCCTCGCCCATCAGCCCGGCGAGCGGCACGATCGCCAGCGCGCTGAACGCGAACACCGCGAGCGGGCTCCAGTGGAGCAGCTCGGCCAGCGGCGCGACGATCACGAACACGAGCAGCAGTTGCAGCCAGCGGTCGGGCGCGAGGAACGACGGGCGCGCGGGGGTGGCGGTTCGGGCGTTCATGGCGCGGGCACTCTGCCCGAGCGCGGTGGCGAGGGGCAAGTTCCCGCGCGCCGCCCGGCGCGCTGCGCTACGCTGCCGCCCGTCGAGTCGCGCGCAGGGTGCCCGCGGCCGGGGAGACGGTCCGCGTGATCAAGTACATCGGCAGCAAGCGGCTGCTCGTGCCGCGCATCGTCGCGGCCATCGAGTCCTGCGCCGGCGCGCGGACCGTGCTCGACCTGTTCTCCGGCACCTCGCGCGTCGGGCACGCGCTCAAGCGCCACGCGTTCCGGGTGCACGCGAACGACCACAACCGCTACGCGCACGCCCTCGCCACCTGCTACGTCGGCGCCGACGCCCGCCGCTGGCGCGGCCGCGCGGAAAAGGTGGTGGCCGAGCTGAACGCCGTGCCGCCGCACCCGGGCTGGTTCACCGAGACCTACTGCGTCGCCTCGCGCTACCTGCAGCCCGCGAACGGCGCCCGTGTGGACGCCATTCGCGAGCGGATCCGCGCGCTGGCGCTGGACCCGACGCTCGAGGCGATCGCGCTCACCAGCCTGATGGAGGCCGCCGACCGGGTGGACTCGACCGTCGGCCTGCAGATGGCCTACCTCAAGAGCTGGGCGCCGCGCTCGTTCGCGCCGCTCGAGCTGCGCGTGCCCGAGCTGCTCGCGGGCCCTGGCTCGGCGTCGTGCCTCGAGGCGGCGGAGGCTGCCGCGCGCTTCGAGGCCGACGTGGCGTACCTCGATCCGCCCTACAACCAGCACAGCTACCTGGGCAACTACCACGTCTGGGAGTCGCTGGTCCGCTGGGACCGGCCGGCCGTCTACGGCGTGGCGAAGAAGCGAACGGACGTGCGCACGCGCGGCAGCGCGTTCAACCGCCGCGGGCTCATGCCCGCCGCCTTCCGCGAGGTGCTCGAGCGCGTGCGGGCGCGCTGGCTGGTCGTGTCGTTCAGCGACGAGGGCTTCCTCGCGCCGGCCGAGCTGCGCGCGCTGCTCGGCGCGCGCGGCCGCGTGCGCGAGGAGCGGATCGAGCACCCGCGCTACATCGGACACAAGCTCGGCATCCACGACCGCGCCGGCCGCAAGGTCGGAACGCCCGGGCCGGCGCGCAACCGCGAGCACCTGTTCGTCGTGGACACGCGCCCCGCCGCCCGTCGCCGGGCGGGCACGCGGGCGCGCGTCGCGGCGCCGGCCTGAAGCGCGCAGCGGCCGGCGGAGCGCCGCGCGGGCGGCCGGGCGCCGGGCCGTCGCCGGCCGGGACGCGGCGGACGCGACCGGTACCGTGAACACGCCGGGCGGGGCCGTCGCCGGCCCCGCCCGCGGTCATGCGGCGACTCGTTGTCCCGGTCTCAGCTGCAGCCCTGCGAGTTGCCGCAGTTCACGCACTTGTAGCAGGTGCCGTTGCGGATCGTGATGTGCCCGCAGTTGTCGCAGGCCGGCGCGTCGCCCTTGAACTTGCGGGTGGCCTCCTGCATCGCCACCGTCGTGACCTCGCCGGCGTGTTCCGCCGCCCGCACGGGCCGCGGCGCGCCCGCTCCGCCCGCCGGGCCCGCCGGCGCCCGCGTGACGCGGTGCTCGCGGCCGACCGGCACGTCCACGGCGTGCTGGCGCGGCTGCAGCACCTCGCCGCTCGGCGCGGTCTCGATGACGTGCGCGAGATCGGTGCGGTTCAGGTACTCGAAGCCGAGCACCCGGAACACGTAATCAATCACGCTGGTCGAGACCTTGATGTTGTCGTGGCCCTCGACGCGCCCGTGCGGCTCGAAGCGCGTGAAGCAGAACTGGTCCACGAGGTCCTCCAGGGGCACGCCGTACTGCAGGCCCATGGAGACCGCGATGGCGAAGCAGTTCATCATGCTGCGGAAGGCGGCGCCCTCCTTGTGCATGTCAATGAAGATCTCGCCGATCGTGCCGTCCTCGTACTCGCCGGTGCGCAGGAACACCTTGTGCCCGGCGATGCGCGCCTCCTGCGTGAAACCGTGGCGGCGCTTGGGCAGGCGGCGGCGGTGGAGTTTGGCCGGTCCCTCGTCGGCCAGCGGCTGGCCCGCGGCCTCCGGCTCGGTCTTCTTCTTCGCCGTGCTGAGCGGCTGGCTCATCTTGCAGCCGTCGCGATACAGCGCCACAGCCTTGATCCCGAGCTTCCACGACTCGCTGTAGATGTCGCGGACCTCGTCCACCGTCGCGTCGTTCGGCAGGTTCACGGTCTTGCTGATCGCGCCCGAGATGAACGGCTGAACGGCGCTCATCATGCGGACATGGCCCATCGGCTGGATGAAGCGCGTGCCGTGGGCGCCGCAGCGGTTCGCGCAGTCGAAGACCGCGAAGTGCTCGCTCTTGAGGCCCGGCGCACCCTCGACCGTCTGCGAGCCGCACACGTGCAGGTTCGCCTCCTCGATCTGCGCGTCGGTGAAGCCGAGGAAGGGCAGCACGTTGAAGCCCGGCTTCTCGCGCTCGGCCATCGCCACGCCGAGGTTCGTGAGCGCCTCGTCGGAGAGGATGCCGCGCCCGAACGCCTGGCGGATGTCGAGGACATTGGGCAGCAGGGCCTCGATGGACGCGACCAGGCCGTCGCTGAAGCCCTTGTGCAGCAGGCTCGAGGCGTTGATGTGCGGCGCGCCGTCCAGCGAGCCGTGACCGACCGCGTGGCGGATGATGCGCTCGATTTCCTTCGCGTCGTAGCCGAGGCGCTCGAGCGCGAGCGGCACCGACTGGTTGACGATCTTGAAGTAGCCGCCGCCGGCGAGCTTCTTGAACTTGACCAGCGCGAAGTCCGGCTCGACGCCGGTCGTGTCGCAGTCCATGAGCAGGCCGATCGTGCCGGTCGGCGCCAGCACCGTGGCCTGGGCGTTGCGGTAGCCGTGCAGGCCGCCGTACGCCACGGCGCGGTCCCAGCACTCGATCGCCGCCTGCCGCATGTCGCGCGGCGCGTGCGTCGGGTCAATGGCGCGCGCGGCCTCGCGGTGCAGCCGCATCACGCCGAGCATGCTGTCGGCGTTGCGCGCGTAGCCGCGGAACGGGCCCTTGCTGGCCGCCATCTCGGCCGACAGCGCGTAGGCCTCGCCGGTCATCATCGCGGTGATGCAGCCGGCGTAGGCGCGCGCCGCGTCGCTGTCGTAGGGCAGCCCCTCGACCATCAGCAGCGTGCCGAGGTTCGCGTAGCCCAGGCCGAGCGGGCGGTAGTCCTCGCTGTTGCGGGCGATCCGCTCGGTCGGGTAGCTGGCGAAGCTGACCAGGATCTCCTGCGCGAGGAAGAACACCCGGTTCGCGTGCCGGTAGCCCTCGATGTCGAACGAGCCGTCCTCACGCCGGAACTTCATGAGGTTCACCGACGCGAGATTGCAGGCCGTGTCGTCGAGGAACACGAATTCCGAGCACGGGTTCGTCGCGTGGATGCGGTCGGTGGTCTTGCAGGTGTGCCACTTCTGGATGGTGTCGTCGTACTGGACGCCGGGGTCGGCGCAGCTCCAGGCGGCGATGGCGATGTCGTCCCACAGCCGGCGGGCGGGCATCGTCTCGTGCACCTGGCCGGTCGTGCGGAAGGTCGTCTGCCAGTCGCCGCCGGTCTCGACCGCGCGCATGAACGTGTCGGGCACGCGCACCGAGTTGTTCGAGTTCTGGCCCGAAACCGTGGCGTAGGCCTCGCCGTTGAAGTCGCTCGGGTAGCCGGCCGAGATGAGCGCCGCGACCTTCTTTTCCTCGCGCATCTTCCAGCGCACGAACTCGGTGATCTCGGGGTGGTCCACGTCGAGCACGACCATCTTGGCCGCGCGCCGCGTGGTGCCGCCCGACTTGGTCGCGCCGGCGCCGCGATCGAGCACCTCGAGGAAGCTCATCAGGCCCGACGAGGTGCCGCCGCCGGAGAGCTTCTCCATGCGGCCGCGCAGCTTCGAGAAATTCGTGCCGGTGTTGTGGATGGCCACCATGCCGTGCTCGCCCGCGAGGTAGTTGTTGTTGCGCGCGACGGTCAGGTCGTAGAACTCGGGGTCTTCGAGGCACGGCTCGACGCTGGTGACGAACGCGGCCGAGCTCGCCACCCGCGCAAGCAGTTCGCCAACGGCGTCGGTCCGTTCGAGGAGCGCAAGCCCCCGCTCGAGCTTCCGCGGGTTGATCTTCCCACCGTACTGCAGGCGGCCCAGGTGCAGCGTCTCGCCGCCCACCGGCAGCTTCAACCAGTCGGCAGGGGCGTGGCCGGTGCCGAACAGGTCGTCCTTGAGTTCGCTTCCGATCGGCAGGCAGTACTTGCGCTCATGCGCCGGCGCGTACTCGAGCAGGCGCTGCCGGCGTCCCGGGTTGGCCATCAGCGCGGCCATTTCCGCGCGGCGCTCCCCGGACACGTTGCGATGCAGAATCGAAACGCTCGCGACCGAACCGTTCTCGGTAACGCCCCCGCCGATCCCGAACAAGTTCGCGAGCGTCGCGACCTCGCTTGCGAACGCGCGACTGGCCGTGGAGTAGATCGCACGACCCTCCGAGACGTGACCGTCGGAGTCGAGGAGCCCCGCGAGGAACGCCAGCGCGAGCGGGGGGCCGCTCTCCCAGACGAAGGCGGGCATGCGCAGCGAGTGTGTCTTCGGGCCGACGTCGAAGAGCGCGGCGAAGAATCCCGTCACTCGGCGGCCCGTGTACGTGAGATGCCGACCCTTCGAGCCCCTGCCATCCGCCTGGATCGAGGCGGTTTCGCCGAACGTGCGCTCGACGATCGCGCGCACGCGCTCGAGCGTTTCGGGGGTCTCGTCGTGGAAACGCACGCGAAGTCCGTCGTACTGATACGAAGCGCCGTACTTGTTCGTCGTCCGGCGCCGGCAGCTGCCCAGGCTGCCATCGCCCATGAAGTAACCGCACAGCCAGGCGAGGTCGGCGTCGATCGTCACGCGTTGGGACTCGTGCGAGCCGTAGTGGCTGGTGTCGTAGGTCACTTCGGCGGGGCGAACCGGCATGCTCGCGAGCGCGGTCTCGTTCGGGCCCAGGACCGTGTCACCGCGTCGCAGCTGGTCCGCGCGACGCTCGACGATCGCGGAGCCGTCCCAGACGAGGAACGGGTGCCACGCCGAGACGACGGCCCGGGCGCCGGTGTCGAAACGGACGGTGAGTTTGTCGGCCGCGGCCACGTCGTAGCTCCAGACCCGGTCGATCCGATCGAGCGAATACTCGCCCGACTTCGGGTCCACCGAGAGCGTTTGCAGGCCCTGGTCGGAGACTTCGATGAACCGCCCCTTCCCGTCGAATTCGCGGATCGGACGACCGGCGTCCCGGAAACGCTGGAAGAGGTCACGGATCTGGACGAAGCCTTCGCCCGCAACGTAGACACGCGAATCACCCGACGTGCAGCCCGAGCCGTATTTGAAGACGCGCGCCTCGTTCTTGACCAGCTCGAAGATGGACATGAGGTCGTCGTCGCACGACTGGATGAAGCACGCCGACACCTGCGGGCGCGAGTACGAGTCGGTCGTCATGCGGACCGTGTCGGCCGCCAGGTCCACGGCGAAGCTGCCGCCGGAGCCGCTGATGCCGTACTCGTGGAACAGGCCGCAGTTGAACCACACCGGCGAGTTGAAGGCGCCGATCTGGTGCACCAGCATGTACGCGAGCTCGGCCTCGAACGCCTCGGCGTCCTCGGGGCCCGCGAAGTAGCCGCCCTGCTGCTCGCCGCTCGCGCGGATCGTGCGGACCAGGCGGTTCACCACCTGACGCACGCTGGTTTCGCGGCCGGGATGCCCGGGAACGCCGGCCCGGCGGAAGTACTTGCTCACCACGATGTCGGTGGCGAGCTGCGACCAGTCGGCGGGCACCTCGACGTCGTCGGCCTGGAAGACGACCGAGCCGTCCGGGTTGGTGATCACCGTGCGGCGACGGTCCCACTTCACGGCGTCGAACGGATGAACGCCCGGCACGGAGAAGCGGCGCGGGACGTGGAGGCCCGCGTTCGTGGGCGGTTCGCCGCCGGGCGCTGCGGTGGGGGCGTGCGTCTCCGGGTTGAGGGAAAGCGACATGGTGGACCCTCCTGGTCCGAGAAGCGGGTTGCGGACCGACTTCCGTGATGGTGGCCCGGCCGGGGCGGCGCCTGTTTCGCGCGGGGCGACGCATGACGCGATCCCGACTGGGCTGCGAGCGCGGGGGCGATCGCGGTGCTGCGAGTTGTTCGCGTGAGAGAAAAGCCGCCTCGCGTGAGCAGTCGACTCGCGCGACGGCGGGGTGCGTGGTTTATACCACCCGGCGCCTTCACCGGTTCAAGACCGAAAATTCTCGCGAACGACGCGGAGAATTTTCGGCTGGACACCGCGCGCCCGCGATCCACGCGAGCGCGGGCGCGCGAGGAAAAACTTTCGCGCATCGTGCGCTCGCGACGGACAACGCGACGCGTGGCGCGAACGCCTTCGCGCCGCGCGCCGCGCTCTCCCGCCGGCGCGTCAGTGAGCGGTCGTCATGCCCAGCGATCCGCGCAGGAACTGCAGCTCGTCGGCGATGTCGTCGATCGTCTTCGTGACCGACTTGCCGCCCGAGTGGCCGGAAGAGACGTCGTAGTGGAGCAGCACCGGGTTCGGGCCGCCGAGCGCCTGCATGCGCGCCGCCATCTTGCGCGCGTGCAACGGATCCACGCGCGTGTCGGAATCGCCCGAGACGAACATCACCGGCGGGTACTTCACGCCCGCGGAGACGTGCTGGTACGGCGAGTAGGCCCTCAGCCACTCGAACTGCACCGGGTCCTCGGCCGAGCCGTACTCCGGCACCCAGAAGCGCGCGACCAGGAACCGCTGGTAGCGCAGCATGTCGAGCAGCGGCACCGCGCAGATCACGGCGCCGAAGAGCTCGGGTTGCTGCGTCATGGCCGCGCCCACCAGCAGGCCGCCGTTGCTGCCGCCCAGGATCGCGAGCTTCGACGGCGTGCAGTAGTCGTGGCCGATCAGCCAGCGGGCGCAGGCGGTGAAGTCGTCGAACACGTTCTGCTTGTTCCCGAGCATGCCCGCGCGGTGCCAGGCCTCGCCGAACTCCGAGCCGCCGCGCAGGTTGGAGAGCACGTAGATGCCGCCCAGGTCGAGCCACGCGGCGACCAGCGGCGACCAGCGCGGCGTCTCGCTGACGTTGAAGCCGCCGTAGCCCGTGAGCAGCACCGGGTGCGAGCCGTCGAGCGTCAGCTCGGCCGGCTGGGCGATGAACATCGGCACCTTCGTGCCGTCCTTGCTCTCGGCCCAGACCTGGCGGACGACGTAGCGGCCCGAGTCGAACTCGGCCGGGCTCTTCCACCACTCCCGGCTCGCGCCGGCGGCGGCGCCCTGCGGGAACTCGTAGCGGTAGATCGTGGAGGGACGGTTGAACGACGAGAACGAGTAGTAGGCGTCCCCGCCGGTCCATTCTCCCGCCGGTGTCGAGGCCGAGCCCGGCCCGGGCAGAGCGATCGTGCCGAGGCGCTCGCCGCCGACGCCGTGAACGACCAGCTCCGAAGTGACGTTGCGCAGGTACTCGACGACCAGCCGCCCGGCGACGGTCGTGAAGCCCTCGATGACCGCGTCGGGCCGCTCGGGCACGATCTCGCGCCAGCGGGCGAACGACGGCGAGCGCGCGTCCACCGCCATGAGGCGGCGGTTCGGCGCCTTCCAGTTGGTCTCGAGAATGACCGTGTCGCCCGCGAAGCGGGCGTTGACCTGCGCGTGCAGCGTGTCGGTCACCGAGACGAACGGGCCGTCCTTCGACGCCTCGCGCAGGTAAACGTGCGTGTTGTCGCCCGAGGAGCCGACGTACACCGAGATCGCGAGCCAGCGGCCGTTGGCGGACAGGAAGGGCGAGGGGATTTCGGCGGGCCCCAGCCCCTCGCCGAAGACCAGTTTCGCCTTCTCGGGGGCGTCGCCGAAGCGGTGGTACCAGACCCGCGAGCCTCTCGGTTCCCAGCGGGCGAACCAGGCGCCCTGCTTCGCGGCGTCAATCGAGAAGCCGAAGTAGCGCGCCCGGGGCAGGCCGCCGGGCAGTTCGCGTTTCGTGTCGGGGTCGAGCAGGTACACCTCGAGCTCATCCTCGCCGCCCTTGCGGATTCCGTAGGCGACGAGTTTGCCGTCGAGCGAGACGTCGAGCAGCGTGACCGAGGTGGTGTGATCGGGGCTCATCGGGTTGGGGTCCACGAGCACGACGTCGGGCGCGTCGGCGCCCGCGCGCATCATGAGCACGCCCTGCTGCTGGTCGGCCCGCCGCGCGGTGAAGAACAGCCGCCCGCCGCGCACGGTCGGCGCCGAGCGCGAATCGAGGCTGGCGTAGCGGCCGACCGCCTCCTTCACCTGCTCGAGCCCGGGCACCTGGTCGAGCTGGCCGCGCGTGTACGCCATCTGCGCGCGGACCCACGCGCGCGTCTCGGGCGAGTCCTTGTCCTCGAGCCAGCGGTAGGGGTCCTCGAACACGACGCCGTGCAGCGTGTCGCGGACGACGGCGATGCGCGTGGCGGGCGGCTGCGGGGCGCCGGCCGAGCGGGCCGCGCCGGGGGCGAGCAGCGCGGCGAGGCAGGCCGCGTGCAGAAAGCGACGCATGGGAGAGTCCTCCGATTCGGAGTGCGTGACGCGGTTGCGAACCGGGCCGCAGGGTAACGCCGCGGGCGCGCGGACCGCGAGCGCCGCGTGCGAATGCGCTCTCGCGCGGTGCGCACTACCTCACCCGGGCGTACGGCTCCATCTTGTCGGCGTCGGCGCCCGAGAGGCCGGCGGGCTGCGTCAGCGTGTGCGTGGGGACCACGTACTGCCACAGGCCCCAGTGGTCGGACGGCGTCGCGCGCGCCTGGAAGAAGAGCACGTCGCCCGACAGGTTCACGGCCGGGTGGCGCTCGTCGCCGGCGGTGTTGAGGCCGTTCAGCGCGACGAACGTGGAGGACTGCAGGTCGTAAAGGTAGACATCGTATCCGCCGGCGCCGCCCGCGCGGTCGCTGGCGAACGCGAGCCAGCGGCCGTTGGACGACAGCGAGGGCTCGACATCGTTTCCCGACGAGGCGAGGTCGGGCAGGGTCGCGATTCCGCCCGGGCGGTTCCACACGAACACGTCCCAGTTGCCGGAGCGATCGGACTGGAACGCGATCCGGTCGCCGTGAAAATCCGGCGCGGGCGCGCCGTCGGTGCGCGGGCCCCCGGTCGAGAGTCCGGGCAGGCCGAGCAGGCTGTCGCCGTTCGGCGTGTAGAGCCGCACGCGACCGAACCCGGCGGAGTCGCGCACGAACGCGAGATTCACCGAGTCGTAGGCGAAGCGCGGCCACGACTCGTTCGCCGCGGTGTTCAGCCCCGGCGTCGCGGCGAGCGACATGCCGCCACGGTCGTACACGTACAGGTCCGAGCCGCCGGCGCCGCCCGCGCGGTCGCTCGAGAAGGCGACGAGCACGCCGTCGTTGGACAGGCAGGGCTCCGACTCGTCGGCGGCCGAGTTCAGGTTCGGCAGGGCGCGAAAACCGGCCTCGTTCAGGTCGTACATCCACACGTCGTAGTTGCCGGCGCTCGTGCGGTCGCTGCGGTAAACCAGCAGGTCAACGCCGTCCGTGTCGCCCACGGGGGCCGTAGGCTGCGACTTCGTTCCGCAGCCCGCAGCCGTCAGCGCCACGGCGAGCAGCACGGCGAGGGACGGTGGCAGGCGCCTGATTGAGGAGGTCATCGTCGCGCATCCGGGGTCGGTCGTGCGGCCATCATCGGGCGGGCGGGCCGGACACTAGCACGGCCTGCTCCCGCGTTTGCGCCCCCCGGGCCGGGCGCGCATCCTGCCCTTCGCGTCCGAGCCCGGACACCGCCGCGCCCGCGCGTGCGGCGTGGGGCCGGCGGCGCGAAACGCAGGGCGCCCGCCACCCGCGGGCCGGGCTTTCCTCCTCAATAGAAGATGGAGCACGCGATGAACGACACCCCGGCCGGCGCCGCCGCACCCCGCGCCCCGGCCGAAGCTCCGGCCCCGCCGACGGGCAAACCCGCCGGCGGCGCCGGGCTCGAGGCCGTCTTCCGCCCACGGTCCGTGGCCGTCATCGGCGCCTCGCGCGACCGCGGCACGGTCGGCGGAGCGCTCTTTCACAACCTGCTCAAACACGACTTCCAGGGCGCGGTCTACCCCGTGAACCCGAACGCGGCCACGGTCCAGTCGGTGCGCGCCTACGCGAGCATCGCCGACGTGCCGGAGGTCGTGGACCTGGCGGTCGTCGTCGTGCCGGCCGCGCACGTCAACGCCACGGTCGAAGCGTGCGGCAGGCGCGGCGTCCGGGCGGTGGTCGTGATCAGCGCGGGCTTCAAGGAGATCGGCGGCGAAGGCGTCGAGCGCGAGCGCGAGCTGCTCGGGATCGTGCGGCGTTACGGCATGCGGCTGATCGGCCCCAACTGCCTCGGCGTCGTCAACACCGAGGCGGGCACGAGCATGAACGCCTCGTTCGCGCCCGCGCATCCGCCCGCCGGCACGGTGGCGTTCTCGTCGCAGAGCGGCGCGCTCGGACTGGCGATCCTGCAGTACGCGCAGCAGCTCGGCATCGGCATCTCGCACTTCGTCAGCGTCGGCAACAAGGCCGACGTCTCGGGCAACGACCTGCTGGAGTGGTGGGACCGGGATCCGGGCACCGCGCTCGTCCTGCTCTACCTGGAGTCCTTCGGCGTGCCCGGGCGGTTCGTCGAGCTGGCGCGCCGCATCGGCCGCCGCAAGCCGATCGTGGCGGTCAAGAGCGGCCGCACGCGCGCCGGCCAGCGCGCCGCTTCGAGCCACACCGGCTCGCTCGCCGGCGCCGACACGGCGGTCACGGCGCTGTGCGAGCAGGCCGGCGTGATCCGCACCGACACGCTCGAGGAGATGTTCGACGTCGCGATGCTGCTCGCGAACCAGCCGGTGCCGCGCGGCCACCGCGTCGGCATCGTCACCAACGCCGGCGGGCCCGGCATCATGGCCAGCGACGCGTGCGAGTCGCACGGGCTCGAGGTGGTGACGCTGTCCGACGACACGGTGCGGCAGTTGCGCGAGTTTCTGCCCGCCGAAGCGAGCACGAAGAACCCCGTGGACATGATCGCCTCGGCGACGCCCGCTTCGTTCGAGAAAGCGGTGCGCCTGGTCGCCGCCGATCCGGGCGTGGACTCGCTGATCGTGCTGTACGTGCCGCCGGTCGTGACCAACCCCGGCGAGGTCGCGCAGGCGATCGTGCGCGGCAACGAGGCGGCCAAGGCCGAAGCGGTGGCGAAGGGCGCGGCACCCAAGCCGATCGTGTCCTGCTTCCTCGGCTGGCACGGCACACCCGACGAACTGCGCTCGCTGCAGGAGACGCGGATTCCCTCGTACACGTTTCCCGAGGCGTCCGCGATCGCGCTCGCGCGGGTGGTCCGCTACGGGCGCTGGCTGCTCACGCCCGACGGCACGAAGCGTGAGTTCGCGGACGTGGACCGCGCCGCGACGCGCGAGCTGATCGCCGCGGCCCTGGCCCGCGCCGGCGGGCCGGCGGGCGCGTGGCTCACGCCCGAGGAGGTCACGCGACTGCTCGCCGCGTGGAGGATCGCGACGCCGGCGGCGGCGTTCGCGCGTTCGGCCGAGCAGGCCGAGCACGCCGCCGAGCGGCTGGGCTTTCCGGTCGCGATCAAGCTCGCGAGCGAGACGATCACGCACAAGAGCGACGTCGGCGGCGTGCAGCTCGACCTGCGCAGCACCCGCGAGGTCGGCGAGGCCTTCGCCACCATCGAGTCGCGGGTCGCCGCACTCGGCCGCGGCGACGAGATGGCCGGCGTCACGGTGCAATCCATGGTGCGCGAGGGAATCGAGGCGATCGTCGGCATGACGCGCGATCCGTCGTTCGGACCGCTGCTGCTGTTCGGCCTCGGCGGCGTGCAGGTCGAGCTGCTCAAGGACGTCGTCTTCCGCGTGCACCCGCTCACGGACCGCGACGCGCACGAAATGGTGCGCGGCATCCGCGGGGCGAGGCTGCTGGACGGCTACCGCGGCGCGCCCCCCGGCGACCTCGCGCGGCTCGAGGAGACGATCCTGCGGATCTCGCAGCTCGCCGGCGAGTTCCCCGAGATCGCCGAGCTTGACCTGAACCCGGTGAAGGTGCTGCCGCCCGGCAGGGGATGCGTCGTGCTCGACGCGCGTGTGCTGGTGCGGCCGATCGCGTAGCGGGGCCTTCGGCCGGCGCGGCGCGAAACGCCGCGGGACGTCGAACTCGATCGTCGTGCGGCCCGAAGACGGGTTGGGCCGCGCAGCGGCCAGCGCGAACGAAGTGGGCCGCACGTCGGTGTCGTTCGCGAGGCGGGTGCCCTGCGCACCGCCGGCGGTCTCCAGGTGCGTGCCGATCACTTCGAGGAACCACGCGCGCGAGGCGCCCGCTTCGGGCGGGCTCGCCGCGAAGTCCACGAGCAGGCAGTCGCCGGGCGAGAGCGCCGTGCCGTCGCCCGAAGCGAAGCTCTCGACGACCGAACCGAGCCGCGAATGCTCTGCCGCGGCGGGCGAGTGGGCCCTCTGGCGCCGAGAATGGCGCCCATCAGCAGGCCGGTCATGAGTTCGCGGCGGATGACCCGCCACCAGTCGGCGAGCCGGACCTCGCCCAGCGCCATGGCGCGAATGACCAGCGTCGAGGCCTGCGAGCCCGAGTTGCCGCCGCTCGAAAGGACGGACGTGAACGACCGGCGCGGCAGGATGGCAGGGCGCGACATGGTGGCCTCCCGAGGGATGGAACTCGGTGCGGGCTCGGGCCGCCACGGGAGGCCAGTGCGAGGAGTCACCCGGCCTGTGGACGAACAAAGCGCTAGCCCCCCCCCAGCCTCATGTCAACCTCTATTTCATGTTCACGCCACCGCTTGGTCCACGACCAGCCGCGTCACGCGTCCGGTTGGCATTGACGGCCTTCGGCACCGCCGTGCTCAGCGTGCTGCTTCCCGCTGCGAGCCAGGCGCAGTGGTCGCCTGCGGGCGTGCTGCTCTTTGGGCCGCCGGCTGATCCGACGGGAGTCGCGCCGATGGCCGACGGGCGGGGCGGTGTCTATGTCGTTAATGCCGATTACCGCGATCGCTACGGCACCGATGCAGATGCCTACCTGCAACACCTGGACTCAGGGGGTTACCGCCACCCGGGCTGGCCGGCTTCGGGCCTTGCTGTCTGCGTCATGCGGAACTTTCAGGCGGTGGGGAGCTTTGCTCCGGATGGCGCGGGCGGCATTCTTTTGGCTTGGCGCGACGATCGGGATCCCGCTACGACTGGCGCAGACATCTACGCGCAGCGCATCGGGGCCGACGGGGTGCTGCCGCCAGGCTGGACTGAGAATGGTGTGCCCGTTTGTCGGGATTCGAGCTACCAACAACTCAGCACCGTCTACTACACGAGTATCGGAAGCGACGGAGTGGGGGGGGCCTTCGTCGCTTGGGACGACTATCGCGCGGATCCCACCGGGCTGACCCAGAACGCCTACGTACAGCACCTACTCGCCAACGGCAGCCGCGATGCGCGCTGGCCCCCTGACGGACGCCCGGCATGCCTTGCCCCGCCGGGACGCGGCGGCCATGCCGTCATCCCTGACGACGCAGGCGGAGCCTTCGTGATCTTCGGCGACACGCGCCGCGGGATTCCCGAACCGTTCGACGCGGACATCTACGGCCAGCGCATCCGGGCGGACGGGACCAACGCCCCCGGCTGGCCGGCCGAGGGCCGGCTGCTCGTGAGCCGATTCGCGGGCATCCGTGGGGCGCTGCCCGACGACACCGGCGGGTTCTACGTCGTGCGCTCGCGGCTGACCGAGGAAAGCTTCCCCTACGACGCGGAGCTCTGGGTGCACCGGTTCACGTTCGACGGCGGGCGCGCCGCCGGCTGGCCCGAGGAGGGCGTGCTGGTCTGCGGCGGCCCCGGCAGTCGGTACGACATCCAGGTGGAGCGTGACGCGCAGGGCGGGGTGGTCTTCGCCTGGTGGGAGTTCCGCCCCGGGCAGTGGCCCGAGATCCATGTCTCACGCATCCGGCCCGACGGCACGCTGCCGCCCGGCTGGCCGGTGAACGGCCTGCGGGTCAGCAACCCGGCGTCGTACCCGTACAACGACTTCGACCCCGCAGTGACGTACGACGGCGCGGGCGGGCTCTATGTCGCCTGGTGCCGGGACTTCAACACGGTCAGCCCGAGCTACCTCCAGCACATCACGGCCAATGGCACGATCGCGCCGGGGTGGCCCGAGTTCGGGCACCTGGTGGCGACGAGCCTCGAGCAGTCCGTGCCGAAGCTCGTGAGCGACGGCGCGGGCGGCGCGATCGTGGTGTGGCAGGCGAACTACGACGAGTTCTACGCCGCGCGCTTCGCCGCCGACGGCCCGGTGGCGGCGAGCGTGTCGCTCGCGCGCAGCGAGGCGCTGGCCGACCGCATCGCGCTCGAATGGCGCACGAGCGAGCCGCCGTCGTTCGCGGCCACGCTGGAGCGCAGCGAGCACGCCGGCGAGTGGCGCGCACTCGCGACGCTCTCGCCCGACGGCGAGGGCCGGCTCGCGTACGAGGACCGCGTGATCGAGCCGGGCCGGCGCTACGGTTACCGCCTCGCGTGGCAGGAAGCGGGCACGCGCAGCACCAGCGCCGAGGTGTGGCTGGAGACGCCGCTCGGGCTGCCGCTCGCGCTGCACGGGTTCACGCCCAACCCGAGCCCGGCCGCGGCCAGCGTGGCGTTCACGCTCGCCGAAGCGGGCGAGGCGCGGATCGAGGTGCTCGACGTGGCCGGCCGGCGCATCGGCGCGCACGAGGTGGGCTCTCTCGGCGCGGGCCGGCACACGCTGCGGCTCGACGAGCGCGGCCCGCTCGCGCCGGGGTTGTACCTTCTGCGGCTCGTCACGCCCGGCGACGTGTTGACGGCGCGCGGTGTCGTCGTGAGGTGAGCCGCCACCTCACCGCGCCTCCTCGTCGGCTGCGCGGGCGCCACCCTGCGCCGTCTCGACCTCGGCCTTCGCGGCCTTGGCCGAGCGCTTCCGCTCGGCGCGGGTCAGGAACCCGACCGCGACGAGGATGAATGGGAACGACACCCACTCGGTGACGGCCGGCGGCTTCCGGCCCCGGAACGCGGCGAGAATCAGCGTCGCGGTCGTGCCGGCGAGCAGCGAGGTCAGGCGGTTCACGAGTTCCGCGAACGTCGCGGCGCGGCCCTGGAACATGAACAGGAAGACGCTGAAGAACGCGACGAGTCCGTACGGCAGTCAGCTCGCGATCGCGAGCAGGTCGGCTTCGCGACCGCGTCGTACGCCGCCACCACGTGGAGGTCGGCCCAGCTCCAGGACCGGGCGCCGAGCCAGACCAGGCCCATCGCGCCGCCCCGCCGCTCGCGGCGCTTTCGCTCGACAAGGCCACCGGCGCTGCGGTAATCCCTCCCCGTCATGAACCGATTCTCGAGATGGCGCGCCTTCGCGATCCCGCTCGCGCTCGGGCTGCTGCTCGCGCACGTGGCCCGCGCGGCCGGAGCGGGCGGCGGCGGCCACGACGCGCTGCTGCCGGTGCTCGAGGCGCTCGTCCTCGTGCTGATTGCGGCGCGCCTCGGTGGCGCGCTGTTCACGCGGCTGGGGCTGCCCGCGGTGCTCGGCGAACTGCTCGCGGGCGTCGCGCTTTCGGCGCTCGGAAACGCCGGCCTGCACGTCTTCCAGGGCGCCGACACGGTGGTGGTGCTCGACACGCTGGCGCAGCTCGGCGTGCTGTTCCTGCTCTTTTCGGTCGGGCTCGAGTCCGACGTCGCGCGGCTCGCCGCGGTCGGGCCGTCGGCGCTGCTGGTCGCGGTGGTCGGCGTGGTCGCGCCGATGCTGCTCGGCGTCGGCGTCTCGGCGTGGATGCATCCGGGGCAGGCCGGGCTCGCGCACGCGTTCGTCGGCGCGACGCTGGCGGCGACGAGCGTCGGGATCACCGCGCGCGTGCTCGCGGACCTCGGACGGGCGGCGAGCCTCGAGGGCCGCATCATTCTCGGAGCGGCGGTGCTCGACGACGTACTCGGGCTGCTCGTGCTGGCGGCGGTGAGCGGCGTCATCTCGGCCGCCGAGGCGGGCACGGCGTTTTCGGCCGCTTCACTGCTCGTCATCGCCGGCAAGGCGGTCGGCTTCCTCGTCCTGGCGGTGTTCGTGGGGCGGTGGGTCTCGAAGCAGGCGTTCGCGTTCGCCGGCCGCCTGCGCGGCGAGGGGCTGTTGCTGACGCTCGCGGTGGCGTTCTGCTTCACGCTCTCGTGGCTCGCCGGACTCGCCGGGCTCGCGCCCATCGTCGGCGCGTTCGCGGCGGGCCTGGTGCTCGACGAGGTGCACTACAAGGTGCTGCTCGAGCGCGAGCCGCACGTCGAGCGCATCGAGCAGTTGCTCGGACCGATCTCGCAGTTCCTCGTGCCGGTCTTCTTCGTGCTGATGGGCATGGCGGTGGACGTCACCGCCTTCGCGCGGCCCGAAGTGCTGGTGTTCGCCGCCGTGCTCACGGTGGCGGCGATCGCCGGCAAGCAGGCGTGCGCGCTCGCCGTGCTCGACCCGCGCGCCGACCGGCTCGCGATCGGGCTCGGGATGATTCCGCGCGGCGAGGTCGGGCTGATCTTCGCGAGCATCGGCCGCACGCTGCGGTTGCACGGCGAGCCCGTCATTGACGGCTCGACCTATTCGGCGGTCGTCGTGATGGTCGTGCTGACGACGCTGGTGACGCCGCCGCTGCTGGCCGCACGGCTGAAGCGCCTGCCGCCCCCGCGCGTGGCGGACGGCCCCGCGCCCTGACGACGCGCGCGGGGGCGGCGATCAGTCGCGGCCGTGGTCGTGCCGCTCCTCGCGCCGCTCCGCCCGCCGTTCCTCGCGCCGGTCCTCACGCCGATCCTCGCGCCACGCCTCGCGCGCCTCGTGGCGCATCTTCCTCACCTGCCCCGGAGGGCCGCCGAGCGGATGATGCTTCCAGCGCGGCCCCGGCAGGTCGAGCACGCTGCGCGGCACGCGCCGCACGTCCACCGCGGTCCACGGTCCGCGCCAGCTCGAGCTGCGGTACCACCAGCCGTCGCTCATGCGCCACCAGGCGCGGTCGCAACGGAAGACGTCGTCGTGACAGGCGTCCCGGTCCACGATCGCGACATTCCCGACCCAGACGATCGAAGGCTCGCTGCGCCACACGATCGCTCGAGGCTCCGGCGCGCCGGAGCGCAGGCCGACGGTGAAGCCGAGGTAAGTCTGGGATTCCGCGCGAGCCTGGCCGGAGAGCGAAAGCCCCAGTGCGGCGACACAGACGATCCAGATCCTGCTCTTCACGATTGCCTCCCGGTTCGGGGATGTCCGGCCTCCTCGGGGGAGGGGCCGGCCACCCCTCGTGCAGCGCAGGGTGCGTGCCGGGCCCGCCGGCTCCGTAACCGCTTGCCGCGGGGCGTGTCGTTTCGCGGCGCAACGCGCCAATGACCACGTTCGCGCCCCCGGGCCATGCATTTCGCACGCCCGGGGGGCCCGGCGCGCTCGTCCCGGTATTGGGCGCGCCGGTCGGCCGGCCTGCGGCGCCTGCCCGCTCACGGCCTAACCTCGCGCGGCTTCACGGATTCGCCCGCGGCGCTCCCCGGCCGCCCGAGGATGCGGCGCGAACCACTTCTTCTATTCGCTGCAGGAGCCCGCGATGTCCAGCCCCCTTCGGGCCGCCCCGTGCCCGTCGCCCGCGACCCCCGCTTTCCGAAGTCTCCTCGCCCGGGCCGCCGTCGCCCTTCTCGCCATCTGCACGCTGCTCACCGCCCCGGCGGCGCGGGCGGCGACGCCGCGCGTGCACGCCATCGTCGGCGCGCGCATCGTCACCGCCCCCGGCGCGGTGATCGAGCGCGGCACGATCGTGATGCGCGACGGCCTCATCGTCGCCGTCGGCGCGAGCGTGACCGTGCCCGCCGACGCGCGGATCTGGCCCGGCGACAGCCTCACGGTGTATCCCGGCCTGATTGACGCCTACGTGCTGCCCTCCGAATCGGGCGGCGCCGGCGCGACGACGCCTTCGCCGGCCGGCCGGCCCGGTCCGCGGACGGGTGCGGACGAGCCGGCCCGCGGCGCTTCGTCGCCGCTCGTGGTCGTGCGCTCGGACTACCGAACGATCGAGCACCTCGCGCTCACCACCGAGCAACTCGGGTCGCTGCGCGCGGCCGGCTTCACCGCCGCGCAGGTCGCGCCGCGGACCGGCGTGATGCGCGGCACCAGCGCCGTCGTGGGGCTCGGCGACGGCCCGCTCGGCGGACACACGCTGGTCGCCGACGCGAACCAGGTCGTGGCGCTCGCGCCGCAGCGCCAGGGTTACCCGGGCTCGCTGATGGGCGTGATCGCCGTCGTCCGCCAGGCGTTCCGCGACGCGGCGTGGTATCGCGATGTGAACGCGGCCTGGGCCCGCCGGCCGGCCGCGAGCGAGCGCCCCGCCGTGGACAACTCGCTCGCCGCGCTGCAGCCCGCCATCGGCGGCCGCCAGAGCGTGCTGTTCGTGAGCGACGGGATGCTGCAGGTCCTGCGCGCCGCGGCGCTCGCGAAGGAGGCGGGCGTCGTCGCCCGCATCGTCGGCGCGGGCGACGAATACAAGCGCGCCGGACTCATCGCGCGCACCGGCGCGCCGCTGATCGTGCCGGTCAACTTTCCCGAACCGCCGGACGTCTCGACGCCCGACAAGGCGATCGAGGTCGCGACCGAGGACCTGCGCGCCTGGCAGGACGCGCCCGGTAACGCCGCGGCACTGACGAAGGCCGGCGTGACGTTCGCGCTCACGGCCAACGGACTGAAGGACGTGAAGTCGTTCCCGGGCGCGGTCGGCCGTGCCGTGGACCGCGGGCTCACCGAGGCGCAGGCGCTCGCGGCGCTCACGACCACGCCGGCGCGGATGCTCGGGCTGGAGTCGCGCCTCGGCACGCTTGCCGCGGGCAAGGTCGCGAACCTGACCGTGACCCGCGGCGCGCTCTTCCGCGGCGGCAAGGTGCGCGAAGTGTGGGTGGAAGGCGACCGCTACGAGACCGCGAAGGACGAAACGACACCGAAGGGCGACTGGCGGGTGGACTGGGGCGGTGGCGAACACGCGCTGGCGGTCAAGGCCGACAAGGACACGACCGTGTCGCTGGTCGTCGGCGCCGACACGCTGAGCGGCCGGGCCGTCCGGCTCGACGACGCGCGGCTGCGCTTCACGGTGACGCGCGGCGCCGGGCCGGAGGAATCGTTCGACCTGCGCGCGGCCAACGACGCGCTCACCGGCACGCTCGCGGTCGCGGGCGACGGCGAACATCGCGTGCGGGGTCGCGCGGTCAGGAAGGACGACAAGGCCGCCCGCAAGGATCCGACGCCGGTCGTCTCGCCCGCGGTGATGGGCAACACCGAGCCCTGGCGCATGGCCGCGCCCGCGCAGCCCGCGGCCGTGCTCGTGCGGGGCGCGACCGTCTGGACGGCCGGACCCCGGGGCACGCTCGAGAACGCGGACCTGCTGGTGCGCGCGGGCAGGATCGTCGCCGTCGGGCGCGACCTGACCGCTCCGGCGGGCGCGGTGATCGTGGACGGCAGGGGCAAGCACGTCGCGCCCGGCATCATTGACGAGCACAGCCATTCGGCGATCCTCGGCAACGTCAACGAGTGCACGAACTCGGTGACGTGCGAGGTGCGCATCCAGGACGTCATCAACTCCGAGAGCACCAACCTGTATCGCCAGCTCGCGGGCGGCGCGACCGTCATGCACCTGCTGCACGGCTCGTGCAACGCGATCGGCGGGCAGGCGGCGGTGATCCGCAACAAGTGGGGCGCGCCGCCGGACGAGCTGTTCATGGCCGACGCTCCCCCGAGCGTGAAGTTCGCGCTCGGCGAGAACCCCAAGCAGTCGAACTTCGGCGCGGACCGCACGGACCGCTACCCGAAGACGCGCGCCGGCGTCGAGGAAACCATCCGCGAGGCGTTCGCCCGGGCGAAGGATTACGACCGCGCCCGTGCCGAGTGGCGCGCCGGCCGCCGGCCGCTGCCGCCGCGCGACGATCTGCAGCTCGACGCCCTGTCGGAGATCGTCAGCGGCAAGCGCCTCATTCACTGCCATTCCTACCGCGCCGACGAGATCCTCATGCTGATGCGCCTGGCGGAGGAGTTCGGATTCCGCGTCAACACCTTCACGCACGTCCTCGAAGGCTACAAGGTCGCCAACGAGCTGGCCGCGCACGGCGCGTCGGGCATCGGCTTCACCGACTGGTGGCAGTACAAGCAGGAGGTGATCGACGCCATTCCGTGGAACGGCTGGCTGATGTGGGATCGCGGCGTCAACGCCGGCTTCAACTCGGACAGCGACGAGCTGGCCCGGCGGCTCAACACCGAGGCCGCCAAGGCCATCAAGTACGGCGGCATGCCGCCCGAGGAAGCCATCAAGATGGTCACGATCAACCCGGCGCGGTCGCTGCGGATTGACGGCCGGATGGGCTCGCTCGAGCCGGGCAAGGAGGCGGACTTCGCGATCTGGAGCGGCTCGCCGCTTTCGCCCTACTCGCGCTGCGAGCAGACCTGGATCGAGGGCCGCAAGTACTTCGACCGCGCCGCCGACCTCGCCGGCCGCGCGGCGCTGGCGAGCGAACGCGACTCGCTGATCGCGCACGCGAAGGCCGCGAAGCAGGGCGAGCCGGCCGCGGGCGCCGGGTCGCGGCGCTGGCCGCCCCGCTATCTGCAGGACACCGACCAGAGCGGCAACGAATGCGGCGGGCACGACGGCCACGACATGCCGTTCCGCAGCGAAGCCGATCGCGAAGCCGCGGAGGTGTCGCGATGAGCCGCCTGCGCTTCGATCTCGCGGTGCGCCGGGCCCTGCGCCTCGCGCTGCTCGGGTCGCTCCCGTTCGCCGCGCCGGCGCTGGCGGGTCCCGAATGGACGCCGGCCACGCCCACCCGCTTCGCCCTCACCGGCGGCACCGTGCACACGGTGAGCGGCGGCGTTCTCGAGAACGCCACCGTTCTGGTGGACGACGGACGCATCACCGCCGTGGGCACGGGACTCGCGGCACCGTCGGACGCCACCGTGTACGACTGCCGCGGCAAGCACGTCTATCCCGGCTTCATCGCCGCGAACACGATGCTGGGCCTGATCGAGGTCGGAACCATCGAGGGCAGCAACGACACTCAGGAAACGGGCGACGTGAACCCGAACATCCGCGCCGAGGTGATGATCAATCCCGATTCGGATCTGCTGCCGGTCGCGCGGCTGAACGGCGTGACCAGCGCCCTGGTCGTACCGGGCGGCGGCACGATTCACGGGCTCTCGGCGCTCGTCCACCTGGACGGCTGGACGCAGGAGGACATGACCGTCCGCCGGGCGGTGGCGCTGCACGTGCGCTGGCCGAACATCTCGCCGGTGCGGGGCTGGTTCATGCCGCTGAGCGACGAGGAGCAGGCGAAGCGCCGGGACGCGGAGCTCGAGGCGATTCGCACCACGTTCGGCGACGCGCGCGCGTACGAGAAGGCGCGCGCCGCCGAGGGCGCGGCGGGGGTCCCCGCCCATGACGCAGATGTGAAATGGGACGCGATGCGACGGGTGGTGCGCGGCGAGATCCCCGTGTTCTTCGAAGCGGAGACCGAGGCGCAGATCCGCGGCGTGCTGAACTTCGTGGACGAGCAGAAGCTGAGGGGCGCCGTGCTGATCGGCGGCCGCGACGCGGCCCTGTTCGCGGACGATCTCAAGGCGCGCGGCATGGCGGTGATCGTCAGCGGCACGCTCAAGATGCCGGGGCGCCGATCGGACGCCTACGACGAGGCGTTCACGCTGCCCGGCAGGCTGGCCGCGGCGGGCGTGACGTTCTGCATCGCCGATCAGGGCGGCGGCTTCAGCGCCGCGGGCGTGCGCAACCTGCCGCAGCACGCGGCCACGGCCGCGGCCTTCGGGCTGCCGCGCGACGAGGCGCTGAAGAGCGTGACGCTCTACCCGGCGCGCATCCTGGGCGTGGCCGACCGGCTGGGCTCGATCGAGCCGGGCAAGATCGCCGATCTGCAGATCACAGACGGCGACCCGCTCGAGGTCGCGACCCATTGCGAGCAGGTGTTCATCGCCGGCCGGCCGGTCCCGATGAGGAGCCGGCAGACGGAGCTGTTCAAGAAGTACGACGCGCGCCCCCGGGGGGTGAAGGCCCGCCCGCGCTGAGCCGCGTCCGCCGACGATCAGTGCATTGTGCCGGCCGGCTGGCCCAGCCCGACCTATTCATGAGCCCATGGCCTGCAAGTGCCGGCTGCCCGCGAATCGCTGCGTCGCAGGGCTGGCCAGCTTCCTCGACGTGTCGCCGACACGACTGCGTCGCTGGCCAGCCCTGCTCCTTGCGCTTCACTGGCATCCGTCACTCTCGGCTCACGGTTCATGAATCGGTCGGGCTAGACTGCCCGTCTTCCCGCCCGCCGGCCGCACGGCACCCTGCGTGCCGCGGAAGCGGACCCCACCCGCCCGGAGACTCTCGCATGCGCCGCCTGACCGCCCGCGTCCTCGGCATCGCGCTCGCCGTGACGCTCGCCGCGACCACCGCGATCGCCGCGACCGCGAAGTTCGACTTCTACGATCGCGGCCCGTACCAGGCGGGCGTGCCGCGCCCGGCCGAGGTGCTCGGCTACGCGCCCGGCACGTTCCACACCACGTGGGGCAACATGGAGCGCTACCTCGACGCGCTCGTGCACGCCCGGCCCGAGCGCGTGCGGCGCGAGTCCATCGGCAGGAGCGTCGAAGCGCGCGAGCGCACGTTGTTCATCGTCTCGAGCCCCGGGAACCTGGCCCGGCTCGAGCAGATCCGCGAGGCGAACGGGGCGATCGCGGATCCGCGCGGCAGGGACGCGGCGACGATCGACAAGCTGGTGCGCGAGACTCCGGTCACGGTGTGGCTCAACTACAGCATGCATGGCGACGAGTCCGCGTCGTTCGAGGCGATGATGCAGGTCGCCTACCAGCTCGTCGCGGGCGACGGCGCCGACACGAAGGCGCTGCTCGAGCACGCGGTCGTGCTCATCAACCCGGCCCACAATCCGGACGGGCACGAACGTTTCGTGACCTGGGTCAACGCCAACGGACAGGGCGACCCCGAACGCTGGGCGCTCGAGCAGCAGCGCTCGCAGCCGTGGGGCATCTACGGCCGCTTCACGCACTACAGGTTCGACCCGAACCGCGACGCGCTGGCGATGAGCCAGCCGGAGTCGCAGCAGTCCTCGCGGGCGATCCGCCGCTGGCGCCCGCAGGTGTTCGTGGATCACCACGGCCAGACGCCGTCGTTCTTCTTCCCGCCGACCTCCGAACCGACGAACTGGACTCTGCCGCACGCGGACTACAAGCGCTGGGTGGAGACGTTCGGCCGCGCCAACGGCGCGGCGTTCGACCGCTACGGCTGGCTCTACCTGGTGCGGGACGTGTTCGACTTCCATGCCGCGGGCTACTGGGACGTGTGGCCGACGCTGATGGGCGCGATCGGCATGACCTACGAGACCGACGGCGGCGGCAACCTCGCCCTTCGCCGCGACGACGGCACGGTGGTGACGATGCTTGACGGCATGGAGCGGCACTTCGTCGCTTCGCTGACGACCCTCGAAACGGCGGTCGCGCACCGCGAGGAGCGCCTGCGCGACGCGGCGCGCTTTGCGCGCGAGTCGTGCGCGCCTCCGGCGGGCGCGCGGGGTTACGTGCTCGATCCGGGCGACGATCCGCTGCGGGCCGCGGCGTTGGCCGAGAACCTGATTCACGCCGGCGTCGAGGTGCGCTGGGTCCGGAACGCGTTCAGCGTGAAGGCGGCGCGCCCGATCTGGTCCGACGCGGCGAGCCGGCCGGCGCCGAAGGAGGGCAGGGGACTCGATCGCACCGGGAATCCCGAGGCCCCACGCGCCGAGGTCGCGCGCGCGTTTCCGCGGGGAGCATTCGTGGTGGACGCGGCGCAGCCGGGCGGCCGGGTGGCCCGCGCCCTCATCGAGTTCGACCGTTCCGTGGACTCCGCGTTCGCGCGCCGCGAGCTGGAGAAATACGAACGCAACCTCCGGCGCGGCAAGAACACCCCCGAGGAGGACTACGACTTCTACGACATCACCTCGTGGTGCCTGCCGGCCACGTACGGAGTGCCCGCGTACGCGCTGCGCGAGGCGCCCCCGGCCGGCGTGCTGCTCGCCGAGCCGGATCCGAACGCGCCCGACGAGGCCACCGAGACGCTGAGCGATTCCGCGGCGGTCGGGATGCCGTTCAGCGCCCGCGTCTCGCGGGCCGGTCCGCTGGTGATGCGCGCCGTCTCGGGGGCGATCGCGCTGGACCTGCGCGGGCGCGTGGAGGGCGGCGCGGCGGGCAGCGCCTATGTCTGGTCGAGCGCGACCGACGGCGCGGCGCGCCTGGCGCTGCGGCTGCTGCAGGAGGACTTCCGCATCGCGACGGCGACCCGGCCGCTGCGGGCCGGGGGTCGCGACTGGCCGCGCGGCAGCTTCATCGCGCGGGTCGAGCGCAACCCGGCGACGCTGCACGAGCGCATCGCGGCGCTGGCGCGCGACTGCGGCGTCACGGTCGCGGCGCTCGACTCCGCCTACCCGGACGAAGGCGACACGGGGATCGGCTCGTACAGCGTGGCCAGCCTGAAGCGCCCGCAGATCGCCATCCTCGTGGACGGGCCCGGCAGCCAGGACGCCTATGGCTGGGCGTGGTTCCTGTTCGAGCGCCGGCTGGGCGTGCGTTTCACCGCCCTTCCGGCCGAGCGGCTCGCCGGCGCGCTCGAGAAGTACAACGTCGTGATCGTGCCCGACGGCAACGGCGGCGCGCTCGCCCGCGCCGTCAGGGACGTGGACGCCCTCAAGGGCTGGATCGAACGCGGCGGAACGCTCGTCTGCCTGGACGACGCCGCCGAGTATCCGACGCTGAAGAGCGTCGGTCTCTCGAGCGCGAAGGTCGTGGGCGTGAAGGTGAAGAAGGACGACAAGGGCGACGACGACGCGCCGGCCGACAGCGCCCGCGCCGAATCCGAACGCCGGCCGCAGTACGTGCCGGGCACGACCTTCTGGGCGACGCTCGACCCGATGCACTGGCTCGCCTACGGGTACCGCGACGCGCGCATTCCCGTGATGCTGCAGGGCTCGACGATGCTGACGCGCTCGCGCGACGGCGCGAACGCGCTGGTCTTCGACCGCACGCCGCTCACCGTGACCGGCTGGACCTGGCCCGAGACGGAGCGCCGGCTCGCGGGCGGCGCGTTCGCCATTGACGAGCCGACCGGCGGCGGACACGTGGTGATGATCGGCGGCCCGGTGCTGTTCCGCGGCTTCTGGCGCAACACCGAGCGGCTGCTGACCAACGCCGTGCTCTACGGGCCGTCGTTGCCGTGACGACGCACGCCCCGGCGGCGGGAGCGCTCGGCAAGCTTTCGCCCGAGGCGTTCGCGCGCCTCGTCGCGCCGCGGCTCGGCGCGGAGCGGCCCGAGGTGCTGGTCGGTCCGCGCGCGGGTCACGACGCGGCGATCGTCCGCGTCGGCGCGGGGCGGGTGATGGCGATGACCACCGATCCGCTGTCGGTGATTCCGGCGCTCGGACCCGCCCGTTCGGCGCGGCTCGCCTGCCACCTGCTCGCGTCCGACCTGTGGACCACCGGCATCCCGCCCGCCTACGCGAGCGTCAGCTTCGCGCTGCCGCCGCACTGGTCCGACGAGGCGTTCGCCGAGTACTGGCAGGCGATGAGCGACGAATGGACCCGGCTCGGCGTCGCGGTGGTGACCGGCCACACCGGCCGCTACGAGGGCTGCGACCTGAGCATCGTCGGCGCCGCCACACTGGTCGGCATGGGCGACGAGGGCCGCCACCTGACGCCGGCCATGGCCTCGCCCGGCGACCGCGTGCTGATCACCAAGGGCTGCGCGATCGAGACGGCCGCGGTGGCGGCGGCGCTGTGCCCGCAGCGGCTGGGTGCGGCGCTCGCCGCCGCGGGGCTGGCCGAGGACGCCCTCGCGAAGTTGCGCGCGCTCGAGTCGCGGGTGAGCGTCGTCGCCGACTGCCGCGCGGCGATCCGCGCAGGTGTTCGCGAGCGCGGCGTCACCGCGATGCACGACGCGACCGAGGGCGGCGTGATCGGCGGGCTCGTCGATCTGGCGAAGGCGTGCGGCCACGATCTGCGGATCGAGCGCGCCCGCATTCCGCTCGCGCCCGAGGTGCGGGTCGCGTGCGAAGTGCTGGGAGTGGACCCCTACCTCTCGCTGGCCGAGGGCGCGCTGCTGCTGACGGCGAGCCCGCCGCGCGCCGGGGCGGTGCTCCAGGCGCTCGCGACCGACGGCATCGCCGCCGCCGACATCGGCGAGGTCCTGAAGGGCTCCGGCCGGTTGTGGCTCGCCGAGCCCGACGGCAACGTGCTCACCTTCGACGAGCCGCCGCCGGACCCCTACTGGGACGCCTACGCCCGCGCGATGCGCGAGGGCTGGAAGTAGGGCCGGTCTCGCGCGGGCACGGACCGCGCGTGCGGGTGCGGCTGCGCCGACGACGCGGTCCGCGACCTCAGCGCCGCGGTCCGAGGGCCGGCTCGGGGGCGTTGCCGGCGGGCGGCTCGAGCGCGCTCTCCGGCACGGGCCGGAGTGCCCGGACGATCGGGCTCAGGTCCTGCTCCGGGTCGGCCCACGGCGAGCGGCGGTAGAAGAAGTCCACGCGCGCCCACGGGCTTTTCGCGAACGACGAGTCGGCGGCGAGCTTCGCCGCGAACTCGCGCGCCAGCGCCGGATCCTGCGCGAGCATCCGCTTCGCCAGCGGCTCGACGACGTAGTCCTCGCCGTACTCCTTCCGCTCGAACACCGTGTCGAAGAAGTTCCAGGCCAGGAATCCGTCGGGCGCCTGCGCCTCGCACAGGTTGACGACCAGCGCCCCCGAGCGCTGATCGGCCGGCACCCACACGTCGCCGGCGCGGAACGAGCGCAGCCGGCGCTCGAGCCGCACCTGCTTCGCGTGCGTCATGTGGTGGCCTTCGAAGCTGCGGGCGTCCTCGGACCACTCGAGCACGTGCTGGACCTCGACGGTGTCGCTGAAGGCGCGCCGCAGGCGGCGCATCGCGACCCCCTGCGTCTGCAGCACGTCGATCGCGTCGCTCCACTCGCGGGGCACGAGGTAGCCGGCGGGCACCTGGACCGTCAGCTCGGGCACGGTCTCGCGATAGAGCGGGATGATCGTGTCCCACGGCGCGCTCGTGTAGCGCGGCACGAGCCCGCCGGTGATGTCGCTCGGCTCCCACTTCGTCACGACGCCCTTGAAGTCGAAGGGCGTCGCCCGGTCGGTCGTCCGCGACGACAGCACGAGCGGGCCGCGGCGGCGCGCCAGCGCGACCATGCCGTCCTCGGCGGCGCGCACGGCGGCGCGCAGCTCGCCCGGATGCTCGCGGATGTCCTCGAGCGTGCTGGCGAGCAGGTCGTAGGTCGCCTTCACCCTCACGCCGTAGGGCTTGAGCATGTGCGTCTCGACGAGGATCGAGGCACGGCACTGCAGCGGCGTGTAGGCGTTCGAGAACCGCGGCGGCATCCAGCCGAAGTCAATGCCGCTGAGGGGATCGGCTCCGCGGCGGAAACTGAGGTAGGGCGCGGGCAGGTGGCCGAGCGCGGCGAGCCTGGGCAGCACCCGGCCCTCGAACGCCTGCTCGTACCAGCGGGTCAGCGAGGGCGCGACGCCGCCGCCGTTCTGGAACCCGTAGCTGATGTCGTGCCGGTAGTCGGCGCCGTCGGTCGTGTGGTCGTCGAACATCAGGTCCGGCCACCACTTCGTGTAGACGTTCGCGAGCAGCGCCGTCATCTCGGGCGACTCGGACTTCATCCAGTCGCGATTCAGGTTGAGCCCGATGGGCGTGAACCGCCAGCCCATCTCCTCGGGACCGTTCTGGTTGATGCGGTTGAACTTCGAGCTCCGCTCGTGCGCGTCCACCGACAGGATGGGAAGCACGAGCACGATGCACGAGTCGAGCAGGTTCTCGCGCGTGCGCAGCACCGCCATGTCGCGAACCAGCGCGAGCGACGCGTCCTTGCCCTCGATCTCGCCCGAGTGGATGCCGTTGACGATCAGCAGGATGGGCTTGCCGGTCGCGTGCGCGGCGTCGGGCGTGAAGGCGCGGTCGCGCGAGACGATGACGAGCGGCAGGTCGCGGCCCTGGCCGCTGGTGCCGTAGGTGACGACCTTGATCCAGCGCGAGCCGCCCTCGAGCTGGCGGCAGTAGCGCATCGTCTCGTCGTAGTCGGCGGTCTGCTTCCAGGCGGTGCGTTCGGCGCGCGTGCGCCAGAAGCCGGGGATGTCGGCGGGCACGGCCGGACCGTTGCTGGTGTCGGGCGCGACCGGCCTGGGCGGCGGGACGACCGGCCGCGGCGGAAGGGTCACCGGGCGGCGCGCGCTGTCGGCGAGCATGCGCGCCGGCGAGAGCCGCCCGAGCGTGTCGGGCCGGGCGGGAATCGCGGCCAGACCCTGGGCGCGTGGCGCGCCCGCCACGAGCGCGGCGGCCGCGACGAGGAGGACGGCCGCGACGGGCGCGAGCCGGACCGGCAGGGTGCGGGAGTTCATGGCGGGGAAAGTTAGCACAGGACGTCGCGCCCGCCGGTCGCCCGCGCGCCGGCCGCGCGGGCGATCAGACGCCGGCGGGAACGCCCACCGTCGCCCTGCCCCGGGCACGGCGCCCTCCCGCCGTCGCCACCAGCGCGACCATCAGCGCCTTCTGCAGGTGCAGGCGGTTTTCGGCTTCCTCGATCACGATGCTGCGCGGCCCGTCAATCACCCCGTCGGTCACCTCTTCGCCGCGGTGCGCGGGCAGGCAGTGCATGAAGACGGCGTCGTCGTTCGTGAGCGCCATGAGCGATTCGTCCACGGTGTAGCCGGCGAACGCGATGTTGCGCCACTGCGCCTCCTCCTCCTGGCCCATGCTGGTCCAGGTGTCGGTGTAGATCACGTCGGCGCCGCGCGCGGCCTCGCGCGGGTCGCGCACGCGCCGGACGCGTCCGCCGCTGCGCCGCTCGGCTTCGAGGAACAGGCCCGCGTCGGGCTCGAAGCCGTCGGGCACCGCGACGCGCAGGCCGAAGCCGAAGATCGTCGCGGCCTCGAGCCACGAGTGCAGCACGTTGTTGCCGTCGCCGACCCACGCGACCTGGATCGAGTCGAGGTCGCGTCCGGCGCGCCAGAGCGTGTACAGGTCGGCGAGGATCTGGCAGGGGTGCGAATGGTCGGTGAGCGCGTTGACCACCGGCACGCCCGAGTGCGCCGCGAGCTTGCGGACGAGCGAGTGCGAGAACGTGCGCACGACGATCAGGTCCACCATGCCCGAAAGGACGTGCGCGACGTCGGGCACGCTCTCGCGGCCGTGCTCGCTCACTTCGACGGCCCCGAGGTCCACGGCGTCTCCGCCCAGCTCGTGCATGCCGACCGTGAACGAGACGCGCGTGCGCAGCGACGGCTTGTGGAAGACGAGCGCCGCGGTCCGGCCCGCGAGCGGCCGCGGCGCCTTCGGCGTGCCGCGCAGCGCGCGCAGCCGGTCGGCCTCGGTGAACCGTTCCAGCACCCAGCCGCGCTCGAGCCCGAGCAGGTCCACCAGATGGAAATGAGCGTTCTTCACTTCGGCTTCGCCTCCGGGTCGGGTCGTCACGAAATGATGGGAAGGCCGCCCTCGGTGAGCGCGGCCTGCGGCATGGGCAACGAGTAGGCGCGTGCGGCCTTCGCGGCCTCCTCCGAGGCGCCGGGCACGAGGTCGAGCGCGACGGCGACCTCGTCGCACGCATGGCGGCGCGGGCACTTCATGCAGTCGGTCCAGACCTTGCGAGGCAGCGTCTCGCGCGGCACGACGACGAAGCCGTTGCGCGTGAAGAACTCGACCTCGCGGGTGAGCGCGATGACGCGCGGCAGGCCGAGCGAACGGGCGTCGCCGACCACGGCCTCGACGAGCGCGGCGCCCAGGCCCCGGCCGTGCGCGTCGGGCCGGACCGCGAGCGAGCGCACTTCGCCGAGATCGCGCCACAGCAGCCGCAGCGCCGCCGTGGCGATCACGGCGCCGCTGTCCTCGGCGACCCAGAACTCGCGCACGCACTGGAACAGCTCGCTCACCGGACGCGGCAGCAGCACGCCCTGCGCGACGTAGTCCGCCATGACCGCGGCGATCCCGGGCACGTCGTCCACGCCCGCGCGGCGGATCACCACACCGTCCACGCGCCGCACGTCTTCGTGCCGGGGGGCTGAAGACGTCGGGGGATGCGGCGCGCGGACGTGCGGTGTGGTGTCGGTGGTGGCCGGCAGGGCCTCGCCGGGCCCGAGTCCGAGGCGGGCGTCGGCGTGCGCGAGCTGCTCCGCGACCGAGCCGGCGCCGGCGCCGGGAGCGTGCGAGCGGCGCGCGAGCGCCGCTTCGACCGACAGCGATCCGAGGCGCCCGTCGGTGAAGCCGGGATGGATCGCGAGGCGATCGGCGAGCGGAAGCTCCGCCGGCCCGACGCCCCGGGCCTCGGCAGCGGCCCAGAGCTGACCCACCGCGCGGTGCGCGTCGCGGAACGGCACGCCGTCCTCGACGAGCGCGTCCGCCAGCTCGACCGCGAGCAGGTCGGGCGTCAGGCCCGCGGCGAGCCGCTCGGGAATGGGCCGCAGCGCGGCGACGGCGGGCGTGAGCGCTTCGAGCAGCGAATCGAGGTGGGCGGCGGTGTCGAAGACCGCTTCCTTGTCCTCCTGCAGGTCCTTCTGGTACGCGCTCGGCAGGCCTTTCAGGAGCACCGCGAGGCGCTGCGCGTTGGCGAGGAAGCGCGCCGACTTGCCGCGCGCCAGCTCGAAGAGGTCGGGGTTGCGCTTCTGCGGCAGCAGGCTCGACCCGGTGCTGAAGCCGTCGGGCGCGGCGAACCATCCGAAGCCGGGCGAGCAGGCGAGCACCAGATCCTCGGCGAGGCGCGAGAGGTGCAGCCCCAGCAGCGCCGCGGCGTTCAGGTACTCGAGCGCGAAGTCCCGGTCGCCCACGGCGTCGAGGCTGTTGGTGGCGAGCCGCGAGAACCCGAGCCGCTGCGCCAGCGCGTAGCGGTCGTAGCGCAGCGGCGTGCCCGCGACCGCTCCCGAGCCGAGCGGCATGCGGTCGGCGGCCTCGCGCGCGGCGGCGAAGCGCTCCTCGTCGCGCTCGAAGGCGGCGACGTGCGCGAGCCAGAAGTGCGCGAGCAGGATGGGCTGCGCGGGCTGCAGGTGCGTGTGGGCGGCGCACGCGAGTCCGCCCGCGGCGTGCGCCTGCGCCACCAGCGCGCGCTCGAGCTGGCGCAGGTCCTCGACCGCCTGCTCGGCGAGCGCCATCACGCGCATGCGCAGGAGCGTCGCGACCTGGTCGTTGCGGCTGCGCCCGGTGTGCAGGCGGCGCGCGGGTTCCCCGCAGCGGGCTTCCAGCCCCGCCTCGACGGCGGAGTGAACGTCCTCTCCGGAGAGCGGCTCCGAGCCCGAGGCGAGGCCGCTCTCGAGATCGTCGGCGGCCGTGACCAGCGCGCCGCATTCGGCGGCCGAGAGCACGCCGCACTCGGCGAGCGTCGCGGCGTAGGCGCGCGTCAGCGCCAGCTCCTCGGGCCACAGGACGCGGTCCACGGGCAGCGAGTCGTTGAGCCGCTTCGCGCGCGGGTCGAGCCCGGCCGCGAGGCGGCCGGCCCACACGGCGGGCCGCGCGTCAGTCATTCGCGAGCACTTCGGCGGGCCGGCGCGTCGCGGACCCGCCGCCGCGCTGCGCGCCGGTCGCGCCCGGAAGGCCGAAGAGCCGGATGAAGCCTTCGGCGTGCTTCGGCTGGTAGCCGGTCATGTCGAACGACGCGAGGTCGGGCCGGTAGAGCGTGTTCGGGCTGGTGCGACCGCACACGGCGGCGCGGCCCTGGTGGAGCTCGACCGCGACCTCGCCGGTGGCGTCCTCGGTGGTGGCGTCGAAGAAGGCCTGCAGCGCGTGCCGCAGCGGCGTGAACCACTGGCCGTTGTAGACGAGGTCGGCGTAGCGCTGCGACAGCTCGGCGCGCGTGCGCAGCACGTCGTGCGGCAGCGTCAGCCGGCACAGGTCCTCGAGCGCTTCGTGGAGCACCGTGCCGGCGGGCGTCTCGTACACGCCGCGCGACTTCATGCCCACGAGCCGGCTCTCGACGATGTCCACGCGGCCGACGCCGTGCCGGCCGGCGAGGGCGTTGAGCTGCTCGACGAGCGCGACGGCGCCGGGCGTCTGGCCGTTCAGCGACACCGGCCGGCCGCGTTCGAAGCCGATGCGGACGACCTCGGCGGCCGCGGGCCGGTCGGCGGGAGCCGCGGTCAGGCGGTACATGGATTCGGGCGGGGCCTGCATCGGATCCTCGAGCGGACCGCCCTCGTGCGAGAGGTGCCAGAGGTTCGCGTCGCGCGAGAACAGGTCTGACTTCTTCTGGGCCAGCGGGATTCCGCGGGCCGCCGCGTAGTCCATGGCGTCCTCGCGCGAGACGATGTCCCACTCGCGCCACGGCGCGATGACGTGCAGTTCGGGAGCGAGCGCCATGTAGGCGAGCTCGAAGCGCACCTGGTCGTTGCCCTTGCCCGTGCAGCCGTGCGCGAGCGCGTCGGCGCCCACCGCGTGCGCGCAGGCCACCTGCCGCGAGGCGATGAGCGGGCGGGCGATCGAGGTGCCGAGCAGGTAGCGGCCCTCGTACGTCGCGGCCGCGCGCAGCATCGGGAACACGTAGTCGGACAGGAACGTCTCGCGCAGGTCCTCGACCCGCACGTCGTCGGCGCCGATCTGGCGCGCCTTGGCTTCGAGCCCGTCCAGCTCGAGCCCGCCCTGTCCGACGTTCGAGCAGTAGCAGACGACCTCGCAGCCGTAGCTCTCCTTGAGCCACGGCACGATGATGCTGGTGTCGAGTCCGCCGGAATAGGCGAGGACCGCCTTCTTCACGCGCGAGGGGCCGTGGGTGTTCACTTCGCGTCTCCCTTCGTGACGGCCGCCCGCAGGGCGGTGAGCGCGCGATCGAGCGCGCCGAGGGCTTCGGCGATCTCGTCGTGCGTGACGTTGAGTGGCGGCAGCAGCCGCACCGCGCGCTCGCCGCCGCGGACGAGCAGCAGTCCCTGCTCGCGCGCCGCGGCGAGCAGTTGCGGGGCGCCGAAGCCGGCGCCGGGGTCCAGGTCCACGGCGCGCAGCAGCCCGAGCCCGCGCGATTCGCGAACCGCCGGCTGCCTCGCGGCGAGTTCCGCGAGGCCGCGCTCGAGCTCCGCCGCCCGTTCGCGGACGGTCTCGAGGAATCCGGGCGCGGTCACCTTCGCCAGCGACCAGCGCGCCGCGGTCGCGCACACCGGGTTGCCGCCGAACGTGCAGCCGTGCATACCGGGGGAGAGCGCCGCCGCCGCGTCCGCGGTCATCAGCACCGCGCCGACGGGAAGGCCCGCGCCGAGCGCCTTGCTGAGGACGGTGAACTCGCCGCGGACTCCGAAGTGTTCCTGCGCGAGGAGCCTGCCGGTGCGGCCCATGCCGGTCTGCACCTCGTCGAGGACGAGGGCGATGCCGCGCTCCGCGGTCCGCGTCCTGAGCGCGGACAGGAACTCCCGCGAGGCCGGAACGGCGCCGCTTTCTCCCTGAACGACCTCGACGATCACCGCGCAGACGTCCTCGTCGAGGATCGCGTCGAGCGCCGGCGCGTCGTTGAAGTCCGCGAAACGCACCCCGGGCACGAGCGGCTGGAACGGCTCGCGATAGGCCGGCGTGTGCGTGGCCGAGAGCGCGAAGCCGGTGCGCCCGTGAAAGCCGCCCTTGAAGGCGACGATGTCGCGGCCCCGCAGGCCCTTCGCCTTCGCGCGCGCGCGCGCGAACTTGAGCGCGGCCTCGACGCCTTCGGTGCCCGAGTTGCAGAAGAACGCGCGTTCGTAGCCGGTCGCCGCCGTCAGCTCGCGCGCGAGCGTGACGGCCGGGCCGTTGGCGAACAGGTTCGAGACCTGGCCGAGCGTCGCGAGCTGCGCCGCGACGACGGTCGCGAGCCCTTCGGGCGCGTGCCCGAAGGCGTTGACGGCGATGCCGCTGACGAAGTCGAGATAGGTGCGGCCGGCGGTGTCGGTGACGCGCGCGCCGCGGCCCGAGGCCAGCTCGAGACGCGGCAGCGGGTAGACGGGTGCGTGCGACGCGACCTCGTCCACGGCGAAGCCGGGCGCGATGGGCGGCGCGTTCAGCAGGGCGGCGTCAGGCATGGGAGGCCTCCGGAGTTGCGACGAGAGTGGTGCCCGCGCCGGTTCCGCCGAGCAGGTCGGCGAGCGTCTCGGGTCCGTTCCAGCACGCGATGTGGGCACGGCCGACGCCGGCCGCGAGCGCGGCGGCGGCGGCCCGCAGCTTGGGCCGCATGCCGCCTCCGACCTCGGGCCGCGCGAGCGCGCGCGCGATGGCGGTGGCGGGCAGCTCGCGCACGACGGCGCCCTCGAGCTCGAGGCCCGGGGCGTCGGAGAGCAGCACCAGCTCGCAGGCGCCGAGCGCGGCGGCAAGCGCGGCGGCCGCGTCGTCGGCGTTCACGTTGAGCAGCGCGCCGCGGTACGCGCCCAGGCTGGCGAGCACCGGGGTGCGGCCGGCCGCGAGCAGCGATTCGAGCAGCGAGGGATCGGCGCCCGCGACCTCGCCGACGGCGCCGAGCGACGAGGCGCGCGCGTGCGGCCGCACGGCGAGCGTGCCGCCGTCGAGCGCCGCGAGCCCGACCGCGTCCACGCCGCGCTCGCGCAGCGCCGCGACGAGCCGCTTGTTGGCGAGCCCGGCGAGCACGGCCGCGGCGACCTCGAGCGTGGCCGCGTCGGTGACGCGCAGGCCGTCGGCGAAACGCGTCTCGAGCCCGAGCTTGAGGCACCACTGCGTCACCTCGGCGCCGCCGCCGTGCACGAGAACGGCCGGCCGGCCGAGCGCGGCGAGCGCGCCGGCGAACTCGGCCGCGGCGCCCGGGGTCTCGAGCGCGCGGCCGCCGAGCTTGAGGACCAGCGGCGGCGTGACGCCGCGGCCCGTCGCGGGAGCGCCCGTCACCAGGGGCTCCCGTGGACGGGCAGGCCCCAGCCCTCGGGCCAGCCGAGCAGCAGGTTCAGGTTCTGAATCGCCTGGCCGGCCGCGCCCTTGACGAGGTTGTCGATCGCGGTGGTCGCGAGCAGCGTGCGCCCGCCATGGACGGTCGTGACCGCGAGGTCGCAGCGGTTCGAGTTCTTGACCGCGCGCGTCTCGGGCCACGAGCCGGGCGGCAGAACGCGCACGAAGGTCTCGTCCCGGTAGCGGTGCGCGTAGGCGGCGTGCGCGTCCTCGGGCGCGAGCGGGCGCGCGAGCGGGGACATGGCGGTGAGCAGGATGCCGCGCGCCATGGGCGCGAGCTGGGGCACGAACGAGACGGCGGTCGGGCGCGACGAGAGACGCGCGAAGTTGCGCGTCATCTCGGGCACGTGCGCGTGCACCTCGCCGGCGCGGTAGATGGCGGCGCCGCCGTCGAGCTCGACGAACGAGGTGCCGAGCGCCGCCTTGCGGCCGGCGCCGCTCACGCCCGAGAGGGCGGTGATGCAGGCGGTGCCGGCGAGCCAGCCGAGTTCGAGCGCGGGCAGCAGCGCGAGCGTGGCGGCGGTCGGGTAGCAGCCGGGATTGGCGATGCGGCTGGCGCCGGCGAGCGAGTCGCGGAACGCCTCGGGCAGGCCGTACACGTAGCCCTCGACCCCGTCGCGGTGGTCCTGCGACAGGTCCACCACGCGCGGCACGCGCGCGAGCCAGTCGGCGTGCTCGGCGGCGAAGGCGCGGAACGCGCCGTGCGGCAGGCAGGCGACGAGGGTGTCGAAGGCGCCTTCCTCGAACAGCGCGGGCAGCGCCTGGGGCTGCACGGGATCGGGCAGTTTCGCGAGCCGCGAGTCGAGGCCGGGCATGAGCTCGGCGGCGGGCCGGCCGGCGTGCTCGCGCGAGACGAGCGCGCCGACGGCGATGCCGTCGTGGGCGATCGAGAGCCGCACGAACTCCTGCCCCGAGTAGCCGCTGGCCCCGAGCACGGCGACGCGCGCGTTGCGGCGGGCGACGCCGTTCGCGGGAGCGGTCGAGAGCGCGGGCAGGACGGGAGCGGTCACTGGGTACCTCCGGTTCGGCCGGCGAGGGCGTCGAGATGACGCTTGAACCGGCGGGCGGTGGACTTGTCGGCCAGGATGCAAAGCACGGTGTCGTCGCCGGCGACGGAGCCGACGAGGCCCTCGAACTCGAGCAGGTCCACGGCGCGCGCGACGGCGCTGGCGTGGCCGGGCGGGGTGACGACGACGGCGAGGTTCTGCGCGAGGCGCGTCTCGTTGACGAACACCTTGAGGTCGAGCATCTGCCGGCGGTGGTCGAGCGCCTCGACGGCGGGCGTGGGCAGCTCGTACCAGGCCTGTCCGCTGGCGGCGCGCTTGGCGACGCCGAGGCTGCGCAGGTCGCGCGACAGCGTGGCCTGGGTGACCTCGACGCCGGAGCGCGACAGGGCGCCGGCCAGCTCCTCCTGACTGGAGAAGCGGCGCGCCTCGAGGAGCTTGCCGATGAGCGTCAGGCGCTGCGAGCGGTTCGGCGTGGCCACGGGGCCTCCGTGGGGCGGCTGCATAACTATTCCGAGTGATGCATAAAATCACTTGTCGGCGGGGAGGCGCAAGAACTTTCTCGACTTTTCTCCGAGCGGTACTCGCGAGGCCGGGCCCGCGGCCTGGCTCGCGACGGTCGCCCCGCGAGGCCGGGCCCGCGGCCTGGCTCGCGACGGTCGCCCTGCGGGCCGGGGAGCGCGTGAATCGGGGGACGCTGCGCTTCGGCCATCCCTGGCCTCCGCTTCGCTAGGCTGGCGACGCGCTCCGCCGGCCCTGGCTCCCGCGCGTCGCCAGACTCCCCCGATTCACGCGCTCCCCGGCCCGCAGGGCTTGGAGAGGGCTCGTGATGGGACCCGCGGATTTGCGCCCTTCGGAGCATAGGCGGTGGGCGGGTGGACAGGTCGCGTATGGGCGGAGTCGCGAGGGGCGCGGGAGCCAGGGATGGCGAAGCGCCCCGAGCGCCTGGCGAGCCGAGGACAGGATGTCCGAGGTGAGCGTCCGCCCATACGCGACCTGTCCACCCGCCCGCCGCCGGGGCCCCGGTGGTACGAGTCAGCTGCGACTGGCGACGCCCGTCCACCCGCCCGCCGCCGGGGCCCCGGTGGTACGAGTCAGCTGCGACTGGCGACGCCCGCCCACCACCGCGACCGCCGGAAAGCCGGCGGGCCGCGCTCGGGGGGAGCGCGGCCCGCGGGGGGAAGCGGTGTGCGGCCGGAGCTAGCGGGTCATCACCAGGCGCCGGGTCAGGCTGCGGCCGGCGAACTCGAGGCGGACGAAGTAGGAGCCCGCGCGGACCGGGCTGCCGCCGGTGTCGCGGCCGTCCCAGAAGACCGACTGCGCGCCCGAGGAGCGATCGCCGTCCACCAGCGTGCGCACGCGCGCGCCGGCGAGGTCGTAGACGCTCAGCTTCACGCGGCCCGGGTTCGGCAGCGAGAACGCGATGCGGGCGCTGCCGCGCGCCGGGTTCGGCCACGCGGGTGCGAGCGCCAGGCCGCTCAGGTGCTCGAGCACGCCCGTGTTGCCCGCGTTGACCGTGACGTTGTAGCAGCACTGGCCCACCACCACGCCGCCCGGCGTCGTGAGCGTCAGGCAGATCGTGTTGACGCCGGCCGCGGCCGTGTCCGGCACCGTCACGTTCGCGGTGTAGAACGCCGAACCCTCCGCCGGGATCGCGATCGTCGGCGTGCCGCTGACCGGCCAGGCGCGCGTGCTCGAGAGCGAAACGCCGTAGGTCCCCGCGAACAGCGGGCTGTCGTTGGCCAGCGTCCAGCCGGCGGTGGTCGCCGCGTCGGCGTCCACCGTCGTGTCGTTCGGGCACGAGCTGATCGAGCTGGTCGTGAGCACCGCGGTCGTGAACACGTCCACGCTCGGGTTCGAGGCGCGCGCGTCCGCCCAGGTGGGATGAATGCGCGTCGCGCTCGCGGTGATGTGGCTGTAGTCGCCCTCGTTCGGGGCGATGTTGACCGGCGCCGTGGTGAAGTTGAGCTGGACGCTCGTCACCCGCTGGTTCGCGGCCCAGGTCGCGCCGCCGTCGGCCGAGCGCGTCAGGTAGATGTGGGCGCGCGAGCCGTACGTGTCGTCGCGGTGGTCGAACCACATGCCGTAGGGCATGCCGTCGCCGCCGACGCCCACCTCGGGAAGCCAGTTGTCGAAGCCGACCGCGTCGTCGTTCATCCTCGTCGGGGTGGACCAGGTCGAGCCGTCGTCCGACCAGGCCGTGAACGCGTCGCGCTGATCGCGTCCTCGTTCGGAGACGGTGGCGCCGAACGCGGTGCGGATGCGGTAGAACATCTGCCGGCGCGAGATGCCGGCGATGCGCACGAAATAGGTTCCGCTGGTCGGGGCCGTGTAGACGAACACCGAGCTGGTCTGGCTCGCGGTGCTGTCGGTCTTGCCCGTGTAGCACAGGCGCTGCGAACCGTCGGGGTTGGGGGCGAAGAGCCGGAGCGTGAACGCGCGACCCGTCGTGAAGGAGTCGGCCCACGCGAGGAACCTCTCCCCGGCGTTGAGCGACACCGAGAAGTAGTCCTGGTCCGTCACGCTCGAGGTGGTCTGCAGGTTGCCGCGCAGGATGTTGCCCACCGTGAAGGCGTTGGCCGTCGCCGTCGTGTTGTTCGAGGTGTTGTTGCCCGCGACATCCGACTCCGACTTGGCGCCGAGGGCGGTGAAGGAGTCGTCGAGCCAGTCCCAGGACTCGTTCCAGGTCACGTACACGCGCCCGCGATGGGCACCGCTGGTGCGGTCCACGGCGATCGAGGGGAACGACAGTCCGCGTTCACGGTTGAAGGCCGGGGCGCCGGTCGTGTAGTTCGAGATGAAGGCGGCGGCGTCCGACTGGGTGCCGAACGAGACGCCGCCGTCCGTCGAGCGGCGGAAGCGCATGTAGTCGTTGTCGTTGATCTGACCGATCGCCGACCACACCACGTCCACCTCGCCGTTCGGACCGACCGCCGGGCGCGAGCCCTGCACCCAGCCCTCGTCGAACGCCGAGGACAGCGTCAGCGCGGCCGAGAACGTGCGTCCGCCGTCGGTCGAGCGGTAGAAATCGATCTGGTCGCCCGTCACGGTGAACGTCGTGTTGGTCACGTAGACGTTGCCGGTGAGCGAGTCCACGGCGATCCATTGCTTGTCGAGGAAGAAGCTGGCGTTCGAGGCCGAGCGCACGACGAACACGCTGTCGAACGCGAACACGCCGCCCGTGAAGCGCCCGCGCGCGACGCCGATGGCGTTGTTCGAGGCGTTCGGGTTGGCGAGGCCGCAGTACCAGAACTCGCCGGTCTTCTCGTTGACCGCGACGACCGGGTCGCTCGTCCATTCCCAGGCCGGGTAGGCGGGCGGATGAGGAATGTCGCCGCCGTCGGTGAACGTCACGCCGCCGTCGCTCGACCAGCCGTAGCCCTGTGTGTCGCCGCCGCTCGTGAAGCCCTGGCCGTCGTTCCAGGCGACGAGCACGTTGTCGCCGAGCGCCGCGATGGACTCCTCGCACTGCCCGGCGTTGGCGGCGTCCCCGGCCGGGTTGTTGGTGCGCACGTTGAGCGGGATCGAGGTCGTGGCCTGCGCGCCCGTCGGAAGGGCGGGCCGCGCGGGCGTGCCGACGCCGGCGGGCAGTTCGGCTTCGTCGAGGGTCGGGCGCTGCGCGCGGATGCCGGCCAGCTTGCGCTTCGCGGCCTTGTTGCCGCGCGCGGCGAGCTTCTCGAGCTTCGCGCGCTCGCGGCCCGCCACGATCTTCGCACGGGCCTTCTTCAGGATCATCAGGCGATGGAGGTTCTTGAACTCACGGCGCTGGACTTCCAGCGGCGGCGCGGCGCCCGGCACGACGGGCTCCTGGGCGCGGGCCGGGGCGGGCAGTGCGACGACGAGCGCGAGAAGGGCGGCAGCGGCGGCGCGCCCGGCGGCGAGGGCAAGGCTGCGGAGCATGGAGAAGTCTCCCGGGGTGTTTCGTCTGTCGAAGCGTCGCTGGGAACTGCGGGGGCTTGCCGGGGGAATCGGCTGCAAGCAGGACGCCGCCCGGAGCCTTCAACTAAACAACAATGATAGCGGCGGAGTGCTTGCGCGGCGAGATGAAAACGGCCCCGAGGCTTCGGCGACCGCCGGCGGATCGTCACGCATCGCCGGGGCGGCCCTCGCCGTCCCGCTCCGGGCGGCGGCCGCACGACCCCCCGGGCACCCACGCGAAAAGCCCCGTCGGCCGCGGGGCCGGCGGGGCTCTCGCTTCCCGGGGGAGCGGACCGCCTTCTAATTGAGCAGCGCGACCTTCCGCGTGCTGAGCGCCTCGTGGCCCGCGAGCCGCACCAGGTAGACCCCCGGGTGCAGCCCGGCCGAGCGCAGCGGCACGGCATGCACACCCGGGCCGTAGCTGCCGAGCGGAACCTCGGCGACCCGGCGACCGGCCAGGTCCAGCAGCTCGAGCCGCGCGCCGCGGCCGCCCTGCGGAAGGGCGAGCGAGACCGAGAAGTCGCCGCGCGCCGGGTTCGGCCACGCGCCCAGCAGCTCGAAACGAGAAGGGACCGCCGGCGTCGCGGCGAGGAGCGACTGCGGCAGGATCGTGAAGTCGCCGCTCGCGCCGCTCGCCCACCGCCGTGCCACGTCCACGACACGCACGCGGGCCTGCGAGGTGGCGGGCGCCGTCGCTGTCCAGTCGAACGAGGTGCCGGTCAGGTTGCGCGCGATCGCGGCCCAGCTCGCTCCGCCATCGCGCGAGACCTCGACGTCCACCGCCCCGACGTGCGAATCCTTCGTCCACGTCAGCAGGTGGTTCAGCGACTCGATCAGCGTGTCCCCGCCCGCCGGGCTCGTCAGCGTCAGCGACAGCTCGACGCCGCAGCCGGCGAGCAGCGTCGTCACCGAGCTCGCGCCCCGGTTGACCGCGGCGAGGTCGATGCCGCCGTCGTGGTTCCAGTCGCCGATCGCGAGCGCGTAGGGGTTCGTCCCCGCGGTCCAGGTGATGGCGGAGTTGAACGTGCCGTTGCCCTTGCCGATCAGAATGCTCACCGTCTTGTTGGCGTTGTTGTTGACGAACGCGAGGTCGGGCACGCCGTCGGCGTTCCAGTCGCCGACGCACGGGCCGCGGGCGTTCGAGCCGACGGTGACGATCGTCGCGGCTGCGGGGAAGGTTCCGTTGCCCACCCCGCCGCTGCCGTTGCCGAGCAGCATGCCGGCGCCGCCCACGGTCGAATACACCGTGAACAGGTCGGTGATGCCGTCCTGGTTGAAGTCGCCGGTCACCAGGTCCCAGGCGTTGGCGCTGGCGTTGTGCTGGGTCGGGGCCATGAAGGTGCCGTTGCCGACGCCGTTCACGCCCTGCCCCCGCAGCACGCGCAGGTACGTGTTGGTGGTCGTGGCGATGTCCCAGATGCCGTTCTCGTCGAAGTCGCCGACCACGACGCCGCGCGTGGTGGCGCCGAAGCTGACGAGCACCGGAGCGCCGTACGTGCCGTCGGGCACGCCGCCGGCGCCGTTGCCGAACAGCAGCGTCAGGCCGCTCGCGCCGCCGGCCACGACGAAATCGGGCACGCCGTTCTCGTCGAAGTCCGCGCTCGCGACGCCGCCGGGCACGAAGCCGAGCGGAAGGCGCGTGCCGGCGCCGAAGGTGCCGTTCGGCACGCCGCCCGTGCCGCCTCCGGGGTAGATCCACAGCGCGCTGTCGGCGCCGGTGCCGACCACGAGATCGGCGAGGCCGTCGTTGCCGACGTCGGTGACGAGCAGGCACTGGGGACTGGCGGGCGTCGTCACCACGGGCGTCGCGGCGGCGAACGTGCCGTCGCCGATGCCGCCGGAGCCGCCCCCGGCGAGCAGCGACACGCTGCCGGCCGCCTGATCGAGCGTCACGAGGTCGGCGATGCCGTCGCCGGTCAGCTCGGCGCTGGCGACGGCGATCGGCGTCGAACCCGTGACCTGTTCAGGGTCCACGCCGATCGCGCACATGTCGAACTTGACCTCGGCGCCGAAACCGGACGTGTCGCCGGTCGTGTGCGCGCGCACCTTGTAGAACCACAGGCCGAGGCCCGAATCGTCGAACGACAGCCCGCTCGTCGAGCCGATCCACGCGGGCGCGAAGTCGAGCATCGAGCGGCTGCGGTAGACGTCGTAGCCGGTCACGCCCGCGGTGCTGCTGGCGTCCCACGCGACGCGCACGCCGGTCGGAATCGCGCTCGCGACGACGTTGCGCGGCGGCGCGATGGCCGGGTTCGTCGCGCACGCGGCGAGGTTCACGCGCTCGCGCATGCGGGTGATGCACGCGGGATGAAAGTCCATGCGCAGGTTGTTGATGCCCCCCGAAAGCTGGTGGCAGTAGCTCATGATGGTGCCCTTGTCCACGGGCACGTGCAGCGGCGCCGACTGGCAGCCGCCCTCGCTCGCGAAGCAGGTGTCGATCGTCGCACCGGGCGGCGTGATGTATCCCAGGGCGCTCCAGTTGCAGCTGTGCGTGTGCCAGGAGCCGAAGTTGTGGCCGAGCTCGTGCGCCACCACCTCCGCGTCCCAGGTCGTCGCGTTGGTGGGATAGGCGTACGCGCAGTCGATCGCGCTCACGCCGTAGCCGTAGCCGTTGCTGGTGCTGGCGCACAGCACGTCAATGTAGGCGATGCCACCGCCCAGGCTGCGGCCCGACAGCAGGTGCGCGAGCGAGCGCGGCACGCCGCCGCGGTTGGCGTTCCACCAGGAGCGGAACTGCGGCAGCTGGTTCTGGGTGTCCACGGCCGTGTACGGGTCGGTGGTCGTCCAGAAGTTGAGGTAGCCGACGTTCAGCGTCACCTCGAGGTCGCGCTCGTAGACGAGCGAGACGGTCGCGAGCAGCGTCGCGATGTAGTTGCTGGCCGCCGTCAGGTTGCCGCCGAACTTGCCGACGATCTCCGAGTCGCAGTCCACCGCGATCGTGAACGTCCTGCGCGGCGCATCCAGCTCGATCGAATACGGGTTCGCGCGCGGACGGGCGGGCTCGCCGTGGTCCAGCGCGGCCTCGTTCGCGCCGTCCACGCCGCACTCCCACGGCGCGAGCTTCGGCAGCACGGCCGCCTCGCGGCTGAGCACGTGCAGGGTGGGTCCGGCGGCGCCCGGTTCCGGCGCCGCGGACGGCATGAGCAGCAACTGCTCGCCGCCGCGCGAGAGCGTGAGGCGCACCTCGTCACGCGTGAGCGTGAGCATGGCCCACGAGTCCGGCTCGCCGTTCACGCGACCGCGGAAGACCGCGACGTCGGGCGTGAAGGAATGCGGGCCGGAGCCGTCGGTGTAGGTGACCTGCGCCCCGGGCGCGAACAACTCGCGGCGCTCCAGCTCCAGCTCGACGGCCGAGCCGTCAGCCAGGGGCAACGCGAGCGTGCCGCTCCCGGCGCCGCGCAACTGATCGAGCGCGGCGCGGTCCACCGCGAGCAGCGTCGCGCCCGGGCGGGCGGTGAGCGTCGCGAGGCGGCCGGAGCCGGGCGCGACGCGGGTCAGCAGTTCGCGGGCGTGCGCCTGCGGCGTCACGGCGGGGAGCAGGGTGAAGAGCAGGATGAGGGCGAACGGCCGGGGGAAGCGCATGGAGGTCACCTCACGATGCTGACCCGCGACGTGAGCGAGTGCCCACGCTGGGTGATGCGAACGAGATAGACGCCCGATCGGGCGGAGGACCAGAGGGTGAACGGGATCACGTGCGAAGCGGCCGCGTAGCCGGTCAGCCGGCGCGAATCCACGAGCCGGCCCGTGAGATCGAAGATCTCGATCTCGGCGGGCTCGGCGTAGGGCAGCGTGAACGCGAGGTGCGCGCCCGAACCGTCGGTCGGGTTCGGGATCACGCCGCGCAGCGCCAGGCCGAGGCCCGAAGGCACGAGCACCGTGACCTGGCCGCGGAAGTACTCGGTGCCGTTCTCGAGCACGCCCAGCCGGTAGGTGTAGGTCGCGCCGGGCGCGACCGTCGTGTCGGCGTACACCACGTGTCCGTCGCCGGCCGCGGTCACCGTGTCGAGAACGCTCCACGAGCCCGTGCCCGCGAGCGTGCGGTGGAGCGCCGCGCGGAACCCGTCCGGGGGATTGGCGGTCCAGTCGAGGTCCACGCGTCCCGGCACCGCGGTCGCGGAAACCAGATCAACCTGCGTGGACGTGGCGCCGATCGGCCACACCGACACGTAGGCGTCGGGCGTGCCGCCGCGCGCGTCGGACCAGCAGACGGCCAGGCGGGAGCTGCTCGTGAACAGGCTCATGTAGTCGCCCTGGTTCGGCGCGAAGGCCGACTGACAGGCCGTCCAGTTCGACAGCGTGTCGCTCGCCGCGCCGAGCGTCGTCCAGTTCGCGCCGCCGTCGGTCGAGCGCGCGAGATAGACCTGCGATTCGCCGCCGCTCGCGGCCGCCGGCGCGTCGCGCCAGTCGTACCAGGCGAACCAGACCTCGCCGTCGGGCCCGACCGCGACCTCGGGCAGCCAGCCGTCGAGGCCGATCGGCGCGTCGTCCACCCGCACGGGCGCGCTCCAGTTCGCGCCGCCATCGTCGGAGTGCGCGACGAACACGTCCCGCTGGTCCGAGCCGCGCTCGCCTGCGCGCGCCGCGAGGCCCGTGCGCAGCCGGTAACCGCCCGAGCCGGTTTGCGACGCGACGCGCAGGAAGTAATCCCCGCTCGCCGGCGCCGTCCAGATCCAGCCCGGCTTGTAGCCGGCCGCGACGTCCGACCCGGAGGCGGTGGTCCACGCCAGGCGCGTCACGCCGTCGGCCGCGAACATGCGCAACGACAGCGTGACCCCGATGTTCGAGGAATCCGCGAAGGCGAGGATCGTCTGGCCGGCGTCGAGATGGACGCGGAAGTAGTCGAAGTCCGCCGTCGAGGCGAGGGCGCCGCGGACGAGGTTGCCCGGCGCCATCGGCGAAGCGGCGGCGGCGGTCTCGTTGGGCTCGACCTCGGAGGCCGCGCCCGAGGCGCCCGCGTTACCGGTGTCGTCGTACCAGTTCAGGCACTCGGCCCACGCGAGGTAGATGCGCCCGCGATGCGGGCCCGAGCTGTGGTCCACGGCGAGCGAGGGAAAGTTCGGGATCGGACTGTCGCGGTTGAAGCCCGGCGCGCCGGTTCCGTAGTTGGAGAAGAACGACACCGCGTTCACCGGCGCCGAGAACGACGCCCCGCCGTTGGTCGAACGGCTGAAGCGCACGTAGTCGGCGTCCACGAGGCCGATGCCGTAGTAGGCGACGTACACGTCGCCGTTCGCTCCGGCGACCGCGCGCGAGGCCTGCACGAATCCCGCCTCGGCGTCGGCCGAGATCCGCACCGGCGAAGTCCAGACCGCCAGCAGGCTGTCGGCGGACTGGAACTCGATCTGGTCCAGTCCGGACGTGAAGTTGGTGTAGCTGAGCAGCACCCGGCCGGTGCCGGGGTCCACGCTGATCCATTCCTTGTCGAGGAAGTTGCTCGAAGCGTTTTCGACGCGCGCCGCGACCTTCGTCGTCCAGGTGAACGTGCCGCCCGAGAAGCGGCCCATGATCACGCCGATTCCGTTCTGTCCGCCCGCGGCGTCCGCCAGCCCGGCGTAGTAGAAGGCGCCGGTGTTCGGGTTCACGCTCACGACCGGGTCGCTCGCCCAGCGCCAGCCGGAGGGCGTGGTCGGGGTCGGCAACGTGCCGCGATCCGTCCACGTCTGTCCGCCGTCGGTGGAGGTCGCCCAGCCCTGGGCCTGCTCGGACGGCCAGCCCTTGCTGTCGTTCCATGCCGCGACCATGTAGTCGCCCCACGCCGCGATCGAGGTTTCGCTCTGCGTCTCGTTCGCCGCGTCGCCGGTCGTGTCGTTGACGCGCACGTTGGGCGTGGGTGGCGCGCTCGCGCGCAGCGGACCCGGCACGCGCGCCGACGCGACGGTCCGTGGCGCGGGCCGCAGTCCGAGACGGGCGTCCTCGTCCTTCACCTCGGGCTTGTCGCGCTGGCCGCGCCGGACGATGGCCGTGCGGCCGTGGCGTTTCATCTCGCGCGCCAGCTCGCGCAGCGCCTTCTCGCGTTCGCGGCGCTCCTTTTTCTCGTGCAGCGGCTCGCGCAGCAGCAACGCCGCCTGGTAGCGCTTGAAGGGCGACGCCGACTGCACCCGGGCGCCGGCCGCGAGGGCGTCCGTGCCGGGCAGGGGGGGCACGAGCGCGCAGGCGGCCAGGAGCGCGAGGAGGCGGGGGTGCCGGAGCATGCGGAGTCCTTTCGGTGCGTCGCCGCGCGGCGGCGCGAGATTCCCGGTGACCGGCAGCCGCGCACCGGGGTCGGTAAAGCGCACGGTGAGTCTAGAACTGGTTTCAAAACCGGGCAACGCGTCGTAGCTTGAAGCCATGGTTCCTCACACGGAGGTGAGCCATGGCGTGCAGTGGACGACTGAGCGACGCACAGTGGGCGCGGATCACCCCGCAACTGCCGCGCCGCCAGTGGAGCCCGCGTGGAGGCTGGCCTCCCGCGGACGACCGCAAGTGCTTCGAGGGCATTCTGTGGATCCTGTGGACGGGTGCCCCCTGGAAGGTGCTGCCGAGGCAGTACGGAAGTCCGACTACCTGTTGGCGCCGAGTGCGGCAGTGGGACGAGGACGGGACGCTGCTGGCCCTGTGGCGGGCGGTGCTGGCTGACCTGAACGACGCCGAGAAGGTGCGCCGGGACGAGTGCTTTGGCGACGGGAGCTTCGCCCCGGCGAAGAAGAGGGCGCCGGAGTCGGCAAGACCAAGAAGGGCAAGGGCACCAAGTGGATGCTTCTGGTCGATGGCGCGGGTACTCCGCTGGAAGCACACCTGGACTCGGCCAGTCCGAGCGAGCAGAGGCTTCACGAGAAGACGATCGCCGCCGTCCAGGTGAGGCGAACCCATCGGCCGGGCCGGCCACGCTCGAAACCCGACCGACTGATCCTCGACCGCGGCTATGACAGCAGCGCACTGCGGGCGAAGCTCGCGAAGCGCGACACTCGAGGCGTTCGGTGAGGAGACCACGCGCGAACTGGAGCGGATCGAGGCCCGCGTGGTGCACGAGATCGCGCGGGTCAAGTACGCCTGCGCCACGTGCAAAGAGGGCGTGGTGACGGCCCCCCTGGCGCGGGCGGGTGATAGACAAAGGCCTGCTGGGGCCGGGGTCCCTCGCGCAGGTGATCACGGAACACTTCGCGCACCATCAGCCCTACCACCGGCTGGAGGGCAAGTACCGCGCCGATGGGGTCGAGCTGTCACGCGACGTGCTGTGCAGCTCGATGCACCGCTGCGCGGAGCTGCTCGAGCCGATCGCCGGAGAGCTCAAGCGCGAGGTGCTGGCCTCGCCGGTGGTGCACACGGACGGCACGCCGGTGGCGCTGGCCCGCTCGAGCGAGGGCGGGGCGCAGCAGGCGCGGGTGTGGGTGTACCTGAACCGCGAGGGCCGGCACTGGTACGACTTCACCGACAGCCGCAAGCGCGACGGCCCGGCGCGACTGCTGCCGGACTTCAAGCGCTACCTGCAGGCGGATGCCTACGGCGGCTACGACCACCTGTTCGCACCCACCGGTGCGACCGAGGTCGGGTGCTGGGCGCACGTGCGGCGGAAGTTCGTCGGCGCCGAGGCGACCGATGCCGAGTTGGCGAAGCAGGCGATAGGCCGCATTCGCGCGTTATTCGCGATCGAGGAGGCGGCAGCGCCGCTCGATGACGCCGCGCGAAGGCGGCGTCGCTGTTGGAGGAGTTCGCCGCCCGGATGCAACGCGCCGCGACGCAGGCGCTGCCGAAGTCCCCGTTGGGACGGGCGATCGTGTACGCGCAGAACCAGTGGCCGGCGCTGGGGCGCTACGTGGACCACGGCCGGCTGGCGATCTCGAACAACGCCGCCGAGCGCTCGCTGCGCGGCCTGGCCGTGGGCCGGAAGCACAGGCTGTTCTTTCAGTGCGAGGGTGGCGGCACGACGGCGGCGATCCTGGTGAGCCTGCTGATGACGGCGAATGCGGCCTGGGTCAACGCGCAGGACTACTTCCGCGACGTGCTGACGCGGATCTCGACCTGCATCGACGTCAAGCAGCTCACGCCGCACGGCTTGCGGCAGCACTTCGAGCCCGAGTTCACCGGCCGCCGCCAGGCGCTGCTCGAACAGCTCGTCGGCGAGCGCTGACAGCACTCAGTCCGGCCCGATCGTCAAGACGGGCTTGAGGCGACGGTTAGGTCCGACCTGGGACAGGCAGTACTCAAGGGTACGGCGCTCGCAAGCGCAAGCCGGGCACCGACAGGGCGGTTCTCGGCGTCCGAAGATATTTCGCTTCAGCGAACCGCTCGATGCAGTGGGTCGCCTCGCGAGCCGCTCCACTGACGATAGCGTGCAATGGTCTGGTCAAGTCGATCACACGAGATTCACCAAATCAGCATGTCGATGGCTCCTCTCTTGTGCGAGAGTGGGTCGCGGGCGTCGACGGACGATCGACGGTTGCGGGCTCTCCGAGGACCCGCTCCGGCGAGAAGACGGCGGCGCCCTTCGTCCGATCCGGTTGCACGGCGGAATGCGCGCCGCTGCCGGCAGCGATCATACATCGTCGTTTGTTTCCACAATACGAATCTCACGCAGTCGTCGCTTGTTCACGAGCAGCGTGCCGAAGCGAGCCTCTGCGGCGACGAACGGATCGGGGGAGCCCAGAAAGTCGGAGAGACGTGTCGGCGTCGCTGGGTCTCCCCAGGAAATGGTTGCAGCGATTTTTCGCTCGTCGACGAAGCGAAGTTCGACACGCTGCTCCAGTCCGGCAAGTCGACCGGGCGGGAAGATCAGTTTCGACTCGACGTGGTTGTCAATCGCAACCCAGTCGATGTTGTCCCTTACCAAGAGCAGGACGTCGTCGTTCTCTCTTTGCAGAAAGGGGATAACCTGTCTAGTCGAGTTGAGCAGATCAAACACCGTCTCGGGCCGCCCAGCCCCGTCGAGCACGGGAAATAGGAGCAGCCAGCCATCGCGGGGGTCATGAAGGGGCTGACCGAGTCGGACGCCCGCGCGAAGTTTTGGGACGCATTCGGAATTCATTGGACCTCTGACTGATTGAGTGACGAAGCGAGTGTCGGCCCAGCGTCCAAGCCGGACTCTGAATTGTGTGCGACGGATTCGCGCACAGCTCGCGGTCGTTGGAGCCCGACTGGAAACTCGATTGCGCGAATGTTTCGGCCCTTGGTTGCGGAACACACACCCCGCGACCGTCACGATGGCGAAAGCCCAATCGACGACGGCCAATCGAGGGTGTTCGACGCTAGAGGCTACAGCCGTGGCTCCGAGACCAACTCGACCATGCTGCAGATTGCGGGAGGCCGAACTCGAGCGGCGTGCGGGTGGGCTCGCGCGGAAGGGTTCACTGGTCGATCCAACGGCTGTCGTTACGTTATCGGCTGACACCTCCAAAGTAAAGCGGGCACTTGTGGAGAGTGCTCCGAAGGGGCCGACCGAAGCGAATCCTGGGGCGCTCGCCCGGAAAGTGCTCAAGGCTGGCGGAATCACGACCGAAACCGCTGGCGGGCACTCGGAGGCCCATCGGGAGGGTACTCGTGGAATTCGAGATCGCCGCGCCCCGCAAGACGATCACCGCGATCCTCGTTGAAGGCGGCGCGATCACCCCTGAGCAGGTGAACGTAGCCCTTGAACGCCAGCGCGAGACAGGTCGGCGAACCGGCGAAGTGCTCGTAGAGCTGGGCTTCGTGTCCGAGGAAGACATTGGCTGGGCGCTCGCGCGACAGCTGGACATTCCATTTGTGGATGTGCGGCCAGACACCATTGATCTTGAGCTGATGCGCTCCTTTCCCGAGGGGTCGCTGCGCCGCCTGCAGGCCGTTCCGCTATTCCGCGCGGAGAATTGCATCACTGCAGCTGTCGCGGATCCGACGGATCTCGAGGCCATGCAGGAGTTCGAACGGCTCTGCGGGGTACGCGCTGCCTGCGTTGCCGCTACGCCCTCGGCAATCGGCAGGGTGCTGGACGTTGTCCTTGGACGCCCCCCTGGTTCTGCGGCACGGAGTTCCATAGTCGTTGCGGGGAGGCAGCCCAAGGTAGCCTGGGAGCGGTCAGGTGAATCGTTTCTCGGTTTCCACCTGGCAGAGGCGCTCCGGTTGGGCATCAATGAGGTGCACTTCGTCTGTGCGGACGGCTGGCTGCAGGTGCGACATCGGGCGGCAACACGACTGTGGACCGTCGCGCGCGAGCCCGCCTCCGCCACCGACTTGCTGATCGCGCGCTTCGAGGCGCTCGGAATGAGACCTCTGACAGGCGGTGACGATCACCGTGAAGTGGAGGTAAACTGTTCAATTGGGGAGGGCTTCGCAAGAGTTCGTATCTCGCTCCTGGCCGCCCATGATGGCCTCTCGGCCACTGTCCACATAAGGTTGCTCGACCACGCCCGCCCGCGACTCGAGTCGCTGGGCCTGGAGCCGCTCGACGTTGCCCAACTTCGTGAGGCTCTGAACGAACCGTCCGGGCTCCTAATCGTATCGGGCCCAGCGGGCGCGGGGTGTAGCACCACGCTTCAGGCGCTGTTGACGGAGGCTTTCACCGATGAGCGGCGTTGGGTGGTGTTTTCACCCGAGGCAGGTCCGCGGACGGTTCCGACTGGCGTGGACATAGTTCAGGGGCCGACGTGTGGCCGCTGGCGACAAATTGCGATGATGCATGCCATTGACGGCGTGGTGCTCGACGGAGGACTCCGTGGCAGGCGCGTACGAGCAGTGATGGACGCGAGGATGCACGGTCGCTGGATGTTGGCGCGGACCGACTGGGAGGACACCTTCACTCTACTCGAGTGGTTGATGTTGGCCCCAGGTGGAAGCAGCGTGCTCGCCCGCCGCTTGCGTGCTGTTGTCCAGCAGCGCCTGGTAGCCACTCCTCGGGCGAACGCCGCGCGGTCAGACGCAACAGATGGATCTGCAGGCCACTCGCTCGCCGGACCACGGCAGCCTCTCCGTGTCCCAGTGTTTGAGGTCCTGCACCCGAGTGAATCCTTCCGTCACGCGTTGCTCGCTGGCGCGCGGGCCCACGAGTTGCGCGCTATCGCGAAGGCGGATGGCTTTCGTCCGCTAGCGGAATCGCTTCGCACTGGCGTCGAGCGCGGGCGGCTCGACGCGCGCGACGCGATGAGGGCCGCCTGATGGCGCTCGACATCACTTCGATTCTCGCTTTCGCACACGACCAGGGTGCCTCGGATGTGCATGTGTGCCCCGGTATGCCGCCGGTGCTGCGGCTGCGCGGGGAAACCGTCCAGCTCGACATGCACCCGATTGATGCCGAAGGGACGCGCACGGCGATCTACGACCTCATGAACGACGACCAGAAGCGCATCTTTGAGGAGCGTCATGACCTTGACTTCGCCTTCGAAATCCCGGGCTTGTCACGCTTCCGTGCAAACGTGCTGGTCCAGCGGCTGGGAGTGCAGGCAGTGTTCCGGCTCATACCGACGCGTGTACGCACCCTTGAGGAGTTGGGCACACCGCCTGTGATCAGGCAGCTCGCCGGTCTCGATCGCGGCCTCGTCGTCGTAACCGGCCCGACCGGCTCGGGTAAGTCCACTACCCTCGCCGCGATGGTGGATCACATCAACGAGAACGAGCGCTGCCACATACTGACGATAGAAGACCCGATCGAATTCGTGCATACGCCCAAGCGCTCGATCATTACCCAGCGCGAGGTCGGTCCGCATACCATGTCGTTCACCGCTGCGCTACGCGCTGCGCTGCGCGAGGATCCGGACGTCATTCTGGTCGGCGAGTTGCGGGACCTCGAGACGACTCAGCTTGCGATCACGGCCGCCGAGACCGGGCACCTGGTGTTCGGCACTCTGCACACGAACTCAGCGTCCAAGACGATCGACCGCATCATCGACATTTTCCCGTCCGGTCAGCAGGCGCAGGTGCGGACGATGCTTTCCGAATCCATCGAGGGCGTCGTAGCGCAGACACTTCTGCCGAGCAAAGACGGCAAGGGGCGCGTCGCTGCGCTCGAAGTGCTGGTTGGAGTACCGGCGCTTCGCAACCTGATACGCGAGGACAAGACAGCACAAATCCTGTCGGTGATCCAGACGGGCGCGAAGGATGGCATGGTCAGCCTGGACCAGTCCTTGCGTGAACTCGTGATGAACGGCAGGCTCTCACGTGAAGTTGCCATGCAACGCTCGTCCAGCCCAAGACTCTTCGAATCGCCCGCAGCGGGCCCGGGGTTGCCCGCATCGGCGACCTCCCCCGGCGCTCGGCCTACCGTTACCCCAGCTCCGACACAATCGAAGTCCGGCCTCTTCGGGCGGTGAGAAGCGCATGCACCTCGACGATCTCTTGACCGCACTCCGCGACCGCCAAGGATCCGACCTCTACCTGACCGCGGAGTCCCCCGCGCTGGTCCGTGTGGACGGCGCAACCGTGAGCGTGACGGATGCGTCAATGTCGGCGGAGGCGGTCGAGGAGTTGATTCGCGAAGCACTCTCGCCTGTTGACCAGGCCGTATTCGACAGCGTGAACGAGCTCAACACGGCGCGCGCGATCCGGGGCGTCGGGCGGTTTCGGCTGAATGTCTTCCGCCAGCGAGGCCAGATTGGCCTGGTCGCGCGTCTCATTCCGATCCGTTTTCCCACCGCCGAAGAGTTGGGGCTGCCGGTGGTTCTCAAGGCGCTCGTCATGCACAAGCGAGGGCTCGTGCTTGTAACCGGCGCGACCGGCTCCGGCAAGTCCACGACGCTCGCAGCGCTCGTCGACCACCGCAACCGAAACACGCGTGGCCACATACTGACGATCGAGGATCCGATCGAGTTCGTGCATGACCACCACGGCTGCATTGTTACGCAGCGCGAGGTTGGCGTGGACACCGCATCCTTCGCGGCTGGCTTGAAGAGCGCGCTACGGCAGGCACCGGACGTCATCCTGATCGGCGAGATGCGTGATCTCGAGACGGTTGAAGCCGCTATCCACTTCTCGGAGACTGGCCACCTTGTACTTGGCACCCTACACGCCAACAATGCGAACCAGTCGGTCGAACGGCTGATGAACTTCTTTCCATCCGACGCACACGAGCAATTGTATGCGCAGCTCGCACTGAACCTTCGCGGCATCGTCTCGCAGCGGCTGATCCCACGGGCCGACGGCTCGGGCCGCGTTGCCGCCATTGAGGTCATGCTTAATACGCCACGCGTCGCAGATCTGATCTCGAAAGGGGAGGTTGGCGCCATCAAGGGGGCGATGGAGAACAATGCGAGTGATGGCTCGCAGTCGTTCGACCAGGCGCTCTTCCAGCACTATCGGAGCGGCGCCATCACGCTCGACGAGGCGATTCGACAAGCAGACAGCGCCAACAACCTACGTCTTCGAGTCAAGATGTCGGAGGCTGCGATGCTCAGTGCCGCCGCGGTCGAAAAGCCCCAGTTCGCCATCAAGCGTGACGACGAGCTGACCGAATAGACCCGTCCAACTTCAGGAAGTGAAGGGGTGTGCGCACCGGGTTGAGGTGGCTCCTGATCGCAGTGACCTGCGCTGGCAGGGGGCTGTCAACGGTCGGTGCTGCGGCTGTTGCAGATCGACACCGCAACGCTGCCAGGCCGATGGGTTCAGGTAGAAGCGTGATGAAGATCCTGGGGCTGCCGAGATTGGTGTGGCTGGGATCATGCGCCTGACCACGCGCAGGCGGGGTAGAGGTCGAGTCCGCCGCAGTGGAAGTAGATCGCGATGCGGAAACGCGCTCGGCTGCGGAACCCGCAGGCCCGCCGCTTCGCCGCCTGGATCTTGGCATTGAGCGCCTCCGCGCCGGCGTTGGTGATGCGGTGCGTGAAGTAGGTGCGGATGTTCGCCCAGTGGCGCTTGATCTTCGCCACCACCTTGCGCATCGGCTCGAGTGTCGCGTACAGCGTCCGGCTGTCGATCGTCATCGCACGTCCTCGCGGACAGGGTCCGCGCACAGCCTATCAGGCCCTCAAGCCGCTGTTCTCAGCCACACGAAAGCCGGAAGGCCTAAAATCCTTTCTGCAGCCTCAGGGGTGAGTCTCACGTCTGAGAGCCCGTAATCTGTGACGACAACAGCAGGATCCTTTCGCAAGCTTACTCGCAGAATGGTTGATGCTGCTAAGGTGGTGCATGCGCGCAGAGTATCCGCGAGGGTTGCCTGCCTCCGGCTAGCGCCTTGACCGCAGCGGCGCATGCCAGCGTAGCGCGCGACGGCTGCCTTTGCGCGGCGACAGGAAGTCAGCGAGGAGGCCGAGGTGTGCTTGCTACCCTTGGAGCCTTTCTCGCGGCCCGGAAAGAGCGGTCCAGGGGAACTCCGAATGAAAATCGCTACTGCACGCGCACCCGGTAGCTGACCGAGCCGCTGCCGCCGGGGGCGAGCGCGCCGGCGAGCGACCACGAGACCGGTCCGGTGGCGCCGCTGGCCGGCTGGGTCAGCGAGCAGCCGGTGATGCCGGAGCCGGGACTCGCGCAGGTCGCGGAGTCGAACACGGTCCACGTCGGGGTCGTGTCGTTGATCACGATGTTCGAGAGCGGCTGTGCGCCGGGATTGACGTAGGTGATCGTGTAGACGAGGTAATCGCCGGGGCGCGCCGTGGCGACGTCCACGCTCTTGGTGAGCACCAGGCCGTTCGCGAGCGCCACGGTGGTGACGTCGCCGAGCGCGTCGCCGACCGCGAGCGCCGGGCTCGCGCCGGTGTAGGCGAAGCTGGCGGTCAGCGTCGCGGTCTCGAGCGCGCCGGCCGGCGCGCCCGGCGGCGCGGAGTGCCGCGCGATCACGCACAGCGAGGCGCCGGCCGCCAGCGGGACGCTGGCCGGCAGCGGCGGCTCGCCGGCTTCGAGGACACCGTCGCAATCGAGGTCGCGGTACAGCGTCATGCTCCAGCCCGGGATCGCGGGCGAGGGCGCCTGCGAAGCCGCGATGCTGGCGCTGCCGGCGCTTCCGGCCGTGAAGCGATGTGGGTAGAACGCGACGCCTCCGGGGGCGACCGTCCGCGCCTGTGGTGCGATCCATGTGTTACGCGGCACGTGCCCGAAGGCGAGCCCGGAGTAGAGCGCGCCGGCGCCGGCGGTGAAGGTGACGTCGTCTCCCGCGCGGTCGTACGCGCCGCCCGAGTTTCCGCCGCCGCCGCCGGTGGCGAGCCAGCCCGCGGGCGCGACGGCCTGAACGCGGACGCCGGGGCCGGCCGCGGCGAACGGCAGCCAGAGCGCGAAGGCGCCGGCGCCGTCGCTGCTGGTCGAGTCGCAGACTCCGCCCGCGCAGGCGCCCGCGGCGAGCCGCACGCGCGCGAAGGCGACACCGGCCTCGCCGCCCTGCGGCGCGCCGTCGTTGGCCGAGCCGCCGCCCGCGCCGTCGTCACGGAACACCGTTCCGTCCACGCGGCTGCCGTGCCACAGGCCGAAGTTCACCCCGGTCACGTCGGTGGCCGCGACGTTCACGCCGGGCCGGACGCCGCCGGCGTTCTCGACGCCGATCCAGCCCGCGGGATAGACGGGAGTGAACGCCGCCGGATCCGGATCGGTGTCGAGGTGCACGTCGAAGCCGCCGGTGCCGACGAACGTGAACGCGTAGGCGCCGCTCGCCGGCGCGACCGCGACGACCTGCGCGGCGACGTTGTTGCCCGAGGCGAAGAGCTTGGCGTACAGCGACGCGCCGGTGCCCGGCTCGAGCCCTCCGCCGGAGCCGTCGTGGTCGAGATCCTCGTACGCCCAGCCGCTCACGGTGACCCCCGTCTCGACGGTCACGCGGCCCGAGAACTCCGACGTGCCGGCGGCCGCCAGCGTCGCCGTGGCGGTGAGCCGCCCGCCCGCCACGACGCCCGGGGGCGCCGCGACGGTGAAGCGGAAGCGGTTCGTCATGTCGGCGCCCTGAGCGAGGCCGTTGACCGTCGGCGGGTAGGTGCTCGAACCCGCGTCGAGGTCGGCGCCCGAGCCTTCGGTCAGCGTGGTCACGTAGACCTGGCCCTCGCCGAAACCGCTCGCGTCGCCGTCGCTGGTGAACAGCTCGATCGTCGCGCCCGGCCGCGCCCAGCCGGTGATCGTGAAGCTGCCGTTGGCGAGCACCGCGGTGGCCAGCACGGGATCGTTGAGCAGCGCGTTTCCGCCCGCGTCGGCGTCGAACAGGTCGTTGAGCGTCCGGTAGGGAGCGGTGCCCTGCGCCGGATCGTCGCCCGCCGCCTGCAGGTCAATGCCGATTTCACCGCTCGGGCCGGCGCCGCCGTTGTTGGCGATCGTGCCGTTCAGCGACAGGGCGTTGCGCGTCAGCGTATTGCCGCTCGCGCCGTTCACGACCTGGATGCCGGCGCCGAAGTTGAGCGTCACGACACAGCGGTCCACGCGGTTGCCGTTGCCGCCGAGGCGGATGCCCGCCGTGGCCGCGCCGGCCCCCGTTCCGAGTCCGCTGCGCCGCACGGTGAGGTCCGTGAAGTTGTTCGAGCCGGTGCTGGTGCGCGCGTCCACGCCGTTGCCCTCGGTGTCCGAGATCCAGCTGTTGCTGAAGGACGAACCGAGGCTCGCCTCGATCGAGATCGCTCCGCGCGCGGGGTTGCCGAGCGCGTTGCCGCGGATTTCGCAGCCGCTGACCGTCCAGCCGTCCGAGGCCGTGGCGAGCGTGATCGCGCTGCCCGCCGACCAGCCGAGCAGGCAGTTCTGGACCGTGCCGGCGTCGCCACCCGCTCCGCGCACGAGGTCGCCGCCCGCGCGCAGCGTCGCGCCGGGGTCGGCCCAGGCGGACGCGGTGGCGCCGAGGACGCACGATTCGATTCGCGCCGAGGACGCGCCCGCGCCGACGCGCACGCCGGCGTCGGCGGCGCTGCCGGGAGCGTTGCCGAAGCCCGTGAGCGCCAGGCGCGCCACCGACTGGCCGGCGCCCTGCAGGTCGAGCCCGATCGCCAGCGCCGCGCCGTCGCGCAGCTCGACCTCGGGACCCGGGACGGGCGCGAGCAGGAACGCGTCGGTGCCGGTGGTCTGTCCGCCGCCGAGCGAGACCGGATTGGTGTTGCCGACGTTGGCCGTCTGCGTGCCGCCGTCCACGCGCGTCGCGGCGTCGGTGAGCGCCGGCAGCGGCGAGAGCGGTGCGATGCGCACGACCCCCGCGGTGAGCTGGTTCGCGAGGCCCGCGCGCAGGCCCGGATGCGCGAGGCCGTCGCCGACCATGAACACGCTGGTCTCCGTGCCCGCCGTGAGCCCCGCCTGCGCCAGGCCCGCGTTGCCGAGCGCGTTGGCGTTGAGCAGGAACTGGCGCAGCGTGCCCTGCCCGGTGTCGGCCGTGCGGACGATGGTGTCGAAGTTGTAGCCGAAGTCGAGGTCGGCGACATCGGCGATGCCGAGCGTCACCGCGGTCACCGACTGCGGCGTCGCCGCGCCGCTCGTGAGCGAGGCGAGCGTCGCGGCGGTCGTGTTCGAGTCGGCGTCGGCGAGCGCCGGGTTCTCGCCGCCCACGCGGTCGGTGACCGCCACGGCCGCTCCGGAGGCGCCGTCGGTGCGATAGGTCTGTACGGGCAACAACCCGGCGGCCGCTCCGGGGCGAGCCGAGCGGACCGACGAGTTGACGACGCGGATCGTGTAGCTGCCCGCCTGCCAGCCGTCGAAGACGTAGGCGCCTCCCGCGCCCGCGGTCACCGCCTGCAGGAACGCGCCGGCCGAGGAATAGAGCTCGACGCGCGCGCCCGGCCGTCCCGTACCACCCGAGCCGGCGAGCGTGCGGCCGGCGCCGCCGCCGTAGGCCGCGTCCTCGAACACCGTGCCGAGCATGCGCGCGGCGGTGACGGTCACGACCGTCGGCTGCAGGCCACCCGTCACGGCGTCGCCGTCGCTGTCGGCGACGAAGTCCACGCCCGACTGCGCGCCCGTGAACGCCAGCCAGCCCTGGTTGGAAACGAGGGTGCCGCTCGGCGCGGGCGGGGTCACCTGGACTCGGAAGCGCACGCTGCTCGCCACGCCGATGTCCAGCTGACCGCCGCTCGCGCCGTCGGCGCCCGTGCCGAGCCGCGCCACCACCGTGCGGGAGGCCGCGGCGTAGTCCATCTGGTCGTCGCCGGCGCCATCGGTCTTCGCGCCGGCGTTGGGCCCGCTCAGCACCTGCATCGAGCCGGCGACGAACGCGGCGTTGACCGGCAGCGTGTCGCGCATGACGCAGGCGGTCGCGTGATCCTGGCCGGTGTTGCGCATCGTGACCGTGTACTCGAGCACGTCGCCGGGCTGGACCGCGCCTCCGTTCACGTCGGTCACCGTCTTGGTGAAGTTGCCGGCGTCGAACACCGGCGCGTAGAGCTCGGTCGAGAACGCGACGACGCCCGGGTAGTAGGTGTCGCCGTTGGTCGTCAGCGTGATGGTCGCGCTGGTCGCGCCGTTGGCGAGGATTCCGTTGGCGCTCACCAGGTCGGCGTCGAAGCCGTACTGGTTCACGTAGTCGGGATTCTTGGCGGCGAAGCGGGCGCCGAGCTGCGAGATCGAGCTGTTGAAGAAGTTGGTCGCCGGGTTCTCCGCGTCGGAGAGCGGCGTGCCGTTCAGCTGGAACGCGTCGCCCGTGTAGCCGAGGTCGCCCTCCCAGGTGACGACGCCGAGCTTGCTGTTGACCGCGCCGGCCGGCGGGGTGACGAAGCCTGAGACGTTGATGTTCACCGACGTCGTGCCGCTCACCAGCGCGTAGCCGTCGTACACGACCAGGTTCCGCGGCGGCTCGCTCGCGAGCCCGTACACCACCACCAGCGCCCAACCGCCGTGCACGTTCGTCTGGTTCGGAGTCGAACGCACGTTGGCGGCCCGATAGGTGCCGCTCATGCCCGCCTGCACCCGCGCGGTGACGTCCGCGAAGCACTTGTACGCCGCGCCGCTCGCATCGGTCTGCGTCGCGGTGAGCGAGGCGTAGCCGGCGGCGGGCGTCAGGAAGCGCACGGTGTTGCGCGCGGCGTTGTTCGAGTAGCCGCCCCAGTAGAGGCCGGCCCACAGCACCGTCGCATCCGGGGGCAGCGAGAGGTCCGCGCTGCTCGAGGAGAACGTGGCGTCGTCGCTGTCCACGTCCACGTAGACCATGTTGAAATCGTTGTTGTTGACGTTGTTGCCGGTGCCGTTGCGGCCGTTCGCGCACGAGTTGGGGTCAACTCCGCCGCCGCTGCACGTCATGATGGTGTTGCCGATCAGCGTGATGTCGCCCGGCTGGTTCGTGGTGAAGCGCGGCGTGAAGGCGCGCACGACCTGCGCGCCGGCGGGCGCGGCCGCCATCGCGAGCAGCAGCGCCGCGAGCGCGAGGGCGCGCGCGGAGCGCATCACCGGCGCACCCCGTCGCGCTGGAAGAACGTCTCGTCGAACTTGACCCGCATGCGCAGGTACGCGCCCGAGCGTGTCCACTGCTCGCCGGTCAGCTCGTCGTCGGCGTAGCCGAAGCGGTTGAAGCCCAGCGACACCCACGCGCCGCCGGGCAGCAACCGTCCGGCTTCGGCGCCGAGCCCGTACTGGCGTTGCGCGATCCGGCGCCCGGCGAGAACGCTGGCGGTGAGCCCGCAGTCCCACTGCCGCCCGAGGTCGCGCGTGACGCGGCCGTGCAGCCACTGCGCTCCGCCGGCGGTCACGAGCCCGGCCGACTGCTCGCGCGTCACCTTGCCCGCCCACGCGAGCGACGTCTCGAACTCGCCGGCCCGCGCGGTCGTCGCGAGGCCCGCGATGTTGGCGACGCGGCGCGTGCGTTCCCCGATTCCGGGCGCTTCACGGTCGTAGCGCAGCTCCCAGCGCCCGATGGCGTCGAACGGTCCGCCGGGGCGATAGGCGAAGGCGAGCTGCAGCCGCTCGCGTGCGTCGCCGCCCTGTCCGTGGCGGCGTTCGAGCGTCAGCAGGTGCCGGCCGAGCCCGGTCCAGGCCGAGTCGAGCCTGACCGCTGCGGCGAGGCTCTGCAGGAACTGATCCGACGAGCGGTTCGTGCGCACCTCGGCCCGTGAGGAGCCCTTCCACAGCGGATCCTCGGTCCAGTCCACGCTGCCGGTGAGCGCGGTGCTCGGACCCTGGTTCGAACCCTGCAGCGGCGTCACGCGCTCGAACGACGTGCCGACGCGCATGCCGCTCGCGAGCTTCCAGCCGTTGCGCAGGCCGACGGCGGCCTGCGCCTCGCGGCCGCCGAAGGCGTCGCCGAGGCGGTACTCGCTGAACAGGTGCGCGTCGCGTGCGACGTCGGCGTCCACGCCGACCACCGTCGCCGCCTGCTTCTGCGCGCCGGAGAGCGCCCAGGCGGAGGAGAAGCTGGACAGCAGCTCGTGGCGCGCGTACAGCCGGCCGCGCGAGCTGAAGCGGTACTCGCCGCCCAGCGCCGCCATGCGCCGGTCGAACTCGCGCGTGTCCTGCTCGAGCTCGCCGTAGCCGCTCCACTCGGGGCGCTTCGGCCACTGCGCGGCGAGCCGGGCGCGAATGGCGGCGCTCGCCGGTTCCCCGCCCGGGGCGCGGGTGTCGAGCTTCGACCAGCGCACGCCCAGCTCGCCGCGCCAGGCCTCGTCGAGCTGGCGGTCGAGCGCCAGCATGGCGCCCTCGCGCTTCTCGTCACCGCCGGCGTCGGCGGAGAACAGCGCCTCGCCGTTCAGCCGCGTGCGCGGCGCCAGGCGGGTGCTCCAGCGCGCGCCCGCTTCGCTGCGGCCGCCGGCGAGCCCCGCGCCCGGGTTGTCGAAACCGTTCGAGCTGACCGCGCCCCACACCCGCGCCTGCACGCGGTCGTCCTCGCGCCGCAGTTCGAACCGGCCGGCGTCGCCGGCGATGCCGCCGACGTGGCGCGTCGAGGCCCACTCGCCCTCGAGCTGCATGCCGGCCGGCAGGCGGGCGGCGCTCGAGATCGAGCGCAGCTCGAACGGGGCCGCCGGGTCGTGGTCGTCCACGTACACGCCGCCCAGCTCGAGCTTCGGGTTGACGCGCACGCGGCCCTCGACGCCGTTCACCCAGGCGGGCGCCGCGCCGCCCGAGACCTCGTAGGTGACGCGCACGAAGACCGGGTTCAGCTCGGCGTCCACGCTCGGCACCGGCGCGCGCAGCAGCACGCGGCCGGTGAGCGGTTCGATCTCGTAGTCGGTGAAGCGCTGCTTGACGCTCGCCGCGCGCACGATCGCGGGCTGCGCGCGGTCGCGCACGATGATCTCGACCCGTTCGGAGTTCTCGACCATCGGCAGGCGCGTGAGCTGGTAGGGGCCCGAGGTGCCCTCGCCGCGCAGCTCGTCCACCGCGCGCGCCGAGCGGTCGCGGCTCGTGAACGCGCTGAAGGAGCCGGCGTCGTTCGCCCAGCGCGCCGCCGCGCCGGTCAGGCTGCGGCTGTAGTTGCCCAGCGAGCGCGCGCCCGCGCCGCCGGTGACGAAGTCGCCGTACAGCACCGACGCCTCGCGCTGCTCGAGGCGCACGTAGAGCTGGCCCGTGGACTGCGCCTCCCAGCCGCGCGCCGACGCGTCGCCGAGCACCGGGAAGCCGCGGTCGGGCTGCAGGTCGCGGAACTGCCGCAGGTCGCGCGGCCGGTCCGAATCCCAACCGACCGTCAGCAGCAGCGACTCGCGCACGCGGCCCTTCAGGAACATCGCGCCGTGCGCCGTCGCGGCCGCCTCGCCGTCGCGGCTCTGGCTGGCGAACTGCGTCGTCGGCGCCTCGAACGAGGCCTGCTGCCAGGCGGCGCCGGGCCGCGCGCGGGCGAAGCGCCGCAGCGAGACCACGCCTTCGAGCGAGCCGACGGCGATCAGCGGGCGCAGGTCGGGCACGAACTCGACCGCGGCCGCGGCGCGGGTCCCGCCGGTGGTGGCGGTCACCTTGACGGTCGCGGGCGTCGCCGGCGCGACCAGCGGCACGCGCAGCGAGCCGCCCTGCATGGCCACCTGCACGCCCGGCGTCGCCGGGTCGAGATCGCCGGCGCCGAGCCGTCCGCTGCCGGCGTCCAGCGTCACCAGCGTGTGCTCGCCGACCGGAACTCCGGCCGCGTCCACCGCGCGCAGCAGCAGCGAGGCGACGCTGTGTCCGTCGGCGGGCACGCCCGCGGGCGCGCTCCACTCGAGCCGGGCGATCGGTCCCGGCGCGACCAGGCGCAGCGCGACGCGCCCGACCGAGCGCGGCGGCGCGACTTCGAGCACGTTGACGCCGGGGCGCAGCGAGACGCCGATGTACTCCCACACCTCGAGACCCTGCCGGGGCACGGCGAAGCGGCGGCCGACGCGGGACTCGGGCAGCACCGTTCCGTTCACGCGCAGCAGCAGCGGAGTCCCGAGCCGGCCCTTGACCACCACCGGCACCTGCGAGCCCGCGACCGTGTCGAGGTCGGCGAAGCCGACGAAACCCAGGTCCGGATCCAGGTCCGGCAGCATGGCCTCGATCGCGGCGGCGTCGAACACGGCGGGCGCGGCGGCCTGCGCCACGGCGGTGGCCGCCTGCGGGACCGCGGTCACGACCGGCAGTTCGCTCTCGCCGGTGACGATGCGTTCGGCCGGCAGCGAACGTGGATCCGGCGTCGCGCGCGAGCCGGCGAGCGCCTCCGCGCCGCGGCCGAGCACGCGCTCGCGCTCGTCGGCGCCGCGGCCCGCGACGGCGCTGCGCCGCTCGCCCGCTTCGCGCAGCATCGTCGTGTCGCCGACGGCGGCGAAGTCCGCGCGCACGAGATCGCCGCGCGTCAGGTCCACGAAGCGCACGCCCGGCAGGCCCGACGAGCGCAGGTCGGTCTCGGCGACCTCCGCCGAGGGCGGCAGCGTCGTGCGGTCCACCTTGAGCGCGTGCGTGCGCGGCGTGAGCCCGGTCAGGCTGTAGCGGCCGTGCTCGTCGGTGACCGCGAAGGAACCGTCGTCGAGGTAGAGCCGCACGCCCGCCAGCCCGGGCTCGCCGGGCGAAAGCCGGCCGTCGCGGTTGGCGTCGTAGTAGACCGTGCCCGTGACCATGGCCTCGTCGGCGAACGCGTCGCCCTGCACGCGCACGACGGCGAGGGCGGTGTTCGAGGTCGCGACGCCGGAATGCGCGACCGCCTCGCTGCGCGCGTCGCCCGCGGGGGCGCCGGGGCCGACGCGCGCGCGGTAGACGAGCTCGACCTCGCCTCGGGGCGCTAGGCTCCCGAGCGCGTGGTCGAGGCGCGGGCCCGGCGCGCCGGCGGGATCCGGGGCGGGAACGCCGCCGATCCGCGCGGTTCCGCGCACGTAGGTGAATCCCGGCGGAAGCGCGTCGTCGAGCGTGACCGACGCGAGCGCGCTGTCGGAGCGGTTCGCGACCCGCACGCGGTAGTCGAACTCGTCGCCCCACTCGACGACGGGGCGCGAAGCGGACTTCTCGGCGAACAGCACCACCGCCGGCGCGAGCGGCGCGACGTCCACGCTGTCGGTCACCGAGGCGGTGACCGACTGAAAACCGCTCGTGGCCCTCAGCGAGAAGCGTCCGAGCCCGGGCGTGCCGGCGGCCTGGACCGTGACCAGCAGGTCGGCCGAGTCGCCGGGGGCGATCGCGAGCGTGCCGGCATTGGGCACGACCACGTCCGCGCCGCCGACCTGACCGTCGCGGTCCACGTCGTGCACGAGCGTGAAGGCGCCGAAGTCGAACTGATCGCCACCCAGGTCCACGGCTTCGAGCTGGAAGTCGCCGGTGAAGTTGCCGCGGTTGCGAAGCCGGTGCTGGAACGTGACGCTCGCGCCCGCGGCGGCCGAGGCGCGGCGGTCGGGCCACAGCGAGACGCCTTCGAGCACCTGCACGTGGGCGGTGACGGTGTTGCTGGTGCCGAGGACCGGCGAGCCGCCGGAGGAGTCGCGACCGGAGGCGTAGGCCGTGTTGGGGATCGGCGTGCCCGCCGGCGGCGCGGCGAAGGCGGGCGGGACAAGGGCCAGAACAAGCCCGAACGCCCACGCGCGCATCGGGGCGGGCGGGGCGTGTCGAAACCGTTCTGTGATCCTTGCTGGGCTCATGTACCGGGTCCGGGTTCCCCTCGGGCCGGGCGGGACGGACCAGGGTGCCGTCCTCGCCCGACGCCTCGGGGTGGTTGCGGGCGTCGGGACCTTCCGTCCCGGCGCCCACGACCGGCGCGAAGCTTCCGTGCTCCGCGCCGGTCGCTGCTTCAGCCGCGTGACATCACGGGAAGGCGATCCGCACGCTGAACTGGATCACGGCCGACTGGCCGGGTCCCAGAACGCCCACGTTCGCCGTCACCGCGCCGCTCGCGCCGTCGGCGGGCACCGTGATGCCGCCCACCGTCGTGCTCGCCAGGGCGGCGTTCCACGACCAGGTGTTGGCCGGGGTCGCGTCGTTGACGACGACACCGGTCACCGGCGTGGTGCCGATGTTCGTGACCGTGATCTCGTAGCGGATGCACGCGCCGGGCACCGCGCCGTAGGCGAGGTTCGCCGACGTGAACGTCGAGTCCGCGACGCCGTTGCAGTCACGGTCCACGCTCTGCGTCTTGGTGATCGTGAGCTGGCCGTTGATGACCGTGGTGCCGTCCGTCGCGTTGGCGACCGCGGGGACCGGGTCGGTGTAGGCCAGGTTCGACGTCGTCGCCGAGACCGTGGTCGTGTTGAGCTGGCCCAGCGGGGCGCCGGCCGGCGCGAACACCTGCACGAACAGCCGCACGCTCGCACCCGGGGCGAGGCCGCCGAGCGACGAGAGGTCGGAGACCGGCTGGTCGGCGCCGTCGAAGCCGCCGTTGCCGTTCGTGTCCCAGTACAGGGCCGAACTCCAGCCCGCCTGGTCGTTGGCCATGGCGAGCGACACGAAGCTGCCCGTGCCGTCGCCTTCGAGCACGTTGCCGGTGTTCGTCAGCATGTGCGTGTACACGACGAAGCCGCCGGGGGCGACCTGGGCCGAGTTGTTCGGCACCAGCGTCAGGCTGCGCACGACGCTGACGCGCACCTGGTCGTGGATGCGGTCGGACGCTCCGGAGACGGGCGACCGCGAGCGGAAATACAGGTCCACGTCGGCCGCGGCCGCGCCCGCGGGCACGTCCACGTCGGCGTAGACCAGCGTCGCGGCGCCGGAAGCGATGACGCCCGTGTTGGTGATGACGCTGTTCGAGGCGTTACGGAACGTCACCGACCAGCCGGCCGGGAGCGTGATCGCGCCGAACGTGTTGTCGGTGCTCGCCGCGAGGTCGAAGTTGTCGTTCTGGCCGCTGGTGTTGTTCACATAGAGCGTGAAGCGCGTCGTTGTGCCGGGGGTCGTGGAGTTGCGCACCACGAACGCGGCCTCGGGGCCGGGTCCGGCGCCGGGCGCGCCCGGAAGCGCGGAGTCGTTCGTGAGGTCCACGCTGTTGGCGACGATGGCCGTCAGCACGTCGGTCGCCACCGCGGAGACCAGCGGATTCGTCCACGAGGTCGCCGTCTTGGTGAGCGAGTAGGGACCGCCGGTGGCGGCCGACGGCAGCTGCACGCGCAGCACGACGTCGTACGTCGCGCCGGCGGCGACGGGCCCGGTGTCCGGGATGCCGTTGCCGTTCGAGTCGGTGAGCAGCGCGAGCCCGCCGGTCTGGTACAGCGTCACCGAGCTGCCCGCCGGGAACGTGCCCGTGTTCACCGTGATGTCGAACACGTCCGAACCGTTGCCGTTGTTGGTCAGCGTGTTGGTGAACGTGACGACCGAGCCCTGCAGCGCGCTCGGGATCGTCTGGCCGGTGAACGTGAGCGCGACCGCCTGGTTCACGGTGAACGACGCGAGGTTGGTGAAGAACGGTCCGATGTTCGCGACGCCGTCGTTGTAGGCGAAGCGCGCCGAGTTGTCGATCACCTGCGGAGCGAGGCCGGCGTTGACGTTGACCTGGAAGGTCACGCTGCCCGACTGGCCCGGCGGCACCTGGTTGAGCTGCGCGGTGACCGCGCCGCCCGTCGCGACGTTGAAGTCGAAGCGAACGGTCGCGGGGGCCACGCCCTGCGCGTCGGTCGAGTCGGCGTCCGTCAGCGGCGTCGCGCCCGTGACGCTCCAGCGCGCGCTGCCCGGCACGAACGTCATGCCGGCGGGAATCATGTCGGTCAGGCGCAGGCCGGAGGCCGTCGCGTTGCCCGAGTTGGTGTACGACAGGGTGTAGGTGTAGGGGCCGCTCGGCGAGGCGCCGTTGTTCTGGCTGATCGCCTTGGTCACCGCGAGCACGGCGTTGCCCGTGACCGTGACCTGGTCGTCGTTGAACGCCGTCTGCGCGCCGTCGAAGGTGCTGACGGCCGAGACGCGGACGTTCGAGACGTCCCCAGCCACCTGCGTGCCGGGCACGCTGCCCATGAGCACGAAGTGGAACTGTGCGCCGGGCGCCAGCGTGCCGGTGGTCGCGAGCGGGACGAAGTTGTCCGCCACGCCGTTGGCGTCCGCGTCGGCGTAGAGCGCGAGGCCGGTCAGGTCGAAGTTGTCGCCGCCCAGGTTCGCGACCGTGAGCGGGAACGCGTCGGACCCGTTGCCCGTGTTCGTGAGGACGTGCGGGAACGCGACCGATCCGCCGGGCGCCGAGGTGCGCGTGCCGTTGGCGGTGAGCGTGAAGCTCGCCACCTGCTGCACGACGGTCGTCACCGGGTTCGAGGTGACGGTGTGCGTCTGCGAGGCGGCGTCCACGTACGTGGCGCTCGCCGTGTTGCCGATCGGCGTGCCCGCGGGCGGCGCGGCGTTCGCCGCGATCGCCAGCAGGGCCATCGCCGCCACGGACGTCGCGAGGACGCCGAAGCGGACGAGGAGCCGCCGGCCGAGGCCGGGGTTCTGCGGGACCTTCATGGTTCCCTCCGAGGATGGTGTTGCCTGCTGCCGGTTCTGACTTTCATGGGCCGTCGCGGAGAAGGCGGATTCCGGCGTTCGGGCGCCCGGACCGCCTCCCGTCACGCGGCAACGGGAAATGGGATTCGGTGTCCGGCGCTCAGCGCTCGTTCGCGGCCACGCTCGCGAGCGGTGCGACCCGCATGCGCGCGCGCACCGTGCGCGACTCCTTCGCCGCCAGCGTCCCGATGGACCAGCGCAGCGCGCGGTACTCCGCGAGGGGAACCTCGCGGACGACCTCGCGCCCGTCGGTCGTGCGGACGGTGCGGACGAGCGGAACCGGGGCGAACGTGCGGCCGTCGGTGCTCGCGAGGACCACGGCGGGCGCCGCGGTCTTCGGCAGGTACTCGAGCCCGTTGGGCACCGGCAGGGTGGCGTCGAGTTCGCGAACCGCGGTGCGGCCGTCGTTCCTGTAGACCGCGCGGTACTCGATCACGTCGCCGGGCCGGGCCTTGTCGGCCGACACGAGAACTTCCTTGCCTTCGACGATCGTCACGCGCTGCGAGCTGAGTGCGACGCGGACGCCGCCGTCCGCGAACGCGGTCGCCGGGGCCGAGAACGCCGCGGCAACGATCGCGAACGCGAGGGCGCGCTTGAGGTGCTGGAACATCGCCGGAACCTCCCTGGTGGGTCCGATGGACGAATCGCGGACCACCGCCCGGCGCAAAGGACGCCGCGCACGACGGACCGCTGAGAGGCTCCGGAGCTGCGCGCGAGGAGGAAGGGCGGGATGGGCACCCGGCATGAGGACCGCGTGGGCCCCGCCGACGGGGGTGGACGCCTCGTCCCCGTTATCGGGCGGCGGGCAGGCCCGGCTTTAGCGCCGAGTGGCGTTTCGCAACGCGCCGGGGCGGGCGGCGCGGCCCGGCTGCGCCGTCAGGCGATCCGGTCGGGCAGCGTGTAGTCGAGGACGTACGAGTGGGCCCTGCCCTCGATCACGATCTCCATCGAGCCGGCGAGGCCCTCGAGCTGGCCCGTGCCCGAGTCGGGCACGACGGTGACACTCAGCGCCTGCGCGCCGCGGGTCATCGTGCCGCGATGGAGAAGGGCGAACGTGCCGTGGCGTCCGTGCAGCGTGCCGATCACCCGCTCGAGCGCGACGTAGCTCCCCGAGCCCTGCACGTTTCCCATCGCGCTCAGCATCTCGCCGGTGCTCGTCGCCTCGAGATCGCCGTGGAAGACCTTGTCCAGGGACATGCGCCCGAGCCCCGACTCGGCCGCGACCTCCGAGAGCGCGAGCGGAGCGAGCTTCACCTCGAACGGCCCGGTGGCGCGGGAGCTCACTTCGGTCTCACGCGGCTTCGGCGGTGACGGGGAGACCGACGGCCTCGACGCTCCGGCCGGAAGTGCGGGCCCGCCAGCCGGCCCGGGTCAACGCCCCGGGCTCTTCGCAGGGCCGGGTGCGTCGAACGCGGAGGTGCTCACCGGGAATCGGGTTCATGACGCGGCGAACATAGCACGCGAAGGAGTCCGCACCGCCGCGCGATTCATGGGCGCGGCGGCCGCGATGGACCTGCGGCCGCCGGCGCCCTACGCCGCCTTGCGCTGCTGGAGCGTGCGGCGATAGACGCTGAGCCGGCAGGGCACCGGCCCGAGCCGGACTTCGGCGCCGAGCACTTCCATGCCGGGCCCGGCGCTGATGGGACTCGGCAGGTACATCGGCAGCCCGAGCCGGAGCTGGCCGTCGCGGCCCGCCATCTGCGACTTCACCTTGCCGGCGACGATGTTCATCACCTCCGAGACACCGTCGGCGACTTCCTTGTCGGTCAGGTCCTCGCTCGCGCGCAGCCCGAGCAGGCCGCGGGCGAGCGCGTGCAGCCCGGCGCTGGTCGTCGAGAGCCCGAGATGGATGGAGTTGCGCTCCGAGAGGATGGCGATGTACGCGCCGGGGCGTGCGGTCTCGGCGGTGGCGAGATCGGTCTTCGCGTCGAAGCGCATCGAGCCGGCGGCGAACTCGGCCGCGGCGGCCTCGAAGGTCTTCAACCACTCCTGCATCGGAATCGTGTCACGGCCCATCGGCTTCACCTCACTCCCTTCAGCGGACGCCCGGCCGCGGCCGGAAGGCCACGGTGCGGCCGAACGAAACCGGTTCGAACGAGTCGTCCATGGTGAGCGTGGTCTCGCCCCCGCCCAGGAACAGCAGGCCGTCGGGGGCGAGCACGCGGTGCACGTTGCGCAGCACGGTGCGGCGCGTCGCGGCGTCGAAGTAGAGCAGCACGTTGCGGAGCAGCACGATGTCCTGCGGCGGCATCGCCGGCCACGGCGCGGTCAGGTTCAGCTCGCGGAACTCGACCGCGTTGCGCGCGTCGTCGCGCAGCCGCCAGTCGAGCCCGTCCTTGCGGAACCACTTCACCAGCATCGGCGCGGGGAGTCCGCGGTTGACCTCGATCTGGCTGTACACCGCCTCGCGGGCGCGCCGCAGCACGCTGGTCGAGAAGTCGGTGGCCAGCAGGTGCACGTGCCACGAGACGAGCTGCGGAAAGTGCTCGCGCAGCAGCATCGCGACGCTGTACGGCTCCTGCCCGCTCGCACAGGCGGCGCTCCACAGGCGCAGCTCGCGCGTGGTCGTGCGCCGCTGGATGAGCTGCGGCAGCACGCTGCGGCGCAGCTCGTCGAACGGGTGCACGTCGCGGAACCACGACGTCTCGGCGATGGCGAGGCATTCCGCCACGCGGCGGTGAAGCACGCCCCAGCTCTCCTCGGTTCGCAGGACCTCGAGCACGTCGGTGGGCGAGCCGAAGCCCTCGTCGGTCGCGAGCGAGCACAGGCGCATCTCGACGAAGTACTCCTTGCCCTCCTCGAGACGGATGCCGGTGCGCTGGAAGAGCAGCGTGCGCAGCATGTCGTGATCCTGCGGCGAGAGCGCCGGTCGCGCGCCGCCGATACTGGGCTTCGGGTCAGGCTGCACGTCGGCCTCCGGAGCGATGGGCACGGACGAGAATCTCGGGCGCGATGGAAGCGAGCGGCAGCACCTTGTCGGCGAGCCCGGCACGGGCGATCGCGCCGGGCATGCCCCAGACGACGCTGCTCGGCTCGTCCTGCACGATCACCTGGCCGCGCGCGGCGCGGATGCGGCTCGCGCCGTCGAGCCCGTCCTGGCCCATGCCGGTCAGCACGACGCCGAGCGCGCCGTGGCCGAAGACGTCGGCGACGGAGCGGAAGAGCGGGTTCACCGACGGGCGACACGCGTTCTCCGGCGGTCCCTGGTCGAGCCACAGCCGCAGCTGCGGACCGTCGCGTCCGACCGTCAGGTGGTGATCTCCGGGAGCGACCCAGATGGTTCCGGGTTCGAGCGTCGCGCCGTGCCCGGCCTCGAGCACCGGCAGCTCGCACTGCGCCGACAGTCCGTCGGCGAGGTGGCGGGTGAAAAGCGGCGGCATGTGCTGGACGATCAGCACCGGCAGGGGAAAGTCGGCGGGCAGCGCCCCGAGCAACTCGGCCAGCGCGCGCGGGCCGCCGGTGGACGCGCCGATCGCCACGACGGTCGGGCGCGGCGCGGGACCCGGCGAGGCGGGGGGGCCGGCGGACGCGGCGAGGGCGCCCGCACGCGGGGGCGCGGGGCCGGCGGCGGCCGCGTCGCGGCGCGCGAAGGCCTTGATCCGCGGCAGCAGGTCGCGGCGCGCCTGCTGGACGGCGGACTCGAAGTCGGAGGCGCTGGGCTTGGCGACGTAGTCGGTCGCGCCGAACCACATCGCCTGAAGCGTGGTCTCGGCGCCGTGGGTCGTGTGCGTGCTGAACACGATGATCGGCAGCTTCGGCCACGCCGGGCGCACGCGCTGCAGGAACGCGAGCCCGTCCATGACCGGCATGTCCACGTCGAGCACGACGACGTCCGGCACGAGCCGCGGCAGAAGCGTCACGCCGAGCGCGCCGTTGGGCGCCGTGCCGACGACGTGAACCTCCGGATCGGCCGACAGGGCGTCCACCAGCAGCTGGCGGACGGTGACGCTGTCGTCGATCACCAGGACGCGGATGCGTTTCATGCGGTCCTCGCGCGCTCCGTCACGCCGCCTGCTCGCCCGGGTCCACGCCGAGCAGAAGCAGCTTCTCGAGCAGGCCCTGCTTGTCGAACGGCTTCATCAGGTACTCGTTCGCCCCGGCCTCGAGCGCGACGGCCACCTGCTCCATCTCGCTCTCGGTCGTGACCATCATGATCGGCACGTCCTGGAACTGCGGCTCGTTGCGGACCTTCTGCAGGAACTCGCAGCCGTCCATTTCGGGCATGTTCCAGTCCACCAGAACGAGCGAGAGCCCGTCGATCTTGCGGATGTCCACCAGCGCCTGCAGGCCGCTCGCGGCGTCGAACACCTCGAAGCCCAGTTCGCGAAGGTACTTTCCGATGATGCTGCGCATGGCGCGTGAATCGTCGACGACCAGTGCCTTCATCTGCTCCTCCTTATAAGGATGTGCCGGGCGTCACGCGGCCCGGCGGAGTTCCTGATCCTCGGGTGCGTGCGGGGCGCCCGCGCCGGGCTCGGCGCTGGCGGTGGCGGTGGAATCGAGCCGGAAGCGATCGGTGAGGCGGCGCATGTGCGCGGCGAGCCGCGCGAGTTCGCCGGCGGCGCTCTGGGTGCGCGACGAGCCGGCGGCCGACTGCTGCGCGGCTTCGGCGACCTGCCCGGTGCCGTCGCTCATCTCGATCGCGCCGCTCGCGGCCAGGCCGAGGCTGCGCCCGATCTCGCTCGTCGTGGCGAGCTGCTCGTCCACGGCGCTCGCGATCGAGCTGGAGATCTGCTTGATCTGGACGATGGTGTCGCGGATGCGCTCGATCGCCTCGACGGCGTCGTGCGTGTCGGCGCGCACGCTCTCGATCGTGCGGGCGACGTTCTCGGTGGCCGCCGACGTGCTGCGGGCCAGTTCCTTGACCTCGTGGGCGACGACCGCGAAGCCCTTGCCGGCCTCGCCGGCGCGCGCCGCCTCGATGGTCGCGTTGAGCGCCAGCAGGTTCGTCTGCCGCGCGATCGAGGCGATCGTCTGAACGACGCCCGTGATCGTGTCGCTGCTCGCGCCGAGGCGCGTGACCGTTCCGCTCGCCGAATGGGCTTCGGCGGCGGCGGCGGCGGCGATGCGGGCCGCCTCGGTGGTGTTCTTCGAGATCTCGAGGATGCTGCCGCCCATCTGCTCGACGGCGACGGCGACGGCGCCGACGCTCTGGCTGACCTCCTGCGCGCTCGAGGACAGTCCCGCGACGCCGCCGGAGGTGTTCTCGGCGTTGGTGCTCATCTCGAAGCTGACGATGCTCATTTCCTCGGAGGCGCGCGCGAGCGCCTGCGACTGGCGTTGGAGCTGGCCGGTCACCGAGACGAGCGCGTCGTTCAGGCGGTTCATCGCGAGGCACAGGTTGGTGACCTCGCCGTGGCCCTCGACGGGCACGCGGACGTCGAGCCGCCCGTCGGCCATGGCCGAGGCCATGTGGGTGAGCGCGCGTACGTCCGCGTACACGACCCGGATCAGGCCGCGCCCGTACACGGCGGCCACGGCGAGCACGGGCGCGCACAGCGCGGCGAAGACCCCGAGGGCCGCCGCCTCGTATCCCGCACGCAGCAGGAACACCACGGCGAGGACCGCGACGCTCGCGGCCGGCGCGAGCGACAGGATCGCGAGGTGGCGGTGCAGCGGCAGGTTCGTCAGCCGGGACTTCATGCGGCTCTCCGCAGAGGGACCACGTCGCCAGCCGGCGCGGCGGCCGTACGCGGCGCGCCCGCGTGACCGCGGAACTGGACGACCATGCGCTGCAGCTCGGCCGCCATCATCGCCAGCTCGTTCGCGGCGCGCTGGGTCTCGCGCGCGCCCGCGCTGGTGCTCTCGGTCGAGCGCGCCACGGCGCCGATCGTCTCGGCGATCTCGGCCGTGCCTCGGGCCGCCTCACCCATGCTGCGGGTGATCTCGGCGGTCGCGGCGCTCTGCTGCTCGACCGCCGAGGCGATCGTGGTCTGGGTGGCGTTGATGCGCTCGATGATCGCGACGATCTCGCCGATCGTGGCGACGGCCTCGCGGCTGTTGTCGCGGATCGCGTCAATGCGCCGGTTGATGTCCTCGGTGGCGCGGGCGGTCTCGCGCGCCAGCTCCTTGACCTCGTTGGCGACGACCGCGAAGCCCTTGCCGGCCTCGCCGGCGCGCGCCGCCTCGATCTCGGCGTTGAGCGCGAGAATGTTGGTCTGCTCGGCGATCGAGGTGATCACCTCGAGGACGTCCTCGATCTGCTGCGTGCTGTCGCCGAGCTGCTGCACGGTGGTGTTCGCGCGCTCGGCGACCGCGACGGCGGTGCGGGCGACGCCGGCCGCCTCCTGGGCGTTGTGCGCGACCTCGCGGATGCTGGCTCCGACCTCCTGCGCCGAGGCGGCGACCAGGCGGACGTTGGCGTGCACCTCCTCGGAGGCGCTCGAGACGACGCTCGACTGGGTCGAGGTCTCGTGCGCGTTGTTGAACAGCTGCTGGCTGACGCTCGCCAGCTCCTCGGAGGCGTTGCCCACCGAGGTGGCGTTGCGGGCGATGTTCGAGATGGTGGTGCCGAGGCTCGCGGCGGCGCGATCAATCGCGCGGCCCATGCGGCCCAGCTCGTCGTCGGTGCGCAGGTCGGCGCGCGCGCCCAGGTCGCCGCTCGACAGCGCGTCGAGCACGTTCACGGCGTGGTCCACCGGCTCGATGATGCTGCGCCGGATGGCACGGGCGGCGAGCCACAGGGCGATGGCGATGAGCAGCGGCAGCAGCAGCGCCAGCACGGCGGCGCGCCGTGCGATCTCGCCGCTGCGGCTCTCGCCCGCGATCGCGTGGTCGTAGAGCCGGCCGGTGATGGCGGTGTTCTTCTCCTCGAGCTCGCGGGCGCTCGCCTCGAACGCGGTCAGCGACGCGAGCGCACGGGTGCGGTCGCCCCTGCCCGCCGCGGCCAGGATCGAGGCGGCCCGGCGGTTGTAGTCGATCGCACTCGCACGGCCGTCCTCGATCGCCGCCTTCGTCGCGCCGTCCAGGGCGCAGGCGTCACGTTCGCCGCGATGGCGGTCGTACTCGGCGACGTGCGCCGAAAAGTCCTGCCGGACGCGGTCGAGTTCCTCGTCGTTCGTGGCCAGCAGGCCGCGGTGGACGTCGCCCGCCAGCTCCGCCTGCGCGTGCACGACCTCGAGGTGGAAGCGCAGCGCCCGCGCCACGCCGCCCAGGTCGCGCGCTGTGCGGCTCGACTGATCGAGCGCGATCCAGCAGACGCCACCCCCGGCGAGGATCAGGAAGGTGCTCAGCAGGCTGAGGGCTGTGAGCCTTCGGCGAACGGTCCAGTTCATCGGGTTCCTCCGGCGGGCCGCGGGGGGCGGCCGGTGGTGGGGTCCGCGCCCGCTCCGGCGAAGGCGCGTTCGAGGATTCGGTCGAGGTCGAGCGCGAGCAGCAGGTCGTCGGGCAGGGGCACCGCGCCGGCGATGAGGTCGCGGGCGGGGCCTTCGAGCGTGTGGGGCACGGGCACGAGCGCGCAGTCGCCGGAACGACGCACGTCGCCGATCGCGTCCACGAGCAGGCTGACCGGCGAGTCGCCGTCGAAGACGACGAGGTGCCCCGCCGGGGCCGCGGCTTCCGGCGCGGGCAACCCCAGCACCGCGCGCAGGTCCACCGCGGGCACGATCCGGCCGCGCAGGTTGAGCAGCCCGCGCACCGCCGGCGGCGCGAGCGGCAGCGGCGTCACCGGCTGCGGGCGCAGGACCTCCTGAACGCGCGTGACGTCGAGGCCGCACAGGCGGCCGGCGACGCGGAACGTGCACCAGCCCGAGACGGCCGCGGGAGTCGCGCTCATGCGGCCTCCCGCGAGGCGACCGAAGGCTCCGCGAAGCGCGCCGTGAACTCGGGTGCGAGCTCGACGAGGTCGGTGATGCGGTCGGCGAGCAGCAGTCGCCCGCCCACGGCCGGAGACGCCTCGACCGTCACGACGTCGGCGATCGCGTCCACGACCCAGCCGAACGAGCGGCCGTCCGCGCGCCCGACGAGGACCGGATAGAGGCGGTCCGCCGCGACCGGCACCGCGCGCGTTTCGCCCGCGGGCGAGAGTGGCGCCACCGGCAGCACCTCGCCCCGCCAGCGGGCGGCGGAGCCTCCCGGGCGGTGCTCGAACTCGGCGGCGTGCAGCTCGTCAATGCGGCCGATGTGTTCGAGCGGCACCGCGGCCCGGCCGCCGCCGCACAGGTCCACGAGCAGCAGGCCGCGACCGGCGACCGCGGGCGCGGCGACGGCGAAGCCTTCCTCGCCGCCGCTGACGCCGGCGACCCGCGCGAGCGTCGGCACGTCGAGGATGAGCGCGACGCGGCCGTCGCCGAGCAACGTCGCTCCGGCGAACAGGCCGGCGGAGCGCAGCCGCTCGGAAAGCGGCTTGACGACGATCTCCTCGGTGTCGTGCACCGCGTCCACGACCAGCCCGAAGGTGCGGCCCTCGGCGCGCAGCACGACCAGCCCGCGGCCGGCGGAGCGGCGCGGGTCGGCGCCGCGCAGGACCTGCGAGAGGAACACCAGCGGCAGCAGCCGGCCGCGCAGGCGGTAGACCGGCGAGTCGTGCAGCCACTCGATGCGCGCGCCGAGGTTCCGTGCCGAGACGCGGACCAGCTCGACCAGGTGCATCTGCGGCAGCGCGTAGCGTTCGCCGGCGTGTTCGACGAGCAACGCCGGTAGGATCGCGAGCGTGAGCGGAATGCGCAGGCGCACGCGCGTGCCAGCGCCCGCCTGCGAAGCCAGCTCGATGGAGCCGCCGATCCGCTCGAGGTTGGTCTTGACGACGTCCATGCCGACGCCGCGGCCCGAGACGCTCGTCACGCGCGTGGCGGTCGAGAATCCGGGGCGGAAGACCAGCGAGATCCAGTCCCGCTCGCTCATGTGATCGGCGTCCGCCTGCCGGACGAATCCGCGCTCGAGCGCCCGCTCGCGGATGCGGGCCAGCGGCAGTCCCGCGCCGTCGTCCTGGATCTCGAGGTGCACCTGTCCGGCCTCGTGCCAGGCGCGCATCCGCAGCCGTCCCTCGGCCGGCTTGCCGGCGGCGAGCCGGGCCTCGGGCGATTCGATGCCGTGATCCACGGCGTTGCGCACGAGGTGGACGAGCGGATCCTTGAGCGCCTCGACCAGCGTCTTGTCGAGCTCGGTGTCGGTGCCCTCCATGCTCAGCGCCACCTGCTTGCCGCACGCCTCGGCGACGTCGTGAACGAGGCGCGGCAGCCTCGTCCACAGCGCCGAGATCGGCTGCATGCGCGTGCGCAGGGCTTCCTCCTGCAGGCGCGAGGTGACGTGATTGAGCCGCTGCGCGCTCGTCTGCAGCGCGGTCCAGTCCTGCCGCGCGATGTGCTGCACGAGCTGGTTGCGGGCCAGCACGAGTTCGCCGACCAGGTTGACGAGGCCGTCGAGCACGCGCACGTCCACGCGCACGTTCGCGCGTTGCAGCGTGCCGTCGTCGGCGGGTTCGGCGGCCGCCGGAACGCGTGCCACCTGCGGTTCGGTCGCGACCGGCCGGCCGCCCGCGGGCGTCGCGCCCTTCGCGCCCGCGCCGGCGGGGCCGCGCGAAGCGGCGGCGTCCTGCGCTCCCGTCAGCTCGGCGATCTGCGCGAGCACGGGACCGTCGTCGCCGGGCGCTTCGGCGCGGGTGGACTCGATGCTCGAGAGGATCGAGCGCACGGTGTCCACGACCGCGAGCAACACCCGCGTGATCGCCGGGCTGGGCGCGAGCTCGCCCGCGCGCACGCGCGCGAGCAGGTTCTCGCCCGCGTGCGCGACGCGCTCGAGCCGGCGGAAGCCGAAGAACGAGCAGGTGCCCTTGATCGTGTGCAGGGTCCGAAACGCGCGCACGACCGCGGCCGAGGAACCGGTGGACGACTCGATCTCGACCAGGTCGCGGTCCAGCCGGTCCAGGCCCTCGTAGCTGTCCACGAGGAACTCGTTGACGATCTTGTCGTCCAACTCGCTCACGGAATGACGCGCTCCACGCCCACGACGGGTCGAGGTGGTTCGAGGAAACCCACTGGCACGGAAAGGACGGCGCCCGCCGCAGGGCGGGCGCGAGCCTGCCGGCTCTCCTCTGGATATCGGCCCCGCTGCGGCGGGTGCATTAGCCCGAACTGCGCCCGGACGGACGCAGGGGCGGCCCGGCGGCGAAGTCCTGCGGGCGCGGGAGGAGCGCTCGTCGGCCGCACCCGGGCGACGCGGGCCGTCCGGCGACTCGGCCGGGCTCAGGGCGCGGGCGTCAGGGGGATCGAGACCTCGAGGTTCTCCGTTCCGAGGCTCACGACCCTGCGGCTCGTCACGAAGCCGGCCGCCACCACCGACAGCGTGCGGTCCCCGGGAGGCGCGGCCACGCAGAAGCGGCCGCGCCGGTCGGTGCGGGCGCCCAGGTCCAGATCGGCGAGCGTCACGCGCGCGCCCGCGACCGGAGCGCCGGTCTCGTCGAGCACGATGCCGCACAGCAGCGGCCACGAGGCGCTGTCTATGGCTTCCGTCTCGGAGGCGCGAGTCGGCGAGGCCTCGGCCGGCGCCGGGCGGGAGGCCTGAACGGGCGCGGGTGGCGTGGTCTGAACGGGCGTCGGGCTTGCGGCCCGATCGGGCGCCGGAGTGCTCGTGGCGGGAGTCGGCGGAGTCGGGCGCTCGGTGACGGACGTGGGAACCGGCGTGCGGACCGGTGCCGGGCGCGACTCCGCGACCGACTCGCGCACGGGAGGTGCCACGGGTTTCGGCGCGGAAGCCGCCGGTGATTCCGTTTTCATTGCCGCGGGCCCTGCGCGATTCGGCCGCACCACGCGCGGCTCGCCCGAAGGCGAGGGCGCTGTGCGCACGACCGGGCGGGTTCCCTCCGGCGTGCTCGCCAGCGTTTCGTCCTGCGGATCGCGCGCCGGCTCCTGCGTGGAAGTCAGCGGCACGCGCACGACCTCGATGCGGGGCACGCGTGGCCTGGGCAGTTGCGGCAGGGGCACGCGAATCACCGCGGGCAGATAGCCGCTGCCCGCCAGCGCCACCACCAACGCCGTCACCGCCACGGCGGCGCCGACGATGTGGCGCTTGCGCAGCCGGCGGCCCGCCGGGCGGTGGCGCGCGCCCTCGGGCGGTTCCTGCTCGAGCCGCTCCTCGTAGTCGGCGTAGGGATCGTCCACCGGGTTGGGCTGTCGCGCGTGGCGCAGCTGCGCGGGAGACGGGGCCGGCTCGGCGGCCGCCGGTTCGCGTCCGTCGCCGGATCGGGTGGAGGGAGTGGACGAACGGGCAGGCTCCACCGGACGAGCGGAAGCTGACCAGCGTGCTGGCTCTGGCGCTGGCTCGGGAACCGGCTCGGGCTCGGGCTGCGGCAATGTTGTGGGCGCAGCCGCGTATTCGTCCGTGCGATGCGCCCGAGGCTCGGGCTCGGGTTCGGCGGGCGATTCCGACATCGCTCCGAAGTCCGGACCCACGGGCAGCGGTCCCTCGATGACCTCCCACTGCAGGGCAGGCGGGTCCTGCTCCGCGCGAAGCGGCAGCTCGTCATTCACCGAGACGGCGTGGCGAACGGGCCCGACCGGCCCAGCGTCCGGTGACGAGCAGACGGGCCCGGCATCCTCCACCGGCTCGAAATCCGACTCGTCCACGGGGTCTTCCCCGACGGGCATGATCAGGATCGGCTCCGGTTCGGGTTCGCTCGCAGGGACGGGCTCGGGCGGCGGTTCGGGTTCGCTCGCGCGGACGGGCTCGGGCTGCGGCTCCGGCTCGCCCGCGCGGACCGGACCAGCTTCCCGCGCGGGCGGGACCTCGGGCATCGCCGCGGCCGCGTCCCGCAGCGACGCGAGGATCTCGGGCGGCAGCTGCAGGATGGACGCGGGCGAGGACGCGGCGTCGGGCGGGCCGGACTCCGGCGCGGATTCGGGCTTCGCGCTCGCGACGCCGCGCGCCTCGCGCATCTCGCGCATCAGCTCCTCGAGCGAGTTCATGGCCGCGGCCTCGGCCGCCTTGAGCTCCTCGGCCGCGCGGCGTTTCTGCTCCTCCTCCGAAGGCAGGGCGGGATTGCGCATCGCGGCGGAGGGACGCGCCATTTCCCGGGAGGGCGGCTTGTCGGGACCGAGCGGCGGCAGCTCGGGCGGCAGCGCGTGCTCGGGCGGCATCTGTCCGCGCGACTCCGCCTCGAGCACCGCGCCCAGGCGCGCGAGCATGTCGTCGAAGAACACGTCCGAGAACTCGCAAGCCAGCAGCCGGCGCAGCGCGTCGTCCTGCTTCGTCAGCCGCGCGTGCCGTTCGCGGCACTCGTGGCAGCTCGACAGGTGCCGGACCACCAGTTCGAGCGAGACACCCGAAAGCGCTCCGTCGAGCGAGCCCGAGATCTGCTGGACGGTCAGGTGCCTCACGCGGCCTTCCCGTCGCGCACGGCGTGCTCGATCTTCTCGCGCAGCGCCGCGATGCGGTGCATCGTCGGCGGCAGCGCCAGGCCCGCGACGACCGCGATCTCGGCGTACGGCAGCCGCTCGAAGAGCCGCAGCGCGAGCAGCATCTGGTCCTCGGCCGGCAGCTCGCCGAAGGCGTCGAGGACCTTGCGCTCGTACTCCAGATGGTGCGCGCCCAGCGCGCCGCTGCTCCAGCGTTCGCCGTTCGGGCGGCGCAGGTGGCCCTCGCGGCGCTCGGCGGGCCCGCCGACCTTTCGCCGCAGCCAGGCGATGGCGAGCGTGCGCGCGAGGCGCGCGATCCACGGGAAGAAGGGCTGACCGACCGGAAGCTGGCGCACGTTGCGCAGCGCGCGGCGCGCGACCTCCTGGGCGAGCCGCTCGGCGTCCACCACGTCGCGCGTGAACGCGAAGCACAGCCGCCACAGCGGGTGCTGGTAATGGCGCAGCAGCTCGAGCATCGCGTCGAGATCGCCGCGCTGCGCCGACAGCACCAGTCCGGCTTCGCGGCCGGATTCCATCCATGGCCCGGTGGACCGAGCATCCATGGCCGAACGATCCTCCTCGTCCCAGAGGCAAGCACGGAAAACGTCCGCGCGCGCCGAACAGGTTCGCGCAGGGACGAAACTTGGCTTATGAGGTTTCCCGCAGGGTTTTCGGCCGAAACGCCGGTGCGCTTGAGGCGCGAGGTGCCGCCCCGGGCTGGGCGGTTGCGGAGCGCCGCGGCTGCGGCGAACATGCGCCCCTGCCGCGCCGCGCCCACTGACCCCCGCGGCCGGGAAAGGGAAGAGCGCCCCGACATGAAGCCCATCCACGAAGTCGCCAAGTCCCTCGAGATCGAGCCCGCCCAGCTCGAGCCGTACGGCCACTACAAGGCCAAGCTCGCGCTGTCGGCGTTCAAGGACCGGCCGCGGCGCGGCAAGCTCGTGCTGGTCTCGGCCATCACCCCGACGCCCGCCGGCGAGGGCAAGACCACGACCTCCATCGGGCTCGTCCAGGGCCTCTCCAGGATCGGCGTGCGAAGCGCCGCGGCCCTGCGCGAGCCCAGCCTCGGGCCCGTGTTCGGCATGAAGGGCGGCGGCGCCGGCGGCGGAGCCTCCGAGGTCGTGCCCGCGCTCGACATCAACATGCACTTCAACGGCGACTTCCACGCCATCTCGGCCGCGCACAACCTGCTCGCCGCGCTCGTGGACAACCACCTGCACTTCGGCAACCCGTCCGGCCTCGACTCGCGCCGCGTGACCTGGAAGCGCGTCGTGGACATGAACGACCGCGCGCTGCGCGACATCGTCATCGGCCTGGGCGGCCGCACCGAGGGCGTGCCGCGCGAGACCGGCTTCGACATCACCGCCGCGAGCGAGGTGATGGCGGTGCTGTGCCTGGCCGACGGCATTCCCGATCTCAAGGCCCGGCTCGGGCGCATCGTCGTCGGCTACCGCGCCGACGGCACGACCGTGACCGCGAACGACCTGAACGCCGTCGGCGCCATGTCCGCGCTGCTCCAGCAGGCGATCAAGCCCAACCTCGTGCAGACCACCGAGGGCGTGCCCGCGTTCGTGCACGGCGGACCGTTCGCCAACATCGCGCACGGCACCAACACGATCACCGCGACGAAGGCGGCGCTCGCCTACGCCGACATCGTCGTCACCGAGGCCGGCTTCGCGTTCGAGCTCGGCGCCGAGAAGTTCTTCGACATCAACTGCCGCTACGGAGGCTTCGCCCCCGCCTGCACCGTGCTCGTCGCCACCATCCGCGCGCTCAAGATGCACGGCGGCATGCGCCTGAGCGACGTCGGCCAGAGCAACGTGAACGCCATGGTTCGCGGCCTGTCGAACATGGAGAAGCACCTCGAGAACATCCACAAGTTCGGCCAGCCGTGCGTCGTCGCGATCAACCACTTCCCGACCGACACGAAGGAGGAGATCGAGACGCTGAAGGAGCACTGCAAGGCGCTCGGCGTGACCGCCATCGTGGCGAAGAGCTTCAGCGAGGGCGGCAGCGGCTGCACCGAGCTCGCCGGCGCGGTGCGCGACCTGGTCGCGAAGAGCGAGCCGAAGTTCAAGCCGCTCTACGAGTGGGACTGGCCGATGGAGAAGAAGATCCTGACCATCGCCAGCGAGATGTACGGCGCGCAGGCCGTGGACTACACCGCGCGCGCGAAGCGCGACCTCGCGCAGCTCGAGAAGGCCGGTTTCGGCAACCTTCCCGTGTGCATCGCCAAGACGCAGCAGAGCCTCTCGGACAACCCCGCGCTGCTCGGACGGCCGAAGGACTTCCTGGTCACGGTGCGCGAGATCCAGCTCGCCGCCGGCGCCGGCTTCGTCGTCCCCATCACCGGCGAGATCATGCGCATGCCGGGGCTGCCCAAGGAGCCGCGCGCCTCGGCGTTCGACCTGAACGACGACGGGGAGATCGTGTTCGTGAAGTAGGTCGCGCGGCGAAGAGTGTGGGTGCGCACGGCAACCTCTTGCGGCCGAACGGGATTCCTTCCGGCGGGCGCCGTCCGACGCCAGTTCGGCTGGCGACGACGGATTCGCGCCTCGCACCCACACTCTCCGCCGCGCGACCCTCGGCTCCAGCCGCGCACGAGGTTCTTCGTGACAGAGGCCCGCCGGTCGCGTTTCAACCTTCGGATCGGTACGCGCTCCCGGCGCCGCCTCCGGACGACCGGCCGCCGCCTTCCATCCGCGGAGGAGCCATGAACCGTCGTTTCTTCACGCTGCTCGCGTTCGCCGCACCGCTCGCGCTCGCGCCGCCCGCCCTCGCCGACTGGCCGAACAACGCCGCCACGCACGTCCCGGTCGCCGTGGGTCCCGGAGATGCTTCCGTGCCCGTCGTCGTCCCCGACGGGGCAGGCGGCGTGCTTGTCGTCTGGTCCGACAACCGCTCGGGCAATTCGGATGTGTACGCCCAGCGCCTCGGCGCGGGCGGAGCGCCGCTCTGGGGGATGAACGGCATTCTCCTGTTCGGAGGCGGCGGCAACCAGGACAACGTCATCGGCGCTTCGGACGGAGCCGGTGGTGTCGTTCTCGCGTACGCGGACAACGCCGTCGGTTTGGGCGCCGACGTGCGCATGGGCCATCTCTTCCCCGATGGCAGCACTCTCGGCTATTCGCCCTATTTATGGCAGGGGTACGGCGACCAGTTCCCGAACGGCATCGCCAGGACCTCGAACGGCAACTTCTGCATCGCCCTCAGGGACAACTACTGGGGTCACTGGAACATCGCGGCCGCCATCTTGACTCCGTCGGGAGGTTCGTACGGGCTCCAGGACATCTGCCTGGAAGCGGAGGATCAGCTCGGCACCACCATCGTGGCCGACGACGTGGGAGGGGCCTACCTCGTCTGGCAGGACCTCCGGCCCGGCCCGACGGGGAACAACATCTACGCGCAGCACATGGGCCCTACCGGCACGCTCGCGTGGCCCGCAAACGGCCTGCAGGTTTCGAACACGGGCTACGGGAACTTCGGCTACACCGGCGTCTCCGACGGCGCGGGCGGGTTCGTCGCCATCTGGAACGATTTCGACGGGGTCGCCGTCGATCTCATGGCCAACCACGTCGTCGCGACGTACATCCCCAACCCGAGCGAGGCGTTCTGGCTTGCGCCGAGCACGAACCACGCCCGCGTGACGGGCGTCGTGCCGGACGGCGAGGGCGGGTTCATCGCGACCTGGGAGGAGATCCAGACGGGCTCGCCGTACAACTCGTGGGGGCGGGTGGGGCGTTTCACGAGCTCGGGAGTCCAGCGTTGGAGCCCCCTCACGCTCGGCGTGAACAACTCCGCCAATTCGCCGCAGATCGCCGGGGACGGCGAGGGCGGCGTGTTCGTGGGCTGGCGGGAGTACCTGACGAGCGGGCCTTCGGACCTGGACGTCTTCGTGAACCACGTGAACGCGGATGGCGCCCTGCTCGGTCCTTGGCAGAACGTGCCCCTGTGCCACGTCTACGAGCAGCAGAACTCACCCACCCTGTGCTCCGACGGACGCGGCGGCGCGATTGCCGTGTGGCAGGACGCCCGGCAGTACTTGGCCGGCAACTCCTGGGACCTCTACGCCGGCAGGATCGCGCCGTTCGCGAAGCTCGGGAACCCCGAGCCGGACATCGTCTCGGTCACCGACGTGATGAACGACCAGGGCGGCCGGGTGAGCGTGCGCTGGAACCGCAGCTACCTCGACAAGGCCACGAGCCAGCAGCTGTCGTCGTACTGGATGTGGCGGGAGATTCCCGCGGCGGCGGCGCTCGCGGCGCTCGCGGACGGCGCGACGCGCTTCGCGGCGCCGGCGCCCACCGGGGAGCGCGGCGGCGAGGCCGCGGCGGCGGGAACTCGCCCCGCGCCCGCCGAAGGCGCGCACCTCATCCGCGAAGTCGCGGCCGGGGCCTGGGCCGGCTACTGGGAGTACGTCGGCCAGCAGTCGGCGCAGGGGTTCACGAGCTACGCGATGACCGTGGCGACGACCGGGGACTCCGTCCCGGGCTCGAACCCGCCCACGCGCTTCATGGTCGAGGCGCTGGCCTACAACTGGCACTGGGAGTCCGAGCCCGCGGGCGGCTACTCGGTGGACAATCTGGCGCCCGCGCCGCCGGCCCCGTTCGCGGCCGTCTTCGGCGGCGCGAGCACGGCGCTGCACTGGGCGGCGAACGACGAGTCGGACCTGACCGGATACCGGCTCTACCGGGGCGCGACGCCGGGGTTCGTCCCGGACGGGGCGTCGTTCGTTGCCGAGGTCAGCGACACGAACTACGTGGACGGCGTCGCGCTGCCCTACTGGTACAAGCTCGAGGCCGTGGACACGCACGGCAATGCGAGCCCCGCCGCACTCGCGGCCGCCTCGGGACTGCTCGACGCGGGCGGTGTCACGCCGGCAGCGCTGTCGTTCGCGGGCCCGTCACCCAACCCGGCACGCGGGCCCGTGACGCTGCGTTTCGCGCTCCCCGCCGCGGGCGCGGTTCGCCTCGTGATTCACGACGCCCAGGGCCGGCGCGTGACAACGCTGGCCGACGGCGCGCGCGAAGCGGGCCAGCACGCGCTGGTGTGGGATCGCAGGGACGAGAGCGGCGCGCGCGTGGCGCCGGGCCTTTACTTCGCACGCCTGCATGCGGGCGCGCGGGAACTGACGGAGCGTTTCGTGTCGCTGGATTGAACCGGCCGGGGGAGCGGCGGGAGCGAAACGAACGGGCCGGGGCAACCATGAGAATCGAGCGGCAGGCGCTCGATTTTCATGGTGGCGTCCCGGCCATGCACATCGAGCGAACCGCCCGCCTCGCCGAACTGCGCCGGCAGCTTCGGCAGTTCCGAGTCGTCGGCCTGCTGGGCGCGAGGCAGGTGGGCAAGACGACGCTGGCGCGCGAGGTCGCGGCCGCCTTCCGCGGGCAGACGACGCACTTCGACCTCGAGCGGCCCGAGGACGTCGCGCGGCTGCGCGAGCCAGAGCTGGCGCTGGCGCCGCTGCGGGGGCTGGTCGTGCTGGACGAGATCCAGCGACGGCCCGACCTGTTCCCGGTGCTGCGCGGCCGGCGCCGCCTGGGCTTCGAGTTCAAGCGCACGACGGCCCCGTCGCTGACCCCGTCCATGCGCTCGACGCTGGCCGACCTGGGCCTCGTGTCGCTGACGGTCGTGCACGCGGGGCAGAACAGCTTCCCGCTCGCACCGAACGTGCGGGCGCTCGCGTTCCGGAAGCTGATCGCGGAGGTGAAGCCGATCGGGTGAGCGGTGTGGCGCCCGCCCGGACCACCTGCTGTCAGCCGAGGAAGACTTCCCGCTGGTGCCATTCGAGGCTCTCGCGCTTCGGGTGCCAGACCTCGAGGTCGGGACTGACGACGCGCGTGCCGTTGAGCGAGTAGTAGCTGCGTCCATTCTGGAACTCGTCGCGCAGCCGGTCGCCCACCAGGAAGCGGTGATCCGGGGTGACGGTGACGTAGCCGCGGTCGTAGAGCCGGTGCAGGTCGCTGCGCAGGAGCAGGCCGTTGTCCACCCGATGCTCGCCTCCGCGGGAGTATGGAACGATGTGCGCCGCCTCGAGCACCGGCACCGAATGCTCGCGGGTGACGGCGCAGGCGCGGTGGTAGGCGTCGCGCACGGCGAGGCTGAACGTGCCCTGCCCGAGACGCGGACGAACCTGGATGGGGTCGCCGTAGCGTGGCGCCGGCTCGGGCTCCACGTTCCAGTACCGGCCGGCACTCGTCGCGCGCTCCATGCAGTCGCGGAGGACGCGGGCACCTTCACCGCCGTCCAGCGCGTAGGACTTGCCCTGCTGGACGCCCGTTGGCGGCCAGTCGGCCGGCGGCGCGACGCGCTCGCTCGGCGCGAAGAAGACCGGCGCGGTGATCATGATGCAGCCGATCTGGAAATCGCCGGCCGGCGAACCGCGGTCGCCGCGCAGTCGGGCGATCGCGCCAACCATGGACCCGAAGTCGGGAGCGCCATTCCGGTCGCCGAAGCACTCCCAGGCGAGCCAGGCCGGGAGAGATTCGTAGCGCTCGAAGAAGCCGAAGCCGCCGATGTCGCGGTGCGGGGCGCGCAGCTTGAAGAAGAACGGCTCGCCCTTCTGGATGGCGCGAAAGGCGCGGTTGCCGTGCGGCTGCCAGAAGTTGACCTCGTCGAGCTTCGGTCGCGCGGACAGGTACGCGTACCAGTCCGGGTCGGTGAGCCCGAAGTAGCTTCTGGCGACGGTCGGGCTCACGCCAGTGCCCTCGGCGCGCCGCGATCAGGTCGCACCGGCGTACCCCTGGTGTCCGCGCAACCAGCCCGGTGTTCGCAGACAGCATCGGCCATGGTGTCTCCTGCGGTCGAAGCTGGCACCCCGCGCTTCCGTCCGCCAGGGTCGAATGACGGGTACGGCGACGCGACTCGTCCGATGAGCATTTCCGAACGCAGAGTACGTCCGCCACGACCCGGAGGTCACGGATCCCGATCATTCTGACGTGCGTTGGATGAGGGGCGGGGCGAAGCGCCCGCCCTGCCGTGGGTCCTCACATCCATGGAGTCGGTGCCCTGCAGCGCCATCGTCCTGCTGACGCTGTTGGGGTCGTTCGTGTAAGCGGCGAAAGGGCCGCGGGGTTCGAATCCCGTTGGGGACGCCAACTCGCATGTTGACAAGCAAGGACTTGCGGGCGCCAGCGGTTCGGAATGGGCCCGAATAGTCCCTCTTCTTTCGTGAGAATCCCGTTGGGGTGCGTTGCGGGGGTCGCCCCGGAGCGTCGGGATTGCGCTGACGAGGGGGAGAGGCTGTGTGACGCCATGATCATCCACAGCGTTGAGCGAGAGGACCAGTGGAACGCGCCGCGTCCTGGCGGGAAATGCTAGGCAAGGCCGTCTACACACCTCTTGCCGCAACGAGACACGAAGTCGATCTCCGAATGGCTGCCTTCCGTTCGGGGCAACCTAGTGGCCGCATCCTCGCGTCATCGGACTGATCCGCATCCCACATTCTCCGGCGGGCACAACCTGGCGCACGTCGAGAGTCCAGCAGTGGCGGCCTACGCCGACGGAATCCGATCTCGTGAGATCGACGCAAGGGGGCACGCCGGGAACTCTCGAATCGAGCGTAGCCACGATGGTCACCTTCATGGGTTGTGGTGCTCGCATGGAAAGCATGTAGCGACCGAACATGCTCGACGCCATCTCGAAGACCATCAGATCGGGTTCCCCCGCGCTGGTCGTGTCTTCCATGTCCTCTTCGATACCGCCGTCCCAGCGTGAACACCCGGGAATACCGGCCAGTGGTTCACCGGCACTGTCCCGGTCGGCTCTTCCGAGCGGATCAACCAGAACGATATCCTCGACATTGCCACGGATCTTCAGAACTACATGGCCCGCGTTCAACGCCGGCGGAGGGCTTGGGGTGGCGGACGTCAAGCAGAGGATGAAGCAGATGCCAGCCACAAGCCCCGAGACGCGCAGCAGTAATCTCACCGCGTCACCACGAACCGACGATTGATGACGGTTCCGGCCGCCGTCATCCTGACAAAGTAGAGCCCAGCATGGGTGGGCATGTTGCCTCCGCTTCGTCCGTCCCACTTCACAACTCGCTGGCCGGCAGGAACTTCCCCATCAAATGGTCTAGCAACAAGGCGGCCAGCCACGTCATAGACCTCCAGCCGCAGTCGCCCGCGACTCGGCATCTCCGCGACCATCTCGACTCTGCCGCGACTGGGGTTAGGACGTACCAACAGCCCCAGGCCGCGCTGGCCGCCGATGTCGCCGACGCCAGCGGTTCCCAAGGTGTCGATCTGCACGCTTGGCGTTGCGCCCTGCATGACGTGGACAACGAAGCCAGCGGCCTGTCCTACGATTAGGGGGTAGGCCACGAAATCGCGCACGCCGCCACTTTCGTCGGCCGTCATGGCACCGAGTCCGAGCGTGCCCGGCGAAGTCATGTTGACCACGACGCGATAGTCCCCCGTAGCCCCTCCCGGCAACTGAATGTAGTCCCCGGGGCTGTCCGAGTTGGCCGGATCATCGTCATCGAGGTCGGCGTTGTAATCGGGCCAAGCCTGAGCGTCGTCGATGTCGCCGACGTACTCCCCGCTGTCGTCGTCGTAGAAGAGATGGGCCTTCCGACTTTCGTGTGGCTGAGAACAGCGGCTTGATGGCCTGATAGGCTGCGCGCGGACCCTGACCGCGAGGACGCGCGATGACGATCGACAGCCGGACGCTGTTCGCGACACTGCTGGGCCTGAAGGCGCCGTGGGAGATTACGGACGTGGAGTTGAAGCAGCCGCCGGGTGAAGTCCACCTCCGGGTGGCGCTGCCCAAGGACACGCTGTGGGTATGCCCGCAGTGCGGCGCGGCGGCCCCGATCCACGATCACCAGGAGCGCCACTGGCGGCATCTGGACACCTGCCAGTTCCCGACCTTCGTGCACGCGCGCGTGCCGCGGCTGAAGTGTCCGACGCACGGGATCAAGCAGTTGCCGGTGCCGTGGGCCGAGACGGGCTCGCGGTTCACGGCGATGTTCGAGATGTTCGCCATCGACTGGATGAAGCACGCGAGCCTCAAGGCGGTGGCGAAGCAGTTGCGGATCAGCTGGGCGGAGGCCGACGGCATCATGAAGCGCGCCGTCGCGCGCGGACTCGAGCGACGCCCGCTGGCGGCGCCGCGCCACGCGGGGGTGGACGAGACGAGTTTCCAGAAGCGGCACGAGTACGTGACGGTCGTGAGCGACCTGGAGCGCGCCGTCGTGGTGCACGTCGCGGATGACCGGGGACGCGAGGCGCTCGACGGCTTCTGGACGAGCCTGCGCGAGGATCAACGGGCGCAGGTGGAGGCCGTGGCGATGGACATGTGGGAGCCGTACATCCGCTCGACGCTCGCGCACCTGCCGGGAGCCGAGGGCAAGATCGTGTTCGACAAGTTCCACGTCGCACAGCACCTGGGCGAGGCCGTCGACCGGGTCCGCAAGCAGGAACTGCGCGCCGGACTGGCTGCGGGCGACCCGATCCTCAAGGGCACCAAGTACCGCTGGCTCGAGAACCCGGCCGGGCGCAGCTGGTCCGAGGCGCGGGCGTTCAACTTGCTGCGCGCACTCGCACCGCGCGTCGGCCGGGCGTGGGCGCTGCGCGAGGCGGCCATGGCGCTGTGGTCGCTGGCGTACCCGGGCGCGGCGGATCGCAACTTCGCCCTCTGGTACCGCTGGGCGCGCCGCAGCCAGCTCGAGCCGATGCGCAGGGTGGCGGCGATGATCCAGCGCCACTGGGCGAACATCCGCACCTACTTCACGCACCGCATCACCAACGCCGGCGCGGAGGCGCTCAACGCCAAGATCCAGGCGGCGAAGCGGCGGGCCTGCGGGTTCCGCAGCCGAGCGCGCTTCCGCATCGCGATCTACTTCCACTGCGGCGGGCTCGACCTCTACCCCGCCTGCGCGTGGTCAGGCGCATGATTCCAGCCACACCATTCTCGGAAGCCCCGAAAACCCTAGCCCCCCCCCTCCGGGCTGTCAACATCTATTGCATGCGTCCCCATCCTGCGAGCGTTCCATCCCGATCCGCATGGCGAGTCACCGTGTGTGCGGCGTGCCTATTCGCATTGGTACAGACGCCCGCCGCCCGCGCGCAATGGACCGCTTCAGGTGTTCCGATCACGGCGTTTCCCGCATATCCCAACGGGCTCCTGTCTCTGGCCGACGGCCGTGACGGGCTGTATGCGGCCACGGCGGACTACCGGGATAACAGCGCGTACGGCGCCGATCTCTACCTTCAACACCTGGACCCCGACGGCGTGAGGGTCCCCGGCTGGCCGGCCTCGGGTTTTCCGGTGTGCGTTGCGCCCAACTTCCAGGTGATGGGTGGGCTCGCGAGCGACGGACAGGGTGGACTACTGGTGGCTTGGCGCGACGACCGCAACGCCGGGACCACGAGTGCGGACGTCTATGTCCAGCGGATTGACGCGGGAGGAGCGGTGCTGCCCGGTTGGCAGTTGAACGGCATGCCAGCCTGTCGTGCTCCGGACTTTCAATCTCCGGGCGGTCATTACTACTCGAGCGTGGGTTCGAATGGAGATGGTGGGTGTTATCTCGCCTGGGACGACCACCGGGACGACCCAACGGTCGCGAGCGTCTACGTCCAACACCTACTCGCCGACGGCAGCGTCGCACCGGGGTGGCCCATGGATGGCCGCGTGGCGTGTACTGCCGGTCCCGGTCGTTCGGGCGGCCCGGTGATCGAAGATGGGACGGGCGGCATGGTAGTGGTGTTCGGCGATGGCCGTCGCGGCATCCCGGAGCTGTACGACGTGGACATCTACGGCCAGCGCATCCAGGCGGACGGCCAGAACGCGCCCGGCTGGCCACCGGAGGGCCGGCTGCTCGTCAGTCGCTTCGCCTCGCTGCGCGGCGCGGTGCCCGACGACGCTGGCGGCTTCTACGTCATTCGCTCGCGGCTGACCGAGCAAAGCGCGCCGTACGACGCCGAGATCTGGGTGCACCGGTTCACGTTCGATGGCGAACGCGCCGCGGGCTGGTCCGAGGAAGGCGTGCTCGTGTGCGGCGGAGCGGGGGAGCGCTACGACATCCACATCGAGCGTGACGCGCTCGGGGGCGTGGTGCTCGCGTGGTGGGAGTTCCGCCCGGGCGCCGCGGCGGAGGTCTACGTCTCGCGCATCCGCCCCGACGGCACGCTGCCGCCGGGGTGGCCGGCGAACGGCCTGCGGGTCAGCAATCCGGCCTCGCAGCCGTACACGGATTTCGACCCTGTGGTGACGTTCGACGGCGCGGGCGGGCTCTACGTGGCCTGGTGCCGGGACTACAACACGATCAGCCCGAGCTACATCCAGCACATCACGGCGCTCGGCACGGTGGCGGACGGCTGGCCGGAGTACGGGCACTACGTGGCCACGACGCCCGAGCAGTCCGAGCCGCAGATCGTGACCGACGGCCGCGGCGGGGCGATCGTCACGTGGGCGCAACCGGACGGCTACTACGCCACCCGCTTCGCCGCCGACGGGCCGGTGGCGGTGAGCGTCTCGCTGGCGCTCAGCGAGGCGGCGCCCGACCGGGTCTCGCTCGAGTGGCGGACGTCCGAGCCGGCGTCATTCACGGCCACGCTCGAGCGCAGCGAGCGCCAGGGCGAGTGGCGGGCGCTGGCGACGCTTACGCCCGACGGTGAGGGCCGGCTGCGCCACGACGACCGCGATGTCGTCCCGGGCCGGCGTTACGGCTATCGGCTGACGTGGGCCGAGAACGGTGCGCCGCGCACGAGCGCCGAGGTGTGGCTCGAGACGCCGCTGTCGCTGCCGCTCACGCTGCATGGATTCGCGCCAAACCCGAGTCCCGGGGCGGCGACGGTGGCGTTCACGCTGGCCCAGGCGGGCGAGGCGCGACTCGAGGTGCTGGACGTGGCCGGCCGGCGCGTGGCTTCGCACGACGTTGGTTCGCACGGCGCCGGTCGCCACGCGCTGCGGCTGGACGAACGTGGCCCGCTCGCGCCGGGGCTGTACCTGCTGCGGCTGGTCACGCCCGGCCGCGTGCTCACCACGCGCGGCGTCGTCGTGAAGTGACGCGCGGGGCGCCACAACCGGCGGCGCCCCGCGATCGCGTTAGTTCGCCAGCACGAACCGCTGCAAGTAGAGGAACTCTCATACGCGCCGGCCTGAGCGTCTTGCCGTCCCGGTGCCCCGGCTCAGCGGGCCTCCCCCGCGGGGTGCTGCGCTCCCGCTCGCGATGTCGTCGCCACCGACCGCCGAAGCCCGCCCGTGCGCCCCGCGGCCCGCACCGCTCCCGCCACGGTGACGTCCCCGACTCCGGCGTGCTGCACGCCCTGCTCGGGCTCGCGAACCGCGAGGACGTGCTGGCGCACCCGAAGGTCGGCGCGTCGTGGGAAGGCTTCGCGCTCGAGCAGGTCGTGCGGCGCCTGCGCGCACGGCCCGAGGAGTGCTTCTACTGGCGCACGCACACCGGCGCCGAGCTCGACCTGCTGGTCGTGCGCGGCCGGCGCCGCCTGGGCTTCGAGTTCAAGCGCACGACGGCCCCGTCGCTGACCCCGTCCATGCGCTCGGCACTGGCCGACCTGGGCCTCGTGTCGCTGACGGTCGTGCACGCGGGGCAGAACAGCTTCCCGCTCGCACCGAACGTGCGGGCGCTCGCGTTCCGGAAGCTGATCGCGGAGGTGAAGCCGATCGGGTGGGCGGTGTGGCGCGCGCCCGGACTGCCTGCTGTCAGCCGAGGAAGACTTCCCGCTGGTGCCATTCGAGGCTCTCGCGCTTCGGGTGCCAGACCTCGAGGTCGGGACTGACGACGCGCGTGCCGTTGAGCGAATAGTAGCTGCGTCCGTTCTGGAACTCGTCGCGCAGCCGGTCGCCCACCAGGAAGCGGTGATCCGGGGTGACGGTGACGTAGCCGCGGTCGTAGAGCCGGTGCAGGTCGCTGCGCAGGAGCAGGCCGTTGTCCACCCGGTGCTCGCCTCCGCGGGAGTACGGAACGATGTGCGCCGCCTCGAGCACCGGCACCGAATGCTCGCGGGTGACGGCGCAGGCGCCGTGGTAGGCGTCGCGCACAGCGAGGCTGAACGTGCCCTGCCCGAGACGCGGACGAACCTGGATGGGGTCGCCGTAGCGTGGCGCCGGCTCGGGCTCCACGTTCCAGTACCGGCCGGCACTCGTCGCGCGCTCCATGCAGTCGCGGA